>Ga0116211_1000095_pt1 | contig 63838 bp, 53 predicted proteins | sample SaghotsprinmetaG_FD_94484 | JGI IMG/M metagenome (GOLD analysis project Ga0116211, IMG submission 94484) | Hot spring microbial communities from South Africa to study Microbial Dark Matter (Phase II) - Sagole hot spring metaG | ecosystem: Environmental > Aquatic > Thermal springs > Hot (42-90C) ... | reverse complement strand
GGCAAAAGTTGCCTGATCAACACCAATTAGACGCTTGAACTGTGAATCCGTGTAGGATTGAATCTGTGAGTATTTCATAGAGCAAATTATAGGCTGTTTTTATACTTTCGCAAGAGGTCTATTTTTGAGCACCAGCAGTTGCATGAAGGCGCACCAGTCACCAGCGGGATCAAGTATGTGCTACGCACGGATGCGATGTATAAGCATCGCTTGGCAAAATAGTGGTTGCTAGCCATAAGCTAATCAAACCGCTTCACGTTTGGCTGTCGGCGTAACTGTGCAAACACGCCGACTTCCCATGGTCGCATCGCCAGCACCAGACTGGTGCCAAACCGATGTGCCAGCGGTAGTCCCTCATCGGCATAATGCAACTGGTTAAATTCTTGTTTTAGTTTTTCGATTCGTTTGCAAATCAGATCATTTGAGCGTTTCGATAGCATACCGCTTAAAAAAATCCGATGTTCACCCGCTGTATCAAACCGACTATGAAAAAACTCCGCCTGCACATGCCGTTCAAAAAACCGCTGAATCGGACCATTTTTAATCCAATGAAAGTCGCGAGATAGCATCAGTTTAGTCTGGTTATACGGGAGTAATTGCAAGACACCCATGCGATCCAATCGTGCTAACAACCGAATACATTCGTGTTCGGTAATCTGATAGGTGTCAATGGTTTCTTGAAATGTCCAGCGGTTTAACACGCAGTGGGCGACCAGTAGTAATTTGACATCACTGACCAATTCCAATTCTTGCGCTTCGGTTAATTGATCGATTTTTTGTTGCGCCCTGTCCATCAATTGCACCAGATCCGAAATCTCGATACCCAGCCATGCACACAGCTGATCTAAACGCTGTAGCGAAAAACTCTGTTCGGCAAACAGTCGCTTGACGCTCGCTTCGGATAAATGCAGCACCTCGGCGGCTTGCGCGTAAGTACGCCCTTGGCGGCGCATTTCAGATTTTAGGCTGTTAATCAGGGCGGTGGTTTGTGCCATTGAGGGCAGCCAGTCAACTGTCGTGCCGATCAAACTATCGAAAAATCAATATAGAAACAAGTGCCATAAAAAAGCCCTACCGCAGCGTTGCCGTAGGGCGATGAACAGCGATGAAGCGTTGAGGCTTACGCGTTGCCAGTTGCTTCAGCGGCTTGCTGTTGTTGCAGACGCTGTTGGCTTTCGGCAAATGCCGCGTCGAAGTTAATCGGTGCGAGCAGCAGTTGAGGGAAACTGCCTTTGGTCACGATATCGCTGATTGCTTCACGTGCAAACGGGAACAAAATATTCGGGCAGTACGCACCGAGCAGATGCGGCAGTTGCTCTTGGCTGACGTTTTCGATCAAAAACACACCGGCCTGATGCACTTCAGCGATAAACGCCACGCCACCTTGGTTTTTGGCATTGACAGTGACGCTCAAGACCACTTGAAAGTGGGTCGGGTCGAGTTGTTCGGCGTTGGATGACAGGTTAATGTCAAGCTCAGGCTGCCATTCGCCCATGAAGACGCGCGGGCTTGGCACTTCAAATGACAGGTCTTTGGCATAGATACGCTCAAGCGCGAGTTGGGCTTGTGGTTGTTGGTCAGTCATGACACTTCAGTTCCTTCGGGTTAAAAATCTATACGGCATGATGCCAGTGAGCCAGCAGCTAGTTTGTCAGCAACTAGCCTGCCAGTAGGGTGTCGAGTTTGCCTTGACGCTCTAGGCCAAACAAGTCGTCGCAGCCACCAATAAACTGTTCGCCGATAAAAATTTGCGGCACAGTGCGATGGCGGGTTTTGTGCATCAGGTCAGTGCGTACCTGCGCCGGTTCACGGCTTAAGTCAATTTCAGTAAACAGCACTTGTTTTTGCCCGAGCAGTTGCTTGGCGCGAATACAGTACGGGCAATACGGTGTGGTGTAAATGGTGACCGGTACGGACATACGGATTTCCTTGATGTTCGGTGATTGCGATCAAATCAAGACTCAGGCTTTGCTTTTGATCAGCGGCAAGCCTTGGCTACGCCAGCTCAGAATGCCACCTTCGAGTCGATAGAGGTTTTGCCCCCCCACGCTTTGTGCAGCACTACCTGAAACCTGTCCCATTTGACAAATCATCACAATCGGCCGGTTCAGCTCTCGCAGTTCCTCGACATGATCTTTTAGGCGACTGTACGGAATGTTACGACTGCCACTAATGTGACCCTCGCGGTAATCCTTGGGATCGCGTAAGTCGATCAGCATGGCGTTTTCTTTGTTGAGCAAAACCCCAAGCGACTGTGCTGATATCTTGCGGCCACTACGCTTACTTTCAAGGACAAAAAACAAAACAACTAACACCCCCAGTGTGCCAAACAAAAAGGGGTGGTTTTGCATAAATTCAAACCAGCGTTCCAAGAGACACCTTCACTCATCATTTAGACATAGGGTTGAACCGAATCACGCCAGCGTGACCAGCATAATCAGTCGCGAGCATCTCGCACTGAGATGGATTGTGTCGGCTAGTATAACGGCAAAAACCGTCTAATGGGGTTGCTCTACCGCCAAGGCGTCGTCTTCCAGCCGATTGAGACTGAGTAAGCGTCGCTCTAAAATCTCGCCGCGTGCCGCCGCTTGGCGTAGAGCGCAGTCCGGTTCATGCCGGTGCGTGCAGTTACGAAAGCGACATGTCCCATACAGTGCCTGCATTTCGACAAATCCCGCCCGAATCGCATCGACACTCAAATGCCACACGCCAAACTCACGAATCCCTGGCGAGTCAATTAGCGCACCTTGCGCAAGGTCATGTGCATCAAATGGCATCAGTCGCGTGGTGGTGGTGGTGTGCTGGCCGAGCGCGGAGTTTTCGGAGATCACATTGACGCGCTGCATGGCATCTGGCATGAGTGCATTGATCACTGAGCTTTTGCCGACCCCTGACTGCCCGACAAAGACGACGGTATGACCGTTTAAGTGCGTTTGTAATTCGCTTAAATCGCCATCGGTACGGATGCACAGCGTGTCATAGCCGAGTGCTTGATACTCGGCCAGTCGATCGAGTAACGGGTCGTTTTCGGTCAATAGATCTGCTTTGCCAAGCACCAACAGCGCTGGAATATCGGCTTGCTGACAGGCCACCAGATAGCGGTCGATCAGTTGCATCGACGGCACGGGCAGTGCGGCAAACATCACCACAATCAGGCTGACATTGGAGGCGACGGGTTTGACTTTATGGTAGCGATCTGGTCGGGTCAGCAGGCTTTGCCGTGCATGTAGCGCGGTAATCACGCCCAATCCGGTGTTGGAATCCGCTTGCCAACGCACCCGATCACCCGTAATCAGCACCGGCAGATTGGTACGGGTATGACAACGCCAAATCTCGCCGAGTGCAATCTCACGCCAAAATGGCTCCGGCTCACCTTCGGCCACTACCGGTGCGACTTGTGGCTGGTTCGGCACACTCAGCACCTGCACTTCAAGCTGGCGGCCATAGTGCGCCACAATCAAGCCCTCTAGCGTGGTCGCGCCGCTGGGATCATCGAACAGGTCGTCTTGTTGTTGGCGGCGACTATGTTGGGCATCAATACGCCGCGACTGTTGGTCAGTCAGCCGACGTTTTCGGATCATCGACATGCGTAAAGCACAGTTCAAAAAAGGTCGCTCAATGTAGCATGATATTTTGTTAGTATGAGCGGTCTTCTTTATCTGAACATGCTGATCGTTATGAGTAGCTCGAATCCCGCCCAACGCTTGATTTGGATTGATCTGGAAATGACCGGATTGGATACCGATCAAGACCGCATCATCGAAATCGCCACGATTGTCACCGATGAAAATCTGAATATCTTGGCAGAAGGACCAGTATTGGCGATTCATCAGCCGGATATCGTGCTGAACGCGATGGACGAATGGAACACCCGTCAGCATGGTCAGTCCGGCTTGATTCAGCGTGTGCGACGTAGCACGCTGACCGCGCAAGATGCTGAGCAGCAGACTTTAGAATTTCTGAAAAAATGGGTCGATGCCAAAAAATCGCCAATGTGCGGCAATTCGATCTGTCAGGATCGCCGTTTTATGCATCGCTTAATGCCTGAGCTAGAGCAGTTTTTTCACTATCGCAATCTGGACGTATCATCGGTGAAAGAGCTGGCACGCCGCTGGCGGCCTGAGATTATGGATGGCTTAAAAAAAGAAGCCTCGCATTTGGCGATGGATGATATTCGCGATTCGATTCGTGAGCTCAAATACTACCGCGAGTATTTTTTTCGGGTGAATTAAGCCAAAAAAGTTTAAGTTGTGGTCGTGGCAGGTTCGAGATGAGTGCTGCCATTTGGCCGACGGGCTGCAAAACCGCGCATAATCGGTTACAGTCGGCATCACTAGAATCACGTTTAGGATGATGACGTGGCTGATGTAGCGGATCGCTTTAATGAGCTGTTGATTCGGCGCTTTGATAACATTTTGGATTGGACACCGGTACAACGCTCTGTCTTGTTGTTGTCGGTGTTGGCGTTTGTGTTTACCCAATACTTACTCTTGCATATTTATTTTTTGCTTAATCCAAGTTTGTATGTTGATCCGGCGGTGTTAGAGCGTACAACCAAATGGCATGTGCTGTTGGTGATCAGTAGTATTGTATTGATTAAACTTGCGAAGTCAGTGAATCACTCGCCGCGTGCACAGTTAATTGTACCGTATATTTGCACGCTATATTACTCGGTGACCCTAGTCGCGTTGGGCTATCTGATCGGGCTATTGACCGCATCGGCGGGCATGGTGATGGTCGGTGCACCGCTATTGGGTATGGTGCTACTCGGTCAGCGTGTGGTGTACGTGTCGATGGTGTTTGCGCTGCTGCTGGTGTTTGTTGTGTCGTTACTCACAGCGTTTAACTATATTCCATATGCGCCGTTGTTTGTGCCAGAGTTTTGGATTGCACCTGAAGCACGAATGGCATTATTTACCAGTGTGTTGTTTTTTTCTGCACCACATTTTGTGTTTATTGTGGCGTTTGCCGATTTGATTTTGCGCCAACGCAAGCAGCGTGACTTGCTGATTGAGCGTTTAAGCCTGACCGATAGCTTAACTGGGATTGCCAATCGGCGTGCGATTGTGGAGTTTTTACAGGAGCATCTGACCCTCGCGCAGCGTAAACAGCGGCCAATTGCGGTGCTGATCGCTGACCTTGATCATTTTAAAATGATCAATGATCGACATGGACACTTGGTGGGTGATCAGGCATTACGCTTATCGACACAGTGTTTTTTGCATGCCATTCGGGAGTCTGATCGGCTCGGGCGTTATGGCGGTGAAGAGTTTTTGATTGTGTTTCCACAGACTCGTTTAGAGGAGGCATTGGATATCGCCGAGCGTTGTCGACAGCAGTTGACTGAAGTTGAGTTGTATTCAGACACGCAGCAACCCGTGCCATTAACGGCGAGCTTTGGGGTATATGGTGTTGATGATGGTCAGATTGATATGGATACATTGGTGCGTATCGCTGACCAAAATATGTATCGTGCTAAACAATCCGGTCGTAATCGCGTGTGTGCCGACCAGCCTGAAATCAGTTCTGCAAGCGTTGTGTTGCCTGCCAATTAAAACGGCAGATTGCGCCGCTTAGTGCGCCAAAATCCAAATAATCGCTAGAAAAATCAAAACGCCGCTGACGGTTGGTAATAGGTTACTGCTCTGTGCTTGGGTTGTTGCTGGCTGCGTATTTCGGATTTGGGTTGGCTGATTCTTGCTGGCTAATTTGACCCGTGGCTGTACCCGTGGTTGCGGGGTCAGGGTTCGGGTTGGGCTGGCTTTTGCGGTGTGATCCGGCGCAGCATGATCCGGCTGCTTAGCAGATTCTGTTGTACTTGGTTTTTTAACCGTTGGGCGTGTTTCCGGTGTTGGTCGGGCGACGCTGTTCGGCGGTTGATTGCTTTTGGCTGGGATGTTTTTGGCCGTGCTATTTTTGCTTTTACTGGTTTTTATGGCACTTTTAGGCTGTAGTTGTTGTGCCAAGTCTTGTGCATCACATTGAAAATCAGTCAAATCATCAATTTCAAAATCTTCATGTACGACTTTATTGCGCAAAGTCGCAATTTTGCGCAGACGGCGCACCGTATCGCTGTCGAGTTGATCCTCAATGCTGCTGGTTTTTTCGTGTAAACCGCGTCCGCTTGCGCCATAGTGCTGCTCAAGCAGTTGCTCCAGTTGTTTGCTGGCACGGATCACGGTTTCGATTTGACTCAATCGTAGACCCTTAAACGATGCGGGTTGCGCAGCATAAACCAAATGAATGACAACCGGCTAGTAGGCAGTGAGTGGATGACGACAGTTCGTGACGTTGACACGATACGGATAGGGTTGTGTTGATGGCTGCTAGATCTGCTCAACGCTAGACAGCCAAACCAATACGCGTTAGTCTGCTGCGACTCGTTATATTTTAAAAGATATAACGAGTGTTGAGGTTGGCCAAAGACCACTAAATCAGATAGGTTGTATTGATGGTGAACAACACAACACTGAGTGCACGGCCACTTGCTACTGTGCTTGATGCCCCGCTTGTTGCGATGATGGGGCTTGCCATTAGTACGAGTGTATCGGCTGAACAAGTGACGGTATTTGCAGCAGCCAGCCTAAACAACGTGCTGACTGAAGTGGCACAGCAATACCAAACACAGTATCCCAACGATCAGATTCGTCTATCGTTTGCATCGTCGTCGACGTTGGCACGGCAGATTGCACAGGGCGCACCGGCACAAGTTTTTATTTCATCCGATCTGAACTGGATGAGTCAGTTGCAACGCCAACAACGGATTGAGGTCAGCAGCCGGACGAACTTATTGGGCAATCGACTGGTATTGATAGCACCGGCGAGCCAAGCGCGTGCGCTGAGTTTGCAACCCAATGCCGCTTGGGCGACCGGCTATCGCGGGCGGCTGTGTATGGGCGCGCCGGACAGTGGCGTACCGGCTGGATTGTACGCGCAACAAGCCTTGACCTCGCTGGATTTGTGGCCTCGCTTAAAAAGCCGTGTGGTCGGCACGGAAGATGTGCGTGGGGCGTTGGCGTTTGTGGAGCGCGCTGAATGTGATCTTGGCGTGGTCTATCAAACCGATGCCAACATCAGCCCAAGAGTCAAAATTGTGGCGACATTTCCGGCCAGTAGTCACGCGCCGATTGTGTATCCGGCGGCGTTGATATCCAAGCCATCTCAAAGCGCACGGCGGTTTTTGAGTTATCTGCAATCACCAGCGGCGGGTCAGGTGTTTGTGCGACATGGCTTTGTATTTTTACCGAAGTGAGTATGTTGAGGTAGGTCTGAGTATTGAGCATTTTGATTCCGTTGCCGCCTGCCGCTGGCCTCACTTTCTGCCACGGCGTCTTGCGCTGCACGTCAAAGCAGTGCTTGACGTTTGCTCAGGCCAAAAGTAAGCAAAAGCCCCTGTGTCTTGAATCGCCCTTGCGAGGCAGTGCCTCTCAGGCTCAAACAGTTCCAAGCACGTCGTCCCTGTGCCCACAACAATTTAATGGATGAGTTAAAAGTTACGACATGGGGATTCTAAAAAATATGCCGAGGTTAATATGACTCTGAGCCCTGACGAATATCAAGCACTGTGGCTGTCGGTCAAGGTGGCGACGTGGTGCGTGTTGCTGGGGCTGATTCCAGCGATTGGGCTGGCGTGGTTGCTGGCGCGTTGTGAGTTTTGGGGCAAGAGTCTGGTCGAAGCCTTGGTGATGTTGCCGTTGGTGTTGCCGCCAGTTGTACCGGGGTATTTGCTGTTATTGTTGTTTGGTCGGCAAGGCGCGATTGGGGCATGGCTCGATCAATATGGGATTCAGGTGGCATTTCACTGGACAGGGGCGGTATTGGCGTCGTTGGTGATGTGTCTGCCATTGTTTGTGCAGTCGATTCGCTTGTCGCTGCAACAGCAAGATATTCGACTGGAGCAGGCGGCGCAGTTGCTCGGCGCGAGTCGGTTACGGGTGTTTTTTACCGTGACTTTGCCGCTGTGTTGGTCGGGGATTTTGGTCGGGGCGGTGTTGGCGTTTGGGCGCAGTTTGGGCGAGTTTGGCGCGACGATTACTTTTGTCGGCAATATCAACGGTGAAACCCGCACCTTACCGCTGGCCATTTATTCGGCGATTCAAAACCCTGCCGGAGAGGCGTTGGCACTGCGTTTGATTGCGCTGTCGGTGCTGATGGCGTTGGCAGCGTTGCTGCTGGGCAATTGGCTCAATCAACGCCATCAATCCCGCTTAGGACATCGGCATGCTTGAGTTTGATCTAAAGTTACGGCGTGGTGAGTTTGAGCTGGACATGCAAGCACAGATGCATCAGCCGATTACGCTGATTTTGGGTGCATCTGGTTCGGGTAAATCGACGTTATTGGCGTTATTGGCCGGTCTGTTAAATGCCGAGTTGTTAAAAGCGAGATACGGCCAAATCCATCTGAATCAGCGCGTATTATTCGACCATCAAAACAGCATCAATCAGCCCAGTCATCTGCGGCGGATTGGCCTGATGTGGCAGGATGGGCAGTTATTTCCGCATTTAAATGTCCAGCAAAATATTGAGTATGGCTATCGGTTGCTGAAGCCTGAGCAGCGCAAAATTCAGCCAAAACAGTTGATAGAGTTGCTAGACATCGGTCATTTGTTACAGCGACGGCCTAGACATTTATCGGGTGGTGAAAAGCAACGAGTGGCGTTGTGTCGGACGTTACTGGCATCGCCTGAGTTGTTGTTGTTGGATGAACCATTGACCGCGCTAAATCCGAGTTTAAAGCAACCGATTTTGGGATTTTTAAAGACGATTCCGACGCAGTTTGGGATTCCGTTGTTGTATGTGACGCATCAGCTTGAGGATTGTGAGGTGCTGGCGGGGGAGGTGTGGCAGTGTTCAGCGGGTCGGTTGGTGTTAATCCACTAACCACTGTGCCAACTGTTGTTCAAACGGTTCAGTCGCTTGTAGTGCCGCGTGTTGCATTTGCCGAAATACTTGCAAGACCTGCACACCCAGTTCGGTGAGTTGCGTGCCGCCGCCGTGTGAGCCACCCGTTTGGGTGATGACTAACGGCGTGACAAAACACTGATTCATGGTATCCACCAACAGCCACGCCCGCCGATAACTCATGCCGAGTTGTTTGGCGGCTTGCGAGATCGAACCCGTCGCGGCAATCGCCTCGAGCAGGTCGGCTTTGCCATTGCCCAAGGCGATGTGTTCGCCGTGGAGTAGGCGTAGGCGGATGTCGATATTGGGTGGTTTCATTGAATCTTTGCTAAACCTGAAATGAAAGTGTGTAGGCTCACCTAACGTTATGTTTCACTGTCGGGTGGAAGCATCGGTTCCATAACACTAGCTCCACAGTTGACGCAAGTGTCCTTATACGTTCGGCTTCGTACTTCCCCAAAAAATGGCTTATCACACACGATACATGGATGCTCGCAAGAATATGACTCTTCCATTAGTGGGAGAGTCTGTATTGAGCTAGGATCAAAACGAGCAACCCATTCACCTTGACGGCCAGCGGGGTCAATTCTCGACCTGTCAAAATGGACAGTTGCTTTGCACTCAATGTCATTCGGCTCGAATAACAATACTTCCATACCTTCAAGTAGCCGCAAGCGCTGTCTTGCAAGACTCGACAATGTTCCAAGTCCCGTAAGCGGCATTTCCGCAAAGTCTGAGCCGAGCGGATACTCAATGGCATTGAAATCAGCATAGACGCGAGGCAACGGTATTTTGTCCAACTAACTCACCTTATCACCCACTTTCGCGCCGCTATCGGGTGACAACAGAAAAATCCCATCATCATTACCGCCCGCGATCACCATACCTTCCGACATGCCGAAGCGCATTTTGCGTGGGGCAAGATTAGCGACGACCACCACCATCCGCCGAATCAACGCTTCAGGTGAGTAAGCCCCCCGAATGCCACTAAACACCGTGCGCGGCTCAGCTTCACCCAAGTCCAGCGTCAGCTTGAGCAGCTTATCCGACCCCTCGACCAGCTCAGCATTTAGAATCTGGGCAACGCGCAGATCCACCTTTAAAAAATCATCAATCCCAATCGTGCCCGTGCTGTCAGGCGTTGCGGCAGCTTTCGGCGCGGCTTTGGTTTTGGCTGGCTTTTCCGTAGCATTGGCAGCTTGTGCGACTGGCGTAGCAGCGGCGAGTGAATCTTTCGATGCTTCGACCATCGCGGCTACGGCTTCTTTGGTCACGCGCTGCATCAGCGGTTGGAACTGCTCAATCTGATGATCCAGCAACACCTCGGCGCGGCTCGCCCAATCTAAACGATCCAGTTTTAGCAATGCCTGTACTTGTGCCGCCATGGTCGGCAACACCGGTGACAGATAAAGCATCAGCAAACGGAACAGGTTTAGACCAACCGAACAAATCGCCTGAACCTCAGCGGAGGTCGGGTCGGCTTTTGCCAGTGACCACGGTTTTTTCTCATCAATATACTGATTGGCTTGATCCGCCAACGCCATGATGTCACGAATCGCCCGACTGTATTCCCGCGCCTCGAACGCCTGCCCAATCGAATCACCTGCATCAATAAACGCTTGCACTAACGCAGGTTCGCTACAGGTCGCAGACAGACGATGCGCAAAGCTGGTGTTAATAAACTTGGCGCAACGACTGGCGATGTTGACCACTTTGCCGACCAAATCACTGTTGACCTTTTGGATAAAGTCTTCCAGATTCAAATCGATATCTTCGACACTGCTGGACAGCTTGCTGGCAAAATAGTAGCGCAGATATTCAGGGTTTAAATGCTCAAGATAAGTGGCGGCTTTGATAAACGTGCCGCGTGACTTGCTCATTTTTTCGCCATTGACCATCAGGAAGCCATGCGCAAACACACCAGTCGGGGTGCGATAGTTGGCCGCTGACAGCATCGCAGGCCAAAACAGCCCATGAAATTTGACGATGTCTTTACCAATAAAGTGATACAACTCGGTGGCCTGACCATCGCGCCAGTAGTCATCGAACGTTAAGCCCAGCTCAGGTTTGCTGTTGCACAGATGCTCAAAACTCGCCATATAACCAATCGGCGCATCAATCCAGACATAAAAGTATTTGTTCGGTGCATCCGGAATCTCAAAGCCAAAATATGGCGCATCACGCGAAATATCCAGATCCATCAGGCCGTCATTCAGCCAGTCGCCGAGTTTATTGGCGATGCTGCTCTGTAGGTGACCATCGGCAGTCGTCCAGTCTTTTAAAAACTCGGTAAAAGCGGGCAGTTTAAAAAAGTAATGATCCGACTGTTTTTCAATCGGGGTTGCACCGCTTAAGGTCGAGTAGGGATTTTTCAGTTCGGTCGCGTCATAGGTTGCGCCGCAGTTTTCGCAGTTGTCGCCGTACTGGTCTTTGGTGCCACATTTTGGACACTCGCCTTTGATAAAGCGATCCGCCAAGAACAGCCCTTTTTCAGGGTCGTACAGTTGGGTAATCGGGCGCACTTCGATATGTCCCGCTGCCAGATGCTGCCGGTACATGTCTTCGGTACGCGCACGGTTTTCGCTGCTGTGCGTGGAGTGATAATGATCAAAACCGACCGAAAAACCGGCAAAATCACGCTCGTGATCACGCTGAACATTGGCGATTTGTTGTTCTGGGCTGATGCCGTTTTTTTCGGCAGTCAGCATAATCGCGGTGCCGTGTGCGTCGTCGGCACAGACGTAGGTGACCTGATGGCCCTGCATCCGCATGGCACGTACCCAGATATCCGTTTGGATATATTCAACAAGGTGTCCGAGATGGATGTCACCGTTGGCATAGGGTAAAGCACTGGTCACCAAAATCTTACGCACGATTCAACCTCTAGCAGGGCGTGGATTAGCTGCGGATTGTAGCATAGTGGGTTTGTCAGTTTGCTATACTGATGCCCTCGCTGTAGGAGTACGCCATGTTTCCCCCATTTAAGCCGTTTAAATCGCTGTTTGGTGATGACCCTGTGCAAAAAGTGCTAGAGCAGACCCATCTGCCCAACAGCACGGTATCCGTGAGCAGCGCGATCACCCAGCATCAGCGGCAAAATGACGTGCTGAACCTGACCTTAAAATGGTCATCGACTTACGGCGAGCCAGAGGCATTTCACCAGCAACTGTCCGAAGCGTTGCATTCGCACGGGATTCGTGAAATCAATCTGCACCTGATCCAAGAAAAACGCCAAACCCCACAGCGTACGGCGACCCCCAATCCATCACAAAGCCAATCACAAAGCAGCAGCCTGCCGATGCCGCCGGTGATCGATGCCGCTGCCATGCAGTCCAGCATCCCCGCTGCACCGACCGAACCGAGCGAGCAACAGCGCCAAGCTCAGACACAGGCTCCAAACCGTCCCACACCACCGACCCAAGCTCAGCTTCCTCCGCATCCGCGTATTCGGCATGTCATTGTGGTCGCGTCTGGTAAAGGTGGCGTCGGCAAGTCCACCACTGCGGTGAATCTGGCTTTAGCACTGAGTAAAGCCGGTGCAAAAGTCGGTGTGCTGGATGCGGATATCTATGGCCCGAGCGTACCAGCGATGTTGGGCGTGGCAGGCCAGTCGCCACTGATCGAAAATGAACAGTTTGTGCCACTTGCCGCACACGGTCTGGCGGTGATGTCGATTGCCTGTCTGACCGGCGATGACAATACCCCGATCGTCTGGCGAGGGCCAAAGGCAACTGGCGCACTGATGCAACTGTTTAATCAGACCGCATGGCCACAACTCGATTATCTGGTAATCGACATGCCCCCCGGCACCGGCGATATTCAGCTGACCTTGGCGCAGCGGATTCCGGTATCGGGTGCAGTGATTGTGACCACGCCACAGCATATCGCGCTGCTGGATGCGCAAAAAGGCATTGAGCTATTTAATAAAGTGAATATCCCGATTTTGGGCGTGATCGAAAACATGGCACTGCATACATGCTCTAATTGTGGTCAGGTCGATGAGATCTTCGGGGCGGGTGGCGGCGCGTTGTTGGAAGCCAAATATCATGTGCCACTGCTTGGCAAGCTACCGCTGGATGGTCAGATTCGCCACAATGCCGATTCTGGTCAGCCCAGTGTCGTGGCAGGTGATGCCGCCGCACCGTTGTATCAGCAGATTGCGTTGCGCTTGATTGAGCAAGTGTCGCGTCTGCCAGAACGTGAGCGGGATGATAAGCGGATTTTTTAAGCAGCAGATGGTCTGCTAAAGATTCAACAGTCGCGTCTGATCGGCGCGATTTTGAGCATTTTACGGGTATAAAGGAAGGGTAGCATGTCGATAAAATCTGATCGTTGGATTCGTGAAATGAGCGAACAACACGGCATGATTTCGCCATTTGAAGCGGGACAAGTACGGGTCGGTGAACAAGGCCAAAAACTGATCAGCTACGGCACGTCGAGCTATGGCTATGATGTGCGCTGTGCGCGTGAGTTTAAGGTGTTTACCAACGTACACTCGGTGATCGTCGATCCGAAGAACTTCGACGATAAAAGCTTTATTGACATCGAATCAGATGTTTGTATTATCCCGCCAAATAGCTTTGCACTGGCGCGCACGGTCGAGTATTTTAAGATTCCGCGCGATGTTTTGACCATTTGTCTAGGAAAATCAACCTATGCACGTTGCGGTATCATCGTCAACGTCACGCCGTTAGAGCCAGAGTGGGAAGGTCATGTAACATTGGAGTTCTCAAACACCACCAACCTACCGGCGCGGATTTACGCGGGCGAAGGCGTGGCACAGATGTTGTTCTTCCAAAGCGATGAGCCGTGCGAAACCAGCTATAAAGATCGGGGTGGCAAATATCAAGGCCAAACCGGTGTGACATTGCCCAAAGCCTAACCCCACAGCCCGAATAGCAGACTCAAACCAAAATCCGATGAATGGTGAGATGGCGATTTAGTCCACCATTCATCGGCTTATCGTTGGTTTTGGTGGTTCAGTCTTGTCTGACAACCGCTTATCTTTTGCTTTTGTTAAAATGCTTGCCATAATGCGTGGCAGGCGTTATTTATGTAGGCTGCAAGACAGATGTCTGCACAACAACAATACAGACTGTCTGACAGTTGGAACCGTCGCGCTGACGCATAAACCGTTTGCGCGTCACTGTCACAAAGGAAGGATGGAGTGCCCATGAGCCAGATTCAGCCGCTATTTCAGCACCAGTGGACGCGCCGCCTACTCGTGGTGGCCATGAGTGCTGCCATGTCGAGTCAAGTGCTTGCACTAGAAGCAATCAGCGACGAGGATATGTCGGCAGCCACTGGTGAAGGTATTGCATTTTTGCCTGAAAATGCTTCCATACGCATGAATGGCGCGGACAACAATAATGGTGGTGCAGGGACTTTCGATACCGGCTACATTCGTATTATTCCGGTTGGCCCTTTGACCCCCGCTGCTGCGGCAACAGGTGCGGGTAAGGGTGATATCTTTTTATATGGTTTAGCGGTTTCTCAGTCCGATAAGGCATACGGTGCGGGTCGTGCCAGTACCGATTGGAATAACCGGTTTAGTCGTCCGATTGACTCTTGGGGAATGCCAGCCAATCCTTGGGTTCTGAAGGTGGAAACTCAAAATAACGTACCAGATTTTGCTGCACCCACGCCAACAGCGACCAGTAATGGCAGTGTCAGCTACTTAGGGCTCGAAGCCCCTTTGTATCGTACCGGTAATATTGCTGCATTATCTAACACCGAAAAATCTGCCTATAACCTAAAATTAGCATTCTGGGCAGATGCGTTTATTCGCAATCCAAGTGTGGTCGAAAACATGGCTGCAACGGGTTCTCAGTTTGATCTTGGTGGGGCAGGTCGTGCTAATCGGTTGCGTCTACAAGCGATTTGGGACGGTTTTAGTATTAATGGTAGTGATATTAAGATATTCCAAACCTTGGGCGGTGCGCAAACAGGCGTACAAGGCATGAGTAGTAGCTATAATAATACACTTGGTATTGCGGGTACGTTACGTTTTAACAGTGGTGATGGACAAAATCTGCGCGCTGTAGTGACCACCGGTTCAGCAACTCGTAATACAGGTGCATTAACCAGCCATGATGCGACATTCGGTTGCGGTAATGCATCCGGTGATTTTGAGTCAGTGGCTTGTCGGTTTCGTTTTAGGAGTCGTATCGTCACTGATACTGTGACGGATGTGAATTGGGCTGTGCCTACGCTTGGTAGCGTATTGCGTTTTAGTACCCAAGAAACCAGCAACACAGGATTGCTTGCAACACCTGCAATTAATGGCGGTACTGCACCGACATTTAATGCAAATGAAGGCTTGTATATCTACAACCTAAACGTAAATTTGGTGCTAGGCTCACTTTATCAACCCCTAGTGGTCGGTGTTGCCCCAGATGGGAAGAACATTTCCTTGGAATTGGCAAGAATCCCGAATAAAGAGTCCATTTATAAGCAAATGTACACAAATTACGATAATTCCAACCCCGCAACCAACGGTGGGTATTTTGGCTCGACCTGTAACATCTATCAGTGTGGCACACCGCGCACACTGGGTGGTGTGAGCTATCAGGGCAATACAGCAACACACAGTAGTATCACGATCGGCTCTACAGAGTATAACGCTGCTACCAATACCTTGACAGCACATTCTGGAGAAGGTGCGATTGGGGTTTCTTTTGGTCAGTTGCAGTCGCGTTTTCAAGGTGGCTCATTTACGGCACAACGTCTACAGCTCGAGTACCAACAGCGTCAGTTCCGTGACCGTGAAGGGGTGTATACCGACCGCTATCGGTTAAGGGCAACGGGTCTGTTTGGCGATGAGGTTGTAGATCCATTTGGCCATCCTTCGGGAAGCTGTAATTATGGTGGTGGGTTCGGTGGAACAACGTGCAACCGCTATTTTAACCGCGCAGGTTTTCATACCGATTGGGTGTATCTAAATTCAACTGCGGGTGGGGCGAAGGTGTTTGGCGATACAGGTGGTTCGTTTACCACTGCTGCTTTGTTTGGTACCCCAATGCCAGGTGGCGTGGGGGCGTCGGGCAATACCAACACACCAGGTGCGCCGTTTGTACAAGGCTTATTTGACTGCCCAGCAGGTACAACGGCCAATAATGACTGTAATGGTGTGAATGGCGGGACTGGTTCTGGTACTTATGGGGTCGGTGTCGACGTGATCGCCAATACGGCTGCCAACCGGAGTTGGACTGCTGATGCGACACGCGCCAACACATGGTTTGTCGCCAGTAACAATCAACAGTCAGAGGAAAACTTGGTGTTTCGCGCAGCTCTTCCAGCTTTCGCCAACATCCCCACAGCGACGATTCCAGCTGCACCGACTGCAAACGTGAACCCATCTGCACTCAATAATCTGGGGTCAGCAGTGATTGATGGTCTGCTGATTCAGCATCTTAAACTCACCACCCGAGGCTTATAAGGAGCAATAGCAATGAAAAAATTGACGCTGTTTGCAGCCTTGGCCTTGTGTGTGACATCGAGTCAAGCAGCACTTGAAGCGATGGATAATGATGCGCTACAAGAAGTGACGGGGCAGGGCGGTGCTGACATCTCGCTACAACTGCGCCTCAATCACAACACCAGTGCGGGTTTTGTGTGTGCCAATAATGAGCTTGAGTACTGCCGCATGGCGTTGGCCATCAATAACCGCTATGCGGATGGCTCTTACCGAGATGCTCTGGGGGTGGTGCGCAATAGCACGGGTGGTGTGATTGCAAACGTTGGGCGTAAGCAGTGGCTGGTGTTTAAAGGTATTCAAGGCACCATTAATATCCAAGAGATTAAGCTTGATGGTGCGGATCTTCAGTATATCGGCAAATTGGGCAATCCGGTTGTTAAACCCGCCATTCAACTCTCCTTTGACCCCCTAAAGCCGATTCAGTTTAGAAATGTCGGCTATCAGTCGCTGTCGATTGAGACTGATACTGTTGCAAACGAAGGTGCTGGTAATTTACCTGGTTATTTGGCGAAAGGATCGGGTGGCGTGGGGGCAACGGCTTTTGCGGATGGTAAGTACACCGCCGCAGGTTTTGACAATGGTCGTGAGGTGGGTTTTACAGGACTGAACATTAATGGCAATCTCTCGGTTGCGGGAACATTAAAAATATTCAGTTGTGATGCGGGTCATCCGCGCTGTTAAGCTGCCCACACTGCAAAGGATGCAAGCATGAAACTCCAAAACAACAAATCCAAGCGCGGCACTCATGGCTTAAGTCTGCTGGCCAGTAGTATTTTATTGGTATTGCATGCGCCCGCTGCACATGCGTTACAAGCACTAGACGACGATGCGCTGAGTGGTGTGAATGGTCAAGATGGCCTGATGGTCGATGTCCAATACGACCAAATTCAGCTAGATCGTGCGTATTGGGAGGATCGTACCGGTTCAGCGACCAATGTCGATACCGCGCTGCGTGGCTATGCCAATAATATTTCGATTACGGGTTCAAATTTAGGCACTACTTTTAATGTCGATGTGAACTCGACTGGACCGAATCAAGCAGGGATTGATTTAGCAGTCAATTCACGCTACGGCACCATTGCGGCAGAGAGCTTTAATATCTGTGATGGGAATGGTGCCAACTGTGGTGCAAGCCTTGGCGGTTTGACCATTCAATCCACCGAAAATGCGGGTTTTGCGCTGAGTACAACCAACGGTATCTTTAATGAAAACAGTGCTGCCGAACTGACCTTGACCTTGCGAAACTTAAATATTTATATCACGCAAGCAGATGCCGCTATTCGCAATCAATTGATTTTAAAAGATTTTAACTTTAATTTCTTCGGCAAAGGTGCGATCTGGGTCGATGGTGTGAATGGCTTTCAGTTAGTCTCTGAGGGTGCTGGTAATTATGTCGATCTACTACGGGTCACTGATCCAGTCTATGCTGGTAAAACCAAGCCTGGCCTGAGTATTGAGCTGATGTATAAAGGTAATGCGCCAGTTGGGGTGTTTAACACCACTGGTGCCCAAGGTGTGATTCGCTTGGGGGCGTCAGGTCGTGCTTTAGAGAGTCGCTTGGTCTTTCGTGGGATTGATGCACGTGATGCGACCAATAACTTGTTAGGTTTCTCTTTCTCCGGTGCGGATGTTGCAGGCAGTGGAACCAATGCGACCGTGATGGGCTCCACTGGCCTAGCATTACGGATGAAGGCTGAGTTTACCAACGCGGATAATTTGGCAGGTGGTGATGAGTTTACCCTTGAGCTTGCCCACGCGGGTAACAATGCCTATGGATTCGAGTTTAGTAACTTAAAGCCGCTGTTGGTACGCAAAATTGCAGGTGGCGCGATTAACCAAGATCGCTCTTATTTAGATACTGGTAACGTCTACTTAAACCTTGCCAATACCAAGCGTCTACAAATGCCAGTGAACACAGTGCTGAACAGCGCACGGTTGGGCAGTGGCACGATCACGACCAATGCGGACTATAGCCATCTGGTACATAATACAGCCACCAATCCAAATACACTGGTCACTGCGGTGCGTGGTTTGGAGTTTCAGGCGGTATCGCGTCGTGGTCGCTTCTTAGTCAGTAATGACGTGTTACCATCCGATCCAGGCTGGATTGATCCCGACGCTGGAAAAAACAACACTTGGGGCTTGGGTTTGCCAATTTATAACCTCAATACCAATATCGCGATTTACGGCACGACAGTGGGCGCGGCGCAACGACTGGGTTTTAGTCTCGGTCTAAGTACGGAGGGGGTCAATTCTACGGGTGACAAGTCTACCTCGATTATGGTGATCGATGGTGCGCCTAATCCAAACGATCTGAGCTGTGCCGGTGGTTGTCCAACCGGTTATTACTTTGGTCTGCGTAATATTGATATGCTGATTACGGCATACGGTACAGTCGGTTTGGAAAGTGGCAGGATTAATATCAATATGCCGAAGCTGTTGATCGCCGCATCAATGCAGGTCGCAGCGGGTTATTTGCCGGGTGCAAAATACCGAACTGGGAATAACTTCGCGCCCCTTGATAACTTTTTGCAAGATACTGACGTGCTATTTGGGTTGAACCTAAAGCTTGACGGCAGTATGAATCTTGATCTAGTGCCTGGCGGTAATACCTTGGCGACCAATCGACTCGGTTTTCAAGGCAGTTATTTATTGAATAGCGGCTCTATCCAGATTGTTGATCCGATTGATAGTTCCATCTTAGGATTGGATAATATCAGTGGACGAATTAATTTTGACAACTCAATTAAAATCAACCAGAACAGCGTTGATTTTAACTTTGGTTTGACCTTTAACCCGAATCGTACACCGACAGAGGTGTTTCGGGTGCGGGATATTAATTTTTATCCAGCGACTGGGGCGGCACAGCGTTTAGGCGAGATGGTGATCACCGGTGGAACGTTAAACAGTTCCATGAACATCATCCCTCGCTAACACTTACGGATGGATTGTGGAGAGTTTTAGGATGAAAATTAAGTTTTTATGCTCAGCCGTGTTGCTGTCCATGTCAACGGTATCGACGACTTTTGCTTCAGGCTTGGTGAGTTTATCAGACGAGGAGCTGTCTCAAGCGGAAGGTCAGGCATTGTTTAATCTGTCTTATCTGGCACCGACGGATGCGGGTAATCTGATGAATGGCCGCGGCAGTTCGGTGGGATTTTACAAGTTAGGATTGGAGGCAGAGGTCCAATTAAACGCCAATATTCGTAATCTGCAACTGGGTTGTGGTGGTGTTAACGGTATTGGTGCATGTGATATTGATATTAAAAATCTATCCTTAAGTGGCCTAAATAATAGCTCTGTGGTTGGTGGTCCCAACGACGGTAGTCCAATTTTTTCTAATGGTCGTCCTTCAACCAGTGCGATACTGACCAACCCGTTTGTTGAGTTCGCGATTAAAAATCCTAATAGTGCCTCGACACGGGAGATTATGGGGTTTAGAACCAGTGCTGAACAGATTTCAGGCTTATTAACGGCAGGCTTAGTGAATAATGCTACCCCCTCAAGTACTGATGGGATTCAGTCTCTCAGCGGGTTTATGCGGATCGCTGCAACACAGGGGGATGTTGATACAAGGGCGACGCTATTTGGTAAGCGTCCTAATCACCAAATTCAAGGGCTTTTGAACGCATTGGGCAGTAATCGAACCTTTACCAGTGACCCTGGCAGTGCCGATACGTTGGGGATCTCAATCCCAAGTATTAATGCGGGCTTTAACGTACCTGCATTCCAAGTGAATGGCCAGCGTCAAACCCAAGCAGTTGTCCAAAATGTTACGACAACGATTCCATCAATCCCTCTAGCAAATGGCCCAAATAACCAGTTGCGCGTGACATTTCCAGCGATTCTTTTGGTCGCCAACCAAGCTAAAGTCAGCTTAAAAGCAGGCTCTAGGGTTGATAATCTAAATATGAGCATCACTTTCAACCAAGCTTTGAGTATGATTCATAATATCCCGTTAACTGGTACCGGTGGCTATCTTGCATTGCAGAAAGAGGCACTGTTATGGCCGGGTAACTTTATTGATGCCGCAGATGCTGCCAAAACCGATTTAACCACCATGACTCGAAGTGATATCGCCCAGCGTGGTTGGTGGATGTCATTTGCTGAGCCAGTACAGCTTGGCTACCTGAAGGCGACTGATACGGTGGATATTTCAGGTGTTCTACCACAGGTAGCGACACTGATGACTACCGAATTGCTAAAAGAGGAAAATCGAGTGTTTGCACCGGCTGGTGCTGCAATTGGAACGTTATTTGGTGCTGTTCTTGAAACACCTGACCCAATCATCGTGAATTTGAATGCTGCAACACTGGCAAATCCAGCAACTCTAACGCTATCAAACCTACAGCTTAGAAATCAGGCTGTAGTTGCGAACTGCTACGGTACACTGACTTTCTGTTGATTTTGCCTTAGAAAGGCTAGCAGTAAAAAATGGCCGGATTAATATCCGGCCATTTTTTGTTTGGCGGTTTGCATAGCTGCTCATTATAGTTGATATAAAAAGTCATTGTAGTATTTCTATCGGATGATTATTACACTTTGTCGCGTTTTGTTTGCTGAATACTTATGTTTTATCGCTAATAGAGTGCGCAGTGTTTTTAATTTTTTTAAACATACTGTAATAACAGCCCAAACAACAAAAACCCCAGTGTAGCTCACGCCTGTGCGATGCGTGTGTGAGCTGCGAAAAACAAAAATACGGAGTACCCCATGAAGACCATCCCCGCGATGTTGCATAGTCTATCGTGTGTTAGTTTGGTGATTGCCTCGAACGCGAGTTTTGCTCACCAGACGGCACAATCATTCAATCCTAATCCCAGTCTGGTTGCGCTCTCTGATGATGAGTTGTCTGATACTAAAGGGCAGGCGTTGTTTAACTTGTCTTATCTAGCACCGAGCCAAGCAGGTAATTTTGAGTCTTTAAGTAATATCGGCTTTTATCGTTTGGGGCTAGAAGCCGAAGTAGAATTAAATGCCAACATCCGCAAGCTGCAATTGGGTTGTGGTGGCATAAACGGTGCAGGTGGTTGTGATATTGATATTGATCATCTGAGTTTAAGCGGCTTTGCTGATACGCGGGATGGGCGGGTAGACTCATCCGCGAAACTGACCAATCCTTTTATGGAGTTTGCGGTTAAAAATCCAGATTCAGCCTCTACCCGTGAAATTATTGGTTATCGGGTCAGTGCTGAGCGGGCGCAAGGATTACTCACGGCAGGGCTAGAGAATGGCCTAACACCGAATGGTATCAATTCGCTGTCAGGATTTTTTCGAGTGCAGTCGGATGAGAGTGGTTTCATCTACGGGAAAGCGCAGACGGGCGCGCGTTTTCTGGATGCCAGAGCCAATGCGCCGTATACCATTAATGGTGTGAGCCAAACGCTAAATAACGAGATTACTGCTAAAGTTCAAGTCGCAGGTTTGAATGCGATTGGGCTAGGTGGTCTTGCAACGATTAATATTAAAACAATTGGTGGGGGCTTAAATATCCCTGCGATGCAAAACATTCCGTTTATTCGGGCGGGTGTAGTGCTCAACGGCAATCGTGTGGAGTCATTACCACTACAAGCGACACTCAATGTGCCAACGATTCGTGCAGATTGGCGTGGTGTTTACCCCGTTGGTGGTCAGGTCGTCACTGGTAATCCAGTCGAATCGCCGATTGATTGGAATTTTGATGTGCCACTAGAGGTGCGAGTGCCGGGTGGTGCGTTAGAGGCTGAAATATTGGGGTGTGATGGCTTAGGGTGTTTACTGTTACCTGCGGTCGGTATTAACACTGGTGACATTTTACGAAATGTTTTTTTAAAAGGTGTGATTAATGGGATTCGTGCCGACGTCACCATTAATCAAGGCTTAGGATATATTCATCGCTTGCCGATCAATTCCGCTGCCTATTTATCACTACAAAGCCAAGCGTTGCGCTGGCCGGGTACGTATTCGGGGCCAGATCCTGAAAATCCTGCTCAGACAGTCACTGACGTGGCGCAGCGTGGTTGGTGGTTATCGCTGGCTGATCCAGTAAATTTGGGTAGTGTTGATCCTGTTCAGCCAATTGATATTGCACCACTATTTCCACAGATTGCCATACAGGCCAGCAATTATTTGAATAGCAATCCTGTCACAATTGGAACATCAGGGCTACTTGCTGCGATTTCGGGGACAGGGGATATCAACGTGACCGTTGCCAATCCGATTAATTTGTCAGCAAATCCACTGTCGTTAACGCTCAATGATTTACAGTTAGGTGGTCAGGATTTTGCAACCAATTGCCGTGGCACACTTACCTTCTGCTAAGGCATGCGTACTGCACCAAAGTCAACCATGGCAGGCTGGCGTAGCTTTATTTCAACCTGCCGAGTTTCCGCACCTTCACTAAAATACCAAGGCAGTGGCAGATTATCTGCGACAACGCGCAGCTGATAGCTGCCCACTGCCACCGCTGTAAACTCAAACTCGCCGCGTTCGTTGGTTTGTACTGCATACCGATCATTCAACAATACGGTCACTTGACTTGCTGGTTGTTCGCTGGCGGAGCGCACACCATCTCGATTCTCGTCCAAAAACACACTGCCTCGAATACTGCCAGTCGCTGTTGCTGCACCAGCCAAACCACCCATCACACTTGCAACAGTGCCGCCACGTTGCTGATAACTGAGTCTGAGCAAAATGGCCTGATCGTCTTGCCGCTGAGACCGGATGGTGGGTTGTGGCTGTAACGGGTCAAGTTGTAGCGCTTGGCTGAGTGCCAGTTGGTTTTGATACAGCGTAGAGGAGAGGTGCCAGTGTGGACTGAGTTGCCAGTTGGCTGTGAGGTTTAAATTGGTGACGCGGCGCTTCGGCTGATCTAGGCTACTGCTCCAATTGGCACTGCCATCAACGCTCAGTCGGTCGGTCAGTTGAACGCCACCGTATGCCGCGACATTGACGACATCGGTCTGCTGGGCGGATTGGCGGGTCTGCTGATAGCTGATCGCGGTGGACAAGCGTTGGCCTTGCCGGACGGCTAAGGCATGATCCAGACTGATTTGCTGGTTTTGGTAGGCTTGTGTGGGTGCATCGGCATAATCGAGTTGTAGGCGTGTTTGTCCCCAAGTATGGCGATGATCGACAAACAGTTGTTGGGTGCTGGCATGATCTTGTCCAGCGTATCGAACGCTGCTGCTGACGCCGTACCCCGTGCGGCTATCGGCTTGGTAGCGGGCAAACCCTGTCGCATAAATCCCATCTTGCCGTTGATCCGTCACCGACTGTAAATAGTCAATGCCACCATTCCATAGCCAGCGAGCATATTGATAGTTGAGCCGATAGTAGCCGCCTTGAGCATCTTGCTGCATGGGAACACCGCCCCAGTTGAGATCCGGCTGGAGATAGTACCAGCCATATTGATGGCTGAGTCGGTCTTGGCGATGTTGTGCATCTGTCCAAAATCCAAGCGTTTGGCCGCTGGCCGACTCACTGTGCAGCACTGTGGCGTTGATCGACTGCTGTCGGTTTTGCCAACCCGTGACTGCCAAAGCCGAACGCACGGTTTGTGTGCCATCAGAGGGCTGAGGACTGCTCAATATCTGCTGGGTCGAATCGTTTTGCAGAAAAGCCAGTCCAGCACGCCAATCCGCAAAGGGCAAATCCCATTCAGCGTTAAACGCATAGACCTCCCCGGGCTGCCGCTCAAAACCAGCCACTTGACGGCCATTGAGTTGGCCGCTTTGACCAGCACTAAACTGAAGTTGTGTCTGCTGTGCGATCTGTGGGCTATGCTGTTGCAGTTGGCTGGTGACCCCCAAAAAACCAATCGTTGGTAAAAAAATCCGTGTCGGGCGTTGCAACAACGGCGTGATCGGTGTGGTCAGTACGCCCAAGCCATTATGGCTGCGCCAATGGTCGCTGATAAAAAAATGTCGTTGCCACAGGGTAAAACGGCCTTGCCATGCATCATCCAATTCAGCGTTGACCTGTGTCGCGGTGGGTTGCCGATATAACCCCACAGCATCTAGCGAAAACTCGCCAAGCTGCTCAGTTTGCCAAAATCGGCGTATCGACAGACCATGCTCAAAGTGATCTTGTTGATCAAATCTGCTGTAGTGTGATAACCATTCTAAATGTAAGCTTCGCGGTAAGCCGGATGAATCAACACGCGCTTGGTCTGTGCTGCTGAGTTTGGGTAAATCGCTGGCCGCAATAATCCGATCTTGATAGCCGATAGACGCACCAATATCCTGCTCACTTGTCGGTGGCGCAGCGTATAGCCCAGCACTACTCAGACTCAGCAAGCAGCACAGACTCAGCAGGTTATACCGAGGCGAGCGGGTCATGGTGTGATGGTCGTGTCAATCGTGAGTGGTTTGCCTTGCCAGTCCAGTTTGCCTTTGATCTGAAGCGGATAGGCCATCTGGCGTTCAGGCGATTTAGGATCACGATATTTGGGTTCAATCGGATACAGTGCAATCACCCGTTCGGTATTGGGTAGGATTGGATCGTTGACGGGTGCGAGGCTAAAACGTTGTCCTGTGGCATCGACCGCATCAACCACGCCCTCCAAACGGCCATGTGCCAGCCCGCGATTGGCGATTTTAAGCACGGGGGTAAGCTGGTTGTTGTGCTGCTGCACGCCAATATCGAGGAGCTGTAAATCAGCTTTTGCGCCATTGATATTCAGATAAACAATCACCCCAATACGGCCTGCAACGGGAATGCCTTGGCTCCCCGCCATCACCTCAGGCTCACCTTCAAACATTAAGGCAAATCGACACTGCTGGGCAGGTATTCCGGCAGGCACGGCAACTTCAAACCGATAGCGACGCTTGCCGTTTGCAGGCAATTCAATCTTGTTGGCTTCGAGACCTACCCAAGGCCGACAACTGTCTGCTACAAGCACATCACTAAACACCGCCCCGCCTGTTGCATCCAGTGTCCAATCATTGGTTTTTACTGAAAATGTTGCTGGCCGATCAGACACATTGCTGATTTCAATGATATTGCGATAGGTTTTACCCGCTTGCGTTTGATCTTCAAAGCGCGGTGGACTGATCAGGCCAGAAAAAGCCTGCGTTTGGTTATTCAATAAAAACACAGATAAGCAGCCACACAGCATGGCATAACGTGCGGCTTGAGCTACGATTGGCAGGTTCGTCATGGCGACTCCAACTCTATTTCAAAGGAGAACTCAAGCGCTTGCTCACGCGTCAGCCGGTCTCCATCCGCCTCGATGTGCACTACAAAGGTATCTTGTAGGCTGGCACTATGGATTGTGCCTTGATACACCAAGCTACGCTCGCCGCTACGAATTTGTCCAGACAGTAAGCGTCCTTGGCTTTGCCAGCGTGCTGTGATCGGACTATTCGGTTGTGCGGGCAGTCTTTGATAAATTCGGGCATATCGACCTTGCCAAGCAGCGACATCCAAATGCACTGCAACGGTAAATTGGCCGATCAGCAGCGACGACGAGTGACGTTTTGGAAAAAAATCTTGCCACTGCATTGCGACCGTGCCACCCAATACTTGGCTACGGCTATCATCAATGGGAAATGTCTGTGCGTGCGCTGTTGCAGCGCATCCTGCTAAGGCAAAACCTACGCATAAGATCGACCGCCAGAGCATGTTCATGGCGTGGCCAATGTATACACAACGCGGGCATTGTAGGTGCCAGCGGCCACAATCGCTTGATTGCGATACACAAAAGAGTGGCAGGTTTCACGCCATGTATTGCGCAAAAAATCTGTCGCCAATGTTTGCGTGCCGCCAGTAAACGTGCCGTCGGCAATCGGATGTGGTGGCACATCGCCAATCCCACTGCTGCTCCAGCGAATTTGACTGATCGGGATGGTGTCGCCCGTGGCATTGACCAAATTGGCAGGTGCATTCACGCGCAAGGTTGCGTTTTGGTTTGCTGTATTTGGCAAGCGAAAAAAACCACCAATATAGATCTGACCTGCTTCACAAAAGGTAAAATCATCGTAGTCGCTGGTTAAACGACCGTTGCCAGTCATCGCTTGTTCGGCACTATTGCCAACTGCTGCGGCTGCGACGGTTACTTGCGCAAGGCTCACCGCGCCCCCAGTCGCCATTGCACCGCCACCTGCGTAGTTGGCAGCCCCTGCACGGATACCATCACCCACCCGCAAGTACACTGCACGCGTGCCTGTGCCGATATTGACGACATAGGCGATTGCATCAAGGCTGACCAGAAGGCTACACAGTAGCGAATATTGTGCGATGCGAGTCGGGTGCATCCGTGTCACTCCCGATCTGTGAAGGGTTTGATCTGTCGGTGATCATGCTCAAGCAAACGCTACTGATGTGTCACTGCACTAAAGTCAGCGGCACATCAGCAGGTGTGTCAGAAACAAGCGGCCTAGCTTATGGCAAGGAGGCGGTATACATCACACGGCCATTATTAACGTTTACGCCACCGTAGCTGCCAGCACCTATAAAGTTAGTATTACTGTACGCGAAGCTCCAGTTTGCAGTACGGTTGATGACGCGTGGGCCAGAGTTTGGCACGACGGTGATGGCAGCACTTGTTGCACCATCAACCAAAGTGGGTACGTTCAGGGCTGGGTCTGAGCTAGTCGATAGGATCTCATCAAACGAAATGTTTTCACCTGCACCATTATTGAGCTGACCAAGTGTTGTTGCTGTGAGCGATACACTGCCATTGTTTGATTGTAATAGCACTGGGACAGAGCCGCCGTTGGTACGTGCGATGTCAGTGCCGTTACCAACGTCAGCTGCTGGTACCGAGAACTCAACCAAATCAACCGTAGCACCTGCTGAACCGACTTGGAAACGAATGAATTTTGGAATGACGATTCGAAAATCAAGGCTGGCATTCGCATTGAGCGCACCTGCGCCGGTGACGAAGCTAGAGTCTGCGTGACTGAGCGTTGAAATACCGGCAGCGATCGCCAGTACAGTAGGGAGAGCAAGTTTGCGTACAGTGTTCATGTTGAGTTCCTTTCAAAAAGCATCGCGATCGTCCTGATCATGGCTGTCACGATGGAGGGGTGACGGTTTGGCTTGGCTAAGGACAGTCCGCAAAATTTTGTTTACACAACGTTTTTTGCCCTGTACTGTCTCACACGAATGTTAATGCAAACGCTATGCCATCTATCTTTGCCGTTCGTCTGCCCAAAAAAGCCACTCAGGGTGATACAAAAGTTGTACAGTTTTTGTGAGAAGCAGTTGGCATTTTGGGAGAGAAGAAAATCGTCAGATATTGACAAATTTTGTCAACGACCATGGGTATTAGCTGACAATTTTTGTGATTTGTATCACGCTTTTATCGCGAGGGTAGGCGTATAGACAATGCGCAAGTCGGTCTGTTGATGTTTTGCATTGATGTTTTACTTTGCCACGCGATATGTACGCTAAGCATCAACAGACGGTCGTTCAGGCCGCTAGGGCTTTTTTGAGCTTACAGGGATTTACTGATTACGAAACACCCGCTGTTTTTCGCGGTTCCAGTCACGGTCCTTTTCGGTGTTGCGCTTATCGTGCTGTTGCTTACCCTTGACCAAGGCGATTTCACATTTGACCAGTGAGCCTTTCCAGTAGCAAGCCAGCGGCACGCAGGTAAAGCTTTTTTGGTTGACTGCACCCATCAACTTCTCGATTTGGCGTTTGGATAGCAGCAGCTTGCGGGTGCGTGACGCTTCTGGTGAGACGTGCGTAGATGCAGACAGCAGCGGCGTGATCTGACTGCCAAATAAAAACGCTTCACCATTGCGGAAGATCACATACGCTTCGGTGATGGTCATGCGACCTTCCCGAATCGCCTTGACCTCCCAGCCTTGCAGCACCAGACCGGCTTCAAACTTTTCGTCAATAAAATACTCGTGACGGGCGCGGCGGTTTTGCGCAATCGTGCCACCGTTAGACTTTTTCTTTGCGTCGCTCATGATGATCAGGTTCCTCGTGTTGGCTTATTTTGCCGGAACTTTTGCTAAAAAACTGCAATTTTTCGTGAAGTGTTCTGCAATCACAGCGATTTGGCGTTGAATTTGCTACCATGCAAAAATTCAAACACCGAATGAGCATTTGCTATGACTCGTGTGATTTATCCCGGTACCTTTGACCCGATTACCAATGGACATGCTGATCTGGTGGCGCGGGCGTCGCGGATGTTCGATCAAGTGGTGGTGGCGATTGCCGCAGGTCATCATAAAAGCCCCGTATTTACCTTGGAACAGCGGGTCAGTTTGGCGCAGCAGACGCTGAGTCATCTGCCGAATGTCGAGGTGATTGGCTTTAGTGGGTTGTTGGTTAACTTATTTCGCGATCAGCAGGCGACCGCAGTCTTGCGCGGCTTGCGTGCGGTGTCAGATTTTGAGTATGAGTTTCAACTCGCCAACATGAACCGTGAGTTGGATCGGGATTTTGAGACGGTATTTTTGACTCCTTCGCAGAATTATTCGTTTATTTCATCGACACTTGTGCGCGAGATCGCCAAGCTCAAAGGCGATGTGACCAAGTTTGTACCGACGTGTGTGGCTGATGCATTTGCGGCCAAGCACGCCAATGGCTGGTAGTCTAGTCGTAACATAGGCAGGTCTGATGGCACTGAAAATCACCGAAGAATGCATCAATTGTGATGTCTGTGAGCCGGTGTGCCCGAATCAGGCGATCTATATGGGCGTGGAGATCTATGAGATTGCGCCCGACCTGTGTACCGAGTGTGTCGGGCATTATGATGTGCCGCAGTGTCAGTTGTATTGTCCGGTCGATTGTATTCCACACGATCCTGCGCATGTAGAGTCGCAAGCGGAGTTGCTGCTGAAGTCGCAGCGTTTGATTGCGCTGCAAAATACTTAAGCAGCCACGGCTGTGTTTTGTTAAGATGCGCGCGCAGAGTGAGCTGGACGGTCGCCGCCACGACGATCTTCGTGATTGAACTGGGGGAGGAAAGTCCGGGCTTCGCAGGGTAAGGTGCCAGTTAACGGCTGGGCGGTGTGAGCCGACGGAAAGTGCAGCAGAGAGTAGACCGCCGAACGACGAGCAATCGTGCGTGGTAAGGGTGAAACGGTGCGGTAAGAGCGCACCGCGAGTCTGGTAACAGACCGGTATGGTAAACCCCACCTGAAGCAAGACCAAATAGGAGCCTATAACGTGACCCGCGTTGGGCTCGGGTAGGTTGCTTGAGCGTACTGGTGACAGTGCGCCTAGAGGAATGATCGTCCTCGACAGAACCCGGCTTATAGGCTCACTCTGCATCCTATTTTTTGTGCGTGTTAACGTCGTTTTTGTGTTGATTTGGGCGAGTTTGCTGGTTTTTTATGCAGTATCTGGCTTGACGGATAAAATCCAAATCCGCATAATACGCGCTCAAGTTTTGGCTATATAGCTCAGTTGGTTAGAGCACCTGATTCATAATCAGGGGGTCGCAGGTTCAAGTCCCGCTATAGCCACCATATTTAAAACCTCTAAGCAATCAATTGCTTAGAGGTTTTTTATAGGCAGTGCCAAATACGTCTTCCACAAGGTTTCCTCACACTAAGCATCACTCTGGCTGTATGCTGGCATCGTGCGCATCTAGTGCGTCGCTGAGTAATGCCAGCGTAGTCTGGTCTTGATAAAACGGCTGTAACTGGTTTTTAATCAATGCCGTCAGGTCGCCAGATTGATCGAGTGCCTGCAAGACCATCGGGGCAAATCTTTCAATCTCACCCAGCATGTGTTCGTGGGTCACGCCGACTTCATCGAGTAGATCAGTCACCACATAATCACCGTATGTGTCAAAAAACACATCAATGCCCGTATAGACCAAGCGCTGTAGATGCTCAGTTTGCCGCAGATGCCGCCAGTCCTCATAGCCGAGTACGAACAGCTCTTCAACGTCGAGTGCCGTCAGGCCGATCGCACGCTGATCTAAGCAGACATCGCGTATCCCAATCCAGAGCTGCTGCAAAAAATCAGCGAGCGTCTGGTCATCGAACGCCAGTGCTTCACTGTGCTGTATACCGGTTGCGATATGTTGGCTGAGCCACTCGATCAGTTGTACCTCAGATAGTAAGAGTCGCTGCATCAGTTTGCCGCGTAGACTGTACTGGGGGTGTTGGCTGGCTTGGTTGGCTAGCCAAGCGGGCAGTTGACGCTGTACAGTTTGGATGACCAGTTGTGACAACAGGTTTTTGGCGAGAGGACTGTGTTGTAATTGGCGAATGATCTGTTGGCGCAGAGGCTGTAGTTCGACGATTTTATCAATCCATTGCTCAGCACTGTGATCATGAATGAGGTCGCGTAGACGTGGTGGATGTTGCTGCCAGACCTGATACAGGCCGCGCGCCATCGCACCGATCAGTTCCAAGATCCCCCCGCCCAGCATGAGGTCAAACGCGTAGGTACGCACCACGCCATGAATCGCCTCGCGCTGTACCAGTTCATTTAAGGTGAAGTGTGACGCGCGTGCCAGCACATCATCCAAAAAACCAACCAGATACTGTGTGCTGTTTGCGCCGATCAACTGCTCACGCAAATACGCGACTTGGGCATCAAACAGTTGTTGTGCCAAAATATGTGCATTCATCGGGGGGATTGTACGGTCCATTATTTGCCCAGTGTCCAGCCATTCACCATCGGATAGCGACGCTCACGGCCAAAAGCGCGCGTGCTGATCTTGCTGCCGATGACCGCTTGTCGCCGTTTATACTCATTGCGATCCACCAGTTGTAGCACTTTTTGCACGGTTTCAGTAGCAAAATCTTCTGCAACCAGTTGCTCCGCGCTGAGATCACGCTCAATATAACCATACAAAATCGCGTCCAGCACATCGTATGCAGGCAGTGAGTCTTGGTCGGTTTGGTCAGGACGCAGTTCAGCAGAAGGGGCACGACTGATCACGCGCTCTGGGATCACTGGGTTTTTGCTTAAGCTGTTACGATAGCGCGCCAGTTCAAATACTTGGGTCTTGTATACGTCTTTAAGTGCATTAAAACCGCCAACCATGTCACCGTATAGCGTGGCATAACCGACCGCCATTTCGGATTTGTTGCCGGTGGTTAGCACCATATAGCCGAATTTGTTCGACAGTGCCATCAGCAGTACACCACGACTGCGGGCTTGGAGGTTTTCTTCGGTGGTATCGGCCGCTTCACCTTCAAAAAACGGGGCAAGCGTGCTGGTAAAGCCATCGACAATCGTATTGATCGGCGCAGTGTACAGTTTGACTTTCAGGCGAGCGGCTTGTGCTTGTGCATCTTCAACACTGATCTCTGAAGTGTAGGTATACGGCATCATCACGGCACGGACGCGATCTGCACCTAGTGCATCGACTGCGATGGTCAGCGACAGTGCCGAATCAATCCCACCGGACAGCCCGAGAATCACCCCTTTAAAACCCGAGTGATTAACGTAGTCGCGTAAGCCCATGACCAATGCACGATAGGTTTCTTCGGTCGCAGGCATGTCTGGCGCAAGTGACTGTGGTAAAAACTGTTGTTCGGTGTTGAATTGCAGCAAGGACAGTTGCGACTTAAAGCGTGGTGCATCGAGCATCAGTTGGCCGTCGGCATTGGCGGCCAGACTACCACCATCAAACACCAGATCGTCTTGGCCGCCGAGCAGATTGACATACGCAATCGGTAACTGATGGTCATGCGCACGTTGTTGGACTAAAGCGCGGCGTTGTTGGTGCTTACCCAGTTCAAATGGCGATGCGTTGAGTACCAGTACCAAGGTTGCACCGTGTTGTTTGAGTTGGGCAATCGGTTGCTCATCCCATAAATCTTCACAGATCAACAGCCCGATACGTTGGCCAGCAAAGTCAAACATCACCGGACGATGACCGGCTGTAAAGTAACGTTGTTCGTCAAACACGCCATAATTGGGCAGGTTTTGTTTATGATAAGTGCCACGAATTTTACCATTAGCAATCACGGCGGCGGCATTAAAGCATTGGCCGTTCTGCTGGTCGGGATAGCCGACCACCATCACAATTCCTTCGACACTTTGCAAGTGTTGTAGCGCTTGCTCGACCCGAACTGCTAAGCTCGGTCGGAGCAGTAAGTCTTCAGGCGGGTAGCCGGTCAGTGCCAATTCGGGAAATACGATCAGCCCTGCGCCCTGTTCGCGGGCTTGCTCGGCGAGTGACATCATCTGTTGCGTATTGGCTGCAATATCACCGACTTTAAAAGCGGATTGCGCGAGTGCGATAGTTAAATCATTCATGAATGTTGGTGTTCCATTACAATACCCACATAGGGTCGGCGATGATACTAAACGCGGACGGCTCAGCTGGTGAGGAGTCAAGTCTTGCACAGGCAACGTCTTATGATTAGGAGGAGCAGATCGCTATGTTTAAACTGTTGTTGATCACCGCGATAGTGCTATATCTCATGCGTTTTTTCTGGCGATTGATGTACCCTCGTCTGCCGAATCGTCCGCAGCAGATACAAGTGAAAGCATGCGAATACTGCGGTATTTTACTACCTGAAAACAAGGGAATTCATAAAAGAGGACGGTTTTTTTGTGGTCATCCGCATGCGAAGCAGTTTTTTACATGATTTTTGTCCAAAAACTACTGCGTATTGAGCAGCAGCGCGGTTTAACTACTGCTGAGATTGCGTTGGCGCGTTCGGTATTTGGTACGCAATTACAGACTGATGCGGTGCGTTTGGTCGCTTGTCGTTGGGTATTGCGTGGCTATGCGGTCAGTCCAAACGGTCATGTGTATTTTCATCCGGATAATTGGCGTGAGGATTTTGCGCAGGCGGATCTGAATACCCAAAGCTGGTTGATTCATGAGTTGGTGCATGTCTGGCAGGTGCAGCAAGGCATGGCAGTGTTGCGACGGGCGTTGTTTGATCGGCGTTATCGTTATCAGTTGGTGCAGGGCAAGCCGTTTTTATCTTACGGTATCGAGCAGCAAGCGCAAATTGTGCAGGATTATTTTGTGCGACGGATGCGAGGGCAGGATTGTACAGCGTGGCAGCAGTGTTTGCCGTTTAAGATCAATATTACTTCAAGCAATTAGCTGCCCGTTGTAACAGGTGTTCGGTGTGTTTTTGCAAGGTGACAGGGTCGTTCAAATAGCGGCTTGGCGCACGTTGTAAGGTAACAAGTTGAGCAAACTGCTGTTGATTCAGTTGGGTTTGTGCCTGCTTAAAAAGAACATCACTCCAACTTTTAACGGAATCATCGTGACAGTTTTCGTGGGCGCATCGAAGCCACAAATACACTGTATCTTGTTGGCCAAATAAAAGCGGGGCAAAAAACTGTATGGAATATTGTCTCCACCTGAGTTCTGAAGGTGAAAGGTTTGTGTCAAATGGCCTACCTGCAACCGTATAAATCCAGTGAGATTGGCGACTCTCTGTTGTAATCAGACAGCTCGCTTCTGTTGGGTTCGATAGATTCAGAAAGATGTTTTGCCCTTCATCACGGTGTTGTTGAATGCTTTGGTGAGCGGAGAGGTAATACTTCACATAAAAATATGCCGAACCTACTGCAATCGTTAGGCCAATTAGTCCAACGATGATGAGACCGGATTTATATAACTTATAAAATTTAAACTGAGGCATAAAAAAAACCTGTGTTATTGGCTAAAAAAAAGACCGCCGTAGCGGTCTTTTTTGAGGATCAATTAACGTTGATCCAGCGCAGGGAAGTCACGTTGCGCAGAGCCGGTGTACAACTGGCGTGGACGGCCAATCTTGTACGGGGCACTGTGCATCTCTAACCAGTGGCTGATCCAGCCAACGGTACGTGCCAAGGCAAAAATCACCGTAAACATGCTGGTCGGAATGCCGATGGCTTTGAGGATAATGCCTGAATAGAAGTCAACGTTTGGATACAGGTTACGCTTGATGAAATACTCATCAGACAGTGCAATCCGCTCCAACTCCATCGCCAGCTCAAGCTGTGGATCATTGATGCCCAGCGCACCCAACACTTCATCGCAGGTCTGTTTCATCACTTTGGCACGAGGGTCAAAGTTTTTGTAGACGCGGTGGCCGAAGCCCATCAGCTTGACTTCTTTGGTTTTGACTTTTTCCATGAAGGCAGCGACGTTTTCGACTGAGCCGATTTCGTCGAGCATGGTCAGTACTGCTTCGTTTGCACCGCCGTGTGCGGGTCCCCACAGGGCTGCAATACCGGCTGCGATACACGCGTATGGGTTTGCACCAGTTGAACCTGCTAAACGCACGGTCGAGGTCGAAGCATTCTGCTCATGATCAGCATGCAAGGTGAAAATCTTGTCCATTGCCTTGGCAAGGATTGGATTGACCTTGTAGTCAGGATCGGCAGGGACTGCGAACATCATGTACAGGAAGTTTTCGGCGTAGCCTAAGTCATTGCGTGGATACACAAATGGCTGACCAGCACTGTATTTGTAGCACATCGCAGCGATGGTTGGGATCTTGGCAACCAAGCGAATCGCAGTGATTTCGCGATGTTTTGGATCGTTGACATCCAAACCATCATGGTAGAAGGCGGACAGCGCACCAACCACGCCACACATGATTGCCATCGGGTGCGCATCACGACGGAAACCATCGTAAAACTTACGCAGTTGTTCATGCACCATGGTGTGATTGGCAACCAAGGCATCAAATTCGGCTTTTTGGGCGGCATTTGGTAGCTCGCCATTGAGCAGCAAATAGCAGACTTCGAGATAGTCAGCTTGTTCGGCGAGTTGGGCGATTGGGTAGCCACGATGCAACAAAATACCTTTATCACCATCAATAAAGGTGATTTTGGATTCACAGGCGGCAGTCGCCATAAAACCAGGGTCAAAGGTGAAATAGCCTTTTGAGAGCACATCTTTGACATCGACCACATCGGGGCCGAGTGTGCCACTATAAATCGGTAGATCAAACTGCTGGTCATTCAGTGTGAGAACGGCTTTCTTGCCAGTCGTGCCAGACATTAAAACTCTCCTAATGAGGGGTATTACGGCCGGAACGCCGGAATACGGGGCGCAATTGCTGCCGCTCGCTCCGAACGCCAAGATGACCGTTTAAAAAGCACCATCGGCTGGGATTGCACTTGGATGTTACAACTTAAATGCGACAACTTGCACCAGAGTGACCGCTAAACACCAATTGAATCAGCACCAATTGAGTGCGTCCAATCTGTGAAAGGCTCATGTTGCATGGTGTGATGTGTGAGTCGTTGCTGAGTGGTATAAGGCCAATAAATCGCCTAGTCACGGGTAACAACGACAGCAAAACAGCACACAACCCACGCGTCTGGTAGTCGGTTCTCGCGAACAGCGGCAGTTTAGCGGCAGTCGATAGCTTGCTGCAAGTGCCGAATGCACGCATGAACATGACCAGAAAACATCGACAAATCTATGTCTGTACTGCAACACAGGCATCCGATTTTTGTGGCGTTTTCTGACAGGGTAAGCCTAGCATAGTGCATGCCAAAGTGGCGTGTTCGCACATTTTAAATGGTGATACAAAATATGAGCGAAAAAATACTAGACTAAAGTGTAGTACTGCTGTTTGTGCGGGTGTGTTTGTATTTATTGTACAAGCTCACTATACTTCCCCGTTGTTTATTGCGGGCGCGATTGGGTCTGCAAATACCGCTGCCGTGCCAGCTTTCCTTCGATTTTAGCCTCTTGTGACCTTTGTTAACGGTCAAAAGGCTCTGCTACAGGATGCCCGCTGTGAAAAGCAACAGACCTGTCAATCTGTCTATGGGTCAGGTGTTGAGCGTGAATCTTCGCTCACCCGTGGCCGTCGCTTCGATTCTGCACCGTGTGTCAGGAATCATTATTTTTCTACTGATCCCAGTCCTCTTGTGGCTGCTTCAGGGGTCTTTGGCCTCACCAGAAAGTTTTGCACATGTCCGCGAGACCGTGTTCGGCAATCTGTTGGTCAAGTTTGTCGTCTGGGTGTTTTTGGCCGGATTGATCTATCACTTCTTTGCTGGAATCAAGCATTTGCTGGCGGATGTCGGCGTTGCTGAAGAGCTAAACAGTGGCCGTACTGCGGCGACCGTGATGCTGGTGATTTCAGCGATCAGTATTTTGGCCGCATTTGTTTGGGTGATGTTCTGATGAAAAGTGCAACAGGTCTAACCGGATCAGGCTCACGCGACTGGGCTGTTCAGCGAATTTCCGCCATTGTTCTGGCTTTGTACACCGTTGTGGTGCTGGGCTGGATTATTCTAAATCCTAACTTCGGTTATGAAGCATGGTATGGCTTCATGATGACGCTGCCAATGAAGATTTTCAGCTTATTGGCCGTGTTGTCGCTAGCCGGACATGCTTGGGTGGGACTGTGGACGGTGCTAACGGATTATGTAACCACACGCCAAATGGGCGCGGGCGCAAATGGTTTGCGCTTGGTGTTGCAAGCTGCGATGGTGATTGCAGTGTTCGTATTTACCGTCTGGGGTATCCAGATTTTCTGGGGTTGATTTAGGAAAACATCATGGCTGTTTTGTCCAAAGATGATATGAGTAACATCAAGACCCTGAATTTTGACGCTGTCATTGTTGGCGGTGGCGGTTCTGGGATGCGGGCGTCGTTACAGTTGGCGCGCGCTGGCTTAAAAGTAGCGGTACTGACCAAAGTATTCCCAACCCGCTCGCACACGGTCGCTGCGCAAGGTGGTATCGGTGCAAGTCTGGGTAACATGGGCGAAGACAACTGGCACTATCATTTCTATGACACCATTAAAGGCTCTGACTGGCTCGGTGATCAGGACGCGATTGAGTTCATGTGCCGCGAAGCACCGAAAATGGTGTATGAGCTAGAGCATATGGGCATGCCGTTTGACCGTAACGCCGATGGCACGATTTATCAACGTCCGTTCGGTGGGCATAGTGCAAATTATGGCGAAAAAGCCGTACCACGCGCCTGTGCTGCTGCTGACCGTACTGGTCACGCGCTACTGCATACGCTGTATCAAAAAAACCTAGAGCTGGGTACACAGTTTTTTGTCGAGTGGATTGCGCTGGATCTGATCCGTGATGATGACGGTGACGTGCTGGGTGTGACCGCGATTGACCAAGAAACCGGTACAGTCAGTGTGTTCCAAGCCAAAGCAACCTTGTTTGCAACCGGTGGCGCAGGGCGTATCTATCAAGCCTCGACCAATGCCTACATCAATACCGGCGACGGTCTCGGTATGGCAGCGCGTGCGGGTATTCCATTGCAAGATATGGAATTTTGGCAGTTCCACCCGACTGGCGTGGCCGGTGCTGGGGTGTTGCTGACTGAAGGCTGTCGTGGAGAAGGCGGCGTGTTGCGTAATGCCTCTGGTGAGCCATTTATGGAGCGCTATGCACCGACTTTGAAAGACTTGGCGCCGCGTGATTTCGTATCGCGTTCGATGGACCAAGAAATCAAAGAAGGTCGCGGCTGTGGCCCGAACAAAGACTACGTCGTGCTGGATCTGACCCACTTGGGTGCAGAAACCATCATGAAGCGTCTGCCATCGGTGTTTGAGATCGGTAAGAAATTTGCCAACGTCGATTGCACCAAAGAGCCGATTCCGGTTGTACCGACCATTCATTATCAGATGGGTGGCATCCCGACCAACATCAATGGTCAAGTGGTCGTGCCAAATGGCGACGAACCCAACCAAGTGGTGAAAGGTCTCTACGCAATCGGCGAGTGTTCGTGCGTTAGCGTCCACGGTGCAAACCGTCTGGGTACCAACTCACTGCTCGATCTGATCGTGTTCGGTAAAGCGGCCGGTGATCACATCACTGAGACCGTGCGTGCCTCAAGCAGCAGCTATAAGCCATTGCCAAAACATGTGCTTGAACAGAGCATGGGTCGCGTCAACAAGCTACAGCAATCGACCACTGGCGAAAACGCGCAAGACGTGGCTGACGAAATCCGCCGCATCATGCAGCAGCATGCAGGAGTATTCCGTACTCAAGCCAGCATGGATGAAGGTGTGCGCAAGATTTTGGCACTCGAGTCACGGGTGAAAAACATCCACCTCGGCGACAAGTCTCAAGTGTTTAACACGGCGCGGATTGAAGCGTTAGAAGTTGAAAACTTGTTTGAAGCGGCCAAAGCCACCATGATTTCTGCGGCTGCCCGTCACGAATGTCGTGGTGCGCATACCGTCGTCGATTATGAGCGTGCCGAAAACGATCCAGAGCATCCAAATGGCCGTAACGACCGCGATTGGATGAAGCATACCCTATGGTACTCCAGTGACAACCGTTTGACTTACAAGCCCGTGCGCATGAAGCCACTGACTGTAGATTCGGTGCCACCGAAGACCCGTACATTCTAAGGTGTGGAGAGCAATATGAGCCGTGGAACTCGCACATTCGAAATCTATCGCTATGATCCTGATAAGGACAAAGCACCGTACATGCAGACGTTTACCATCGAGTTAGATGATGGCGACCGCATGCTGCTAGATGCGATGATCAAGCTGAAAAAGCAAGACGAAACCCTGTCCTTCCGCCGCTCATGCCGTGAAGGGATCTGTGGTTCGGATGGTATGAACATCAACGGTAAGAACGGTCTGGCCTGCTTGCAGAACCTGAACGACTTGCCTGCAAAAATTGTGCTGCGTCCGCTACCCGGTTTGCCGGTGATTCGTGACTTGGTCGTGGACATGAACCAGTTTTATACGCAGTATGAAAAGGTTCGTCCGTACCTGATCAACGACCAGCCTGCGCCACCGACTGAGCGGCTACAAGCGCCAGAAGATCGTGAGAAGCTGGACGGTTTGTACGAGTGTATTCTTTGTGCATGTTGTTCAACCTCATGTCCGTCGTTCTGGTGGAACCCTGACAAGTTCTTGGGCCCGTCTGCCTTGCTGCATGCGTATCGTTTTATCGCGGATACTCGTGATCAAGACACGCAAAAGCGTCTGGCCGATCTCGACGATCCGTTCAGCTTGTTCCGTTGCCGTGGCATCATGAACTGTGTGTCGGTCTGTCCAAAAGGCTTGAACCCAACCAAAGCGATTGGTCACATCCGCAATATGATCCTCGATCACGCTGGCTAAATGTGAGTCGGGCAAAAGGCACGCTTCGGCGTGCTTTTTTGTGGGCGGCACGAGATCTTGTATCGAATTTGCTGCATCAGCGTGAAACAGGCGAAATCCATCCGCCAAACGTCGTATGGTCAGACATATTTTTTAACTTAATAATCGCTATTGAGCAAAAAAATCAGAGTAGACGCGCTTTGCGTGCTAGGATTTTGACCCAATAGCGTTGTAACAGAATTTTTGTTGGTGATGTGACGTTGCTCCTTCTCAAAAGAAGTCGCATTTGCCAATCAAGTGCTGTATCTACACAGTAACGCACTTGATTCGCCAATTCGATTTGCAAAAATGCCCACATGCGTGTGGGTACGGTGTAACACAGTCGTGTCATGATGTGTGGTGTTTCGGTCGGTGTAATTGCCGACAGGGTCACTGTGCAACAGACGCCGATTGTCGTGGTCGATTGTTGTCTCGGCGAGTATCCCTTGCCTGACAGCTCGCCGTAGCACCCGATTTAAGGGCGCAAGCATCCAAGATCCAAACGATGCTTGCAGGGGTAAGCCTGCTTTATCCAGCAGCTTGCATTTTTGCGATTTGAAGACGAGCAGACTCATGTATGAGGTAGAAGCGCAGCAACAGGACACAGAATTGTCCGGCGATAATGCGGCCTATATCGAACAACTTTACGAGCATTATCTGACCGCACCAGACTCAGTAGATGCTGAGTGGCGCAGTTACTTTGATCAATATCCACAAGGCGACCAACCACACGGGTCTGTGCGTGAGCAGTTTTTGCTGCTGGCGCGTAACAGCACGCGGGCGCAGCCGATGCTGCAAAGCTCGGTCAGTACGGATCACGAGCGTCGCCAAGTCGGTGTCTTACAACTGATCGCGGCCTATCGTAACCGTGGACATCAAAAAGCCAAACTTGACCCACTCGGGCTGGCCAAGCGTGAGCATGTGCCAGATTTAGATTTGGCTGCGCATGGTTTGTCCAAGTCCGATCTCGATACGGTATTTCAGACCGGTAATCTGGCGATTGGCAAGGCTGAAACCACGTTGGCTGAGATGGTCGCGGCGATGGAGGCGATTTACTGCGGGTCGATTGGTGCAGAGTATATGCACATCGTCGATACCAAAGAAAAACGCTGGATTCAGCAGCGGCTTGAAGGTGCGCGGGGTCTGCCGCAGTTTTCGCGTGAAGCCAAACTTGGCCTGCTAGAGCGTTTGACTGCGGCGGAAGGCCTAGAAAAATACCTCGGCAATAAGTTTGTCGGTGCTAAACGCTTTGGCCTAGAAGGCGGCGAAAGCTTTATTCCGATGGTCAACGAGATGATTCAGCGCGCCGGTGCTGCCGGAACATTAGAAATCGTCATCGGGATGGCGCACCGTGGCCGCCTAAATTTGCTGGTTAATATTCTGGGTAAAAATCCAGCAGACTTGTTTGGTGAGTTTGAAGGCAAAAAGAGCTTTAACCAAAAAGGCTCAGGCGATGTGAAATATCACCAAGGCTATTCCTCGAATGTGATGACCGCTGGCGGTGAAATGCACTTGGCCTTGGCGTTTAACCCGTCGCACCTTGAGATCGTCAGCCCTGTGGTTGAAGGTTCTGTGCGGGCGCGACAAGTGCGGCGCGAAGACATCGGCGGCGAAAAAGTCATGCCGATCATCGTGCATGGTGATGCGGCATTTGCCGGTCAGGGCGTGGTGATGGAAACCTTCCAAATGTCGCAAACACGCGGCTATACGGTCGGCGGCACGCTGCACATTGTGATCAATAACCAAGTCGGTTTTACCACCAGTGCGCGTGAAGATGCACGTTCGACTGAGTATTGCACCGACATTGCCAAGATGGTGCAAGCACCGATTTTCCACGTCAACGGTGATGACCCAGAAGCAGTGCTGTTTATCACCCAGTTGGCGGTCGACTATCGGTTACAGTTTAAAAAAGACATCGTGATCGATCTGTTTTGTTATCGTCGTCGTGGCCATAACGAAGCCGATGAGCCAAACGCCACCCAGCCATTGATGTATCAAATCATCAATAAACTACCGACCACCCGCACCTTGTACGCCGATAAGCTGGTCGCGTCTGCGGTGTTGAGTCGTGCGGATGCGGATGCGATGGTTGAGGATTATCGCAGTGCGCTGGAAGCGGGTGAGCATGTTGCCAATGCTTTAGTCACACAGCCGAATAAACGCTTGCATGTGGATTGGTCGCCGTATCTGGGTCACGAACTGCAAGACGATTGGGCAACTGGCGTATCTGCAGAGCGCTTGCAAGCCTTCGGTCGTCGCATGGCAAAACTACCTGATGGTTTTGTCATGCAGCGGCAAGTCGGCAAAGTGATCGAAGACCGTCTTAAAATGCAAACCGGTGAGATGCCACTGAACTGGGGTGCAGCCGAGACGCTGGCCTATGCCAGCTTGCTGGATGATGGCTATCTGGTGCGTTTGACCGGACAAGATGTGGGTCGTGGTACGTTTTCACATCGGCATGCGGTGTTACATAATCAAGTCGATGGCAGTCGTTATATTCCGCTGCTACACATCCGCCCAAATCAGCCACGCCTTGCTTTATATGACTCACTCTTGTCAGAAGAGGCGGTGCTTGCCTTTGAATACGGTTATGCCACCACGATTCCACACAGCTTGATCATCTGGGAAGCGCAGTTTGGTGATTTTGCCAACGGTGCGCAGGTGGTGATTGATCAGTTTATCTGTAGCGGCGAAACCAAGTGGGAGAGGGTCTGCGGTTTGACCTTGCTGCTGCCACATGGTTTTGAAGGTCAAGGCCCTGAGCACTCGTCAGCCCGTTTGGAGCGGTTCTTACAGCTCTGTGCTGAGGACAATATGCAAGTCTGTACACCGACCACGCCGGCACAAATTTTCCATTTGTTGCGTCGTCAGGCAGTGCGCCCGATCCGTAAGCCGCTGGTGATCATGTCACCCAAGAGTCTATTGCGGCATAAACTTGCCACGTCAGAGTTGTCCGAACTGGCTGAAGGTCGTTTCCAGACGGTGATTGACGAAGTAGAAGCGTTGCATTCGCAAGCGGTTGATCGAATCGTGGTTTGTGGCGGCAAGGTCTATTATGATCTGCTGGAAAAACGCCGCGAACTGGGCATGCACAACGTGGCGATTGTCCGAGTCGAGCAGATTTATCCGTACCCAGAAGCTCGCTTACGCGAGGTATTGGCACAGTATCCAAATGCGCAAATGGTCAAGTGGTGTCAAGAAGAGCCACAAAACCAAGGCGCGTGGTCGTTTATTGCCCCGCTGCTGTATAGCACCGTACACGATGTACTCCCGAGTATTCCCGTGCGTTACGCCGGCCGTGCTGCTTCAGCTGCGCCTGCGTGTGGCTCACCCAGCTTACATGCCCGCCAGCAGACTGCGTTGATTGCAGATGCTTTGGGGATTATCACAGAACAGCAAGGAGATGCCTAAGATGGCCGTCGAAATTAAAGCCCCCGTGTTTCCCGAATCCGTTGCCGATGGCACGGTCGCCGCATGGCACAAAAAAGTCGGCGAAGCGGTCAAACGCGACGAAGTCATTGCTGACATCGAAACCGATAAAGTGGTACTTGAAGTGGTCGCACCCGCTGACGGCGTATTGAGCAGCATCGTCAAAGCCGAAGGCGACACCGTGCTGTCGGATGAGGTGCTGGCGATTTTTGAGGCGGGCAGTGCCGCAGCAGCACCAGTAGCAGCCCCCGCTGTAGTGGATGATGTGGCTGCCGCGCCTGTTGCTGCCAGTTCTGCCAGCATAGCGAGTCGCTCAACCGATCAAAGCCCAGCCGTCCGCAAAGCTGTCGCTGAGCAGGGCATTAATCCTGCCGACGTACAAGGCAGTGGTCGCGGTGGTCGCATCACCAAAGAAGACGTTGCCAACTACACCCCAAGCGCAAAACCTGCCACAGCCGCTGCACCTGTGGCTGCTGTGCCGCTGTCGTTGGCGGTTGGTGAGCGAGTCGAGAAGCGTGTGCCGATGACCCGTTTGCGTAAGCGCGTGGCTGAGCGTCTGCTATCGGCCAGCCAAGAAACCGCCATGTTGACCACCTTTAACGAAGTCAACATGAAGCCGCTGATGGACATGCGCAAAAACTACCAAGAGCGTTTTGAAAAGCGTCATGGTGTGCGTTTGGGCTTTATGTCGATGTTTGTAAAAGCCGCCACCGAAGCACTAAAACGCTTCCCAGCGGTCAACGCCTCGATCAGTGGTGACGACATCGTCTATCACGGCTACTACGACATCGGCGTGGCAGTGTCTTCAGATCGTGGTTTGGTCGTGCCAGTGTTACGTGATACCGATCGTCTGAATCTGGCCGAAACCGAAAAAACCATTTTGGACTACGGCAAAAAAGCCCGTGATGGCAAGCTCGGCATCGAAGACATGACCGGCGGGACGTTTACCATTTCCAATGGCGGCGTGTTCGGCTCACTGTTGTCTACCCCGATTTTAAACCCGCCACAAACTGCGATTTTGGGCATGCACAAAATCCAAGAGCGTCCAATGGCGGTCAGTGGTCAAGTGGTGATTTTGCCGATGATGTATCTGGCACTGTCCTATGACCATCGCTTGATTGATGGCAAAGAAGCAGTCAGCTTCTTGGTCACCATCAAAGACCTGATTGAAGACCCAGCCTTGTTGTTGCTGGATCTGTAATGCGTTGCGCCCTGCACCGTCGGTGTGGGGTGGTTTTTTGACATTTTAGGACAATAGGAGCCTATCCGTATGTCCCAACAATTTGATTTGGTTGTGATTGGTGGCGGGCCTGGTGGTTACGAAGCGGCGATTCGTGGCGCACAACTGGGCATGAGCGTCGCGTGTATCGAAAAGCGTGTACATAAAGGTAAGCCTGCGCTCGGCGGCACCTGCCTTAACGTCGGTTGTATCCCCTCAAAAGCACTGCTGGACTCGTCGCATCGGTTTGAAGCGACCCAGCATGATTTGGCCGTACATGGCATCAGCACCGGTGATGTGAGCATCGACATCGCGACCATGCTCGCCCGTAAAGACAAAGTCGTTGATGGTTTAACTTCTGGCGTGGCTGCACTTTTAAAAGGTAACGGTATCGTCTGGCTACAAGGTACAGGCAAGCTGAAAGCCAATAAAGTCGTTGAGTTTAGCCCACTTGATGGCTCAGCCGCCGAAGATATCCAAGCCAAAAACGTCATTTTGGCGACCGGTTCGGTGCCGATCAATATTCCAGTGGCGGTGGTTGACCAAGATCGCATCGTGGATTCGACCGGTGCGTTGGAGTTTGCCGAAGTCCCAAAACGCTTAGGCGTGATTGGCGCAGGCGTGATCGGGCTGGAGTTAGGTTCGGTTTGGCGGCGCTTGGGCAGTGAGGTCACTGTGTTTGAAGCGATGGATGCGTTTTTGCCGATGTTGGACAAAGCACTGGCCAAAGAAACGCAGAAAATCCTGAAAAAACAGGGCTTAGATATCCAGCTTGGTGCCAAAGTGTCGGGTAGCGAACTCACCGCTGATGGCGTCAATGTCAGCTATGAGCAAGCCGGTGAAGCCAAAACCGCCCAGTTTGATCGTTTGATCGTCTGTGTGGGTCGTAAAGCCTATGCTGAAGGTCTGCTGGCCGACGATAGCGGTATCAAGCTGACCGAACGTGGCTTGATCGACGTGAATGACCAGTGCCTGACCTCAGTTGACGGCGTGTACGCGATTGGTGACTTGGTGCGTGGCCCAATGTTGGCACATAAGGCGATGGAAGAGGGCGTAATGGCCGTCGAGCGTATTCATGGTCATGCTGCACAAGTCAACTACGACACCATCATCGGGGTGATTTATACCAGCCCTGAAGTCGCATGGGTCGGCCTCAACGAACAAGAAGCTGTTGCCAAGGGTATCGAAGTCAAAACCGGTCAGTTTGCGCTGGCTGTGAATGGCCGTGCGTTGGCTGCGAACGAAACCACTGGTTTTGTCAAATTTGTCGCTGATGCCAAAACCGACCGATTGCTGGGTATGCATGTGATCGGCGCAAACGCGGGCGATATCGTGCATCAAGGCATGATCGCGCTGGAGTTTGTCTCGAGTGTCGAAGACCTACAACTGATGACCTTTGCCCATCCGACCCTGTCGGAAGTGGTACATGAAGCGGCGCTTGCAGTGGATGGTCGTGCAATTCACGCCATCCAACGCAAACGTAAATAAGCGAAATCTGCCGAGTTGATCCTCGGCAGTTTTTTTGATGCATCTGGGGATGACAAGGAAAACCCATGAATCTACATGAATATCAAGGCAAACAACTGTTTGCACAATACGGTCTGCCTGTGACTACAGGGATTGTTGCCAGTACACCTGCTGAAGCGCGTGCTGCTGCCGAAAAAATCGGCGGTGATGTGTATGTGGTCAAGGCGCAAGTACATGCCGGTGGCCGTGGTAAAGCAGGCGGTGTAAAACTGGTCAAATCATTGGATGAAGTCGAGCAGTTTGCCAAAGACAAACTCGGTACTCGTCTGGTCACCTTCCAAACTGACGCTAACGGCCAGCCGGTCAACCAGATCTTGGTTGATCTGCCGGTAGACATCGCTGATGAACTGTACCTTGGTGCTGTGGTCGACCGTGCGACCCGTAAAGTCGTGTTTATGGCATCGACCGAAGGTGGTGTGAACATCGAAGACGTGGCACACGACACCCCAGAAAAAATCTTAAAAATGGTCATCGACCCACTGATCGGCGCACAAGCCTATCAAGGTCGTGAGTTGGCGGGCAAACTTGGCCTTAATGCCAAGCAGACCCGTCAGTTTGCTGATATTTTCCAAAAGCTGGCCAAGCTGTTTGTGGAAAAAGATCTGGCCTTGCTGGAAATCAACCCGCTGGTAATCAAGACCGATGGTGACCTGTTCTGTTTGGATGCCAAAGTCGTGATCGACTCAAACGCGGTGTATCGTCATCCTGACCTAAAAGCGATGGATGATCCTAGCCAGATCGACGAGCGCGAGCGCATCGCGTCACAATTTGAGCTGAACTACGTCGCACTTGAAGGCAACATCGGCTGTATGGTCAATGGTGCTGGCCTTGCGATGGCGACCATGGACTTGATCAAGCTGAAAGGCGGCCAACCGGCTAACTTCCTCGACGTGGGCGGCGGTGCAACCAAAGAGCGTGTCACGGAAGCCTTCAAAATCATCCTTTCTGATACCGCTGTCGAAGCCGTGCTGGTCAATATTTTTGGTGGGATCGTCAGCTGCGCCATGATTGCCGAAGGCATCATTGCTGCGGTCAAAGACGTCGGCGTGAAAGTGCCGGTCGTGGTACGTTTAGAAGGGAATAACGCCGAGCTTGGCGCAAAAATCCTAAGCGAATCAGGCCTAAATATTACTCCTGCAACATCGCTTGACGATGCGGGAAATCAAGTGGTTAAAGCGGTTGCCGGAGCATAATTATGAGCGTACTGATCAACAAAGACACCAAAGTGATTTGCCAAGGGATTACCGGCGGCCAAGGCACCCTACACACTGAGCAAGCGATTGCTTACGGCACCCAGATGGTCGGCGGCGTGACACCGGGTAAAGGCGGCACAACCCACTTGGGTCTGCCGATTTTTAACACCGTGCGTGAAGCCGTTGAAGCGACTGGTGCAACCGTATCGGTGATTTATGTGCCTGCGCCATTTTGTAAAGATTCAATCCTTGAAGCGGTCGATGCAGGGATTGAACTGGTGGTCTGTATCACCGAAGGCATTCCAACCATGGACATGCTATTCGTGAAAGAATACATCCTGCAAAAAGGCGGCGTGCGCATGATTGGGCCAAACTGCCCCGGTATCATCACGCCAGGTGAATGCAAAATCGGCATCATGCCCGGTAGCATCCATTTACCTGGTAAAGTCGGTATCGTGTCGCGCTCAGGTACACTGACCTATGAAGCGGTCAAGCAGACCACTGATCTGGGTTTTGGTCAGTCGACCTGTATCGGTATCGGTGGTGATCCGATTCCGGGTATGACCTTTATTGATGCATTGGCGTTGTTCCAAGACGATCCACAAACCGAAGCGATCATCATGGTCGGTGAGATCGGTGGTTCGGCTGAAGAAGAAGCAGCGGCCTTTATTAAAGCCAACGTGACCAAGCCCGTCGTATCGTATATCGCGGGTGTGACTGCACCTGCTGGTAAGCGGATGGGGCATGCGGGCGCGATCATTTCTGGTGGTAAAGGCACTGCCGAAGAGAAGTTTGCTGCGCTGCAAGCCGCTGGCGTGAAGACTGTCGATAACCCAGCGATGTTGGGTGCGGCACTGGCCGAGATTACTGGCTGGAAATAAGCTGCTGGCCTGATTTGTAGGCTGATGAAAGAGGGCGCGAGAGCGTCCTTTTTTTATGGCTGATGATTTATGATAAGGCTGGATGAAAGTAAGGTTTAATCAGGATGGACAACATGTCACAACAGTATGATGTTCCAAAACTTGAAGATTGCACGGGACTTGGGGGGATGTCCGAGTATTCAGTTGCAGGCGTGTATTTTAACTCGATAGCGAAGCAAGCAGGTTTTGAGCAAAAAATAGCGATGTATGATCAACTGATTGATCAGTTTGGCAGTCGTCCTGACAAAGCGTGGCTAGATGAAGTAATGGCTCGAACGTTTCTTGCTAAGGCGACTCTATTGGGTATATTAAAACGTCCTACCGAATCAATCAGTGCGCATGATCAGTTGCTTGAGCGTCTGTATCACAAAACCGAATTGGATGCTAAAGAGCATGTCGTGAGAGCTTTATTGGGCAAAAGTCTTCAGTTGGTGGAGTTGGGTCGACATCATGATGCGATTACAACCTGCGACCAGTTGATTGAGTATGTTGGAAAGCGAAAAGAGTGGGTTTTGTTAGAGTCTTTGGCGGAAGGGCTATTCAATAAAGGATGTTTGTTGGGGCTACTTGGTCGCGGTTTAGAGGCAGTTGCTGTATACGATCAATTATTACAAAAATTTGGCCACTTCAAAAGGGAGTCTATTCAAGTTGATGTGGCGAATGCCTTTTTAAATAAAGGCTTTGAGTTGGATCGGTTGGGACTGACAGATCAGGCACTTGATAACTATAACCAAATGATCACACGCTTTTATGAATGTGCCGAGCTGACGATTAGAGAAAAAGTGGTCGATGTACTCTTTAAAAAAGCTTATCTATTTGGCGAACTGGATCGTCCACACGACCAAATTTCAGCCTATGATCAGATCATTGCGGGCTTTTCTGAGTCGGATGAGTTGTCAATCCATCAGATGATCGCTAAGGCTTTATTTAATAAAGGTTTGGTATTAGGATGGCTAGGTCTGCTCCAAGAAAAAATATCGGTTTACGATCAACTGATCCATTATTTTGGTGACCATACAGATTCCCAACTACATGAATATGTGGCGATGGCACAGAACGGGCAGGGATTTGCTCGACTGACTCAGGCCAAATCTCATTGGCATGATCGTCCCCTTGCTGAGGGCTTGCTGCATCAAGCACGAGAAGATTTAGTCTCAGCACTGAACAAAGCCGAAAATGCGAATAACATCGGAGTGATGCGTGGCAATCTAGCTTACGTCGAGTTTCTGCTCGGCCAGTCTGACCAAGTCGAAACCCACCTGCGAGAAGCACTCGAAAAAGGCGGTGAAAGACTCTACCGCGCCACCCTCGATGACATCGCCATACACCCAATCCCGCCAGATAAAGACTTTCAAGTACTGCTCGAACGCGTGTGGCAGTCCACTTTGTCGTAAGGGGTATCTGTCACCAAGCCCGTTGATCACCCGATGATATTAGGCAACACTGGCTGAATGACTGCATCAATCAGGTGGGTGCTGATGAGATGGCGGCTAACGCAATTAGGTAGCTGCCAAATCCAACCCTGCAATCAGTCCGTTTGACTTCAAAATAACAATTGTCAGTAGCCATTGATCACGCGATTAGACCGGCCAGTCATTTTTTAATCAAACTGTGACATGAAACGATTGCACTCGTGGCCTAAGTTTTGCTTTGTTATAAGCACAAACGCCGGACGGCTAGGAGCTGTTGATGTCTCTATCTGAGATGATGGGCAAGGGAACTGTACAGGCTGTGCTATTTTTGTTGGCAGCCCTCTGCTTGTGTGCAGCATATTCTGTACAGGCTGCACCGCGCGTCAATGCCAATATCAGTTTTGATCAATTTACCGATGGGACAACGGTACAGGCCAGTGATTTTGGCGGTGCGACGTGGTCGTATTTTGACGATGAATCCTGTGTGGGTGGCGGATCACCGCAAAAATGTGTCTTGGGTTGGCGTTCTACCATTACGCCGCTGACATCGACCAATCGTGTTGAGATTGCATTTGCGAGTACTTATGGTTACACGGGCAGCAATCGCGTGGTGGCTGAGCTTAACTCCACCGCAGCCTCCCGCCTATATTACAATGTCTGCTTAACACAGGGCGAGAGTTTAACCTTATCTTATCAATTTGCCCCACGTTCTGGCGTGGGTAATCAGCAAGTGCGTGCGGGGTTATGGCCACTCAATAGCGGCTTTCCGGCTACGCCCTTGTCTTCGGTCAACTCGGCTATCCGCACTTTTACTAGTGCGACTAATCCGGGTTTTACCACGCAAACAGCGACGCTAAACGCACCGACTGCTGGGCAGTATCAACTGGGTCTAGAAGCGGTACTACCTGCGACTGGATCATTGGGCAATATTATTGATGATCTGAGCTTTACCCTGATCCCACTGATTGACCTTGGTTTAACCAGCTCATTTACCTTGACAGAAGGACTTGGCAGTGAATCCGCCAAAGCCTTGCGGTTACGCGTTAATGGCACGGTTCCATCAGGTGGGATAACCGTCGCGCTTAAGCGTACGGGTAACGCCGAATCTGAAGATATTCAGCTGGGAACGCCGACTGGACTGCCTAGCACCACACCTACCATCAGTCATCCTGACGCGGATACTTGGCTGGTGTTTGTACCCGCTGGAGCGTATGATGCAGGTGAGTTGGGTGATGATGCTCGCTATGGGATCACGATTCCGATTGTGGCGGTGCAAGATTTAATTTTAGAGAACCCTGAAACTATCAATTTTACGTTATCCCAGCCTGGTGCGGATGGCTCGACGGGTGGTGGCTTATGGCGCAGTGCCAATCCAGTCTGTGAAGGCGATAGTCAAACCACGATTAGCTATAATATTCTGCCATCTGCACGGGTAGTCATTGCACAAGATAGCCAAAATACAGATCCACGTCTCAACGAAAACTATCAATACAGTATCGAAATCGATGATCAAAGTGCTAGCAATTCACAACAGTTTGCCTACGCAGGCGTGAGTAGTCAGCAGGCTGGTCCGATTCTGCTAGCACAAGGCACGCATACTTTGACCTTTAAACAATCAGTGTTAGGCACGCCTCCCATCGGCCGAATTAGTCCTTACCAAGTTCGTTTATTGTGCAGTAATAGCAATCCATCGACCACAGCCAGTATTCCCAGTGACACGGTTGCCACAACGTTTTTGATTCCGTTTGAGCAGTCTAAAACCATCACGTTACAAGACTTAGGCGATGGTGACTATGTCACTTGTACCTTTGAGAACCGCAATGAAACCACCAGTTTTTTAATTAACGGACGGGTGTTTAATGACAACAGCGGTACAACAGGGATCGCCAGTAACGCCTATGATGGGTTACAACAAGCTGGTGAGCAGGGTCTTGCAGCAGTCACGCTGACACTGAATAATTGTAATGGCACAAGCTACGGCAGTACCGAAACCGATGCCTTGGGCGACTATGGCTTTACTGTGCCACGCAGTATCCAAGCAAACGCCGCCCTGTGTGTGACGCAGACCAATTTGACTGGCTATACATCGGTTAGTGGTGGAGTGAACCCACCCAGTAACCGCTATCAATATTCGCGCACACTTGACCAGCTACAATGGATCAATGCCAACACAGCGAGTGGCGCAACGGTGGTGAATTATGACCAAGCCAATTTTGGCGATGCATGGCTCATTATGCGGCTGACCAGTGATGGCCAGCAAACCATTCGTGCAGGAGAGGCTGCCAGTTATACACATACTCTGATTAACGATGCGGTCGTGACCCCAAGTTTTAGTACGCAGAATACCCAGCAGCCCGCCGGTGATCCCGCATGGACGCAAGTCTTGTATCGGGATGATAATTGTAACGGCGTGATCGACAGCAACGAGCTTCCCGTAGAGCAGCAGCCGTATGGCCTACTGTTACCGAATACCACGATCTGTCTGGTGCAGCGGGTCAACGCGCCGCACGCGGCCAGTATGGGGGCGAGTCTACTCAGCCAACTGACCGCCAGCTATCAGGCCACACTGCCCGATAGTACGGTACTCAGCGGCGATGGCAATACTCGGCAAGACCTGACCCTGATCAGTACAGCCCGCTTAGATATGGCCAAACAGGTGCGCACCGTGAGCAATTGTCCGGCCAATAGTAGTGAAACCACGATATTCAGCACACAAAACACGGCTATGGCGGGCGATTGGCTTGAGTACGAGATTCGCTACCAAAACAATGGCACCAAAGCACTCAGCCAAGTGGTGATTAAAGATGAGTTGCCCACCAGCACACAGTTTGGTGACGCGTATTGTCAGCAAGTGCCATCGGGCAGTAGTTGCCAGCTTACGCATAGTCCCACAATCACGGGTGGTAGCAGCATTCGGTTTTTGATCAGTGGTGGTGTGCAGCCAAGTGTGACAGGATCGGTACGGTTTTGCGTCAGAATCCCCTAGGATTTTTTAGCAGGATTGGGAGGGGGGGCGTATGCTCAATCAGCAGCATGTAAGCTTTCTGAGCAGTCATGATAACAACTGGATAAGTTATGTTGCTTTATGCCTGTTTTTGATCAAAAATAATTACACACCGATAGGTCATACATCCAGTATCTGACCAGTATAGACGCAGATCGCATCCTATCGAGATCGTGGCTCCTGTCACGCATGATAGGCAAAGATAGATTGAATGTAAGGGAATATCATATGCGTGAACGATCTGCGGACTGGACAAAAATTACCAAACATGCCCTGTACGAAGGGTTGATTTCGATTCGAGAAGCTTTTATTTATCTTGTGCCGGTGGTGATCTTTTTTAATCTGATGGTGCTGCTCACCAATGCGATAAAAACCGCGACCGGACTAGATTTTAACCAGCTTGAGCATTTTAACTTTAACACTTATTTTAATTTTAATACTTATCTGTTTCCACTGTTTTTTATGTTATCGCTATCATTCGTATTGGCCGCCCAACGCAAGCTAGATAAAATATCTGTCTTGCTGCTGGTTTTTTCCTGTGTGGTGGTTTTTCATGATAAGCATATCGAGCTTTCAGGCGCGACGCAGTCGGGTTTGTCAATTATTTCGGTGGCGTTTGTCGCCTTTCTCAGTGTATTTTTATATGGTCGCTTGATTCGGTCGCAATTTTTTGATTTTGCACGTAATGATGGGCTGCTCAGCTCACGCATGATCCTCTCTATCAATAATATCATTCCAATGATTTTGGTGATTTTAGGCTTTGCATTATTGCGTTGGCCATTTGATTTAATTGCCGATCAGGTGATGCAAACAGTATCTAGCGTACTTGCCAAGCCGACTGCGATGCTGTCTGAGCAATGGTTGTTTGTGCTGCATTTATTAATAGCACAAGTAGGTTGGTTTTTTGGCGTGCATGGCCCAAACGTTGCCAATGACTTGTTCTTACTATTACAGATTCCAGCCTCTGAGCTAAATAGCTATTTTTGGGCGTTTGCCTATATTGGTGGTTCAGGTGCAACCTTAGGCTTAGTGTTGGCCATTTTGATTTTTAATCAGCGCAGTAAGCACCGATTAATTGCTAAATTTAGCCTGCCATTTTCAGTGTTTAATATCAATGAAATCGTGATTTATGGTTTGCCAATTGTACTGAATCCACTGTTTTTTATTCCATTTTTTATCGTGCCTTTGGTGAATTTTGGTCTGAGCTTGCTGCTTTTGCATTATGGTTGGATTGAGATTGTCAATACCGATGTCTCGTGGATGGTGCCGCCGCTGGTGAATATCTATCAGATTACCGGCGGGTCGTGGTCTGCGGTTGGGCTGCAAGTGCTGATGATTGCGCTGGATGTACTGTTGTATGCGCCGTTTGTGCTGATGTCGATGCTAAAGGATGACAAAATTGACCGGCTATTTGGCCTCATGAATCAAGATGCAGGTGGTTATATGCAAGAGATTCACCATGATCAGAGTGAGCGACGCTTTATTCAGCATCAGCAGGAGAACTTGGATTTTATTGCTGATGTAGATCGTATTTTTGATCAGTTGAATGATGGTCGCTTTCTGCTGTATTTTCAGCCTAAATATCAGTTAGATAATATGCAGGTTTGTGGTTTAGAAGTGTTGCTGCGTTTACATGATCGTAATGGCGAAATTCAATCCCCAAAATTTATTGATACCCTACATCAGGCTGGATTATCAATCGCATTGGATCGCAAAATTTTATATCTTGTGGTGCGACAGATTAAATGGTGGGAGAGTCAGGGATTGGACTATCCGATGATCTCGATCAATATTGATAAGCCGTTTTTATTGGATGAAAGTTGTATTAAAGAGCTGCTGTCATGCGCCAAGCAAATTAACACCAAGCTACAAGTCGAGATTACCGAGCATTCTTATATTTCAGATGTGGACAAAATGCTAGAAACCGTTGGTCGCTTGCGTGAGGCGGGGCTGCAAGTGGCGATTGATGACTTTGGCGCAGGCTATTCATCTTTAACGAGTTTGATTTATCTGAATGCTGATGAGGTCAAGCTAGATCGGGAGTTTGTGCTGGCGTGGCAGCGTGATCCTGCGGCGGCGCGATTGCTGATTCAATCCACGTCGACCCTGTGTCATCAGTTGGGCTTTCGGGTGGTGATCGAGGGGGTGGAAACGGCTGAGCAGTTGGAGGTCATGCAGCAGTGTCAGATTGATGTGGTACAGGGCTATTTCACGGGCAAGCCGATGTCAGTGCAGGATGTTGAGCAGCTCTTGTCTGCAAGGTCAACCGTAGCACCAAACAATACCACCACACCAAACAATCATTAAGTATTAGGCTGCTGTTTGGCCAGATACAGCACTAAAAACCAACCAGCCAACGCCAGTATGATCACTAGCCATAGTTGGTGCGGCTGACCACTCAAGTCACTATACTGCCAAGGCGTGATCGCCTGTGCATCCAGCGGATGCCCTGTGGTGCTGGCAGATTTCCAAGGCCAGATGTGCGGCAGTGAGGCAATGATAAAACCAAATAGCGTGGCAAATGTTGCGCTGCGGTAATGCTCAAACAGCCAGCCCAACACATGCGAGAACATCAAAATCCCCGAGCCAGCCCCCAGCGCAAAGCTGCCGACAAACAGCACTTGTAGGCTCTTGACCGCGTCAATCAGCGGCGCATACATACCCATGACCAACAGTAAAAAACTTCCCGAAATCCCCGGTAAGATCATTGCGCAGATCGCAATCGCCCCTGCCACAAAGAACGTCAGTGCAGTAGGTTGGGCGACGCTCGGCAGCCATGCACTGAGCGCATAAGCCAAAAAAGCACCGAATAAGATATATACCAGTAGACTGAGCCGCCATTTGCGGATTTCACGATAGACGATGATGCCTGAGCCAGCCACCAAACCAAAGAAAAAACCATACAGTGGAATGGGATAGGTCAGGAGCAGCCAACTGATCAGATGAGTCAGCAATACAATACTGGTCAGAATACCACCCAATAAACTGGCCAAAAATCCCGCATCAACGGCGCGTAACACGCCACGCACGCCGTCACGGCGCAAGATTCCCCACAGCCGCCAGTCAAAGGCGCGTAAGCAGTTGATGAGGCGAGCATAAATGCCAGTGATAAACGCAATCGTACCGCCTGAAATACCGGGTACGATATCGGCCGCACCCATCGCGATGCCCCGAAGATAGATTTGCCATGGTTGCATCATGTTCACATGCTCAGCACTAATAGAGTCAGTAAAAATAGGGTAGGCGGCATCATCGCAAACGCACTACATCAAACCTTCAATCGGTAGCCAGCCCGCCACCCGCGATAAGGTGCGACGGCTACGACTGGCGGGCTCACTGCGATGCTCAATCATCTCGCCAATTGGGGTTTTTTCAAGCCAGATCAGCTTACCGTCGCGGTCGAGTGTGACTTGATAGGCAATGCGTAAAATGTTACCCGAAAACACCTGATCGACCAGATCGGCCGCTTCGCTACTGTCCACCATCACACCCCATTCGGCATTGATCAGCACCGAACGTGGGTCGAGGTTCATCGAGCCAACATAGGTCATGTGACCATCCCAACTGATCGCTTTGGCATGCAGACCACTGCGTGCATTCGGTTGGGTTTCGCGGTTGCGCCATTTTCGGATGGGGTCGGCGTGTGCATCCGGCTTAAACTCATACAGTTGCACCCCTGCGGCCAGCAGTTGTTGCCGCCGTCGTGCATAAAAGTCATGGACTACCGTCACATCGGTTGCGGCAAGGCTATTGGTCAAGATTCGGATGCGTATGCCATTTTGTGCGAGTTTGACCAAAGCATCTGTCCCAACTTTAGTCGGCACGAGATAGGGGGATACGATATCGAGTGACTGCTCTGTATCACCCGCAATCGTCAGAATCTGCGCACCGATCGTCTGCGCAAATGGCAGGGGCTGATGGACTTTGGCGGGTAGGTCAGTCACAAAGGTGGTGCGAGTGGGCAAAGACTGCATATCAAGTAGTGTTGACGCCACTTGTTGGCCATTTAACCAACGATCTAGCGGATGTTGTTCTGCGATGGCATCCAAATAGATTTTAGCATCGGCGGCCTGTTGTGCGCTGTGAATCTGTTGCAGCGCCATGTGTTCGGCGGCAGCATCGTGCTTGAGTAGACCAAGCACCGGATAGGCCAGCTGATCATTCCAAAACTGATCAAAGGCTTGTCCCATCGGTCGTAGCGCGGAGCCAGCAATCATAACGTCGAGATCAGCAAAAAAATAATCAGGACTGACTCGATAATAAGAATCAGCCATATTACGACCACCCACGATCATAATTTGTCCATCGACCACAAAGGTTTTGCCGTGTAGGCGACGTTGGGTGCGCGAAAAATCGACCAGATGATTCAGTAAACGCTGCTGACGATAACCAAAGGGGTTAAACAAGCGCACTTCAAGGTTAGGCTGTTGTGCCACAGCCAGCCATAGCGCATCCAGTCCGGCGGTGTTTTGGTCGTCCAGCAATAGCCGCACCCGTACCCCACGCTGTGCCGCATCAATCAATTCGTGCAAAATCAGCCGGCCAGTGGTGTCATCATCCCAGATATAATAGGCCAAATCGATGCTGTGTTGCGCCCGTCGAATCAGTTGCACTCGCGTCGCAAACGCTTCCAGCGGGTCGATGAGCGGGTAGGCCATATCGTAGCGTTGTTGGCGTGGGTCGAGTGCGCGTAGTTTATCGGCTTCTATGCTGTAGCTGGGTGCTGCATGGGGGCGGGTCGGTAGGGTATTGCAGGCGGCGAGTAGAACGATACAGCATGCGATGAGTGCGGCAAGCAGCAGTCGAAGAGAAGTTTTGCTCAGTCGAATCGGCATGACGTGAGGCATCATTCGCTCTCCAGCTTGGGTGGCATCACATAACCCAGCATCAGTGCCTTAACGTAGGGGGCTTTTTCAGGGTTGGAGTGAACGGCAGTGCGATAGGTCGCTAATAAGGTGTTGGGCGCAGTCATGTGCAGTGCTTTAAACCAAATCCAATTTGGCCTGTAGAATAAAGCAAAAATGCGAGGAGTGATAATTCTAAAGCTTTTGCAGGTTGAATGTACCGCGTAACCGATGTCTACATGTGGTGTGTGCGGCACAGCTTGCTGCTTACTCTGTCTGGAGCGGGATGCGAGGATCGAACTCGCGCCGAAAGCTTGGGAAGCTCCCGTTCTACCACTAAACTAATCCCGCATTGCTATGCCGCCGTGACTGCCGACAGCGGCGCGATTATAACGGATATTGCCACCCAAATACGAGGACTGCGCAAATTACTTCAACAAACTAAACGCAACCAGCAACAACAGCGCCAGATTGGCCAACACCCCAATCAAATAAAAATAGCTGCGTGGGCTCGGGTTTTTGTTAGTGGCAATCGCGTAATACAGCCCCATATGTGCCAGCCGCGCCAATGCATACACCCAAATACAGCCCGCCGTCCATGTCGGATCTGCACCCACCAACACCGCCAAAAATGCACTACCCAAAAAAACCGCTAGATTTTCCAGAGAATTCAAATGCGTGCGACTGGTGCGAAACACAATACTGTGATGATCCAAACCTTCAGGGATTTGGCCGGGGATCGCGTTCGGTTGCTTGGCTTTGACGGCGGCCGCGATTAAGCCCTGCGCAAATACCGTCATCACCACCAGCCATAACGCCCAAAACGCGCTGCCATAGGCCGCAAAAAACTCATTCATCATCAGATCTGAATCGATAAACAGCCTGTAATATCGACCAGATCGCCTGTGTAAGCAAACAGAAAATATCGATCAGTCGCCGATATTTGCCCAACACCTCGCTATAATTTGCCCTCTGATTGATAGATGACCCGTATCATGCAATTTCGCACCATGCAAAGCAGTGACCTTGATGCAGTGGTCGCCATTGAACGGCAAGTCCAGTTTCATCCGTGGACGAAGCAACAGTTTTTAGACAGCCTGACCACCGCCTCACATTGCAGCGTACTCGAACACGCAGGGCAGGTGATCGGCTTTTGTATTTTGCAGACCGTCGTCGATGAAGCCAATCTGCTGCTGATGGCGATAGACCCCGCCCATCAGGGAAAAGGCTATGGCTATCTCCTGCTCGAACAAGCGGTAGAGGCACTCGGCGCGCGTTGTGTGATGGTGTTTTTGGAAGTGCGAGTCAGCAACCAAGCCGCGATTGGACTGTACGAAAAACTCGGCTTTCACCAAGTGGGTACGCGGCGCGGCTACTATCCCAGCGCGACTGGGCGAGAAGACGCGGCAGTGATGGCACTGACCCGCGACAACATCTTTGGCTAAAGCGGTTTGGCTAAAACGGCATGTTGGGGCGTTAACGAAAACGCCGATAATCCGAAATGTTCTCAGGCCGTGACAAGGTGCGGGTCAGTTGCAAGGTTTCATCTGGATTAAGCGGTCGCAACAAACGCTGCCAACGACCCTCCAGCAAAATCTCCAGCGGACTGTACTGCATTTTATAGTTCATCTTCGGTGCTTCAGGAACCCAGTAGCCGAGATATACAAATGGTTTGCCTTGCTGTTTGACCCACTCGATCTGTTTTAAAATCGCAAACGTGCCCAGACTACGCGCGGTTTCGTCGGGATCAAAAAACGTATACACCGCCGAAATCCCATCATCAAGCTCGTCACAGGTCGCCGCGCACATCAGCCGATCTGCCAACCAAAACTCAATAAAAAAACTATGCGTGCAACTTTCGACCAAAAACTTGTCGAACTGCTCACGGCTCGGTGGATACATGTCACCGTCATAGTGACGTTGATTAATATAGCGTTCGTACAGCCGATAATGCACTTGGGTGGCCTGACGGGTTGGACGAATCTCCATGCGCAGGTCTTGGTTGCGTTTGATGGCGCGTTTTTGGCTACTATTGGGGCTAAACAAGCCGACCGGCACTCGCGCTGACAAGCACTGCCGACAGTGGTGACACTCGGGTCGATAGATAAAGTCACCACTGCGCCGGAAACCTTGTCGTGATAATTCGGACAACGACGCTTGATCAACCGGCTGCTGCGGGTCGATAAACACCATACGTGCCGAGCGATCGTCTAAATAACTACAACGATGCGGCGGGGTAATATAATACTGAATGTCCTTCATATTGGACTTGTAAACATTTCCATGTGGTTAAGCAATAGGGCAACCGGCGATGTTTCACAACAAAAACAGATGCTCGTCTAATAATTGCACAATGTCGTAGCGTGGCTGCCGAATCAACGTCCAATCCGGCGCAGGCGCGGCAATCACGGCGGGCAACTGTTGTAAAAACTGCGCACGCGGCAGGGTGGTCGCACCAAGGCTCATCAAATGATCATTAGGCAGTTGGCAATCGACCCAAGGCAGTTTGGACGCGGCACACAAACGCATCAGCGCAAAAAACGCCATCTTGGACACATCGGTGCGTAAGCTAAACATCGACTCCCCAAAAAAACCTTGCCCGATCTGTACCCCGTACAAGCCGCCAACCAGCGTATCAGCCTGCCACACTTCGATGCTATGTGCCAAGCCCGCTTGATGCAGGCCGGTATAGCCGTCGATAATGTCGCGGTTAATCCACGTGCCTTCAGCGTATTGTCGCGTTGCTGCACAGGCTGCGATGACCTGCTCAAACGCATGACTCAGCGTGAACTGATACTGGTTTTTTTTGATCTGGCGTACTAGAGATTTACTTGGGTTAAACTGCTGCGGATACATCACACAGCGCGGTTCAGGACTCCACCAACAAATTGGCTCATCACCGCTAAACCAAGGAAACAAGCCTTTTTGGTAGGCTGCAAAAATCGTGGATGGCGCAAGATCGCCACCCATTGCAACCAGCCCTTCGCCGTCTGGATCTGCACGCAGCGGATCGGGAAAGTCATAGCGCGACGGTGGTAGACGATCAAACGTCATCAAGGCTTGTTGTTTGTTCAATCGGAGGTACTCGGGCAAATCCCCCAGCCGCATTCATAACGGCTAGGGGGAAGCAGCGCCTAGTGTGCTTGCTTGTTCAGTTGGTCGAGGTATTTTTCGGCATCGAGTGCGGCCATACAGCCTGAACCTGCCGAGGTGATCGCCTGCCGATAGATGTGGTCGGCCACGTCACCGGCTGCAAAAATCCCTTCGATACTGGTCTGGGTGGCGTTGCCTTGCGTACCGCTTTGCACAGTCAAATAACCGTCTTGCATCGCCAACTGACCCTCAAAAATCCCTGTATTGGGTTTATGCCCAATCGCCACAAACAAACCTTGCACCGCAACGTCTTGGCTTGTGCCGTCGCTGGTGTGCTGGATACGGACGGCATTCACGCCGCGATCATCACCGAGCACCTGATCGACCTGATGGTTCCAGATGATCGAAATTTTGCCTTCGGCTTGCTTGGCAAACAGATGGTCTTGCAGGATTTTTTCGGAGCGTAGGCTGTCACGGCGATGCACGAGGGTGACGTGACTGGCGATATTGGACAAATACAAAGCTTCTTCCACCGCAGTGTTGCCACCACCGACCACCATGACCGGTTGTTTTTTATAGAAAAAACCATCACAGGTCGCACAGGCACTGACACCACGCCCCATAAACGCTTGCTCAGACTCAAGCCCGAGATATTGCGCGGTTGCACCAGTGGCGATGATCAGCGCATCACAGGTGTATTCGTCGCTATCGCCGACCAGACGAAATGGCCGCTGCGAAAAATCAACGCTGTTAATATGATCGTAGACGATTTCGGTGCCGAAGCGTTCAGCGTGGGCGTGCATACGCTCCATCAGGGCAGGCCCAGTCAGATCATGCGGGTCGCCCGGCCAGTTATCGACTTCGGTGGTGGTGGTGAGCTGACCACCAAGCTGCATGCCGGCAATGATGACGGGATTCAGGTTAGCGCGTGCAGCGTAGACCGCAGCACTATAGCCAGCAGGGCCTGAACCTAAAATCAACAGGCGAATGTGACGGGCAGCCATGAGTAATCCTTCATTATTGAGCAAATTGACGCGCTATTATAGTCAACTCTTTTCATGTCTGCTCTAGCAAATACAAGATTAAGACGAAGCAAGCTGTCGTAACGCAAGGGTTTGTCACGTTGTGGTGTGATTTGCTGCGTCATTGTCCAACATAGGCGTATTTTATGATGGTTTTCGGTATGATTCATGCTGGGAAGGTGGTATCTGCACCAAGTCGAGTCGCGCTATGTGGCCGCACGATGGTACAGGGTTAATCATGGATGCAGGCTAGATCGAGACGTGAATGAAGTTGTTTTTGGCTGAATATGCACAGCGTTTGTTGCTCAGTTTGTTTGTGGTGGCTTTTGGCTTATATCTGCTGGTCGCCACGCTGACTTATACCCCGTTTGATCCGGGTTGGACGCATCTCTCCAGTGACACCCAATCGGTGACCAATGCCAGTGGGGTGGCAGGGGCATGGATTGCCGATTTGCTGTATGGCTTCTTGGGGCGCGCAGCGTTGCTGGTGCCGTTGGTGCTCTTGCTGGAGGCGGTACAACTGTGGTGGCCGCATAGCTTTGTCACGCGACCGTTTCGACTGGCGGCGCAGCTATTCTTGATCGTGGCGGTTGCGGCATTGTGTAGCCTGCATGTGTATGAACCTGCCGATACCATGAGCAATGCGTCAGGTGGCATTATTGGTTATGAATTGGCGAGTAGTTTACTCGGCGTTGCGAATATTTGGCTGGTGACGGCATTTTTGGTCGTTCTGCTGGTACTGATGATAACCTTAGCCTTCGGTATCCAATGGTCACGCACGTTGGAGGTGTTGGGGCGTTTGCCACCAGCGATTGCAGCCCTATTTGCACGGCAGCCGGTTGATGAGCCTGTGCCAATTCAGCAACCCCTTGCACTTGCGGCTGATGATCAGGCCGTCAGTGCTGAGCCGACTACAGCATTTGATCCCGTTGCAGCCGAAGCTATACCGGTTGTCGCGACACAGACTCAGCCAAATCACCCCCCTCATCAGAATGTCTCAGATGCAGCCGCCACACCGACTGCACCAGCAGAGTTTGGTCAGGCGGCAGTATTATCCTCGGCGCTGACCAGTGCTGTGCCGGATACATTGCCAGACTCGACTGCACAGCGGATTAGTCCAGCGTTTAACTGGCAAGATCAGGATGTGTTCCAAGAGTTGTTGCAAGCTGTACCGACTCATCCAGTCGCTGAGGTAGGCGCGAATGCTGCCCCAGATCCATTTGATCTGGCATTTTCGTCGATTGACCACGCACTCAATCAGCCGGTAGTGGCCGATGTGCCGCCCGAATCTGTACCAGTTGCTGAGTCAGTTGCTATGCCAGCTGTTGAGTCAGAGCTTGCTGCATCCATTGCGCCAGTGCAGGCCAAGCCAGTTGTTGAGGTTGATCCCGTTCAAGATTTACACAAAAATCTTGAGGCTGCGCCATTGTCAGCCGTTCCAGTGCAGTTTGAACAGGCGAACGATCAGCAGCCAGTGCCTGTCGCACCCGCTAAGGTGGTATTGATTGAGCCTTCCACTTTGCCAGTATCATTGCCGCCCGTTGCTGATCTTGAGCCATCCGCCAAATTTGACATTGAACCGGAGTCTACAGCGCCACATACGATCAAAATCACCACACTTGATCCGAGTGAATTGGAGGATTTTGATGCGCCGCTGACCGATGCCAATGGCCGCGTCATGTCGCGTTCGATGCAGGTCGCTGCGCATCGTGCCACCTTGTCGCCGCTGCCGAGTCTAGACTTATTGGATTTGCCTGATCCTGATCGTAAGCCGAGTTATACACCTGAAGAGTTGTCGCGCCTGTCTGAGTTACTCGAAATCAAGTTGCTTGAATTTAACATCAAAGGCCAAGTGATCGAAGCACAACCCGGCCCTGTGGTCACGCGGTTTGAGGTTGAGTTAGCCGCAGGGGTCAAGGCCAGCAAAGTCACCAATATCTCGAAAGATCTGGCACGCTCGATGTCGATGGGGTCGGTGCGGGTGGTCGAAGTCATCCCTGGTAAGCCGTATATTGGCATTGAAGTGCCGAACCAAAAACGTGAAATGGTGCGCCTGATCGAACTGCTGCGCATCCCCGCTTATCGTGATCCAGCGGCGATGCTGTCGATGGCGATGGGCAAAGATATCGCTGGTCGTCCGGTACTGGCAGACCTTGCCAAAGCCCCACACATGCTGGTCGCAGGGACAACTGGCTCGGGTAAATCAGTCGCGGTCAACGCGATGTTGCTGTCGATGCTGTTGAAATATAGCCCGCAGCAATTGCGTTTGATTTTGATCGATCCAAAACAGCTTGAACTGGCCAACTACGGCGATATTCCGCATTTGCTCACGCCGGTTGTGACCGACATGAAAGACGCAGTCAACGCGCTGAACTGGTGTGTCGGCGAGATGGAGCGGCGTTATAAGCTGATGACGCTGTTTAAAGTGCGCAAGATCGACGAATTTAACCGTAAAGTGATCGAAGCCGAAGAGCGTGGCGAAGATCTGCTCGATCCCCTGTGGAAAGCATCGGACAGTGCGGTACAAGATCGCCCACCACGACTGAAAACCCTGCCGCTGATCGTGATTGTGGCTGATGAATTTGCCGACATGATCATGCAAATCGGTAAAAAAGCCGAAGAGTTGATTACCCGCCTTGCACAAAAATCGCGTGCAGCGGGGATTCACCTGATGCTGGCGACCCAGCGGCCATCGGTTGATGTGATTACCGGATTGATCAAGGCCAATATTCCGACCCGTGTCGCCTTGCGCGTCAACAGTAAAATCGACTCGCGCACGATTTTGGATGCGAGTGGGGCAGAGGACATGCTTGGGCATGGCGATATGCTGTTCTTGGGGCCTGGC
>Ga0116211_1000088_pt1 | contig 66416 bp, 55 predicted proteins | sample SaghotsprinmetaG_FD_94484 | JGI IMG/M metagenome (GOLD analysis project Ga0116211, IMG submission 94484) | Hot spring microbial communities from South Africa to study Microbial Dark Matter (Phase II) - Sagole hot spring metaG | ecosystem: Environmental > Aquatic > Thermal springs > Hot (42-90C) ... | reverse complement strand
GGTACGGGGCCAAACAGGGCGGGTTTATATTCAATTTATTTTGTTAATGGTCAGCGGGTGGCTAAACCCGCCCCTACAGAATCCGGTTGAGGAGATCGGCTCTCTTCTCTTTTCTCTCTTCTCTCTTCTCTCTTCTCAAAGGGATTGGGTTGCTCAACCCGCCCCTACGAAATCTAGCCGAGGACAAGACACTGTACCTTACGGGCGTGGGAGCTGCTGTAGGTCCCTAAATGTTTTAGGGATCTGGTTTTAGGTACCTGAATATTTACGCTCCAAACGTTGGTGTTGGGTTAGTCTGGGTGGTTTTTGAGTTGGTAGTAGCGACTTTAGTCGTCCAAACGATCGGTCTCTGGACTAGCCAACTCTGATTAGACAGCGCCGGAGTTTTTGTTGAATATAATCCAGATCGTTTTTGCAATGAGTTGACAGTCGTACCAAAGGCTCCAATTTTCTTGGTAGCGGAGATCTAAGGCAATAATATCCTCAAAATTACGCACCTTAGATCGGCCATTGACTTGCCACTCCCCAGTCATACCCGGTTTAACGTCTAAGCGTTGCCACTGGGGCACTTCATAAATCCCTACCTCTTGGGGAGTTGGCGGACGGGTTCCCACTAGGCTCATTTCCCCCCGTAACACATTCCAAAATTGGGGCAGTTCATCGAGGCTCGTGCGCCGCAGAAAACGACCAACACGAGTAATGCGGGGATCATTCTCATTTTTGAAAATGGCCCCAGAAGCTTGGTTGGGAATCTGATCTTTAAGGCTTTCGGCATTGACCACCATCGATCGAAATTTCCACATCCGAAAGGGATGCCCAGTCAGTCCCAAGCGCATTTGACCAAAGAAAATGGGGCCAGGACTTTCCAACCGAATGGCCAGGGCGATCGCCGGTAGCAAGAGGGCCGTAATGGCTAGACCCACGATCGCGCCCACAATGTCTATGAGCCGCTTCCACCGCGATCGCACCGAAGGGTGGGTGACCGCGCTGACATTCGCTTGCGCTTGCAAATCGGCAGCGATGATCGCGGTTGTGCGATTATCAACTTTGAAAAACTGGGATAGCCCACTGACTTCTAAAACTGTTTGCGGTTGCGGGTTCACACTCCACAAAATTGTTTCAATATTATTCTGCACCTGGGAGAGACTAATACTGCGTACCAACACCCCCACACCGCTACTGTCCATAAACACGGTCCGCCCCATATCCACAATGATCCGCCGGGGCAAGGGGTCTTGACGGCAGAGGGTTTCCCAACAGTGCTTAAAGGCGGTGACCACCTCCACCGTTAGCCGGGGCGGGGTTTGCACCAGATACACACCGTCAATAACAATCACCGGGAGATGGCAATTAGACGCAAAAGGTTGCATGGGGTTGGCGTGGGAAGTGGGGAATCACAGGCAAGATCGGAGCGCAGGCTACACCGTTCAGGATGCAATATGGTTCAGTCAGACATCAGGTGTGAGGCCGTTGGGGCCAAGCAACGATCGCCAAAGTGGGTGTCTAGATGTTCACACAACCAGGCAGCGGCCCCGCCCGTCAGCATCGGCAACGCCACATAACAGGGATCTTGGAGAAAACGAACCAGATCCCCTGGAGACCACGCGATCGGTACCCCCCGTTGATAGAGGGCCGCAGCCAACATCACCTGCTGGTTGTCGGGACGCTCCCCCAACCGTTGACACCGGGGCACCAGAATATAAGGCCGTCGCGCCGATCGTAGCAAGCTGGCACTCCCTTCACCACAGTGGCTAATAATTAACGTGGCTTCCGCTGCCCGCTGCCGGAGTTCGGCTGGTGCTAGAAAGGGAACTGCTGGCACATCCGGGGGCAGTTGGGAACAGGTCCCCGACTGGATGAAAAGGGAGTCCGGGATTAGTTGGGACTCTCGCAAGACGGTGAGCCAATCCATCAAGCGATTAAAGGGATATTGTTCTGTGCCAACTGTTACCAGGATCATAGAGAGGTATGCCCACTAATCAGCACTGCCTGGGGATACCGCTGCTGAAGCTGTACCCAGTGAACATACAGCATATCCAGGAAAGGAACAACCCGCCGCGCTGCCGGACTGAGGTAAGTAACCTGAGTAACCGATTCAACAAAGATAGTACGGCTCCCCAGTAGCTTGCCTAGGATCAAAAAGGGGACGGCAAGATCGGTACCTGTGGACAGGATGAGCTGGGGTCGTTCACTCAAAAGCAATTGGAACACCCATAACCAAAAGCGCACCCGCCAGTAGAGATTCTGCGGATAGTGGCGATAGATGTGGGAGAGGCCAGGGCGATGATTGAGCCAGACCACGGTTTCATTGGCAAGCTGGGCTTCGCTGGCCGCAGACCCGCTGGTAACCCAGAGGTGGTGGTACTTTCCCCAAAATGCCTTGAGTTCGTACAGCGCTTCAAACGGCTCACCTTCCGAACATACGAGGAGAATCTTCATACTGCGATCCGGAAACCTGATCTACGGGGTGGCGGGTCACCTGCCCCTTCCTAGGATATCGGCTCTAGGCAAACTTTGGGTGGAGGCAGGGGTGGAGTTAGGGGTAGAGTCAGGGGTGTATTTCGGCACAAGGGAACCGTAGCTGTGTCGAGGTCATCTCACCTGAGGCCAAAATCCCAACAAGAAGGGGCCAGTGCTAGATTGGCTCAAAGCACCAGCCCCACTGGCCCTATTGTAGGGATGTTCAGAATTGTCGCAACCTTAACCGGAGATGCCGGGGCGATCGCTAGCCGGGACCATCGCTGCCTTGGGCAATCGCGTCAGCCATGCCCGCATCCTGGGGTTGTCCCTTAAAGGCCAGCCGCAAGCCAGGGGGTGCCAGGAAGGTGGTCAGGATCACCATCATAATAATCGCGGCTTCCAGGGGTTTACTCAGGACACCGCTGGCGGAACCAATCCCGGCAAAGACCAGCCCTACCTCACCCCGTGGGATCATGCCAATGCCGATCGCCAGCCGGTTAACGGGCCAATTACCCCAGACAACCCAACCGGTGACAATTTTGCCCACGATCGCGATCAAGATCAGGAAACTGGCAATCAGTAAGCCTTCGCGATTGGTGGGGATAGCAGGATTCAACACGCCCAGATCGGCCTTCGCTCCGACGGTAACAAAGAAGATTGGAACCAGGATATCGGCGATCGGTTTGATCTGATCATCCAGTTCCTTACGCGTATCGGTTTCATCCAGGACTAAGCCAGCCGCAAAGGCCCCCAAAATGGCTTCCAGATGAATCACATTACCCAGAAAAGCCATCAAAAAGGCAAAGATCAAAGCGGGGATAACCAAATTGCCACGGGTTTGTAAGCTAGTGGCAATCTTGACAAAACTGGTATTGAAAAACTTACCGAAGAAAATTGCTCCCAACAGGAAGACAGTGGCACTGACAATGAGGTAAATAACGTTGAGAACGTCAATTTCACCGGTTTTGGCCAAACTGGCCACCACCGCCAGCACAATAATCCCCAACACATCATCAATCACTGCGGCGCCGACGATGATCTGCCCTTCGCGGGACTTCAACTGTCCTAGTTCCGACAATACCTTGGAGGTAATCCCAATGCTGGTTGCCGTCAGGGCTGCCCCAGCGAAAATGGCCGGAATTGCCGGGACATGGAACAGCACCATCGCGCCCGCTGTCCCAATCCCGAAGGGAGCCGCAACCCCCACAACCGCCACGATCGTGGCCTGGTAACCGACCTTTTGTAATTCCCGTAGATCCGACTCTAAGCCAATTTCAAACAGGAGGATAATCACCCCCAGTTCCGCCAACACCGACAGCACCTCACTCTGGCTGGCAAAGATAGTCGGGATATCTGCCGGGGATAGCCCCCCAACCCATTGCAAAACGGTCATAATCTGGGAGTCTGCTGCCGTTGCCCCCGTTTCCGGGAAGACGACTAACCGCAGGGCGGATACCCCAATGACCACACCGCCGATCAGTTCGCCCAAGACGGGGGGCAGGTCCAAGGATTTAGCGATTTCTCCCCCCACTTTGCTGGCGAGGTAAATCACCACCAGGCTAAGCAAAACCCCGGCAAGGACGATCGGGCCACCGTCCGCCGGAAGTTCAGTTGCGAGTAACGGTCCGCTCAGATCAGGCAGGGGTAACGGCAAGGGTGAAAGACTGGCCAAGGGAGTAATGACTGAATTCATGGGCAAAACTGAGTTCATGAGCAAAGGGTATCTAGATTTGCGTTGGAATCGTTAACTTGATGACAAACAAGACAAACAAATGCAACCCAGGTGACAAAATTGGGTTCTACCTTAGCAGAAGCCCACAATCCGGTACCGGGGATAACAGAAATTCGGGTTTGGGGAGCGATCGGAACCATCGTCGCCCGGAGCCAGCCCCGATTAGGGGCTGCTTGCAGGCCCCCAGTTGAACCGCCACTTAAACCGAGCAGAAGACCAACGGCCAACCCAGGGGACCTAACAGTCTGCCAGGGGCCTGTCGGTGGACGAGTACCCGGCTTCGCTCGTCGTGACTTCGGGACTATTGCGGTCGATCGCAGGCGTTACGACCGCAGTCGCCCCGTCATGCCTCAGATGGGCGAGGGCTTGCCGCAGGGCTACCGTCCGATCCATGAGCAAGTTTTCCGGTGGCAGTTGGTCCAGGATGCCGAACTTTTCTAGCCGCCGCTTGATCTTACCGGCTGCCCCAACGATGAAGACTTGGCTACCCTTGTCAAAGGCTTCCTGGAGGGCATTTTCGATCGCTAGCGAAGCCGTCACCCCCAACAAGGGGACATCGCTCAAATCCATGACGAGGACATCGGCTTCCTTCATGGCATTGTGCTCACGGGCGATCGCCTTGGAGACCCCAAAGATCATCGGCCCACTCAGGTAGAATAACAGGATGCGGCCCTTAGCCTGATCGAGGATTTGCTTTTCTTCACTCGTGAGGCGGGCATCGTCATCCGTGTCGGTGATCAGCTTCACTTCCTGGGATTGCAGACTACTGAGGCGCTCGATCGTCAGGATATTGGCAATAAAGACGCCCACACCAACCGCCACAATCAGATCCACAAAAACTGTCAGGAATAACACCCCGTACATAATCAGCGATCCCTTAAGCGAGACCTTGTGGGACCGCTTCAGGAAGCTCCAGTCCAGGATATCAATCCCCACCTTGAGGGCAATCCCGGCCAACACCGCCATCGGGATCGGTTTCGTCAGGTTAGCGGCCCCCAGGACGACCACCAACAGGATCAGGGCACGGGTCAGGCCCGACACCGCCGATTGCGCCCCGGTTTGGATATTGACCACTGTCCCCATCGTGGCCCCCGCACCCGGCAGGCCGCCGCAGAGACCCGATACCAGATTCCCAATCCCCTGGCCGATCAGTTCCTTATCCGATTTATGCTCAGTCCGGGTCAAACTATCGGCAATTACAGCGGTGAGTAAGGTGTCAATACACCCCAGCATCCCTAACATGACCGCATCGACAAACATGCGGGTCAGTTGTCCTGCCGTGAAGGTCGGCATTTGGAACGTGGGTAAGCCCGTGGGGATTTCACCGATACTGCTAATGCGGCGAATATCGACATCCTGGAACAACACCAGGGATAGGACTGTGCCCAAGACTAGGGCCACCAGTTGGGGCGGCACAATCCGTTTAGCCTGCCTCGGCATCAGATAGATAATGGCCAGGGTCATAAACCCTAGAATCGCTTCCGGCGGATTGATCTGGCCCAGGAGGTCAGGCAGTGCCCGTAGGGTACCCAGAACGCCGCCCTTGGGCACCGGATGTCCCAGAAAGGGGCCAATTTGTAAAATGATCAGAATCACCCCAATCCCAGACATAAAGCCGGAGATGACGCTGTAGGGCATCAGGGTAATGTACTTACCCAGCTTGAACAGCCCAAAAACAATCTGAAAAATCCCGGCTAGCATGACCACGGTGAAGGCCATTGCCATGCCGTTATTGGGATCGGCGGCGGTCAAACTGGCCACGATCGCGGTCATCACCACCGTCATTGGCCCCGTAGGTTCCGAGATCAGGGTGGGTGTGCCCCCAAACAGGGCGGCGAAAAAGCCCACACAGACCGCCCCATAAAGACCCGCGATCGGGCCAGCCCCGGAGGCAACCCCGAAGGCCAGAGCCAGGGGCAGGGAGACGATCGCGGCGGTCACCCCGCCAAAGATATCCCCCCGCAGGTTTTTCGTATCGATGAGATTAAAGATTTGCATGGTGGAGCAACCTAAGCAAGCACCTTAATAGTGACAAGACTATGTAAATTTGAAAAATCATTGACCCATTTCAATAACAGTACCATTAGTTTTCCTCTGGGGATCACCCTGACTTTAGAATTTCGTTAGATTTGCTAATCGCAGGACTGAGCTAGACTTATGAGTCGCTTATGGGTTGCCTAGGGGGCGTTGAGCGGGCGCGGGGGACCGGATCAGGGCGGGAAGTGTCAAGGAATGTAACGTATAATGAGAACGAAAGCTTAAGAAAAGTGGAAGGGCGAACCGTTTAATGCGCGTTGCGATCGCTGGAGCCGGGTTAGCCGGGTTGAGTTGTGCCAAGTACCTCGTCGATCGCGGTCACACCCCGATCGTGCTGGAGCGGCGGGAGGTGCTGGGGGGCAAGGTGGCGGCTTGGCAGGATGAGGAAGGCGACTGGTACGAAACCGGGTTGCACATCTTCTTTGGGGCCTACCCCAATATGCTGCAACTGTTCAAGGAACTGGGCATTGAGGATCGCTTGCAGTGGAAGGAACACACGATGATCTTCAACCAGCCAGAGCAACCAGGCACCTACTCGCGCTTCGACTTTCCCGATATCCCGGCCCCCTGGAATGGGATCGCCGCCATCCTGCGCAATAACGACATGCTCACCTGGAACGAAAAGATCCGGTTTGGCATCGGGTTGATTCCGGCGATGATCCAGGGCCAGTCCTACGTGGAGGCGATGGATCAATACTCCTTTTCCCAATGGCTGAAAAACCACAAGGTGCCCCCCCGGGTGGAAACGGAAGTGTTCATTGCCATGTCCAAGGCGCTGAACTTCATTAACCCGGATGAAATCTCTGCCACGGTGATCCTGACTGCCCTCAACCGCTTTCTCCAGGAACGCTACGGCTCCAAGATGGCCTTTTTGGATGGATCACCGACGGAGCGCCTCTGCCAACCGATCGTGGACTACATCACGGCGCGGGGCGGGGAAGTGCGTGTCAAGGCGCCGATTAAAGAATTTCTCCTGAACGACGATCACACGGTGCGAGGTTTTCTGGTGCGGGGTCTGGACGGCCAACCCGACGAAATCCTGACCGCCGATGCCTACGTGTCCGCCATGCCGGTTGATCCCCTCAAGTTGATGCTGCCCCACCCCTGGAAGGATCTGCCCTATTTCCAACAACTCAACGGTCTGGAGGGGGTGCCCGTGATTAACCTACACCTCTGGTTCGATCGCAAGCTCACGGATATTGACCACTTGCTGTTTTCGCGATCGCCCCTGCTCAGCGTCTACGCCGACATGAGCAACACCTGTCGCGGCTATGCCGACCCCGATCGCTCCATGTTGGAACTGGTCCTGGCCCCGGCCAAACTGTGGATCAACAAGTCTGATGACGACATCATCGCGGCCACAATGGCGGAACTGCAAAAATTCTTCCCGCAACACTTTACGGGGGATAATCCGGCCCGGTTGCGCAAGGCCCATGTGGTGAAAACGCCGCGATCGGTTTACAAAGCCACCCCCGGTCGGCAGAAGCATCGTCCCAGCCAGATCACGCCCATCCCCAACTTCTACCTCACCGGGGACTACACCCAGCAGCGCTACCTCGCCAGTATGGAGGGGGCCGTGTTGTCTGGAAAGCTGACAGCACAAGCGATCGCGGGACAGTCGGCAACCTCAGTACCTACGGTGGCGATCGCCCCATCTGGGGGATGATCGCCACCCAGGCCCGAAAAAATCCCCACGAATTCGAGCGGAATTCCGCCAAAATGGCCCCTCAGGACTGACAATTAAGGCTAATGGCTAGACTGCTGATAGCGAATCGCACCCGAATGCTGCAATCGCCTTCCCCTCCCAAACCCACGCTTTCCCTCGATGAGGCCTACGAGTTGTGTCGGCAAACGACGGCAACCTATGCCAAAACCTTCTACCTGGGAACCCTGCTGATGTCGCCACCGAAACGACGGGCGATCTGGGCGATCTATACCTGGTGCCGCCGCACCGATGAACTGGTGGATGGTCCCCGTGCCCGCCTGACGACATCGGACACCCTCGATCGCTGGGAGCGGCAACTGGAATCGGCCTTTGCCGGTCGCCCCTGGGATGACTTGGACCTGGCCTTGGTGGATACCCTGGAGCGGTTTAACCTGGATATCCAGCCCTTCCGGGACATGATCGCTGGTCAGCGCATGGATCTGGTGCGCAACCGCTACGAGACCTTCGAGGATCTCTATCTCTACTGTTATCGGGTGGCGGGCACGGTGGGCCTGATGTCGGTGGCGGTGATGGGGGCCGATCCCCATGCCCATAATGCCCCCTGGGATGCCCATAAGGTGCCCTACCAGCCGATTGAAGAAGCCGTCACCCTAGGCATTGCCAACCAACTGACGAATATCCTACGCGATGTGGGCGAAGATGCCCGCCGGGGCCGGATTTACCTGCCCTTAGAGGACTTGGCCCTATTCGACTACACCGAGCAGGACTTGTTCAACGGCGTGGTGGACGATCGCTGGCGGGCACTGATGCGCTTCCAGATTCAACGGGCACGCAAGTATTTTGCCGAAGCCGAAGGCGGCGTGCGTTACCTCAGCCCTGATGCCCGCTGGCCCGTGTGGACAGCCCTGATGCTCTATCGCCGCATCTTGAATGCGATCGAGCGTAATCACTACGATGTTTTCCACAAACGGGCCTATGTTCCCGACACGAGTAAGTTGCTCTACGTCCCGATCGCCCTGCTTCGGGCACAAGTTCTTTAGTAGGTACTGAAGTTGGTACTGATCGTTCGTGGGCAGTGACGTTCCTGGGCAGTCATTTTAACATCAGTTCGATGACCCTAACCCCATCCCCTCACCCCTAGGGAGCGGAGCCTAAACCTTGATGATGCTGTACTCCCCCTCGCCCTTTTGGGAGAGGGGGCTAGGGGGTGAGGGCAATTCACGGCTATCGAACTCACGTCACTTGAGTCGGCAGTCACTTGAGTCAGCAGTAGACCATCAGCAGTCGATCGTCGGGAAGCTGGTCAGGCGTTAGCCACGTGCAAATCATGTAATTGCGCTTCCAGTTCAGCCGGGTTGAAGGCCCCGTGTTCAGTCACGATCGCGGTGATCAGGGCAGCAGGGGTGACATCAAAGGCGGGATTGTAAAAGGCTACCCCTGGGGGACAGATGCGGGTCTCGCCAATCTGGCAGACTTCCTCACTGTCCCGTTCCTCGATCGGGATCTGGCTGCCATCGGCCAAGTCAAAGTCGATCGTGGCGACGGGGGCAGCCACAAAAAATGGGATGTTATGCGCTCTGGCAGCGAGGGCAACCGCATAGGTGCCAATCTTATTGGCTGTATCCCCATTGGCGGCAATGCGATCGGCCCCCACCACCACTGCATCAATCAGGCCCTTCTGCATACAGTGGGCCGCCATGTTGTCTGTAATCAGGGTGACGGGGATACCCTCATGGACACATTCCCATGTGGTGAGCCGTGCCCCTTGCAAGCGTGGGCGGGTTTCGTCGGCGTAGACTCGCGCTAAGCGCCCCGCCTGCCATGCCGATCGCACCACCCCCAGGGCCGTACCATAGCCTGCCGTCGCCAGTGCCCCCGCATTGCAGTGGGTTAGCAACCGCAATTGGTCGGGTGTTTTGGGTAATGCCTGTAAGCCTGCTGCTCCGATCGCCTGACAAGTTTGGAGATCCTCAGCCTGGATCGCTTGGGCCGTTTCCAACAAGACCTGTTTCAGGTAGTCCACCGATCCCACGGTTTGCCGTGCCGTTTTCAGCATCCGGGCAATCGCCCAAAACAAATTCACCGCCGTGGGGCGAGTCCTCTCCAGGGTGCGGGCAACCTGCTCTAGGGCGGTCAGAAATTGCTCCCGATCGGATGTCTCGATCTCCTGTGCTCCTAGGTACATCCCGTAGGCTGCCGCCACCCCGATCGCCGGGGCACCCCGCACAATCATGGTCTTAATCGCCTGGGCCATATCCTCCAGACGACGCACTTCAACGACGGCATACTCTGCCGGTAATCGGGTTTGATCAACCAGCAAGACGTGCTGATCCTGCCAGATAACCGGGTAAATCTGATGGGGAAGCAACATAGAGAGGGCGAGGGAGAGAGCTAGGGCGCGTGCATTTCAATCAGTTCACTTTGGGCGATCGTTGCTTGAATTCGGGGGCTGGCGAAAAACTTCCGGGTATCCTCCATCAGCCGATCGCCCCACAGGTTCTCGATCAAGAAATCGGGATCAGCATAGCGACCATCCATTTTGAGGGCCGATTCCCCTAGGGCAATGCCTTTTTCCCGATCGCCCTTGGCATAGAAGGCTACGGCTAGGGCCAAGCGGGGTTCTGCTGCCTTGCTGTCGAGGGCGATCGCCGCCTGCCACTTGGCGATCGCCGCCTCTACGTCATCTTGTTCATAGAGAACGAGGCCAATGTTGTTAATCGCTGGCCAGAATTTCTCATCGTGCTGGACCGCTGTTTCGTATTGCTTAACCGCATCAGCAAACCGGTTGAGCTTGTAATAGGCATTGCCCAGATCAAACCAGGCCCCGGCCAAGTTCGGACGTAGATTCAGGCCCTGGCGCAGGTATTTCACTGAATTTTGGTAATCCCCTTTTTGAAAATAGGCGGACCCTAGGGCAAAGAGGACGGAGGTTTCCGTTGGCTCTAATTTCTGCGCCTGATAGAGGGCCGCAATTCCTTTATCCAATTCCTGCGATTGGATATATAAACTCCCCAGCAGGGCCAAAACCTGGGCATTTTGGGGCAACAGTTGGGCCGCCAATTGGGCACGGGGCAGGGCTAGCTCAATTTGTTGAAACTGGGCTAGTTGGGCCGCTTCTCGCGCCAAGCCAAGCCCATGCTGCTCTAGTTGGGCCGTATCGAGGGTGGGGGTAACGGGCAGGAGGGCCTGCGCTAGGGCGGGTTGGGCTACCCCCCAGAGGTCCCAGGCTAATAGCAATGAGAGTAAAGAGGTTCGCTTAGACACGGCTCAAGGGTTATCCGATATAAAGAAGGGAAAACAGAATAAAGAGCGCCATTCTGTTGATAGCTTAGACGATCCGTTGTCAGTGTGGTAGGGATTAGTGGGATAGGGATTGGGGACTCGCCCCGGAACTTGACCTGCACTTTAAGGGCGAATCTGGCCAGTGACAAGGGCGATCGCTTGGGGCAGGATGCGATGTTCCTGGATCTGGATGCGGGCATGGAGGCGATCGGGGGTATCGTCGGGCCAGATGGGCACCGCTGCCTGAATTAGGATGGGACCACTGTCCACGGCTAAGCAGGCGCGATGGACCGTACACCCCGTCACCTTCACCCCCGCCGCCAAGGCTTGCTCTACCGCCCGCACACCGGGGAAACTAGGCAACAGACTGGGGTGAATATTGAGCACGCGATCGGGAAAAGCGTCCAGGAGCACCTGGGTGATAATCCGCATCCATCCGGCCATAATCACCCACTCCACCCCCGCTGCCTGGAAGGTGTGGACGATCGCCTCGTCTAGGCTTGCCCGATCGGGAAATTCACGATGATTTAATAACACAGCGGGCACCCCCCAACGCTTGGCCCGTTCCGTGACGGTGGCAGTGGGGTTGTTATACACCAGGACGGGCACTTCTGCGTGCAATTCTTGGGCCGCGATCGCCGCCATGATGGCCTCAAAGTTAGTGCCACTGCCAGAGGCCATCACCCCCAAGCGAGCGGGGGTCTGCCGGGCCGAGGTGGCATGGCTCAGGGGCACCAGGGGCGGGGAAACGAAGCTAGGGGTGGTATCGGGGGAGGACACATCCATAGGGAGCAATCTGCACCAGGAAAGTTGCTGCTCAGCCTAGCATACGGCTGGCGACGCATGGCTACGAGGCATGTCGTGTCGAAAAGGGGGACCTGTCGGTTGGTGTCGAGTCTGCGAGGTCCAAGACACTCTCTATTTTATTGGGGCACACTTTTGTTGGGGCACGCTGCGTTTGACCTGACCTACAAAATCAAGCTTGATAGATCACTAATAGATCGACTAGATCGACTAGATCGACTAGATCGACAAAAAAATTCTGCAACACTCGTAGTGCTGGCTCTAGCCGACAACGACTGAAGTCATTACTATAGCGGTTCCCACGCCCGTAGGGTACGGTGTCCTATCATCTAATCATTAGCCCAATTGGTAGGGGCGGATTTAGAAACCATCTTGCAATTAACACCATGAATTTGAATAAAACCCGCCCTTTGGGGTCCCTTAACAGAAGCTCTCAGGGTGGTCGGGCAAATAATCCGTTTCTCCGAGGGAGACGCTGCGCGAGCGGGTTGAGCTAGTCGAGAGCAATAATCTTAAGCTTGATAAACCCCTAGCGCAGTTTTTCGGCGAATAGGGCGAGGACCGCCTCCCAGGTTTGGGCGGCAATCTCCGGTCGGTAGTCAGGGCGCTGATCGCAGCAAAAGCCATGTCCGGCTCCGGCAAACCGGAAGATCCGATGGTCAATCTGGTGGTTTTCCAGGGCAGCGGCGATCGCATCCACCTCTGCTGCGGGAATTAACGGATCATCCATGCCAAAGAAACCATAAATCGTGCCCTGGATGTCCGGCGTGCGGCTGAGGGTTGGGGGTCCTTCCCCACCAGGGGTCATCGTGGCAATTCCGGCCCCATAGCAGGAGGCCGTGGCCTGGATGGCCGGTAGCGTTGCCGCCAGATAGGCAACATGGCCCCCAAAACAAAAGCCGATACACCCCATTCCCCCCGGTTTCACCCAGGGCTGGGTTTGTAGGTAGGCGATCGTCGCCTGGATATCGCTCAACAACTGGGAGGCTCGCGTTTGGTTTTTGTGGTATCGTCCTTCCGCTAATTCCGCATCGCTGTACCCTACGGCAAACCCTGGGGCGGTGCGTTGAAACAAGGCCGGTGCGATCGCGGCATAGCCTGCCTGGGCAATACATTCGGTCACCTGTTGGATGTGGGCGTTGACCCCAAACACTTCCTGGAGAACAATGACCGCCGGGAACGGGCCATGCGCTTGGGGATAGGCCAGGTAGGCTTGGATCGCCAAATCCCCATTTGGGACGGTGACCCATGCGGTTGTTAAGGGTTGGTTGGACATGGCAGGTATTAATTCAAAATTCAAAATTCTAGATGGGCGGGTTTATGGAGGCGATTCGTTGGCCCAACAGAATATTGGCGCAACCCGCCCCTACCGCAAAATTAGAAATCACGATCGCTGGCCCGACAGAATATTGGCGTAACCGACCCCTAGCACGAAATTAGAAGTCAAAGCAGTTGCGTTCAGGGGGATGGGGGGAGGGACCGACAGCGCCAATCGTGGCTTGCTCGGCGGCTTGGGCAAGGCGGGCGGCAACCCGTGCCGCGTGGGGACGAATCAGGGACCAGATCAGGGGGGACAGCCAACCGCGTAGGGTTACCCGATAGGAGACGTAATTCCCTTCCTGACTGGGTTCGACTTGATAGGTGGCTTGTTCTTCGATGCCCCAGGCCCCCAAAACCCGTAGACTCAGCAATTCGCCCGGACGAACGCGCTCGACAAAAATACGCACGGGGACGGGGAACAGGCGGGTAACGGCTCGATAGAAGAGACCGGGTTTGGCCATGAGTCCCTGGGGCAGGCTGGTGCGCCAGAGCAGGGGATGCCAGGAGACATCTGCTAGGTTGGCGATCGTTTGCCATAGATCGTCCACAGAAGCCGAACTGATCACCCGATATTTTTTGACGAGTGAGTAGTGGATACGCCGACTTTTGCGCTCCACAAGGCGCGATAGATAGTTGGGCAGGTGAAACATGGTCGTGAGACTCAGAACGGGCTACACGATGCTGAGTAGTCAAATCCAAATGCGGTGGGCGTAACCCAATGGTATCGCCCCCGCTCGATCAAGCCGTAGCCAACAAACCTCTTATTGTAGCGGGTTATCGGATTTGGGAAAAATAGCTTTGTAACAAACTGTGTACGAATTGATACCGATGTTGATGGCGCTGGAGTAACAGGCGATCGCTGGCGTAGTTGAGGAAACGGCGGTAGTTCCAAGGAATGTGACCCTGGCCCCAGAGCAGGAAGCGCAGGACCCCGTGCTGGATACAGGCTTCCCCGCCGCCAGCGAGGCCCAACAATAAGCCTAAGCAAGTACTCAAGATAGCGTATTGGGTTAGGGGCAGGCCCATGCCCAACCAAATGCCAGCGGAGAGCATGATCCCCAAGCAGGCTAGGAGACTCGCGTTCTGAGCCGCTTGCACGGCGGTGGGGAGGAGGGGAAGGCGGACGGGTTGCCCATGCTGGGAGAGGGACTTGAGGCCCCACGGGGTGAGACAAATTAACCCTAAGCTGAGGAGCAGAATCAGCCCAGTGGCGAGGCCTGGAAGGTTGCCCTGTTCCACGGTGCGCAGTAGCCCACCCACGATCGCACTGACGAGGACGATCGTCGCGGTGACCATGCCCGTATGGCTGGCCCATTGCGGGCCGATCAGGTTGAAGATGGAGGCTTGGGGTTGGATCTGAATGTCGGCTTGCTGCCAGAAGTGGAGGGGGGTACTGGCCAAGCCGATCGCAAGGCCCCAGCCCATCAGGAGGGGTTGCCCCGACAGGAGGCCAAAGCTGCCCCCCAGGATGATGCCTTCGACAAGACCTACGCCGATCGCATAGGCCCAGCGGCTAGGGGATTTCACCAGGATGCTAGGTTGGAGATCCTCAATCCGAAAGTCGGCGATCGCGCGGGTTTGCAGGTAGTGGGCCAGCCAGTGGAGCCAGTGTTTTGTTTGTTCCGAGAGGGGTTCTCGGTTGCGGGGATACCAGGGATCGCGGGGATTGCGCCGCAGGCGGCTGCGCACGTAGGCACTAATGAGGTAGTGGCGACGATCGTCGAAGGTGGTCAAGCCTCGCCAGGCGCGGATCAGGAGTTCATCGGTGGCCAGAATCATGAGATTCAGCAGCAGGGCATTTTTCGCCAAGCTGAGGAGAGTAGGATCAAAGTCCAGACTTCGGTGTAACTCCAGGCTTTCGGTTTGGTTCAGGTAGCTCTCAATTTGCGCATTCGTGAGGGAACGCAGGAGCATTCCCCCGTTCAGGGTGAGGCGGGTTTGGCAGCGGGTATAGGCTTCCAGAGAGGTGGCCAGGATCAGCCGGGGGTAGGTGGTCAGGAATTGGTTGAGGGCTTGCAGACAGCGTTCCTGTTGGACCAAACTGAGGCGATCGAGGTCATCGAGCAGGGGCAAAACTTGGCGCTGGTGGAGCCAGGATTCGGCCATTGCGCTGGGAATTCGGTAGCGATGGTGGAGTTGGGCCACCAACCAGGGGGCGATCGCGGTGGGGGCTTGCCAGGTCAGCAACGACAGGTAGACGGGAAGGGGTGCTGTTTGGGAGGTTTGGGCGATCGTCCACAACTGGTGTGCCAAATCGATGAGGGTGCTGGTTTTGCCCATTCCGGCCCCGCCAAGGACCATCAGTTTGCCATCGGCTTGGGCCAATACGCCTAAGAGTTCCCCGTCTTGGGTGAGGGGGAAACGGGGGGATTGGCGCAGTTTCACTTCAATATCCCAGAGCCGTGTGGGTAACTCCGGGCAGGGACCCCGAATCGCTTCCCGCCAAACCCCATGATGCAAGGTATAGCTGAGACGATCGTCGAGTTCTTGTCTCAGGACAGTTAGCACCTGCTGACGCAGGGGATCGGGCGGGGCCAGGGAAGAATTGCCGGAAGTCACTGTGGGTGTTTGAGGTCGTTTGCGGTCGAGGATGCATTCAGACGGCTCAAGCCTAGCCTAATTCTTGCTATCTGGGAACGTGGGGGTTGGGGCAAAGGAAGCCGCGATCGCCGGGGTGGGGACCTTGGGCAGGGTGACCCGGAAGCAAACCTGATTGGCCCCAGATTCAACCTGGATTGTGCCGCCTAAATATGCCACGAGTTGTTTAACCAGGGCTAAACCAAGGCCTGTTCCCCCCTGTTTCCAAGGATCGGTGCTGGGAACTCGGTAGAAGCGATCGAAGATTTTGGGCAGTTCTGCTGGCGGGATTTCAACCCCAAAGTTGGTGACGCTTAGGTGCCAGTGATCATCGGTCATCTCGCTCTTAATCACGATCGCATGGTGGGGCGGTGTGTACTTACAGGCATTATTTAAAAGTTCACTTGTAATGCGTTCTAGGGCATCTAATTCGCAGAGAATGGTGGAATCATCCGCTAACTCAAGGCCCTCTAAATTTAGGGCTTGCTGACGCGCTACGGCTCGTTCTTGGAATGGGCGAACAAATCCCGCTAACCAGTTGGAAATAAGGATTTTTTGGATCTCACCTTGGTGTCGGCCAGCCTCTAGCCGCTGAAGATCCAAAAGATCATTAATCAGGTTCATTTCCCGTTCGCATTCCTGGCTGAGGACGGTCAGATATTGAGCAATTTTTTGATCAGGTTGTGGGGATTCGGGTTTGGCGGCGTTAACTTCTAACATCCGAATCGAAAGCTTCATGTTCGTGATCGGTGTCCGCAATTCATGGGAAACCGTACTCAGAAAATCATCCTTCATCCGATTGAGGTGTTCCAATTCCTCTACGGCCTGTTTCAGCTTGGCTTCGGTGGCTTTGCGATCGCTGATATCCATCGTCGTGCCAAATAGGCGCACCACTTGCCCCTGTTCATTGGTGATGGCGTGGCCTTTCACCGACATCCAGGCCATTGAGCCATCGGGGCGAATAATCGGGAAATCTTCATCGTAGGGTTCCCCGGTTGCCAAGATATGGGCCACCACACGATCGTGGCGCTCCCGTTCCGCCGGCGGAAAACTCTGCATCATCCGTTCATAGGTAGGGGCTGTCCCGGTTGGCGTCCAACCAAAAATCCGAAAAACCTCATCGGACCAGGTGATTTCCCCCGTAGCCACATCAAATTCCCAATCGCCCACATGGGCAACCCGCTGCGCTTCCTTCAGACGGGCTTCGCTCTTGCGCAGGGCGGCTTCGGTCTGTTTGCGATCGGTAATATCACTAAAGAAAATGGCGATACCATCCTCTAGTTTGACAGTCATATTGCGAAACCACCCCGTGATGCCTTCCGACTCATAGGCCAGTTCAATATCATGGGGTTCGCCCGTTTCAACCACCCGCACATACCGTTGAAATAACTCGCTATTGACACGGTTCCCCGGTAAGATGCTCAGGAGACGGTGATCGATCAGGTTTTCAAGGGGCTGTTTCAGGATTTCACAGGCTTTAGGATTGGCATAGGTCCAAACGAAATCGATAATATTTCCCGCCTCATCCCGGACCGCATTGAGGAGGGTAAAAGCGTCGAGGGAAAGTTCCTGTGCAATCCGGAAACGCTCTTCCGATCGATATAGTTGTTCCTGAATTTGTTTACGATCGCTGACATCAATCAAGTAGCCAATAAATTCTACCGGTTGTCCATTTTCATCACGGATTAAATTCAGTTGTTCATAGAGCCAGCGATAGCTCCCATCTGCATGGAGGAATCGTAGTTCATGCTGATGAAAGCCATGTTCAAAAATTTGCCCAATCCTTGCCAAGATCTTCTCGCGATCGTCGGGATGGATATGTGCTGCCCAAAAATCAGCATCTTCTAAAAATTGGCTGGGATCATAGCCCAAGATTGTTTTGACATTGTCGCTGATATAGGTGACACCATAACTGCCAGCAGGTTCGCAGGTGAAAATGACGGCAGGACAGTTGGTGAGTACATATTGCAAGCGATCGCGCACGGTCCTTAATTCAATTTCAGTTTGTTTCAACTGGTGAATATCTCGGCCAACCGATTGAATTTCAACGATCTCACCTTGGTCATTCGAGATTAAGCGATTCACCCACTGCGTCCATCGTACTTCTCCTTGGGCGTTATAGACCCGATTCTCAATAACTACTGTGGGATTTTCAATTGTCAAAAGCTTGAGTGCTTGAGCAACGTGTTCCCGATCGTCTTCATAAATAACAAGATTAAAACTTCTACCAATCAGTTCTTCGCGAGCGAGGCCAAAGTAGCGTAAATAGGCATCATTGGCAAAGATCAGGGTACTGTCTGCCGTGAATCGCGTAATCATTTCTGTTTGCGCTTCCACGATCGCCCGATAGCGAGTTTCACTTTCTTGCAGGGCTTGTTCCGCCTGTTTACGATCGCTGATATCCATGATGATACCGACTAACTTAATCGCCTCTCCCTGCTCGTTAAAGGTACAGGCTCCCCGCTCATAGATCCAACGGATCTGGCCATTACTCAGCAATAGACGACACTCAACCTCAAAGGGAATTTTGCGAGCAAGGGCATCTTCCTCAACTTGTTTAACATATTCGCGATCGTCGGGATGAACACAATTGAAAAATAGCTCAGGATGGGGATGGGTATCGAGGACTTCATTCGCTTGATTAAGAATATAACCCCGATCGTCCCTATGCAGTTCGAGGATTTCATAGGTTTCCGGCGACCAATAATCGGTGTTTGTGGGGATGTCCCATTCCCAAATGCCCATTTTGACCGCAGCTAACGCAACTTGGAGCCGTGTCGTTTGGGCTTGCACTTCGGCGGCTAAGGTTTTGTTGATGGCTTGTAAAGCTTGTTCGGCCTTTTGGCGTTCCCGCAGTTCCTGCTGGGCCTGTTGCCAAAGCACAGCTTGTTGCATGGCCACTGCCAATTGATCGGCGATCGCGGTGACTAGCTCAACCTCAGCCTCAGACCAGATCTGGGCTTTACCCCGCTTGATCAGGACGATCGTGGTGAGGGGATAGTCATCAACCTGAATCGGCATCATGAGCCAAGCCCCAGGAAATCTGGCCGCGATCGCTTGGTTAATTTCGTCTGCTAGGGTATCAGTATTATGAATATAAACGACTTGGCCCTGCTGCACCTGATAGGTAAGCGGGTTATTCGCATCAGGCATTTCTATGTCTAAAAAACTAGGCAAAGATGCATGATGTCGATATTCAGCGATCGTGAGCCACAACTGGCGATCAGTCTGAAATTGATTGACTAAGACATGATCCACCTGCAACAATTGACCAATTTCAGTGACGCTTGTCTGGAAAATATTCTCTAAATCTAAGGAGTTACGAATCGCTTGAATAACCCGGTTGAGCATTTTTTCCCGCTGGGCCTGTTGCCGCAGCGATGCTTCAAAGCGTTTATGCTCACTAATATTCTTGACAAAGGAAAGGAATAAAACTAGATTTCCTGTCTCATCCAGCAATATGGAGTTAAACCATTCGCAGTTAATAACGGAGCCATCTTTGCAATAGTTCCGATTTTGGCAAATGCCCGATCCGCCTGCTTGCAGTAACCCTTGGGCATGGGCATTCACCTGATCGAGATCTGCTTCAAAAATGAAAGCCCAGTCATGCATCGTCTTGCCCACGACCTCCGCTGCCTCCCAACCAAACAGTTGCTCCGCCTGGGGTGACCAGCGCTGCACCCGAAACTCCCCATCCCAAACGATCGTGGGGAGGGGAGACTGTTCGAGGAGAAAAAGCAATTGCTGCCATGCCTGTCGGAAGTGGGCTGCGGTTGCCTGCTGCTCAGCCTCAACCTGCTGCAACCGTTGTTCACACGCCTGTAGTTGCCTAACTAAGTCTTCATTACGGGCTTCTAGGGCAGCAATTTGCGCCTGGGTTTCTTCAGACACAGCAACAGCATCCTTCTGTAGAAGACTGGATCAGCATGGGTATGGGAACACCTGAGTCCATAGTAACTGCTGCATCCTAGCTGGGAGAGCAAGTCGCCAGGGAGCCAAGGATGGGGGGCTGTTGCTTGGGGTGAGCAGGTTAGGACGGGGTTGCCAACCCAGGTGTTTGCGATCGCCCACGCGCTAAGAATACGATACCGTCATGGTCGCGTACAATCGTACAGGGATTGCGCCAAAGATCACGGATTTCCTGTATTATCCCCCTTTATGAAAGCGCTGTAATACCGATGCCAAATCAGTGGACTTCAGCCGCCCATGCCCTGGATTATCTGCGTCGGGCCGATACCATTCCCCACCGCACGGAGGGAGAAGCCGCCCTGCTGGAACAGGTCCCCAAAACGGTGCAGCGCATGCTGGATCTGGGGACCGGTAACGGTCGCTTGCTATCCCTGTTGAAAATCGATCGCCCGCAGGCTGAGGGCATCGCCCTCGATTTTTCTCCCACCATGCTTCAGGCGGCCCGCGAGACCTTTGCCCAGGACCCACAGGTAACGGTCATTGAACACAATTTTGAACAGCCGTTACCGAACCTCGGCCAATTTGATGCCATTGTCTCTAGTTTTGCGATTCATCATGTCAGCCACGATCGCAAGCGATCGCTCTATCAAGAAATCTACGATCGTCTCACCCCGAATGGCGTTTTTTGCAATCTTGAACACGTCTCATCGCCAACCCCTCGCCTGCATGAGCGCTTTATGGCTGCGATCGGCTATCGCGTTGATCAGGAAGATCCCTCCAATCAATTACTCGATGTCGAAACCCAATTAACCTGGCTGCGTCAGATTGGCTTCACCGATGTCGATTGCTATTGGAAATGGCTAGAAATGGCCCTCTTAGTTGGGATAAAATCCTAGGAGAATCGGGCAAAAATTATGATTATTAATCCCTTGCTGCTGCAACAAAGGCCTCCTGACTGGATTATGCCAACCCTACAGGTCATGGCCGTTGCCATAATCCTGGTCCTCACCGTTGCCCTTGCTCTCTACTTCTGGGGAGATTAAATTCTGGCGGGATTAAATCTCTCTGGTTTACTTGATGATGCCGTACTCTCGCCCCGTTTGGGAGAGGGGGCTGGGGGGTGAGGGCAATGGGGCTGTGATCGAACTCACGTTAAATAGGGTTTTAGCAAACCAAACACAACCTCATTCCCAGCACTGATTCAGCACTAACGCAATATCTCAATTAGTCAATTAGATATTCCCCACAAACCGATGGGGACTTAGGCGGTTATGGGGGTCAAACTGATGTTTTAAGCGTCGCATCAGGTCCAAAGCATTGCCGGAATATCCCCACACGTCCACATTTTGCTTCAGGAAAATAGGAGCCGCTAAAACGCAGAAAAATCCTTGCCGCTCCTGACAAATCGCACGCGCTCTCAAGACGACGGATGAGGTGAAGCCCAGCGAACTCGGACAGCGTACCAGACCCAACCCACTGCCAGCATGGACAATCAATTCAGCCTGACTTGGTAGACAAGCGATGAGATCTTCACAGACAGCGATCGCATCTGCCGCTGGCACACCAAATTTACAAATAATCGTCTCCGCTCCCCGTTGCCATAACCGCTGTTGCAAATGTTTCCACAGCGATGCTTCGATTTGGGCATCGGCAATTTCACCCGGAAGTTGGAGTTGATGGCCGACGGCTAAAAAGCGGCTAGCCTGCTCCTGGACACTGGCTTCCAAGCCCCCAAACCGCGCTAGTAGCCCATATCCCTCGCTCCCATTCATCGCCGCCACTAGGGTGGGGGAAAGAATTTCCACCGCGATCGGGACCAGGGCCGAATTTAAGAGCGTTTGTGTCGCTTGGGCGATCGCCATTGCCGGACCCGTTAACACCACCGTTTGGGCCGTTTCCGGTCGAGGGTACACCCGCAAGGTTACCTGGCTGATCGCCGCTAGGGTGCCCCAGGAGCCAGTCAGGAGCTTCATCAAGTCATAGCCAGCCACGTTTTTCACCACCCGCCCCCCCGCCTTGGCTATTTGACCATCCGATCGCACGAAGGTTACCCCCAACACGAGATCCCGAATGCCGCCGTACCGTTGCCGCAAAGCCCCCGTGTCGGCGGTGGCGATAATGCCCCCGATCGTGGCCTGATCCGGATAGGCCGGATCGATCGGCAAAAACTGATGCGCATGGGCCAGGGTCGCTTGTAGGTCCGCCAGTCGCATCCCCACTTCAACGGTAACGGTCAGATCCCCAACCGCATGTTCCACTAAGCGATTCAGGTGCCGCATCCCCACAATCAGTAAGGGCGAGTCGGGCGAGGACTTGAGTAGCCCCCCCCAGCTTAATTTGCTGCCATTGCCGCTTAGCAAAACGGACCACCCCAGTTCCTGGGCACAGGCCATGACCGCCGCCAGTTCGGCTGGGCTGCGCGGATAAACCCATCCGGCGACGGTTGTGCGCGGGGCCACGGCGGTTGCCACCCGCTGGTGATAGCTTCGCGACGCCTCTGGCGTATCCACCTCGTCGGCCCGGTCCCAAGTCACCACCTGCTCTGGCCCCACGATCGGAACCAGGCGATCGATCAGTTGCGTCGCGATCCCGTCAGGAATTGGCATAGCGGCATTCAGCACCATAATTGGGGTCCAGTATTGGCAAGGCAGGGGGGTAGGGCAGGTAGCCCTTATCATCATGCCGCAGTTGCGGGACACGATCGCACCCGCCAGTGATTAACGCCCTAGCGGTAACGTCTTGGCCAGTCTCGGTGACGTTATTGGTTGCGGAGATCGAGGGCCGCTAGATAAAGCTTGCCCCACTCGCTCGTCACCTGGCTGGTTTTCCACTGCAACTGCTGGGCGATTGTTTCTACCTTGGCCCCCTCCCGCAAAAGGGTTAGCAACTGCTGTTGTGGGGGCGTTAGGCTATCCCAAAAACGCTGCCATTGGTTGGGGGTCAGGCCCAGATTGTGTTCCTTGAGCGAAGTTTCCAGCCAGTGGGCTACCAGTTCCGGTTGGGATTTGACCGCAAAGACCCGAATCGCATGGTAGCTGACCTTTTCCCGCAGCCGATAGATTTGCTTGATCGGCACGTTCAACGTTTCCGCGATCGCCTCCTGGGTACAGCCCTGCAAATACAGTTGTAACCACTGGGCGGCCAGGGGTTCGACCTGCTCCTCTAGATAGGTCATAAACTCCCGCTGCACCTTGAGCCGTGCCGTCTGCCGCTCCTCCCAGTCCTGCGCCTCCTGGTACTGGGCGATCGCCTGGGCATCGAACAAACTGACGGGGCTATCGGCTTCGTCAAGGGCAATTTCTTCCGAGACCAACCGCACTAAATCCCCCGCCGGGACCTGGGTCAGGCCGCCCCGCTGGGCACGACGCAGGTAGTTGACAAAGCGGTAGACAAACAACGGTTGATTGCGCACAGGCCGCAGGCAGTATTCCTCCAAACTGGCTAGCAGCAAGGCATTACGCAAACGCGGTTCCGAGGTACACTGGGCAATCCATTGCATTTGGCGCTGAAGCTTGCGATCGTTCTGCAAGAGTTCCTGCACCACCTCCTGCACCACATCCATCACCGTGCGTTGGCGATCGCGGCTGAGGGCCACCCAGGTTTTAATCTTCTGCCGGATCAGGAAAAGACTGCCCAACCGCTTCATCAGCGATCGGTGACCGGCCTCCGGCGAAACCTCCAGATACCGAGCGCGGAGAATCCGATAGCGGTAGTCCATCGCCTGCCGCGTAATCACCTGGAAATTCGGGTCTAGTTGCTCCAAAGTTTCCGGGTGTTCGCCCAAGAGCCAGTTGATAATGGCTGTTCTGGCGGCAGGTTTCAGGGTGGGGCAGTCTTCCTGAAGGCGCTTTTGCCATTCTGCGGTCAGGGTTTCAGCCAATGTCATGGGAGGGACGACCTGCATAAGCACGTTGTTAAGTTTGTTGTTAAGTTTAATGATAGTAATGATTGGGATGCTCGTTTCTTCGGACACTCGTTGGACGGTTGGTGCGTTCACGGCGGGTGGGCAGGCGCGAGTGAGCCTAGCTCCATTGCAAACCCCGATAGCTTCGCGACGCCTCTGGCGTATCGCGATCGTCCCCTGGGCCAATCCCTAGGGACTCCCCACCGATTCATGCGCTTCCAAGAATTCCAAGAGATGTTGCAATGCCTCCGTTAACTGATTCAGGCGTTGCAGCGAATGATCCTGATTATTCGCGAGGGTTTGCACCGCATCCCCCAGGGCAAAGATTTGATAGCCCTGCTGCTGCACCTGATTGGCCTGCTGCTCAACCTGGATAGACAAGGCATCAACCCGTTCAGAGAGCCGCTCGACCGTTTCAGTGGTCGCCAGCACGGCATCGCCAATTTGCTGCACGATCGCCTCTAGCCGATTGATTTGAACGTCCACTCCCACCACACCTTAACTGTTAACAATCATTTCATAGTCTAGCGCCCTCTCCCCCCAAACATCTGCCTAGGGGGTCCCGGTCTAGCAAAATTTCATCTAAATGTCCATAAGCAAATACGCACAAGCTCCCCAATCCGCCTGTCTACCCCCGCTGTCGGCTTCCCAGGACCACCCCACTCGCTCCCATTTGTCTGCCATCGTCCCCTATTGCCCGCTGTCACATTAGGAGGTGGAAGTATCGGAGTATATTAATTAGGGTTCCGTGTCCTATTTATTCCTAGCCCCCATGCGGATACTAGTTCTTATCCCCGGTGACATCAGCAATCAGATCCTCTGCTTCCCCACCCTAGACGATCTCAAGCAGGTCTACCCCCAGGCACAGGTGGATGTGCTGGTGGAACCCCGTGCTAAGGCAGCTTATCGGGTTTGCCGATCGGTCCATGAGGCCCTGCCCTTCGACTATCAAGACCGCAGCAGTCCGGCGGATTTGGTAAACCTGTTGGGGATCATGCGCGATCGCGAGTTCGACGCGGTGATTTCCCTCGCCTCCGGGTGGGTGACGGGTTTCCTCCTGTGGCTTACGGGGATTCCCGTGCGGGTGGGCTATGCCGACCAACCGGGGAGCGTGTTCTTGACAAATCCAGTCCCCCTCAAGCCAGAACAGTATGTGGCCCATACCTATCACGACCTGCTCCAGGGGTTAGGGATCGCCACCCCCTGTCCGGCGATCGCCATTAATGTGCCGCGCAAGGATATTGACTGGGCCGAAGCGGAACAAGCCCGCCTGGGGGTTAAAGATACAGGCTATGTTCTGATCTATGACGAACCGGATGCCGCGACGATTACCACCTATCCCCCCAGTGCATGGCAAGCCGTGATCCAGGGCATTCAGAGCCGCCAACCCGCGCAACCGGTGGTGATCCTCCAAACCCCGGAAAATCAGCCCGTGGTGGCCGAAATCTTGAAACTCTGCCCGACGGTGAAGGCGACGGCCCCCGCCGCGATCGGGCAACAGGCGGCAATGGTGGCAGCGGCTAACCTGGTGATCTGCCCCGACAGCCCTCCCTTGCAGTTGGCCGTGGCTGTGCAGTCCTACACGATCGCGCTTTTAACCCGTACTGCGCTGCCGATCCTCCCCAAGGGGGATAAGGCGATTGGGGTGCAGTCTGCTACCACCCGCCTTGCTGACATTAAGCCGGAAACCGTCCTCGCCCAAATCTTTGGCCCTTCATAAGCTGGGCTGTTCAACATCTATCGAAGACTCGGCTGTCTCAGGGGCAGGCAGGCTGCCTACCCCACAATTCTGGGGCAGGTTGGCTACAATCAGGCTCGAAGCTGTCATTGGGTACGCTTTCCCTTGTCCAAGCAATCTCCCCTGCAAGAGTTGGGCCGTTGGAGTCAGCGGTTGGTGGTGGCGCTGATGATTGGTGGGCAAGCCCTGCTGCACCTGCTCCAGGGCCGCATTCATGTCCGCAATCTGATTGAGCAGTTATCCGCCGTCGGCCCCCAGTCCCTATTGGTTGCCCTCCTAACGGCGGTCACGATCGGGATGGTATTCACGATCCAAGTCGCCCGTGAGTTCATTACCTTCGGTGTTGGGGATGCGGTGGGGGGAGTCCTGGCCTTGGCGCTCCTACGGGAACTGACCCCGGTGATTACGGCGGTGATCCTGGCAGGCCGGGTGGGATCAGCCTTTGCGGCAGAGATTGGGGCGATGCAGGTCACCGAGCAAATTGATGCGCTGTATATGCTGAAAACCGACCCGATCGATTACCTGGTGATCCCGCGCTTATTGGCCTGCTGTATCATGCTGCCGATCCTGACGGTGATCTCCTTTGTGGCGGGGATGGGGGGGGGAGTCTTGGTAGCGGTGAATCTTTACCAACTGCCCATGCGCAACTTTTTGGAGTCGGCCCAGAGTTTTCTGGGGACCTGGGATCTCTTGAGCGCGGTCATTAAAGCGATCGTCTTTGGGGCCATCATTGCGGTGGTGGGTTCTAGTTGGGGTCTGACAACCACGGGAGGAGCGAAGGGGGTGGGGCAATCGACGACAACAGCAGTGGTGACGGCCCTGCTGGCGATTTTTATTATGAATTTCTTGCTCTCTTGGCTGATGTTCCAAGGGTTGGGGAGTGCGGTGTTGCGCAACTTCTAACGCCAAGGCTTCCCCTGTCCCCCCTTACAATGGGGGTAGGAAACACGGTTTTTACGCATCATGCTCTGCCCATGACTGGCACCTCTCCCACCTGGCCAACCGATCCCGCGATCGCGACGGTTACCCTGGCCCCCAGCTTTGCCCTGCCGATCGCCCTTGTCCTGCTGGCGATACCCCTCCTTTGGGTGCAACCGCTCGTAAGTGTCGCGATCGCCCTCTTTGGCATCTTTTTGACCGTGCAAGCGGCCAGCCTGCGTCTCCAGTTGACCCCCACGGCCCTGGATATCTATCGCGGGGAGCAACGGATTCGCAATTTTCCCTATCAGGATTGGCAACATTGGCAAATTTTCTGGCCACCGCTGCCGATTTTGTTCTATTTCCGGGAAGTCAACAGCATCCACTTCCTGCCGATCCTGTTTGATCCTAAACTATTGCAGACTTGCCTCACGCAGCGCTGTCCTGCTCAACCAACCCTATGAACGAAGAAGCCCCCCGCCCATCCCAACCCCCTGCCTCACCGGCTAAACCGGAGGTCCCTTCGGTGACTTCAGCTCCGCTGGACCGGGCGCGCTCGTCGGCAACCGCCCCCCCCGCTCAAACTTTATCTCAAACGTCGCCTGAAACGTCGCCTGAAACTTTGCCCGCAACGTCGCCTGAAACGTTGCCCGAAATGACACCCCCCTGGCCAGCCACCGACGCAGCCACCGATAGCGATACGGTCGTAACGGGTTCACCCACGCCTCCCCCAGCGGGGAAAACCGGGATTACCGCAGCGGCCCATGATCCCGTATCGACTGCCGTGGCCGATCTGGCCCAGCGGGTATCTGAGTTGCGGGCGCAGGAAGCCACCCTGAAACAGGCGATCGCCGATCTCCAAGCTACCTATACCCAAACCGTGAAGGAGCAACTGGCGGAGGCCCAAACAGCGGTCAAACGGCTGATGCGGGAGAGTCTTTACGATCTCGAACAGCGGCGACAAACCTTGCAACTTGCTGTGGAACAATTGGAACGGCGGCAGGAGCGGATTCGGGCAGAAATGCGCACCACCTTTGCGGGCACGTCCCAGGATTTGGCCATCCGGGTGCAGGGCTTTAAGGACTACCTGGTGGGGAGTTTGCAGGACCTGGTAACGGCGGCTGAGCAGTTGGAACTGGTTCCCCCAGCAACAGAACCGCCCCCCGCGACGAGTGAGACCGCATCCCCGTCCCCGCCCGCCAAGCCACAATTTGCCGAACAAACCTTCCAGGAACAGGTCAAGCGCATTCGTCGCCTGCTGGATCAATATCGCAGCCAACCGGACTACTACGGTCCCCCCTGGCAACTGCGGCGCACCTTTGAACCCATTCATGCCGATCGCGTGTCGGATTGGTTCTTTACCCAGGGTGGACGGGGTGCCCTGCGATCGCTGGGTAGCCGCTTGCAAAATGTCCTGGTGGCAGCAGCGGTGATTTCCATCTTGCACAAACTGTACGGCGATCGGCTGCGGACCCTGGTGCTGGCCAATACCCCCGAACGGCTGGGGGACTGGCGACGAGGGTTACAGGATTGCCTGGGGATTGCCCGGACGGATTTTGGGCCGAATGCCGGGATTGGCCTGTTTGAGTCCCCGGAATCTCTCGCCATTAAGGCCGAACGCATCCAGAAAAATGGGGATTTGCCCCTGATCCTGATCGACGAAACCGAGGAAATGATCAGCCTCTCGCTGCTGCAATTTCCCCTGTGGTTGGCCTTTGCCCCCGATCCGCGATCGAGCAGCGTCTTCGCAGGCGAATCGCGTAGTTATCTCTGAGTTAGCTTGCCTGATCCTTAGGTAAAGGTTAAATAACGGTACTCCCTTGCGGTAACTAAGGCCCGTTCAAGGAGAGCTAAACCAATGGCTACGTTCACACAGCGTCTCCCCAGGAGAGTTGCCCCACTTGCCCCCACACAACCAATTGTGGACGGGTTAACCTGGTTAGCCTATCGTTCCCGACCAGCGGCGACAGTCACCTCGAACTTAGGCACCAGAGTCTCTTGTCCGTCCGCAGCGTTGGGGTTATTGGGCTGTGGCTGCACCAAAGTCACCTGGTTCAGAACCAGGCGATATAAGGTAGAAAGTTTAAGTTAAACTAGGCACATGAGCACAGGAAGCCTGGAAAGCATAACAATTCATAAGTTTAGAGGGATTCGAGATCTAGAACTAAAAGATCTTGGACATATTAACCTGCTCGTTGGAATCAACAATTCAGGTAAAACAAGTGTTCTTGAGGCTTTATCTATCTATTGCCATCCATTAGATATAAGGGTGTGGCTAAGTACTGCGAGACAACGGGAACAGGAGTATAGGATCTCTCGTACCCCTTCTCTTGATGCACTTCAATGGTTGTTTGCACATGATTTCCCATTAGATAGAGAAAAACTTAAGGCGGGTAGCATCTCTATTTCTGGTAGTGGATCATTTGCGGTCAAGCAGATGAAAGCAACTTATGAAGAAATAGAAGGTATATTTGTCTCTGAAAAGCGGAGAAGGTTAGTTCCTGGAGATGATCAACTGGCTGAATCTGAGGATGAGCAGATAGGCGAAAGCGAGGATCTCCTCGAATTTAGAAAAGGGCTTGACTTAAAAGTCAAGCTGTACACTGAACAGTTGAGTTTATTTAATAGTGAAGAAGCTGATATTATCGAGGACTACCAGCTTTGGGAGCATGAGTTTCTTTCCAGAGCATCTGGGAAAAGAGAACCGAGCCTACTTACTTCAGTTGTCACACCGGCATCTCATCGTTCAGATATTGGACAGTTTCGGCTGCTGTCAGAAGCTCGATTTCTTAACTTTAAAGCTGATGTGTTAGATCTGCTGCGTCAGATGGATAATAATATTTCTGACATAGAAATTCTTTTGTCTTCAGAGTCTATATCTTCTCGATTTAATATTTACATCCAACATGAAAGGCTAGGACTTGCACCTGTCAGTACATTCGGTGATGGAGTCCGTCGTCTACTGCATATAGCTCTTAAGCTTGCAAGTGTCAGAGGAGGAATTTTCTTGATAGATGAGCTTGAATCTGCAATCCATACTGAAGCATTGCAAAATTCGTTCAGTTGGCTCGTTAAATGGTGCAAAGAAATGGATGTTCAGCTCTTTGCAACAACACATAGTCTTGAAGCTGTTGATGCCCTACTGGATGTGACTGAGTATGAATCAGATTTAGTTCTTTATCGCCTTGAACCGAAAGACATACAAACACGGGTAGTTAGACATGACTGGGATAGATTGAAACGATTGCGTGAGGAATTAGGACAGGAGATTCGTTGGTGAACCGAAAGTGTATATTAATTGGGGTTGAGGGGAACCATGACCAAGCCTTTTTATCCAAGGTTCTTCGTGAGTTTCTCGGTTTTTCCAAATGCGAAGATCAGAAGAATTTAGATGCTCTATGGCGTAAATTTATTCCTGTATATCCCCCTAAAACAGGGAGACTACATTTAAGACTTGATATGCCATCAATTCTATATACAGACGCTTTATCTGTAGCTATATATGCGGGTGAAGGAAGTAGATTAGTAGCCAACTTAAAGGACAAGTTGGCCGATATTGATTATTTGAGCTCTTTGTCAGCTTTTGCAATTGTAGCTGATGCTGATAAACAAAAGCCTGCTGAAGTCGCAAAGAAATATTATGACGAATTGAGGGAGTATTTTCCTGACTTTCCATATGAAATTAGCGAAACTGGTGCTGTAACGGAAACTACGCCAAAATTGGGAATTTATATATTGCCAAATAACTCTGACCAAGGTGTACTGAACACATTGCTCTGTGCGTGTGGAGAAGTAGCTTATCCTGTATATATGGAAAGGGCTAAATCCTACATTTCTCAATTTTCTGAAGAAGAAGTTAAGCAAATTGGATGGAAGCCTTTTGACAAAGAAAAGGCAACGGTTGCAACAATTGTAAGCATTCTTAAACCAGGTAAGACAAACACAGCAAGTATTTCAGACAATGCCTGGGTTAGCACTCGAGCTGAGCAACAGATTTTGAGCCTCAAAAATCTGACGATCTTTTTGAGGAAACTGTTATCAATCTAAGTCATATCTGCTAGGGATTCTTCTTCAGAAAGATTTGATCTTGAAGCCCACGGGCAAGCTTCAGGTTGTGTCCTTACAAATAGCATAGATCAGCTGAAAAACAGATTCTCTAAGCCCTCCTTCCAAGTCGTGCCGCCCGTCTCACCTAGGATGGGGGGTCTTAGAAATTACGATGCCCTTAGAAGAACATGAATTTTCCCCCTACATGCAAAACCAGCCAAGGGTTGCCGGACGCAAGGTTAATTTTGCCACCGATCCCCCTCCAGATCTGGTAGTGGCAGTCGATATTACCCACACTGATATTGATACAAATCGTCTTTATGCGGCAATGGGAGTGCCGGAATTTTGGCGATATAACGGGCAGGATTGGTGTATTTTTCAGTTACAGGATGGGATATATCAAAAGTGCGATCGTAGCCCTACCTTTTCCTGGGTTGAAAAAGACCATTTATATCAATTCCTAGCGCAAGCCCAACAGGATGAAATCCAGGCCGAGCGAGATGGGCGACAGTTTGTCCACAGGAAGGTAGCCCAGGAAAAGTAGTCAGATAGGGAAACTCGGCCATTTTCCCTATCTGAATGACTGTACTTGGCTCACCTCCTTCACGCTTCCTTGGAAGTCTGGTTGCGGGCTTGCCATGCCAACTCCAGAATCCGATACCAGCGTTTTTGGGCTTGCTTGGGGGTGCATTTAATCGCCTTGGCGATCGCCTCATCGGTAGCGTGTTGTTGCTTCATTTCCAGTAAGGTCTGCTGTTCCGGTGTCAGTTGGGCTAAAAACGCCTGCCATTGGGCTGGGGCCATGCCCAGATTTTGATCCAGATCGGCCCCTAGCCATTGGTGTACCAATTGCCACTGGTGGGAACGGGCAAATTTTTCCACGTGGTACTTAAACCGCTGTTGCAAATAATCCCGTTGCCGCGCTGTCAGGCCCAGAATGCTATCGATTTCCGGGGCGGAGAGATCTTGCAGCTTCAACACCAGATAATCAATACAATCGGATTGGCCTTGGGCTTGCAGGTATTGGATTAATTCCGTCACGACGCGATCGCGCAATACCCCCTCGGCCAAATCCACTGTATCGGCCACCATTTGTTCCCGCACCTGGTGCACCACAGCGGACCGACTATGGCCTTCGCTCTCCTCCCGTTTGGGGGATTCCATCGCCAATTCAAAATCGAGGGTTGCTTCCTGGGGTTGGCGGCGGGCAAAGCCTTGGGCACGGAGGACAATCAACTGCTGGCTATTGCGACCGGGCAGGGCAATCCGGCGTTTGGCATAGTGTTCCGTAAACGCCATATATTCCGCCAATTCCAACTGGGTGCGGGGGCTATAATCTGCCGCCAGTTCGTTCTCCCGCCGAAAGACCTTCAGGGCCTCCATATAAAACCCTTGCAGGAAATCCTCGATCAGGGCATGGCGGGCCTGGAACCCCAGTTTGAGATGCATGGGGGCAATGTGGCGATAGACGATCGTGCTGAGAGTACTGTGTAACTCCACCCGCCCCTGTTGGGAGCCAAGGCGGTAGTAGGCCAAACATTTATGGAGGCGGTGCCGTGCCAGGGTTAACTGCCAGGTTTGCACCTCGCCAGAGGTTTGAATGCGATCGCTTTTCTGACAGATGCGATCGACTTCCTTGGCAATGCGAGTGACCACCGCTTGTCCGGTGCGCGATCGGACTTCGGCCTGTAATTCCTGAAGGAGAAGATCCCCCAGTTCCTCTAGATTCAGACCGGCAGTCGTCGCCGCCGTTGTGGCTTCTGCCGTGGCTGCGGGGGCAGCCTGCTCATCGGAGTAGAGAACCCGAACTTCACTCGCACCTTGGCCTTGGGAGCCAGAGGCCCTTTGATCGCTTTTACCTGCTGACTGAGTATTCATCGTATCGCCTGTGGTAGCTGCACCTGATCGGGAGGCGACCTGCCCAACCCCCTGTTACCAGGGTTAGCGGGTTAGCAGGTGCCCCCTTCACCTGTTGTCTCCTACGTTAGAGCTTGCCGCATCACCCCGAAATAGCCCGTGTGTCACTCTCTAAAGTAACCCCGATCGCCGATCGATGACTGGCCGCCTCTGCCCTGACCCCTATCCTACCCTTGATATCCCTAGAATCTAAGCTGGCTAAGCGTTGAGCCTCTGTACTGTAACGTTATCCGGCTTCCCTGGCCAAGGACTCATACCCATTGGGGATGGACACTCTAGCAACTGACTCACCCCAGGCGGCTTACCCCATACCCCTGTCAGCCATAAACTTGAGGGTCGCAGATCGGCGCTAAGATCCTTTCTCCTGCGGAGACGCTACGCGAACGACGGAGCGCTTCTCCCTGCGACCAAGCTTCAGGGTGACTAGGCCAATCATCCGTTTCTCCCGCCCCTCAGTTGTAACTCGGTCGCAATTCAGCTAAAACTCATTCGCAATTCAGGCGTAACCCAGTCGTAACAGAGGCAAGCCCTTACCCCACAAGAATCTGGTAAACTTTTCCAGCAGCAGCATGGCTATCCCATCTGACTGTCGTAGAAGTGAGTGTGGAAGCGAGAAAAGAGCGACAAGACGTGAGGCTAGCCCTCTTGCCTCATCTTCTCTCGCATCATCTCCGCTCTCCTCTCCCCTTGATCATCCTTAAATTAAGGAGCCAGCGTGAACCCCGATACGATCGATAAACAGCGTATTCTCGAACAGATGCGCCAAAGCCTGGGACCCCGACGCTATCTGGCCGTGTCTCCCAAACCGGCGATCGATCGTTCAGTCAGCACGCCGCCGGACGAGTTGGCCGAGGACCTGGAACTGCTGCAAACCGGGTTTGATATTTACCAGGTGACGATCAAGGCCCATAGTAAGGTGCTGGGGCCGATTGTGGTGGCGCTGCGCAAGCTGGCCCGTAAGTTGCTGCGTCCGGTCATCGAAAAGCAGATTTCCTACAATGCCGCCAATGTGCGGGTGGTGCGGGGCCTCCGGCAGGAGGTTCACAACTTACAGCAGGCAGATGTTGATCTCCATGACTTTATGGAGGAGGTGCGCGACCACGTGAATACCCGCCTCGGTCAGGTAACGGACGCGATCGTCACTCTGCGGGGCGAGGTGGAACAAACCCAGCGTCAAGCGCAGCAAGCCGAAGAGAACCAAGCCAGTACGTTTGATCAGGTGCAGCATCACCTGGATGCCATCCGGCAGGAGGTCCAAGCGACCCGTGAACAGGTGGCTAGGGCTGAGCGCCAAGTCCGTCGCCTGCGATCGCCGGTTGGGGCTGACGTGAGTCCGATCGCGGCAACCGGATCTCCCCCGGTGGTTACCGTACCGCCGTCCCCGCCAGAGATGCCCTTAGCCAAGGTGTCCCCGTCGGAGGTGCCCGTAGCAGAGGTGCCCGTAGCAGACGCGTCCTTATCAGAGGTACCCTTAATCGACAGCTTTGACTACGCAGGGTTTCTGGAACGTTTTGTGGGCAGTGAGCAGGCGGTCAAGACCCGCTTCCAAGCGTTGTTATCCCACTTCGCAGGGGCGGCGTTGCTGGTGGATCTCAACTGCCAGCGCGGGGAGTTCCTGGAGTTGGCGCAACAGGCGGGTTACCGGGCCAAGGGATTAACCCAAAACACGGATCTGCGGTTGCTCTGTCAGGAAAAGGGGTTGACGGTCCTGCAAACGCCGGTGTTGCCCTATCTGGCTGACCTGCCTGCTGCTAGTGTGGGAGGCTTTTTTGCGGCGCAGTTGCTCGATACCCTGGGGCCGCAAGCCGCGATCGCCCTGGTGCAACGCAGCTACCAAGCCCTGCAAACGCAAGGGACGATCGTGCTGGAATTACTGAATCCCCTGTGCCCAGAGAGCTTCAATCAGCAATGGTTCCTTAACCCGCTGCATACACGCCTGTGGCATCCGGCTTTTCTGCTGTATTTGCTGGAAACCACCGGATTCCGGACCGTGGCCTACCACTTTAGTCAACCTTTAACGACGGACTTGCCCCCCCACAGTGAACCGTTTACGAGTACCCCATCTCCCCCAATGACGATCGCTCAGGCATACCAGTTTTATACGATCGTGGGTCGTAAGTAGTCCCAGTCCCGTCTCAGACAACAAACCGATTAACAGTTTACTGCCTATTCTATACTGCTTATTCTAAGTGCCGCGATTGCCCGCCGGTCCCCCAACCCCGCCTCACCGCGATCGTCACCGCCAGCAGTGTCGCGATCGTCCATGCGTATCCCCCCTAAACAGGAGCAAGGTTTGTTAACTTCGTTGGTACAGTAATTTCCTGAAACAGCTATCCCAGAAAGATTTGAGAGCGATTGAGCACTACCGCTAGTCGCCAAAGTGTTGAATCTTAAGATTTCCTTTGCATAGCAAATATCTGTGCCATTATCGTAGGCTAGGTATTCCTCAAAGGTGAGAAAGTTAAGAGCAAGATTAGCAGTTTCAATCATCAGTGCTATCACCTGAATGTATGACGCTCTTAAACCAAGCAAATATTAACCTTGGGCTAGGGAATCCAGTCCCCACTGGTAGAGCGATCGTAACACCGGTTGTTCTGGGATTTGCCAATCCGTCATACAAACCTCCTGTAGCAGTTCCTCCATTGCCAGGTATACCGTTTCTGAATTGGGATTAGCCATCCCAGGGAAGAGCTTAGACTTGAGATCTGCCAGCGTTAAGGATTCACCCCGATGCACTGCACTATTGCGCAACTCGTTCAGTCGATTAAGGGTCTGCATAATGGGAGCCTGATCGTCTAATCCATGCATTTTCTGCCAAGCCAATCGTAATTCCCCAAAGCCTGGTTTGTAATTCTTCCCCCAACTTTGCTTTTCCGGCGGTAGTTGAATATAGCCCTTGTCAATCCAGTCCTCAGTTTTGTAGCGCAAAAATAGCAGTCGCTCTAGGGTTTGACTGAAATAAACAAATGCAATGGAAATGTGATGGCGTCTCAGTTCCAGCCAGATGAGAAAAGTTGATTCCCAGATCTTGAGAAATTGCTTCTGTTGACTGATGGGCTGAGTTGCACAAATCTGCTCAATATGGTTTTTAATTGGGAGTCGCATATTCACGGGAATTAGCTGCTTCGCTGTTTTAGTACCGACCCAACTCCGGAGCTTTTTCAATGCCTCTTCTGTTTGCCAGTTACTTGCCAAGGCAAGATAACCCGCCAATTCGTACAGGGCTTGACGGCGATCGCGGTGGGTTTCCAGCCAGACCTTCGCTTCAGTAAAATCCCCCCGTTCCCAGGCCGACAGAATGCGTTCCCGCTCCACCGGCCAGAAATACTCCCCAAAATTGCTCCGACTAAACGTTGTCGCTGAACGGACCTGACGCACCGTTTCACCCATCTCCTCAAACATCGGACTCGGTTCCTGGGGCACCACCTGCTCCACCATGCATTGACGCAGCAGCGCCGCCGCACAAATTTCCAACGCATTGGCAATCTGAGGTGCCGAGCCTTTCGTCTGTATCTGCAAGGTTAGGGGATCATCTGGATACTGAGTCAGATAGCCTTTAACAGACTCTACCAAAAATGCTTCGATCGTCCTTCGGATACCGTTAACATCATTAACCGCAACAAGCGGTGCCCATACAGTTACTTCCACTGGGGGATAATCCTGGCGAATTTTGCCCGCCATCAGTTCAGCCAACCAGAGCGTATCTTCTCGGCGAAAATACCAGGAGACACTATCCGGTTGATTGGTTCCCCACAGGACAATCCGATTCAACCCCTGGGGGACGGCTTCTGCCAAAATCACCCCATCTAAGAGCAATTCAACCGGGCTGAAATCTTGGGCACTGACACACTGATGATAGAATCTTTCGCCGAGATCACGCACACTATAACGAAACTCCGACTTAGGGTCATCGCTGTGATAGCCGCGCTTTTGGCCCAGTTCTGCGTAAAGTTCATCCACATGGGGCGGATGACCGCGATCGCCATCGGCACCGAGCGATCGGACCACCCCATCCCGACAGTGCCAACCGACCTGCCGGGTTCCCACCGTAATAATAAGTGTCTTCATAGATTAGATGCTCATTGCAAAAATTTGTGCAGCCGTTAAGGAAATATTGGGGAATAAGATTGACTCGATCGGCTCTTCACCACGAAATACCTTTGCAGGCAGATATTCACCCTGCTCCAGTTGATAGATCGTAATCGTCGGTTGTTTCGGCGACCCAATAAATCGAATCCCACCCAGCGCCGCATAGTCAATAATCATGTACTCTAAAATCCCCAAATCTTCATATTCGGCCACCTTGGTTAGGTAATCGTCTTTCCAGTTTTGGCTCACAACTTCAATCACGCCCGGTGGGGGTACATAGGCCGCTGCCGATCGCGAACTTGTTTTCATCTCTTGCCATTCATCCTTGGCAAAGATCACAATGTCGGCTTTGCGGCTTTTTTCCCGTTCGCCCGGTGCTGTCCTGAGCCGTATCTGCTTGGATTGTCGGCACACGTAGGGTAAATCATGCGCCTGACAGTGACTTTCCAAATAGGTACAGAGCCGTTGAATTAAGTCTTCATGGTTGGCGTTGGGTTCTGATAAGGGCACTGGCATTCCATCCCACAATTCAAAGTCTCTGCCTGAGCCATCGTCCCAGGCTAAAAATTCGGCAAAGGTTAGGGGTTGGGTGAGCGTGGCATACATTGATCCGATTCCGTTATCGTGATTGGTTCATTTAATGCTAACAAATTCTGCTAATTCTCTCCAAAGTTGAAGCCTGTCAAAGCTTGTTGAGGGTATAAAGCAGACGCGATCGTATTATCTTTGATAACCGACATTATCATTGAGCTAAAGGCAAGCATTCAATTCGATCTTGATACTCATACTCGTTAGAGACACCATAAATCAACAGTAATTCTTCGATAATTTCACCAACATTTCGTCTCAAATCCATGATAAAAATTCCAGGTATATGGCGACCTTGATTTAGGTGATCTGCTAAATGCTTGGGCATAGACTTGCGATTATTGGTTACTAGAATAAAATTATGAATTTCGCACCAAATGAGAATTTCTGGATCTAATGTCCCTTTAGGTGGTGCATCAGGATCACCAATAATTCTGACAATTAGTTCTGGTTCTCGGCGGACTAGTTGAGTCCGATATAGAGGTGAAATATGTTCATCAAGCAAGTATTGGATACTCATAGGGAGGATGTAACTTCAATTACGGTCTGAGTAGCTGCTTGATTGGCTTGCATCTGCCGGAGGTGGAGCCGAGCAGGGGATGGGTTTTGCTGCTGTTGCTCTCGCTGTTGACGTGAAAATTCTAGCCAATCGGCAATGTAAGTGCTAATTTCATCCTTGTTATGCAAATAGTAAAGGATAGTGGCGTAAACCTGCTCTAGGGTGACCGTATGAAATTGTTCGGCAATTTCCTCTGGGGTTTTAGCACGATAGATATATTCGTACAAAATGCTTTCAATGCCGATGCGGGTGCCACTGATGCGAATATCATCGGGAGCGAGGAAGGTGAAGTAATCTTGCAGATTCATGGTTTGAGCAGATTATTATACATGACTAAATCTGGTTACTTAGTACCGTCACAGCATCAGGTTAGCCTCCAGATTTGAGCATAGTTTTGGCGACTGGTTTGGGACTGGAGTTCCCGCAGGTATCGCTGACGCGGATCTTGAGTAGCTCCAAACACAGTAACTACCTGGTAATCTCCCAGATGCGCAATCCAAACGGGCGAAGGTTTCACACCGCCTTGAACTTGACCACAAAGGTTACCATCATAATCCACCTGCCCTCGTTGATTGCGAACTTTCAGATCAGCGCTGTGAAGAATCGCTAAGGCATAGGGTTTGCCAAAATCTTCATCGCTCCTACACACAATAATCTGACAATTAGCATCAACTGCTTCGGTCCAGCGATCGCGCTGCACTGGCTCAACCGCTAGCGGTTGTCGGGAGTTAACTGGATGATTAGCCAGTCTGCCCAGAGCATCATAAAACGCCTGTAATCGTTGCCGAAATAACTGCTGAAATCCTTGTACATCATCGGGGAGTTCCCAAAACCCATCCTCAGTATCCGGAATCAAACTCGCCCCCCGCCACCAGGGCGCACGTTCCCTCGTTCTGCGTGAATAACAGGGTCGTCTAGCCCCTTGGCCGATACCGCCTAGATGAAACATTAGCCAAGTCAAGGTTTGGCAGAGGGTTGCGATCGTCCTATGTTGTTCTGGAGGAGCTTCCGTGGAATGGGTAAGAATCAGAGTGCCCGACTGCTCCCCACAGGGGTCCCGTTGGCCCTGGGTATTGGGACGCGCTTCCCGTTGGACGACTCGGCCATTGGCAATTCTCACCGTCAGGTAGCCCCTGGATTGGTGGGGACTAATGGCTCCAAAGATTTGCCCTTCTAGTTGCTGCACGTCCCTAGAAGACAACACCCCCAAGGCAAACGCTCGGAACCAGTAGCGCAGCATCGACTTAAACGCAACCGATCTCACCTCAGCATCAGGTTGTCCCCGCATTTGCCACTCATTGCGGCGATCGTTCCAATTCCACTGCGTAAACTTCTGTCGCCCATGAATTAACTGACCTTCCAGAGTGAAATCAACTCGGAAAAACTCATTCTCTGGACGAATCGTTTGCCCCGCCCTCACTAGACTGCCGTAGCCCGTATTCACCTGGGAGCCAATCCCCGCTTGCAGCCCCCGACTCAGCCACTCCCTGACCCGTTCGATAATCTCCGGATTACTCCCCGGCATGGGGCGAATACCGATTAAAAACGTTGTTTCCGACAGCGAGAAAAAAGGATTAGGGTTAGGCGAATAGAGCAAATCCCGGCCAGCCGCATCCCACGACCAGATATTATTAGCCATATCTACCGCTAAGCCGCCCCCATTACCCGACTGCTGGGGGAGGGGATAGGCATCCAGGAAAATAACCTTGCCCGATCGCTCTTCGCTCTTCTCACTCCCTAAATAGCCAAAATACCGACAGGCGATGACTTTTTCAGCTTCCTGCCAGGATAGATTCTGCTCCGCCATTAATTCGCGAATCGCTTGGGTACGGGCAACACCCCGCAACGTACTCGACGGGACATAGGGCATTCCCAAGGCATCAAAGGCAGGCAGCAAAATACTCTCTGGACCTCGATGTCCCCCCACACGGATGCGCCACAGACATTTAACCTGAAACGTATTGCCTTCACCCGCGATCAATTTCGTGCGATTGGTCAAGGTTGTGAGGCGATCGCGATAATTGGCCCGCTCTTCAGCCATTTGCAAGATCTGGACCTTAGTGGGGTCTTTGTAGGCGCTATCCGGCGATCGCATCCAGCGCAAATATTCAACGAAACTAGCCGTTGCATCTGGGTCAGGCGTTGGATCAAGCGGATGTTCTAGCCAGGGCGATGGAACCGGACGATCGTTGCCGCCCCCGCCACGAGCGCCACCCCCTTGCCCCCCCCTAGGATTGCCCCCGCCACCGCGATCGCCGCCTACGGTAATCACCTTTTTGCCCTGAGTTGGGCTAGGTCGGCCCGTGGGATTAGGTTTCCCGCTAGGAGATCCCGATCGTTTCGGACGTTCAAAGACCATTTACGCCTCCCCCTTAATATCGTGATAAACTGCCGTTGCCCAAAAGCTGAATTCCTGCGCGATCGCTAAACCCAACCCGGTTAAACCCAAATATTCCTCTGTATCCAGATTTTTCAAAGTATTAAGGCCATCGCCTCCTACCAGATCATTTCGTCCAGTAATTTCTTGCAAACACTCAAAATACTTCCTAACAACTTGCTTTTTTCCCTCTTGGCTCAGGGCTTGTTCTTCCGCCTTAAGGCGCATCATGCCCCAGGTAGACAAGTAAGTATACAGTTCCACCGCCTGATTCTTCTGTTCCTTTAATCGAGCTTCATCCTGGTTAGGTTGTGCCCGCAGTTGGCTCAGGGCTGCATAGACTGGCTTGCCCATTGTCCGTGGATCAAATCCCATAAATTCTCTCCTATCTTAAAAATTCTGATAGCTCACGCTGCTTGCTTAGTCTGTTCAATTTCTGCGATCGCTACCTCAAATGGAATAGCTTCATCACCGGATGTCTTTGCCGCATCATACGTCTGAATTGCCTCTAACTCTTCCAACGCATCAAGAAGCCTTTCATATTCTTGAATATCCAAAACGACTGCAACTCGATTACCAGCTTCATCAAGCAAATACCATTCTTTCAACCCTTGCATAAATTTCCCTCCTAATAATAAACTTGCTGAATAGACAATCAGACTACATCCAAATCTGCACAAAGCCCCGTCCTAAACTCTCCTGGCCCCCAATCTGGAGAATTGCGCGATCGGTATCCTCTAATAACAGTTCAAAATCAGCCTTAGCCTCCACGGCTCGACCATTCGCCTGCGCAGTAACCCCCCACGGGAAATACATTAGTGTATCCGGCGGAATCGCCTCCTCATACCGAAACCCTCCATCAACAGTCTTGTGCACATCCAGCTTGACCTTGACCTGTCGCCACAGGCTCATCTGGATCAACGTGGCACAATGCTGATCCGGTAACACCACCACCCGTTTAATGCTGCTGGTATGGTTAGATTGAGGGACGAATTGACACCAATCGCTCCAAGCAGTTAGCTTCTCTGGTTTTAAGATGGCATCTTTCAAGTAGATGGGGTTACCCTTAGCGAGATCGGGATGGACAGCACACTTGTCGGCAGCATCCGGAATGGGAGTTGGCAACTGGTTTAATCTTGCCCAGCGTTGTAGCAATAGGGGGCAACTGACCCACACCACACCATGACTGAGAGAGGGAACAGGCAACCAGAGGATGGAAGCATCCCCGACCCAGATGTCTCCTTGCACAAGTTGAGTAAGCTTCTTTCCTGTTACTTCTTCATAGTGTTGTACAAGTGGTTCATTCTTTGTGTCGTCAATCTCAGAACCAAATAGTAGAATTTTTTCCAGCTTCTTGTCTAACTTTTCCTCGTCAGACTGCTGATCTTGATCAGAAGACTCAACACTAGCTCTCAATCGTCCACGAATAGTGCTAGAGGGGATGTAGGGCAACTCAGTATGGGATTCGCGGGCGATCCCTAATAAATTCCCCTCTTGGGTAGTGCCACCCGTATGCAAGGGAGACAAAAGATAGAGATAAACCAGATTCGCAATCATAGGTATTCGTCCAAACTAATTTAGAAGATATTTACGGTACAAGTTGAACAGAACCAAATTGATCAAAGTGATGATCAAAGGCAAATGCTTTAGTGATACTCAATGATTCCATCACGACCTTACTGGTGCAATCAGTAAAGCTCCAATTCTTATCAGAGAACCGACAAAATACCTGCCATGACTGTTGAATTTCTGCTTCAGTTAAGTAATGGATCGTTGCTAGCGCACCGGAGAAAAAACCATCTCCCAGAACGATGGCCCGTTGAGTTTCCCGTCGCATTCTCAAGAGCGTCAGCGTTTCATCAACCACATAATCTGTTGTGATTAACGGCTTGGTATTCTGGTTGAGCCAAGTAGATGCAATCTGATAGTCGGTATCTGAGGTAACTACACTTGCAAACCAAGCACCTGTATCGACAAAAATCATGATTCGTCTCCAGTAGAATACAACACGGAGTCATGATCGCGGTTAGAAAAGTTCTGATCGTTAGAGGCCAGGGGTAGGGCCGCGATCGCGGCCAAAATTGCTGCTGGAGACTTCGCTACTTGGGCTTCAACGCTAGCCTCAATGACCAGGGAAACACGGGTACCTTCTGGCAGGGAGATCGGTTGCGTTGGCTTTAGCACGCCATCTTCATAAATCGCTTCAATCGTGAGGGTCATGGGGTTTCTCCTGCGGGAATTGCAATGAGTTGGTATGAAATCCACAATAGCTCTGAGTAGCCAAGCTGTTGACAATGAATACCGAGATTAAATTTTCATGCCGAACCTAGCGATCGCACCCACTCGCGCAAATTCTGCTCTGCGGCAATCTCATCCTGTTGGGCCTGATCGAGAAAAAGGTAAAGACGTTCCTTGGGAACTTGCGGAAAGGTAGGACTGCGATCGACCTCCTGATAAACCCCAGACTGAAGTTGATAAATGCGCCAATCCTGACCATTGTAGCGCCAGAATTCGGCAACGCCCATCGCGGCATAGAGGGCCAGCTTGTCAATATCCGTATGCGCAATATCCACTTCAACAACCAGGTCAGGGGGCGGATCAACCGTCAGATCAATCCTGCGACCAGCGACCAATGATTGATTTTGGATATAGTAGGCGTTATCCGGCTCAGCCCCACGATTGAGATCTTCGCGATCGAGGGTCGTTGATCCCATTGTCTTCAACTTCAGGCCAAATTCAGATACCAAGAAGTAGATAAATCGCCCAATCAGTTCGCAGGCAAATTCGTGTAGCTCGGAGGGCATTGTAATTTCAAGCGTGCCGCGATCGTAGATGAGCCGTGCTGCCCGACTGACAGGAAGTGCCTGAAGGATTTGCTGATAGGCCGACCAATTCAGGTAATGAAAAATTACCCGTTGTTCGCGCCAAGGGTCGATCGTTACTGGGCTAGGTACCGACACAGAAGGGGTGATCATAGGTCAGGGGGTGTATGCAATCCAAAATGGGCAAGGGTGTCAACCAAGGGATTTACCTCCTTCCACCACAAACCCACGACCAGGTGTGTAATGGATCGGTTTTCCGGGAGGCATACCCTGTTCACCCCACTCATACGGGGGTAGATCCTCTACTAACTCAGCCTCCAACCATCTTTGCGTTTCAGGATCTACATTTTCCATACCTTCATAAATGGCTTCAATCGTGAGGGTCATGGGATCTCTCCTTCAGGCAATTCAATGGGTTTATAGGGAATCCACAATAGCTCTGAGTAGCCCAGTTGGCGCATTCGTTTTGCTCTTGCTAGCGCTTTACCCGGTTTTGCATTCGGGTTGCCATCATCTGCATAAAGGGGCTGGGGGTGCTCCAAATAATAAACACTACCCGGTGGGGCCGCAAACACCTGGGGAGCCGGAATACTTTTTCCAAAGCCATCTTGACCCTGAATTCGACAGCTAATGGGCACGGGTTTATCGGTGGCTACCCCCTTCAAAATATCCAGTTTCCATTCCCACGGATAGGCTCGACAGCGGGCAATATCCCGATCGCGCTGATCCTTGGTTTTCTCCCGGCAAATGCGCTCAAAAATACCCGGTGTGATCAAATAAGCTATGCATCTGTGGGTCTGACTCCGATGGCGTTCCGAAAGTTGACTTAATCGCTCCCATTGTTGTTGCAAAGGATCGCATCGCTCTAAAATCGCCCGATGGCCTTCGCCCCCTAGGCGCAGGGTTACGGGTGTGGGAATTTCCCGATCGATCGCGATCGCCAACTGCCAACCAGGATTTAGCCGAATTGCCTTTTCGACAAAATAACCATCGGCCTCTTTCACCTGGCGCGTTCCTATTTCTAGAGTATTGTGCGATCGCGTTTCAATGCACCAAGGTTTTTTAACGGCTTCCCCCCACGCCTCACGCGAAATCGTCCCCCTTTCCAAAAACGCTTCGATAACCTGATAAGGCAGATAGTCTATCTTGAGTTCTTCATCCTCATGCTCGTCTTTTTTTCCTTGGCTACTGTTCCAGGGCTTAACCAGAGGACAGGGTTTAGTGGTGTCATAAAGCATTTGCCCCTTCAGAGGGTGCCCCTCATCCCACTCTAGGGGCACCAGTGGCATCACGCCAACGTAGTTCAAAGGACGGGGAAAATAGAGAGTTTGACCCTGACAGAGCAAGGGACCTTTCAACGTATAGATTTCTTCCCGATCGCGTTCATTGGGGTTACTTTTGCGTCCTAACAAGGCACTCAAAGCCCCCGCGATCGCGTGTCCATTGGGGGGGAACGTACTCCCGGCCCAGGCACGTTCGCCAGGGGTAAAGGGCTTAGCATCCCGAAACATCCACACGTCTAAGGGAGTAATAGTGTACCAATAACACTGATCCTGTGCTGTCATGATTCCTCTTGAGTGGTTATGAGATTTTCTCGAACCCAAGCCCGAAACTGACGAATAAGGGTAGTTTGATCGACCTCTGCCGCTAGCGCAATAGAAGCTTGCAAATCCGTAACCGACAATTGGGGAAAGTTCGCACTACGGTGTACCTGCTCATACTCTTGTTGTCTTAAAACCCAAAACTGAAGGACACCATTTGCCCAGCGCCACAGTTCCGGTACGCCCATCGCGGCATAGATCTCCATGCGATCGATCACGCTATGGGTAATATAGCAATCCCAAGTCATTTATGAGAATGGGAAGGGACATAGTGAATCTCTATCAGTAGATATAGGATTGGCTTCTCTCATGAATCATCTGGGATTGCTATATCAATCTCGATCACTAAATCAGGGGGGGGATCTTGGTTCAGATCGATCACTTGTTTCCCTCGGATGCGTGCTTGATTTTGGATATAGAAGCATTCATCTGGTTCCAGACCACGTTCCAAGGCTTGGCGCTTAAGGGTCGTCGATCCCCCGGCTTCTATGGGAATATCCAACTCTTCGGTAAGGGTTTCTAGTAGACGGGCCAGAAGTTTTTTATAGCGTTCGTGGGCATAGGAGAGAATCATCAGTTGCAGAATGCCACGGTTATAGGTTACTCGGACTGGGCGATCGCCCAATAAATTGAGGATGGTTTCATACCCATCCCAGGAAATATCTGTGAGGGTAAATTGCTGTTCCGGTGCTAGCACATCTGACATCTTCAGTCTCCTAATTAGGTAGTTTAATCTCCCGTTTCCGTAGCACAAAGGCTGCCAGTTTAAGCCAGTTCTGAATTTGGCGATCGCGCTCCTGGCCCATTTTCCGCTCATCATCGTCGTGCTGAGCTGTGAGCCATAAATCACTTAGAAGATTAGCTAGGTGATTGCGGAACTGCTCCTGTAAATCAGGATTGTTACTCAGGGCATCCCTTCGGCTACAAAAGGCTTGGGTCCAAGCAGAAATTGCCTCTGGCATTGGCGCTGGGTGCTGGCTCCAAACCTCTGCCGCTTGTTCAAATAAGGCTGGGTCAATTTCAGGATGTTGCTGCTGGAAGTCAATGAGCTTGCGCCATTGGTTGAATACCTCAAACTTGCTGGTAGCTTTCAGGATATTGCCATTACCATACAGAACGCGCACTTGCACCGCATCTTTGTTTTTTTTCTGTTTTTTAGGATTGGATTCTTGCGGATCAAGATAAAAATGTTCTTTGGCTTCGTCTTCGGCTTCCCAGAGGTTTTCCAGGGCGATCGCCAGCGGCACCGAATGATGGGCAATCACAATGCCAAAACTAATACTGGCATTCCGGCCCATCGTGAACAGGGGACGCGGTGAGACATTTTCCGGTGGCTCACCCTTTTCTTCCTTTTTCCACCGCCAATAATCCCCCGTATGATCAAATTCACCCTGAGGATCTTGGCTACCCTTAAAACACTGGCGCACATCCCAGAGCCACTGATCCCACTCCCACAGATTGGTGTAGGCCAGCACGTCATCACCGCCGCTATAGATGAGTCGTCCTGCATAGCGTTGCTCGGTTAGGTAGGGCACTAGTTGATTAGAGAAATCCAGCAATGCACGGGACAGCGCCGCATGGGTTGCAGGCCCCATCCGTTTTTTCTGGGTCAGAAATTCACTAAAAGTCTCTGCCACTCTATCGGCTTCCTGATGCGATGTGCACACCTTTTCCTTCAATCGTTGGGGGACATAATCCCCATAGGATTCGAGCAACGTTCCCTTTAACCATTCACTCATACTGTCGCCATCCCCAGCCGCCAGCACATACCAGTCAGTGGGGTTATTCCCAGCAGAAAACCACTTAGAAATATGTTCCTTTAGGCGTTTTAGTTCTTCATTGCGTGCCCCGATTTGCTCCTCATGGCCCAGGTCAGTATCCGGTTCATAATCGTCAATCAACCATCCCGCATTCAGCAATCGGGGATTCGGCCAGTCCTCGTGGTGTTTCCTGACCCAGGGAATTCCCCAGTCTAGATTCGCTGGTGCATCTTGACCTTGGGATGTCCACGCAAAGGACCGACTAATATCAGCACAGGCATTTAGAAAATGGTCAATGCTCTGTTGAGCCTTCTGATCTCCTGCTTTCGCTTGCTGTTCCTGTTGCCGCAACCAGCCCGCAACACCAGCAGTTAGGTCTGGGGAGTAAGCAGCTTCTCGCCACTGCTCAGGAAAATGGGGCAAAACTTTTTTAAGAATGCGGTGCAAACCTCGCTTCACGACTTCCGTCGCATTCAATTCCTCAATACCATCAAACAGCCCAGCATGGTTATCCCAGAGATGATCCGTATGACCTTCGGTGAGCCAGTCCTGCTGACCCGCATAGTTGTCGGGATGCACCACCGGGCCAATGCCGGAGATGGTCGATCGCGGCCCAAAGGCTGTCGGCAGTTGCCAGGTGCGAGCATTTTTGATAGCATTCAGCGCCAAGCGGGTTTGATCGAAGATATAGGGCCACCAAGAACCGATATTCACGCCGGGTTTCTTCGGTCCAAAGGTTGCCCGCAGGAAGGCTAGCTCTTTTTCCAGGAACAGCCGGGTCTCCTCTTTGGTTATGTAGGTAGTGTTTTGTGTATCTACCCAGGAATCTTGAGCAGACGCCTGATTTCGCAAAATACCCGTATCTTTGAGATTTTTTCCCTCCTTGCCGATCGCCACGGCTGCCCAATAGGTTTGCCAATGGGCATCTAACCAGCCATTCCAAGCAGCATCCGTTTCCTGCAAACCGGGCATCCACCGCCGCTCCGCTTGCAGCAGACTTAACACTTCCCGTCCCAACCGTCGCCACTCTGCCTTCAGGGATTGCTGGGCAGTTTGCATCGCCGCCGCGACCTTATCCTTGGGCAAAATCATCACCAACACATTGGGGAAGCCTGCCGTCAGGAGTTTCTGGCCTCTAGGACGATCACAAAATTGCTGAAACTCACTAGGCCACTTTTCTAGTAGCCAATAGTCAATTAAGGGCTGCTGGAACAAACTGGGGTAGAGAAAACTATCGGGACCATAGATTTGAGCCAAGTCCCAACACACCTTGGCCGAGAGGTAGTGCAAAACCCAGGAACCCGCCCAGAAATCTCGCATTTTGCGGCTGGCTTTGATCAACTCTTGGACGGGAGTGAAGCTAAAAGCTGCGAGATAAGCACGAGATAAGGGTTTATCTTGCGACCATCGTTCAGCAATGTCTTGTGAGGTCAGGTCATAGCCCGCTAGGGCACCACAGAGGGCCGCTGTCATGCTGGTATGGCTCCAGATTGACCCATCGGGAATGCGGGTTTCCGCAGGCATTAAGAGTAACGAAGGATCATCAAAGGCTTGGCAAGCGGCTTCAGGTAAGCATCGCCAGAGCCACCAAAAGACTTTTTTCGGGTCGGTTTCTTGCTTCAGCCAGCCGGGAAACAGTTGCTGTTCTTGAGATTTAATATGTTGAGTGCGATCGCGACTTTGGATTAAGGCTCTGTGGGCACTATCCGGTAATTTCCAGTTGGGAATTTTTGCACCCGATAGAAGGTGACTAATTTCTAACCCATTATCGAGACCCGTTTCACCATAATTGATAGAACTATTTAAGCTGCCAATAGCAGAACGATCACTAGCGGAAGTAATCAAATCTGAGTCTGCAATCCACTTGAGCGGCTTCTTAGTGCTCTTTTTAGGGGTGAGCTCGTCTGCCGCCTCTTCGCGACTGTTCTGGAGTAATTCTAGCCATTCGGACATGACCACCAACGATTGCCAGTCACTTTCCCCACCCCGTCCCCGGTTGTTATGTAGCGCCTTCAGGGCGGGATCATGCAATAGACCCCAGATTTTGGCTTGCCAGAAGACTTGAGACATGGGTACCCCCCACTTGGGTTACTGCTTAAACCCACAATACCGCAGGCATCTCAAAAAAGCGCTTAAAAGAATCTATTAACTTGCTATCCTAATAAGGCAATTAAACCCCATCCGGTGGGAACTGTTTAGATATATTTCTAAACGTATTGATATTTTCTTTTTCTTGACAATTTCAGAAAAATGCCCAAGAAGCTTACGCCGCATCTGTACAGCGATCGCGCATCCTTTGAGCGCCTGCTCCTCCTCATCGCCACCTTCCTGCACCACCCCGGCATTGGCTGTCCCGACCCCGACATCCCCCACCGCGACGGCCACCACCAAGCTCTCATCCCCGTGCAACAGGCTCTCCTCGCCACCGCCCACCAGTATGGGATTGAACTCGTCAGCTATGCCCTGCCCACCCTTCGCAAAGATTTGGAAACCCTGCGGCGCTACGGCATCCTCGATCGCCACATGTATCGTTGGGGTTATTACCTGGGTACCGGTGCCCTCAAACGGGAAGAACTCGCCGTCGCCCTCGATGCCCTCGCCTCCCTCGCCAAACACCAAGGCGATCCCCAGGTCCGTCGTATGTATGCCGCCATCACCCAACGCCTGCGGGGGCTAGATCTCCAGCTTCAGGGTGAACTGCTCTATCCCGTGCGGCGTTACCTCAATCATACGATTACCGACAGTGATCCCGATGAAATGATGGCCCAGGGCAAACACCAGGATGTCCTCTTCCAGGCCCTACCCACCCTAAAGCAAGCGATTAGTTTGGGGCAACCCGTCGAACTCTCCCGCCGCCGCGACCCCTATCGCCAGGTTGACTTAGGCATCGTTCAAGTTTGGCCCCTGCAACTGCTCTACCACGATATCGCCTGGTACCTGGTTTACGAAGACTACCACCGCACCTACTTTGCCATTAACCGGCTGGACCGCTTCAGTAGCCACTGTCGGGTGTTGCGGGAAACCGGGCGGGGAGCCAAGGCCCAACAGGCCAGCTTGCAACAAGTCGATCGCCTCCTTGAGACCGGCTGGGGTCTCTACCTGGGTGAACCGGAGGCCCAACAGGCCGAACTGGCTGGACAATTGCCCCTAACCGAATTCAAAGTGCGCTTTTATCCTCCCGTGGCCGCCTTCATCCTCGAAGGCGATCGCCGCCATCCCCGCCAACACATCAGGCGCGGTCCCAAGAATGCCCAGGGCCAAGCGAGCTATGTCGATTACACCGTGCCCCTGCCCGATCGCTCCTTTAATGAATTCAGCCGTTGGGTGAATCGCTTTTTGGGCCATGTGCAAGTGTTGTCCCCCCCCAAGCTAGTCACCGCCCATCGCCAGGCGATCGCGGCACAACTGGCCTTATACGAGTGAAGTCAATACAACACGGCGAGGGTATCCTTTGCCCAAGCAACGGCAACACCCATTGCGAATTTTGGGTTACTGGCCCCCCGAACGACCTGCTCCAGATCACTGGTTAAGGCTTTGAATTCAGGCCGCCTAACGAGATTGACAAACTGTGATTCAACCTGTCTAGTTTTCCGGTCACTCGCTAACGACCTTGCAAATAGTTGAGAATCCCACGGGCGATCGCCACGGCCATCTGGCTGCGAAAAGTGGGATTGGCTAGGCGGGGTGCATCCTCCGCCCCCGTCACAAAGCCCGTTTCCACCAACGCGGCGGGCATAGACGTGCGGCGAATGACATAAAATCGGGCCTGTCGCACCCCACGATCGCGCATCCCCAGACCGCTTTGCAGAATACTGCTATGGATCGCCTGGGCCAAGGGCAACCCTGAAACATAGTAATAGGTTTCTAGCCCATTGACTTCCGGGCGGCTCATGCTAATGGCATTGGCGTGGATACTGACAAACGCCGTTGCATTGGCCTGTTCGGCAATCTGAATACGCGGCTCTAGATCAACTTCCCGATCGTCCGATCGCGTCATCACCACCTGCACCCCCTGTTGTTGCAAGATCGAGGCCACTTGGCGGGAAATATCGAGGACCACCGTTTTCTCGTATAGGTTACCAATGCCAACCGCACCTGGATCACGCCCCCCATGTCCCGGATCGATCGCCACAATCGCGCGGCCACTGGGAATCCGAGGCAAAGACCCCGTGGGCGGCAACGTTGCGGGCGGAGTGGCCGGTGGGTTGGTGCTGGGAGGAACGGGAACCCGAACGGCGGGCGGCGGGGCAGGCGTAGGCTGGGGCGGCGGGGCCGTGGCCACCACGCGACCCACGTGTAACGAGAGGGTCTGGGAGGTGGGCTGGTTGACATCCCCCACCTGGGAACCCGCCGCCGGTTGCACCAGCATGATCACCTTATCGCCTTCCTGGCGCAGTTCTAGCTTCTGGAGGGGGCTATTACGGGCCAGCCGGGGGGCATTCCGTGCCCGTCGATGCAGGCGAGCCGGTGACATTTCCACGCGAAATTGACCCGTTTGCCGATCCCAATTGCTTTGATAGAACAGGGGGCGATCGGCCTTCACCAGGATTTGGCTATCATTGTTGCTCAACTCCACCGACTGGATCGTCGCAGGGGTCTGGCGCTGATTGCCACGCGAGGGTGATTGCTGCACCGCCACGGCAGCCGTCCGACTACTGGGAATCAAAACAATGCCCCTCGCGCCGCTGTTACTCGCTTGCCAGTCGGGGCTGGAGGGATCAACATCCAAGGTTAAGCGGGCAGCGGGCGGGTTCGCCTGCACCTGGGCCACCTGGAGGCGATTCACCCCGTAGCGGTTGACGGTAATGTTGCGTTCGGTAAACGTATGGGCAATACTGGTATCCCGCAGTTCCACCGTAATCGTGCGGCGATCGCGGCTCCGGTCAATATTCACCGTGGGGTTCGCCCCGGCAGTCCGCACAAAAAAGCCATCCGAGGTGACGAACACATCCTCAACTTGGGTTTTGCCGGTCCCCGCCGTTGGGCTGACTGCCACATTACCGGGTTGTGCAGGCGTTGGGGTGGGGGTGGGAGCCGGGGCCGTAGCGGTAACCGGTTGAGGAGAGGGGAGTTGCACTTGCCATTGGCTGGCGGTGATGCCCCGAAACCGCACCGCATTGGGATCGATCGTGTAACCAGGAGCCAGTTCGACCACAATCCGCGTGGTTTGCGGGTTAAATTGGGCCACCCGGATCGCCTGGATCGCCCCGCGACCCGCCTGACTGACCGTCGGTTGTCCGAAAACCACCCCTGGCAGATCGATCACTAGGCGGGTGGGGTTGGCAATCAGTTGTGCGGTGGGTTGCACCCCGCCGTCCGTCGTAAATTCCAACTGGTTCCGGTTGGCATCAAATCGCCAAGTGCGGAGTTGGGCGGCTTCAGCCACTGTAGAGAATAAGAGCGCACCCAATAGCGTGGGCAGCAACCAGTAAGCTCGCACAGTTGTATTACCTCGTTGTGAACCTGCTCCTAACGGTAGCGTTATTGACCTAGCCCTCACACCTTGGGTTCCCCAACCGCCCGCCATCACAGTACGGATGTACGGCAGGAGTACACCCTTTAGGCGGGATCAATTGGCGAACCTGCATCTTAGGACAGCATTGGCCTCTTTGCCTAGGGGGAACCCCCCTAGCTATCTTGAACTCCTGGTCAGTGCTTAATCCCGGTGACGGGGATACCGCTCCATCAACGCGCGCACTTGCTCCGCATGGTAGGAACTGCGGGTCAGGGGAGAGGCCACGACTTGCAAAAAGCCCATTGCTTCCCCCTGCTGCTGCCAACGCGCAAATTGGTCAGGGGGCACAAAGGTTTGTACGGCTAAGTGTTTAGGGCTGGGTTGGAGATATTGCCCGATCGTCAAAATGTCACAATCCACGGCCCGCAGATCCCGCATTACCTGCACCACTTCGGTATCGGTTTCGCCCAGTCCGGCCATAATGCCCGATTTGGTATAGATCCAGGGTGCTTTGGTCTTGCACTGCCGCAGGAGTTCGAGGCTGCGATCGTAGTTACCCTGGGGACGCACGCGCCGGTAGAGACGGGGCACCGTTTCCGTATTGTGGTTCAGCACTTCGGGTGAGGCGGCGAGAATTTGGTCCAGCGCATCCCAATTGCCACAGAGATCGGGGATCAGCACCTCGATCGTCGTTCCTGGTGAGCGCGATCGCACGGCCTCAAGGCAGCGGACAAACTGGCTGGCTCCCCCGTCGTCGAGATCATCCCGATTCACAGCGGTGATTACCACATGGTTAAGGCGCAGCCGCCCCACCGCTTCCGCAAGGCGATCGGGTTCCGTCGGATCGAGGTCCCTAGGGGTTTTGTCAAAATCAATGTCGCAGTAGGGACAGGCACGGGTGCAGGCGGGTCCCATAATCAGGAAGGTGGCGGTGCCATTGTGGAAGCACTCGCCGATATTGGGGCAGGACGCTTCCTCGCAAACCGTATTCAGGGCGAGATCCCGCAGGATTTCCTTGACACTGCCCACCCGCTGCCATTGGGGGGCCTTAACCCGGAGCCATTCTGGTTTCGTAATCACGCGACGGTTATCTTTCCACCGAAACACTGGATTCAGCCATCTTAACAAACCGGGTCCCACCGTCTCGATTCGCTACAGTGATAGATAGCCCCAGGAACTCACCTCGCCTCTGTTGCCCGAATTTCGGTGCCTGGTCCAGCGTTTTTTTGCCTAGCATTTGAGGTCTAGGTCGCGATACTGCCTGAGATGCCAGTCGCCAAAAACCACACCCCGAACACCAGGGAAACCCCGATCACGATCGCCCGGTTATGCTCAGTCAACCCGTTGACCACTCGCTGGAGGATGGGCTGGGCTTGCTTCGGAAGTAACACACGCATCCCGATCGGTAACCACAGAAGGATCTCGGCCAGAATCACAAATAGAAGAAAGGCAATCGCACTGGCGGGTTGTCCCAATTGGGCCGCCGCGATCGTCGCCAGCGCACTCAGGGTAAATACCCACAATTTGGCCGCAATCAAGGGTAAGCCTAGGCCAATTCCCAGGGCCTTAGCGGGGGTTGCCTGCTCAATCAATGTGAGCCACTTGGGCGGCGGGGCATCGGGATCATCGGCTCCCTGCCATTTCTTATAGGCCGTGATCAGCAGCAAGACACCGAGGACCAGCAATAAGGTGGAAACAATGGGACTCTTGCCACTGCCGTCCTGAGCCGCCGTCGTGATTCCCGTTAACACCCACCCAAAAATCACCCCTTGCAACAATCGGGTGACGGTCATGCCGCTGACATAGGCGATCGCTTTCAGGGTGCCCTGGTGCGGGCTTTGCAGCAGTAACAGCCCAACGATGATTTGTACGGGCACGATCGCGCTGCCAATGATATAGGGCAACAGCGTGATCAACACAGATCCCATCCCTCGCCTTCCCCCCAACGTTTCCCTAGCGAATGAGTACGTTCTTGTGATTTTACGGGAGAACGGTGATTCTAAAGGAGAAAGCGTCCTGAAATCTAGGCCGACAGCGAGGCTTTGGCTTGGAGCGCGAGGGTCAGTTGGCGCAGACCGCGTTGAATGCGACGGCTCACGGTCATTGGGCTAACCCCAATCCGCTTGGCGACTTCCTTCCGGGATAGACCTTGGATGAAGACAAATTCGATCGCGGCACGGGTTTTGGCTTCTAGTTGGCTCAGGGCACCCTGAATCTGTTGGCGATCTTCTTCCAGGCGTTGGAGGACTTGATAGGTGGGGTCTGGCAGGGTTTCGCCCAGGGTGGTGCAGGAGTCTGTTTGTTGGCAAACCGTCGAGTCCAAGCTGAGGGGTAGGCGATTTTGGCTGACTTGCTTCGCTTCCAGCCAATCTTGCAGGGAAACCTGGAGGGCATCCGCAATTTGTTGATCCGAGGGAGCGGTACCCAATTGCTTCAGCAGTTCTTCCCGCAGGCGTTGACCGTCCTTATGCAGTTCCTGCCAGCGACGGGGAACCTTGACGGCACTGCCGCGATCACGCAAAAAATGCAGGATTTCCCCGCGAATGTAGGGAACCGCAAAGGAACTAAAGGCACAGCCTTGGGTGGGGTTGAAGCGTTCGATCGCCCGGATAAGACCGATGTAGCCTATTTGCTCTAAATCTTCGTAGGGTTCGGTACATTGATAACTAAGACGATAGGCGACCTTGCGGACTAAACCAGCATTCAAACTAACTAATTGATTGCGGAGCGCTAGGGATGGCTCTTGATAGTAGGCTAACAGCAGTTCTATCCCACGAGAACGGAGAGTCGATTGAGTTGCCATGATTCGCAGATATTTCGCAGGTGCACTTTAATTGTGGATCGCCGCCCCCTAAGGCACTAGCGTTGTTTTACGGTATTACCCCAAGGGGGGCTAGTCTCCCCTCAGCGGAAATACGCAAGCGGTGGCGGCGACTAGGGGATAGGCAAGTACCTGAAAGATCTGTCCGGATTTGGTCAAGGCTGAGGTGCTAATACGATCAGCGATGCCAGAGGGGGCGAGGAGATTCGGGTTATGAAAAAATGATACAAAGTCGAGGTTCTTTGACAGCGTTCTCAGGACAGTGATGGCTGCCATTTACAGGCTTATTTCTCCTACTTAGGGAATATCCAACTGATATCCAGCACGCCCAGTTAACCTGATGAAATCCGTGCCAATCTGCATCCGGATCAACTGTCAAAAAACATAACGTTCTGTAAAGAATTCAGGGGCGATCGTGTCGGATTGGGGTCTGTGCTAGGGTGCTACTGACCGGACGACCGCCTTGCCTAGACCCGCGATGATCGTGTGCTGCCAGGTGTGATATGACCTATTCCCATCCCTCACCTCCGTCTCCCGCCGCTGTTGAGTCCAGCAACCAGATGACTGCTCTCCCCCTGCCCCAGGTGCCCGCTATCGCCGTCCCGGATGAGGACACCCTAAGCCGCACCATCCTGGCGTTGGCCCCGGCGGACCTGACTTGGCTGCACCCCGGCGCGATCGCGGGGGAACTGCCGTCCCGGCTGGCGACTGTCCTGGCGGCTGTCGAGACTGCGATCGTGCCCTTGCTCGATATCCTGACCCATCTGCGATCGCCCCAGGGCGACTGGCCAGCGGACCTGGCATGGACACCGGCCAACCTCTACCCCTATGTGGCGGATGAGGTCTGTGAGGTGCTGGAGGCTTATCAAACTGCCCTCGCAGCGACTGCCCCCCCGGCAACCTCCGAGGTATCCCCCATCCCGCCAGCCTATTGGCTGCTCCGGGATTTAGCCCCTCGCTTGCTCTGGGCGATCGCCCACAGTAGTGCTGCCCTGATGAACCTGTTGAGTGGGGTGACCGCCGCGATGCTCACGCCCCAGGGGGAATGGCAAGGGGGCCTATTGCGCTTGGTGGGGGTCCTCACCGCAACCCCAACGGAGACGACGGCAGCATCCTGGGCTGTTGATCTGGCGGTGCAACGTCCGCCCCTAGCGGGAATCCCCCCTGATCGACGCTTGCAAGTGGGGTCCTTACTGCCTACCTGGAGCGAGGGGACCGCTGACCAGCTACTCACCCAACTCCTCACCGAGATTGAGCAGGATCAGCCCAGTCTCGCGCATTGGTTCCGGGGGGTGACGGGAGACTGGCTTGTTCCAGGGACGTGCTGGCGATCGGGGACAGTGATTTTACAATGCAGCCTGGAGTTTATCCCCCTGCCCACCTTGGTAACAGCGACGACTGCAAGTGGGATCGCCCGCGTCCCCTCGGCAACGGAGGAACATGCAGCCAGCCCAGACCTGACACCGCCCGTCACCCCGCCCCGATCGGGGGTGGCCATCCCGTTAGATTTAGCCGATCTCGATCGCGAGGAGGGGGAGGGGGATATCGAGGGGGAAACCACGATCTTTTTCCTGGATGACGATGACGACGAGGCGGCGGTTGATCTCATGCCCCCCTTCCCGGCCACAGTGCTGGCGGCGGCGCCGGAGTCCCCAACCTCCCCTCCCCTCACGGCTGCCTCATTTTTGGACCCTGAAGCGCCAGCGGATACCGGCGAACCAACGAGTTGGGTTGACCACGAACCTGATCCCTCGGTCGGACCGCTGGACCTGGCCGTTGCGGCGGCTCCGGATTCGAGCGATTCTACCTTACTCACGGTAAGCGCCATGTTTCCCGATCTCCCCCACATCGGTACCCCGGTCGCGGCAGGGGGGCCAATTGCACGGGTCCGGGGGGCACGCGCATCGACGATCGACGATTCTCCTACGGAGACGCTTCGCGAACGGCCTGCGGTCTGGCGGGAAGCGGCCCTGCGATCGCACCTGCTGACCCACTTCCTAACCTGGCAACGGTTGGGGCTGATCACTGCCGATGATGCGTCAGCCATGATGCCATCCGACCCTGAGCCAGAGCCAGCAGTCTTAGCTATTCTGGAAACCGCGTGTGCGATCGTGCCTTACTTGACCCAACCGGAGTTGGGGTTATTTCTCCCGGTGCTAGAGGCTGATACCGAGGAAGGGGGCTATGCCCTCAATGACTGGCTGCAAGGGTTGTTTTGGGCGGTGACGCGCAGTACCTACACGATCGCCCAATTGGTGGGCGGGGTCTATGCCCAGGTTTTGCAACCAGAGCAGGGGTGGCAAACGGGGACGCTGCGGCTGGTGGTGCTGCTGACGATCGCGCATGGGGTGCAGCAATGGGTTTGGGACCTGGGCACCCGACAACGGTTGACGGCTCCCCCCCAGTGGCTCAGTCCCGACGCGATCGTCTGTTTGGATCACCAACCCGCCTACCCAAACCCGATCCGACTGGCAAACCTCCAGACCCAACTGCTGGCCCAACTCCGGGCGAGTGAACCCCGATTAACGGTTTGGGAAACGGGATTACCGATGCAATGGCAGGCGACGACAACGATCGAGGCAACCGAGGCAACCGAGACAACCGAGGCGATCACTTGGCAATCGGGGCAATGGCACCTAACCTGTAACCTAGAATTTGTTGCGACACCCTAGGCGACTGTCATACTTAAGATTATTGCTCTCGACTGGCTCAGTCCGAATGGATTCGCCCCGGTCATTCTGAAGCCCTGTCGCAGGATCTTCGCAGTGATCTGCAATCCTCAACTGTACGACTGACAGCACGACTGACAGACCACTCGGTCTGACTGATTACTATGTACTGATTACTATGTATGTCTATGCTCTACTGCACACAGATGCCTTGCCGATCGCGTTACCGCCAGGATGGCAGGCCCCGTTGGTGGTGGTGAGGGCAGGCTCCCTAGCGGCGATCGGGGAGCCGGGATTGCTGGCGAGTGCGCTGCCGACGGCGGAAGGTCCCCTAATCCAGGTGGTTTTGCACCACGATCGGGTGCTGTGTGACCTCTTCCAGCAGACAACGATCTTACCCCTGCGGTTTGGGCGATGCTTTGTGTCGGAAGCCCGTTTGCAGCAGTATTTACAGGACCAGGCGGAGCCGCATTTGCAACAGTTGGCCGCCCTGGCGGGGTTGGCGGAATATACGCTCAAGTTAATCCCCCTCACGCCCCCAGAGGCCGAACGGGAGGTGCTATCTGCGGCTGGGGGACGCGAATATTTTCTAGCGAAAAAACAACGCTATCAAACCCGCCAGGACCAGCAAGCCCAGCAACAGGCTGAACGGCAAGCGCTCTTAACGGCGATCGGACAGACATTTCCCTGGGTGCTACCGGATGCGGAGGTCGCAGCGGCGAATACGATCCACATCCTCGCCAGTCGTAACCCGCAGGATTGGCAGGAGACTTGGCAAGCGTGGCAGGATCAGTGTTCCCATTGGCAGCTAACACGGGAAGGACCGTTACCGCCCTATCATTTTCTCACGTCACCAACCGAGTCATAAGAGATGAGATCTGACCAGTGATCAGTACGGGTATTGTGAATCAGGGCAGAAAAGCAGAAAAGATTGAGTACTTATGTCTTCAGAAAAAGGAGCGATTCAATAAAGTCATTGGCAGGCGATGGTCAGGGCAAGGGCTGGCAGAGAAAGGGTGTTGAAATCAGTCATTTTGTGCCCGCGATCGCACTGAATGATGGCATCCTCGCAATCGCATAATTTCGGGTCTGGGGTATAGTGTTAATCAAGCGATGAACACCGAGTGGGTTCAGGTTCGATTCTGCTTAGCTTGAAAATCTGAGGAAAGCGCGTGAAGAGTTCCCTGGGTAGACGGTATCCGCAGTCGCAAGGTTGGCATTCGCAGTGTTTTTTGAGCCGGGGATGGGTACGCCGATCGCTCATCACGCTGGGGGGAGTGATGCCGACTTTGGGAGTGGGTCCTAGCTGGGCAGCCCTGCCGAGTCCCTCCGATTTAGCCGCCCTGCCAGTCGAAAATCCTGGACCCGCTGCCTTCTGGGTGACGGCTTCGCCCACGGTTGTCCCTACCATTCCGGTAGAGATAGCGCCACCTACACCCACAGGGACAGTGTTTAGTGAGACTGCGCCGCAATTATTGGCGGATGAACCGCGATTACGACCGGGGATGCTGCCTAATCCAGTGCCCCCGGCGCCCCCGGCCTTCCCCCCCGCCGAGGTCGTCCCGACTCCCCACCCCCCCCCCTTGGCGGTACCCGATCTGCCGCCTCCCCCCACCGAGCCGCCGGAGACGGATGCACCCGATACGATTACGGTCGATCGCTTTGAGTTTGAGGGGAATACGGCATTTAGCGATGCGGAACTGGCGGAGGTTACCCGTAGCTTTACCGGGCGATCGCTGAGTTTTGGTGAACTGTTGCAGGTGGAGGCCCTAGTCACGAAAACCTATACGGATGCGGGCTATGTCAACTCTGGGGCGGTGATCCCAGCAGGGCAAACCTTCCCGCGTGAAGGGGCGATCGTCACCATTCAGATTATTGAGGGGGGGATTGAGGACATTCAGGTGAGTGGGACGCGACGGTTGCGGCCTGGATATGTGCGATCGCGGTTGGCGATCGCGACGAAGGCACCGTTGAACCGAGAGCGGTTGCTGGAGGCGTTGCAATTGCTGCAATTAAATCCGCTGATTGAGAGTATTTCGGCGGAACTGCAAGCGGGGACCCGTCCGGAGGCCAGTTTGCTAAAGGTGCAGGTGGCTGAGGCGGATGCCTTTGCGGTGGATTTATTTGCCGATAATGGTCGGGTGCCGAGTGTGGGCAGTTTTGAGCGGGGGGTGGAACTGCGGCATGGCAATTTGTTGGGGTTGGGCGATGCGCTGGCGCTGACCTATACCAATACGGATGGCAGTAACCAGTATGAGTTTAGCTATGCGGTGCCGGTGAATCCGCGCAATGGGACGGTGCGGCTATATGGCAGCCTCACGGATACGGAGGTCATCGAGGAGCCGTTCGATCGCATTGATATTACGGGGGAATCCAAGTACCTGGAATTGAGTTTTCGGCAACCGATTATTGAGAAACCGAATCGGGAGTTTGCCCTAGGGATGATGGGATCATTCCAGGAAAGTCAGACGTTTTTGTTAGGGGAGGAATTTCCCCTGTCGCCGGGAGCGAATGCAGATGGGATTACCCGTGTCAGCGCCGTCCGGTTTTTCCAGGATTATTTATCGCGGCAACCGAGGGTGGTGTTTGCGGCACGATCGCAGTTTAATGTGGGCATTAGTGCCTTTGGGGCAACGGTGAATGAAGATGCGCCGGATAGTGAGTTTTTCAGTTGGCGGGGGCAGGCCCAGTATGTGCGGTTATTGGCACGGGATACGTTGTTGGTGCTGCGATCAGATGTGCAATTGACACCGAATGCGTTGGTGCCCCTGGAGCAGATCAGCATTGGCGGTCTCAATAGTGTGCGGGGCTATCAGCAGGATACGTTGCTGACGGATAACGGTGTGTTTGCGTCGGCAGAGGTACGGATTCCGGTGCTACGGGTTCCCAAAATCAAGGGGATTTTACAAATTGCACCATTTATTGATTTCGGGGTGGGTTGGAATCATTCCCAGGAGTATCAGGTGCAGGGGACGAATACGTTAATTGGTACGGGATTAGGGTTAGTTTGGCAGATGAGCGATCGCCTGTCGGCCCGCTTGGATTGGGGGATTCCCCTGACCGATCGCGAGGACAGCGATCGCACCTGGCAGGAGAATGGTATCTATTTCACGGTAAGATTCACGCCTTTTTAGAGTTGAAATCCCGCTGATTTTTAGGAAGTTATTATGGAATGGATTGTTTGGGATGGCCAGCGTCTGCTCTTACCCCTAGCTCCTCTCCCTTTGAGCGAGGGGAGGCAGCCTATGACGACTTATTTATGTCTGTTGACAGTGGGATATTTTGTGGGGTTAGGGTGTGGATCTAGGGCGATCGCCCAGGTGGTTCCAGACAATACCTTGGGAGCCGAGCGATCGCAAGTTGTATCTGATACCTTGAATGACTTACCATCAGAACGCATTGAAGGAGGTGCCCTTCGAGGCAGTAGCCTATTCCATAGTTTTCAAGAATTTAATGTACCTGAAGGCAGAGGCGTTTACTTCTCAAATCCTAGCCAGGTTGAGAATATTCTGAGTCGGGTGACAGGGGGAAATCGATCAAATATTCTGGGTACCTTAGGCGTATTAGGGAACGCCAACTTATTTTTAATTAACCCACAGGGGATTGCCTTTGGACCCAATGCTCAACTGGATTTACGAGGCTCATTTATCGGTAGCTCTGCGGATAGTGTGAGGTTCAATAATTTTGAATTTAGCGCCAGTAATCCTCAAGCTCCTCCCTTATTGGCTGTGAATATCCCCATCGGACTTCGTTTTCAGGGCAACCCCGGCGATATCATCAATCAAGCCAACGGGTTACAGGCTGATCCAGGACAAACCTTGGCCTTACTAGGCGGAGATATTCGTTTTCCTGGCGGTGTGATTAATTCACCGGGAACCCATGTTGAACTGGCGAGTGTGGGCAGGGAAAGCACGATCGATCTGGAGTTTACCGAGAATAATCCATTGGGGTTGAGTTTTCCTAGTGTTACGGATTGGGGCGCGATCGAATTCAGCGATAGAGCCTTGATTCTCGTCCCCAGTACTGATGAACAGGCAGGGGGCAATATCACGATTAGGGCCAATTCTCTTCAGATGCTGCGTGGCGCACAATTGATTTCGGAAACTGGTGGTCTACAAGCAGCAGGACGTATTGTGATCGAGACCACTGGCCCGGCTATCTTGGATGGGGTGGGGGCTGATAGAGCGCCCAGTGCAATCTTTAATACGGTCAATCAAGATGCGAGTGGGAATGCAGGGGGAATCCTCATTCGGGCCGGTTCTCTGGCAGTGACCCACGGTGCCCGTCTAACGGCTGATACCTCTGGGCAAGGCAATGCCGGGGATATTACGATCGCAGTTCCGCATGGCTCGGTTACTTTTGATGACTTGAGTCCCAGTGGCACGCCCCGTTACGACTGTCGGGACTGTAGTGCGGTCTTTAGTAATGTTAATGAGGGTGCAAGTGGCAAGGGAGGCAATATCGCGATCGTTGCCGGTTCTCTGATTATTGGAAATCAAGCACGGATCGGTGCTTCTACTTCTGGCACAGGGGATGCAGGAAGTATTGCAATCCAGACGAATTCTCTGACTGTCACCAACGGAGGATCGATTATCACGTCTACTTTTGCCCAGGGAGATGCCGGAAATATTACGATCGACGCCACGGTTGGTCCAGTAATTTTTGATGGCACCTTCGACGGGGTGGACGCAAATGGAGAACTGCTAACCCTAAGAAGTGGAGCTTCTAGCAATGCGGATAGTACGGCGGGTAGTGCAGGTAATATCACGATTCAAGCGAGTTCTCTGATCGTTGCCAATGGATCACAACTTAGTTCCTACACGAGCGGTATCGGAAATGGCGGCAAGATCGAAATCAATGTAACGGGTCCTGTCACTTTTGAGGGAGTAGGTCGTACTGATCCCAATGGCTATATTCATGCGATTAGCACGAGCACAGGTTCTGGCGCGATCGGCTTTGACAATACGCAAGCTGCTGGCCATGCGGGTAATATCACAATTCGTGCCTATTCGATTGCAATTCGTAAGGGTGCCGTTATTAGTTCTGATACTTTTTCCCAAGCCAATGGCAATGCAGGCAATATCCTTCTAGAAGCGCTCAATGGCTCCGTAATCTTTGATGGTGTGGGTCCATTAGGTAACCCCAGTGCGGCCTTTAGTGATGTGAATACCGGCGCGATCGGTCATGCGGGCAGTATCACCATCAACGCCCATTCCCTATTGGTTACCAATGGTGCGCAACTGAGTTCATCAACCCTTGGCCAAGGGGATGCGGGCAGTATCACTATCCATGCACGGGAAAACGTCACCTTTGATGGGATTCGTAATCTTGATGATCCGGAGGAATTTAGTGCTGGAACTGCGGTTAAAGCAGGGGCGAGCGGAGCGGGAGGAGATTTGAACATTCGCACGGATCATCTAGAGATGCGTCATGGTGCGCGTCTTAGCGTTAACAGTGCGGGGGAGGGTACTGCCGGGAATGTCAATATCCAGGCTAATTCGGCCCAACTAGATCAGCAAGCCAGTATTACAGGCAATACCGTTGCCGGACAAGGTAACCTGAACCTCAATATTCGCAACTTGATTTTGCGCCGTGCGAGTAACATTACGACCGACGCGAGGGGCGATGTTGCGGGTGGCAATATCAACCTAACGGGTGAGTTTTTGATTGCGTTTCCCGATGAAAATAGCAATATCACCGCTAATGCCCAAGGTGGTCCCGGCGGACGGATTGAGATCAATGTTGATAATATTTTTGGGATTGCCCCGCTGACCTTCACGGAACTCACAGCCCAACTCCCTCCCGGTGTGCCTGCCGATCCGCGTTTATTACCCAGTAGTGATATTACCGCGATCTCTGAAGCGGGCGCTGAATTAAGCGGCCAGGTAATTTTCAACACGTCAGGGGTAAACCCGGCCCAGGGCTTAGTGGAACTGCCCCAGAATATCGTTGATCCCAATGCGCTGATCGCCGCCAATCCTTGTATTGAAGGCAAAAAGAGTGAATTTGTAGTAACGGGACGTGGGGGCATTCCACCCAATCCCAGCGACTTTCTCAGCCAAGAACGCCCGGAGGTAGATTGGCTACCCCCCTTGCCAAGCCATCCACCCAACCTAGAAAGCCACCCACGATCGTTGCCAGATCGCTCGGATCGCCCCTCTCCCCAACCCGCCCAAGGCTGGGTGATTAACGATCGCGACCAAGTCACCCTCGTCGCCTATCGTCCTGACCCCACCCTACCCCAACGGTTACCAACCACTCCCGCCGCTTGCCCTGCTCGTTAATGAGGTGTCTGAATCATGGCTTCCCCATTTCTGCGATCGCGCCTCCGCTTTGTCTTGCTCCTGCTGCTGAGCCTGATCCTTGCCCTCGCCAGTCCAGCGGCGATCGCCCAAATCCCGATCGCGGCCAGCCAACCCACCACTGGCACCGCCCTCATCCAGCAAGCCGAAACCCTCTACAACACAGGCCAATTCCAACAAGCCGCCACCCAGTTGCAACAAGCCGCGCAGATCTTTGCCAACGCAGGCCAACCCCTGAACCAAGCGATCGCCCTCGGTAACCTCGCCAACACGCTTGCTGCCTTGGGTGACTGGTCAGGGGCACAAACCGTGATCGACCAAAGTTTGCAACTCGTACAAAGTCAAGCCCAAACCGCCGAGCAGCAACAACTCCTCGCCCGGACCTACGACCTGCAAGGCAAACTTGCCCTTGAAACCGGCGATGCTCAGACCGCCCTCGAGCGTTGGCAGCAGGCCAGTCACCTTTATCAAAATTTACAGACACCCGCTTGTCGGGGTGGGTTGACCACGGGAGCGGGGGCCGCTCAGACAACCTGCCTAAACCCGCCCTTGCGGGATCAACAACAGCAAAATCAACTGAATCAAAGCCTTGCCCTCCAAAGCCTGGGTCTATATCCCCGCGCCTGCCAAACCCTGCTTACCACCCTCAACCTGACCCATTCCACCTGCCAACTCACCGACAGCGATCTAGAGTCCCTGCGCCAACAGCCCCCCACGGCCCTCAACCTGAAGAGCCAAACCCTGCTGGGCAATGTCCTACGCGCCTTAGGCCAGTTGGAAGCCTCCCAGCAACTCCTCACCCTCAGCTTAGAACAGGCCCAACCCTTCGCCAATCCCCAAATCCTGGCCGCCCTCCACCTGCATCTGGGCAACACCCTACGATCGCTGGCCAATGCGTCCGCCATCATCCCCACAGAACAGACCCTGCGCCGTGAACAGGCCAGCCACCACTATCAACAAGCCGCCCAACTACCTGCCCAACCCGATACCCACCTGCAAGCCCACCTCAATCAACTCAGCCTCTGGTTGGAAAGCGGCCAACGCGATCCCGTCCTAGCGCAGTGGCAGCCGCTCCTCACCCAGATCCAGCAACAACCCCTCGGTCACGCTGCGATCGCCGCCAAGATCAACCTGGCCCAAACCCTCCTCGATCTCCGGCAACAACACTCCACCACGCCCGGTATCCCCCCAGCGGCCACGATCGACACCCTGCTCAGCCAAGCCGTGGAGCAGGCCCAACACCTGGGCGATCGCCGTGCCCAAGCCTATGCCCTCACCAATCTGGGCAAACTGTACGAACAACAGCAGCAGTGGGCCAAAGCCGAAACCGTTAGCCAAAAAGCCTTACAACTAGCCCCCCCCTATCACGATCCCGACATTGCTTACCCCCTCTTCTGGCAACTGGGTCGCCTGCATCGTGCCCAAGGCGATATCCCCGGCGCGATCGGCCACTATACCCAAGCCGTCAACACCCTCACCAGCCTGCGCGGCGATTTAGTCGCCATCAGCCCCGATATCCAGTTTTCCTTCCGGGCTAGTGTCGAACCGATCTATCGCCAACTCGTCGATCTGCTCCTGCAATCGGAAACACCTAAACAGGACAATCTCAATGCCGCTCGCCAAGTGCTGGAATCTTTACAAGTCGCGGAGCTAGATAACTTTTTCCGGGATGCCTGTCTGACTACTCGCCCCGTCCCTATTGATACCATTGATTCCCAAGCCGCTGTCATCTACCCCGTCATCCTACCTGATCGCCTCGAAGTCATTGCCGCCCTCCCCAATCAACCGTTGCAACACTATGCAACCCGCCTACCCCAACCCCAAATCGAACGAACCCTACGCGAAGCACGGCTCTATGTTCTGGATAGTTTTGCCACCGATCGCCGCCCCTTAACAACCCTCTACGATTGGCTGATTCGCCCGATCGCAGCGGAGTTAGCCCAGAGTGGCGTGCGTACCCTGGTATTTGTCCCTGATGGTTTGCTGCGCAATATTCCCCCGGCGGCGTTTTACGATGGCAACCGCTATCTAGCGGAACAGTACAACACTGCTTTCACCCCTGGCCTGCAACTGTTGGGGTCGCAACCCCTCACGCAGCAATCCCTCACCGCCTTAACCGGTGGACTCACCCAATCCCGTCAAGGCTTTACGCCCCTGCCCTCGGTTGCCGGTGAACTCGAAACCATCCAGGCCACCCTGCCCAGCACCACGTCCCTGTTCAACGAGGCATTCACCACCGTCAATATCCAAAATTCAGTCACCTCCCTCCCCTTCCCGATCGTCCACTTGGCCACCCACGGCCAATTTAGCTCCAATGCCGACAACACCTTCATCCTCACCTGGGACGATCGCATTAATGCACGGGAATTAAAGGATCTGCTGCAAGCCAAATCACCAGACTCGCAACGGGCGATCGAACTCTTGGTTCTCAGTGCCTGTGAAACAGCGCGGGGAGACGATCGGGCCGCCCTGGGCCTAGCGGGAGTAGCAGTACGGGCCGGGGCACGCAGTACCCTAGCCTCACTCTGGTTAGTGGATGATGCCTCCACCGCCCAACTGATGACCCGGTTCTACCAGGAAATCGCCACCGCCCAGGTCAGTAAAGCGGAGGCCCTCCGTCGGGCACAGATCAGCTTATTACAGGGCGATCACGCCCATCCCTACTACTGGTCCGCCTTTGTGATGGTGGGAAATTGGCAGTAGCCGACTCAGCACGATCGCTCCCCAGCCTTGGGAACGCGATTGTCCTAGTGCAGCGCATAATTAATTCTGCAACGCTTGTAGTGCTGGCTTTAGCCTGCAACGACTGAAGCGGCATGACCCCAAATGCCCTGCATCTTTCCCCGCTCTCTAGGTCCCTGTCAACCTAGTTGAGGAATTACGTTGAGGAATTACCATTTTTCACCGGGGGCGATCGCGGATCGTCAGGCTTACACGATTTGGGAGCAGTTTACTTTTTTGAGAGAAAAATGAGGATAGAGAGAAGTGTCTAAATTATAGAGCTAAGCCCCATGATGTCTGCCGAAGACCAGCAAGAACTGAAGGCTTGTGTCCAGCGTCTT
>Ga0116211_1000086_pt1:2500-67112 | contig 67112 bp, 62 predicted proteins | sample SaghotsprinmetaG_FD_94484 | JGI IMG/M metagenome (GOLD analysis project Ga0116211, IMG submission 94484) | Hot spring microbial communities from South Africa to study Microbial Dark Matter (Phase II) - Sagole hot spring metaG | ecosystem: Environmental > Aquatic > Thermal springs >... | reverse complement strand
GTTCTGGACGCTCGCCTAGAAGCTGGGCTTGTCTGTGTGATCTGTGGACGCTCGGTTCTCAGATTAGCATGGACACCCCCACCTCGCACCAGCAGGTGGGGTGAGCTTCATATATTCTACTAGACAAGCGCCAACAGTTAGAGTATGCTAGGAGATTGCGAGTTAAGGAACTGTCATGAACGCCCAAGACATTATTCGCTCAATTGAGGCGGAGCAGCTTAAAGATAACTTGCCCGTAATTCATGTGGGCGATCGCGTCCGGGTTGGGGTCAAAATTCAAGAGGGTGGTAAAGAGCGCGTCCAGCCCTACGAGGGGGATGTGATTGCCATGCGCAACAGCGGCATTAACCGCACCATCACCGTTCGGCGGGTGTTTCAAGGGGTGGGCGTTGAGCGGGTCTTTTTACTCCATTCGCCACGAGTTGATAGTATTAAGGTGGTGCAGCGCGGCAAAGTGCGGCGTGCCAAGCTTTACTACCTGCGGAATTTGGTGGGTAAAGCGGCGCGGATTAAAGCACGGTTCGATCGCCCGCTTTAAGTACCCCCCTAAGCTTGCGTCCTTAGTTCAGTTGGTAGAACGTCGGTCTCCAAAACCGGATGTCGGGGGTTCGAGTCCTCCAGGGCGCGTTATCAACAACCACCCCAGTTGCTCCCCATCCCAAACCCTAGCGTCTTGGGGGCAGGTTCTGCTGTGCCGTTGCCCTAAAATTCAGCAGCGGATTTCGGGAGTCCATGGGGTACGCTGGAATCGTAGCGCAAAATCATGGTTATGGATGCTTTGGCTCTTTGGCAGCACTATCAAGACTGGCTGTACTACCACCCGGAACTCAATATTTACGTTGATGTGAGTCGGATGGGGCTAACGGAGGCGGCGGTTCGCACCCTAGAGCCAGCCTTTGAGCACGCCTTTGAGCAAATGCAGGCACTCGAAGCGGGAGCGATCGCCAACCCCGATGAAGGCCGGATGGTGGGGCACTATTGGTTGCGGGTGGCGGATCTGGCGCCAACTCCAGCCATACAAGCGGAGATTCGCGATGCCATTGCCCAGGTGCATCAGTTTAGCCAGCGCGTCCACTCCGGCCAGATTGCGCCTCCCCAAGGGGGGCGGTTTACGGATATTCTTTCCATTGGTATTGGCGGGTCGGCCCTTGGCCCCCAGTTCGTCTCGGCGGCACTTGCGCCGGTTAAGCCGCCCCTAGCGATTCACTTTCTTGACAACACCGATCCGGCGGGCTTTGAGCGGGTCTTTGCCCAGATTGGCGATCGCCTGCGCACCACACTGGTGATTGTCATTTCCAAATCCGGTGGCACCCCAGAAACCCGCAACGGGATGCTAGAGGCTCAGGCTCGTTTTCAGCAGGCGGGCTTAGCCTTTGCCGACCATGCGGTGGCCATTACCATGCCCGGCAGTGGCCTGGCCCAAATTGCGGAATCGAATGGCTGGCTCGAAATTTTCCCGATGTTTGACTGGGTGGGGGGGCGCACCTCAGAACTCTCGGCGGTAGGACTCCTCCCCGCGGCGCTACAGGGAATTGACATTGAGGCGATGCTAACGGGAGCGCGGCAGATGGACGAAGCCACACGGGTTGCCAAGCTGCGGCAAAATCCGGCGGCGCTGCTGGCCTTGGCTTGGTACCACGCTGGAGGGGGACGGGGCGAAAAAGATATGGTGATTTTGCCCTACAAAGATAGCCTGCTGCTCTTTAGCCGCTATCTGCAACAGTTGGTGATGGAGTCCCTCGGCAAAGAGAAAGACCTCGCGGGCAACATTGTCCACCAGGGGATTGCCGTCTATGGGAACAAAGGCACCACGGATCAGCATGCCTACGTGCAACAGTTGCGGGATGGCCTCGCCAACTTTTTTGTGACCTTCATTGAAGTGCTGCGGGACGGCCAGCAGCCCGGTATTGAAGTGGAGCCGGGGATTACCGCCGGGGATTACTTAAGCGGCCTGTTGTTGGGCACCCGCCAAGCCCTCTACGAAAAAGATCGCCCCTCCCTCACCGTTACGATCCCCGACGTCACTCCCCTGACGGTGGGGGCGCTCATTGCCCTTTACGAGCGGGCGGTTGGCCTCTACGGCTTTTTAGTGAATATAAATGCCTACCATCAACCCGGGGTGGAAGCCGGCAAAAAAGCGGCAGCCGCTAATTTGGCACTGCAAAAGCAAATTGTCAAAGTGCTCCAGCACAGCCCGCAGCCCATGGACGTGGGGGCGATCGCCCAAGCAGTCAATGCCCCAGAGCAGCAGGAAACCATTTACCTGATCCTGCGGCACCTCGCCGCCAACAATCGCGGTATTCGCCAGCAGGGGGATGCCGCCCACCCCAGTCAAGTCGCGTTTTCTTGGCAGGGCTAATGCAGCGACGGGACTTTTGTCAGGGGCTAGTGGCCTTGGGGGCAATGGCGCTCAGTGGCTGCCAAGGGGCAACTCAAGGGGGCTTTACGGTCCACCTGCTGCAAAAGTCCTTGCCGCCGCAACTCATCCGCCGATTTCGCCAAGCCAACGGCATTGGTGTGACCCTGCGCCTGAACGAGACCCCCCAACACCTTGCGGAAGCTCTCACCCACACCGCCCCCAGCTCGGCGGTCTTTAGTTTAGGGGATGCCTGGCTCAAGGATGCGGTGGGCTACAGTCGGGTGTCCCCCATTCCCAAGGCCAGCCTTGAGGGATGGTCGCGGTTGGCGCCCCCTTGGGCAACGTTTTTGCAGGCGTTTGCCACCGAGGATGCCGTCTGGGGGATTCCCTACCGTTGGGGTGCTACCGTCATGGTGTATCGTCGTGATTTTTTTGCCCATTTAGGCTGGGAACCCACGAACTGGGATGCCCTGTGGCACCCCGACCTTGAGGGACACTTTAGCCTGTTGAACAGCCCCCGCGAAGTCATTGGTCTAACGCTGAAAGCCCTTGGCGGCTCCTACAATGATCCCCCCAACCATCCAGACCTGCAGCAGCGATTGGCGGAGTTACGGCAGCGGTGTCGTTTCTTTAGTTCCGATGCCTACCTCCAGCCCCTGATCCTCGGCAGTACCCAATTGGCCGTAGGCTGGTCGAGTGATATTTTGCCCCTCGTGCAACGGCAGCCGGAGACCTTTGGCGTAGTGGTTCCTGCGGCGGGTACGGCGCTGTGGGCGGATCTGTGGGTGTGCCCTCAACCACCGGATGCAGCGGCAACCGCCTGGTTACAGTACTGGTGGCAACCCACGGTAGCGGAGCAGTTGAGCCAATTTACCACCGCTATTTCACCCGTCCTCACAGACCTGCGCCTTGCCCAAGCCGATCGCTATTTGCATCTGGCGTCGGTGCTCGAACGCAGCGAGGCACTGCTGCCCCTGTCTGCCCCCGAACAACAGATCTACGATTACCTGTGGGAGGAGGTTTTTTTGGGGCAAAAATGGCGCGATCGCCCACACGGTCAAGGGTTGAACCCGTTCATGATAAAATAAAAGTCCCTGTGAGGCACGCCAATGACGTTTGCTGCTGATTCCAACCGCATTATTCCAACCGAACTGCGGGATGAGATTTCGCGCTCGTACCTCGAGTACGCCATGAGCGTGATTGTTGGGCGTGCCTTACCGGATGCGCGGGATGGTCTTAAGCCCGTCCACCGCCGTATTCTGTATGCCATGCACGAGTTGGGGCTGACCGCCGATCGCCCCTTTCGCAAGTGCGCCCGTGTGGTGGGGGAAGTGCTCGGTAAATACCATCCCCACGGGGATTCGGCGGTGTATGATGCCTTGGTGCGAATGGCGCAGGACTTTTCGATGCGCCACCCCCTCATTGATGGCCATGGGAACTTTGGCTCCATTGACAATGATCCGCCCGCTGCCATGCGCTACACGGAGTGTCGGCTCCAAGCGTTGGCCTCGGATGCCCTGCTTCAGGATATTGAGCAGGATACCGTTGACTTTGTTGACAACTTTGATGGCTCGCAACAGGAACCCCTTGTCTTACCGGCGCGGATTCCACAACTGCTGCTGAACGGGGCTTCCGGCATTGCCGTGGGCATGGCCACCAATATTCCCCCCCACAATCTGGGCGAGTTGGTGGATGGCCTTGTGGCGCTCATCCACAATCCTGACATTAGCGATCGCGAGTTAATGCGCCATATTCCGGGTCCCGACTTCCCCACGGGTGGCCATATTCTGGGGCAGGGGGGGATTCACGAAGCCTATACAACGGGGCGCGGCTCCATTACGTTGCGGGCTGTAGCCACCATTGAAACCCTAGAGGTGCCCGGTCGCCCACCGCGGGAAGCCATTATTGTTACCGAGCTACCCTACCAGACCAACAAGGCCGCCCTCATGGAAAAAATTGCTGAGTTGGTCAACGACAAAAAAATTGATGGCATTGCCGACCTGCGGGACGAAAGCGATCGCGACGGCATTCGGGTGGTCATTGAACTGAAGCGGGATGCCTACCCGCGGGTGGTACTGAACAATCTTTACAAGCAGACCCCCCTCCAAGTGAATTTTGGCGCCAATATGTTGGCGATTGTCAACAACGAACCGCAACTGCTGACCCTCAAGCGCAGCCTAGAAGTGTTCCTGAGTTTCCGCGAAGAGGCGATCGCCCGCCGTACCCGCTACGCCTTACGCAAAGCCGAAGAACGGGATCACCTGTTGCAGGGCTTGTTGATTGCCCTTGCCAACCTCGATGAAGTGATTCAGCGGATTCGTGCCGCCACTGACACGGCCCTAGCGCGCCAAGATCTCATGCAGGCCTACCAACTCAGCGAAGCCCAAGCGGATGCCATTTTGCAGATGCAACTGCGACGCCTCACTGCTCTGGAAGCGGAAAAAATTGAGCGGGAACACGCCGAACTCCAGCGGCAAATTGCCGACTTCCGCGATATTTTGGCCCATCGACAGCGGGTACTCGATATTATTGAAGCCGAAGTGCTGCAAATTAAAGAGCGGTTTGCCACACCACGGCGCTCCCACATTGTCCAGGCCGACGGCGACATTAGCGACACCGATCTGATTGCTAACGACAAGTCGGTGATTTTAGTGACCGAACAGGGCTACATTAAGCGGATGCCCGTCGATACCTTTGAAGCCCAAAGTCGTGATGGCCGGGGTCGCAAAGGGGCGGAAATTAAAGAGGATGATGCCGTTGAGCACTTCTTTAGCTGTAACGATCACGATCGCATTCTGTTTTTTAGCAATCGTGGCATTGTGTATGCCCTACCCGCCTATCAAATTCCCACCGGCTCGCGGCAGGCGCGTGGCACCCCCATTGTCCAGCTTCTGCCCATTCCCCGCGAAGAAAAGATCACATCAGTGATTGCGGTGCAAGACTTTAGTGCCGATGAGTACTTGGTGATGCTCACCAGTAAGGGCTTTATTAAAAAAACCGCCCTCGCCGCCTTTAGTAACATTCGCACCAACGGCCTGATTGCCATTTCCCTTGAGGAGGGGGATCAACTGCGCTGGGTACGGCGCACCCGCGAAGAGGACACCATTATCATTGGGTCGCGGCAGGGGATGGCCATCCATTTTCGTGCCAGTCACGATCAGTTGCGCCCCCTCGGTCGCGCCACCCGTGGGGTGAAGTCCATGAACCTGCGCAACGGGGATGAGCTAGTGGGGATGGATATTCTCAGCGGCGCGATCGCCAGCCACCTGAGTACCAGCACCGACGAGGAGGAGGACCAGGACGACAGCGACGAAGCCGCCGCCCAAAGTGAAGGGCCATGGGTGCTAGTGATTACCAGCAATGGCTACGGCAAGCGGGTACCCGTGCAGCAGTTTCGGCTGCAAAACCGCGCCGGGATGGGAATTACCGCCACCAAATTCAAAGCCAAGAGCACTGAAGATCATGTGGCGGCGCTGCGGATTGTCAATGCGGATGACGAGTTAATGATTGTGACCAGTCGCGGTATTATTATTCGTCAGAAAGTTGTTGACATTTCCTCCCAGTCGCGATCGGCCACCGGCGTGCGGCTGCAACGGCTCGACGAAGACGACAGTATTGTGACCGCAGCGGTGTTACCCCCGGGCAGCATGGAAGCAGCGGAGGTGGAAGAGGCATGAGCCAAGACCTAGATGCCCAGACGATGGCACTACTGCAACGGCTGCGCCGTAAGGAGGGCACTTGGCAAGATTGGGGGCAAGGCTGCCAACAGTTGCAAAAAGCGGGGCACTCCCCCCAAGCGATTTTTGAGGCCACCGGCATCGAGCCCATTCACCAAAACCAGTTAATGATTGCGGTACAAGTGGCGCAAAGTCTGAGGGCAGGTGCAGCCCCGGAGGCGGTGCTGGCCTATTTTCAAACGCGGGGCAGTGATCTGCTCTACGAACTGCGGGTACTCTTCCAGAGCGATCGGGTGGCGGCGGCTACCCTGATTGTGGAAAAGCAGCTTGATGTGGCCACCGTCCACGAAGTTTGCCGCGCCCTCAAAACCATTAGCCACCAAAAAGACGAGAGCGATGCGTTTAGCGATAGCTTGGGCGATCGCATTGGTCGTTACTATTGGCAGTTGGCACGCCAGCAGCGGGATCTGGCTCAGCGATCGCGCCTGATTGCTCAGGGGTTCCGTTTTGTGGACTCCGTCCGTGGTCGCCAAGCCCTTGAGGCGTTGCTCACCGACTTTACGGTCGTATCGCCCCCCCCCCAGCCCCGCTTGCCCCTCTACCGCCTGAATACCGCCGAAGAATTGCCCTACCTTGTGCCGGTTGCCCCCCCTGCCCCCCTAACGGCTACAGCACTGGCAGCCGTCCCTGCCCTCAACGCCAGCGGCGCATTTTCACTGGTGGAGGTCAAGCAACCCCAAACCCTCGTGGCATTACCCGGGTGGCAGGTTCTCTTGAATGCCGTGGATCCGGTGGCTATCCTGTGGCCGGTGACGGACTTACCCACCGAGTTACCCAGCAGCACCGATGCCCTCCCCATTAGCCATGTGTTAATCATTGTGGATCGGGGTCAGCAGGCATGGCAGAGCGATCGCTACCTCCTAATTGCCGATAGTGCCGATAGTGCCGATACAGAAGCGGCACCGCTGCGCCTAGGCTGGTGTCCTCAGCCCCCCAGCACCCCCATTCTGGGTCAACTGCTGCTGGTGTTGCGCCCACCCCAAATTCTGGATCAAACGGTCAACCGCGAACTCTGGCTCTTAGAAGAGTGATCCCCCCCACGGGATACAGCAGCCAACCTAATCGACTAGAATACTACATAGTGAGACAAAGCCTGCCTTGGCGCGGGCAACGCTCGGTAGGCCGCTCCCCGTTTTTCGTCATCGAGGCTATTGGCGTGACGTCTGAGATGCCCAAGTATCGGCACTTGCTTGTCATTCAAGATCAAGCAGGGCGTCGCACGCTCAATTTACAGGCGAGCACCTACACGATTGGTCGGCATCCCAGTAACAAAATTGTGCTGAAGTCACCAATGATTTCACGCCAGCATGCGGTTTTGTTGCGGGTGTACGATCCGAGTACCGGACACTTTTTCTTCCGCCTGATTGATGGGGATCTCCAAGGCAAACGGAGTGTGAATGGCCTTACCGTCAATGGCGTACCCTGCCAATCTCATGTCCTCCAGCACGGTGATTTAATTATTTTTGGCGGTGATGTGCGCGCCCGCTACCACGCGGTTGCTAATGTCTCCGACTCCGGTTTTAATCGCTACACTCAAGCCCTTGAATCCGCGAGCATTCCCGATGGCCACCTCCCCAATCCGGCGGAGGCGGCGTTGTTAGAGCAGCAAATCTCCCAGTTAAGCGATGTCCAACTTCTGCGGCTCTCCTCGTTTCCAGAGTTAAGCCCCTATCCGATCATTGAACTCTCGCCCCAGGGTCGGATTACCTATTTGAACCCCGCCGCCATCAATGAATTTCCCGATCTAGAGAACACCGGCTTTAGCCATCCATTACTGACATGGCTACAGCAACAGTCCCTAAAGGAAGAACGGTTCTTTTTACAGGAGGTTGTCGTGGGCGATCGCACCTACGAAGTCACCATCCACAACCTGCGGGAAAGCGAACTGATTCGCTGCTATATCACCGATATTACGGAACGCAGGCGTTCGGAAATGGCTCTGCGCATTAGTGAGGAACGCTATGCCTTAGCGGCAGAAGGTGCCAACGATGGGCTGTGGGACTGGCACATTGTTGAGCGATCGGTCTATTACTCGCCCCGCTGGGAGCGACTGGTGGGCGAAACACCGGGCACCCTTAAACCCACGATTGACGAGTGGTGGCAGCGGGTGCATCCGGATGATCAGCAGCGGCTGCAAATAGAACTCAGGGAGCATCTGAAGGGGGTGCGCCCCCATTTTGAGTGTGAGTTTCGCCTGAAGCACGCCGATGGCAGCTATCGCTGGATGCGATCGCGGGGTAAAGCCCTACGCAACCCACAGGGGCAGCCCTATCGTATGGCAGGCTCGATGACGGATGTGACGGAGTACCACCTTATCCAAGAGCAAATTCTCCACGATGCCCTCCACGATGCCATGACCGGGCTACCGAATCGGGTGTTGATGATGGATCGGCTCGGGCAAGCCCTGATTCAGCGGGTGCGGCGACCCCATCGCCTCTTTGCCGTCCTCTTTTTAGATGTGGATCGCTTTAAGGTCATTAACGATAGCCTCGGCCATTTTGCGGGCGATCAGCTTCTGATGGGCATTGGCCAGCGCTTGCTCAGTTGTATCCGCGCCGAAGATACCGTTGCCCGCTTAGGGGGCGATGAATTTGCCATTCTCGTCACCGATTTAAGTGCCCCAGAGCAGGCGATTGAAATTGCCGAGCGCATCCTCTTGGCCCTCAGTCGCCCCTTTTTACTCGACGGCCATGAGGTGTTTACCAGCGCCAGTATTGGCATTGCCTTTCCGACCGCCGAAAGTACCACCGCCGAAGAGTTACTACGGGATGCGGACACGGCCATGTACCGTGCGAAATCCTTGGGCAAAGCACGCTATGAAGTGTTTAGCATGGCCATGCGGGCGCAGAGCATTGCCCTGATGCAAACCGAAAACGATCTCCGGCGAGCCGCCGAACGCAATGAATTTTTAGTCTATTACCAGCCCATCGTGGATTTGGCCTGTCAGCGGATTGTTGGCTTTGAAACGCTCCTGCGGTGGCAGCACCCGCAGCGGGGGATTGTCAGCCCCAGCGAGTTTATGACCATTGCTGAAGAGACGGGGCTAATTCTACCGATTAGTTGGTGGGTTATGGCGCAAGCGTGCCAGCAGATGCAGCGGTGGGGGCAGCAATTTCCCCAGAGTACAAAACTCAGTATTAGCGTGAACTTAACGGGGCGGCATTTTCAGCAGACGAACCTCATTCCGCAGTTAGAAGCCATCCTCAGTGAAACGGGATTTCCCCCCGAGCGGTTGCGACTCGAGGTCACCGAAGGGGTGTTAATTGAGAATAAGGAGGTAGCGATCGCGGCACTTGAGCAAATTCGTGCCATGGGCATTGGCGTGTATATGGACGATTTTGGCACCGGTTATTCCTCGTTAAGTTATTTGCACCGCTTCCCCATCGACACCCTCAAGATTGACCGCACGTTTATTGCCCCCCTCGATCACGAAGATCATTCCCTAACGATTGTGCATACAATTATTGCCCTAGCACAGGCACTCCAGTTAACGGTGGTGGCAGAGGGCATTGAAACCCAAGGGCAGTGTCATATGCTGCAACGCATGGGCTGTACCTACGGTCAGGGCTATTTCTTTGCCCGCCCCTTACCCACGGCCAAGGTCGAGGAGCTACTGGCGCGGCAGTCGTTACGGGTGCTGGCGAGTTAATAGGCACCCTCGCCAAAGAGGACAATGCGCACCGTTTCCACCAGAATTTCAAAATCAAGGTTCAGCGACCAGTTGTCAATGTAATACAGGTCAAGGCGGGCGGCTTCGTCAAAACTGTCAATGTGAGAGCGGCCTGAAATCTGCCACAGGCCGGTAATCCCGGGCATGACGTGGTGCCGCATATGGTGCCAAGAGTTAAAGCGAGCCACATCCCGTAGGGGCAGCGGGCGGGGCCCCACTAAGCTCATGTCCCCCCACAGGACATTAAACAGTTGCGGCAACTCATCAATACTGGTTTTGCGCAGGAATGCCCCCAAGGCGGTGCGGCGGGGATCGTCCTTGACTTTGAAAAGCACCCCATCCGCCGATTCGTTTTGAGCCTCTAGCTGCGCCTGAAGCTGGTCGGCATCGGCGCGCATGGTGCGAAATTTCCACATCTGAAAGACCCGCCCGTGTAAGCCCACCCGCTCCTGGCGAAAGAACACCGGCCCGGGTGAGGTGAGCTTGATGGCGATCGCCACCACAATCAGGAGCGGTGCCAAGACCAAAACACCCCCTAAGGCCAGGATCACGTCAAGGTAGCGCTTGAGACGATACTCCCAGCCGCTCAGGTAGGTCATGTCCACCCGCAGGGTTGGTAAAGCCGCCACCACTTCCGGCGTACCCCGACGGTAAAGCATTTCCAGACTTGAGGGAACCAACCGCAGCGGAATACCGTACTGCCGCAGTTGCCAGTACAGGGTCGAAGCCAAATGGGCCGGGGGCAGTCCTTCCACCACCACTTCCTGGGCGTGGCTCTCTAGGATCTGTTGTAGGGTCTCGGCATCGTGGGCGGTGGCTGCCGCCGCCACACCCACAATCTGGTAATTTTCCTTACGCTGGAGCAGAGTGCTAAGCCGCTGGTGGCGGTGTTCCGGCGCAATTAAAAAGACCCGTACCTGCTGCCGCGCCGCCAAGACCTTAAACGCTAGGCTGACCCCGAGGCGCAGGCCAACCACCAAGACAACACTCATGACCCAAGCACTAAAGAAGAGGGAGCGGGGCAAATCTAGTTTAGGGTCGTAAAAGTAACTCATAGCCAACGCCAGTAAGTACCCAAGGCTCACCACCTTAGCTAAGCGCAAATAGTTTTTCCAGTGGCCGTGGGGATGGTACAGGCCACTCAGGGTAACCAGTAGCAATAGTGCGGCAGCAAACAGCCAGAAAATGCTGGGTAGCCCCAAGAACTGCCACCACACCAGTTCCGCTGGAATGGGGGCATAGAGGCGATTCAGTTGCAAGCCCAGTTTCCAGGCCACCACAAGGGCAACCAGATCGCTAAAGAGCAGCAGCAGCGTGCGCGGGGTTTCGCGGGTAAACCACTTGCGCCCACAGGGGGAGCGGATGTCCCGCTTGAACTTCGAGAAGGAGTGAAACCCGGCCATATCTAGGTAACGGTACAGCGCTGGCGGCAGGCTGGCAGTTTTCCATCCATTGCCATCCCAACGATCTATTATAGAGTTTGACCTTTGCCGCTCCTTTTCCCTAGGGGTGGATTGTGTCGTGGTAACGGCTGGCCGTGAGGGCGATCGCGAGGGCATCGGCGGCATCATCGGGTTTAGGGAGCATGGCCAAATGCAACTCCCGCTGCACCGCCTCTTGTACCGCCGCTTTCGAGGCGTTACCATAGCCCGTTAAGGCCTGCTTGACTTGCGCTGGCGTGAATTCTAACAGCGGACACCCCAGTTGACTGAGCACCAGCAAAATGATGCCCCGCGCTTGCGCCACCAGAATAGTGTGACTCATTTTATAAAAAAATAATTTTTCAATGGCTACCACATCCGGTTTCAGGGTGGGAATTAACTGGTGCAGATCCGTATAAAGACTGTGGAGGCGATCGCCCACCGCCGCCCCCGCCGTCGTCACAATCACACCAAAATCGCAGACACGGCAACCGGTAGCTGTCAGTTCAATGCAGCCATAGCCAAGGGTAGCTAAGCCCGGATCAACCCCCAGAATGCGCACACTGGCCTCGAAACGCAACAGACAAGATACAATTGCCTATGGTGCATCCAAGGAGAGACCCCTGAGTACCCGAGTTATTATTGTCCGCCACGGTGAAAGTACCTTTAACGTTGAGCAGCGCGTCCAAGGGCACAGTGATGCCTCGTCCCTAACGGAGCGCGGTCGCTGGATGGCGCAGCAGGTGGGGATTGCCCTCCAAGGCATTCCCATTACCACAATTTACACTAGCCCCCTTAAGCGCGCCCAGGAAACAGCCGCAGGGATTTACAATCAACTGTCCACTCTAGGGCTACCTGCCCCCATCCCGGTGGATTTGCTCAAGGAAATTGCCTTACCCGCCTGGGAAGACCTCCCCTTTGCAGAGGTCAAAGCACGGTTTCCGGAGGACTACCGCCGCTGGCAGGAGGCACCCGAAACGTTGATGATGAAGATCCTCAACGAACAAGGGGAACCCAAGGAGTTTTTTCCGGCTCTTGACCTGTTTGATCGGGCGGGGTTGGTCTTAGACACACTCCTGCCCCAGCACGACAATGAGACGATTTTGATTGTGGGTCACAGTGGCATGAACCGCGCCCTCATTTGCACCGCTTTGGGGCTGGGGGTCAAGGGTTACCTGCGGCTACAGCAGGCCAACGGCGGGATTAGTGTGCTCAATTTTGTGAACGGTCGCAGCCAACCGGCTCAGTTAGAAGCCCTAAACCTCACCAGCCATCTGGGGGACCCGTTTCCGGAACCCCGCTTTAAGGAGCAAACCCTACGCATCTTTTTGGTACGCCATGGGGAAACCGACTGGAACCGCGAAGGCCGCTTTCAGGGCCAGATTGATGTGCCCTTGAATGACAATGGCCGTGCCCAAGCGGCGGCGGTGGCTGACTTTCTCAAGGATGTGACGCTTCATCACGCCCTCAGCAGTCCGCTGCTGCGCCCCAAAGACACGGCACTGGCCATTTTGCAGCATCATCCCCACGTCTCGCTGGATCTAGAACCCGCCCTCGCCGAAATTAGCCATGGGGATTGGGAGGGCAAGTTTGAGCCGGAGGTAGAAGCCCAGTATCCGGGAGAGCTAGAACGGTGGCGCACCACGCCTGCGGCAGTACAAATGCCCCAAGGGGAGAATTTACAGCAGGTGCGCGATCGCGTCGTTCAGGCATGGGAGCAGTGGCTAAGGCGGTGGCGGACTCATGCCCCAACCCCCCACAATGTTTTGGTGGTGGCCCATGATGCTACCAATAAGGTGCTGCTGTGCCACATTGTCGGCCTTGGGGTCGAGAATTTCTGGCTCTTTAAGCAGGGGAATGGCAGTGTGACGGTCATTGATTATCCCCTCAAGGGCGGCCTGCCGCGATTGCAGGCGGTCAATATTACAACCCATCTGGGAGGGGTACTGGATCGAACCGCCGCCGGAGCGTTGTAGCGCCATGACCGGGCAACTGTTGCAGCAGGTGCGGCTAGTGGATCCCCTCAACCGCCACGATTACCGTGCGGATGTGCTCCTTGAGGCCAATCAACTGGTGGCGATCGCCCCGACGGATATTCCCCCGGATTGCGAGCGGATTCCTGCCGAGGATTGGGTCTTGGCTCCCCCCTTGGTGGATCTCTATAGCCACAGCGGTGAACCCGGGTACGAAGCCCGCGAAACCCTCGCCTCCCTCTTGGCGGCAGCGGCAGCCGGAGGGGTACAGCACCTAACGCTGTTGCCCACCACCGATCCTGTGATTGACCAGCCCGCCGTGTGGCACTCGTTGCAGAGCCACCTACCCACCGACCACTGGGTACAGGTACGGGTCTGGGCTGCCCTCAGCCAAGGCTGTGGCGGCAAGGCGCTGGCGAACTTGGGTGAACTGGCAACCACCCCCGGCGTGGTGGGGTTTTGTGATGACATCGGCCTGACAAATTGGCCGCTGTTGCAGCGTGCCCTCACCTACCTGCAACCCTTCCAAACCCGGGTGGCCCTTTGGCCGTTTGATGCGGCACTGGCCGCCAATGGTGTGGCGCGGCACAGTCCCGAGGCACTGCGGTTAGGGCTGCCAGAACAGGTCATCTGCTGTGAAACGATACCGCTGCTGGCCATTCTCGAGCTAGCCGAGAGCGTGAGTACCCCCATTCACCTCATGCGCCTCTCTACCGCCCGCAGTGTCGATCTCCTGCGGCGCTATAAACCGGCGAACGTGACGGCGAGTGTGTCGTGGCTGCATTTACTGTTTGACACTAGCCACTTAGCAAGCTACGACCCGAACCTGCGGCTGGCTCCCCCCCTAGGTACGCCTGCGGATCGCCACGCCCTGATTGAGGGGCTAAAAACGGGGGTCATTGAGGCCATTGCCATTGACCATACGCCCCTCCTCTACGAAGAAAAAATGATCTCTTTTGCCGAAGCCTTGCCGGGAGCGATCGGACTCGAACTGGCCTTAGCGGCCCTCTGGCAAGCGCTCGTGATCCCGGGCCACCTCTGTGCCGTGGAGTTGTGGCACGCCCTGAGTACCGCCCCCGCCCGCATTCTTGGCCTGGACCCACCGCCATTGCAGCCCCCCAGCGGCAACGTTGTTCTGTTTGACCCCACCGCAACCTGGACGGTGACGGCTGAATGCCTGCGATCGCGCTCCCAGAATACCCCCTACTGGCAGCAACCCCTGCGCGGTCAACTCTCGCCCTTGTCGCCGAGCATTGCCTCTGGCCGCACCCACTGATCAAACTCGGCAGCGGTCAGATAGCCCAATTCCACCGCCGCCTCCTTGAGGGTTTTTTGTTCGCTGTAGGCTTTTTTGGCCACCGCCGCGGCCTTGTCGTAGCCAATGTGGGGGTTCAGGGCTGTCACCAGCATTAAGGATTGCTCTAGATGGCGTTGAATTTGGGCATGATCGGCCTCTAGTCCCCGCAAACAAAACTCGGTAAAGGCCTGACCCGCATCGCTGAGGAGTTCAACAGAGCGCAAAAGGTTGTGGATAATGAGGGGTTTATAGACATTTAGCTCAAAATTGCCCTGACTACCGGCAATGCCAATGGCCGCATCATTGCCCATCACTTGTACGCAGACCATGGTCAAGGCTTCGCACTGGGTTGGGTTCACCTTACCGGGCATAATCGAGGAGCCGGGTTCATTGGCGGGCAGCCGTAACTCCCCGAGGCCACAGCGGGGACCCGACCCCAGCCAGCGAATGTCATTGGCCATTTTCATGAGAGCCGCCGCAAGGGTTTTGAGGGCACCACTCAGCATCACGAGGGGATCGTGAGCCGCTAGGGCCGCAAAGCGGTTCTCGGCCACACAGAAAGGATAGCCGGTCATCTGGGCCAGTTCCTGCGCCACGCGATCGCCAAAGCCGCGGGGGGCATTCAAGCCGGTGCCCACTGCCGTGCCGCCAATGGCCAAAGGATACAGGTGGTGCAAGCAATAGTGCAAATGCTGCTCACAGGCAGCCAACTGGCTTGCATAGCCGGAAAACTCTTGCCCTAGGGTGAGGGGTACAGCGTCCATCAGGTGGGTGCGGCCAATTTTAATAATGCTGGCAAAGGCGGCCATTTTGTCCCTGAGAACCGTCAGCATATTGGCCAGCATCGGCAGCAGCCGCTCCTGCACCTCCAAGACGGCGGCAATGTGCATCGCTGTCGGAAAGGTATCGTTGGACGACTGGCTACAATTCACGTGATCGTTGGGGTGAACTGGAGTTTTGCTACCCTTAGTGCCCCCCGCCAACTCAATGGCACGATTAGCAATCACTTCGTTGACATTCATATTGGTTTGGGTGCCGCTGCCCGTCTGCCAAATGGAGAGGGGAAATTGATCGTCCCAGCGCCCTTCTAGAATCTCTGTGGCCGCTTGGATAATCCACGCTGCCTTGTCAGGATCCAACACCCCCAAGTCACGGTTAGCGATCGCCGCCGCTAGCTTCAACCGCGCCATGGCATAAATGACGGCAAGGGGCATCCGCAGGCCGCCAATGGGAAAGTATTTGAGGGAGCGGGCCGTTTGGGCACCCCAATAACAGTCGGCGGGTACCTCAATGGCACCGAGGGAATCGTATTCAGTACGGGTGGCAGCAGGCATCGTCAGTGGTTATTGAGTGGATTTTTGTAGCTCTAGGGCCTCAGTACCGGAGGCTAGACAGCCGCCCCCCTGCCAAACTAAGCTGGGAAACAGCCAGGGTTGGCCGAGCGGATGAGGCAGCGAACTCATAATTCGCCATAGGCTGGTTCAACTCCAGCACCCTGGATTCTTAGGGCGCAAGAGCTAAGCCATTGCCCACAGGCTATCATCTTGCCCCCGCAGTAGGCGAATTTGAGCAATAGCAAAAATTGTTGGAATAATGCGACCATAGTTGGTGGCGATCGCCCGCCAGCCCAGATCCGCCACAAACCACACCCACAGGGCCGTGCCCACAAAGGCCAACAGACTGCGGCCAAGGGCTACCTTAGCAGCCCCCGTCGCCACGCTTCGAGAAACCAAGGGCGCGATCGGCAGCTTCCGTCCCGCGAACTGCACCACACACTGACGCACCACCTGCTGCACTACAAGGCTGCGCATCATCGGAGTGAGGGCAATCACCGCCCCCCCTTCAAGGATCAGCCGCACAGTCTCAAGGGAAATAGGATGGCCATGGCGTAGCTCCGGCAGCGAGGCTTGAATATGCTCCGCCAAAACGCGGCGATCGCGATCGGGCAGCTTCGCCCACATCCGCTGCAACAGCCCCAGAAAAATCTCAACTTCTAATTCCGATACCGTCCAACTAGGAGAGAACTTAATGTTCAGGTAGCGACACACCCGCATCAGCGTTTGGCGATAACTAATTTGCTGGGCTTTGCCCTTGAGCACCGTCAGTCCATCGGCGGCCAAAAAGCGAAACCGTGCCTCAATGTGATCCAGCCATGCTTGACGATCCTGCGCCTGCACCGTAATGGGGTCGGGGGTATGAAGGTAGTCTAGGGGGTTGAGCCGCCGTCGGAACAAAATTTCCGTTAGGTCTTGCAACTCCTCCTCCGTAGCTAATTCGAGCGCAGCCCTTAGTTCATCCATGGGTTTAGCTCCAGCAGCAGCACAACACAAACATAAATGCCTCCATAATTATAGGCACTTCCCCTTAAATTGTGGTATAGACTTCACCGACCTGCCCCCCACAGGCATATTCCTAGGGCAGAGCCTCCCCAAGATTGAGCCACCATGGTAGGTTAACGGTTGAAACACCACAGGATGCAGGACTATGCAAACCAAGACCAAAGGGGAATCGCTTGTCCGGTTACTGGATGTGGGTAAGGCCTATCGCCAGCCCAATGGACAAGTGATTAGCATCATGGAAAATATCAACCTCGAGCTGCGCACCGGCGAAATTGTGGCGCTGCTTGGCCCCTCTGGTTCTGGCAAATCCACCCTGATGCGTATTATCACGGGTCTGATTGCCCCCACCTCCGGTCAGGTATTTTACCGCGAACAACCTATGCAGGGGCTAAACCCGGGGGCGGCCATTGTCTTTCAGAGTTCTGCCCTCTATCCATGGCTAACGGTTTTAGAAAATGTGGAACTGGGTCTAAAGGCGCTCGGTGAAGGACCGCGATCGCGCCGCCGCAAAGCCCTGCGCATGATTGACATCATTGGCCTTGATGGGTTTGAAAACGCCTACCCCAAGGAACTCTCGGGTGGAATGCGGCAGCGGGTGGGGTTTGCCCGCGCCCTTGCGGTGGAGCCGGAACTACTGTGTATGGATGAACCCTTTTCGGCGTTGGATGTGCTCACAGCGGAGAACCTGCGGTTTGAACTGCTGGATTTGTGGCTGGAGCACAAGATTCCGACCCAGAGCATTCTCATTGTGACCCACAACATTGAAGAAGCCGTGATTCTCGCCGATCGCATTATTGTGTTGGGCAGTAACCCCGGGCGCGTGCGGGCCGACTTTCCCATGACCTTGCCCCACTATCGCGATCGCAAACACCCCGAATTCCAAGCCATTGTGGATCGCATCTACAAAATCCTCACCAACCCCAATCTGGACGAGCTAGAGGCGCTAGAACCCAAGCCCGTGACACCCCCCACCCAAGAACCCCGCTATCCGCTACTGCCCCACGTGCGTATTGGCTCCATTGCCGGTTTACTGGAGTTGCTCGAGGACCGCAAGGAGGATCTCTACCGCATTGCCCAAGAGTTGCAACTGGAACTGGATGACATTCTGCCCATTGTCGAGGCCGCCCAGATGATGGAACTGGTTGAACTCAAAGAAGGGGATATTGGCGTGACCCCCATCGGCCATGCCTTTATTCAGGGGGATATTGACCAGCGCAAGCTGATCATCCGTCAACAGTTGTTAAAGGCCATTCGCTTGGTGCAGCAGATTCACACGTTCCTCACCGCCAAGCAAAACCATCGTATTCCCGAAAGCTTGGTACTGGATATTCTGGAGCGCCACTTTACCCCTCAAGAAGCCGATCGCCAACTGAATACAGCCATTGACTGGGGACGCTATGCCGAACTCTTTAGTTACGATGAGCCGGCCAAGGAAATTTTCTTGGAAACCAGTGACCAAGAAGATGCGCTGCCCCTAGAAACAACGGCCGTCTAGGGTTGCTCGTACTGGGGGCGAATGCGGCTATTAAACTCCGCTTCGTCCTTCAGAATCTGAAATACCTTATCCATGCTGGTGAGTTCAAAGAGCATCATCATCTGTTTGGGAATGCCACACAGGTAAAGCTGTCCACCCGCGGCTCGCAACGTTTTCAGGGCAACCACAAGGGCACCCAAACCCGAACTGTCAATGAACGTGACATCGCTACAGTCGAGCAGCAGCACTTGCACCCCTGCTTGGGCGCGATCGCTCACCGTTTGGCGAAACTCCTGTGCCTGAGGACCACCTAAAATACCCGAGAGCTTAATGACATCAACAGTACTAGCCATAATGTGTTCGTAGGGGACAAGGATTCCTCGCTAGTATAGTGGAGATTCTGGTTGATTTGCCCTCTGGGGTAATGGCTTCGCTGGCTATTTGGCCTCCAGCCAGTTTGCCGCCGCGTAACTCTCCACCTGGAGCGGCACACTCAGGGGAACCGCGGTTGTCATGACTTCGGGAATCTGGGTGTTTAGGTGCTCCCACGCTTGGGGTGGCATTTCCAGCACCAGTTCATCGTGGACTTGCAGCAGTAACTGCGCCCCATGGGGCTTGAGCAGGGGAGCCAGCTTGACCATGGCGCACTTAATAATATCGGCACTCGAGCCTTGAATGGGGGCATTGGCCGCCGCCCGTAGCAATCCCCGCTCGTAATTTGTCATTTTCAGTTGGCTGGTATCTAGATCGGCAATCTCCGCCGGTGACTTGCCGCGCAACTGTTGTAGCTCTTGGCTCTCGAACTGGAAATAGCGGCGACGGCCTAAAATGGTTTCCACATAGCCCTGACAGAGGGCAAGGCGCTCCATCTGGCGTAGGTAGCGGAACACCCCCGGGTAACGCTCATAAAAGCGTTGGATAAAGGCTTTGGCATCGGCCACACTGACTCCCGCTTCACGGGCAAAGCGCTGCGGCCCCATGCCATAAATCACACCAAAGTTAATAATTTTCCCCAGACGGCGATCGCTGGCGGTAATGTCCTCTTTTTCCAGCAGAAACTGGGCGGTTAAGCGGTGGACATCCTCACCCCGCTGGTAGGCACCCACCAATTCCGGCTCTTGGCTCAGGTGAGCCAGGATGCGTAGCTCAATTTGGGAGTAGTCTGCCGTAACCAATAGGTTGCCCGGCTCCGGCACAAAGGCTTTGCGGATTTGGCGGCTAAACTCGGTGCGGATGGGAATATTTTGCAGGTTGGGGTTGGAGGAAGACAGGCGACCCGTGGCCGTGACCGCTTGGTTAAAATCGGTGTGTACCCGCCCCGTATCCGGTCGCACTAGGGTGGGCAGCACATCCACGTAGGTGGATTTGAGTTTGGCGAGGGTGCGATGCGCCAAAATCAGGTCAATGATCGGGTGATCCCCCTGTAGCTTTTCAAGGGTAGCCGCATCGGTGGAGTAGCCGAGTTTGGTTTTGTGGGTTTTTTTGGTATCTAGGCCGAGGGTGCCAAAGAGTAACTCGCTCAACTGCTTGGGGGAGGCAAGGTTAAAGGGCTGACCCACCAATTCCCATGCCTGACGTTGAATGCGCTCCAGTTGGGCATCAATGTCTTGGGAAAGCTGGTGCAGGTATTGGGTGTCAAGGCGGATGCCCGTGGCTTCCATGTCGGCCAAAATGGGTTCGAGGGGCAGTTCCACCTCCAGCAACAGTTGCCGCAGACGCGGGGTGAGGTCTGCGTCTAGCTTCTCTTTGAGCAGGTAGGTGGCATAAACATCTAGGCCACAGTACTGGGCAACGACGGTTGGGCTAAAGTCGGCGAGGGTTTGGTCTTTGCCCACCAAGGATCGATAGCTTTGGGATTGAATGGGCAGGTAGCGCTGGCAAATGTCCTTGAGGTTATGGCTGGCTTCGGGATTGAGGACGTAGCTGGCCAGCATGGTATCAAAGACAACCCCCTGCAACTGAATCCCCTGAAAGCGCAGCACTAGCCGGTCAAATTTGGCGTTTTGCAACACCTTGGGATAGCGATCGCTCTCCAGAATAGGTCGGAGTGCCGCCAGCGTCTCGGCCAGCGGCAGGTTGTTGCCCTCCTTGTGCCCTAGGGGCAAATAGGCCACCTGATCTGGCTTGTCGCCCCAGCAACAGCCAATGCCCACCAACGTGGCATCGCGGGGACTTAAGCCCGTGGTTTCGGTATCCCAGGCCACCGGATGGGCGGCATCCGTACAGGTTTCCAGCGTCTGGATCAGGTCTGTTAACTGCTGGGGGGTTTCAATGAGTTGCACCGCCAACGGCTCAGGTGTGTCCGCAGCACTAAAAAACCACGTCTGATCCGGCTCCAGATCCGGCAGGGTTCCACCCAGTCGCAGATGCCACTGCTGCAATTGCATCCGCAGGGAGTGAAACTCGAGTTGGGTTAAGAGTTGATCTAGGGCTGGCCAGTCAAAGGGGCTGAGCCGCAGGTCGTCAATATCTAGCTCTAGGGGCACATCTAGGACAATTTGCGCCAAGGCTTTGGAGTGCTGCGCGTCGGCCTCACCAGCGGTCAGTTTGGCCTTGAGGCTGGCAGGTTTAATCTCACTAAGGTGGGCATAGATAGCCTCAAGGGTGGGATACTGGCTCAACAGTTGGACGGCGGTTTTCGGGCCAATGCCCTTAATACCGGGGATGCGATCGGAGGCATCGCCACACAGGGCTTTGTAATCGACGATTTGCTCGGGCCATACCCCCATTTTCTGCTGCACTTTGACCGCATCAAACCGATCAGGGAGCGTTTTACTGCGTTGGCTAGGGCTGTTGCTCAGGTACATCACCTGCACCAAGCCGGCCCGATCCACCAGTTGAAAGAGGTCGCGATCGCCACTGACAATGGTGGTATGCCAGCCCCGGTCTCTTAAGCGATGCGCCACCGTCCCAATCACATCATCCGCTTCGTACCCCGGACAGGTGAGCAACGGCAGCCGCAAAGCCGTCAGTAACGCTTGCAGGTTCTGAATATCGACAATAAAATCTTCTGGGGTTTCGGCCCGCCCCGCTTTGTAGTTTTCGTCTGCCTCATGGCGAAAGGTAGGTTCCCCTAAGTCAAAGGCAATGGCCACATGCTCCGGCGGCTGTTGCTCAAGGATTTCCAGCAGCGCCTTCAGGAAGCCAAAACAAACACTGGTGGGAATACCGGTGGAGGTGCGCAAGCCGCCATCTCGACCTTTACTGAAGGCATAGTAGGCGCGAAAGGCAAGGGAGTGACCGTCAATGAGGAGCAGGGTCGGTGCAGGCATCGTCGTGTAGCAGCGTACCCTCTAAAGATACACCTGTTCGAGAATTCCCCGCAGGCGATCGTAGTCATCCTTAAGGAGCCGATTCAGGAGTTGCGCCGCTTGCACAAGCCAAGGGCGATCGCCCCCCCGTAACTGGTACAGGTGCCGCAGGGTGGCAGCAATCAGGGCATCACCGGGACCGTAGCGGAGCGTCAAGAGGGTGCGCAAAAAGGTTAACTGCTGACTAAAGGCAACCACAACCGCTGGCTCGCAGGGATAGACCTGCTGGTGCATCGGGGGCGGCTGCGGCGGCAGATGATGATAGACCTGCCCCTGCTCCTGAAACCCCACGATACCAATGGTGACTTCCGTTTTTAGCATGGCGAAGATGTGGGGCTGCTCTTGGCGCAGTTGCGTTAGCGATAGCCCCAGCGCCGTGGCACGATGGATGGTGTCAATAGGAGCCGTGACGGCGTAGGCCACCACACCGTAAATGTAGCGATCGCCATCGGGCACCCACACCCAACTGCCTAGGGCAGGGATGGGCGGAAAATCCAGCGTGGGGGGGTCATAGCACTGGGCAATCAGGTGATCCGTTGCCGTTTGCACCACTTCCGCAAAGGGTGCCAAGGTAGGCGGTGGATGAGCGGGTTCAGGATCCCGGGGCGATCGCCGGGGCATGGCCTACTTTTTCCCCTTGGTCACCGTCACCGGAGTCAGCTCCGAGAGGCGAAACGTGACGAGCTTATCCCAGTTCCCACCCTCAAAGAGCACAGCCGCTTTACCATCGGTGACCCGCTGGACAATCCCCTGGAACTGGTAATAGGTATCATTGGCATTGGTCACTTTCACGGTCATTCCGGGCAAAATCGTGGGGACTGTCTCTACTGGCATAGCAACACCTCGTAACCTGATTGTGCTTTTATTATCACCAAAAAGCTCTGGGGGTAAAGCCCATGCATCCACCATTCCCCTCAATCAGTATTATTACGGCTACTTATAACGCGGTCGAGCACCTGCCAGGCCTAATTGAATCCATTCGGCAGCAGCGCGATCGCGACGTTGAATGGATTGTGATTGATGGTGGGTCTAAGGATGGTACCCTTGACCTCATTCAAGGGGCAACCGATGTGATTAGCGACTACGTGAGTGAACCCGATTTTGGTATTTTCCATGCCCTGAACAAGGGAATTCAGCGGGCATCAGGGGAATATTACCTAGTTGTGGGTGCCGATGATCGCCTCGATCCGATGGCGATCGCTAACTATCGGCAGGCCGCAGCCAAATCTGGTGCAGATATTATTGCAGCAAATGTTTACTCAGAGGAGCAACAACTGATTCAGCCGACCGGCGGAGCCATCTGGCACCATGGCGTACAATCCTTTACAACAGTGCAGTCTGTCGGCACCCTCATTCGACGGGCACTGCATCGCACCTACGGTTACTACTCCCATCGCTATCCCACCGCAGCCGATGCCGCTTTTATCCTCAAGGCCACTCAACACGGAGCCAGCATTGCTAAGGCAAATTTTGTTGCAGGTTACTACAACACAAAAGGCTTTTCCTACCGTTATAAAGCTGCTCTACTTTGTGAAATATTTCTCATTCAAAAGGAATTTTTTCCAAAATCAATACAATTATTACTATTAATTTATCGTCTCATTAAAAATTACTTTCAGCTCTAGAGACAAATGGATTACAGAATTCTTGGCCATATTACTGCCTATAATGATTTAGAATCACTAAATAATTGTATTATCAGTTTGTCCAATCAAACCTATAGGCTTGAAGAGTTACTTATTATTGATAATTCTCCCGTGGCATTGGCTATCACTTCAAGTTTAAGTCATATCCCGCTAAACATTCAGCATTATCCCGAAAATATTGGTGTAGCAGGTAGTCTCTTTAAAGGTATTGAATATGCTATCAGAAATAATTTTGATTTTATCTGGACATTTGATCAAGATAGTTTTGCAGTTCCTAGCACACTAGAAAAATTAATAGATTTCTATAAGCACTGGCCAGTCAAAGAAGAGATTGGCATCATTGCTTGTCTAGCAGTTGATCGAATCACAGGTCAAAAAGATGGCGGTTTTTTATACCAAAATTACCGTTTTCAAAAAATCTCCTACAATGCCTTAAAAAATTACTATGAATGTGATGCGGTCATTACTTCAGGCTCACTAATTAGCTGCCAAGTAGCAAGAAATGTACCGCTTCCTAATTCGCTCCTATTTATAGATGCGGTTGACCTAGACTACTGCACTAAAATTCGACAGTACAACTATAAGATCTTTGTCCTCAGTTCAGTAATTCTAGCACATCGATTTGGCCAATCAATAAAAGTTCACCTACCCTGCACGTCTGAGGATAGGTATTTATATACCTATTCGTCTCTTAGATACTTTTATGTTCACAGAAACCATACCTACTTGGAAATACGCCTAGCACGAACTCTATTCTGGCAGCTAGTGTCGCTAATATACCGTATCCTGAAAGCTGTCAGGAAAATTGGGGTCATTTTAATCTTTGAATCAACCGAGAAACCCTTCAAGGTTTATGGATGCCTAAAAGGTACGGTAGATGGGGTAATCGGTCGCCTTGGTAAAACGTGGTGCTGAGGTTTTACGGTTGTCTTAGGCGCATCATTTCTGTTTGAATGCGTTGGCTAAAGGCAGTGTCCTGCTGTGCTCGCAGGGTAATGGCATTAAATTGCTCAAGGGTCATATTGTATTTCTTGAGAACTTGCATGGCCTCGCGCACATAACTGGCACAAATGGTTTCCATGCCACTGGGGATATTTTGCGGACTCATGCCAAAACAGGAATTACGAGGCACTTGCCCCCCGGCCACCGCCTGAGCTTGGCGATAATACTTTTGGCGGATGGGCTCAATTTCTAAGATCACACGGGCATAGTTGATGACCTCCCACGGCGCAATAACATCGCTCTGAGCCACTGCCTGACCTAGGGAGGCAACGGGAATCCCATTTGTTAAAACCAACCCTAGTGTTAGAACGGGTAACCAAGTCCAACGCATTCTATGTGCTACCACCACGCTCGGGAGATTCTCTATACACTCTACTTGGAATCTCCTAGCAAGATTCAGGTTCCCGACCGCTGGGAGCGCGGGAGCACTTTTAGATAACGCTGACCCCGATATTGATAGCTGCCAAGGTATTCGTGTTGCTCGAGGGGGGTGGTATTTGCACTGGCTTCGAGCCACAGGTGCAGCCCGCTCAAGCCTTCAATGAGGACGTTCAAAATCCCTAGCTTCAGGCAGTAGCGCTGGGTGGCGATCGCCCCCCGATAGTCCCGCTTGCGAAAGCAGCCAAAATGCTTCAGTTGGTGGCCGCGAAACCACAAATGCTGGTGATCCGCACTTAGGCAACCTGCGCTCACCAGATCATGGTGACTCAGAATGTCCATGGCCACCTCCAAAACAGGGATATTACGTTTTAATTCTAGGGGGAAAATGGTAGCTTTTGCTACAGAATACCCAGTCTAGCAATGAATCTTTATGCAAAATTGATGGGGATCAATCGATTACAGGGGCCAAACCCGTGGTTGGCAGGGGGGATGATCGGGGTGCAGATGATGCCGTAGCAGTTGCCACGCTGCTATAAACCATCGCCGTAGTTCTGCAGTTGAGTGTCCCCGATAGCGGCAGACCACACCCTGAATGAGGCGGCTAACCCCTCGCTCGCCCTGTAGGTCACTGCCCAGTTCCCGTAAGGCCATCACCTGTTCTGGGGAAATGGCAGCCCCAATCCATGCCAAGGTACCCACGAGAGTACACTCCGCCAAGCCGTTGCGGGAAGCCAGCCATAGGGGGGTGCCCTCTAGGTACTGACGATCAATCCAGAGGGGTACGCCCGCTTGCCACACGTCGGTGCGCGATCGCCAGTGGCCGGCGAGGAAGGCTTCGCCGCGAGCGGTGCGACCAAAGCGGGTCATCTCCCACAGGCAGACGTGGGCCGTGGGGGCCAAGTCAATGTGCAGGTGGTGATGGTACTGAGCGCCATGGAAGAGGATCGTTTCCTGAGGTAGCCATTCGAGGGAGGCTCCTGCCCCAATGGTGCAGTGAATCTGCTGCTCCACCGGGGACTGGGCGCGACCATACACCTTGGCGGCGGCGGCGGTGGTAATGAGGGCATGGCAGTGGGGGTCAAGGGTAATGGTTTGCCGCAGGCGATCGCCCCCCACATAGCCCCCCGCGGTGTGCAGTAGGACGTTATGGCAAACGCGCCCCCCCTCCGGATAAAAGGAGCGCTGAAGTTTTAATGGCGCTGAAGCATAGGTGCGGTAGGCAATGGTTTGTTCCTGCTGCCAACCGTAGGCTAGCTCCAGTTCTCCTAGCCAGCCTGCCACGAACCCTTACCCGCTCACCGTGGCTAAGGGCTGCCGTTGCTGCTGCACCTCGAGGTACAACAACAGGGCGTTAATATCCGCCGGGTTAACACCGCCAATCCGCCGCGCTTGGCCAAGGGTCAGGGGGCGAATTGCACTCAGTTTTTCGCGGGCTTCCATCGATAGGGTGGGAATGGCAAAGTAATCGAGGTCGGCAGGCAGCGGTCGTTGCTCTTGGCGGGCAATCTGTTCAATTTCCCGCTGTTGGCGATCGATGTACCCCTCGTACTTAATGGCAATTTCGACGGCCTCTTTTTCGGGAGCCGCTAGTTCGGCATTACCCAACCCATGCTGATCCAAAATGTCGTAATGCACGCCAGAGCGCCGCAGTAAATCTGCTAGGGTAATGGCACTCTTAATGGCTTGGCCCGTTGCGGCCACAATCTGCTCCCCAATGGGGTCGTGGGCTTTAATCCGAGTGGCCTGTAGGCGTTGACGTTCTGTCGCCAGCCGCTGTTGCTTCGACTGGAAGACTTGCCACTGCTGTTCACTCACTAAGCCAATCTCATAGCCTAGGGGAGTCAGGCGCCGATCGGCATTGTCAGACCGCAGTACGAGGCGATATTCCGACCGACTGGTGAGCATACGGTAGGGTTCGCGCAGTTCCTTGGTACACAAATCGTCAATGAGGGTGCCAATATAGCTCTGGTGGCGCGGGAACGTGATCATGGGTTGCCTTTTAACAAACCGCGCCGCATTAATACCGGCCACAATCCCCTGAGCCGCCGCCTCTTCGTAGCCGGTGGTGCCATTGATCTGACCGGCACAAAACAGCCCCTGAATTTTCTTGGTCATCAGGGTGGGGAAGCACTGGGTAGCAGGTAGATAATCGTACTCCACCGCATAGGCCGGACGCAGCATAATGCACTGCTCTAGCCCGGGCAAGGTGCGCAGCAGTTGCAGTTGTAGCGGCTCGGGTAACCCCGTGGAAAACCCTTGAATATAAAGCTCGGGGGTATCGCGTCCCTCCGGTTCAATGAAAATTTGATGACTCTCTTTATCGGCAAAACGGACGATTTTATCTTCAATGCTGGGGCAGTAGCGCGGGCCTTTGGCCTCGACCCAGCCACCATAGACGGGGGTGAGGTGCAAGTTCTCGCGAATGAGTTGGTGGGTGGCGGCGGTGGTACGGGTTAAATAGCAGTATTCTTGGGGGCGCTCGACCCAAGCGCTGGGGTCAAAGCTAAACCAACGTACCTGCTCATCCGGGGGTTGCGGTTCCATTTTGCTGTAATCCACCGAGCGGCGATCCACTCGGGCTGGCGTACCGGTTTTGAGGCGATCCACTTCAAACCCAAGTCGAGCCAACGTCTGAGAGAGGCCTTCTGCGGCAAACTCGCCCGCGCGCCCGGCGGCCATGGATTTGTTGCCCACCCAAATGCGCCCCCCGAGGAAGGTGCCGGTAGTTAAAATAACGGCTTGGCAGCGAAAGGCAACCCCAAAGTAAGTTTCTACGCCGATGACGGTATCGTTGCGGTCAAGGATCAGGTCAGTGACCATACCTTCGCGCACCCGCAGGTGGGGTTGATTTTCCACAATCTGCTTCATGACGGCGCTGTATTCCCGCTTGTCGGTTTGTGCCCGCAGCGCCCAGACTGCTGGCCCACGAGACGCATTCAAGAGGCGCTTTTGCAGATAGGTGCGATCGCTCACCCGGCCGATTTCACCACCGAGGGCATCCACTTCATGAACCAGTTGGGATTTGGCGGGTCCCCCGACCGCCGGGTTGCAGGGCTGCCAAGCAATTTTATCGAGGTTGAGGGTGAGCAATAGGGTGTGGCAGCCTAATCGTGCCGTGGCCAAGGCGGCTTCACAGCCTGCATGACCGGCACCAACAACAATCACATCAAACTCGTCTTGAAAGGGGGTGGACATGCCTGATCAAACCTTTAGAAAAATGTGGCACTACCGGAAAAGCCAGCCAACAGTTGCACCAGAAACTGCAAGAGGAAAAAAGCAATAATCGGCGAAAAATCGAGGCCGCCAATGGGCGGAATCAGCCCCCGAAAAATGTTTAAGTAGGGATCCGTCAGTTGGCTTAACCATGAAAAGGGCGGGTTATACCAGTTCACATTGGGAAACCAAGACAGGAGTACCCGAATTAAGAGGATAATAAGGTAGATTTGCAGGAAGTTGGCAATCCCCCTCAAGAGGATAGGGAGTACGGGTGCCTCGGTCATAGGGTTCCTCTAGGCAATGCTGGCGGACAACTTTTATTCTACCCAATGCAGGTGAGTGAGATGGCGATGTTCCCTGAACACCCATGGTACGCAGCGGCACAACTGCTGCAACCGTCTCTGATTCGCCTCTTGGATCATCTGCGGCGACAGTTAGAGACTTCTGGTTGGCAGGGGGAGTACGAAACAGTTGAACTGCCTTCTGCCACGGGTGAGCCAGAACCACAGGTGCTCTACTGGTTGCATTTACGGCGGGGCGATCGCCACCAGCGGCTGAACCTGTGGGAACTCTGTTACCAAATTTGTTTTACGGACTATTGCCCCCAACTCGACTACGCGGGCATTCGCGACTTTCAGGTGGGGGAGGTTAAGGCGGATATGGCCTTATTCGATGTCGCAGGCGAGGTGGACTGGCACCGCCTCGATCAAAAAGCGGCCAAGGTGGTGGCCACCGTGTTTGCGGGCTTAGAACCGTCCCCCAACTAGTCGTTGCGGTCGAAACAGGTTAGGATCAGCACGTTTTGGTTGGTCAACAAGCAAAAGAGATGGGTGCTGGATCAGCAACGGTAGCAACAGCAACGGCGGCCTGGAGTATTGAGGCCAGCGAACAACTGTACCGCATTCAGGGGTGGGGTGAGCCTTACTTCGGCATTAATGCGGCGGGGCATGTGACGGTCTCCCCCAAGGGCGATCGCGGCGGCTCCCTTGACCTCTACGAACTGGTGCAAGCCCTACAACAGCGCAATATTGGCCTGCCCATTTTGCTCCGCTTCCCAGATATTCTGGAGGATCGGATTGAGCGGCTGAATGCCTGTTTTGCCCGGGCGATCGCCCGCTACGGCTATAACGGCACCTATAAGGGGGTGTTTCCGGTCAAGTGTAATCAGCAGCGCCACATTATCGAAGCGCTGGTGCGCTTTGGCCGGTCCCACCAGTTTGGTCTTGAGGCGGGGTCAAAGCCAGAGTTACTCATTGCCCTTGCCATGCTAAACACCGCCGGTGCCCTCCTCATTTGCAATGGCTACAAAGACCGGAGCTACATTGAAACCGCAATTCTGGCGCGGCGACTCGGCCACACCCCGATCATTGTCCTAGAGCAACCGGAGGAAGTGCCGCAAGTGATTGCCGTCAGCCAAGCCCTCGGCATTGCCCCAATTGTGGGGGTACGGGCAAAGCTGAGTACCCAAGGGGTAGGCCGCTGGGGGACCTCGGCGGGCGATCGCGCCAAATTTGGCCTCACGGTGCCAGAAATTTTAACGGCGGTGGAGCAACTGCGCCAAGCCGAAATGCTGGACTCGCTGCAACTGCTGCACTTTCACATTGGTTCGCAAATTTCCGCCATTAGCGTCATTAAAGATGCCATTCGCGAAGCGGGGCAGATTTACGGTGAGCTGGTGCGCCTAGGTGCGAATATGCAGTACCTTGACGTGGGCGGCGGGCTGGGGGTGGACTACGATGGCTCTAAAACCAACTTCCATGCCTCCAAAAACTACAGTATGCAAAATTACGCCAGTGATGTGGTAGCGGAAATTAAGGAGGCCTGTAGCGAGCGCAATATCCCCGTACCAACCCTGATTAGCGAAAGTGGTCGTGCCATTGCCTCCCACCAGTCGGTGCTGGTGTTTAATGTGCTGGGGGTGAGTGAAGTGCCCAAGGTGGTGCCCGAGCCAGCCACGGCGGACGAGCACCTGATTATTCGGAACCTCTACGATACCTACCAAAGCATTGATGCCACCAATTACCAAGAAGCCTACAATGATGCCCTCCAGTTCAAAAGTGAGGCCATTAGCCTCTTTAACTTTGGCTACCTGAGCTTACCGGAGCGGGGACGGGCAGAGCAGTTATTTTGGGCCTGCTGCGGCAAAATTCTGGCGATCGCCCGCCAGCAGGAGTACGTGCCGGATGATCTCGAAGACCTTGAGAAGATCATGGCCTCGATTTACTACATCAACCTGTCGGTGTTTCAGTCGGTACCCGACAGTTGGGCCATTGATCAACTGTTTCCGATTATGCCGATTCACCGCCTTGAAGAGGAACCCACCGAGCGCGGTATTTTGGCCGACCTCACCTGTGACAGCGACGGTAAAATCGACCAGTTTATTGATCTGCGGGATGTAAAATCGGTTCTGGAACTGCATCCCCTGCGCCCCGGGGAACCCTACTATCTGGGGTTGTTTCTCAACGGTGCCTACCAAGAGATTATGGGCAACCTCCACAACCTGTTTGGCGACACGAATGCGGTTCATATTCGCCTGACTCCCAAAGGCTATGAAATTGAGCACCTCGTCCGAGGCGATACAATGCAAGAAGTACTGGGGTATGTGCAGTACCACGGGGACGCGCTCCTTGAACAGATTCGCCGCCGTGCCGAAGAGGCCCTTGCCGAGCAGCACATTACCCTTGCAGAGGCACAGCACCTGCTGGAAAACTATGAGCATAGCCTACGCAGTTACACCTACCTATCGACTTAGGAATGTCCATGCTGGGAACCTTTCAGGCAAGTCATCTGCGGATTGAAGTACCAGCAACGGCAGCGCAGTTGACCCCTTACTTAACAGAGTTAAAACAGATTCAGCAATGGCTGTGGCCGTTGCACCTCGAGGGTGGGGGCGATCGCCTCCAGCAGGGGAGCCATTTTACCACTCAGTTGGGCTGGCTGCGCATTGAGCATAGGGTTGAACTGATCAGTGCCGGACGCTTAGTACTGGTGCTGCGCGCAGGCATTGAAGGCTGGCAGGAATGGTGCTGGGGAGACGGGTGGGTGCAATCCTGCATAGAGGGTGTGACCCCCCTACCCCTTGAACTGGGGCAAACGCTGCTGCTGTGGCGACTGCGTGCGGCTCTATCCCCGTAAAATGCCCAGTATTTTTGTGAGGTATCCGTTCCGTTGAAGCAATTCCGCCGCTACCCCATTGGCCTCATCCTCAGTCTGCTGCTCCTAAGCGGTTGTGAAGGCAGTGGTCTGCAAAACCTGTTTGCTGCTGATTCCAACGCCGAGCAGTGGGGGGCAAGCCCTAGCCCCTCGCCGGCTGCCGTTGCCACAACCCTACCAGACACCCTGCGCTTTCCCAATGCCACCCTGCTAGAAACTCAGCCCCTACCTAGCGACCCGAACACGATCCAAACCCGTTGGCAAGCCAGCGCACCCGCGATCGCCATCCAGCAGTTTTACGGCGAACAGTTTCAGCAAACAAACTGGCGGCTTTTAGATCAGCAGGTAGCGGATAACCGCATTACCCTCAAGGGATCTGGCTCAAATTTAGAGGTCACTGTCACCATTAACACCGCTCCCGTTAATAACACCACCGAATTTACCGTGGCCTACCGACCCACCACCGGCAGTGGGTCACCGTCGCCAACCCCCTCGCCCGCGGCGGCACTGACCCCCCAAACCTTTACGGATTTGGACGCGGCTCCCGCTCCCTTTCAGGCGGCCATTCGCGAACTGGCAGAACTGGGTACCTTACCAACCGCCAACAATGAACTGGATCCCAACAGCCCCATTAGCCGCAGCCAGTTTGCCCGCTGGTTGGTGATCACCTACAACCGCTTTTACGAAGACCGTCCCGCCCGCCAAATTCGCTTGGGTACCCCGAACGATGAGCCGGTGTTTCAAGACGTGCCCCGCCAGCATCCCGACTTTCCCTATATTCAGGGGTTGGCCATGGCCGGGTTCTTACCTAGCCCACTAACGGGAGATGCCAGCGCCCTCTTTCGTCCCGATGCCTCCCTTACTCGCGAAACCCTGTTGCAGTGGAAAGTGCCTCTCGATCAACAGGGGCGGCTCAGCCCTAGTACGATTGATCGCATCCAGCAAACGTGGGGCTTCAAGGACAGTAGCCGTATTGGCCCCAGCGCCGTTAGTGCCGTTGCCGCAGATTACTTGGCAGGGGATCTCTCGAATATTCGCCGCGTCTGGGGAGAAACCCTGCTGCTGCAACCCCAAAAGGTAGTGAGTCGTGCCGAAGCCGCTATGGCCCTTTGGTACATTGGCAATGGCAGTGAGGGGCTTTCCGCCCAAACCGTCCTGCAAGCGCGGTCTCCGTCCTAGGGACGCCAAGGAAACTGCCGGAAATTCGGCGGTCGTTTCTCTAAAAACGCCTGTTTTCCTTCCGCACTTTCTTGGCTCAGGTAGTAGAGCAGGGTGGCATTGCCGGCAAGTTCCTGCAACCCCGCCTGACCATCACAGTCGGCATTAAAGGCTGACTTGAGACAGCGAATCGCCAAAGGACTGTGGTTGAGAATCTCCTTAGCCCAGCGGATGCCTTCCGCTTCGAGTTCGGCCACCGGCACCACGGCATTCACAAGTCCCATGGCCAGAGCGTCAGCCGCGCTGTACTGACGGCAGAGAAACCAGATTTCGCGCGCTTTCTTTTGGCCAACAATGCGGGCAAGGTAGCTCGCCCCAAACCCACCGTCAAAGCTACCCACCCGCGGCCCCGTCTGACCAAACACGGCATTGTCCGCAGCAATGGTGAGGTCACACACCAAATGTAGGACATGGCCACCCCCAATCGCATAGCCCGCCACCAAGGCAATCACCACCTTGGGTAAGGTGCGAATTTGCCGCTGTAAATCGAGGACATTCAGCCGTGCCACCCCCTGCTCGTCGAGATAGCCTGCTTCAGCGCGAATACTTTGATCGCCGCCAGCACAAAAGGCATACTTGCCGTCACTGTGGGGGCCTGCGCCCATCAGCAACACAACGCCGATGGTGGGGTCGTTGCGGGCATCCTCAAAGGCTTCACTCATCTCCACAATAGTCTGTGGGCGGAAGGCATTCCGCTTATGGGGGCGGTTAATGGTAATTTTGGCGATGCCCGCTGCTTTGTGATACAAAATATCGCTGTAGTCGTGAACGGGTTGCCAGAGAACGTCGCTCATAGGGTGTTGATGGCAATTTTTCAGATCCAACGCCTAACGGCTGCCTTGCAGTTGCTTGACTTGCTCAGTGGTCAAGATGGTGAGCATTTCAGCGCGGGTATCCTGCATGACTTTGTTCATTTGGGTTTTCTGCTCTGGCCGCAGAGCCACCATATCCATTGCCTCGCCCGTGGATTTACCTTGCTTAATCGCGTTGCGGAACAGCCGCTGTTGGTTGCTGTCGAGAATGGCTAAAATGCGCTCGTTCGTTTTTAGGGTCAGCCGCAGCAGGGCTTGCTTTTGAGTCACACTTAGGTTGAGCTTTTGCATCTGCTCTGCCGTCAGCAGGCCACCGCTACTTTGGCCACGGGCAACCGACGGCAGCCAAACGCTACCCACACTCACTAGCAGGGCGATCGCCACTGCAACAGTTTGCCGATTTACAGTCATACGTGCCTCACCACGGCTAACATGTCTATGCTAACAGAGGGGTTGGCACTCATCCATGCCAAGCACCGCCCTTTGGGGTGGCCGGAATAACTTAACATTTACTCTCAAAAAAGTTCAGCTAAAGCAGCAGGAGCCCCGCACTCTGCCCCCCACCCCCGCCCCCTGCCCCCGCAAGCGGGGGTTGGAGGGGCTAGGGGGTAGGGCGAGTGTCGGGAGGAATGCGAGGGAGCCGGACAATCATTTATCGGACATACAGGCAACCTTCTTCTGATGAGATACACTATATCCATGAACCACGTCCTGACTATCTCCTGCAAGCTTAAGGTATCCGAGTCGCAAGCGGTCAAGCTGGATGCGACAGTGGATGCTTTTGCAAAGGCCTTGAACTGGGTAAACCAGAATACGCCAGAGAAGATAGTCAATGCGGTCAAACTGCAATCCCTTTGCTATCACGAGATTCGCGCTCGGTTTGGCTTGTCGAGTAATTTGGCTCAGCAAGTTTGCCGTCGAGTTGCAGGGTCTCGCAAGGTTGCTAGGCGAAAACAACGCCCAGTCAAAGCATTCAAGACTGGTTTTGTCACCTATGACGCTCGGATCTTCTCTTTTCGTGAGAAAGACTGGACGGTCTCTCTCACTACCGTTAATGGTCGTGAGCGGTTTGATCTGGCAATTGGCAGCTACCAAAGAGGGATGCTGAAGGGATCTGCCCCTAAGTCGGCAACGCTGGTCAAGCGGCAAGACGGCTCCTACTACATCCAGATTTGCTTGGAGTTGGAACCGCCAAAGCCGCACGATAGCGATAAGGGTTTGGGGGTGGACTTGGGAAGGACGGATATTGCACACACTTCGGAAGGACAACACTGGGATGGACAAAACATAACCAAAGTTCGTGACCACTTTGCTAATTTGAGAGCCGCTAATTTGAGAGCCACGCTCCAGCACAAAGCCAGTAAGGGCACACGCAGTTCTAGACGGAGATGCCGTCAACTGCTACAACGGTTGTCTGGTCGTGAGCGAAGGTTTCAAACATGGGTCAACCACAATGTTTCTAAGCGCATCGTTGAAACCGCTAAATCTCTTTCTGCCAGCATTGCCATTGAAGATTTGACGGGCATTCGAGAGCGTATCAACCAACAGCCTCGCAACAAAACGGAACGCAGACGTAGTAATAGTTGGGCGTTCCACCAATTGAGGTTGTTTGTTGAGTACAAGGCTTTGGGTGCTGGGGTGAAGGTTTATCCCGTTCACCCCCGTTATACCTCTCAAACGTGCCATCGATGCCTGCACATTCATCCGGATCCCGATAAGTCCTATCGGAACGGTAAGCGATTCAAGTGTGGGCATTGTGGTTGGCATGGTGACGCTGATTTCAACGGTGCGAAGAATATTGCTACGTTGGGGGCGCTTGTAAACCGCCCTAGAGGTTCTTGGTTATCTTGCGAGATGACTGGAGGGCTACAGAAAGCCTGTGCTGTACCCCCAAACCCCCGCACGCGGGGGCAAGGGGGCAAGGTCAGCGTCGGGTAGTTTACTATAATGCCAATCGAAATATAATGCCAATCGAAAGTTCTTTAGCACTCCTGTGACCTCAATTGCCTCCACCTATCATCAGGCGGCACAGCGTATTGCTAGCCATCCTCAGTCCGAACGCCTGCGGAAGCTGTTATTTGCGCTGCACTATCACCAGTGGCCGTCCCATGCCCCTGAGATGAACACGGCGCAATTGGAGGAGATGTTGGGGGCAATTGTGCAGCACAGCCAAACCCCCAAGGGCCTCGCCACGCAACTGACCGGAATTGTCAGCACCCTCAATAAGGCGCAGGTGTATCAAAAGGTGGCGGCGGCACTGCTACAAATTGTTGCCCCCCTTTATCCCCAAGCCAGTTCAGTGGCGGTAGCCAAACCGGCGCTATCGATGGCTGAACTGTACAATCTTCGCCTTGAACTGACCCGCTACTGCACCCCCTTGCAGGTCAAACTACTCTTGGCGGCACTGCTCACCCACAAACCCGTTCATGCCCAAGGGCTAGAGCGCTTTACCCTGATTGATTTGCTCCAGCGGGTTGTCGGTCGCTTTAGCGATAGTGAGGCTCTACGAGCAAGGGTACAGCAGGCGCTACAGCAGTTTAACAATGATGGGGTCTATGCCAATGTGGGCGATCGCCTACTGAAGCTGCTCCAGCGGTTCCCCTCAGACGCAGCCGTTGAAGTCACTATGGAAACAACACCGCCAACCGTTGACCCAGCAGCGGGGGATGACGACGACGAACTCACCTGTCAACTGTTTGCCTGACCTCACCATGGATGCAGCGGAATTTCTTGAACGTTATGACAGGGGCCAGACCCAGTTCTGCGAGGTGAACCTAGCGGGCATCACCCTCACCAATGCCGATTTGATTGGTGTAGATTTGCGGGGGGCTAGCCTGCAAGGGGTATATTTTGAGTTTTGTCACTTTGGTCGCGCTGACCTCAGCTATGCCCTCATGACCGGTGCCCGCTTTGAGGGGTGTAACTTTACCCAGGCGGTGCTCAGCAAAAGCCATTTTCGCGATGCAATATGTCATGGCTGTGTGTTTGACCGCGCCAATCTCCAAGGGGCAGATTTGACCTTGGCGGCTTTCCTCGACTGCAATTTCCTCAGCAGTGATCTGCGGCAGGTGAACCTGAGTCATACGGTGCTCGCGGGTGCGTGTTTGCGGGGGGCAAATTTCCGTAAGGAAAACTATCAGGAGCCAGCCAACTTAGTGGGGGTGGATTTTCGTCACGCGGATCTGCAGGGCACTAACCTAGCCAGTGCCAACCTCGCTCGGACAAATTTGGCAGGGGCGAACCTGAAAGAGGCTAATCTCAATGGGGTGAACTTGAGCCAAGCGGATTTGACGAATGCGAATTTGCAGGGGGCTATCCTCAGCCATGCTCTTCTGTGTGAGGCCAATTTAACGGGGGCAAATTTACGCCAAGCCCGCCTTGCTAAGGTGGATTTGCGGGGAGGGCACCTTACCGAAGCGGATCTCAGCCAAGCGATTCTTTCGGAAGCACGGCTGGACGAGGTTCAAGGCGAGGGGGCAAATTTGCGGGAAGCGGTGCTCAACAAGGCTGACCTGCGGCGAGCGAATTTCAAGGGTGCTGATCTTCAGGAAGCGCGCCTCATTGATGCCTATCTTGCCCGAACCAATCTGCAAGGGGTCAATCTACGGCAGGCCAATTTAATACGTGCCGACATTAGTAGTGCCCTGCTGTTAGACGCGTGTCTGGAGGAAGCCCTGATGCCCGATGGCAGCGTCTATACCTAGACTCAGCCGCCGCGATAAGATAAAGGCAACCCATGACGTATCGAGTCCTTTGAGTACGGCTGCTCCTGCCCCTATGACCGAATCGGCGGATTCACGCCTCCTCGACGACCTGCAGGCGGCGGTTAACGACCTGAATGACTACCAAAATGACCTGAGTTACGCGGCGGCTAAAACCGCTCTGGAAAAGCTGCTGGCGGAGTGCACCGCTACGGCAGATCAAAAGACCCCCCTCGCTGCGGCGATCGCCCAGTTGGAACAGATGCTGGATAAGCTCCACTACGGCGTGGTGCACATTGCGGTCTTTGGCCTTGTGGGGCGGGGCAAATCTTCGCTGCTCAATGCCCTGCTGGGCGAACCCATCTTTGCCACCGGTCCGATTCATGGGGTAACCCAAGAGCAAGCCGCGGCGCTGTGGCAGGTCTCGGATACTGAAGGACAGAGGCGATCGCCCATTCGCCTGATTGACACGCCGGGATTAGATGAGGTCAACGGTGCCGATCGCGAACAACTGGCACGAGAGGTGGCGCAACAGGCGGATTTAATTCTCTTTGTAATTGCCGGCGACATGACGCGGCTGGAGTACGAGAGCCTCAGTCAACTGCGGGCCGCCAGTAAGCCCATGCTCTTGGTCGTTAACAAGATGGATCAGTACCCGGACGTGGATCGCCATGCCATCTATACCAAGCTACGGGATGAGCGGGTCAAGGATCTCCTCTCCCCTGAGGAAATTGTCATGGTGGCAGCAGCGCCCCTTGTGCCCCACGTGCAGCAGGATGCCCACGGTCGAGTGCAGGTAACCATGCGGGTGGGTGCCCCCCAAGTGGATGCCCTCAAGATCAAAATTTTGGATGTGTTGGCGCGGGAAGGCAAAGCGCTGATTGCCCTTAACTCGATGCTGTTTGCCAATCACATCAGCGAGGAGTTGGCACAGTATAAACTGAGCTTGCGGGAGCAGGAGGCCAATCAACTGATTTGGAAGGGAGCCGTGGCAAAGTCCTTGGCGATCGCCCTCAACCCGGTCACGGTATTGGATATGGTCAGCAGTGCGGTGATTGATGTCACCACGGTGCAACTGCTGTCGCGCCTCTATGAGATTGAACTCACAGAAGCGGGTGCCAAGGAACTGCTACAAACCATTGCCTTGGCCATGGGGGGCATTAGCCTAGGGGAATTTGTTGCCAATCTGGGGCTTAGCTCCCTGAAGGGGATGTTGGGGCTGGCAACGCCGGTGAGTGGGGGGTTAGCCCTCGGTCCCTACCTTGCGGTGGCCGCAACCCAAGCCAGTATTGCGGGTTTTGCCTCCTACACCATGGGGCAAGTGGCAAAAACCTATTTTGCTAACGGCGCTGGTTGGGGGGCAGCAGGCCCGAAAACCGTTGTCCAACAAATTTTAGGCCAACTGGATCAGCGGTATATTTTGAGTCGCCTAAAGGCGGAAATACAAAGCCAACTTCGCCCCAAAACCTCTGGAGTTAGGGCATAAGCTTTTTCACCGTGGCAATCAGTTCAGCCGGATCAAAGGGCTTGGTAATGTAGGCATCAACCCCCTGCTTTTTGCCCCAGTGGACGTCAAAGTCTTCACTTTTGGTGGTACACATAATCACCGGCACATTTTGCGATGCTGGCTCCCCCTTAATCCAGCGGCAGAGCTCGTAGCCGTTCATGCGGGGCATGACCACGTCAAGGATGACTAAATCTGGGCACTGCGCCTTAATTTTTTCTTGGGCTTCGAGGCCGTCCTCTGCCTCAACCACCTCGTACCGTTGTTCCTTCATAAGTTCGACAATCATTGCCCGAAGGGTAGGACTGTCATCAACAACCATGACTGTGGCCATAAACGTTCTGCCTGATACCGCTAGGAAACGATGGTGTGATTTTAAATGTGCTGGAGTGCATATTGTTTAGTTTGCCCATGGTATAGCCTACCATTTCTCATCCTGTTTGCGAAAAATCCGCGCTAGGTAGAGGAGTGACCCAGCAGATCCCGAAACAATTCCCCCAAGGCCTGGCGAAACTCTTCAACGGTGCGAGGGGCTAGGCGCTGGCGGCGCCATGCGGGCGGCAGGCTCAACCACAGTTTGAGGAGGGCGGGTATGCCCAAGGATTGACAGGCTGCCTGAGTCTGCCATTGGCTAAAGATAACGTCGGCGCGATCGCTCACCACCACTTGGCCGTTGGCAAGAATGATCACCCAATCCGCCCAGCGGTAAGCAAAATCAAGGTCATGGGTGGCAATGACAATCGTGGTGCCCGCGGCATGGATGCGCTCAAGAACAGCCCAGAGGTGCTCGGCTTGGGGGTGGTCAAGATAGGTGGTTGGCTCATCAAGAAGCAGCAGGGTAGGCGCTAAGGCCATGACCCCTGCTAGGGCGACACGCCGTTTTTGCCCTAAACTCAGGTGGTGCAAGGGGCACTCCGCCAGTGCTAGCAAATCAAAGTCCCGCAGGGCTTGCTCAAGGCGGCTTTCAAGCTCAGGGGTGGGCAGTTCCAAGTTACACAGGCCGTAGGAAATATCCTCGGCGACGGTGGCCGCCACAAGCTGTTGCTCTGGATCCTGAAAGGCAAGCCCCACCCGCTGCCGCCACTGCCGCAGGGCATCCGGTTGATGGACTAGGCGCTGGCCTTGCCAGTACAGTTCCCCGCGATCGCAACGGTAGAGAGCCGCAGCCAAGTAAAAGAGCGTCGATTTACCGGAGCCATTGAGCCCCAGCACCACCGTTTTACGACCCTTGTCAAGGGTAACGGAGCAGTCCTGTAGGACGGGCGTAAGGGTATTGGGGTAGCGAAACCAAACGTGGCGGAATTCCAGCAGCGCCATGGCCTAATCCAAAATCCTAAGCCAAGGTAAAATTAAGCAGCAACAACAGGCTCGTGCCCATGACCGCTTCCACAGCATACCGCCGCGAGTATGCACAGGGGCGCGATCGCCACACCCGAAACTGGCCGCTAAAGCCCCGACTGACGAGCGCTAGGTTTGTGGCTTGATAGCGCTGCAACGATTGCCGCAACAGCTGCGCCGCCAACAAACTTAGGCTAAACAGCCAGCGCGATCGCCGTTGGTAGCCCCCCCGTGCCCGCTGCGCTAACTGAAGGCTGACGGCGGTATCCAGCAGGATGAAAATATAGCGATACATCAGCATCACAATATCCAGCAGGAAAGACGGTAGATGCCAGCGCTCCAGCACCCCCAGCAGCATAGGAATAGGGGTTGTCAGGACAATAAACAATAGGCAGGTACCGGCCGTAATTGTGCGTAGGCCCGCGGCCAAGGCGGTCATCAGCCCTGCCGAAGTAACAAAGAATGACCAGTTCCCAAGGGCAAGGTGCCCCACCAAGGACTGCCCCGGAGCGGTCGCCACAGCAGTCGGTGCAACCTGCACCAGAAGCGCCGGTAAACTGAACAGCCAAAAAACCGCCATACTGCCCACAAGGGAGTAATACACCCCCCATGGAATGCGGGCATAGCCAACAATCCACACGTTCAGCCACAGCCAAAGCAGCCCTTGAATCGGGGGGGATACCTCAAGGGTGAGCAACAGTAGGGCAAGACCAAACAGCAGTTTCTGCTGGGGATGGACATGGCTCAGACCATTGGTGTAGGCATAAACATCCAAATGATGGTGCATAGAGAGGCGTTCCCTCAGGAATCGTCTGAGGGTGGCGCTTGAGTCATGGTCTGCCGTTGACGTTCCGTGTACTTACCCACAACAAAACCAATCACCCCTGCCCCCAACGCAGCTTGGAGGGCAAACAGTAAGGACTCGACCTCACTACTTTGGGGTTCAAAGAAGGGTTGCGCCCACGGTTCGTACTCAGGGGACAGTTCGCTAATCATCTCCTCCGCTTGGGCATCGGCACCTTCAAACTTCCCCTGCCCGAAGAGTAATGGCACACCGGTTAAGAGAACCACGGCTGCCAGCAGGAGCCACACCTGAGGACGATGGATAAACTTAGCCATGGTAACGCTCCTCGGGCAGTAGTTTAAGGACACGCAGTTCAGTACGACAGTAGGTGATCAGCCAACTCCACACCAGAACCGTCAGAAATCCTTCACTGAGAGCCAGCGGCACTTGGGTAATAGCAAAAATCGTGGCAAATTTGGCAAAGGCAGCACTGACCCCGCCAACCCTATCGGGAAAGGCCAAGGCCAGTTGATAGGAGGTTAGGGCGTAAGTGGCCATATTGGCGCCAAACGCGGCAGCAAAGATGGCGATCGCCCCCTTACCGCTGACCCGCCAGAGACCCTGATACAGCCCCCATGCCACCCATGGCCCCACCACCGCCATGGAAAAGCCGTTGGCACCGAGGGTTGTTAAGCCCCCATGGGCAATCAGGAGCGCCTGAAACAGTAACACCAATGTGGCCAAGACGGTCATCATGGGCGGTCGAAACAAAATGGCTCCCAAGGCAATCCCGGTTGGATGAGAACAACTACCGGTAACCGAAGGCAATTTCAACGACGATAAAACAAAGGCATAGGCACCGGCCAAGGCCAGCAACAGGGTGGACTCTGGATGCACCTTAATGTGCTGCCGCAATGACCAAAGCCCCCAGCCCAAAAAGGGCAAAAAGCCAAGCCACCACACCACGGCCCAGCCAAAAGGCAAAAAGCCTTCACTGATATGCATTGCCATTGCCGGTTGAGGGCTGGCAACTACCGTAAACGTTGTCCCGAGGGCGATCGCCCCTAGGGTACCCCAACGCTGCCACTGGTTAATTCTCACGTCTGTACCTCGCAGATCCTGAATACACCTCGGCGGGCATCCTGACTCAGAGGGCTTCATTACCCTCATCACAGTTGCGGGACAGCGCCGGATTTGCACCGGACTTTCCCCCTTACGTCTTGGGGCTGCTCCCCCCAAGAACCGATTGGCGCTATTATAGGCTAGACCATACTCAATGTATCCTCAGTGGGAGCATAGACGTTTTGCCCATCAGTGGAGAATGGCCATCCAGTCACGGCCAATGCGCACGGTCACATCCGAGGAAATGACCCCCGTTGAGTTGGCGGATACGGTACCTACCCCTAGCACTGAACGCACCATTTGGGCGGCACTTAAGTCCCCTTGCTGCGCCAGCACCTCAGTGGTAGCTGCGTCTTGATACCAGTCATCGGTGATAATCACGTTGGTGTAGCCGTGATGGAATAAAAAGTCAGCCATGTCTCGCGCTGCCTCAGGACTACCGGAGGCATTTTGCAGGGCAATGCGCACAGACCCACTATCCGTCCAGGCAGGACTGGTGGGTACCAGCCGTGATGGTTGGCGAAAATGCGTATCCACAATGCGCTCAATGCCTTCGTGATCCAGCAACCAATAGCTAGCATCATAACCGTCGCCGCTAAAGTGCCCGGGTAACAGGATCAAACGCAGATTTTCCGGATCGGTGCGCAGGCTAAACTGGGCGATCGCCATCAGTTCGCCAAAGGTTAAATCTGTATCCACGTGCTGTTGCAGCACCTCGTACAATTGGGGCAGCCGCGTTAGCATCATCGGACTGGCTAATTTCTTTTGCAGGGCTTTAATGAGCATTTGCTGGCGCTGTGTCCGGCCAATATCGCCAAGGTCGTCGTAGCGAAACCGGACAAACCCCTCTGCCTGCTCACCATTGAGGGTTTGCAGCCCGGGATGAAGATCAATGTAGAGGTTTTGGGTGCGGTCGGTGTAGTACATTCGCTGCGGCACATTTACCTCTACCCCCCCCACCAAATCCACAAGGGCACGGAACGCCCCGGGGCCAAGGCGGATATAGCGATCGACGGGTGTGTAATTGAGGGTCTGGCTCACCACCTCGACCGTCAGGCGGACATCACCATAGACGTTTGCCGCATTGATTTTATCGATGCCATAGCCGGGGATCTCAACGCGGCTGTCCCGGGGAATACTCAGGACGGTAATGGTCTTGTCCTCAGGGTTGAACCGGGTCAGCAAAATGGTATCGGTACGGCCACGAAAACTCTCGGGAGACCCCTCCGGTGCATCCAGTACTTTGTCCACCCCTAAAACGAGTACATTGACGGGCCGCCCCATACCCGATTGAAAGCTGCGAGCCATCACCTCAAAAAACGAGGCATTGGTATCGCCCTCCTGCAGCGTATTAAACGGCGACAGCAAGACAACGCTCATCCCGGCAAAGGCCGACACAAGGGAAACGGTGCTAAAGGCAGCAGCCCAGCCCAACATCCGCCATGGGGAACCCGCGCGCGATCGCGATTTACCGCAAGCCGCCACCGCCTGTCGCCCCCGCGCCACCGGAGCCTGACTAACTCGCTTAACCTGCCTAACCCCTCGTGCCACAACGTTAACTCCCACAACCTGCTGTAGTCTCTAGGACTGATGGACTTTATCAATGTTTCTAGTTTACGGGATGGATCACAAACTCTGGTATTTATACCTAGATATTCTTAGGGGAGATTCCCCGCTCACGCCAAGTCACCTCCAGCCATCTGAGGACGATCCCCAACCCCAATGATTGCCATAACAATGTGTAGATTCGCTGTGACTGTGCCACTTAATCAGTTTTGACCTTCCTCGGCTGGCTTTTGCATAAGGCGGCAGCCCAAGGGGGGTAGGGGACGTGCCGCTACTGTGGGTATTCTATAATTGCAGCTTATAAACATTGAGAACACGCACCTTCTTAAGACCTCGACTCACCTGAATTATTATTTCTATGATTTATCATCAACTGCCCCTGCAAACCTCTCATCCATCATTTTCAAAAGGGTGGGAGAAGTTTGCAAAGGAAAAGTGGAAAGCCAAAAATACGACCCAAGCCATTGCCGCTTACCAACATGCCCTATCCTTAGACGAAACGCTGGCCACAGCATGGTGTGACTTAGGTATTCTTGGCAGCGCCAACAGCCATATTGAATCTGCTGAGCAGGCTTACCAAAAAGCTCTTGCCCTAAAACCAGAATGGCAACTTGGCATTGAATTTATGCAATGTTTCCGATACCTATTAAATGTCTATGATACACCCGAGGAAGTTCTAGATTGTTATCAAAAATTTGAAGCGGCATTATCTGAGTTCTATAAAAAATTTCAGACACTATCAACAGACGAAATTAAAGGACTATATCACTGGATTGGCTATGTTGGCATGTTTTTATTACCCTACCAAGGCGTTGCCACCCGCCACCTACAAAAAATCTATGGGCAGATTATTCATCAGGTGATGACAACCGTCATTCCAGAAGGGAAGCAGCGCCCGCCAATGCCAGAATTAGCTGCTGATAAGCCCTTGCGGGTTGGTATTGTATGTGGGTTTTTCCGGCGGCAGACCGTCTTCAAGCTGATGTTAGACAACTGGATTAAATATCTAAACAAAGATAAAATTAGAATTTATGCCTACTATCCAAGGGATTACTCAGACGAGTGTACCGAAAACATTAAGCGCCACTGCTATCAGTTTTCGATGGGCAATGGATCCACGGAAGCATGGTTTAAGAAAATTCGTGAGGACAACCTCCATCTCCTCATTTTCCCGGAAATTGGTATGGACTTAGAGGTAGTTAAGTTAGCCAGCCTCTGGTTAGCCCCCATTCAGTGTATGTCGTGGGGGCATCCCGATACCTGTGGGTTGCCCACCATTGAGTATTTTCTCAGTAGTGAGTTAATGGAGCCGGAAGAGGGGGATTTAGATTACTGCGAAACCTTGATTCGGCTCAAAAATCTTGGTATTCAGTTTAGTCCCCATCAGGAGGATGAGCGAGAACCCATTACCCGCGAAGAATTTGGTTTTAAGCCGGATACGGTGATCTATGGTTGCCTACAGACGTGGTATAAGTATCTCCCTCACTTTGATTATGTTTATCCAGAAATTGCGGCGGCGGTGGGTAACTGTCAGTTTGTCTTTATTACTCACTTAATGTCGCAACATAGTCGTCAACGCTTTGAAGGCCGCCTCGAGCGAGCCTTTGCCGCTAAGAACCTAGATTGGCGAGAGTACTGCTTCTTATCACGACCCTTGAATTTTTATGGGTTTACCTCAATGCTGCACTGCCTCGATATTTTTCTTGACTCCATCGAGTGGTCGGGGGGCTGCACAACCCTAGAGGCGCTTCATTATGCCCAAGTTCCTATTGTTACGACCCCAGGACGATTCATGCGGGGTCGGCACACGGCAGGTATCTTAACCCAACTGGGGCTACCGGAGCTCATTGCCCCCAACGTCAGTAGCTATATCCAAAAGGCCATTGAACTGGGTCAGAATGCGGCCTACCGCCAATTTATCCACGAAAAAATTCAGGCCCACTTACCACGGGTCATGGCGGATCAAGAGGGCATGAAATCTTTAGAAGCATTTATCTTGCAAACTGTCAATTCCTATGGTGACTCACGTTAAGGATTCTGAAGCATGAGTTTTATCAACCCTATTTTGAAAGAGAGCGGTAAATTCGCTGACCTCTGCTTAACTCTCTGTGTGGTGGGGTCGCGCAAGATCTATGCCGCAGATGATTTTGCCACATCACCTTGGCACGTGTTTGCTCCCAATCTTAAAATCTATGGCATTGATGCGGATCCAGAGGCCTGTGAAGCAGCAAATGCCACTCTGGCGGCGCAAGGAATTGATTGGTTTGAGCACCATTACCCCCTCGCTGTTGGGGGAACGGTTGGCGAATCAACACTATACATCACTAACGCTGTGCATTGTAGTTCGTTACTAACGCTGTGCATTGTAGTTCGTTGTATGCCCCCAATACAAGCTATGTGTCTCGGTTTCAGGGCTTTAGTACAGGTTTGGCTCTAGAGGCCAGCATCGACATTGAAACAACAACGCTGGATGCGTTTGCCAAGGCAGAGTCTATTGAGGGGATTGATGTCCTGAAGGTGGATGTACAGGGGGCAGACTTAGATGTACTGCGGGGGGGCCAAGAGATTATCCACAGGAGTACCTTAGCGGTGGTGGTGGAGGTTGAGTTTTCAGAGATTTATCAGGGACAACCCTTATTTAGCGATATTGATCAGTATCTGCGCCAGCAGGGGTTTGTGCTTTTTGATTTAAGTACTGACGACTCGTGGTGCCGTTTGCCGCGGCAAATTTCACCAGTGCGATCGCAACGGCGAGGGGGGCAATTACTATGGGCGGATGCCCTTTACCTTCGCGATTTGCTTAAGGAGGACAGTAAGGCGCAAACGGCACATCTATACTCCCCTGAATCACTGCTCAAGCTAGGGGCGATCGCCGATGCCTTTGATTTTCCCGATTACGCCCTAGAACTGCTCAGCCATTTAACGGTGAACTATGGCCAAGACCCGCGCTGGAACTGTCGCCAAGAGATTATTGCGGCGTTGGAAGCCGTCAAAGCTGTCATCAACGCAGATCTTGAAACCCTGCCCATCGTGAAACTACTCAGTGAGTGCTAAATCTACACCAACTGCTGCCATCCTAAGCCCGCTAAGGCCTGATTGCGCCGCAGCGGACGGGTCACAAGCTCCAGAATATCGCGGGCATTGCCAAAGCCGTGGATCTGGGCAAAGGTGAACTCCACTGACCACTTGGTACTAATGCCCCGCGCTTCTAAGGGATTGGCGTGCGCCATGCCGGTAATCACTAAGTCGGGTTGCAGCGCTTTAATGCGTTGAATCTGGTTATAGTTATCCGGCTTTTCAACAATGGTGGGTAGCGGATGCTCCATGGCGGTACAGGTTTCACGCAGCAACTCTAGCTCGGCTGCTTGGTAGCGCTTATCCATGTAGGGAATGCCAATTTCGTGCACCCGCATCCCACAGCGAATTAAAAACCGTGCTAGGGAAATTTCTAGGAGGTTATCCCCCATAAAAAAGACCGACTTACCGCGAATGAGATCAAGATAGTCCGCCAGTTTGTCCCAGGTTTGGGCTTCGCGCTCGGCAAGGCCTTGGGGTTCAATACCAAGGGAACTACAGATAGCTTCCACCCATGCCCGCGTTCCATCGGGACCAATCGGGAAGGGGGCGTTAATAAGCTGGCACTTGCGGCGGCGGATCAACGTGGTAGCGGTACGGCTCAAAAAGGGGTTTACCCCCGCCACATAATAGCCCTCATCCACGACGGGCAGTTCAGTGTAGCGCTTACTGGGTAACCAGCCGGAGACTTGAATTCCCTGTTTTTTTAGCTCTAGGGTTAGCTGGGTAACGACCGGATCCGGCAGTGACCCAAAGAGCACAAGGGGGGGATGATCGTGGTACTGGCTTGCTTCCGCTTGTACCTCTTCTTTTTTCTTACCAAAGTTGAGCAGTCGTTGAATGGGATTACGCTCTTCGATGTTGGTGACCGCGGTGGGGGTGGGGCAGCGGGCGGCCATGGCGGCTAAAACGGTGTCTTCCCCTTGGGTAAAGGCATAATCGAGGCCGTTGGCGCGGGCCACCACGATGGGGATGCCGATTTCTGCTTCGAGTTTGGGGGCGAGTCCCTCTAAGTCCATCTTGATGATTTCGGTGGTGCAGGTGCCAATCCAGACAATGACACTGGGGTTGCGATCGCGCTTAATTTGCAGGCACAGCCGCTTTAGCTCTTCGTAATCATTCAACTGCGCTGAAATATCCCCTTCTTCGAGTTCCGCCATGGCATAGCGCGGCTCGGCAAAGATCATGACTCCCATGGCATTTTGCAGGAAGTAGCCACAGGTTTTCGTGCCAATCACCAAAAAGAAGCTATCTTCAATTTTTTGGTAGAGCCACGCCACACAGCTAATGGGGCAAAAGGTGTGGTAGTTTCCCGTTTCACACTCAAAATTCAGGGCATTGGGCGCAGTGGTGGTCATGGTCAGAGTCTCCAAGGTACTTAGGGTTGACTACGTTCGAGCGCGTCCTCGGCGTGTTCTTCAGCACGATTACTCACAAAGGGTTTTGGGGGCAGTAATCGCGGCTCTGGGGTCAGCAGCGGCGGATTGTCGCTCTTGGCAAGTTCTTCATCGGGGTTGAAGTTCAAACCCAAGGCAGAAATAATACGGTCGGGATCGTTACTGAGTTCGACAATTACGGGCAACGCATCCACAAGGCGTGGTTCAAGGGCACTTAAGACCCCCAAAATAAAGCTGGAGGAGGGCCGCCGCTGACCGCGGTAGGTACTCCAAATGGCTAGCCGCACAATCCAAGGTCGATTTTCTTGGTAATAGGTCAGCCACTTGCTGCGTACCGTTTGCCGTAATTGCTCGGGATTCATGATTACTCCGTTGAATCGGGTTCCGTGGAGTATTCTAGGGGAGTTTTAGACCGCAACGAGTTGGCGATCGCCCCCTTGAGGATTCAAATAAAAGTCCGACAGTAGGGCAAACAGATCGCGATCGGGGGCATCCTTGGGCACGACCCCTTCAGGCTGTGCCAACACCTGATCGGCAATATTCAGGTAGTAATCGCACACCGGGTTGAGGCTCGGATCCTGCTCCGCCATTTCAAACAGGGTTTTGCCCTTAACCCGAGAGACCCGAATATCTTCGATGAGGGGCAACACTTCAAGGATCGGCATTGGCACCGCTTCCACGTATTTTTCAATTAAGTCCCGCTTACTGGTGCGGTTGCCAATCAGCCCGGCAAGGCGCAGGGGATGGGTACGGGCTTTTTCCCGCACGGAAGCCGCAATCCGATTGGCGGCAAACAGGGCATCAAAGCCATTGTCGGTGACAATCAGGCAGTAATCCGCATAGTTGAGGGGTGCCGCAAAGCCGCCACAGACCACATCCCCTAACACATCAAAGAGAATGACATCGTACTCATCAAAGGCATTGAGCTCCTTCAGCAGCTTTACTGTTTCCCCCACGACGTAGCCGCCACAACCGGCACCCGCGGGCGGGCCACCCGCTTCGACGCAGTCCACGCCGCCGTAGCCCTTGTAGATCACATCCTCCGGCCACACATCTTCGTAGTGGTAGTCCTTGGCCTGGAGGGTGTCAATGATGGTGGGAATGAGAAAGCCGGTGAGGGTGAAGGTACTGTCGTGTTTGGGGTCACAGCCAATTTGCAGGACTTTTTTGCCCCGCCGAGCCAATGCCACCGAGATATTACAACTGGTGGTGGATTTGCCAATGCCACCTTTACCGTAAACTGCAAGTTTCAAGATTGACCTCCCTGTGATGAATGGAGTGACGCGATGACCTACTGCCATTCTCAGGGGTGGGGCTGGCAATGGAACGAGGGGCAAAAAAATACTTTCAATGTAATAAATCTTCTATCGGTTTCCTAAAGCTCTATCTGTTTATAAAACGATGATGATTGCTTAAAATATCTGAGATTTTTTTTATTACTACTTATAGTAATTTTATTTTTTATTTTAATAACAATAAGTATAAAAATACAAAATTCTCCTTTCCTCATCCCGAGAGCTTTTTTCGCTAGCTACCCTCAGAGAGGTTAGGTTCAGTGCCGCTTTGACCGACGATCGCCAAGGGTTGCGATCGCCCCCCACCGGGATAAAGCCACCGATCGCCCCCATCCGGTGCCGGTGCCCAAGGTAATGTAAAAAATGATTAAATCTTTTGAAAGTGAAACTTTTGTTACAGAGGGGCTGTAATAGGGCGACACCAACCGCTAAAAGCTGTTGCCTAACAACAACTTGCTAGAATTTGAGGGAAGGCTATGATGCTAAGGTGGCCTTAAACGTGCTGTTGAACCTGTCCCCAACTAATGGCTAATGGACAACTCCACCATGAGTGACAACCCCTACGAAAAGCTCCAAGTCTCGGAAGATGCCTCCTTTGAGCGAATCAAGGAAGCGCGGGATGCCTTACTTGCTACCTATACCGGAGATGAGCGGCAGCGCACAGAAATTGAGGCAGCCTACGATGCCATTTTGATGGATCGCCTCCGCCAGCGCCAAGAAGGCAAAATCAAAGTGCCGGAGCGCATTCGCTATGCCGAGCGGCTAGCGGAGCCAGCCCCCCCCAAAATCAATCGCATTGGCAATCACCCAGCAGTGAAGTGGTGGCAGCAGCAGTTAGACATGCCCTCGTTACGGGGCGTGGTCATTACATCAGCAGTTTATGCCGCCCTGATGGCGATCGGTATCTACCAAGCGAATCCCGATACCCTAGCTTTAGTGCTCTCCCTTGGCGTTGGCTTTAACCTTGTGTGGTTGCAGCGCAAAGAGCAACGGTTAGGGCGGGCATTTTTAATTACGCTGCTAGCGCTGATCCTCGGTGCCGTGGTGGCCGTTGGCATCTATCATCTTGGTTTACTGGCAGCACTCTTCAGCGTTGACCAAACCGTTGGCTTGGGGGTCTTCATTACCTTTTGGCTAACCAGTAATTTTTTGCGCTAGGCACGAATTTGGATTGGCATGACCAAGTAGGTCATCTGGGCATCGCCCAAGGGACGGAGGATGGCGGGCTGGGTGCCACCGTTCAGTTGCAGTTGCACATCGGTAGTTTCCATGACTTTGAGGCCATCCAGCAGGTATTTCACGTTAAAGGCAATGTCAATCGAGTCGCCGGAAATCTGGGCGGGGATGTCTTCTTTACCTTCACCGAGTTGGGGGGCTTCGGCGGAGAGCTTCAGTGTTTGGGCGCTGGCATCGATGCTGATTTTAACGACGTTGTTCTTTTGGGCGGCGAGGATGGCGATGCGCTCAAGGGCATTGCTGAAGGCAACCCGATCTACCGTTACGTGGCGCTCGAAGGTTTTGGGGATGAGTTGCCGATAGTTGGGGTACTGCCCTTCAAGGAGACGGCTGGTGATGCGGGCATCGGTGCCAATGTCAAAGACAATTTGAGTGGGGTCGCAACGGAGGTGAATATCGCTGTCTTGTTTGGACATCAGCCGCTCAAGGTCTTTGAGGGATTTGGCGGGAATCGTAATCGGGGAAAGGGCGGCAGGGATGGGCTGCTCGGTAACGGTAACGGCCAAGCGATGGCCATCGGTGGCGGCAAATTCGAGGCGATCGACTTCAAACGTGACGTGTAACCCGGTCAGGATTTGTTTGCTCTCGTCGGTGCTAGCGGCAAACAGGGTGCTGTGTAGCCCTTGCCGCAAGGCTTCGGCGGTGAGGGTCACAGGGGTAATATCGTCGAGGGTGGGGAGGGTGGGGAACTCGTCTGCGCTCATCCCTTGAATTTCAAAGTGGCCGGTGCCGTAGTCAAGGATCACTCGGGTACCTTCGGCAGTAATTTCGATGTCGCAGTTGGGCATCCGTGCCACCATTTCGCTAAAGAGCTTAGCGGATACCGTAATCGCGCCACTCACTTTAACGTCCGCGTCTAACCAAATCTGCATCCCAAGGCTCAGATCAAAGACGGAAAGCCCCAAGCGACCCTTTTGCCCCCCTGCCCCCGCGTGCGGGGGTTGGGGGTTACGGGGGTCGGGGGGTTCCGCTTGGAGCAAGATATTGGCCAATATGGGATGGGAGGGGTTACTGGGGGCAACCCGGCTCAAGGGGGCGAGTTTGCTACTGAGGGCGGTCTGTGAACAAACAACTTTCATCAAAACCTCCGAGAGACCCCTCCCAATCAGGAAGGGGAGGATGTCAATACGGGCTAGCCAATAGCTGATACAGTGTGAACTACCCGAGGCTAACTGCCAATTGAGGGTCAAAAGCTTTCCGATTATACCAAGTTTGTTCGCCCGCCGTGCAGGCTGGCTTAGCCGTAAAGGGATATTCAATGGGTTAGCATCAAAATTATGGATTCACCGGAGATGTTACAGAAGGCGATCGCCCAATTTAACAACGGCGAATACTACGCCTGCCACGACACTCTAGAAGCCCTGTGGACAGAGGCCAGCGAACCCGACCGCACCTTTTATCAAGGCTTGCTGCAAATTGCTGTTGCCTGTTACCATGCCAGCCGCGGCAACCAACGGGGAGCCATTTTACTCCTCGGGGAAGGAACACACCGCCTGCGCCAGTGCCCGCCAAACCACTACGGCCTTGACCTGACCGCCCTCATTGTGGCAGCCACAACCCTACAAGCCCAACTCCAGGACCAAGAATCTGCGTTAATACCACTGCATATCGACCGATTGACCCAAGTGCTCCCTAAGAATACACGCCTAGGAGAAGAACCTGCCCCAAAAACAAAGCAAACGTAGTAGCATAATTCCTATCGGTTCTGGTGGGGATCAGCCACTAGAAGTAATGGGGAAAGCCCGGTGCAAATCCGGCACTGTCCCGCAGCTGTGAAGGAGGCTCGTACCTCCGAGTCAGAATGCCCGCCGATATTAACTGTTCTAAACATCTGCGAGGTACGGATGATGTGCTACACCAATCATGTCCAATTCTCTAAATACCTGAAAACAGTTCACCCCGAACAATCCTAACCCCTGCCCATTCGCAGCCACCAAATAGAAATTTTGTCTAGGATTGCCGGAGTAACTATCATTGACAAACTTACACTTTTTGCTGTTGGCGGGTAGCACCGGGCTACTGCTCACAACAGGGGCACTACTGCTATACCTGCGTAGTCCCCGCACGTACCACTCCGCCGAATCGGTTGCCCAGTCCTACGATGATTGGACGCGGGATGGCATTCTGGAGTTCTACTGGGGCGAACATATTCACTTGGGACACTACGGCTCACCACCACGCCCCAAGAACTTTATCCAAGCCAAGGAAGACTTTGTCTATGAGATGGTGCGCTGGGGCAGGCTCGATCAATTGCCCCGTGGCACAACGGTGCTGGATGTGGGCTGTGGCATTGGCGGCAGTGCTCGCTTACTGGCACGGGATTACGGGTTTGTGGTTACCGGTATTACCATTAGCCCTGCCCAAGTGCAGCGCGCCCGAGAATTAACTCCCCCTGATCTACCGGTTCAATTTCAGGTGGCGGATGCCCTGCAGCTTCCTTTTGCGGATGCCTCCTTTGATGTGGTCTGGTCCATTGAAGCAGGCCCCCACATGCCGGACAAGGCACAATACGCCCGGGAGATGCTGCGGGTGCTCAAGCCGGGCGGCATCTTAGTCGTGGCGGACTGGAACCAGCGGGACGATCGTCACCGCCCCTTACGCCCTTGGGAACGCTGGGTGATGCGGCAACTCCTAGACCAATGGTCGCACCCCGCCTTTGCCAGCATTGAAGGCTTTGCTGAAATCCTTGAGGCTACAGATCTGGTTCAAGGGGCTGTCATGACTGCCGATTGGACCACGGAAACCCTCCCCAGTTGGCTGGACTCCATCTGGCAGGGAATTGTCCGCCCCAAAGGACTGCTAACGTTTGGAGTGGTGGGCTTCATTAAATCCCTGCGGGAGGTACCCACCCTACTGCTGATGCGATTGGCCTTTGGAACCGGGTTATGCCGCTTCGGTATGTTCCGAGCCGTGCGATCCGCCACCCCCCAGCCTTCTTTAGCATAGGCGGCGGGAAGCCCCCCGCTCTAATCTTCGATTGAGCGTCGGGAGTATGTCACAGACAGCGTCTTCAATATCCTCAATCCCCCAATAACGGAGATGGTCAATGGCTAAAGTACCTGTAACGGTCATTACCGGATTTCTTGGATCTGGTAAAACCACGTTGATTCGCCATCTGCTGCAACACAATGGCGGGCAGCGCATTGCCGTGTTAGTGAATGAGTTTGGCGAGGTGGGCATTGACGGCGAGTTGCTGCGCTCCTGCGGTGTTTGCGAGGAAGAGGCTCCTGAGGCAGCACCCCAAATTGTGGAACTCACCAATGGCTGCCTGTGCTGCACGGTTCAGGAGGAGTTTCTGCCCACGATGCAGATGCTGCTCCAGCGCAAGGATCAAATTGATTGCATTCTCATTGAAACCTCGGGTCTGGCGCTGCCAAAGCCCCTCGTGCAAGCCTTTCGCTGGCCAGAGGTGCGCACCCAAACCACGGTGGATGGCGTGGTCACGGTTGTGGATGGGGCAGCCCTAGCCGCAGGGCAGTTTGTGGGTAACCTGACAGCGTTGAATGCGCAGCGCCAGGCGGATGCCAGCCTTGACCATGAGACACCAATCGAGGAACTCTTTGAGGATCAACTGGCCTGTGCCGACATGATCCTAGTGACAAAGACGGATTTAGTGGATGCTGACGAGGGCAATCGCCTCCAGCAATGGCTCCAACAAAAGGTTGCGCCGGGTGTGAAAATCCTGCCTTGCCAGCGGGGGCAGATCAGTCCAGACATTCTCCTAGGCCTGAAGGCAGAGGTTGAAGAGCATCTCGACCAGCGCCCCAGCCATCACGATCACGAGGCAGACCACGAGCACGATGATGACATCACTGCGGTGTGTGTCGAGATCCCCCACGCTTTTACCCCCACCACGTTGGTGCCGCAGTTGCAACAGCTCGTGCAGCAGCAGGAGATCTACCGTATTAAAGGGTTTGTGGCTGTGCCCGGAAAACCCATGCGCTTGGTGCTTCAAGGCGTGGGGCAGCGGTTTGAGCACTTTTATGACCGCCCTTGGCGCACGGATGAGCTACGGCAGACTCGCCTTGTCCTCATCGGTCGGCACCTAGAGGCCAATGCCATTCGCGCTCAACTCGCCACCCCGGCGCCAACTCACTAGCTCACTGCCGTTTCAGGGTGGTAGGCGGAGGCCTCTAGGCGACAGCCCATATAGGCAAGGGTATAAAGCTCCTGCAAATCCTGAATCAGCGGATAGCGGGGATTAGCGCCCGTGCACTGATCGTCAAAGGCTAGCTCCGCCATCTGCGCCACCTGCTCGTAGAACTCGCGATCCTCGCCGTGCAGCGCCTCTTTAATCGTGGCGGGAATGTCAAGTTGCGCTTTCAGGTCTTCAATGGCGGCAATCAGTCGCTCCACTTTTTCCGCCGCTGTGTCTCCGCCGAGTTGCAGGGCATCGGCAATTTGGGCATAGCGTTCTTTGGCCTGTGGATACTTGTACTGCGGGAAGATCGCCTGCTTCAGGGGCGCGTCAGTGGCGTTGTAGCGAATGACATGGGAAATTAGCAGGGCATTCGCCAGACCGTGGGGCACATGGAACGTGGAGCCGAGCTTGTGAGCCATCGAATGACACACCCCCAAAAAGGCATTGGCAAAGGCCATCCCAGCAATGGTTGCAGCGTAGTGCACTTTTTCGCGGGCTTCCGGATCCGCAGCACCGTGGCGATAGGCGCGCGGCAGGTAGGCAAACAGGAGTTTAATGGCTTCTAAGGCTAGGCCCTCGGTAAATTCCGTGGAGAGAACCGACACATAGGACTCTAGCGCGTGGGTGAGGGCATCAATGCCACCGTAGGCCGTGAGTTTTTTGGGCATGTGCAGCACCAAGTCGGGATCCACAATGGCCATGTTCGGGGTGAGGGCATAGTCCGCTAGGGGATACTTAATACCCACCCGGTCATCGGTGACCACGGCAAAGGGGGTGACTTCTGAACCGGTTCCCGAGGTGGTGGGAATGGCCACCATGATCGCCTTTTGGCCTAAGGGGGGCAGTTGATAGACCCGCTTACGAATGTCCATAAAGCGCATGGCCAAGCCATCAAATTCCACTTCCGGATGTTCGTACAGCAGCCACATGACTTTGGCCGCATCCATGGGGGAACCGCCACCCACGGCAATAATCACATCCGGCTGGTACTGGCGTAGCAACTCAAGGCCACGGTTGACGGTGCTAAAGGTGGGGTCTGGCTCCACCTCGTGGAACATATCGTGCTTGATCCCCATCTCGTCGAGGACTTGGGTAATCGGCTCGGTCATGCCTAGGTCAAAGAGGGGTTTATCGGTAATCACAAACGCGCGTTGCTTGCCTTCTAAATCCCGCAGTGCCACCGGTAGGCAGCCCGCTTTGAAGTAAATTTTGGGCGGGACGCGGAACCAGAGCATATTTTCGCGGCGATCGCTCACGGTTTTGATATTCAGCAGGTGATGGGGACCCACGTTCTCGGAAATAATGTTGCCGCCCCAGGTTCCACAACCCAAGGTGAGGGAAGGATCCAACTTGAAGTTATACAAATCGCCGATCGCCCCCTGGGAGGAAGGAGTGTTAATGAGCACCCGTGCCGTTTGCATCCGATACTTGAAGTAGGCAATATCATCCTGGTTGCGGGGATCGGTATAGAGCACCGAGGTGTGCCCCATGCCGCCAAAGTTGACCAGTTGCGCCGCCATCTCGACCGCCTTATGGAACTGCGGCGCACGGTATAGCGCTAAGATTGGACAGAGTTTCTCGTAGGCAAAGGGTTCGTGTGCCCCAATGTCGCTGACCTCCGCCAACAGCACCCGGGTTTCGGACGGCACGGCAACTCCGGCCATTTCAGCAATCCGTTGCGCCGACTGCCCCACGATTGCCGCATTCAGGCGACCCTCCTTCAAAATAAGCTGGCCAACGCGATCCCGCTCTTGGGGCGTGAGGAGATAGCCACCGCGGCGTTGAAACTCCGCCTTCACCGCTTCATAGATGTCGTCAACCACAATGACGGATTGCTCTGAGGCACAGATCATGCCGTTGTCAAAGGACTTACTGAGCAAAATCGAACTGACCGCCGTTGGAATATCGGCAGTTGCATCAATTAGCGCCGGGGTATTGCCCGCCCCCACGCCAATGGCCGGGTGCCCGGAGGAGTAGGCGGCCTTCACCATCCCGGGACCACCGGTGGCCAGAATTAGCTTGATCTCGGGGTGCTGCATCAGCGCCTGCGAGAGTTCAATCGTTGGCTCATCAATCCAGCCAATAATGTCGGGGGGTGCTCCCGCTGCTACGGCAGCCTCAAGGACAATCTTGGCCGCTGCCGCCGTACAGGCTTTGGCGCGCGGATGGGGCGAAAAGATAATCCCATTGCGGGTTTTCAGGCAAATCAAGGCCTTGAAAATGGTGGTGGAGGTGGGATTGGTGACGGGTACAACCCCGGCCACAATTCCCACAGGCTCGGCAATTTTTTGGATGCCAAAGAGGGGATCATCTTCAATCACGCCGCAGGTTTTCTCATCTTTGTACTTGTTGTAGATAAACTCTGAGGCAAAGTGATTTTTAATTACCTTATCTTCCACAAGTCCCATCCCCGTTTCGGCAACGGCGGCCTTGGCAAGGGGGATGCGGGCTTGGTTGGCGGCCATGGCGGCCTGATGAAAAATGTGATCCACTTGGGCTTGGGTAAATTGCGCATAGCGGGCTTGGGCTGTTTTTACCCGCTCAATGAGTGCTTCTAAACCGGCTAAATCCTTGACGGGTTCAGTGGTCGGTAGTGTCGTGGCAGTCATGGGCTACTCCTTAAGGCAAAACCAAGATTTACTGAACGTTGAGATCGTAGTCACGAAAGATGGCGATCGCCCGCGCTACATCCTCAGGACTGGCGGCCGGGGTGTCATAGAGCTGATAGGGCAACCCCAACTGCTGCCACTTGTACTCCCCCATTTTGTGAAAGGGCAGCACCTCTACCTTTTCCACATTGCTCAGGGTTGCCACAAATTGAGCTAAGCCACGGATATTATCGGGATCATCCGTTAGCCCCGGCACCAGCACAAACCGAATCCACGCGGGCTTGTGAATTTGATCTAGATACTTGGCCAGTTCAAGGGTGGGGGTAATGGCCACACTGGTCACTCGTCGGTAGGTGTCCGGCAAAAAGGATTTAATATCCAGCAGTACCAAGTCGGCAGCCGCCACCACTGGCTTGGCCACGTCCAACACCACATAGCCGGAGGTATCCAAGGCGGTATGTAACCCTAGGTCATGGCAGCGCTCAAAAATGTCCCGCACAAAGTCTGGCTGCATTAAGGGTTCGCCGCCACTGACGGTGACCCCTCCCCGCCGCAGGTAGGAAAGGTAGTTCTGAATGTCGGCGATGAGTTCTGAGACCGTGACGGGCTTCCCTTGGTGCGGCTCGCGACAGTCGGGATTATGGCAGTACAGACAGCGCAGGGGACAGCCTTGGGTAAAAATCACGTAACGAATCCCCGGGCCATCCACCGTGCCACAGGTTTCTACCGAGTGAATGTAGCCGATTGTTTGCTGCTCGGGCAACGTTGGAACCATAAAAACCCCTCAACAGATGTCGTGGTGTAACGGAGGGTCACCAGTGAGTCAGGAAATACAAACAATATTGCTCATCCTTAAAAATAGACATTTGTAACTACAACCTTATCTTCAGTTTAAAAGAACGAACATGCTAGAACTCATTCCTTAATCAAGACTTCATAAATGCGTGAATAAGTAAGGATTGCGACGTTTCTTAACGATCCTTAGATTGCCTTCTAAGCCTACTTCAGGAAAGGTTTAGCGCCTGTGCCCACTACAGTAACAACTCACTCTACTATCATCATAGCGTTGAATTTTCCGTCTCGGATTTTACCCATCATTATGATAGCCATTGATGCTGCTAAACTTCCTCTTACGGGTGTACCATCAGGGCAGACGCTGGCCATAGCATTGAAACAAATTAGCTGATATAATTAAAGGTTAGGAGTCATGTAACAATTGCTGCAAAGCAAGGTTCAGACGCTTGAACGGCTCAAGGCGCACGAGTCCGCCGTTGGGTTGCCAATCTAGCGATCGCCATCACGGAGGTTTTTTATGAATCGTTACCTAGGGGGTGGCTTAGCCCTAAGCGCACTGCTATGGTCGGGGACAAGTTTTGCTGCCCCCCTGCCACCCGTTTTCAACCCCATTTCACCCACCACCGGCTTTGAATCCTCCCAAACCACCCGGATGCTTCAGAACGAGTGGCGCTACGACCAGCGCGATCGGGTGGATGCCAGCTCCGCCCTCACCCCTGAGCAGCTGGCAAACCCCAGCAACAGCGTGCTGCAAATTGAGGTGGATGGTCAACTACTGACCCCCAGCCAAGCCCAACAACTCTTGCTGCGGCAGCAACAGCCGTAGTTTACCAGCCAAAATCCTGCCCCAGCAGTTGGTACAGCTTTTCATTGTGGGGCTTAAAAAACTCATCTAGGTCGTCATAGACTTTAGATGGCACAGCCGTGCGATTGTTGGCAACATTTTTGGGTTGCAAATTGGCAACCTTATACGCTGGATCAACCCCAATAAACTCAAAGACTGTTCTCAGGCAAGCCTCTGTGCGGCGAAAGAGTTCCTCACTGGCCAGAATCAACACCTGATCTCTCGTAAAATACTGGAAATAGCGCTCAAGCTGCTGCCAGTAGAGGCCACGACCTTTATAGGAGTAGTGAATAAAGGCATGGCTGTTATAGTCGGCGGTCTTTAGGACAGGTTCTAGGCGATGCTCTTCCTGCGTAAACGCCTCGTACATGGGTAGCGGCTCGCGGCCCTTACGTTTTTCATGGAAATAGTGGGAAATGGCGCGCTTACTTGGGTTGCGCAACAGCACAATCATCTTAACGGTGGGCAGCATTTCGGCAATGCGTTGGGGCACCCGCGGGTGGAAGAGGTACAGCGGTGATGACTCAAACGTCTTTTTGCCGTCCTCCAGATGTTTTTCAAGGGGAAAATGGGCACGATACCAAGGTAACCCCTTTGCAAAGGTATCTATTTTCGGATTGGTACCTCCATCAAAAAAATGAACTTCTTTTTTAAGGGAGGGGACTAACTGGGGATGCTGACTCAAATATTCATGCAAACTGGTTGTGCCCGCTTTTTGTGCCCCAAGGATAATGAAATGGGGTAAACTACGCTCTGCCCAAGTTGTTGTTTGATGATAGTGAACCAGATTGGGTGCCAACCCCTTGACCATACCAGCAAGGGTCTCTTTGATCGCGGAATGCATGGCCAGTATTTTAAGTATGAGTGGGTGTTGCAACGGGAACAGCCTAACAGAATCAAAAGGGGTGACCGCAGCCACCCCGAGCATTTATGACGCTATTAGGTCTAATCGGTCTATGGGTGTCCTAGACGCTGACAGCCTTCTGCACCACTTGAGCGAGTTCGCCTTTGGCATACTTAGCGGCGTAATCCTCAAGGCTCAGTTGCTTGATTTTGCTGGCATTACCGGCTGTACCAAACTGCTGATAGCGATCAGCACAGACTTTTTGCATGTATTTAATCGAGGGTTTGAGGAAGTGACGCGGGTCAAATTCCTTCGGTGCAAGGGCAAGGGCTTCACGAACGGCTGCCGTAATAGCTAAGCGGTTGTCGGTGTCAATATTCACTTTACGCACACCGCTCTTAATGCCTTTTTGAATTTCTTCGACGGGCACCCCATAGGTTTCAGGGATAGTGCCGCCGTACTGGTTAATCAGAGCAATTAAGTCTTCGGGCACCGAGCTAGAGCCGTGCATCACCAAGTGGGTGTTGGGCAGGCGGCGGTGAATTTCTTCAACACGGCTGATGGCCAAAATTTCGCCGGTGGGCTTGCGGGTAAATTTGTACGCCCCATGGCTCGTACCAATCGCCACCGCGAGGGCATCCACTTGGGTGCGCTCAACAAAATCCACCGCTTGATCGGGGTCTGTCAGCAGCATCGAGTGATCCAAGGCGCCTTCAAAACCATGGCCATCTTCCGCTTCTCCTTTCCCAGTTTCGAGCGAACCTAGGCACCCCAGTTCCCCTTCCACCGAGACGCCGATGGAGTGGGCTACTTTCACCACTTCGCTGGTGACTGCAACGTTGTATTCATAGCTCGCGGGGGTTTTGGCATCCGCTTCCAGAGACCCATCCATCATGACGCTAGTGAAGCCGTTACGGATGGCTGAGTAGCAGGTGGCAGGCTCGTTACCATGGTCTTGGTGCATCACAATGGGAATGTGGGGATAGGTTTCCACCGCCGCCAGAATCAGGTGACGCAGGAAGTTTTCCCCAGCATACTTGCGGGCACCCCGCGACGCTTGCAGAATCACTGGGCTGTCGGTTTCGTGAGCCGCCTGCATGATGGCTTGGATTTGCTCCATGTTATTGACGTTGAAGGCGGGGATGCCGTAACCATTTTCGGCTGCGTGGTCTAGCAGCAAGCGCATGGGTACGAGTGCCATAGGGTCATGTCCTCCTAAAAAATAGAGCGGATGTATCACGTCTTAAACCTTACCGATAATCTTAGGCTAATTTGCCCGTTTATGTTAGATGGGGGAGATCGCTGGCACACCGCCTATCAGAAAATCACTGTAAGCTAGTGATAGGGTTGATTAAGGTTTTTTAACCTTTGCCCTTGTTTCAGCCTCGCCCACGTGAACGACCATGTTGCGGATCATCACTCAGTTAACGGATCTACGCGCTGAACTGCGCCGCATTTGCGATCGCACCGACAGTAGCGAGATGAGCCAGCAACACGCCACCGTTGCCACCATCCTTCAGCGAGTCGCTGCCGATGGCGATCGCGCCCTGATTGAATACACCCGCACCTTCGATCACATTGACCTCACCCCAGAGACACTACGCATCAAAGGCGATGAACTCGATGCCGCCTACCAACAAGTTTCCAAAGAATTACTGGATGCCATCCGCTTAGCCAAGCAACGCATTGAAGCCTTCCATCGCCAGCGGGTGCCCAAAAGCTGGGTGCAGTTTGGCGAGGATGGTATTGTCCTTGGCAAACGCTACACCGCCGTTGATAGTGCCGGTCTCTACATCCCCGGGGGTCGCGCCGCCTACCCCAGCACCGTCCTGATGAATGCCGTGCCCGCTCAAGTCGCGGGCGTGAAGCGGATTGTCATGGTCACCCCACCCGGCCAAGGTAAAGGGGTCAATCCAGCCGTGCTGGTGGCCGCCCAAGAAGCAGGGATTCAAGAAATCTACCGTGTGGGTGGGGCACAGGCCATTGCGGCTCTTGCCTACGGCACCGAAACCATTCCCCGCGTTGATGTCATTACCGGACCAGGTAACCTCTACGTGACGCTGGCCAAAAAACAGGTCTATGGTCGCGTTGGCATTGATTCGTTGGCGGGTCCTTCGGAAGTCCTGATTATTGCCGATGAGTATGCCCACCCTGTTCACATTGCAGCCGACCTCCTAGCACAGGCAGAACACGATCCCCTCGCCGCCGCCATTCTGCTTACCCCCAGTTCCCGCCTTGCCGAAGCCGTGGTTGCCGCCGTCAATGCGCAACTCACGGATCATCCCCGTCGCCTGCTGACCGAGAAGGCGATCGCCCACTATGGCCTCATCGGTATTGTTGAGAACCTAGAGCAGGCCATTGACCTCTCCAATAGCTTTGCCCCTGAGCACCTAGAACTGGAAGTGGACGATCCGTGGAGCCTTGTGGAAAAGGTACGCCACGCCGGTGCCATCTTTCTTGGTTATGCCACCCCCGAAGCCGTCGGTGACTACCTTGCCGGCCCCAACCACACCCTCCCCACCTCCGGCTCGGCTCGCTACGCCTCTGCCCTTGGCGTAGAAACCTTCCTCAAGCATTCCAGCCTCATTCAGTACACCCCTGCTGCCCTGCTAAAACAGGGGGGAGCCGTCATGACCCTTGCGGAAACGGAAGGGTTGATCTCCCATCGCGACTCGGTACGCCTGCGCATTGAGCCATAACCAAGAGCTATCCAAGCTACGCAAGGTTCACAATCAGGTAGGGGGCTTCAAATTTGCCCCCCCGCACGGGTTTGCCCTTGAGGCTAGGGGGTAGTTCAATGTGACGGCGTTGGTCACCGGCTTCGACCGTGAGTTCACCACTGAACTCGCTGAGCTTGACCTGTTCTTTGCGGAACCCGGGCAGAAAAATGCGTACCTGCTGTTGCACCTCATCAAATTCGTGGGGGACAGGCGCTGCGGCCAACTGGTTCAAGTCCGGAAAGGACGGTACTAGGGCCTGCCAAGCCCCTACATCTGCTGGCAAACTAGACAGCCGCAGTGGGGCAAAGGCTTGGGCAACATCAGGTGTCACTTCTCCGAAGCAAAACACTTCGGAAATGGGCACATTTACCTGTTGAGCGCTTCCCCACAGCCATTGGGTTTGGGCAATCTCAATGGCGGCAGGAGTGGTGACGAGGAATACCGACAACCGCTGGCGATCGGCAGCAATACTCACCCCCCGATCTACCCACTCTTTCGCTTGGGCAAGCCGTTCATTAATTTTTTGGGTATCAATGTTTGCCGCCATAATCGCACTGGCGATCGGCCCTCCCATGGCAGTGGCAATTTTGTTAATATCCAACTGCTCAAGCAATCGGCGAAAACGGCGATAGTACCAAGCCAGTCCTTGGGGTAACCCAATCAGCCGTAGCGTATCGCGGTTATTCGCACCCGCATAAACAATCACGTCGTACGCACCGCTGCTGTAATAGCCCCGCAGCGCATTTAGAGTCAAGAGGGTATCCATGCCCGGCAAAATCATTAACTCCCCCGCATAGACTTTGCCAACCAGCTCTTGGGGCAAATAGGATTCAACCAAACGGCTGAGCTCCTCCCACGCCATGGTTAAACTCTCAGTGGCAAAAAGTTGTGTTACCGCAAGGCAATGGCCTATTGTTACCGGCTGAGAGCCAATTTGCTGATCAACAGTGCCAATTAAATACTGTAGTGTAATAGCCGGCGCTGGCACGGCCAAGAGGGTGCGTTGCTGCTGTTGAGCAAACCACTGAGCAACAGCAAGACCAAGAGCCGTTTGCTGCTCTAGGGTTGCGCCTAAAAACGTAACAATGCGGGTCATGGAAGCCAAAGAATCCAATGCGTGGGGTGTCCTTGGACTATGGTATCGGCAAACGACTCAGAAGCCATCTTTTCCTTAAGCCCCATCACAATGCCTCTAGAAGGCTCTTGTAAGGTCTTAAAGGTAGGATTCCCCTTTCCTTGGGGTATCAAACTGCTTCTTGGGCATTCTAGGGGCATTTGGTTGCCATTTCATTCCCTAGTGGCTTCCCCATGAATCTAGAGCCAAGAACAGCATCTAGCCACCAGCTTGTACGTAGTTGGCAGTTAATTTTCTTTTGTCGATATTTTTATCTGAGGATCCTAAAGATCTACTACTAATCTATATAAATACTCTTATAGTAGTAGTAGGGGCTGTGGAAAATGTGGAAAAATATAGCAAAACCCTTGCCCTGAGCGATGTTGAAGCCATTTCCCCTTGTGGAAAACTTGTGGAAAAAGTGGGGTGGTTTTCCACAAGCGATTAATGGGGTAACAAAAGAATAAAAAGATTTCCACAGTTTTTTTGAGTTTTTCTTGAGTTTTCCCCAGATTTTCCCCAGATTTTTCCACAGGCTTTTTGGAGTTTTCCACAGGCTATGGCCGTAGATCTCCGTATTTTTACGATTCACCCCCAAGGGCGATCGCCCTGATACTGAAGTTAGGATGACCTCATCGCGTTAATTTTTGGATTGCTTCCCCCGCGATGACGCCCCTCAGTTGTTTGGATTCCCTGATGTATGCTGTCCTCTGATGCTCAATCAACCACCCTCGAGCAAGCCATTGGCCACTTATCCCCTGCGCAGCAAATTCGGATGCTGATGTACCATCCCTATTTCACGGGGCGCTGTCCTGCCTGCCGCCAACCGATTCATCACTCCAATGCGACCCTTGGTCAGTGCTACTGTTCCCACTGTGGCTGGCACGATTTTGGGATGGCTGTAACAGCAGCGCCTCAGGAGTTATCTAACCCGGAACGCTCTTGAGGGACAATGCTAACGACGATCGCCACCATCAGCCACCAAAGCGTCGCCACCTCCGGTCGAAACCAGATCGTATCCACAAGTCCGTGGGTCAGCATTCCCGCCATGGTTGCCACCGCTGCCATCAGCCAAAAACCCTGAGGATTACGACTCGCCCGGAATTGCCCCAAACACCGCCAAGCGCGATCGCCCAGCACCAGTAATAACCACAAGAACACGCTAAAACCAATCACCCCCACTTCCACCAACAACTCCAGAAAAATGGAATAGGCACTCAAGGCCGTAAACCGTACATTCACTTGGTAGAGCGGATACACTTGGTTAAACGCCACGTTCCCTGGGCCAATCCCCAGCCATGGCCGCGCTTGAATCATTTGCTGCACTGCCATCCAGACATTAATCCGAAAATTATTGCTACTGTCACCACGCGCCACAAAGATACTGGCTACCCGCTCCCGCAGCGCAGGTACACTTGCGACACCGCCCACCAAGGTCAGTGCCAATAGCCCCATCAGCAGGGGGACTCCCCAGCGTCGCCAGCGCTCAGGCAACCGCGGAACATACCAAACCCCCAA
>Ga0116211_1000010_pt1 | contig 195383 bp, 160 predicted proteins | sample SaghotsprinmetaG_FD_94484 | JGI IMG/M metagenome (GOLD analysis project Ga0116211, IMG submission 94484) | Hot spring microbial communities from South Africa to study Microbial Dark Matter (Phase II) - Sagole hot spring metaG | ecosystem: Environmental > Aquatic > Thermal springs > Hot... | reverse complement strand
TATTTACTTCCTCATTTGCTGGTTACAAACGGGTCGCAGTATCTAGCATGGGCTTTCTTTAGGCATAGCCCCAGAGCCGATCACCACCTCCATAGGAGGTGGTTTTAAATTGACAATAAAAAAGGAGCTTTAAAAGCTCCTTTTTGTTTTGGCAGGGTTTGATCTTATTGCAGCTCACAACTGAAACAATAAGAGTAAATGCCATTTGGATCGTTAAACTGGCTAAACTGCGCCACATGCTGTTTTAACTCTGTCATCAGCTGTTGCACTGCTTTGTTTTCTGCAGATGGTGTGATTTCTGGCAGCAAGCCCATGGTTTTGGCTTCACCAAATAACTGTTTTACAAACTGTTGTTGTGGTGTCAGTTCCTGCTCAACCACCCAGACATCAAACTGGCTGAGGCTGGCCTTGCTGGCGGCCGATGCAATGGCATCTTCCAGTGTGCCGAGTTTATCCACCAGACCGAATTCCAGCGCTTTAGTGCCAGTCCAAACGCGGCCCTGGCCAACCTTATCTACTGCGGCTTTGTCGAGGTTGCGGCTAACACCAACGTGAGTGATAAATTCATCGTAACCACGCTCAATCATGCGTTGCAGCAGCTTTTCGGCATCAGCCGGCAAACCTTTAAACAGTGGTAAGCCTGCGCTAAAACCAGCAAGCTCAGTGGTGCCAACACCATCGACATTCAGACCCAGACTACCAACAGCGTTTTCAGCTGTATGCAGCATGGCAAAAATACCGATAGAACCTGTGATGGTGGTCGGGGCTGCCCAGATTTCATTGGCAGGTGCTGCAATCCAATAACCGCCGGAGGCTGCTACAGCGCCCATAGAAGCAATCACTGGTTTACCGGCTGCTTTTAATAAACGGATTTCTTCGGAAATAATTTCGGAAGCAAAAGCACTGCCGCCACCGCTGTCGATACGCAGCACCACGGCTTTCACCTTCTCGTCCAGTCTGGCTTTACGTAGCAATTTAGCCGTACTGTCGCCGCCAATCATACCGGCTTTGGCATTACCATCCACAATGGCGCCGCGTGCTACAACCAGCGCAACCTTGTCGGTTATCGGGTTTGGCATTTGCATTTTTGGGATCACCAGGCTGTGATACTCGTTATAACTCACCTGATTAAAAGTTTTGTTTTCTTTGTCTTCGCCAACCAGTGCAATCAGTTCCTGACGGAATTCTTCGCGGGTTTTTAAGCTATCTACCAGTTTTGCGTCCAGGGCATATTTGGCGATGTCGCCATCGGCTGCGCTGATGCGTTGATACAAGGTAGCAAAACTTTCATCAAAGTTGCTGACGTCAAAACCACGACGGCCGGCAACCTGCTGTTTATAGCTGCTCCATAATTCATTCAGCCAGGCGCTGTTCGCTTCTTTGGCTTCAGGAGACATATCGTCACGCAGGAATGGTTCGACGGCAGATTTATAAGTGCCAACCTTAAATACGTGGGTGCTGATTTTCAGTTTTTCTAATGCACTTTTGTAATACATTGGGTAGCTGCCATAACCCTCCAGCAACACTGTGCCTTTTGGATGCAGGTTAATATTGTCGGCGTAGCTCGCCAGATAATATTGGTTTTGCGCATAAAAAGTGCCTGTAGCCAGTACTTTTTTACCTGCAGCTTTAAATTTCTCCAGCGCACTGCCAACTGACTGCAGTTTATCCAAAGAACCGCGGCCTAAACTGGATAGTTCCAGCACTATGACTTTAATTTTGTCGTCTTTTGTGGCGCGTTCAACCACTTTAACCACATCACGAACCAGCATTTCCGGCGTTTCTTCGCTGCCACCTGCGGCTTGGTTCATCATGGCTTCCACCGGATCCACAAAACGCAGTTCTTCGACCAGATCACCCTTTAAGTTGAGCACCAGTGCGGCAGTTTCAGGAACCTTGACCTTGCTGTCATCCGATAACAACACACTGATAAAACCCACAAAAATAATCAGGAAAATCAGGTTCAGCACTAGATTCCGGACTGTTTTAAACACTTTGAACACTGCGGAAAAAAATCTTCTGAGCAGGCCTGGTCTTTCTAACGACATATCAAACACCTATATAAATACTTCTGTCTGAGCTTAAGATAACGAATTAAGGCAATAAACTTAAACGGAATTTGTAAGAAAATGTTTAATCCTTGTCAGCGCAGTTAAAAGCGGCTAAAGTTCCGCTATTCAACAGGTACGACCAGAAGAGGCCGCAGTGTCTTATCCATATTTATTACAACCTTTAGATCTTGGCTTTACCACTTTAAAAAACCGTGTAGTGATGGGTTCTATGCACACAGGGCTCGAGGAAGAAAAACAAGGTTTTGCCAAACTAGCTGCTTTTTATGCCGAGCGTGCCAAAGGCGGCGTTGGCCTGATTATCACAGGTGGCATCAGTCCTAATTTTCGCGGTAATTTAGTGCCTTTTGGCAGCCAGCTCAGCTGGTTCTGGCAAGCAGGCAAACATAAACAAGTGACAGCTGCCGTGCATCAGTATGGTGCTAAAATTTGTATGCAGCTGCTGCATGCCGGCCGTTATGGTTATCATCCTTTTAGTGTGGCACCCAGCAAAATCCAGTCGCCTATTACCCCTTTTAAACCTGCTGAAATGTCGTCACGCCAGGTGCGCGCTACTATTCATGACTTTGCCTCTTCAGCTCGTCTGGCGCAAAAAGCCGGTTATGACGGTGTGGAAATTATGGGCTCTGAAGGTTATCTGATAAATCAGTTTATTTGTCAGCGCACCAATCAGCGCACTGACGAATGGGGCGGCAGTTTTGACAACAGGTGCCGTTTTGCGCTGGAAACGATTCGTCAGGTGCGTGAGCTGTGCGGGCCTGACTTTATTATTATTTACCGCTTGTCGATGCTGGATTTAGTCGAAGACGGCAACAGCTACGAAGAAGTGGTGGCGCTGGCAAAACAAGTGGCGCAGGCTGGTGCAACCCTGATCAACACCGGGATCGGCTGGCACGAAGCCCGGGTACCAACTATAGGCACCATGGTACCTCGTGCTGCGTTTAGCTGGATCACCGCCAAAGTGAAGCAGGAAGTGACAATTCCGGTGGTGGCCACCAACCGTATCAATGACCCGCAAGTTGCCGAAGATATTCTGGCAAAGGGCGAGGCTGACCTGGTTTGTATGGCAAGGCCTTTCCTGGCCGATGCCGACTTTGTAAATAAAGCCGCAGCCGGCAAAGCCGATGAAATTAATACCTGTATTGCCTGTAACCAGGCCTGCCTTGACCATGTGTTTCAGAATAAAAGAGCCAGTTGCCTGGTGAATCCACGTGCCTGTTATGAAACTGAACTGAATTTTAACCCGGCACCAGAGCGCAAAAAGATTGCTGTGGTAGGGGCCGGACCTGCCGGTATGGCTTTTAGTGTTTATGCGTCACAGCGTGGCCATCAGGTGACCTTGTTTGATAAAGACGACAAGATTGGCGGTCAGTTTAATTACGCCAAACAGGTACCGGGCAAAGAAGAGTTCCATCAGACCATCCGTTATTTTGAACGAATGTTACAGCTGCATGCGGTGAAGCTTGAGCTTGGCCAGCTGCAAACTGTGGAATCGCTGGCAGCTGGTGGTTTTGATGAAATAGTACTGGCAACCGGCATCCTGCCACGTCAACTCGATTTACCTGGTGCCGATCATCCAAAAGTGCTGAGTTACCTGGATGTACTGCGCGATCATAAAGAAGTTGGAAGCAAGGTTGCGATTATCGGTGCCGGCGGTATTGGTTTTGATGTTGCTGAATATCTGACGGAGCCCTATTCGTTAACCTTGCAGCCTGACGCCTGGCTGAAAGATTGGGGCATTGATAAAAACTATCAGAGTCGCGGTGCTTTATTGCCGGATCAGACGCCTGAAGTGCCAACGCGCAAAGTCTATCTGTTGCAGCGGAAAAACAGCAAAGTGGGCGCAGGTCTTGGCAAAACCACAGGTTGGATCCACCGTGCTTCATTAAAGAAAAAAGCGGTGGATATGCTGTCTGGCGCTCAGTACCTGCGGGTTGATGATGAAGGCCTGTGGGTGGAGCTTGATGGACAACAACGGTGCCTGGATGTCGACAATGTCGTGATCTGTGCAGGCCAGGAGCCACAGCGGGTACTGCAGCAGGGCTTGTTAGACAAAGGTTTGAGTGTACATCTGATAGGCGGTGCTGACGTAGCTGCTGAACTGGATGCAAAAAGAGCCATCCGCCAGGGGGCAGAGCTCGCCGCCCGCATTTAATAAGCACATTCATCATTGGAAACGGCGTTAACAACAGCGCCGTTTTCCAGAAGGACAAACTATCAAACCACCAGCTTTCTGGTGGTTTTTTTATTTGCAGAAAAATTAACCGGATTTTACTTGCCAGCAGGCGGCAGAACGCAGTATTACATTAAAGCAGTCGCATAATTGTATTGTGATGGTGCGAAGCCATGGTGCAGAAAGATCACCTTGCACCAAAAAGGCGCATTTTGTCATACAGTTGCCACAGCAACGACATACACTCAACAACATACAGCGGCGTTAATTCCGGCTATGACAGGATTTATCGGTGTGTGCTTCATCATGGTATTGGCTTTGCAGTGTGTTTAAGCAGCGTTTGGCGCGGCAGCAGAATTTTCTGCGTTTTTTGTGTTTAGTTGCAGGCATGCATAAAACAATAAAGGTTTGGGTATAAGGGCTGTTACCTATCAAACGCCGGCAGGCACAGTGATTTGCCACCGGCACTGGTGTTGATTTACAGGGAGTCTCAGATGTCAGGTGTATTAACAATGATTTTGGCTGGTGGGGAAGGCACCAGACTGGCGCCATTAACCGGGATCCGCGCTAAACCTGCAGTGCCTTTTGGTGGTAACTACCGGATCATCGATTTTGTGCTGAATAACTTTGTAAATTCAGACTTATTACAGATCTTCGTTATCACGCAGTTTAAATCCCATTCGCTGATGAAACACTTAAGCCGTGCCTGGCGGGTGACGGGTTTAACCAACAGGTTTATCGACCCAATCCCGGCGCAGATGCAAACAGGTAAACACTGGTATCTGGGCACGGCCGATGCGGTTTATCAGAATTTGCATCTTATTCATGGCCTGGATCCTGAACATGTTTGTGTGTTTGGCGGTGACCATATTTACAAAATGGATGTGCGGCAAATGCTGGATTTTCACCGGCAGCGCAATGCCAAACTGACAGTCGCTGCTATTCCGGTGCCGGTGTCACAAGCCCACGAGTTTGGGGTGATCGAGGTGGATGCTCAGGGCAAAATGATTGGTTTTGAAGAAAAACCCAAATCGAACCCTAAAACTATTCCGGGCAATCCTGATTTTGTGCTGGCGTCTATGGGTAATTATATTTTTGAAGCCCGCTGTCTGGTTGATGTACTAGAAGAAGACGCAGCACAAGCCGATTCCAAACACGATTTTGGTCATAACATCATTCCAAAACTCTTTCCGTCTGGTGATGTGTATGTGTATGACTTTTCAACCAATATTATTAGAGGTGAAAAAGAGGCGGCCTGGGGTTACTGGCGGGACGTGGGCACTATCGACTCTTATTACGAAGCCAATATGGATTTAATTTCTGTGGTGCCGCCCATTGATTTATATAACAAATACTGGCCGCTACGCAGTTATACACCGCCTGTGCCACCGGCCAAGTTTGTGCATGACGAAGCGAACAGAACAGGGCAGGCTATCAGCTCTATGGTAGCGGCAGGTTGTATTGTCAGTGGTTCTATCGTGTACCATTCCATTCTGGGTTATAACGTGCATGTACACAGCCACAGTTATATTGAAAAAAGTGTGCTGATGGGCAACAACGATATTGGCCGGGGTTGCCGTATCCGCCGCGCTATTATTGATAAAGATGTCAAGATTGCACCAGGCACCATTATTGGTGAAGATCCGGTGTTGGACAGGGAGCGTTTTCACGTGTCCCCTGATGGCGTTGTGGTGATCCCAAAAGGGGCGCTGGTAGGCTTTGATTAAAACAGCAGCCCGTTGTGGCATGCAGGAGCGATAAGGTCGGATGCAAATAGTCTTTTTGTGCAGTGAATTTGAAGGTTTGCTTAAAACCGGCGGTCTAGCTGATGCAACACGCGGCCTGGCGCAGGCGCTTAAGGCAAAAGGGCATCAGGTTACAGTACTGATGCCCCGTTATGGTGCTTTGTATAACCAGGCGCTGCAAAAAGACTGGCAATCCGTTTATGTTGAGCTTGGCACTGAGCGTTATGGTTGTGCCGTGCGGCATCTGGTAAGCGACGGTATTCATGTCGCACTGATTGAACATCATGATTTTTTTGCCAGACCCAGGCCTTATGATGATGGTGAGTATCCTTATGCCGATAACGCGCTGCGTTTTGCCTTTTTTTGTAAGGCGGCTCTTTATTATCTGAGTGAAAATGGTATCAGCCCTGATGTGATCCATGGCCATGACTGGCAATCAGCCGCTGGTGCTTTATACCTGAAACAAATGCAGCAGCAGGGGCTTTTGCTGCAAAGTCGTTTTGTGTTTACCATTCATAATGCTGCGTATCAACAGGGCATTGCCCTGCATGATTTAGATGTGCTTGGGATGAGCGCAGCGGATTGTCCTGCTAATGTTCCACTGAGTCTGTTAAGTCTTGGTGTGGCGCATTGCAGCAGGCTGAATACTGTCAGCCAAGGTTATCGTGATGAGTTATTGTCTGAGCCTGCCGCCAACGGTTTAAGCCTTTTATATCAGGCAAGACAACAGCAGTTTGCAGGTATTTTGAACGGTTGTGATTATGGCCGTTGGGATCCACAAACGGATCAATCGCTGGTGGCGAACTACCACAAGGATGATTTATCCGGTAAACAACGGTGTAAAACAGAATTGCGCCGCCAGATGGGACTTGCGGACAGCAAGGTTCCTTTGTTTGTGGCAGTCAGCCGGGTCACTGGGCAAAAAGGGTTTGATTATCTGATCCCGGCGCTCAGCCACTGGCTTGCCAGCAGCAATGCCCAGGTCGTGATGATGGGCACAGGTGAGCAAAAATATATTCAGCCACTAAAAGCCTTGCAGCAACAATACCCCTTGCAATACCGTTTTATCGAAGGTTTTGATGAAGACTTTTCTCATCAGCTTGAAGCGGCCGGTGATTTTTTCCTGATGCCAAGTTTGTTTGAACCTTGTGGCCTGAACCAGATTTACAGCCTGCGTTATGGTACTGTGCCTATAGTGCGTGCGACCGGTGGCTTAAAAGATACTGTGTTAGCGCTGCCGGCCAGGGGCGCCACTGGCATCAGTTTTACCGAGCCCGGTGTTGAGGCTTTGCTTGGCGCTTTACAACAGGCCGAGGCCTTATATCAGAACAAAGCTAAATATCAGAAAGTACAGCAAAGAGGTATGCAACAATATTTTGGCTGGGACCAGGCAGCAGAAAAATACCTCAAGATGTACCAACAGGCGAAGTAACAGCGCGCTGTTGCTCGCTTCTTCAACGCGGATTGTTTAGCGCAGCAGCAATCAACCCGGAGCGAATGAAAACTATTGTCGTGCTTTGATTTTATTTGCTAGCCTTACAGGGCATTTTTTCAGGGGCTGATGTTATGGATGCTATTACGTTATTAACAACCCGCTATTCTTCTTCACGTTTAACTGAACCGGCACCGGCCGGCGAAGCCTTAGAGCTGATAAAACAGGCTGCATTAAAAGTGCCTGATCACGGTGGTTTAAAACCCTGGCGTTTTGTGATTTTTCAGGGCAAAAAAGCACTGGCAAAACTCGGAGACATTTTTGCCGAAGCTGCGCTGGAGGAAGATCCTTCTATTGCCAATGAATTACTGGAAAGGGCACGGCAATTACCTTTGCGGGCACCTATGGTGATTGCCTGTATTGCCAAATGTACTGAACACGCCAAAGTACCGCTGCAGGAGCAGGTACAATCTGCCGCCTGTAGTGTGATGGCGATGCAGCAGGCTGCTTTTGCCCAGGGGTTTGGCGGCATCTGGCGTACCGGCGCTTACGCCCAGTACGAATTTGTAAAACAAGCGCTTGGTTTGGGTGAAGACGACGAAATTGTCGGTTATTTATACCTCGGCACCTGTGCCGGTGAAGCACCACAAAGAGCAATACCGGATACCGCGGAGTTTTTCAGTTATTTTGAATAAAGTCTGACTATTTGCTTTAGCCAAAACCCACCCTTTAAGGAGTGGTTTTTTTCTTGAAAGCAAGTGACCATAAAAAAGCCATCTTTACGATGGCTTTTTTATCGATAAACCCTGAGGGCTTCGATTAGAAGTCGGCGTTGCCCGGTGTACGCGGGAAGGCAATGACATCACGGACGTTGCCCACACCAGTGACATAAGACACCAGACGTTCAAAACCTAACCCAAAACCGGCATGGGGCACTGTGCCATAACGGCGCAGGTCGCGGTACCAGCTGTAGTCTTCTTTGTTCAGGCCCATGGCGTCCATTCGTGCGTCGAGCTGCTCTAAACGCTCTTCACGCTGTGAACCACCGATAATTTCACCAATGCCTGGTGCCAGAATGTCCATGGCAGCAACAGTTTTGCCATCTTCGTTCATGCGCATATAAAAGGCTTTAATATCTTTTGGATAGTTTTGCAGAATGACAGGGGCGCCAACGTGTACTTCTGCTAAGTAACGTTCGTGTTCAGACTGTAAGTCCACACCCCATTCCACCGGGTATTCAAACTTTTTGCCGCAGGTTTTTAAGATCTCTACAGCTTCGGTGTAATCCATCCGCACAAAGCTTGAGCTGACAATGTCCTGCAGACGGCTGATGGCTTTTTCGTCAACGCGCTCGGCAAAAAATGCCATATCATCGGCACGCTCTTCCAGTACAGCTTTAAATACAAACTTCAGCATGTCTTCTGCAAGCTGTGCCACGTCTTTTAATTCAGCAAAAGCTACTTCTGGCTCAATCATCCAGAATTCGGCTAAGTGACGGGTGGTGTTGGAGTTTTCCGCACGGAAAGTCGGACCGAAGGTGTACACTTTTGACAAAGCACAAGCGTAGGTTTCTACGTTCAGCTGGCCAGATACAGTTAAGAACGTTTCTTTGCCAAAAAAGTCCTGTTTATAGTCCACTTTGCCTTTATCGTCACGTGGCAAGTTTTCCATATCTAAAGTACTGACACGGAACATTTCACCAGCGCCTTCAGCATCGGCACCGGTAATAATAGGGGTGCTGATCCAGTAAAAACCACGTTCATGGAAAAAACGGTGTATGGCTTGTGCCAGGCAGTGGCGAACGCGGGTAATGGCACCAACCATATTGGTTCTGGCACGCAAATGCGCCTGTTCACGCAGATATTCCATCGAATGGCGTTTTGGCGCCATAGGGTAAGTATCCGGATTTTCTACAAAACCCAGTACTTCAACCGAATTGGCCTGAATTTCATATGCCTGACCCTGACCTTCAGAGCGGGCAATAGTACCGGTCACCACCACAGAACAAGCTGTGGTCAGGCGTTTAATATCTGTTTCGTAATTATTTAATTCGGCCGGAGCGACGGCTTGCAGTGCATCAAAACAGCTGCCGTCATGTACGGCGAGGAAAGAAATACCGGCTTTGGAATCACGACGGGTGCGGATCCAGCCTTTGACGGTAACCAGGTCGCCGACTGCATATTTGCCGGCTAAAACATCTTTAATCACTGCATGCGTCATGCAATAGGCTCCAACTTGCTGCGTGTAAACATTTGAATTTAACTTAAGAGGTGTAATCATACGCAGGCGGCGGTTCAACACAAGCAAAAATTGACGGGAAGCCCGATTTGACTGAGCAAAATGCATCATTACCGAAAAAAAACCGCCGTCATGGTCCTGACTGGCTGTTACAAAGCATCAACTGGCTGTCGATTGCCGGTTGGGTGGTGTTTGTGATTGCGATGGGCATCAGTCATCTGGCCAAGCCTGAAGTGCAGTTTGGCTTTTTGCAATATCTGAATATTCAGGTGCGGGATTATTGGGATCCCACTCTAACCGCGCGGCTGATTTACCTGCTGTGGTGGTGCTGCGGTATCAGTTTGCTGAGTTTGCTACTCAACAGATTCAGGTTAAGGCGCGCCGGTGATCATCTGCGTTATAACCTGGTGGTGTTATTGCTGATGTCTTCCGCTGTGTTGTTATATCTGGCGATTATTTTATAAAGCTGGTGTTCAGTTTGGCGCGTCTAAAGTGACAAAAATGTAAAATAATTAAGGTTTTTAATGCGTAATATTCTGATTGTTTTTGTTTTATTTGCGCTAACTGCTTGTGTTCAGGTGCGAACCGGCAACGATGTGATTGATGCAACATCAGCGGTTGCGAGTGGCGTTTACCTGCAAACCCAGGCCGATAAACAAAAAGAAAAATCCGGCAAAGCTGACCCCTTTAAGAAAAAAGATCCCAAAGTCGCCGCAATAGATGAGGCGATCAATAAAGCCCGTGCCAAACAACGGGGTGAGCAACAGCCTGAGTAAAGGCAGCCACAAAATAAATAAAGTACCTTTACGCCTCGTATCAACACAATCAGGCACCAGGTAAAGGCGCCTGCGTTGTCAGGATAGGTTGTTGACAGACTTTGACTATGGCTTGGGTCAGTGTGGTCAGTTCGATGCTGCTGATCACAAAAGGCGGCATCAGATACAAGAGTTTGCCAAAAGGCCGCACCCAAACCCCGAGCTCAACAAAAAACCGCTGACATAAAGCCACATCGACGTTGCCTGTCATTTCTACCACACCCACAGCGCCTAATACCCGCACATCGGCAACCTGCGCTAATAACCTGGCAGGCGCAAGTTCAGTGTTAAGTTGCTGTTCAATGCACTGAACCTGCTGTTGCCATCGATTCTGTGCAATAAGCTTAAGGCTTGCCACTGCCACACTGCAGGCCAGCGGATTGGCCATATAAGTAGGACCGTGCATCAGGGCGCCCGCAATGCCGTCAGCGACTTTATCCGTGCAAAGTGTAGCGGCAAGGGTGATGTACCCACCGCTCAGTGCTTTACCCAAACACAGAATGTCCGGGCTGATGGCTGCGTGGTCACAAGCAAATAATTTGCCGGTACGGCCAAAACCAGTGGCAATTTCATCACAAATCAGCAGCACATTAAATTCATCACATAAAGCGCGGCAAACTTTTAAATACTCTGGATGATACATCCGCATACCGCCGGCGCCCTGTAGCACGGGCTCTATGATCATGGCTGCAAGCGTCTGATGATGCTGCTCAAATAGTTGACGCAGTTTCTGACCTTCTTCTTCTTGCCATGCGCCGTCAAAGCGGCTTTGTGGTGCTGGCGCGAACAAATGGGGGGTTAGCTGACTGCGAAATAAAGTATGCATGCCATCGTCAGGGTCACATACCGCCATAGCGGCAAAGGTGTCGCCGTGATAAGCCTTACTCAGGCTTAATATTCTGCTCTTGGCCGACACACCCTTTGACAACCAATATTGCAACGCCATTTTTAGCGCCACTTCCACAGCTATAGAGCCGCTGTCAGCAAAAAACACTTTGTTTAAACCAGTTGGCACCATCGACAGTAGCAGTTTGGCTAAATCCACTGCGGGTTGATGCACTATGCCGCCAAACATCACATGGCTCATATTGGCAAGTTGGGTGTTGACAGCAGCGTTGAGCTCTGGGTGGTTATACCCATGCACCGCCGACCACCAGCTGGAGGTGCCGTCTATTAAACTGCGGCCATCTTCCAGAAAAAGCCTGCAACCTTCAGCCCGCACCACAGGGTATACCGGCAATGGATTTTTCAGCGAAGTATAAGGATGCCAGATATGTTCACGGTCAAAAGCAAGATCAATAGCCATAAGTGCTCACAAATTAGCCAGCAGTAAACTTGCGTAACTGGTTGGCGTTGACTTCAAAAGGCAGGCGGCTAGACTAGCGGCAAATTCATCGAACTACAATGCCGCTATTTAAGGCTTACAGGGAAATTTATGTCGAATTCAGCAGTGCGCCACAACTGGACACTCAATGAAGTGAATGCACTTTTTGCGTTGCCTTTTAATGAACTGATGTTTCAGGCACAGCTTGTGCACAGAGCCAACTTTAATCCGCAAGAAGTGCAGGTGAGCACGTTGTTATCGATTAAGACCGGTGCCTGCGCGGAAGACTGCAAATATTGCCCGCAAAGTGGCCACTACAACACCGGCCTCGAGCGGGAACGTCTATTGGAAGTGGAAAAAGTACTGACCCAGGCCAAAGCTGCCAAGGACAAAGGTGCCAGCCGTTTTTGTATGGGCGCCGCCTGGAGCAACCCAAAACAACGTGATATGCCTTACATTATGGAAATGGTGAAAGGGGTTAAAGCCATGGGGCTGGAAACCTGTATGACCCTTGGCAAGCTCGACGCCGGTCAGGCGCGTGAGCTGGCAGAAGCCGGTTTGGATTATTACAACCATAACCTTGATACCTCGCCGGAGTTTTACGGTGAAATTATCACGACCCGCACTTATCAGGACAGGTTAGATACGCTGAGCCATGTGCGTGATGCCGGTATGAAAGTTTGTTGTGGTGGCATTGTTGGTATGGGTGAAAGTGCCAATGACCGCTCAGCGCTGTTAATGCAAATTGCCAATTTACCGGAGCACCCACAAAGTGTGCCTATTAATATGCTGGTGAAGGTGGCAGGTACACCACTGGAAAACGTCGAAGATCTCGATGGTTTTGAGTTTATCCGCACCATCGCCGTTGCCCGTATTATGTTGCCAAAAAGCCATGTGCGTTTATCGGCCGGCCGTTCACGGATGAATGAGCAAATGCAGGCGTTATGTTTTATGGCTGGTGCCAACTCAATTTTTTACGGTGACAAACTGTTAACCACAGAAAACCCGGAAGCAGACGCCGATATGCAGCTTTTTGCCAAACTGGGGTTAAAACCTGAACAGCGTCATGATGTGTCGGATGAAGCTTATGAAGCTGCCATGGCCGATGCCATACAGGAACAAAATATTCCATCGTTATTTCATGCGGCCAGCTGATGTATAACCAGCCGGACAGAGGGCAAATCAGGTGCAAATAGCTCAAATGCAGCAGCTGTTGGCAGAGCGTGAGCAGGCGGGGCTTTTGCGCCGGTTAAAAACGGCGCAGCAAGTGAGTGGCCGTTTTATCCGTTATCAGCACCGCGAACTTTTGAACTTTTCCGGCAATGATTACCTCGGCCTGGCTACTGCGCCTGAAGTTGTGACTGCACTGCAGCAAGGTGCCGCCGATTATGGGGTTGGCAGCAGTGGCTCACCGCTGGTCTGTGGTCAGCAGGCACCCCATCAGGCACTTTGTGATGAAATTTGCGACTGGCTTAATGTAGAGGCAGTGTTGTTATTCAGCTCAGGCTTTGCCGCTAATCAGGCAATGTTATTGGGGTTGGCTGGCGCGGATGAAACTTTATTGCTGGATAAACTCAGCCATGCCTCAATGATTGATGCGGCGTTGCAGCATCAGGGCGGGTATCAGCGTTTTTTGCACAATAATTTGGGCTCACTGCAAAAGCTGCTGCAAAAACACGGCAACAAAACCGTGGTTGCCACCGAAGGTGTGTTTAGCATGGATGGTGACAGCCCGGATCTGAGGCAATTAACACTGTTATGTCAGCAGTATCAGGCGCCATTGTTACTGGATGACGCCCATGGTTTGGGTGTATTTGGCCCTGAAGGTGCGGGTTCTTTGGCCGCAGCTGGCCTTGCCACCAGCAACAGTCAGTGTTTGATGGCCAATTTTGGCAAAGCGCTGGGCGGCCAGGGAGGTTTTCTTGCGACCAGCAGCTTAGTGGCAGATTATCTAACCCAGAGTGCCCGCCATTTTATTTACAGCACGGCCTTGTCGCCGGCGCTTGCAGTTGCGATGCGCCAGAGTATTCAGCTGTGCCGCAGCCAACAGTGGCGGCGCGATAAACTGATGGACAATATTCAGTATTGCCGCGAGCTGGCGGCTCAGTTTGAGCTCAAACTGTTACCATCCACAAGTGCAATTCAGCCTCTGTTGATTGGTGATAACCACAAAGCGATGCGGGTCAGCCAGCAACTGGCAGAAAAAGGTATTTGGCTGAGCGCCATCCGCTCGCCGACAGTGCCAATACATCAGGCCAGATTACGTATTACCCTCAGTGCGCTGCAGCAAAAAGAGGATTTAAAGCGGCTCTTTACCACACTGAAGGAGTTGTTATGACGGCCATTTGTATTAAGGCTTCAGGCGCAGCAGCAGCTGTACCTGCACAAATAGCAACAGTTTGTGCAATGCCTGGCTCAAATCAGACAGTCGTAACAGCGGATCCGCAAATCCGCCGGCATTTTGATAAAGCGGCACAAAGTTACCGCCAGGGCGCCAGTTTGCAGCAGCAGGTTGCCACCGATTTACTGGCGCTGCTGGCCAGCAGGCCGCAGCTGTATCGCTCCCAAGCCAGAATGTTGGATTTAGGCTCTGGTCCGGGCTGGTTGCACCCCGAGCTAAAAAAACACTGTAATGAGCTTTGGGCGGCAGATTTAAGCAAAGCCATGCTGGCCGAGGCCGAAACTTTGGGCCTTGCCAGTCGTTATATTCAGGCCGATGCCGCTGCGCTGCCGTTACCGGCGCATAGTGTCGGCTGTATTTTCAGTAGCCTGATGCTGCAATGGTGCCCAAAGCCGGAGGCAGTATTTGCCGAGTGTTACCGGCTATTAGAACCCGGCGGTCAGTTGTATCTGAGCACCCTGGTGACGGATTCCATGGCGGAGTTTCAGCAAAGCTGGGCCCAGGTGGATGATAAACCTCATCAGTTGGCCTTTTTGCCATCAGAGGCGCTGCTAAAAGCGGTCAAAGCGCAGGGGTTTAGCTGTCAGAGTCAGCAGTTGACCTATCAGTTGTTTTATCCGGATGTGCTGCATCTTTCGCGTAGTTTTAAACAAATTGGTGCCAATTTTGTGGCAGGTCGCGCCAACACTGGCCTTGGCGGGAAAAAACGCTGGGCTGCTTTTGCCAGTGCCTATGAAAAGTTTCGTACTACCCAAGGTTTGCCACTCAGTTATCAGGTGCTGCAAATAGTGGCCACCAAATCAAGCTGACATACGTTTAATTGATGTTTATAGCGGGTTTTAAAGCATACCGCTTGCCCCTTATCAGGATCTGTCCATGCAATCTGTTTTTATTACCGCAACCGACACTGATGCCGGTAAAACTTTTATCAGCAGTGTGCTACTGAAAGGTTTTGCCAGGCTGAATATTCCGGCTATTGGCCTCAAACCCATAGCGGCCGGTGTTGATGCAGATGGCAAAAATGCCGATGCCAAAATGCTGCAGACTTTGTCAGCGCTGGCGCTTAGCTACGCCAGTGTAAACCCTGTGCTATTTGACGAGCCGGTAGCGCCACATCTGGCGGCAACTTTACATCAAACCCGCATCAATACCGCAGTGCTGGATGCGCAGCTTGTTGAGACAGCGAAGCTGCCGGTTAAGCTTCGGCTGATTGAAGGCGCAGGTGGCTGGTTATTACCGCTTGATGATCACAGTTATCTTGCCGATTGGGTGCTGGCGCAAAAATTACCAGTGTTAGTGGTGGTGGGCATGAAGCTTGGGTGCCTGAACCACGCCATGCTGACAGCGCGGGAGCTGGAGCGCTCGGGGGCCAGGGTGCTTGGCTGGGTTGCCAACTGTGTCGACCCACAGATGTTATTGCTCAACGAAAATATTGCCGATTTACAACAACGTTTACCCTGGCCTTGTCTTGGTGTGATGCCTTATCAGCCGTCTGCTACAGCTAATCAGGAAACGACGCTTGCAGAGCAACAGACAGCACTGGCCCAAGCGCTGGCAAACACACTGTCATTGACATAACAGTGGCTTGCCATGGCTGCCTGTACTTCAGAGCTGTAAAAATGCCGACAAATCAGCCCCCGGCAGCAGTGCGGTTTTACTGCCACCGATAAATAAATAACCGTCGCTCTGGCCTTGATAGGTTAAAGCAGCGCCATCGCGCACTAATGCTGTGCCTTCAGGCAGAGCAATGACCGCAGTCTCTGGATTTAACTGCATAAACTCGCCAAGGCGCATATCGCGGGTTTCACCATGAAAACCTTCAGGTTTGTAGTCGCTGTAATGGGGGTTTAGTTGCAGCGGCAATAAATCCAGAGCGGTAAAAGAAGGTGGCTCTACCACCGGCATATCATTGGTGGTGCGGATACTGAGCCCGGCAATATTAGAGCCTGCGCTCCAGCCAACATAAGGCACGCCTTTATTCACCTGGGCTCTGATCTGGTCAATCAAGCCATGGCGGTACAACTGCTGTAATAACACAAAAGTGTTGCCACCACCGACCACAATCGCCTCTGCCTGTTGCACGGCCTGCAGCGGATCTGCGTGTTGGTGAATACTATCCACTTGAATATCAATGGCTGAAAATGCCTGTTGAACCATCTGTTGATACGCATCGTAACTGAGGCTAACAGCGGCATATGGAATAAATAACACAGTCGCAACGCCCTGCAGATGGCTGGCAATCTGCGCCAGGTTAGGCGCCAGATAAGCACTATTGCCGGCGCGGGACGAACTTAATAACAATAATTTCATACGGACTCCATCAGGGATAAAACGCCACAGTGGCAGCAGACCTGACATCAACCTTTACAAATCAGGCACAAGCCAAGGTTGAAAACTAACGGTAAGCCCATATAGTAGCAACATCAATTGAAGTAACCGAGGTATTTATGAAGCGTATAGTGCTGTTTTTATTGACCAACTTAGCTGTGATGCTGGTGTTGTCTGTGGTTTTAAGCATCATTTTTAAAGTGTTTGGTATCGATCGCAGCAGCATGGGCGGTTTGTTGGTGCTGGCCGCCGTTTTTGGTTTTGGTGGTTCTTTTATCTCGCTGGCCATGTCGAAATGGATGGCCAAACGTTCTACTGGCGCAGTGGTGATTGAACAACCCCGCAATGCCACTGAGCAATGGCTGATGAGCACTGTGGCCCGTCAGGCACAACAAGCCGGTATTGGCATGCCAGAAGTTGCCATCTATGACTCACCGGAAATGAACGCTTTTGCCACAGGCATGAACCGCAACAACGCGCTGGTTGCCGTCAGCACAGGTTTATTACGCAATATGCGTGAAGACGAAGTGGAAGCCGTGCTGGCGCACGAAGTGTCACACGTGGCTAATGGCGACATGGTGACACTGACGCTGATCCAGGGTGTGGTGAATACCTTTGTGATTTTCCTGGCCCGTTTAATTGCCGGTGCTATTTCCAATGCTGGCCGCAGCAGTGATGAAGAGTCGTCCAGCGGTGGTTTTGCCTATATGATGACTGTGATAGTGTTGGAAATGATTTTTGGTGTGCTGGCCAGCATCATCGTGATGTGGTTCTCACGCCAACGTGAATACCGCGCTGACGCAGGTGCAGCCAAACTGGTGGGTGCCAATAAAATGGTGGCGGCGTTGGAACGTCTGCGTAATAACCATGAAAGCCAGCTGGAAGGTTCAATGATGGCTTTTGGTATTGCTAACAAACCTGCCGCTTCTGAGCTTTTTATGAGCCACCCACCACTGGAAAAACGCATTGAAGCTTTGCGCCAACAGCGTTAAATAAAAAATATACAGCCCCAGTCTCTGGCACTGAGGGAGTCAAAACGGGTTGCCTTGGCAACCCGTTTTTTTTGCTGACCTTGGGTGTTTACAATTTTCTTTGGCTGTGAAACAGTGTGAAACAATTGCGATTCAGTCACTTGGCTGTTTCATTTTCTGATTTGTTCTGGCAACTTTAGAAAATAACCAGAGTCACAGAACGAACAAAAGCTGAGTTTTGCAAGTCCGGTGTGCCGGCGCAAAGCGAACATCAACAACGGTTGTGCTGGTTCAGGATAAAACCAATGCCGGAAACATCCGTTTAAGGAGCAATAATGAAACCCTGGATTTTCTTTTTTGTATTGCTAAGCGCCTTGTTAAGTGGTTGTGCCTCACATCAGGGCAAAAGTGTATCGCAACAGCGTCAGGCTATTGAAAATATGCGTGCAGAAACCCTGAATACGCTGTACCGGCAAAAACCTTATGCTGCCGATACCATCGAACGTTCTGCCGGATATGCGGTGTTTAGCAATGCGAATGTGAATCTGCTGTTTGCCAGTGCCGGTGGGGGTTATGGTGTAGTACACAGCAATAATGGCACTGTCACTTACATGAAAATGGGGGAATTGGGTTTAGGCCTGGGTTTAGGGGCTAAAGATTATCGTCTGGTGTTTGTGTTCCATACCAAAGACGCACTGCGCCGTTTTGTAGAGCATGGCTGGGCTTTTGGTGGGCAGCTGGACGCAGCTGCCAAGGCCAAGGATAAAGGTGACGCCATAGGTGGCGAGATTACAGTTGATAGCATCACTATTTATCAGCTGACAGAGTCAGGCCTTGCTTTGCAGGCCACTATTAAAGGTACTAAATTCTGGCGTGATGACTCGTTAAATTAATACCCTGCGCTGGCGCTTACTCGCTTGTGCAGACCAAGCTGGACACAGCAATCACAAAAGGAGGCTTTATGCCTGTAAATGCTGATCTGAATGCCGAAATCCGTATTCTGAATTTATTTAATTTAGACAGTAGCCTTGAGGGCATCAAAGCCCATAAAGACGCCGACGACGCCAGTAAAGCCGCTATTGCCAGGCTTTATCACAAAGGACTGGTAACCCAGGAAGATGGTGGTTACCTGACCGATCTTGGCCGAACCTGCGCCGAACATATTCAGGTGGCACTGCGCATTCTGGCCGTAAAAACTGAGGTTTAAACAGCACTGCGCTCTGATAAAATAACTTTCCAATCACAACGCCGCGTCAGCGGCGTTGTTGTTTTAGCAGCTTTTTCAGTTGCCGTACTTCTGCTCTGAGTTGTTTTTCCGCTGAACCGTCACCAGCAAACACCAGCTGCTGATAATGGGTTGCCACAACTGCAGTTTGTTGCGTCAGAGCAGTTGGCTCGCGGCCCTCATTGCCCAAAGTGGCCAGATATTGCAGCACAGTTTGTGCGGGCGCCTTGGCTTGCCAGGGGCTCAGTTCGCGCACAAGCCAGACCGAAATGTCGGTTGCAGCTGTGGTCAGACGCAGCCATAACAGCCGGCTTAACAAGGCCGCGGTCAGCAGCAACAACACTATTTTGCTGTAATGCCACCAGTCCAGCGCGGCCAGCTCTAATAGCCGGTTTTTCACGCTGCTTAATAACGACTGTTGCTGTTCATTATCAAAACCAAGCACCCAGCGCGACCAGTAATAATCCAGATCTTCCAGTTGTTGCAGCAGTTGTTTGGCAAAACCGGCACGTCCCAGCCAATTGCCTTCCAACCTTAATAAATCAGCAGCTGATAACAAATCTTCCAGGCTGGCAAATAGTCGTTGTGGTGCCACCTGCAGTGTTGGATCAAATTGATGCCAGGCGCCCTGATGCAGATATTCCACCCAGGCGTGGGCAGCCCTTTGTGTGACTTCCAGATAACTTTGGTTATCCCGCCATTCGCCGCCCAGATAACCGCCAACAATACGCGCCGGTACACCAGCCGCCCTTAATAAAAAGGTGGTGGTCTGGGCATAATGGCTACAAAAACCACTTTTGCTTTGCCATAAAAACATATCAATCTGATCGCCCGACAAAGCTGGCGGGTTCAGGCTGTATCGAAAGCCGCCTTCACGTAGATAACGGCCAATGGCCAGCACCAATTGTTCCGGTGTTTTATGTTCAGCCGCAAGTTGCGCGGCAAGCGCCCGGCTTTTTGGGTTTCCAGGCGGTAATTGTAAATTGGCACTGTTTTTTGCACCCGGGAAATCAGGCACAGGTGCAAGCACAGACTGCAGCTGAAAACTGGCGCGTTGGCTCAGCACGCTGCGGCTACTCAGTAGCGCATCTGTATCGATGCGCTGCGGATAACTGACCTTCAGTGGCACGCCCAGGCTATACAAATGCCGCTGCTGATGTGGCTCAACAATAATTTTGTAACTGAAGCTCAGGTTGCTGTTGTGTTTTATCTTGCTAAAGTCGGCCAGATCGTTGTTATAACGCCGCCGCCAGCTGCTGCCATCAAAAGTATCGTAAATGCGGGCACGCCAATACAGTTCGTCGGGCTGTGGCAAGCGGCTTTGAAACTCAACCCGAAACGCCAGTTCGTCGCTCTCGACCAGGCGTTCAATACTGCCTGGGTTCAGCTCATCACCAAGGCCCGTCATCGCCTGTTTGGCGCCAGGCAGGGCCCAAAGTGGGGCAATGCGTGGAAACAGCAAAAACAGGCTTAACCACAAAGGCACAAAGATCAGACTGGTTTTCAGCGCGGATTTATAAGGAAAGGCGCTGCCAGGCGCGGCAAAGGCCAGGTAGTGGCATTGCAGTTGTAATAACAACAGCATAAATACCAGAAGCGCCATACCGAGTGCCTGATGCAGAATAAAACAGCAGGCAAATAAAAAATACTGCACCCACAACAGTTGTTGCACATCGGCATGATCGTGTTCACGAAAACCCAGCAGTCGTAGAATAGCCGCCAGCAGCAGCAGGTGGATCATCAGATGCAACACCCCCAGATCGCGGGCAAATAACAACAAAGCCGACACTATCGTCAGTGCCAGCAAATTCGATAACTTTAAACTCCAGGCGGGTCTGTTGAGTAACAACTGTGGCAGTTTGGCCAGCAGCAATAATGCAAAAATAGCCAGACTCCAGAAATTAAAAGCCGGAGCCAGTAGCAGTAATAACAAACTTTGGATCAGCCATAATCGCCAGATCACAGGGCTCGGCACTGCAGGGTAGGATGCCTGATTTGCTAACATAAACTCAGTGCCTCCAGGCAACGTTGGCGGTGCAGCTCTTCAGGACTCAGGCCAGGTCGGGCCGCTCCTTGTGCGGTTTCACTTTGGTGGGGCGTCAGTAAACGGCCGCCCACTTCCAGCGTATAAGGCAAGTGGCGGTGACTAAAATGCAAAATTTGCGCACAAATATGGGACAGCACCTGCTCCAGCGCCGCACCTGACAAAGGCGGTACCACCAGCTGGTGCAGCTCAGAACCCTGCTGGCTGAATACCTTGACGACCGGCTGCGATGGTTGGCGCGATAATCTTTTCCAGTCAATACGTTGCAGTGCATCACCCATCTGATAAGGGCTTAAATGCGACCATTGCAGCTCACCATCACCCGTTGGCAGCTGCTGTTGTATTTGTTGGTGTAAAGGCTGGGGATACACCCAATAACTTTGGTTCAGCGCCGGATAACACCAGCAGCGCACCAAACCAAAAGGATACAGACTCTGAATTTTAAAACGGGGCAGGCGGTAAAAACCGCGGCGGGAGCTGTCCACCTGCAGCATTACCTCTGAAGGTAAAGTCCAGAATAACTGCGGTTCACCATTTAAGCTAAATTCCAGCAGTTGCCGTCCTTGTTCCTTGGCAAGTTTGATGCGCACACAAAGCATGTCTCCGGCAAAAGCTGCTGTGCTGTCACCACTTTGTAACACCAGCCCATGTAAATTTTTAAAAGCGAGAATAATGGCCAGCAGTAACAAGCCAATCAGTAAAAAACTCAGTAATAAAATCAGGTTGTTTTGATAGTTACTGCCCAACAAATACAAAATCGCTGCCAGCGCAAATAATGACAGGCCATATTTGCTTGGCAGTACATACAAAATATTCTGACGCAGTGTCAGCTGTGTTGCCGGTGGCTGACGTCGCTCCAGCCAGGCCCAGATTTTATGTTTCACCCAGCTTTGCAGCTTTTGCCTCAGCAGCTGCATGGGGTTTCCTGAATTAACAAAGCACTGAGGTTGGACTGATGCTGTTGTTGCCGCGGTTGCAATCTGTGTTCGGCGACAGCGGCAAAGACCGCCTGCACATCTTCAGTGGTGACAAACTGGCGCTGCTGTAAAAAGGCATAAGCTTTGGCCGCCCGCACCAGGCCCCGTGCTGCGCGCGGTGACAGTGGCAGCATGTCAGAACGCTGGCGGCTTTGCCGGATCAGATCCAGCATATAACCCAGCACAGCGTCGGTTGCGGTCACTTGCGGTACCAGTGCCTGCAGTGCCCGAAGCCGCTCTGTGCTTAACAGCGCCGGCAGTTGTTGCTGTTGGCGGTTTTGCTGATCTTGTTGCAGCAGTTGTAATTCGGCGGCGCGCTCCGGAAAACCTAAGGTCAGGCGCATTAAAAAACGGTCAAGCTGAGATTCGGGCAGCGCATTGGTGCCACTGTGAAACAAGGGGTTTTGCGTGGCTATCACAAAAAAAGGTGCCGGCAAAGGCCTGGTTTCACCATCAACCGACACTTGCTGCTCTTCCATGGCTTCGAGCAGGGCGCTTTGGGTTTTGGGGCTGGCTCTGTTAATTTCATCGGCCAGCAGCACCTGACTAAACACTGGGCCTGGCTGAAAGTTAAATTGCTGCGAGCGGGCATCAAAAATACTAAAACCGGTCAGATCGGCCGGCAGCAGGTCGCTGGTAAACTGCACCCGGCGATAACTTAAACCCAGACTTTGTGCCAGTGCATGGGCCAATGTGGTTTTGCCCATACCGGGCAAATCTTCCAGCAATAAATGGCCCTGCGCTAACAGGCAAGTCAGCGCCAGCCGAATTTGTGGAGCTTTGCCGAGGATCACCTGATTCAGTTGCGATTCTACTTGTTGAATATCTGTGTGCACTGTTTGTCCTTGGGTCGGGAAAAGCCTTTGATGGCGATAAAATGACGCTTTGGCAAATAGTTACAAAGTTCGTATACTGCCGCAAGCGCTATTTCCGGAATGTTTTTGTGATGAAAATACTCTTTGTTTGTCTGGGTAATATTTGCCGCTCGCCTACAGCTCATGCCATTTTCCGTCAGTTGGCGGCGGAAAATAACTTTGCCTGCGAAGTTGAATCGGCCGGCACCAGCGCCAGTCATAAAGGCGCTCCGCCGGATCCACGTAGCATCAAAGCGGCCGTCGATGTCAGTTTTAAAGGCATTTATTCCCGCCCGGTACAGACGAACGACTTTGATTATTACGATTTGATTTTAGCCATGGATCTGGAAAATCTCGCGGCATTAAAACGCCGTTGTCCGCTTGAGCATCAGCACAAACTCAATTTGTTGATGAGTTACCACCCGGATTACGCCAGCCAACCCGAAGTGCCGGATCCTTATTATGGTGGCACCCGTGGTTTTGAGTTGGTGCGTCAGCTGATAGAACAAGCCTGCGAGCATTTATTGCTTGAATTACAGCAAAGGCGCTAATGGCGCTTTTGTTGTTTTTTTACCTCAGAATGCACATTGTCTTGGCTTTTGTGCTGCATTTTTCGCCAACAGACGGCTAAATTCTAGGTTATAACAAATTAGCGATTGAAATTGGCCGGTAATAAATTTACTTTGTCCTTGGATTAATAGCCAAAGTGAATCAATTCCCCATTTCATAACCTTAATAGGATACGCAAAGTGACGACCTGGACGCCTCAAAGTTGGCGAGCATTTCCCATCCAACAACAACCCCATTACGATGATCCGGCCCTGCTGGCCAGTGTGGAGCAGCAGCTGCATTCGTTTCCGCCTTTGGTTTTTGCGCAGGAAACCCGGGATCTCTTTAGTCAGTTAGGGCAGGTTGCCGAAGGCAATGCCTTTTTACTGCAAGGCGGCGATTGTGCGGAAAGCTTTAGTAACTTTAATGCGCCAAAAATCCGCGATACCTTTAAAGTGTTATTGCAAATGGCCGTGGTGATGACCTTTGCCGGTGGTTGCCCCGTTGTTAAAGTGGCGCGGATGGCGGGACAATATGCCAAACCGCGTTCAAGCGATTTAGAAACCATCAACGGTATCAGCTTGCCAAGTTATCGTGGCGACATCGTTAATAGTTTTGAATTTACCGAAGCGGCGCGCCGGCCCGATCCAAACCGGTTATTAACGGCTTACCATCATTCGGCTGCAACCCTTAATTTGTTGCGTGCTTTTGCCCAGGGTGGTTTGGCCGATTTACATCAGGTCAGCCGCTGGAATATGGGTTTTGTCGAAAGTAACCCATTAAAAGGCCGGTATCAGGACATAGCGCAGCGTATTCAGGAAGCGCTGCGTTTTATGGAAATTTGTGGCATCAGCGCGCAAAATTCGCCGTCTATCCGTGAAACCACTTTATATACCTCGCATGAAGCTTTGCTGCTCAATTACGAAGAAGCTTTAACCCGCCGTGATTCGTTGACCGGCCTCTGGTATGACTGTTCGGCGCATATGGTGTGGATTGGTGAGCGCACCCGGCAGCTGGATCACGCGCATATTGAGTTTTTCCGCGGTATTCATAACCCGATAGGCGTCAAAGTAGGGCCAGGTATGGATGAGCTGGATTTGATCCGCCTGATTGACCAGCTGAACCCAGACAATATTCCGGGACGTCTGACCCTCATCACCCGGATGGGCGCGGACAAACTGGCTGATAAATTGCCGGCTTTAGTGCGTCGGGTGCAACGCGAAGGACGCAAAGTGGTCTGGAGTTCAGATCCAATGCACGGCAATACGGTCAAAGCCAGCAATGACTATAAAACCCGTGATTTTGAAGCTATTTTGCGGGAAATCCGCAACTTCTTTGCGGTACATCAGGCCGAAGGCAGCCATGCCGGCGGTATTCACCTGGAGATGACAGGTGAACATGTCACTGAATGTACCGGCGGCGCTTATGGTTTGTCGGAAAACGACTTAAGCCAGCGTTATTTTACCCAGTGTGACCCAAGGTTAAATGCCGATCAGGTACTGGAATTAGCCTTTTTAATCGCCGATACTCTGCAGACTGTCCGCAAGTAAGTCCGCTGATTATGGCGCCAACATCTGGCCTTGATATCCAATCTCAAACCTACAGTGCTGCGATTCACAGCACTGTAGGTATTGTTGGCGCAGGTAGCATAGGTTGTTTTTTAGGTGCCATTCTGGCGCAGGATAAAAGCCTTGCGGTGCAGTTTTTTGGCCGTGAAGCCTTAGGTCTGGAGCTGGCGGCTTATGGTTTGTCCGCGGGTTTCCCTGGGGGCAATGCCAGTGCCATAGCGCCGGCTTTTTATACTTCTATGGTCAGCCTGATTGAATGTGATGTTATTTTATTAACAGTGAAAGCCATCAGCCTGCCACATCTTATTCCGCAGCTAAAAAAGTTTATCCGCCCCGATGTGCCAGTGGTTGCACTGCAAAATGGTATTGGCGTGGATACCATGTTAAGTGCCAGCCTGAACAATCCGGTGTATCGTGCCGTGGTGCCTTTTAATGTGGTGAAAACCGGACCTGGGCATTTCCAGCAAACCAGTTCTGGTCAGTTGCTGTGGCCGCAAAGCAATCAGCATAAACTGGATTATCTGGCAGCCATTTTCCGCAATTATGGCTCTGGTGTGCAGCTGTGTGCCGATATGCGTGCGGTTGAATATGGTAAGTTGTTGTTAAACCTGAATAATGCGCTGAATGCTTTGTCGGGGTTACCGCTGAAACAGCAGTTATTGCAGCAGGACTTGCGTCTGGTGCTGTCGGCAGCTATGCAGGAATGGTTGCAGGTGGCCAAAGCGCTGCAGGTCAAACCTCAGGCCATGACGCTGTTACCCAATGACTGGCTGCCCTGGTTGTTACGTTTACCCACCTGGCTGTTCCGGCTACTGGCACGGCAAATGTTGCTAATTGACGACGCGGCCCGCTCTTCGATGTGGGACGACATTCAGGCCGGCCGGCGCACTGAAGTGATGTATTTAAACGGTGCTGTGGTGCGTCTTGGCATTGAAACCGGCATTGCCACGCCGGTGAACGCCGCTATTGTCGAACTGGTGAAACACCTGGAGCAGGGCGAGTCATTAAAGCTTAGCCCGGCTCAATTGCGTCAGCAGTTGTTACAGCGCTGAGTTCAGTTCAGTTCAGTGTTTTTGTTGTTTTCTGTGCTGGCTTCTGCCGGAAATATCTGCAGCCAGTCGTTTTTCATATCCACCAGTTGCCAGCCATAGTCACTGACCGCTTTTAGCGTTTTTTTCCCGGGGCAGTAGGCATATTCGCGCTCGGCGTCAGTGTGATGGATCAGCATACACAATGAGGTTTTGCTCTGACCTGCCCAACGTAACATCGCAATGTCACCCCTGCTGTTACCAAAAGCGGCAATAGGATGACGGTCAATATGACTTTCAATACAAAGCACCTTGCCTTTACCGTTATCTAAAAACCACGGAATAGGTTTGAGCTCCACCTCAAGCTGACCGTTTTTATCACGTAACCTCGTCATCAGCTGGCTGCCAAGTGCCTGCTCAGGCCCTATACCATAGGCCTCTTCAGAAAAAGCGCGGATAAAATAACAACTGCCGCCTGAGACCAGATAATTGCGAAAGCCATGCTGACGAAACAGCGCCAGAACTTCCAGCATCGGCTGATAAACAAGCCTGGGGTAAGGGCGTTGAAATCTTGGGTGTTTGGCTTTGCCAAGCCAGCATTGCACCCAGTTTTTATAGTCATCGGTGCTGACCCCATCTATCCATTCCCGTAACAACCAGCGGGTGTCTTTAAGTACTTTTTCCATAAAAACCGCGAGGCTATGACGGATAAAACCCTGTACTGTGCCACAAAGTGGTTGAGGCCGGATTTCATCGTGCTGCATCAGATCTTTGATAAAAGTGATTTCGGTGACATGAGGTTTTTCCACCCATAAGGTGCCGTCGTGATCAAAAGTCGCGATTCTATCTTCCGGCGCCACATAACAGGCCGACTCAGGGTTCGTCACTTGATGCAGAAAGTTCAGAATGGCGTCACGGCGTGGGCCTGGACGCCAGGATGGTAAAGGCTGATGGGCTGTCATGCGACGATCCTTGTACTTCATTACTTGACCTGAAACGAACGGGTATTTTGCGCAACTGTTCGCAATCAACCTTAGCGCAAATCTTTGCAGAGCAAGCAGAACCTGCTGCATACAGCATATTAGTATTTTTGCCTTTTCAGACCGGTCTCCGCCATGATTTTTGCCGAAATCTCTTCAATCGACAAAGTAGTGGAATTTAAATAGGGAATTCGCTCTTTTTTATACAAATTTTCCACTTCCGCCAGCTCCAGTTTGCACTGACGCAACGACGAATAACGGCTGTTGGGCCTGCGCTGCTCACGGATTTGTGACAGCCGCTCCGGTGTGATGGTTAAACCAAACAATTTGCCTTTATGCTGCGCCAGCACTTTGGGCAAGCTCAGGTGGTCCATATCTTCTTCGACAAAAGGATAGTTGGCGGCTTTAATGCCGTATTGCAGCGCTAAATACAGGCTGGTTGGGGTTTTGCCGGAGCGGCTGACACCCACCAGAATAATATCGGCTTTGGCATAATCTTTTAAGTTAGAACCATCATCATTGGCCAGTGCATAGTTCACCGCATCAATCCGAAAATCATAGGTTTTTTCGTGAATACTGTGGGTCCTGTGAGTTTTTGGCATGGCCTGAATGCCCAGCTCTTTTTGCATCGGCTCAACAAAAGCATTGAGGAAGTCATAACAAACCGCCTCGGAGCTGTTGATAATGGCGCGCAGGCCTTCATCGACAAAAGTTAAAAACACTAATGGCCGCACGCCGGTAGTTTTATAACGATCGTTAATGCGTTGTTTAGTCTGTAAGGCTTTGTCGGCGGTTTCAACAAAAGGGATGGTTACATGGTCAAATTCTGCAGGAAAAAGAGAGAGTAAGGCGTGGCCAAATACTTCTGAGGTAATACCAGTGCCATCTGAGATATAAAAGGCTGTGCGCACGCTGAAGTCCCCATTGTTGTTATTAAATTACATTAAAAATTAAGGTTTTATTTAAGCCGTCTGGCAGTGTAGAATCTTTTTGCTTATGTAGCGAGCCTCGTAAGCTTACCTAACCTGCAACAAAAATTGGAGACATACTGTGCAAGAATTCGTTGTTTGGTATCAGGACTTGGGCATGCACGATGTTCCACGGGTCGGCGGCAAAAATGCTTCATTGGGTGAGATGATCAGTAATCTGGCTAACGCCGGAGTACAAGTACCAGGCGGGTTCGCCACCACAGCAGAAGCTTTTAATCAGTTTCTGGAGCAAAGTGGTGTTAATGAGCGGATTTATCAGTTATTGGATAAAACGGACGTAGACAATGTGACTGAGCTGGCCAAGGCCGGTGCTCAGATCCGGCAGTGGGTAATTGACACCCCATTTCAGCCGGAATTCGAACAAGCCATTCATGCAGCTTACGCCAAACTTTGTGAAGGTATGGGTAATGATGCCTCTTTTGCCGTCCGCTCTTCTGCCACTGCCGAAGATATGCCGGATGCCTCCTTTGCAGGGCAACAGGAAACTTTCTTAAACGTCCGTGGTTACGACGCTGTGATTGAAGCGATCAAACACGTCTTTGCTTCTTTATTTAACGACCGTGCTATTTCTTACCGTGTGCATCAGGGTTATGACCACCGAGGTGTGGCCTTATCGGCCGGTGTACAGCGCATGGTGCGTTCAGACTGCGCCTCTTCAGGCGTCATGTTCTCCATTGATACCGAATCAGGTTTTGAAGATGTGGTCTTTGTAACTTCATCTTATGGTTTAGGTGAAATGGTGGTGCAGGGCGCCGTTAACCCTGACGAATTTTATGTACATAAACCCACAGTAGCTGCGGGCCGCCCGGCCGTGGTGCGTCGCACTTTAGGCTCAAAGTTAGTGCAGATGGTGTATTCATCTGACCAGGGTCATGGTAAGCAGGTCAAAATTGAAGATATTCCACAGGCCAAAAGCCGTCAGTTTTCACTGACCGATGCTGAAGTGGAAGAATTAGCCCGTCAGGCCATTACCATTGAAAAACATTATGGCCGTCCGATGGACATCGAATGGGCCAAAGACGGCATCGACGGCAAACTCTATATAGTACAGGCCCGACCTGAAACTGTACGCTCGCGCGAAGACAGTAACTCAATGGAACGTTACCAGCTGGAAGGCAGCGCCTCTGTGCTGACTGAAGGTCGTGCTATCGGTCATAAAATTGGCTCTGGTACTGCCAAAGTGCTGGCCAGTATCGCCGATATGGACCAAATCCAGCCAGGTGATGTGCTGATCACCGATATGACAGACCCGGACTGGGAACCTATCATGAAACGCGCTTCCGCTATTGTGACCAACCGCGGTGGCCGTACCTGTCACGCAGCTATTATTGCACGTGAGCTGGGTATTCCGGCTGTGGTCGGTTGTGGTGATGCCACCAGCCTGGTAAAAACCGGTCAGCAGGTGACAGTGTCTTGTGCCGAAGGCGACACAGGTTTTGTTTACGACGGTATTTTGCCATTTAATGTGGTCACTTCCCGCGTTGACCAGATGCCACCGCTAAAAATGAAAATTATGATGAACGTCGGTAACCCGGAGCGGGCTTTTAGCTTTGCCAAGTTACCACACGCTGGTATTGGTCTGGCGCGGCTGGAATTTATTATCAACCGGGGTATTGGTGTTCACCCTAAAGCGCTGCTCAATTACGATGCTCAGCCAGCCGATGTCAAAGCTACCATTGACGAGATGATGGCAGGTTACGCGTCACCTGTTGAATATTACGTAGGTAAACTGACCGAAGGTATCTCCACTTTGGCAGCGGCGTTTTCACCAGAGCGTGTCATAGTGCGGATGTCCGATTTTAAATCGAACGAATACGCCAACTTAGTCGGCGGTCAGCAGTACGAACCCCATGAAGAAAACCCGATGATTGGTTTCCGTGGCGCCTCACGTTATATCTCTGAAGATTTCCGCGATTGTTTTGCGCTTGAATGTGAAGCGTTAAAACGGGTGCGTAACGACATGGGCTTTACCAATGTCGAAATTATGATCCCATTCGTGCGGACTTTAGAAGAAGCGGCAGCTGTGATTGACTTACTGGCAGAACAAGGCTTAAAACGCGGCGAAAATGGCCTGAAAGTCATTATGATGTGTGAATTGCCAAGTAACTGTCTGCTGGCCGATGAGTTCCTGGAATATTTTGACGGTTTCTCTATTGGTTCTAACGACTTAACTCAGCTCACCCTGGGTCTGGACCGTGACTCCGGTCTTATTGCCCACCTGTTTGATGAACGTAACCCGGCCATTAAAAAGTTGTTGTCGATGGCCATTTCCACCGCCAAAGCCAAAGGCAAATATGTTGGTATTTGTGGTCAGGGCCCATCCGATCATGAAGACTTTGCCGCATGGCTGATGGAGCAAGGCATTGATTCAGTGTCGCTGAACCCTGATACTGTGCTGGAAACCTGGTTGTATCTGGCGAAAAAATACGGCGGTTAAATGTAACCTCTGATAAAAAGCCAACCCAAGCCGGTTGGCTTTTTTTATCTGCCAGATTTAGTGAAACCGACCATGCGACTGATATTTTGTGTCTTAGCCTGAACTGCGACTGAGACCTGTGTTGAAACTTTTCTGATAAAGAATTTTTTATGCTGACAATAGTGTTATTAGGTGCCAGCGGCCAGTTGGGTCAGGCACTGTTAAAAGATTTAACGGCGCTTGGCACAGTGTTGACGCCAAACCGGCAGGAGCTGGATTTAACCGATGTTGCTTCGGTGCAACAATGGTTTTTACAGCATCCGGCGGATTTAATTGTCAACGCTGCCGCTATGACAGACGTTGACGGTGCTGAGCGCAATGCCGTTTTATGCGAGCAACTGAATCACCAGTTGCCGGCGACTCTGGCTGTGATTGCCAAAGAGCGTCACAGCTGGTTATGCCATTTTTCTACCGACTATGTGTTTGATGGTCAAAAAACCGAGCCTTATGTCGAATCTGATGATACAGGTGCACTGCAACAATATGGCCGCAGTAAAGTAGCCGGTGAAAACGCCATTATCAATTCAGGTTGTCGTCATTTAATTTTCCGCACCAGCTGGTTATATCACCACAGCGGCCGCAATTTTCTCACCACTATGCTGTCGCTGGCGCCAAACCGGCAGGAACCATTTTTGGTGGTCGATGATCAGGTGGGGGCACCAACCAGTGCTATTGCGGTTGCCGATGCTGTAGTCAGTATTTTTAGCCGGATTTTTGCAATGGCGCCCGAGCAGGCGCGCGGAGCCAGTGGCATTTATCATTTAACTGCGGCTGGTGAATGCAGCTGGTATGAATTTGCCAACACCATTTTTTATTATGCGGTGGACGAAGGGGTACTTGAGCAGCAACCCGAAGTGCTGCCGACAGACAGTGTGAGTCTGAACAGAGCGGCCAAAAGACCGGCCAACTCCAGACTGGACAACCAAAAAGTCCAAAAGACTTTTGGCATCAGTTTAAACGCCTGGCAACAGCAACTGACAGATTGTTTACAGCTGATAAAAAAACATACAGAAACTGGCAAATAATCAATATCTTAAGTAAGCTAGCCTTGGATAAATTTCAAGCGGAGTGACCAATGGACAACAGCGCAGTCAGCAATGAGCAACAGCAAAAAATAACTCGTGCCCAGGGCGCACTGGTGGCTTTGCTGGCGGGTGACGCGTTGGGGGTTCAGGCCGAGTTTTTGCCGCTTGAAGAGCGCCGTGCTCTGGGCGCAGGCAGCTTGTTAAGCTTTTGCGAAGGTCCCTGGCATACCTTGCCGGGCCAGCCCACTGAAGAAGGTGAGCTGGTGTTGTTGTTATGCCGTATGCTGGCGTTTTGCCGCTGTTACCAAAGTGCGGATGCGGCTTCGGCCTATCAGTATTGGCTGCAAAGCCAGCCTTTTGCTATTTCGGCATCGTTGCAACAGGCGTTAACGGTAAAACCCTCTGAGCAGGATTTGGGGCTGGCGGCGCTTGGCCGCCAGTTGCCTGTAGCCATCATGGGCGTGCATTATTCGCTGCCGCAAATTGCCGCCTGGGCCATGGCAGACACCGCCATCACTCAGCCTGCGCTGTTGTGCCAGCAAATCAGTGCACTGTATGCGATGGTGCTGGCCAAAGCCATCGACACAGGCGCCGGTGTGGATGAGCTGTATCAGGATCTGCAACAGTGGGCACGGGAGCTCAAGGTAGAAGCAATGCTTCGCCAAACCATTGATCAGGCGCTTTTTATGCCGCCTGCCAACTATGAAAACCCGGCGAACCCGGCCCTTTGTGCTTTTCACCATGCTATCTGGCAGCTGCTTTATGCCAAATCTGTTGGCGAAGCCATAGTGGACAGTATCCGTCAGGGCGGTGACACCGGCAGCCACGCTGCCATAGCAGCTGCTTTAGTGGGTGCAGTGCAGGGAGTGGACAAACTGGACCCTGAGTGGCTCAGCGTGCTTGCCAGTTGCAAACCACAGGAAGGAGTGACAGGTGTTGATCAGCCAAGACCGGAAGTGATGTGGCCGGTTGATGCGCTGCAGCTTGCCGCCAATCTGGTGCTGTTAACACCTGCTGAGCTATTGAGCTAACACATTTTGGTCAATTTTTGCACCCTTAATAAAAAATCCCGCCAGCAGGCGGGACTTTTTAATTAAAACTGACTATGCGGATGTTGTTTAAGCTCGTCTGAGCGCCTTAATTTGGTTAAAGCATCCACCAGCCACAAAGCAGATAAGCGATCAAGCTGGCCACAGCACAAAACACAGCATAAGGCATTTGCGTACGCACATGCTCCAATAAGTCGCAGCCGGCTGCCACTGAACTTACCGCAGTGGTATCTGAAATTGGCGAGCAGTGATCACCAAATACACCACCGCCTAAAATGGCAGCCAGCACAAGCGCCGGGGGTAAGTTCAGCTCCAGCACCAATGGCATGCCAATAGGGATCAGAATAGCAAAGGTGCCCCAGGAGGTGCCTGTGGTAAATGAAATCAAAGCGCCTGCCAAAAACATCATGGCCGGAATTAAAAACAGCGGCATTGAACTTGCGACTAAACCTGCTATAAAGGTGCCTGTGCCCAGAGTTTTTAAGCTGGCACCAAGCGCTATGGCTAACAATAATATTGTGGTTAATGCCAAAAGTTCGCTCATGCCTTTATAACCAATATCCACCAGCTGCTGATGGCTGAATTTATTGTCAAACCGAAGCAAAGCATAAGCGACTAAACAAGCCAACGCTGTGGCATATAACACAGATTTAGAGCCTGAGCCTGCAGCTAAATCGCCTTGGCCCGTCCAGTACATAAAACCTACCATCGACAGGATCATCGTCAGCAGAGGCAGCAGCATATAACGGGCTTTTCCTTCATTGATTCCTGGCCCTTCGCCAAGATCTGTAGTCGCGTTGTGCAATTGTTGTTGCCGCTGCCAGGCGGTTTTCATCGGGCCATAATGGCGACCACTGATAATGGTAAAAAGTACCAGGGCCAGAGTGAACAACGGATAGAAGTTAAACATAATGGTTTGCATCAGGATGCTGACCGGGTTTTCCTGAAGCTGATAACTTCCAAGTAACCCAAGCACATAAGCACCCCAGCCGTTCAATAAAATCAGAATACAGATAGGCGCGCTGGTGCTGTCGATAATATAAGCAAGCTCGGCTCTGCTGATTTTAAACTTATCAAATAAACCGCGAGATAAAATACCGGCCGTCAACACGGATAAATTAGATTCAATAAAAATGGCCACACCGGTAAAAAATGCCAGCAGTTTGCTTTGCCGGCCATTTTTGGCAATGCCCCGTGCCACCAGGCGGCTGACCAGCGCATTGACACCACCTGAGTAGCGCATATAGGCCATTAAAGCTCCCACCAGCAGCGCAAATAACAATAAGCGGGCATTGCCCGGATCTGACATCACTTTAATGAGAGCTTCCAGTGTGTTCAGGCCACCGAGCGCAGTGGCGGTAACAACAGACTCACCCTGTTGACTTAATAACAGCAGTTCGGCGCAGAACAACGACAGCAGCAGCGCCACTATCACTTCTTTTTTCCACAGCACCACAATCAAAGCCACCAGAGCGGGCAGCAGCGTCAGCCAGTCAGACAAAATTCACCTCGTTGTCAGTTCTTGTTGTTATTTATTGTTGTTATTTATTGTTGTTATTTATTGTTGTTTGTTGATGTTCTTTGTTGTGACAGTGCGCCATGCCGGGCTTGTCAGTACCATGCATCGGACATAGGCCCGCTGCGGGCGCTGTTTGTTGTATTAATTGCAAAAAAGCATCCGGCCGATACTTTGCCAGTAAGGCCGATAATACTGCAATGCTTTTATCATCGGGCTCACCCGAGATCTGCTCAGGTACAAAATGTCGCTGAAAAGCACTGAAATACAGCCTGCTCTGATCATCATGCTGACCTGTAACCTGAATAGCATAACCGTATAGCCTCAGCGCCAGTTGTAACTGGGTTATGCCGCCGGTCAACACCGGCTGCTGATAATACTGGCGCACTGTGTGGTTGTCATACCAGGCGCCAATGCCCTGGCTTGCAAGCCACTGCCAGGGAAAACGTGGCCCCGGATCCTGTTTTTTCGCCGGGGCAATATCACTGTGTGCCAGAACACGGCTGGGGCTAATGTCGGGGTAACGTTTGAGAATTTCTTTCAGCAGCAGCGCCAGCAGCTGCATTTGCTGCGGGTCAAAATCCGGGGTCAGGCAAAGAGCCGGGCGAGCTTTACTGGTGGCAGTTGCTTTGATTGGGTGGTCACAATGACCTGTGTTCACAAGCTCAATGCCGATGGATTGGTCGTTCAGATTCTGCCGGTCTTCAAACGCACTTTCACCGGCATGCCATGCACGGGCCGATTCAGGCACCAGCTGATATACCTTGAGTTTCTGCGCTGGGTAGGTGTTGTCAAAAGATTCAGGGATCAAATAATGGCTGCTGACCGGACGGGCTGACTTTTGGGTCAGGATATCAAACGATTGTTGCCAGTTGCCGGCGGTGTAATGCAGCACCACAAAACGCACCCGCTGATTCTGATTTTCCGAAGGGTGTTCGCTGATGTCCAGCTGTACCGGCGACAGAGTAGTAGCGCAGCCTTGCAGTAAGGTGCCAAGGCTACACAGCAGCAGATACCAAAGCGCCCGAACTCTTAAGGACAATTTTTGTCGGAACATACACCTAACCTGCAAACAAGTTGTCAGTCGCAGTACAACACACTGCCAATCAGCGCCAAAAGTGCAAAGATAACATAAAAACAGCGGCTGCTACTATGAGGGTTTCAGGCTATCTGGTTGTAATTTATTACGTTTTATGGCGATATAGGCTTTCACCTGATCAGGGATCTGAACCGATGAGCCATCAACAGTTGTTGTCCATCAGACTGGCGTCTGAACACGCGCTTTATTTGGATCTGGCGACAGAACCCTCACCGGCAGCGCTGGCGCGGCTGGTGCAACTACAGCAGCAGTTAAAACAGCACTTTGGTCATCATCTTCGTGACATTGTGCCGGCTTATTTGTCGTTATTGCTGATTTTTGAACCTGAACATTTTGCATATCAGCCACTTTGCGCTGAATTAACCGCATTTTGCCAGCAGCTATTTCGCAAGTCGGCGCCTGAGCTTGCCGGTAAAACAGTGCAGTTGCCGGTGTATTATGGCAAAGACAGCGGCCCTGATCTGGCACGTCTGGCTACATTTCATGGTCTGTCACAAAAACGAATTATTGAACTGCATCACAACCAAGCCTATCTGGTATATGCCATTGGATTTGCGCCGGGTTTTGCCTATTTAGGTTTTGTGCCATCCAAGCTGCAAAGCCCCAGGCTGGCTACGCCAAGACCTTCGGTTTTAAAGGGTTCTGTGGGTATTGCTGACCGGCAAACTGCGGTCTATCCGGCCAGCTCGCCGGGCGGCTGGAATATTATTGGCAACTGTCCCTTGCCGCTGTTTGATTTGAATGCCGCGCCGCTGATGCCAGTGGCAGTTGGTGACGAAGTGCAGTTTGTGCCGATAGAAAGAGCGGAGTTTATCCGGATGGGGGGCCAATTGTGGACGGACTAAAACAAGGTGGTTTTTACCTGCTGAAAAGCCATGCGCTTTGCCAGTTACAGGATCTCGGACGTTTTGGTGTGGCAGCTCTTGGTTTAACCGAGGGCGGTGCCTGTGATCAACAATCGGCGATGCTGGCAAATCTGCTGCTGGGTAATGTGGCCGGCGCGCCATTGCTGGAAATCGGCGTGGGAGCTGTCAGTTTAAGAGCCCAAGCCAATACTTATCTCGCATTAACAGGCGCCCAGATGCCATTTTTAATTAATGGCCGGCCTGCGCCCCGCTATTGCACTATTGCAGTGCAATCCGGCGATTTGATTGAAATTGGTTACGCCAGAGCTGGCCTTCGTTGTTATCTGGCGGTAGCCGGTGGTTTTTTGGTGCCGACAACCCTCGGCAGTGTATCAACTGTATTGCGTGAAGGCATTGGCGGATTAAATGGTCAGGCGCTTGCCGATGGTGACTGGCTGGCAGTCCATCCTTGTGAGTCCATAGCGCTGCGATCTTTGCCTTATCAGTTACAACCAAAATTTAGTGCAGTGACAGCTCTGGACTGGCTGGCCGGAGCCCAATATGACTGGTTTAACGAAGAGGCTATAGCGCGGCTTGATCAACAACTCTTTCGCCTCACTAAGCAGTCGGATCGGATGGGCTGCCGGCTCAGTGGTGGTAAAATTAAGGTCAAACAACAGGCGCCACTATACTCCGAAGGGGTCTGTTGTGGCGCTATTCAAATCAGCAACGACGGCCTGCCCATTGTGATGCTGAACGATCATCAGACCATAGGCGGTTATGCCAAACCAGGCACAGTTACAAGGCTGAGTCTGAATGCGCTGGCGCAGTGTCGGCCCGGCAGTCTGGTGCGTTTTGTCCAACGTGATTTGTCATATGTGCAGGCCAAGGCGGCGCGCCAGCGTGAATGGCTGGCACAGCTGCAAAAAGAATGGCAACATCAGGGCTGAGCAACTGCCGCTCAAAGGTTGGCTGAGGTTTGACAAAAGTCTGATGGCAGTTGCGCTCTCAAGGCCTGGCCGGATATTGCGCCAGCTGTTGCACCCATTGGTCCAATAAAACTCTGCCGGTTGTGGCTGCTTTGGGGCTATTAACCATGGCCACAAAAATCCAGGGTCTGTTCTTGGCGTCATACACATAACCGGCAAGGGCTGTGACATTTTTCAGAGTGCCGGTTTTTAACCGCGCTTTTTGATAAGCAGCCCCGGTTCGGAAGCGGTTTTTTAAGGTGCCATCTGTGCCTGCCAGTGGCAAGCTGGCAATAAACTCAGGCCCGTAATAAGCCGTTGTGTGATGGCGCAATAATGCGGCCAATAAGGATGCGCTCAGACGTTCCTGCCGGGATAAACCAGAACCGTTTTCCAGCACCAGTTGTTCAGATGTGATCTGCTGCTGCTGTAACCAGCTTTTGATTTGCGCTGCGGCCAGATCTGCTGTCAGGCTGTCCATATTGTCCATATTGTCCATATTGTCCATATTGTCCTTATTGTCCTTATTGTTTGTACCGCTACCGTTTCGATTGTCCGTGCTGATTTCCGCCTGGGCCGCGCCCAGCGATAAATACAATAAGCGGGTCAGTGCATTGTCGGAGGATTTATTAACCCTTCTGACCAGCTCCCCCAAAGGCCGGCTGAAATGCATGGCAACAGGCACTGCATCAGTAGGTACTGTACCTTGTTGTAACCAGGCCGTTTGCGAATATTCAGTCAATAAAGGGGTGGGGTGATCAGCCGAAGATAAAGCCATCTTTTGATGCATCGCCTGACAACAATGGTGTTTATGCTGGTTTTTTGCTGCTCCTTTACCTCTGGGCTTAGAGCCTGGTTTGCTATCAGCTGCGTGACCGATAGCTCCGGCATTATGGCCGGCGCTGAGGTGATTGTTGATAGTGCCACCAAGTTGTTGCCATTGCTGCAGCAGAGTTAAAAACAGCGCCTGATCGCGGTCTATCAGCTCAAAACTTTGTTGTTGCACACAATTTTTCGCAAAGCTGCCGCGAAGTTGAAGCTGTAACTTTGATGAAACCATCAGCAGCTGTGCCAGTAACGAGGTTAAATCGGCTTGTTCACAAGGTCTGTTGTTAAGCGTCACCCCGGATAAATCCAGCTGCAGCAAAGGCCAATAGGGCAGCAGCGAGGCCTGCACCCTTTGCTGGTCTGAGCTTAGTTTAAGTATCTGCTGACTTTGCCCGAGATACAGGGCATCCGGCCTGTGGTTATAACGAGCTTTAGGCGCATTATCAAAATCCGGCGACCCCAGATCAGAACGTACAGGTGAAAAACTGCTGCGATCCAGCACTATGCTGCTGAGTTCGCTGACGCCTTGAGCACGCAACTGACTGAATAAATCGCCCAGTTCAGCGTAATTTAAATCGGCATCGGCGCCGGCCTGCAGATACAAGGGATTTGTTAAACGAAAACCGCTCTGTTTTTGGTGTTGTTGCAAAGCATCATAATCAGCTTTAGCCAGCAGCAAACGGGTAGTGCCGCGCCAATCGCTACCCAGCCTGGCCAAGGCAACAGTGCTGGTGAGCAGTTTCATGGTAGAAGCTGGCGCCATGGCCGCATCGGCACGATAAAAAAATGGCGCTGCACCTTCAAACAGCGGCTCCATCACCAATGCAACTTCTTGTGGTTGCAAGCCGTTTTGCTGTAGCTGATGGTGAAGACCTTGTTGGTTGATTGGGGCAGAGCTGCATGCAGCTAACGTCAGCAGCAACAGGTTTAGCGGCAGATAAAAACGATGGCGCAATAATTTCAAAATAACTCCGGCACATAAGTGTTTTGGTGTTGTTGCTTTTGCGGTTTTATCTTGCCAGTTTTGGCAAGGGCTGAACACTACAACAACGGGCTTTTTGGCTGCCGCCTGCCAGCCTGAGATTTGCCAGCGGTAATACAGTGTCAACTTCGGCACCGCAAAACGGCAACACAGATTGACTGATACATGGTACAGCTGTCAGCTTGCCCGGCGAGCGCTTGCTATTATGGTAGTTACCGGGTTTCTGATAAATGCAGCTGATATGGACAATTTGCGCAGACAGGAAAATAAAGTGGGCGTTAGACAAAGAGTTACACCCAGACTCTGGCTTGCTCTGGTATTGCTTGGTGTTTTTGGTGCTGCTGTTGGGGCACAGGCACAACAAACAGAAACTACAGACCAAAGTTCAGCAGCTTTTAGCAAAGCAGAACTTCGTTATTTAACACAAAAAAAAACGCTGCGATATTGTATTGACCCCGACGGGCTACCGTTTGAAGCAATAGATGCACAAGGCAGACATATTGGCATCAGCGCTGATTATCTGCAGTTATTTCAAAAGATGCTGCCAGTGCCTTTAAAGCTGGTACCTACGCAAAATAGAACCGAATCCATCAGTTATGCCAAAAGTAAGGGCTGCGACTTTATGCCGTTGTTGATTAAAAGCCCCGAACTCAGCACAGATTTAAATTTTACCTCTGCTTATCTGAACATTCCAACAGTGCTGGTGACCACGTTGGACAAAGCTTATCTGAATGATGTAGCAACATTACCGCAACTGCCGCTGGGTGTGCGCCATGGGGATGGCGTGGCTGAACTTTATCAACACCTGAACCCGGCATTACAGCTGTTGCAGTACCAAAGTGATGAGCAAGCCTTGCGGGCGGTGCGCCAGGGGATTTTGTATGGTTATATCGCCAATATGGCAAGCGTCAGTTACCCGATGCAACAAAACAACATGCTGGATCTGAAAATTGCAGGCCGTCTGCCTGGCGATATCAGCTTGTCCTTTGCCAGCCGTTCCGACGAACCACAGCTTGGCCGTATTTTGCAGAAAATGTTGATGCGGCTGTCGGTGCCACAACAGCAGCAAATTCACCAGCGCTGGCTGCAGGTCCATTATGAGCAGGGTGTTGATCCACAACTGGTATGGCAGGGGATCCTGATAGTCACTGCTTTTGGGCTGTTGTGGTTGTGGGCTTGGGTGAAACTGCGCCGGCTGAACAGTGCGCTGCTTTTTGCAAGCAATGAGCTTACACGGCTTAGTCAACAGGACCCCTTAACCGGACTTTATAACCGGCAATTTTTTGAACAAAAACTACCTGAAGCCTTGTCTTTATGTCAGCGGCAACAACTGGTGCTGACGCTGGCAATGATGGATCTGGATCACTTTAAAAAGCTCAATGACGAATACGGTCAAGGTTATGGCGATGCCTGTTTGCGCGAGTTTAGCCGTTTGTGCCGCAGCTTTTTCCAAAGACCACAGGATGTCTTGGTGCGGTATGGCGGCGAAGCCTTTGTGTTGATAAGTGTTGGCACCGCGCCTGCGGTCATGGAAAAACTGCTGCGGGCTTTTGTTGGCGTGATTGCTAGCAGTGAAATAAATGACGGTGAACATTGCGACAACTGTACTGTCAGTATCGGCGCTTATTGTGATGTGCCAACGCAGGAACTGGATGTTAAAACCCTGCTGGACAAAGTGACGCAGGCATTAGCACAGGCAAAACAACAAGGCCGGGATCAACTGGTGTTGCTCCCGGCACAGTCAGCGCAAAAAAATGATGATCACACTGTTAAAAAAAATGGCGATCACAGCCTGCTTTAAGCAACTTCAGGCTCGGTCAAAAGTGCCTGTGCTTCTAAAAGCAGCGGGTTGTCGCTTTGTTGTAAGGCTACAAAATCCTGTTTGCTGTGAAGGCCGGCATAACCAATCCCAATCAGGCTTTGCGCCACGGCACCACCGAGGTTTTGTCCTGGCCCTAACAAAATCAGTTTATCAGGCGCAAACTCTTTGACCGCCACCTGCAAAGCACGGCTAAAGTGGTAACAATCCGCGACCTGGGTTTGAAAGGTATAACGCCACAGCGCAGTGCTATCCACAGCGCCCGGATGCCAGATGGTGCCACTGCCGTCAATCAGCGCTGTCTGTGGCCGCATAAATTGTTCTGTGCTAAAACGCGCCAGGGCCGCTTCAGATGCCTGCTGCATCAAAGGGCTGTGAAAAGCAGCATGGCCGTGTAATAACAGCGGAAAACGTCCATCCACGGGCGGCAGTGTGGCCATAGCGGCGCTCACAGCTGCTTTGCTGCCGGCCATCACGGCATAACCGCCGTATTCAATTGACATCCAGAGCTGGCCCTGGTGCAGCGCCAGCTGCTGTTTTACTGCAGCCTCTTTTTGCGGATCCAGCCGCCACTGCTCGTCCAACAGCGGATAAATAAATTGCTGTCCTTCCGCTTTTGCCGTCAGTTGCGCCATAGCCGACACCACTTCAGTGCCAAAAGCGCTATCCCAGACCCCGGCACAGGACAGCGCTGTGTACCAGCCCATCGAATTGCCGGTGACTGCCACTATGTCGTATTGTGCTGCCAAATCCTGTTGCAGGCGTTGAAATTGCGCCACACCTGCGGCATAAATCAAAGCGGCATTATTCTCTGGTTTTTGGTGACTGGCGGTTAAATACAAAGGGGCACTGTCAAGCTCGGTTACAGTGGCAAGCCCCAGTTGATGCCGTGTTTGATCAATAGCTTTGAGCGCTTTTGAGCCGTAAAAAGCGGCCAGTGAGCCTAATTCTGTTTTTTGATAGGTGCCCCGGCCCGGGCAGACCACCACTGCGGTTTGTTTCATCCAACCTGCTCCAGTTTGTGCTGAGATTTACCGAGCAACAGCATCGATTGTTCAATAATTTGGCTTACAGAGGGCAGCACGGTGTAAGCAGCGCTGCCAAGTGGAATAAAACTGTCCTGGGCGCATAAACGCGACAGCTGATACCAGTTGGGTTTATGTTCATGCAAAGCGGTAAACAGCTCTTCACTGAGCGAACCCCGGCGGCGGCATTCATCGACAATCAGCACTTTTTGGGTTTGGCCAATGGCTTTGGCAATTTTGTCGATATGCAAAGGCACCAGATAACGTAAATCCAGCACTGTGGCCGCAATGCCCTGCGCAGCCAGCTGCTGCTGTGCCTGACAGCTTAAATAAAAGCCGTTGGCGTAACTGATGATCACCAGATCTGTGGTTTTTTCCAGTGCATGCGGACGCACCGCCGGCGTGCCAGGCTCTGGCAAAGGTTCATCCAAAGCAGGCAATTCACAGGCCCAAAGGTTATCGCCCGGCTGATGCAAATCACGGGTCATATAAAGTGCGATAGGTTCTAAAAAAATCACCAGCCGTTTTTCACTGTGGGCAAGCGCTAACGCCTGACGCAGCAATAAACTGGCGTCGCGACCGTTCGACGGGCAAAACAGCAATAAACCCGGAATATCCCGAAACACCGCAAAAGAATTGTCGTTATGAAAATGGCCGCCAAACCCACGTTGATAAGCCAGACCGGCAATACGCACCACCATAGGGTTTTGATATTGGCCGTTGGAGAAAAACGGTAAAGTCGCGGCTTCACCACGGATTTGATCTTCGGCGTTATGCACATAAGCCAAAAACTGAATTTCCGGCACAGGTAAAAACCCCTGCTGCGCCAGGCCAATACCAAGCCCCAGAATGCTTTGTTCATCCAGCAGGGTGTTGATCACTCTGTTGCTGCCAAATTGTTGCACCAGCTGTGAGGTCACATTATAAACCCCACCTTTTTTGCCAACGTCTTCCCCCAGCACTATGGCATTGGGGTAACGCGCCATGGCCTGATGCAAAGTCCAGTTGATAATTTTCGCCAAGTGTTGTGGTTTACCCAGGTTATGTTTATCAAAGTCCAGCGTATTGGCAGGGACGCTCAGTGCCGGGCTCATCATGTCGGCCGCTGCTGTTGTGGCTGCAGACACTTTAGGCACAATACTTTGCATCACAGCTTCAGCTGTGGTGAGTTTTGGTTTATTGCTGGCAACAGAGGCCACCCGGGCGGTTTGCTGATCCAGTTTTAATACCAGTTCCAGCAATTCGTTTTGCTGGTAAATACCACGTTTTAACAACAGAGCAGTGGCGTATAACAGCGGATCTTCGTCCAGCTCAGTTTCAATTTGTTGTTTTTTCCGATAAGCCACTTCAGCGTCGGCACCGGCATGACCAAATAACCGATAGGTTTTTAAATGCAGCAGTGCCGGCCTGCGGTTTTTACGTACAAAATCCACTGCAGCTCTGGCGGCTTGCGCTACATCAGCTAAATCGCGTGAGTCGGCAGTAAAAGTTTGCATATGTGGGCTTAAACTGTGCGCTATCCAGCCACAGGGGGTTGGTGTGGAAATCCCCAGGCCATTGTCTTCACATAAAAACAGCACTGGCACAGGCACATGCTGATAATCGGCCCAGCAGGCGGCGTTGATGGCGCCCTGGGCTGTGGAGTGGTTGGCGGATGCATCACCAAAGCTACAAAAGGCAATGGCATTTTCCGGCCACTGGCCCTGGAGCTTTAATCTTTTACTTAAATCGATGGCAAAAGCAGTCCCCACAGCCTTGGGTAAATGCGAGGCGATGGTGCTTGTTTGGGGGGGAATCGACAACGCCAGACTGCCCAGCACCTTATGCCGGCCACCTGAGATGGGGTCTTCACTGGAGGCGGTAAAAGACAATAACAAATCGTAAATGGGGGTAGAGCCTGGCAATTGTTTGCTGCGTTCAATAAAAAAGGCACCACTGCGGTAATGCAAAAAGGCCGGATCTGTCACCTGCAAAGCCGAAGCCACCACCGCATTGGCTTCATGGCCACTGGAACCTATGGTGTAAAAACTCTGCCCCTTGGCCTGCAACAAGCGTGAGCGTAAATCCAGCAGCCGGCTTGACAGCATCGAATCAAAATAACGGCAAATTTCATAATCGCTTAGAAGCAAAGCGTCTGATTTGGGGGTTGGCAGCTTATGGTGCTGAATTTTCTCCAGATAAGCTGTGGTCCACGCATGTTGTTCGTAGGGGGCCATGTAAGATCCTGCCATGTGGTAGTTGTGATCGACAGAAAAAAGGCCAGGGCATTTGCCGCTGGCCTTGATTAATCAGCAGAACGCCTGCAGGCCGGTAATGGCACGGCCTAAAATCAGCGCATGCACATCATGGGTGCCTTCATAGGTATTGACCGCTTCTAAGTTCATCACATGGCGGATCACATGGTATTCATCAGCAATACCGTTACCACCGTGCATATCACGCGCAATACGGGCAATATCCAGTGCTTTGCCACAAGAATTGCGTTTAATGAGCGAAATGGTTTCCACCGGCAGGGTGCCTGCATCCATTAAACGGCCGGCCTGTAAACAGCCCAATAAACCTAAACTGATGTCAGTTTGCATATCAGCCAGTTTTTTCTGAATAAGCTGATTAGCCGCCAGTGGCCGGCCAAACTGCGAACGGTCCAGCGTATACTGGCGCGCCGCATTAAAGCAGAACTCAGCAGCACCCAAAGCACCCCAGGCAATGCCATAACGGGCTTTATTTAAACAACCAAAGGGCCCACTCAATCCCTGAGCATTGGGCAATAACTGGTCCTCTGACACTTCCACCGCATCCATCACAATTTCGCCTGTGATAGAGGCACGCAGTGAAAACTTGCCTTCAATTTTCGGGGCGCTTAAGCCCTTCATACCTTTTTCCAGAATAAAACCGCGAATAACACCATCCAGTTTGGCCCAGACCACAAACACATCGGCAACCGGGGAGTTGGTGATCCACATTTTGGTTCCGGAAATGCTGTAACCACCGTCGGTTTTTTTTGCTGTGGTGCGCATTGAGGCCGGATCTGAACCTGAATCCGGCTCGGTTAAACCAAAACAGCCAATCCATTCGCCGCTGGCAAGTTTGGGCAGATATTTCATCCGCTGTGCTTCTGAGCCATAAGTGTAAATAGGGTGCATCACCAGGGAGGATTGCACACTCATGGCACTGCGATAACCGCTGTCGACTCTTTCTACTTCACGGGCCACCAAACCATAACTGACATAATTCACCCCGGAGCAGCCGTATTTTTCCGGCAAAGTGGCACCTAATAAACCCAGTTCACCCAACTCACGCATAATGGCGACATCAAAATGTTCATGGCGGTTGGCTTCCAGAATGCGCGGCATCAACCGTTCCTGACAATAACTCTGGGCCGTTTGCTGAATTAACCTTTCTTCTTCGGTTAATAAGTGATTGAAGGCAAAAGGGTCTTGCCAGTTAAAAGGCGTTTTGCTCATGGTTGTTACTCAATGCTGTGAAAGTTATTGCTATCTTATGGAGGGCGGATTTAAAGTAAAAACATATAGAAGCTTGGTCAGGTATAGTTTTTATCTATGGATATGCGTCAGCTTGGTTATTTTGTCGCGGTTTTTGAGCAGGGCAGCATCAGTGCAGCAGCAAGGCACCTGGATGTCGCTCAGCCTTCAGTGTCTGCAGCTTTATTGGCTTTGGAAACAGAACTTGGGGTGGTGCTATTTATTCGTTTACCCCGTGGTGTAAAAGCCACCGAAGAAGGTGAAAGGTTATACAGCCAGGCCTGCCAGATTTTAAGTCAGCTGCAGGCGGTGCAGGCCTCTTTTAAAAAGCCGGCCAAACGGCTGCAATTCAGGCTTGGGCTGGTGCGGGCTTTAGGGGTAGAACGAATGAGTGCACTATTAAAAGACTTTAACAGTCAGCTGCCTGGTCTTGAGCTGCACTTGGTCGAGCCGGATGAGCCCTGTGATGCCCGTATTATTAATATCCGTCAGCTCAAGGCCGGAGAGCTTTATCAGCCGCTTTGGAGTGACGCTTATTTGTTGGCCTTACCGGCGCAGCATCCTTTATGCGCCAAAGCGCAAATCAGCATGGACGATTTTAAAAAACTGCCGCTGATCAAACGCACTCCTTGTGATGCCTGGGATCAGCTACAAACAGCACTGAACAGGCACAATATTAAAGCCGATATCCGCGCCAATATTCATACCATTGAATACGCCATAGGGCTGGTGGGCGCCGGTATTGGTTGTGCTTTAGTGCCAGCTTTTGAAAGCCACCGCAACAGGGCCGAGATGCAAACCAGGCCACTGGAGCTGCCCCTTGCCGAACGGGAGCTGGTGCTGGCCTTTGATAAAAACCAGCAACATCAAAGTGCGGTGAAAACCTTATGTGAAGTGGCGAAAAAACAATAAAGCAGGGAATTGCTGATACTGCTGTTATTTGCTGCCGGGTGTAAAAAACCGGCAGCAAAGCTGCTTTATCAGGACATCAACAACGAAATAGACAGTGAAAGCAGCAGGGCGCCCGTCACCAGATAAAAAGGTGATAGTTTGGCTTTTATCAGTAAAAACACTGCAAGGAGTACCCACAAAAAATCGCTGACAGAGCCAATACTGCTGCTGGCCACCGGCTGCAAAAAAGCAGAGGCCAGCACACCCACCACTGCAGCATTTACACCTGCTATGGCTTGCTGCACTGAAGCTTTAGATTTAAGTTGTTGCCAATATGGCAAAGCACCCAGCACCAGCAGCATGGCAGGTAAAAAGATGGCAACACTGGCAACAGCTGCCAGCAATAAAGGTGAATAGGGTAGCAAACTTGCAGCACCTAAAAAGCTGGCAAAGGTAAAAAGCGGCCCAGGCAATGCCTGGGCTATACCATAACCTGCCAAAAAGCTCTGGTTATCAATTAATTCCGGCACAAGTTCGGCCTGCAGCATTGGTAAAACCACATGACCTCCCCCAAACACCAGACTGCCGGCACGATAAAACTTATCCATCAGGCTCAAAAGGCCGTTTTCACTGATGGCCGCCAATAGAGGCAGTAGCAGCAGTAAGGAGAAAAACACGCCCAGTAACAATGGTGCGAGTCGCGGTTTTGATGAGCTGGCTGGCGGCTGTTGTGGCAAAGGCGATACAAAATAACGGCCACAAAATGCAGCTATGGCAATTAAAACAAGCTGTTGCCAAACCCCGGGTTGCCAGAGCAGAAGCAGCATCACGGCAATAGCAAATAAACGGCGTGGCCAGTCGGGGCACATGCTTTTACTCATGCCATAAAGCGCCTGCGCCACGACGGCAACGGCCACCAGTTTTAATGTATGCACTATAGCGGCATCAAAGCCGCCTTGTTGTTGTAATGCGAGGTGCTGTAAATAAAGTGCAAACAGAAGCATCAGCACAAAAGAAGGCAGGGTAAAACCTAAAAAGCTCACCAAAGCACCTGCATAAGAGCGTGTTAAAAAGCCAATCGCCATACCGACCTGACTGCTGGCGGGGCCTGGCAAAAACTGGCATAAGGCCACCAGCTCGGCGTAATCCTGGTCGCTTAGCCAACGGCGTTTTTCGACAAATTCAAAACGAAAAAAACCAAGATGGGCCAGCGGGCCACCAAAGCTGGTACAGCCAAGTGTCAGAAAAATAATAAAAAGCTGCCATAACGACGGGGGCATAAGCTGCTGTTGTTCTGGTAATGACCTTTGTTGTTGCTGTACTGGCATGCAAATCCTTTGGAAAAAACAAGACTCAGCATGCTGAGTCCTGTAAATACGATTATTTGTGTTCAGCGTTTAAAGCGCGAAGCTTAAAGCTCGAATATGACAGAAATATTACATATAAGCTTTGCTAAAGGCTTCTTTGGATTGCTGAATATAAGCGCGGGCTTTTTTCGCATGCTGCTCCCAGGCAGCTTTATCTTTGGCATCGGTAAAGGGGTTTTGCTCAGGCGCTACCGAACGTTCAAACTTTTCATAAAAAGTAATAGAAGAGGCAGTAATTTGGTTAAACCTTTCTTTAAATTCCTGCAATGCTTCCAGCTGCTCGCGGGTTTTTAATAAATATTGCACTAATTCTGTGTTGTTCGTGGAGGTCATGTTTTCGCTGGCAAGATACGACTGCGCTTTATTGGTCACATTCATCGCCACCTCGTCCATAATATTGGCGCGGATAGACTCTTCTTTACTCATCACCCGACCGTAATTTTCCTGAGTGCGGGCAAGGCCGGCATGTTGCAGATAATTACGCAGGTGTTTGTCTAAATCTTTTCGGAACAGTTCTACCATTTTGGCCATTTGTTGTAAGTCCTGATCCAGCGTCGACACCTGCACCAGCTCACGTTCCAGCTCATTTAAAAAACGTTCGGCGTTTTCGTAAATTTTCAGCCCGTTTTCTTCGGCAAATTTGCGATCTTTACGGCTTAAATCGGCATTTTCATAATTGGATTTATCAAAAGTTGCGGCCAGAAAAGATTTAAAAGGCTCGGCAAAAGCAGAATAAGTGCCGGCGCTGACCACATTTAACGTGGCGGTCACTAAGTCACCAAAAGGTTTCACCATCGAATTTAACCGTGCTTGCTGCAGTGGGGAGGCCACTCTTTTGGTGTCGGCCAGAATGGTGCGAAATGAGGCATAAGCCATAGGGTTCGACATTTTGTTACGCTCGGAACTTGCCAGTACAAAAGTAATACTGGAATAAATGGCGTTGGCGTATTCTAGGTATTGGCGCTGACTTTCCAGCTGGGCAGCGTAATTTTTACCTAATGTGCGAAACGACTCGGCCTGTACTTCGTAGTTCCGGTTTTGTTTCAGCTGATCCAAAATACCACTGATAATTTTTTGTTCGTTTTTTTGCAGTGCAGTGTCAAGCAAAATTCGGTCAACCACCACGTCGTCAATCACCACAGCACCATTGTTGCTTTCAATATCCAGCCGGATATATTTACGGCCAGGGTCATCAATCGAAATCCGATGGGCAATAAAGTCGGTACTGCCGGCCTGGGTTTCAATCAAACCGACCTGTTGCCAGACACTGTCGATGCGGATAGAAGGGGACGTCAGAATATTAATGCGGTAACTGGTATAAGCATTTTCCGGCTTGACCCAAAGCTCTAATAAACCGAGCTCTGCCAGAGGCTGGCGGCTGATTAAAGAGCTGGCACCGCGGCCACAACTTAATGCCCGAATACCACTTTTCACCACATCTTTTTGCAGGCTGCAACCGGATAAAATATTAAATTGTTGTTCATTCTGCTCAAAGTTGCTCTGAAGAATGGGTTCACCGGGCATGGCAGCAACACTGCTGGCGAACAAGCTAAAACCTAAAGCAAATAACAAGCGCATAACAACCTCGGAGTGAGTTTTTTGTCAGTGTAAAGTAGGACCAAACGGCAGAACAGAGCTTGCCGGGCCCTGAATGTACCAGAGCTGAATTATCCGGGTAAGGGGAACTGTAAAAATCAGGGGCCAACCGGCGGTTTTTACGCCGGTTTTGCTCTTTATTTTGTGTTTTGAGGCACCGGTTTTGCCACACTGAAATTATCCTGCCGGGCTTTGTGCTCAACCTAAAGCTTTAAGGCAAAGTGACGGTGTTATTTGTTATCATTTTGGACTGCGATGCCAGTTGTTGTAACCAGAACGCAAAATCATCATCCATGCTATTACCCCAGCTTTGCACCAAAGCCTGATAACGCGGGTAATCACCCTGGCGGGTAAAAATCAGCATCTGTTTTATTTTATCTGGATGTTGCTCAAACAAATAACGAACTGCCAGATAACCCCAGAGATATATTCGGTCACTGCCACTGTTTTTCTCATATCCGGTATGAAACAGCTCGCTGAGTTTATAAACCGCACTGTTGGCAAGTTTTTCGGCTGCGCTGTTTTGTTTGCCATGGGCAATATATTCCGCCATGCCTTCAGTCCACCACACCAGATAAGGGCTTTGTGGTGCCGGGCGCGGGCAATTTTCCGGTGCGGCGTGGGAGTCGTGCAGATTGGCGCAAAAGTCGCCATAAAGATTAAAACGACCATCCAGATAATGCACATATTCATGCGCCAGATTCCAAACTTCACCGCCGGCATGCTGATAAGCGACAAATTCAGCCTGATTACCGGGCTGATGTGGCAAACCTTCCAGATACATACCGCCGTTGTTGGTGGGCATGGAAAAGTGCAGACCTGCAAAAGCGGCATATTGGGATTGTGACGCGTAAATATTGGCTCTGAGCATATGGTTGCCGTCGTGCAGCACAGGTGCCGGTTTGTCAAATAACAACTGAAAGCGCTGCTCAACCTGAGCCAGTTGCTGACAAATCTGCGACGCCTGACTGGCGGTTAAAGCAGCTGAACGCAACTGCAAGCCAGGGCTGCACTGATGCACCTGAGTCAGCAGCGCTGTGACTGCCTTGTCTGGTGCTGCCGGTGGCCTTGTATCTGCAGTAGCGCTGCCGGCAACAAAGAGCGCAGCTGGTAGCGAGATCAAAGCTGCGGTTTTGGTAAAAGACATAACAACTCCTGATGTTTCAATATTGTTTGATAAAACCAGCGTGAATGCACAGAGCCGCCTCAGTGGTGTTGAACTGCCCACTTTTTACGCTGTTGGGCCTGGCCTTTGCCGCTTGCTTTTTTGGTCTCAACCATTCCTTTTTGATTTAATATATTGTATACAATATTCTTAATCAATCAAAACCAGCTTTATCTACAGGATCTTATGTTGTTCAAAAATGCATTTGCGTCATGGCAGCCACCTTCACACTGGCAGCAGATCAGTTGTCTGGATTGCCACACAGGCGGCGAGCCGCTGCGGATTGTGACCTCAGGTTTTCCTGCGCTTGAGGGCGACACTGTGCTGGCGCAGCGCCGGGACTGTCAGCAACGTTTTGACCATTTACGCCGGGCGCTGATGTTTGAACCCAGAGGCCATGCCGATATGTACGGTTGTATTATTCTGCCGCCTGAGCGTAGTGACAGTGCTTTTGGTGTGTTGTTTTTGCATAACGAAGGCTACAGCACCATGTGTGGCCACGCCATGATAGCGCTGGCCAAAGTGGCGGTAGAGGCCGGTGTAGTGGCGGCCACTTACCCGGTGACCCACTTTCAAGTGGATGCCCCCTGTGGCCAAATTCAGCTTTATGCCGAACTTGTGCCTGCAGCTCAAAACCAGGCGGATCAGAGCCAGGCGGATCACAACAGCAAAGCACCGAAGGTGCAGCGCTGTTGGTTCGACAATGTGCCTTCTTTTGTCCTGGCTGCTGATCAGCAAACCCAGGTTACCGGTATTGGTACTGTGCCTTATCAGCTGGCTTATGGGGGTGCTTTTTATGCTTATGTTGAAGCAAGCCAGATTGGCCTTGATCTTCAGATGAATAACCACCGGCAGATTATCCGGTATGGCGAGCTTATCAAGCAGCAGCTGCTGGCTGAAATCTCGGTGCAACATCCTTTTGCCGATGATCTGAGTTTGTTATATGGCGTGATTTTTACCGGACCTGCTGCAAAAGCCGGAGTTTTGCAGCGCAACGTCTGTGTTTTTGCGGATGGTCAGCTTGATCGCAGCCCAACCGGCAGTGGTGTGTCCGGACTTGCGGCTTTGTTATATCAGCAGGGCAAATTAAGCCTTGGGCAGCCTATCCGAATTGAAAGTATTGTCGGCTCTGAGTTTAGCGTGGTGATTCAATCGCAGTGTGAGTATGGGCCTTATCAGGCGGTGATCCCGCAGGTGGCCGGCACCGCTTATGTCACGGCCAGCCAGCAGTTTGTGTTTGACCCCTTGGATCCACTGGCAGAAGGATTTATTTTCCGATGAATACCACAATTCCGATGAAAGCCGAACCTGTTGCTGTGAATCACAGTGCAAACAAAAGCGCAGGCCTGGCCGCTGATCAAACCGTAAAACAACTCAAGCCACAATTTGCCGAAAGGTTAAGCCGCTTTCGCTACCAGATGGTGCAGGCCGGACAGGATGCAGCGCTGATTTTTTCGCCGGTAAATTTACGTTATTTATTGAATTACAGTGGCGAAGCCTTGATGGCGATAGTCAGCCCTTCCAAAGTGGTGCTGATCACTGATTATCGTTTTATCGCGCAGGCAAAGCAGGAGGCGCCGCCAGAGCTTCAGGTCAGCTGTTATTGCCGCGACCGTGACCGGCAGAGCCTGAGCCAGGCCATTGCGATGGTGCTGGGTGACATCAAAGCCCGCCGTGTCTGGTACGAAGACAGTGACATTAGTGTGCTGCAATGGCGGGCCATTGGTGAAGGCAACGGCCTGATTGAATTTAGTCCTTGTCCGCCCCATCTGGCGGCGCAGCGCATGGTGAAAGATGAATGGGAAGTGGCGCAGATTGAGCAGGCGGCCGCTATCGCCGATCTGGCATTACAGCGGGCATTACCGCTGCTGCAACCGGGGATCAGTGAACAGGAATTTGCCACCGAGCTTGAATATCAGCTGAAAAAAGCCGGCGCTGAAGATTTTTCATTTGCCACTATTTTGGGTTTTGCCGAACGCTCCGCCTTACCTCATGCCTTGCCTGGTGCTAAAAGATTAAAAAAGGGTGATTTGATAGTGCTGGATTTTGGCGCTGTGGTGAACGGCTACCGCTCGGACATGACCCGCAGTTTTGTCTGTGGTACGCCAAGCCCATTGCAAAAGCAAATGTACCAGACGGTGTTACAGGCGCAGCAGGCGGCGCTTGACGCAGTGCGGGCCGGTATCAGCGGCGCTGCGCTGAATAATATTGCCGCAGATGTGCTGGCAGCTTCGCCTTTTGCCAAAGATGTCGGGCCAGGCCTTGGTCATGGTGTGGGTTTGCAGCTGCACGAACAGCCTTTTCTTGGCCCTTTGTGCCGGCAGTTGTTGCCGGAAAATGCCGTGATCACTATTGAACCGGGCATTTATATCACCGACTTTGGTGGGGTTCGCATTGAAGATGATGTGCTGGTGACCAAAGAGGGCTGCCGTGTGCTAACCAAAGCCCCTAAACAATTTGAATTGCCAGAGAGGTTTTAATCATGCGGATGCTCAATGGCGCTGAAGTCAGCGCGCTACTGGATTACCCGTCGTTAATTCAGGCTTTACATCAGGGATTTGCCGGCGATTTTAGCGCGCCTCCCCGCAGTCTGTATCCGCTATCGGAAGGGCAGCATGATGCTTTTGCGCTGTTGCCGGCCTGGAATGAGCGCTACATCAGCGTGAAAGCTTTTACTTATCTGCCACAAAACGTCCAAAAAAACCGGCCTGTACTGCATTCACAACTGATGTTGTTTGCGCGGGAAAGCGGTGCGCCGCTTGCTTTTATCGACGGAGTTGCTGTGACCTGCGCCCGCACTGCGGCGGTATCTGCCTTGGCGGCCTTTCATCTGGCGCGACCTGATGCCAGCAGCTTGTTATTGCTGGGTACCGGCAACCTGGCAATGCCACTGTTAAGAGCGCATCTGGCCCTGAGGCCACTTTGCAAGATAAGCCTGTGGGGCCGAAATGCGGAGAAAACCAAAGCACTTTACACAGAGGCAAAAAACGAGTTATTGCCCTTGTATCCAGATGTGCAGATCGATATTGCCGCAGATTTGGCCAGCGCGCAAAAAACACATCAGATCATTATCGCGGCAACGGGTTCAGCTGCGCCATTGTTGTTTGGGGAGCTCATTGCTGCCGGTACTCATGTAGATTTGCTGGGTAATCACAATGTTGATAAAAGAGAATGTGATAGTGCCCTGGTGCAAAAAGCGCGGGTTTTTGTTGATGATAAACTCAATGTGCTCAGAGAAGCCGGTGAGTTGTTATTGCCCATTGCCGAAGGTTGTTTTCACGAAACACAAATTCAGGGGGATTTGGCCACTTTATGCCGGGGGGGCTTATTGCCGCTGGCGTCGGCGCAAACTGCAGCGCAGCTGCCGCCTGCACGGCAACAGCACTGCGACATCACTTTATTTAAGTCGGTGGGGACTGCGCTCAGTGATTTGCTTTGTGCTGCTTTGGTCTATGAGCGCAAGCTCAAAGCGGAGCAGCAGAGCGAATGAGCATGGTGACATCAGAATCGACCTCAGCACCTTCTGGCCAGCACCCGGCGGCCCGTAGCGACGCAATGGTGTCTGCCTTAGTTGCAACCAAAGGCAAAGCAGGGCGCAGTGCTTTTCCGGCGGCTTTTTATCTGGCCAATGGCATGGAGATTTTTGAGCGGTTGGCCTGGTATGGTTTTTTTACCTTGTCGTCTTTGTATCTGACCAGTCCGCTTAGTCAGGGCGGTCTGGCTTTTACTGAACAACAACGGGGTTTTGTGCAGGGCATGATCCCGTTTTTATTGTATTTATTGCCGGTGCTTACCGGTGCCATGGCCGACCAATATGGTTACAGGCGCATGTTTTTATTATCTTTTATGCTAATGGCACCGGGTTATTATCTGCTGGGTCAGGTGCAGGATTTTTGGGCATTTTTTGCGGTGTTTTTGCTGGTTGCGCTCGGTGCCGCTTGCTTTAAACCCGTGGTGGTGGGTACTGTCGGGCGCAGTACGGATGACAGCAACAGAGGTCTGGGTTTTGGTATTTTTTATACCATGGTCAATATCGGTGGTTTTATCGGGCCTTTGGTCGCCGGTTATGTACGTGCCATCAGTTGGGACTGGGTTTTTATCATGTCGGCTTTTTGGATCAGCCTGAATTTTATTCCAGCCTTGTGCTGGTATCAGGAACCCAAAGTGCACAAACCGGCAAGGCCGGACTTGCCACTGCTGCAGGAAATTCAGCTGGTGCTGGGGAATGGCCGGCTGGCGCTACTGGTGGTGCCGCTGTTGCTGCTGTTGATGTTCAGTAGTTTAACCGCTTTAAGTTTCTGGCAAATTGCCGCTGTGGCCGGTTTGTGGATCACACTCAACGCGCTCTGGAGTCTGCTGCTGGCCGCCGGCAACAGTAAGGCAACACGCTGGTACTCATCACCGATGAAAATAGGTAATAAAGCTTTTGTTTGTTATTTATTGATCCTGACCGGCTTTTGGACCATCTACAACCAGCTGTTTATTACAGTGCCGCTCTTTATCCGCGACTTTGTCGATACGCGTGATTTAGTGCTGAGCATTGCCCGGTTTGCTCCTTCCTGGCTGGATTATCTGGCGGTAGTGGATATAACGCAGCTTTCACAGTTATTGCCAGAGCTTGCTGATGCCTATCAGCAGCAAAGTCAAAACCTGTTGCAAATCAGTCAGACTTTGTATCACTACAAAGTACGGGTCCCGGCCGATGAACTGGTGGCCGGTTTACAGGCGCTGGCGCAGCATCAGACCGATGCCCTAAGCCTAGCCACAGCCTGGCAACAGCAGCACCGGCAGCTCAATCCGGAATATATCGTGAATCTGGGTTTTGCGCTGATAGTGCTATTGCAGATTGTCATCAGTTTACTTATTCAGCGTCTGCCAGCGCTTGCGGTGTTGGTTGTTGGCACTCTGGTATTAAGTGGAGGTCTGTTTTGTTTTGGTGTCAGTGGTTTATTGCCGATTGGCGGTTTTGCCATAACAGGCGCTGTGCTGTTGTTTTCGCTTGGTGAGATGCTGGCGTCGCCTAAAAGTCAGGAATATGTGGCGGCAATAGCGCCAGGCCATCAGACTGCGATGTATATGGGTTACTATTTTGTCGCTATGGCGCTTGGTTATTTATTTGCCGGTTTATTGTCGGGTTGGGCTTATCAGTTATTTGCTGTTGAACAACAAAAGCCGATGCTGATGTGGGTGTTTTTTGCCAGTCTGGGGCTTTTAACCTCAATGCTTCTGATGTGGCTGCATCTGAGTCTGAAGCCACAGCAAAAAACACGTTGTTAAACCTTTTGTTAAACCTTTTTTAGCTTGCGTCACATTGGCAGCGGCATTGTAAGTGTCGCTGCCAGTACAACACAGCAGGATGATTATGTCAGTTGAGCGCGAAAACCGGCGCGACGCTGCAAATAGTTAAACAGTGGTGTGGCCATCATGGTGGTCACTATCGTCATCAAGACCAATACTGAAAATAAATCGGGTTTGATCACGCCATTTTGCAGCGCAATATTCAGCAGAATTAATTCCATCATGCCACGGGCATTCATCAGAATACCAACCGCCAGTGCCATGGCATGGTTTTCACCACAAAAACGGGCTGCCAGATAACAGGCCACCGCTTTGGCAAAAATAGAAGCGGCAATCACCGCCAGTGCCACTTGCCACAAAGTGCCCTGAAACAGTAAGGACAAATCAGTTTTTAAACCGGAAACGGTAAAAAACAGCGGCACCAGACCTATCAGCACCACAGGTTGTAACCGTTGAATTAAATGTGCTGCCAACAGACCCCGTGGCATAGCCACACCCAATAAAAAACCACCAAAAACGGCATGCAGGCCAATCCATTCAGTGGCGCTGACGCTCATGACCCACAACACCAGAATCACCAGCAGCAAAGGCGGTGTTAAACGCCCGTCTTTTTGATACCAACTTTCCAGCTGCGCTGTATGCTTGCGCACCAGCGTTAACATCAATATCGCAAACGCCACAGCACCAATCACGGCTTTGTAAAACAAGCTGTTGTCACCACTAAAACTGGCCAGCAATAAGGCCATCAGACACCAGGCCGCCACATCGTCAATGGCGCCGGCAGCCAGCACTAAAGTGCCAATTTTACTATTGGCAAGGCCCTGCTCCTGTATCACCCTGGCCAACATCGGAAAAGCGGTAATGGCAATAGAAGCGCCTAAAAATAACGTGGCCTGAGTCCAGCTGATATTGTCGGCAAAAAGCCCGCCAAAACTCAGCAACCAGCTGGCCAGCACACAGGCCATCACAAAAGGCACTAAAATGCCGGACGCTGAAATGGCAATAGCACTGCGGGCCCGGGTTTTAAACATGCTGTTGTCAAATTCCAGTCCGACCAAAAACATATAAAGACCTATGCCTATCTGAGCGCCTAAGGATAAAAAGGGCCGGTATTCAGCGGAAAATAACTGTTGTTGCAGCTCTGGTGCGAATGCACCAAACAAGGTGGGGCCAAGCAAAATACCGGCAATCATTTCACCGACGACCCGCGGCTGACCAAGCTGAATAGCCAGCCAGCCCACTATTCTGGCCACCAGCAGAATAACCAGTAATTGGATAAAAAAGGCACTGACGCCCACAGGAAGCATGTCCACTCTGTACTCCGGCAATCACACAAAAGCAGCGATTGTAATGGCCAACACATGACAGCAACAAGTCGGATCAACAAGGATGCTCAGACCCAAGTTAAACAGTCAGTCCGGCAAAGGCCTGGCTTATTGTGTTATCACGGGCTCTGTTGGCTGCTTCGCACTCACAGCAACACAACTTAGTTGTCGCCCAATTTAGTTTGCAGATATTGCAGCACCAGTTTAAGCCCGGCTTTCATATGGGTGCGGTGGGGGTACACCAGATGAACGGGCAAAGGTTTTGGCATATAGTCGGGCAGGACAGACACCAGCATGCCGGACTGTAACTCTTCCTCCACCTGGTAACGGGTGACAAACATCAGCCCCATGCCAGAGAGCACTGTGGGTTTGGCAGCTCTGTTGCTGTTGGTATAAAAAGGGCCACTGGCTGGTACTTTCAGCACCTGGCCCTTGTCCAGAAACTCCCAGCTGGTTTCTGGCCCGCCGCTGCCGGTTGAGATACAGGCATGGTGCACCAGATCGCTCGGATGTTGTGGCACTCCATGAGTCGCCAGATAAGCCGGTGACGCCACCAGCACTATCGGCAGATGGGTCAGTGGCCGGGCTATTAAACTGGAACTGGGCAATTTGCCAAAACGAATAGCCAAATCCACTTCATCGGCCACCAAATCAACCATTTTGTCGTTGAGATCAAGTTCTAACTGCAGCTTCGGATAACGTTGTAATAACTCAGGGATAAGTGGTGCTATGACTTTGGAGCCGTAGGTCACTGCCACACTGATGCGGATACTGCCGTTGGGTTCATCCCGCAGTTCAGCCAGATGATGCTCGGCCTGATCGGCCTGCCGCACCACCTGCTGGCAATAAACAAAAAAGGCCTGACCCTCGCTGCTGAGTTTAAGCTGCCGGGTCGTTCTTTGTAATAAGCGCACAGCCAGATGTTGTTCAAGCCTCGCTATGGCTTTACTGACCGCACCTTTGGACATCCCCAGTGCAATAGCAGCCTGGGTAAAACTGCCACTTTCCACCACTCTGGCAAAAATGGCCATATCACTCAGTCTTTGTAATAACGACATTGTAACCCCGTATTTAACAGCAGCTGTGGATGATACCAATAAGATATCGGACTGATTGTTTCTTTTAGGAAACAAAGTATCTCTGAGTTGCTGTCTAATCAAGGTAACAATCTGCTTTTACAATACGCAGGTCGCAATCGGCAACAAGGAGCCTGGTGATGTTTTTCCAAATTTTATTCAGAGTGTTTAAAGGAATGCTGGAAATGGACGGAGTGATGGTGGATAAATTACCGCCACCACAACAAGACAAAACAAGCTGCTGTGACAGTGCCTGTCAGGCCAAAGTAAAACCCTGATCTAAAAGCCAGATCTCAAATCCAGAGCAAAACGCCGGTTGGCTTGATACCGGCGTTTAAGATGGCAAGGTAGGGTGTGGCTGTGTTGCAGCAGAGATACAGCACTGCAGTCAGACTTGGCTCTGCTGGTAATTTTCCATCGCCTGATCAAGTTGTAACAGCGTTGGCGGGTTACAACCCTTGCTGGCAATATTTAAGCTGGCTGCCAGCATAGCCCGGGTTAAACATTGTTCCAGCTGCACAGCATGACACTGGCTCGCGTCAGGTAAACCCAGTTTTAACAGTGCAGCAAGTAAATTGGCCCAAAAGGTGTCGCCAGCGCCAACGGTATCCACAAAGGGCACTGCGGTTATCACCGGCAATCTGATCTGGTGATCTTGCCAGAAAATCGCTGCACCTTTATCCCCTTCGGTCAGCGCCAGCAAAGCAGCGGGTGCAGTTTGCCTGATTGTGGCTATCGCATCGGGCAACGCCATCGCGGCAAAAAGTAACTGCAAATCTTCATCGCTGGCTTTAATAAAATCACTTTGTTGAATCATTTCAAGCACAAAGCTGCGGTAGGCGGCAGCGTCAGATACCGCATTCAAACGTACATTAATGTCGAGTGCAATCTGAATTCCGCGGTTTTTGGCGGCTGCAATCACCTGACGGATGCGCGGCGCGTCTTCGCTCTCCAGTGCCAGTGAGCCTAAATGCAGCAGTTGGCAAGCGGGCGGCAAAGCGGCAATTTGTCGGTCGGCACAGATATCACGATCGGCAATCCCGCTGCGGTACAAGCTGTATTGAGGCTGTAGTTGCTCGTTGATACTGACCAGTGCCAGCGAGCTTGGGCAGCGGCTGAAGCTATCAAGGCCATAGGTTGCGCCATTTTGACGCAGATAATCAGCAAAGTGCCGGCCAAAGTTATCTTGTGATAAAGGTGACATATAACTGACCTGAATCTGTTGTCTGGCCGCGCCTATAGCAACATTAAAAGGCGACCCCCCCAGACAGGGCCGGTATAACCCATTGGCGTCAGGCAACAAATCAACAACGTTTTCTCCAATTACAGCAAGCATAGTAGTATCCTGTGGCAGTCAGCTCAGCCAGAAGCCGCGGTTGGCTATTGTTTAAAAATCATATAACTTAATCAATTAAGATGAAAGCCTGAAGTGATCGGAATATGAGTAAATTAACGCTGAAAAGTGTGGCAAAAACGCTGGGGGTGTCGACAGCCACCATATCCAATGCCTTTAACAGACCTGATCAGCTGTCGGTAGTGCTCAGAGAAAAAATACTCAGAGCTTGTGCTGAGCTCGGTTATTTTGGCCCAAACAAAGCCGCACAGTCGCTACGTACCGGTAGTTCAGGCATTGTGGCCGTGATCTTATCTGACTCTCTGGAATACATGGTCAGCGACCCTGTGGCCAGTCAGTTTTTACAAGGGGTTACCCGCGAGCTGGAGCGGCATAAACTGCATTTGTTGTTGTTTTCCGGCAGCAGTGCAAATCTGGAAGCGATCAGTGATTTTGTCGATGGTTTTATTTGTTATGGCGCACCACGCAATCTGGGGCTGATTGAACAATTAACACGCAGCCCAAAGCGGGTGTTGACCGTCGATTTTGATTTACCCGGCCGGCCCTCCGTGAATATTGATAATGAGCAGGCAGCCTATCAAAGTGCGCTGGCGGTGTTAAAGCCCACTGATACAGTCGCCATTTTAGGTTTACGGCTGATTGATGCCCCCAACAGCCGTCCCGTGTTGCAAGAACCGATGTGGGACAACCAAAGTTCGATTGCCCATCGCAGGCTGGATGGTTATCTGCGGGCTATGGCAGAGTGCCGTTTAACACTGCAGAGCCAGTATCTGTGGCATTTGCCTGAAAGTAATCAGCATTATGGTCAGCTTGCTGCCAAGGCAGTGCTGGCGCTTGAACCCAGACCAACAGTGCTGTTGTGTATGAGTGATTTAATTGCCCTCAGCGCCATGCGCGAAGCATTACAACAAGGCATTGAGATCCCGAATCAGCTCAGAGTGGTTGGTTTTGATGGCATTGAAGAAACGTTACGCTATCACCCGACCCTCAGCACTGTCTGGCAGTTCAGTGATGCCAAAGGCCAGGCTGCAGTGCGGGCATTTTTGTCCGGTGACGACAGCCCCCAGCTGTTACCTTATGAGCTCAGGCTGGGGGAGAGCAGTTAATCTTTGGAGACAACACTTGCTGGTTTAACAAACCAGCAAGTCAGCCAATTGCAGTTGTTGTGCTGCTTGTCCCTGATGTTGCCAGGCAAGGGTGGCTGTCAGGCTATCCAGTTGCAGGCTTAAACTGGCCTGATGGCCGCCGTGTTGCCAGTTCAGCTGATACAGATTGGGTGCTAAAGTCTGGCTAAAGTGGCCATCAAAGGCTTGCAGGGTACGGCGCAGCTGGATGAGTTTCATCAAGGCTTTTACCACAGGTTTTTGCAGTGCCAGCTGCAGGCTGCTCTCATCAAAATACGGCCTGTTAATGTCACGGCCCACCGCAGTTTTCTTTAACAGCGCAACGTCATTTTCTGCTGCCAGCAGTCCGCCATAATAAATCTGACTGATGCCGGGGCAAAACAGCTGAATAGCACGCGCCAGCAGATAGTGCTCGTTGTTACGGCCCAATGCATCGTAAAAACTGCAATTAACCTGATACAAATCAACATTATTGGCGGCGTTGCCTGTTGCCAGTTTTGAGCTACCGCCGCTGTTGTGATGGATTTTTTCCACCAGGCTATCCAGTTCTGGATCTGTTAAGAGTCCCGCAGCGCCCTGATAATCCGCTGCGTCAACAATACCAATGCCGTCATGGGTGTCGAGCACAGTGATACAATTGCGTGGTGCTATATCCAGCCAGGTTTTTAAGGCATAGGCGCTACCGCTGAAAATGGTATGCAATACCAGAGGTGGCAGCGCAAAGTCGTACACCATGTCACAGCGTTTGGCGATTTCTATCTGCGTTTTATGATAACCATGAATTTCAACCAGGCAGGTCATGCCACGCGCCTTGGCTTGCTTTGACAGTTTTTCAATAAATTCAAAGGTTTCAGGCAGCATAAAACAGCTGCTGCCGGCTTTTTTAATGGCATAACCTGCCGCATCCAACCGGATATATTTAACACCATGGTCGGTAAAACGCTGCAAAATGGCCTGCAGGTAAGCTTCACCCTGAGCGGAAGTTACATCGATGTCGATCTGATTGGCGGTAAAGGTGGTCCAGAATGCTTTGGTGTCACCATTGGCTAAGCGAATATCGGTAAAGCAGGGGGTTGGCCTTGGCCGGTAAATGGCATCGAGCTGAGCCTGATCCGGCTGCTGACCAAACACTTTGTCGCGGGTTAAAAACAGTGGCCAGTAGGGGGAGCTTTCGCCTTGTTGCAGCACATCCAGAAATTGCGGCGACTGCGCCGACATATGATTAACAATCATATCCGCCATAATGGGGTAATCGGCCGCCAGACGTTCAATATCAGCCCAGCTACCTAAGCGGCTGTCCACTGCGGTATGGTCTGTCGGGTCAAAGCCTGCGTCTTCACCGTCAATAGGCGGGTAAAACGGCAGCAAATGCACAGCATCAAACAAGCCGGCCAGTTGCCCCTGAAGTAGCCTATGTAAATCCGTTATTTTTCCGCCACTTAATCTATCAACATAGGTGATTAACTGGATCTGGTTGGTTTGTACTGCATGGGTCATTGTGCGCTTCCTAAAAAAATATTTGCATCTTAAACGATTAAGATATAGCTTTAAGCCAGCACACAACTTTGTCAAGCCCCCAGGGAATAATTACAGGGCGAAGGTACAAAGCACTGTCACCAGGCGACTAAACCGGATGAGGAATGAAGGCCAGCCTGCTGTAACCACGGGGAATAAAATGCAGACAAGTAAAACGCATGGGGTCGCTGTTTCTGCCGATGGCACCTTTGATTCGACACAACAGATGCAGCGCCAGGTGCGCTGGATGACTTACCTGATGTTTTTTGTGTTTGCCATGACCACAGACGCAGTAGGCGTCATCATTCCGCAGGCCATGGCGCAATACCAACTGAGCTTATTTCAAGCCAGTGCTTTTCATTACGTTCCTATGGTGGCTATTGGCCTGGCCGGACTGTTCCTTGGGCGGCTGGCAGATAAATTGGGGCGCAAAAGCCTGATTATCGTGGGTCTGAGTTTGTATGCTGGCGCTTGTTATGCTTTTACTGCCGGCGACAATGCGCTGTTTTTTATCCTGCTGATGGGCATTTGTGGTTTGGCAATCGGCATCTTTAAAACTGCCGCTTTGGCCCTTATCGGCGATATCAGCCCTGACAGCTTAAGCCACACCAGAACCATGAATAAAGTGGAAGGTTTTTTTGCGCTCGGCGCTATCGCCGGCCCTGCATTAGTGACAGTGATGATTGCTGCATCAGTACACTGGAAACAGTTATATCTGGTTGCCGGCTTGTTGTGCACTGTACTGGTCATTATGGCCGCCCGATTGCCATATCCACCTTATCAGGCTGCGGCCGAACAGGTTTCGCTGCGTCAGTCACTGGCTTTATTAAAAGATCGCTACGCACTGGGTTTTTCCCTGGCCATTGCACTTTATGTCGGCTGTGAAGTGGCTATTTTTGTCTGGTTGCCGACTCTGCTGGCCGATTATCAAGGCAGTTTTGCTGTTGTTGCGACGCATGCCATCACGCTGTTTTTTATGCTTCGTGCCGCCGGGCGTTTTGTCGCCGGACTTATCCTGCAGTATTTTTGCTGGAGCAGTGTGATGGCAAGCTGCACCCTAGCCATCTTTGCCTGTTTTTTCTTTAGTATGCTGGGTGGCAAAGCGGTTGCACTTTGGTTAATGCCGCTGTCCGGTCTTTTTATGTCAATGATTTACCCCACGTTAAACTCCAAAGGCATCAGCTGTTTTGGCCGTCAGCAACACGGTGCTGTTGCCGGTTTGATCCTGGCATTTACTGCCTTATCAGCAGCGCTGGCACCGGCGCTGATGGCGCTTATCGGAGATTTAGCGGCAGATGTCAGTGCCGGTTTTTATCTTGCCACTGTTTTTTCGGCATTGCTTGCGGCGGCCATGCTTTACAACTACCTGGCACAACCGGCCAAACGCCGGCTTGATTACCGCCGGCAATCATAACCTGATACCTAAAATGATAAGTCAGATCGATGTTGTCGGTTTAATAGACTTAAACGATTAAGATTTTTATAAAAGAGCTGTCCAGTCAAAGAGATAGCACAATCAACACGGGAGCTAGACGATGAAAATACAACAGATAAAACCTGCTTATCTTGCGCTGGCGGTCAGCCTGGCCCTTAGCAGTGGTTATGCACAGGCACAACAGAATGAATTAAAGGCACAGCCTGCCGATGACAATAAAACTCAGGCTGAGCCTGCAGCCGTTGCTGGCCTTGATTTTGAGCGTATTGTGGTCACAGGCGCTGTTGCCCGTAAACAAACTGTGATGCAATCAAGCGTCTCGGTCAGTACTTTAACGCCCACTGATATTGAAGTGGCAACGCCCCGCAGCACGGCGGAGATATTCCGTATGCTACCCGGCGTGCGCAGTGAATCAACCGGCGGTGAAGGCAATGCCAATATTGCCGTGCGCGGTTTACCTGTTGCATCGGGCGGTGCCAAGTTCTTAGCACTGCAGGAAGATGGTTTGCCGGTATTGCAATTTGGCGATATCGCCTTTGGGAATGCCGATATCTTTTTGCGCTCTGACGCCACCTTAGCCCGTCTGGATGTGATCCGGGGTGGGTCAGCTAGCACAGCCGCCAGCAATTCACCCGGAGGCATTATTAATTTTGTCAGTAAAACCGGTGAAAACGAAGGCGGCAGTATCGCCTTAACCAATGGCCTGAATTACGACACTTTGCGCACCGACTTTGAATATGGCGGTGATATCAATGCAGAAACCCGCTTTCATATCGGTGGTTTTGTCCGGCAGGGCGAAGGTGTGCGGGATCCGGGTTATCAGGGCGAAAGTGGTTATCAGCTCAAAGCCAACCTGACCCGCGAGTTTGACAGCGGTTATGTACGGTTATATCTGAAACACCTGAACGACAAAGCCACCAGTTACATGCCAATGCCGATGCTGGCGGATGGCAGTTCAGTTGCTGGTTTTGATGCAAAGCGTGACACTTTACAGTCGGCCTATTTAACACAAACTGTGCGCCTTAACGGCGATAATCAAATTTCCCGCGGTGATGTGCGTGACGGTATGAACCCACAGGTGAACAGTGTGGGTGCTGAAGCTGTGTTTGAGTTGCCGGAAGGCTGGACCATGGAAAACCGCTTTCGTTTAAGCGATATCAGCGGCAATTTTATCACCCTGTTCCCGGCAGAAGTTGGCGATAGCCAACAAATGGCAAACAGTATTGCAGGTGCTGGAGCAGCACTGAGTTACGCCGTAGGGCCAAATGCCGGTCAGGCCTATAACGCAAAAAATGCCATGCGTATTCATACTTTTGATGTTGAGCTCAATGACTTTGGTTCTATCGTCAATGATCTGAAATTGTCCCGTAGCTTTGGCGATGTGGATGTTAACCTTGGTTATTATGTTGCCGACCAGAACATCAGTATGTCCTGGTTATGGAACAGTTATCTGATGGCACTCAAAGGGGACAATGCTGAGCTTTTGAATGTGACAGCTGCCGATGGCACTGCGTTTTCCGAACAAGGTTTAGTCGCTTATGGCGTGCCCTATTGGGGCAATTGTTGTCAGCGTAATTACGATACCAGCTACAGCATAAAAGCGCCTTATGCCGGTTTGAGCTGGGCTTTTGGCAGCTTGTCACTGGACGCCAGTGTGCGTCGTGACAATGGTGATGCGTCCGGCACTTATGCTGGTGCGGCACAAAGTGCACGCGATATGAATAATGACGGCGTAATCAGCCGTGTTGAGCAAAGTGTGTCCGGTATCAATCTGGCCCAGCCAAACCTGGTCAACTACAGCTGGGGTTATAACTCTTATTCCGCCGGCGCCAACTATCAGCTTGAGACAGACTGGGCGCTATTTGCCCGTGTGAGTCAGGGTGGCCGTGCCAATGCGGATCGTTTGTTATTCGGCAAGGTAAATGCCGATGGCAGCGTTGCCAGAGAGGACGCTGTTGATGAAGTCACTCAGTATGAATTTGGCAGTAAAAGCCGTCATGGGGATTTAAACCTGTTTGCGACGGCCTTTTACGCCGAAACCGAAGAGCAGAATTTTGAAGCGACCAGCCAGCGCTTTTTTGACCGGGTTTATCAGGCGCAAGGCCTGGAGCTGGAAAGCAGCTACCGCTTAGGTGATTTGGAACTGCGCGGCTCTGTCACGCTGACCGATGCCGAAATCAGCAAAGATGCGTTAAATCCGGAGCTGGTCGGTAATAAACCACGGCGCCAGGCGGATCTGTTGTATAGCCTGCTGGCCCGTTATTACCTGGAAAAAGCCCAGCTGGGATTCAGCATTATTGGCAGCAGTGACGCTTATGCGCAGGATAATAACGACCTGAAGTTCAGTGGTTATGCGCAGGTCAACGCTTTTGCCAGCTACAATTTAGCGCAAAACCTTGATCTGTCGTTGAATATTAACAACCTCTTTGACAAAGTTGGTTTAACCGAAGCAGAAGAGGGCTCAGTGCCGGCCAACGGTATTATCCGTGCCCGCACTATTAATGGCCGTAGCGCTTCGCTGGGTTTACGTTATCAATTTTAAGTCTGTAAGTTTTAATTAAAAATACCCCGCATTGGCGGGGTATTTTTTTATCTGGCTTAAAAAATATGTGAAGTTGTAGCATCAGCGCGTCCGCCATTGCAGGCGCCGTTTTTTGAAAGCGAACCGGCGACCTTCGGGTTATCTGTTCGGCATGTCTGTTGTCATTACCAAATTACAGATAAAAAAAAACCGACATCAAGTCGGCTGATTAATTGCATTTTATTGACCAAATTATTGCAACGGTTCCTTACCACGTGTTGCAAAATAATCGCACCACCACCACCACCACCACCACCACCACCACCTCCACGGAAAGTCACGACTTCGTCGGATCGCGGTTTGTGCCAGTTGCCGACGTTTGACGGTGCCTAGGGGTAGGCCATACCCCAACACTGGTCAAAGCCACTATCACCAAACCCCATCAAAGCCAGCACCAGCATCCCAAGAGTGAGCGATCAAAAGTGTGCCCTTTCGGGTTTTCTGCTTGACCATGATGTTGTCAGTCAGCGGCTGATCATCAACTTCGGCTAATGCAGGTTTAACTGAAAGTCGATTGAAGGTTGCAACCAACTCACTGAGGCCGCCGGAGCCCTGGAAAAAATTTTCCGGGCATTGAATCTAAAACCGCATCCCTTTGCATCAGAGTCTTTGCAACCAGTATTGGACTGGACGGAGACATCACATGCATTTATTCAATAAGAAGATTTCCCTGCTGGCTTTGTTTTGTGCGGCATTCGCCTCTGCAACGACTTTGGCTGACGTCAGTTGGCCAAAGACGCCGGCAGCGCAACTCGCCAAACAGCGGCTGCAGGCTTTTAACACCGGCGATGCGGCCAAGCTGCAGGCGTTTAAAACAGCACATGAACCGGATATGCAACTGGAGCGTGAACTGGCTTTTCGGCAGATGACAGGCGGATTTGAGGCGTTGCGTGTGACGCAGGATGATGCCGGTCAAGTCACGGTGATTATTCGCGAACAAGATGGGGACCGGGTCGGCAGCATGACGCTGCAACTGGATGGCAGCGACTCAAAGCGGGTCAAATCGGTCAGCCTAAAGCCGATGGCAATTGTACCCGCGGACCTGATGCCCACAAGGTTGTCCGAGCACGATGCGCAGCAGCGGCTGCTAGGTAAAGCGCAGAAACTGTTGGCAGAGGAACAATTCGCCGGCAATCTTTTGTTCGCACGGGGCGGCGACATTCGGCTGCAACAACATTTTGGTGACGCGCGTCGCGACACCGCGCAAAAGCACACTGCTAACACACAATTCCGCCTCGGCTCTATGTTTAAAATGTTTACGGCAATTGCTGTGCTGCAACTGGTTGAACGCGGCCAGTTACAGCTGGATGCGCCGCTGATCACTTATTTATCCGATTATCCAAATACCACGCTCGCCAAACACACAACTCTGCGGCACTTGCTGACCCATACCGGTGGCACAGGCGACATTTTTACTGATGAATATCAGCAACAAAGACTAAATACCCGTGAGCACGCCGATTATATCCGGTTGTTTGGCCAGCGCGCGTCAGAGTTTACCCCCGGTAGCCGCGAAGCATATTCCAACTATGGTTATGTCCTGTTGGGACGCGTGATTGAACGGGTGAGCGGCCAGTCATACCACACTTATGTCCACGACCATATCTTCAAACCCGCCGGGATGCGCGCCACTGGTGCTGAACCGGAAGAACAGGTACGCACACAGCTTTCGGTCGGTTATATGCACTCAGAAAAAGGTCTGGTGAATAACCGGGACACCTTGCCGTGGCGTGGCACTGCCGCCGGCGGGGGCTATTCAACAACCGGCGATCTGCAACTCTTTGCACAGGCATTATTAAGCGGCAAGTTGATATCAGCACAAACACTGGCAGCCGCGACGCGCAGTCAGACTCCCAGCGGCTTGTACGGCTACGGTTTCCAATTGGGCGGTGAAGGCATTGCACGTCACTTCGGACATGCTGGTGGTGCAGAGGGCATGAACGGCGCTTTACGAATTTATCCGGCGACTGGTGATGTGGTGATTGCCCTTTCCAACATGGACCCACCCGCGGCAGAATCGCTGGTTGAATACTATGGTAACCGGATGCCGCTGGTAACGCCTGTTGCCACCAAATCCCAATAGACCCTTATAAAACAGTAGGTATTTGCAAATGACCATCGAAATGATGATACCGCTTTTAGTACTGGCAACGCCTGTTGCCCTGGTAGCACTGGCCCTGCGCTTTGTTCGCCAGCAAACCGAGGCGCGTTATCGCACCTTGCTGCAACTGGCCGACAAAGGCGTTGACTTGCCCTTGACGGTTTTGGCCGAGCAGCATCAACCCCATGCTGATCGGCGACGTGGTCTGGTTCTCTTGTGCGGCGGTGTCGGTCTGATGTTGACCCTACTGGTGTTGCCGGTGCAAAGTGACGAGGGTCAGCGCCTTGCGGACCTTTGGGGCCTGGGGCTATTGCCCGTCATGTTGGGCCTTGGCTATCTCGGTAATTGGTGGCTCGATCAGCGCGCAGGCGACATGCGTGGTTCCTGAAGTCGAATCACGCCTTGATTTGGCGCTGGTGAAGCGTGTCCTGCTGAATGAAGACCGGCAGGCGTTTAATCAGCTGGTCCGCAGGCATCAAAGCAACGTGCGGGCGCAATTACGTCGCCTGTGTCGGAATGATCACGCTTTGGCAGATGATTTAGCGCAAGACACCTTCCTGCAGGCGTGGCGGAAATTGTCGCAATTTCGCAGCGAAGCGCGCTTTTCAACCTGGTTGTATCGCATCGCACACAATTGCTTCCTGCAGGCGTATCGGCAGCAACCCATTCATGAAATGCAGGAAGAAGCTCTGCTTGACCAGGCCACAGGACCTCGACAGCGCGCAGGTTTGCAACGTGATTTGCAAAAGGCACTGCAAGCACTGCCTGAAGGCGAACGGCTGGTGATGCTGTATCACACGCAAATGGGACTGAGTCATGAGGAAACGGCCGACATCACCGGGTTGCCCCTTGGCACGGTAAAAACACATGCGACACGCGGCAGTGCACGTTTGCGTCAATGGCTGAAAGACTACCAAAGCAACGAGAATATGGGAGTGACCACATGAATTTAAGCAAGGAAGATCAAAACGATGACCTGTTGAACCAGCTGCTTCGCGACAGTGCAGCAGATGCAGTCCCAGATGACGGTTTTGTCGATACCGTCATGTCGCGCTTACCAGCTCCGCGCCGGCACTCTAACCGCGCCGTGTGGTTGGGTCTGGTCTCAGGTGTTGGATTAGCGGCCTGGCAATTACAGGATAATCCCATGTTTAGTCATGTCGCCCGAGACTGGTCGGGAGGACAGTTCAGCATGGCAAGTGCATTGGTGTTGGTACTGGTCGTCATTACCGCTTGCTGCACCAGCACCGGAGTGCTAACGAAGTAATCTGTAGTGTTCGTTTTATTCAGACCACGGCATTGGATGGCCATCAGCTGTTTTGTGCCAGTTGCTGACGTAGGGTTTGGGGGCGCTCTAATCGCAGGTTTTTACTGAAAGCGGACTTTATTAAGAGCGCTTGATCTGAACAGCTGCAACTCGCTCAGACTGTGTGAAACTCTCAGAGTAAATTTTTAACGCGATGCTAGGTGAGGTATCAGGTGGTTTTAGCTCCAAGGTCCTGCAGAATTTGATCTATGCGCCTTTTTCAGTTGATATTGTCCAATTACGCGAATTTGAGAAAGTTTTCACACAGCCTTTGCTCATAGCTGACGGTCAATTAACTGGATGATTGCTGAAACTGTTGGTTACATGAAAGTGCAACGGGTGGTAAGTAGCCAGTGATAGTGCTGGTATGTTGGGGTGACGTTTTGCAGTCGGCTTTTAAGTTGGTTGCGGGAGCCGGATTTGAACCGACGACCTTCGGGTTATGAGCCCGACGAGCTACCAGGCTGCTCCATCCCGCGTCCGAAAATTACATTTGAGCAGATAATGTAATTATTGTGCTGCAATGATTTTTCTTATCTGAATCTTGTTAAGTTTCAGCAAGTTGGTTGCGGGAGCCGGATTTGAACCGACGACCTTCGGGTTATGAGCCCGACGAGCTACCAGGCTGCTCCATCCCGCGTCCGTCATTGCGGGGCGCATCTTATGGTTTTTAACTGCTGATGGCAAGTCACAATTTTGATTTAGTGGCAATTTTGCAACTGACTGCTGCTTTAATCGGCAATCTGCTGCTTTATTGGCTGATCCCAACTAAATTAGCCAGCAAATGCAGCCGTGAAGCGCAAAAACGCACGGCGGATTTAACAAAGCTTCTGCTATAATGCGCGCCAATTTGCCAAAAGGTAGTGTATATGCAGGAATTCTGGGCCTTAACCTCGAAAGGGGTTGAAGAAGTGTTAGCCACCGAAATTAAACAACATGGCGGTGAAGTTGTAAAACTGGGTTTGGGTATGGTGCGTTTTACCGCCACGACCGAAACCGCCTATCGTTTGTGTTTATGGTCGCGGCTGGCCACCCGGATCATGCGCCAGATAGCTGCTGTGGCTATTGATGAACAAAGTGATGTTTATCAGGTCGCAAGCGACATCGACTGGTCGCAGTATATGAAGGTCAATCAAAGTTTAGCGCTGGAGTGTGTGGGCAAACACCCAACTATCGATAACACCCAGTTTGGCGCTATGCGCGTGAAAGATGCGATTTGCGACCAATTTCGCAATAAAACCGGCGAAAGACCCAATGTGGACAGGCTGGAGCCTGATGTCCGTTTTCAGCTGAGGATGGAGCGCACCCATTTTTATTTTGCCCAGGATTTTTCCGGCCCTTCGTTACATCAGCGGGGCTACCGTAAAGAGCAGGGCGAAGCGCCTTTAAAAGAACATCTGGCGGCAGCACTGCTGATTCGCTCCGGCTGGCAGTTTAACCAGCCGCTGCTCGACCCATTTTGTGGCTCCGGCACTTTATTAATTGAAGCGGCTTTAATGGCCCGTAATCTGGCGCCTGGTTTGAAACGCCCGCATTTTGCTTTTGAAAAACTGCAGGATTTTGACGCCTCTTTATGGCACCAGCTGCGTGCCGACGCTTTAGCGGCGCGCCGCGCTATTGAACCTGGTGTGCGTTTTATTGGTGTTGACCTCGACAGCCGCTCGCTGGAAAAAGCCCGGCAAAACGCCAACAGAGCAGGGCTCAGTGATTTAATTGAACTCAAACAAGGTGATGCCACCCAGCTTGAAGCCATTGACGGCCTGACGCCAGGTGTGATTGTCACCAACCCGCCTTATGGTGAGCGGTTAAGTGATTTACCTGCGCTTATTCCGGTGTATGCCGAATTTTCGCTTAGGTTAAAACAACATTTTGCCGGTTGGCGTTTGGCGGTTATTACCTCCAACAGCGACTTATTGCGGGCGCTGAAATTATCCAAACTGAAAAACTATAAGTTTAACAACGGTCCGCTGGAATGTGACTTCAGCCTGTTTGATCTCACCGAAAAACAGGTGCAGGTGAACAGTGCAGCGCCAGCGCAGTTTTTTGCCGAAAGTGATTCTTTTGCCAACAGACTAAAGAAAAACGTGAAGCAACTGGAAAAGTGGGCCAAACGTGAGAACATCAGCTGTTATCGTTTGTATGATGCTGATATTCCGGAATATAACGTCGCCGTTGACTGGTACGACGGTGAAGTCGTGGTGCATGAATACGCAGCGCCCGCTAATGTTGATGAGCAGATAGCACAAAAACGTTTATTTGATATTGTAAATTTAACACCCAAGGTGCTGGGTATTCCGGCCGACAAAATGGTGCTGAAAGTTCGCGAAAAACAAAAAGGCAAAGAGCAGTACCAGGTGCTGGCCAAAGCCGGTCAGTACAAAGTGGTCAGCGAATATGGTGCTAAGTTCTGGGTGAACCTGCGTGATTATCTCGATACCGGTTTGTTTTTGGATCACCGTGTGACCCGTCGTGCTATTCAACAACAAAGTAAAAACAAAGCGGTGTTAAACCTGTTTGCCTACACCGGCACTGCCTCAGTGCATGCAGCCCTTGGTGGCGCTCGTAATGTCACCACTGTTGATATGTCAAACACTTACCTCGACTGGGCCAAACGCAATTTTGAATTAAATCAGCTCAGTGGCAAACAGTATCAGTTTGTACAGGACAATGTGCTGGATTGGCTTAAAGGCTGTAAAAACCAGTTTGATCTGATTTTTGTAGACCCACCCACTTTTTCCAACTCAAAACGGATGGAAGATACCTGGGATGTACAACGTGACCATGTGAAACTTTTGAATATGCTGACGACTTTGGTGGCGCCAGGCGGCAAGGTGATCTTCTCCAACAACAAACGCCGTTTTAAGCTGGACTACGACGCGCTACAACAAGCCGGCTGGCAGATCAAAGATATCTCCGCTGCCAGTTTGCCGGAAGATTTTAAACGTAATGTGCATATTCATGTTTGTTTTGAACTGACGCGGCCGGTCTGATGCAAGCAGTGACTTTATACAGCACCTGGGGTTGCCACTTGTGCGAAGAGGCCGAGGCGCTTCTTAAGCAGGCCGCTGTCAATTTTCAGCTGGTTGATATAGTCGACGACGAGCAGGCTTTTGCCACATTTCGGCTGCATATTCCGGTGGTTGCAATAGAACAACAATATTTGTACTGGCCTTTTGACCTGGATGCCCTGACGGCTTTTGTCAAAACTCACAGTAATAAAGGATAAGAGTGTGGAATTATTACGTTTTCAGCAAGCGAGTTTAGCTTTTGGCACCAACCCTGTGCTGGATAAAGTGGATTTTAGTTTATTTGCCGGCGAGCGGGTGTGTTTAGTCGGCCGTAACGGTGCCGGTAAATCCACCATGCTGAAATTGCTGACCGGTCAGCAGAATTTAGATGATGGCCAGATAGTTAAGCAAAACAATGTGTTATTAAGCCGGTTAGAGCAAGATCCACCGGCACGGGTGGATGTAAAAATTGCCGATTTTATCCGCGAAGGTGCCGGTGATTTAGCGCAAAAACTGCATGATTTTTATCAGTTATCTGACCATTTAAGCGAAGCAACAGATGCTCAGATGCGTCATTTTGGCGAATTACAGGCTGAATTGGACGCCCGTGATGGCTGGCAGCTGGAAGCGCGCATTTTACAGCTTTGTGAGCAGTTTGAAATGAACCCGGAAGCAACTTTGGCGTCCCTGTCAGGTGGTTGGTTACGTAAAGCGGCTTTAGCCCGAGCCTTGGTGGCAAAACCTAATATCCTGCTTTTGGATGAACCCACCAACCATTTGGATGTCGCCGCTATTCAGTGGCTGGAACAGTTTTTAATTAACTTCAGCGGCGCCATTATTTTTGTATCACACGACCGGGCTTTTATCCGTGCTGTGGCGACCCGCATTATTGATTTAGACCGTGGCACTTTAACCTCACATCCTGGCAATTACGCTGAGTATCTGGAGCGTAAACAAAAACTGCTGGAAGTTGAGCAGTCGCATAACGCCTTGTTTGATAAAAAACTGGCCGAAGAAGAAGTGTGGATCCGTCAGGGCATTAAAGCCCGCCGTACCCGCAACGAAGGCAGGGTAAGAGCATTAAAAGAGCTGCGAAAAGAGCGGGCCGCCAGGGTTGAACAGCTGGGTAAAGTTGATTTTGCGATAGAGCAGGCGGCCAAATCAGGCAAACTGGTGTTTGAAGGCAAAAAGCTGAATTTGTCTTTTGATGGCAAAAAAGTGATGGACGATCTTGACCTGTTGCTGATGCGCGGTGACAGGGTGGCTTTGATAGGCCCTAACGGTGTGGGTAAATCCAGTTTGATCAAAGTGCTGCTGGACGAATATCAGGTCGAGTCCGGTGAAGTAAAACGCGGCACCAACTTAGAAGTCGCCTATTTTGATCAACACCGTATGGCGCTGGATTTAGATAAAACAGTGCAGGACAACGTGGCTGATGGCCGCCAGGAAATTACCCAGAACGGCAATACCCGTCATGTGCTGAGTTATTTACAAGACTTCCTGTTTCCGCCTGCGCGCGCCCGTACCCCAGTGCGCGCTTTATCAGGGGGCGAAAAAAACCGTTTATTGTTGGCCCGACTTTTTGCCAAACCAAGCAACCTGTTAATTCTCGACGAACCGACCAACGATCTGGATGTGGAAACCCTGGAGCTTTTGGAAGATATTCTGGAGCAGTATCAGGGTACTGTGATTCTGGTCAGCCACGATCGGGAATTTGTGAATAACACAGTGACCAGCTCATTGTGGTTTGCCGGCAATGGCAAAATTATTGATATCGCCGGTGACTATAACGACGTGGTTGCCTACCAGCAGCGTTATCAGCAACAAGCGAAAACTGTTGTCAAACCACAAGTTTCTGCTGAAATCAAAGCCGAACCTGTGGTACAAACTGCAGCAGCAACTTCAGCATTAAATACCAAGAAGTTATCTTATAAAGAAAAACGCGAGCTGGAATTATTGCCTGCTTTGATCGAAAGCCTGGACGCTGAACTCAGCAGCCTGCAAAGCAAAGTCAATGATCCAGATTTTTTCCGGCAAAGCGCCGAAGCCACCACAGCTATATTGAACCAATTACAGCAGACCGAGTCGAAGCTGGCGCACGCATACGAGCGTTGGGAACAATTAGAAGCATTAAACCAGCAGTAGTAGGGGATTTGAATGAAATTAACGCCTATTTTTTTCGCAATGTTACCGGCTTTATCGGTATTTGCGACTCAGGCTGAAGTCTACCAGGTTGTTGAACTTGGTCCTGTCGACGGTTACAAATCAAGTTTTTCATCGGCAATTAATAACAGCAATCAGGCCGTAGGTACGCTCACTGGTCAATTTAATTTCCCTGTTGATTTAACTTACGTTGATTTTACCAATGCAGCTATTACAACAGCGCTGACTACTGCTGAAATTGAAGAAATCAAAAAGGGTAATGTCAATGCCAATGCCCTGACAGTGTTATTAAATTACCTGAAAATATCGGCCGGAAATTACCAGGTGCAACGTTTTACTGATGCTTACGCCAGCCGTTTAGATAATAAACAATTGCTGAAATTAAGAGAAACGGCACCAGTGCAGACCAACTATGAATATCTGACCGATATTAATGATTTGGGGCAGATTGCCGGTTATGCCAGCGCACCTTTTAGCGTGCAGAGTTTTACTCCGGCACCAACAGAAGCAACACCTAATCCGGCCGCTCAGCGACTGTGGGTCCCTCAACCTGGTTATATGTTAGGTACTGTGGTCACCAATGGCGTGACTGAAACTTTGCCACCGCTTTACACCAATTATGGTGGAGGCTTTTCAATTGCACGAGCCATCAACAATAATGGCAAAGTGGTTGGTTTTGGCAGTGTCTCTATGTCTGACACCACAATCAGTGGTATCACTGCAGCTTGTTTAGGGAAAACTGAGCCTGTTGCACTCTGTTATCACAGTATTGTCAGTAATCCGCAAAGCCTTGCCTACACAAATAATGGTCTGGTCTGGCAGTTAGACGCGAATGGCAAGCCGGGCGCGGCAGTGCAATTAGGATATCTGGGTGATAAAAATACTGGGTTACCGCATACCAGAACTGATTACCCGACAGTGCAATACAACTCCATTCCAAATGACGTGAACGATGCAGGCCTGATTGTGGGTAGTTCTATTTATACCGACAGCACGGACATTCGTTATAGTCCCTTTACATTCAGGGATGAAGTCTATACCGTCAATCAGGCCGCAGTATTTCATGGTTCTGAGGTCAAGCCGCTGCTGGATGCAAAAGAATGGGAATTCAGTAATGCGGTAGATATCAACAATAAAAACATTATTGTGGGTGTGGCGCAGCAAAAATGGTACACCTACACGCAGTCGCGGACGGCGCAAAAGCTGTTTGTTTATGACTACAATACCAAAACGGCAACATTTCCGAATGCATTGTTTGCCACAGCCAATACAGTTGTTGAAGCAATCAACGATAACAATCTGGTGGTGGGTACCACAGAAGCATTTACTGATCAGTCGTCTTCACGTCGTAATGTAGCGTTTTTGTACGACATGAGTACTGATAAATTTACCAACCTGAATACCATGCTTAAATGTAACGCCGGATATACTCTGGTTTCGGCGATGGACATTAATGAAAAGAATGTGATTCTGGCTACTGCAGTGAAAGCTGTTGATAAAAAGGACAGCCTGGGCAATGTGGTAAAAGACAGTGCAGGCAATGCGGTGCGTGAGGAAGTTGCTGTGGCTGTGCAATTAAATCCGGTGGCGGGCGGTACTATCGACAACTGCACTCCAACAGAAGATGCAGGTTACAAGCGTAAAGGCGGTAGTACAGGTGTGCTCGCTTTGTCTTTATTAGCACTGGCCGGGTTTTTACGCAGACGTGTTTTGCGTTAATGTTGTTATTATCTGTTTGTTAAACTCCCTATGTCAGATTGGTGCTGGTTGCCAGCCAACGCCAATCTGACGTACATCATCAGCGTCTGTTGATGTTGCGCTATACTCTGATAAAGAGTATAGCGCTGAACCAGTCTTGTATTCTGACCGATGTTGTGTCGCGGCTTCAAACCAAAAATTATTTTCCCACTTGTATGCTGCACTGCTATTTCGTTTTTCCGGCAGCAATTTTGTGCTTAGGTTGCTTTCCGTTTCGCCGGAGCTATTTTGTAAAAAACACAAAATGCCACTAAAACAGAAAAAAAATTTAATTTTTTTTCCATCAAATTGTAATGAAGTTCAGCCGCTTAGGTTTTGTCAAGTTTTATTCCTTTTTTCTTTGGTTGAACCTTTGTGTCACTGCGGCTATCTATTAACTACAGGCTTATTTCAGGTGACTGAAAAAGTGCTGTGCTCCAATAATACAGTTGAGGAAGACTGCCGTATGAAAAGACAAAAACGTGATCGTCTGGAACGTGCTCATGCTCAAGGTTACCGTGCTGGTGTAACAGGCCGTTCAAAAGAAATTTGTCCGTACCAGAATTTAGATGCGCGCTCGCAATGGTTAGGGGGTTACCGCGAGGCGATGGAAGACCGTGGCGTGGGGCTCTTTAGTAAAGGCCAATAATCTGATCCTTGCGAGGCCACAGGCTTCGCCCAACACAAACCCCACTGCTGTGGGGTTTGTTGCTTTTAGCACACTTGAGTGGGAAAGTGTGGGAATATCAGTTCCAGCGCCCTTGCAATTTACAAAACGCTGTGCCGGTGTCAAAGCACAATAAACAACAAAGCCCGCTATTGCGGGCTTTGTTGTTTTAAACCACTTGTTGTCGTGGTTATCGCTTAATGGCAACTTAGAAGCTTGAAGTATCCTGGAACAGGCCAACTTTTAATTCTTCAGCAGCGTAAATATCACGGCCATCCACGCTGACCACACCGTCGCCAATGCCCATAAAGAGCTTACGTTTAATGACTCGTTTCATATCGATGGTGTATGTGACTTTTTTTGCTGTTGGCAAAATCTGACCGGTAAATTTCACTTCCCCCACACCCAGAGCACGGCCTTTGCCAGGGCCACCTGACCAACCCAGGAAGAAGCCCACCAGCTGCCACATGGCGTCTAAACCCAGGCAACCAGGCATTACCGGATCACCCTGAAAGTGACAGCCAAAAAACCACAGATCAGGATTGATATCAAACTCAGCGACAATTTGCCCTTTGCCGTATTTACCACCTTCTTCTGAAATGTGTACGATACGGTCAATCATCAGCATGTTGCCAATAGGTAACTGACTGTTGCCAGGACCAAACAAACGGCCTTCGCCGCAAGCGATTAATTCTTCTTTTGTAAAGCTATTCTGAGTCATGTATGTTAAGTCCGAAAAAAATTGCCGTTCACTTTAGCGAACAGCTGTAAGCTAAACAAGTCCGATTTGTCACAATCACGACGGACAGCAGGGCATTGTTGGTAATTTTGATGACGATAGTGTGACGGGGATCAGCGCATGACAGAGCCGGGAAAAAAAACACTCAGCAACGCCGAAAAACAGCAGCGCTACCGGGAGCGGCAAAAACAGTCCGGGCGCAAAGAACTCAGGGGCTATTTGTCGCCTGAAGCCTTAGCCTGCTACGAAGAAATTCAGCAAAAAACCCAGTGGAATGACAGTTTGCTGCTCAGTAACGCCATCCGGCTGATGTATGCCGCCCATAAACTGGGGCAGGTGGGTCTGTTAAACGGCTGGTTAAACGATCACCAGCGTTAACACACCGCAGCAGCATATTATGATGGCCTTTGTATGGAATTCCGTTTAGTTGCGGTAAGTTTGGGTTAACTCAATGCGTTGCTTTGACGTATAATGCCGGCAACTTTTTTTGTAGTGACAGGCCCAGCATGATCTTATTTGTCCGCGATTTAACAGTGATTGATTTTTCCTACCTTTGTCAGCAGCGTGGCCTGCTTGGTGAAAGTTATATCGTGGATGTTGAGTTGCACGGTGAACTGAATGCCACTTCTATGGTGTTTGATTTTGGTCACGTCAAAAAAGTGATTAAAAAAGCCATCGACAGTCTGGTTGATCACAAACTGGCGTATCCGGCTGCGGCAGATTGTTTGGTGCAACAGCAGCAAGACGATACCCATATATTGCAGTGGCATAGTGCCCGCGGTTTGATTCAGATCGCCTCACCTGCAGAGGCGCATGTAGCCATTCCCGGCCATGTCATTGATGAGCAAAGTGTCGCGCTCTTTTTAACGGAGCAAATTACGCCTTTATTGCCGGACAATGTGACAGCGCTGAAATTTCAGCTTAGAACAGAGCGCAGCAATAGCTTTTATTACCACTACAGCCATGGGCTGAAAAAACATGATGGGAACTGTCAGCGTATTGCACACGGTCACCGTTCGACGATTGAAATTTATCAAAATGGCATGCTGTCACCCAGACTGAATAAATACTGGACAGAACGCTGGCAGGACATTTATTTAGGTACCAGCGAAGATTTAGTCACGCCTGACAAGCTGCAATTTATTAAAGCCAATGCGGAAGATCACAGTTTCCGTTATCAGGCGCCGCAAGGTTGGTTTGAAATCAGCTTGCCACAAAACCACTGTGAAATTGTACCTTGTGATACCACAGTTGAATGTCTGGCTGATTATATTGCCGGCCAGTTGCAGCAAATGGAGGCTGCCGACTACAAAGTTGTGGCGTATGAAGGGGTTGGTAAAGGCGCTATCGCCTTTAGCTAACGCCTTTTTTCGTCTGTTTTACAACATAACGCCGGCTTTAAGCCGGCGTTATGTTTTTTATCGCAACGAACTTCTTTGTCAGGCGCTTGTCATTTCTGGCAGGGTTTCCGGCGTTGTTTTTAACAACGAAGCCTGTTTTAGCCAAGCTGATGCAACAGTGTCGTTGTCAACTTCCAGCATGGCCACTACCTGTGGCGCTTCACAAACTTCCAATTGCAGCTTTAACAACCGCTGTTGCCGGAACAGATGTAACTCTAAATGTGAGCCAAGCGGATGGCGGCTTAACATGGCCTGAAAGTTTTTGTCGTTGGCTTTTAGTCCGGCCACAGCAATCAATAAGTCACCTGCCATCAGGCCTGCGGCTGATGCCGCTGAACCTTCCGCCACTGCGGTAATTTGCAAGCCCTCGTTATTGCTTTGGTATAAAGCGCCAAAGGCTCTGGGGGCGCCACTCTGAGCTTTACCGGATAAATCCTGTGGCGAATGAGCACCGCGCCAGTCAAGCTTCACTCCAAGTTTTTGCAGTGATTCACCAAGCGGCAACACGTCAGGGTGTTCAACCCAACGGCGTACTTTTTCAGTCAGGCCCGGGTTTTGACTATACAGCATCAGCTGTTGCCAGAAATCCTGCTCTTCACTGCCAAGACCCGACACGCCAAAGGCATGCCAGCACTGCTGCATTAATGCATCGAGGCTGAGTCCGGATGCCCTGAGCTCAGCATCCAGGCAAAGCGCCACCAGGCTGCCTTTGGCGTAATAACTAACCACAGCGTTGATCGCATTTTCATCTTGCTGATAAAACTTGGTCCAGGCGCTGAAACTGCTTTCTGCCAGACTTTGCCTGCTGTTGCTGGGGGCGCGGCTGACCCGGCTGATGGTTTTAGCCAAAGTGTTCAGATATTGACTGGCGTCGGTAATGCCGGCTCGCACCAGCGCTAAATCGTCGTAATAGGAGGTAAATCCTTCATATAACCACAGCTGGGAGGTGTATTGTTCGGCCTGCAACTGATATTGCAGGAAGCTTGCAGGCTTAGCCCTTTTTACCCACCAGGTGTGGAAGTATTCATGCGAGCACAAGGCCAGATAATTCTGATAGTCGTCGCTTAGTTCATCCGGTTGCTGTGGATTTGGCAAATCGTATCTGCTTAACAGCAACAAAGTGGAATTGTGATGTTCAAGTCCACCATACCCATTGTCGACTACCCAGTTTAAAAACCAGTATTCGGTTAAATCTGCTGGCAAAGCACCAAAAAGGGCAATTTGTTGGGCGCAAACTGGCGCGAGGTCACGTGCGACTCTGTCTAAATCGGCCAGCAAGGCTCCTGCATACACCTGATAATGGGGGATACCGTCGAGGTTAAAAGAGGTGATTGCCAGGTCACCTATCAGCAGTGGGCTGTCAATCAGCTGCAGATAGTTGTCGGCCAGATAAGCGCCAAAACCCAGCAGTGTGGTGCCTTTCGCGCGTTGTAAACCGGTGGCACAGCGCCAGTTCGGTTTGCTGTTCACCGCCGCCATCACCAGCTGATGGCGGCGGTCAGTTAAACCTTGTACCGCCAGACAGCAGGCCGCTGGATTGATCACTGCCACTTCATCATTGATATAACAGGCCCGCACCGACAAATCATAAGCGTAAACCCGGTAGCTGACAGAGACAGGCAGCTTATTGTGCACCAGCTGCCAGCTGTGTTTATCTTGTGCGCTGAGGCAAAGTGGCCCCAGACTGTCGCTGGCACTGATGGCAACCACATGTCTGGCAAAATTACGGATAAGATAACTGCCCGGGATCCATGCCGGCATCGACAATAATACAGGCTCAGTATCGGGTGGGGTAAAACTTAAAGTGACATCTAAATAATGTGCGGTGATATCCGCTATTGAAAAGTGGAAAGCAACCTTGTCCATCACTTATACTCGGCCAACAATAAAAGTGCCAAGTATACCCAAAAGCATCATTGAAGGATCTGAAATGGCTGAAGAAACAATTTTTAGTAAAATTATCCGCCGCGAAATTGCCACCGAGTTGTTATATCAGGATGAACTTGTGACCGCTTTTCGTGATATTCATCCAAGAGCGCCAACTCATATTCTGATAGTGCCAAATGTGCTGATCCCAACGGTCAATGATGTTGAGCCTCAGCATGAACTGGCACTTGGCCGAATGTTCACTGTCGCCCGTAAACTGGCGGCCGATGCCGGGATCAGCGAAAAGGGCTACCGGCTAATCATGAATTGCAATAGTCACGGTGGCCAGGAGGTCTATCATATTCATATGCATCTGGTTGGCGGTCAGCCGCTTGGCCCCATGCTGGCGCGTTAAACACCCCTTTTTTATAGACTGGCAATCGGCGCGGTTGGCTTTTGGCAAAAAGCTCACTAAAATCCGCGCCTTTTGCGCTCTTGTTCCGAGGTCTTCCGATGTCAAATGATGCTCAGGTGGCAATTCGAACCGAATATGCCGTTACCCGTGTGACCAAAACAGTTTTTCCTGGCCGTACCAATCACCACAATACCTTATTTGGTGGTGAAGCTTTGGCCTGGATGGATGAAGCCGCTTTTATTGCTGCCACCCGTTTTTGCCGTAAACCACTGGTCACAGTGTCTTCTGACAGAGTGGACTTTAAAGAATCTATTCCGGCCGGCACTATTATTGAGCTGGTAGCCAGAATTGAACATGTGGGTCGCACCAGTATCAGGGTGAATGTGGATATATTTGTCGAGAATATGTATAGCGACGACCAGCACAAAGCCATCTCTGGTACCTTTACCTTTGTGGCCTTAGGGCCGGATCGCAAGCCAACCCCGGTACTGGGTTGATCTAACCTCTTGTAGTTTGTCAGGCTCGGCGTTAAAGTGGTTTGACCAATAAAAACGACCTTAACCAAGAGCCTGCATAATGAAAACTATAGAGCAATGGCTGGCAGAATATGCCGAGAGTCATCAAAACCCCACCAATAAAAAAATCCACTTTCTGGCGGTGCCACTTATTTACCTGACTGTCTTTGGTTTACTTTGGCAAATTCCAATGCCACTGCAGGGTTTTGCTGAACAACAAATCAATTGGCCTTTGTTAATTTGTTTGCCGGTGCTTGGTTTTTATTTCAGTTTGTCTTTTGCCATAGGCATTGGTATGACTATTTTCAGCGCTGCCATTGTGCTGTTTTTGCGCTGGTTTGAGTCGGCGGTGATGGTGGATGTCTGGCTGGCGTCTTTAGTGCTTTTTGTGCTGATGTGGATTTTGCAGTTTATCGGCCACCATATTGAAGGCAAAAAACCGTCATTTTTTAAAGATCTGCAGTTTTTACTGATAGGCCCGGTCTGGATTTTGGCTTTTGTGCTGCGCCGTTTTGGCATCCGTTATTAAATTTCTGCTTTACCGGACTTTTCATCCGGCCCTTTGGAACCAGAGTTCCCGTTTTGCCTGTTGCAACTTCCACTGTTGCTTGCGACGAAGCGGGATCCGTCTGAGTTTAACGTTTAAGGGCAACACCGCATCTTTGATATAATCCGCCTTGTTCTGTTTTCCCTGTCAGCTCCGGGTACTTAGTTTGCACAAAATTTTTGAAGACCGTCATCGCCAGTTTTGGATCCTGCATACCTTAGGCTGGCTTGGTTTTGCTGTGGTCGGTTATTTAGGTTCGTTATTTCAGGAAATGCGCGAAGCTTACATCTTTGTGGTGGTGCTGGATGCTTATGCTGGCTGGCTACTGTCTATTCCGATGCGTTATGCCTATCAGCGTATCTGGCACTGGGCACCTTGGAAAATGGTGTTATCTATTTTGGTCATGGCCTTTGTGTTGTCCTGCATCTGGACTGTGGTGAAAAACTTTAATTATTGGGAAATTTATCGTCATGGTTACCGGCCGGACGACTGGATCCAGTATTTCCGCCAGGCCTCGGTTGGTTTTTATGTGATGCTTAGCTGGAGTGGTTTGTATTTTGGTATCCGTTATTACCAAACCCTGCAGCTGGAAAAACAAAAACTGCTGACGGCGTCGAACAAAGCCCATGAAGCACAGCTAAAAATGCTGCGTTATCAGCTCAATCCGCATTTTTTATTTAACACCCTAAACGCAGTGTCAACGCTGGTGTTGATCAACGAAGCGGAAACGGCCAACAAAATGCTGAGCCGGCTCAGTGATTTTTTACGTTATTCACTTTATAAAGACCCGATAAACAAGGTGGCACTGCAGCAGGAAATTTATGCCGCCAACTTGTATCTGGAAATTGAAAAAGTCCGGTTTTCCGAACGACTCAACATTGAATTTGATATTGCCGAAAATACCCAGCAGGCCTTGGTGCCGAGCCTGATTTTGCAACCTTTGGTTGAAAATGCCATTAAATATGCGGTGGCAAGACAAAGTAGTGGTGGACTGATCAGTATCAAAGCCCGTAAGTTTGGTCATGATTTATTAATTGAAGTTGCCGATAACGGCCCGGGCATGCCGCAGCAACCCGACACAGCCCCTGGTGGCGGCGGTGTTGGTTTGGTCAATACCCGTGAGCGGCTGGCAGCTTTGTATGATAAAAACTTTTCGCTGGTGCTGACACCAAATCAGCCAAAAGGCGTAAAGGTGAATATCCGGATCCCGTTTGAGGTGGAACATAACGATGAAAAACTTGCTTAAAGTCGTAGTTGTAGATGATGAGCCCCTGGCCCGTAAAGGCATGCTGATGCGTCTGGCCGCTTTTGCCGAGTTGCAGGTGGTGGCCGAGTGTAATAACGGTTTATCTGCAGTTGAAGCTATCCGCGACTTAGCGCCGGATGTGGTGTTCCTGGATGTTGAAATGCCAGAGCTGGATGGTTTTGGTGTGTTAAAAATGCTGCAACAGCAAAACGTCGAGCTGCCTTATATTATTTTTGTTACAGCTTTTGATCAGTATGCGCTAAACGCCTTTGAAGTCAGTGCTGTGGACTATGTATTAAAGCCGGTGGAAGGCGAGCGTCTGGCGGCAGCTGTGGAAAAGCTGCTGAAAGTCGTAGAAGCCAAAGACGATCATAAACACAAAGGTCAGTTGGCGCAGGCTGTGGCCAAACTGACTGGCGAAGATGCCACTGAAATTCTGCAACGGCTGGATCAGGAAGAGCCTGTGATGAATGACCGCTTCCCTGAAGCCATCAGTATTAAAGACAGTGGTGAAATTACCCGGGTGCCGGTACTCAATATCGATTGGGTAGACGCCGCCGGTGACTATATGTGTATCCATACCAAAGACGGTCAAACCCATATTTTACGCCGCACCATGAAAGAGCTGGAGCAGGAACTGGATCCACGTCAGTTTGTACGGGTGCATCGCTCTGCCATTGTCAACGTCAACACCATCGCCAAGTTACAGATGCTGGCCAATGGTGAACATCAGCTGATGCTGACCAATGGTCAGGCGGTAAAAGTCAGCCGCAGTTACAAAGACAGAGTAAAAACTGTGTTTAGCGCCTGAAATGCGGTGAGTTTAAAGCTGCGAACTCTCTAAGCGTATCAGGCTTAGACAAACAAAAAACCGGCTTTGATGCCGGTTTTTTATTGGTATGGTTTAAGGATGCCAGATAGAACAATGATTTTTTAGGGCTTAAGGACAGAGCATAAAAATCATTTGGAGCGTCAAAACACCAGCTTAGTTTTGGGGTTCGCTTTGCTGCAACATCTGTTGTTGCCATTTCAGTAGATAGGGATCGGCCTGCTTTTTTTTGTCGCCGGTGAGTACCAGCGGATATAACACCGCCTGCCCAGCCTGTTCGCCAGCCATCATCATATGGGCATTGCCTTCGAGCAGTTGTTCAATGGCAAAGGCGCCAAGTTTTGTGGCTAAAATCCGGTCTGATCCCACAGGACTGCCGCCGCGCTGCAGATGACCCAGTACACAGGCACGGCATTCGGTGCCGGAGCGGGCGGTTATTTCTGCCGCCAGCGCCTGGGCTCCGGCCGGATACATAGTTTCGGCCATCACAATAATGTAACTGCCGGCACCAAAATCCCGTTTTAACTGACTGATGTCCTGTAATAGATCATCAAGGTCAACTTTATCACCATACTCAGGGCAGATGATTTGTTCGGCACCCCCTGCAATGCCAGCGGCAAGGGCCAGATAACCGGTATGACGACCCATCACTTCCACTAAAAACGTACGTTCAAATGCATCGGCGGTGTCGCGAATTTTGTCGATGGCATCCAGTGCGGTGTCAAGGGCAGTGGCAAAACCTATGGTAAAGTCGGTGCCGTCCACATCATTGTCGATGGTGCCGGGAATTCCAACAATCTGACCAGGGTAAAAAGCCGAAATGGCCTGACAACCGCGGAAACTGCCATCACCGCCAATCACTATCAGCGCGTCAATAGAGAGCTGATGCAAAATATCAGCAGCCTGCGCTGCGCCACCCGCTTGTAGCAGCTGTTTACAGCGTGCACTTTTCAATATGGTGCCCCCCAGCTGGATGATATGTAGCACATCGGCTTTTTCCAGCCTGACGTAGTCCTGCTGATAAATACCATTAAAACCATGGCGAAAACCTATGATTTCAAGGCCGGCAGCTTCGGCACTCAGCACAACTGCACGTAAAGCTGCATTCATACCGGGAGCGTCGCCGCCTGACGTTAAAATGCCGATCCGTTTTATGTTTTGTGTCATACATTGCTCCAAAATGGGTGGGCAAAAGTGCTTGGTGATAAAGCAAGCATAGCTATTGATTATGCACCTATGTCAGCACAAGGTTATTGATGCAACACAAAAATCAGCAAGAAGTTAGTTAAGTTGTGTTTCAGCGCAAAGGCCGCTGCTTTAACGAAAAAGCCGCGACAGCACAGCAAAAAACAGCGAAAATAGCGCTCCTGCAGTTGTACCTGAATTCTTAGGATTAAGTTATGCATCAAGCATCGGGCAAAAGCCTGACCGGTTTTATTCTTGCGCTGACCACCGCAGTGTTATGGGGCATGTTACCCATAGCACTAAAAGTTGTGCTGACAGAACTTTCCGCCAATACCATTACCTGGGTGCGTTTTTTAGTGGCCGCCATTTTTGTGGTGCTGGTGCTGTGGAAACAACAGAATTTACCTAAGCTTGGCAAACTCAAAGGCAAAGCGCGCACCCTGATGCTGATCGCTGTTGCCGGTTTGTTGTCCAATTACATTTTATATTTGATGGGGCTTAATTTACTGACCGCCGAGACGGCGCAGGTGGTCATTCAGCTGGCGCCATTTTTGATGATGCTCGGCGGAATTTTTATTTTCCGCGAACGTTTGTTGTTATGGCAAAAAATTGGTGCAGCTACTTTAGTTGCCGGTTTATTGTTGTTTTTTAATGACAGATTGTTGTTATTAGTCACAGAGCTTGGTCAGGACAGCTTTGGCATTTTGCTGGTAATCATTGCTGCTTTTACCTGGGCTGCTTATGCCTTAGCGCAAAAACAGTTATTGATGCACTTTAACTCGCAACAAATTATGGCCTTTATTTATGTGGCTGGTGCTTTGTGTTTTTTACCTGTCATTGATATTGCGCCCGTGTTTGAGTTGTCGTTATTACACTGGGCTTTGTTGTTATTCTGTTGTTTAAATACCATAGTGGCCTACGGCGCTTTTGCTGAAGCGCTGGAACACTGGGAAGCGTCGAAAGTCAGTGCAGTGCTGGCAATTACACCTTTGTTAACCATTTTATTTGCCAATTTGGCCGCCTGGTTATGGCCGGAGGCACCTAAACCTGAGGCTCTGAATTTGTTGGCGATATTGGGTGCTGTGCTGGTGGTATTTGGCTCTGCAGTCACAGCGCTGGCACCGGTGTTAAAACAGTGGCGGCAGGACAGGGCAGCGGCATAACCGACTTAGCATTTTCTCTCCCTGGTTGTTGTTGTCTGGCGAAACCGGCAAAGTAAAGTGCACAATTTGCAGCTGAAAAAAAACCACCGCAAGCGGTGGTTTTTTACTATCAACAGTTGGTGTTATTTAACAGTTACTATTTTACAGGTGTTGGACGCACCTACGGTTTCCATTACATCGCCATGGGTTAAAATCACCAGATCACCGGTTTTTAAGCCCGCTGCTTTTTTCACGGCGGCAACTGCATCATCGGCCAGGTGATCGTTACTGATGCCGTGGCTGTCAAAAAACACCGGGTAAACACCACGGTAAAGTGCCATTTTATTCAGCGTTTTTACATGGCGGGATAAGGCGTAAATAGCGTGCGCTGACGTGATACGCGACATCAGCTTGGCGGTGTAACCAGACTCAGTTAACGCAATAATGGCCTTGATGCCATCTAAATGATTGGCGGCATACATGGCCGACAGCGCAATAGTTTCGCTGATTTCAGTAAAAGTAACGTCCATCCGGTGTTTGGATGACAACACTTTTGGATGTTTTTCCGCACCATCACAAACCCGGCCCATGGCTTTTACGGTTTCAGTTGGATATTTACCGGCCGCAGTTTCTGCCGATAACATCACAGCGTCAGTACCATCTAACACAGCGTTGGCCACGTCCATTACTTCAGCACGCGTTGGCATCGGGCTTTCAATCATCGATTCCATCATCTGAGTGGCGGTGATCACCACACGGTTCAGCTGACGGGAGCGGGCGATAATACGTTTTTGCTGGCCAACCAGCTCGGCGTCACCAATTTCTACACCCAAATCACCACGGGCCACCATCACAGCATCAGAGGCGCGGATAATGTCGTCCAAAGTAGCGTCATCAGCCACAGCCTCAGCGCGTTCTACTTTAGAGACGATTAAAGCTTCTGAGCCGGCATCACGCGCCAGCTGGCGTGCCAGACGCAAATCATCACCACAACGCGGGAAAGATACTGCCAGGTAATCCACGTCAATTTTTGACGCCAGCGCTATATCTGCTTTGTCTTTATCGGTGAGAGCCGGTGCCGACAAACCACCACCTAACCTGTTAATACCTTTGTTGTTGGATAACTTACCAGCAACAGATACTTTGGTCAGAATACGGCTGCCTTGTACTTTTTCAACAATCAGCTGAATACGGCCGTCGTCTAATAACAACACGTCGGCAGGGCGGACGTCACCCGGCAGTTCTTTATAGTCGATACCAACCTGAGTTTCATCACCCAAACCTTTGCCAAGTTCAGCGTCCAGCACAAAGTCCTGACCTTCGTTCAGCTCAACACTGCCGTTTTTAAAGGTAGAAACACGGATTTTCGGGCCTTGTAAGTCACCTAAGATGGCAACATGGGCGTTGGTGGCGGCTGCAGCGGCACGAACCATCTGTGCACGCTGAATATGATCATCGGCACTACCGTGCGAAAAGTTAAAACGAAAGACAGTGGCGCCTGCCAGGATCAGTTTTTCAATGGCGGCCTGGGTATTGGTGGCCGGGCCTAAGGTGGCAACTATTTTGGTTCTTCTTGGCATGTGCTGCTCCTGCCTGTTGATGTGCATGCCCGCCAGTGGAGCCTGGCGGTGATGCTGACAGTGTAATGTAATTTAATTACAGAATATAGCGTGAATTTGGAGAAAACTTACAGGTAGGCGCAGTTGCCTGCGCCAGCAACCGGTTAAAAATCTTTCTTTTCAAAACGGGAACCGCGCAAACTGTCTTTTACTTTCTTTAAGTTTTCACGGAATTTTGTGCCGCGGCGTAAGGTAAAACCTGTGGCCAGAATATCAATCAGCACCAGCTGCGCTACGCGTGACGCCATCGGCATATACATATCAGTGTCTTCCGGAACATCCAGCGACAACACTAAAGTACATTCTTTGGCAAGCGGGCTGTCATAAGCGGTAATGCCTATCACAGTGGCGTCGTTCTCGCGTGCGATAGCGGCAATATCACAAAGGTTTTTGGTGCGGCCAGTGTGGGAAATACACACCACTACATCACCTTCGCTGCTATTAATAGCGCTCATACGCTGCATCACGATGTCGTCAAAACATACCACTGGCACATTAAAACGGAAAAATTTGTTCTGGGCATCATGGGCAACCGAAGCGGATGCTCCCAGGCCAAAAAAGGAGATCTTTTTCGCCTGGGTTAACACATCCACAGCACGGTTAATCGTATTAATATCAACGTTTTGGCGCGCAGCATCCAAGGCTGCCATCGTTGATTCAAAAATTTTGGCAGTGTAAGCCTCAGGGCCGTCGTCTTCTTCAACATGACGGTTTACATAAGGCGTACCGTTGGCAAGGCTTTGTGCCAGATGCAGTTTAAAATCCGGAAAACCTTTGGTATCCAGCCGGCGGCAAAAGCGGTTGACGGTAGGTTCAGACACATCGGCCATTTTAGCCAAAGCCGCAATACTGCTATGAATAGTGGTTTGCGGATTGGCGAGAATGACATCTGCAACTTTACGCTCTGATTTACTGAAGCTGTTGACACTATTTACGATTTTTTCCAGCACATTCATCCGATATTTCCTGCTCTGACACAGACCCTGGCGGCCCTGGATTGATTTTGTAATTAATTTTGTAGCCCAACCGGGGCAGTAACAACAAAAGTGATAAACTTACAACGAATTTAATGATACATCGTAAAGACTGCCTTAAGATATAGGCTACGTCAAAACTTTAAGGAAGTTGTAATTAAATTACAATTTATCCGGTTTACAACCGCCAGACACTTCGCTAGTATGCGGTTAAGTGTTGTAAAATTACATCTAATCAAGGGTCAGCGCATGACAACAGCAGCACACTCGAATAAAGCCTGTGATCTTATTCTGTTCGGCACCAAAGGAGATTTAGCCCGTCGTAAACTTTTACCTGCTTTGTATCAGCTGGAAATGGCAGGACTTTTACATGCAGACAGCCGGATCACCGGTGTTGCCCGCGACGCGCTGACGCTGGATGCTTATATTGAAGTTGTTGAAACTAACTTACAGAAATTTGTAAAAGAGCCGCTGGTGCCTGAGGTTTGGGCAAGGTTAAAAGCCAAACTGCAATATGTACAAATTGATTTGTCGCAAGAGCAGGATTACATCAAGTTAAAAGCCGTGACCGACATTAAAAACCGCATTCCGGTCAGTTATTTTGCCACTGCGCCTTCGTTATTTGGCAATATCTGTAAAGGCCTGGATTCAGCCGGTTTATCTAAACAACCATCCCGCGTAGTGCTGGAAAAACCCATTGGTCATTGCCTTGAGTCGTCCAAAGTGATTAATGACGAAGTGGCGAAGTATTTTAAAGAATCGCAGATTTACCGCATTGACCATTACCTTGGTAAAGAAACAGTCCTGAACCTGTTGGCGTTGCGTTTTGCCAATGCCATTTTTGCCTCAAACTGGGACCACAACGCCATTGACCATGTGCAGATTTCCGTGGCCGAAGAAGTAGGTGTGGAAGGGCGCTGGGGTTATTACGATGATGCTGGTCAAATGCGTGACATGGTGCAAAACCACTTATTACAGGTGTTGTCTTTAATTGCGATGGAACCACCTGCCAGTCTGGATGCTGACAGTATCCGCGACGAAAAATTGAAGGTCTTAAAAGCGCTGCGGCCAATTAACTTGCAAAACGTGCAGGAAAAAACGGTGCGCGGTCAATACAGCGCTGGTTTTGTTGGCGGCAAAGCCGTGCCTGGTTATCTGGAAGAAGAAGACGCCAGACCGAACAGCAAAACCGAAACTTTTGTCGCTATTAAAGTGGATATCGACAACTGGCGCTGGGCTGGTGTGCCGTTTTACCTGCGTACCGGTAAACGGATGCCAAATAAAGTGTCAGAAGTGGTGATTTGTTTTAAACCTCAGCCACACAATATTTTCCATGAAACTTATAAACAGCTGCCGGCCAATAAACTCATTATCCGTTTGCAGCCTGACGAAGGCGTGGAAATTCAGATCATGAATAAAATTCCTGGCCTTGGCGAAACCATGCAGTTGCAACAAAGCAAACTGGATTTAAGTTTTGACGAAACCTTTAAAGCCCAGCGTATTGCCGACGCTTATGAACGCTTATTGCTGGAAGCCATGCTTGGCAATCAATACCTCTTTGTCCGCCGTGACGAAGTGGAACAAGCCTGGAAATGGGTGGACGGAATTCTGGACGCCTGGCGTGTCAACAACGAACCACCAAAATCTTATCAGGCCGGAACCTGGGGCCCTGTTGCCGCTATCTCATTATTAGCCCGCGATGACAGAAACTGGGACGAATAAGATGCAGCTGAATACTTTTGCAAGCTCAGATGAGCTGAACCAACAATTTGCCAAACGCCTTACTGACATTTTGTCCGACGCTATTGCCAAGCGGGGTCAGGCGTATTTAGTGGTGTCCGGTGGTCGTACACCTCAGGCACTGTTTCAAAAGTTAAGCCAGGCTGATATCGACTGGTCAAAAGTGACTATTACTTTGGCTGATGACAGATTTTTGCCAGACAGCGAAGCCGACAGTAATGTGCGGCTGGTGAAGGCCAGTTTGTTGCAACACAAAGCTGCTCAAGCCGCTTTTATCAGTTTGTACGCGCCTTTTGATAAAGCTGAACTGGCAGTGCCGGAGCTTTTAAAAAGAGTTGCGGATTTACCTACTTTTGATGCCGTGATCCTGGGCATGGGCGAAGATGGTCATACCGCTTCGTTATTCCCATGCAGTCAGGAAGTACGGGCCGGTATGGCCGCTGACGCACCGGCACTGTTAGCGGTGAATCCGACAACAGCACCTTATCAGCGTATTTCTTTGAGTAAAACAAGATTACTGAACAGCCGTTTTTTGTTTTTGCACCTGGTGGGCGAGTCCAAGCTCAAAGTGCTGGAACAAGCGATGGCCAGCCACGACGAATTGGCGATGCCAATCCGTGCCTTTTTACACCACACTGATCCTCAAATATCAGTGATGTTTGCAGCCAAGTAGAGGTCAACATGCATCCGGTTATCCAGCAAGTTACAGACAGGATCATCGCCCGCAGTGAAAAATCACGGGCAATTTATCTGAGCAGAATTGAACAGGCCCGAGCCAAAGGCCCACATCGGGGCGCCCTGGCTTGTGGCAATCTGGCGCATGGTTTTGCCGCTTGTAACAAGCAGGAAAAAGCGGATTTACGCAGTCTGACCAAAGCCAATATCGGTATTATTTCCAGTTACAACGACATGCTGTCAGCACATCAACCCTATGAAACCTATCCGGCGCTGATTAAAAAAGCGGTGGCCGAAGTTGGTTCAGTAGCGCAATTTGCCGGTGGTGTGCCTGCCATGTGTGATGGGGTCACCCAGGGCCAGCCAGGCATGGAGCTGAGCTTATTAAGCCGCGACATTATTGCCATGTCAGCTGCAGTGGGCCTGTCACACAATATGTTTGATGGCGGTTTAATGCTGGGTATTTGCGACAAAATTGTGCCGGGTTTATTAATGGCGGCATTAAGTTTTGGCCATCTGCCTTTTGTGTTTGTGCCGGCAGGCCCAATGCCTTCCGGTATTCCAAACAAAGAAAAGGCGCGGGTACGTCAGCTGTATGCCGAAGGTAAAGTCGGCAAAGAAGAGCTGCTGGAATCTGAATCCGCCTCTTACCACAGCGCCGGTACCTGTACTTTTTATGGCACTGCCAACTCCAATCAGTTGGTGGTGGAAATGATGGGCCTGCATTTACCCGGCTCGTCTTTTGTTAACCCAGGCACAGCACTGCGGGATGAGCTGACCAAAGCGGCAGCCCGTCAGGTCACCCGTTTAACAGATTTAGGCGCCGACTATATGCCTATTGGCCATATTGTGGATGCCAAAGCCGTAGTGAATGGTATTGTCGGTTTGCTGGCGACAGGTGGTTCAACCAACCACACTATGCACTTAGTTGCCGTGGCGCGTTCAGCCGGTTTTATTGTGAACTGGGACGACTTTGCCGATTTATCCAACGCCACGCCGCTGCTTACCAAAATTTATCCAAATGGTCAGGCCGATATCAACCATTTCCAGCAGGCCGGTGGTATGGCTTATCTGATGAAAGAGTTACTGGACGCCGGTTTGTTGCATGAAGACGTCAACACAGTGGCAGGTTTTGGCCTGCGCCGTTACACCCAGGTGCCGGTATTGCAGGACGGTCAGCTGGTATGGGTGGATGGCCCAACAGCATCTTCTGATGAAACAGTATTAACCTCTGCCGCCAAACCTTTTAAAGACCATGGTGGTTTGCAGGTACTGTCGGGCAATGTTGGCCGTGGTGTGATTAAAACCTCGGCTTTGCGTCCTGGCACAGAAGTGGTGAAAGGCCCGGCTGTGGTGTTCTCCAGTCAGCACGAACTGGACGCTGCTTTTAAAGCTGGCGAGCTTGATAAAGATTGTGTGGTCGTGGTGCGTTTTCAGGGGCCAAAAGCCTGTGGTATGCCAGAGCTGCATAAACTGACGCCACCGCTAGGGGTACTACAAGACCGCGGTTTCCATGTAGCTTTAGTCACTGACGGCCGGATGTCGGGTGCATCAGGCAAGGTGCCGGCTGCTATTCATGTGACGCCTGAAGCCATTGAAGGTGGCATGATCGCCAAAATTCAGACCGGCGATATGATGCTGGTTGATGGTGAGACCGGTGTATTGCAGCTGTTGGTGTCAGACGAAGAGCTGGCCAAACGTGAATTTGCCACCCGCGATATGTCGGACAGTTATTACGGTATGGGCCGCGAAATTTTCGGTGGCCTGCGTACCGTGCTGACAGGCGCAGAGCAGGGCGCTTGCAGCCTCTTTACTACTGAGGAACATCTGCATGGTTAATTTTGCCATTGTCGCTGATATTGGCGGCACCAATGCCCGTTTTAGCCGGGTGAACCTGTCTACTCTGGAACTTGACCATGTGGTGGTGTATCCCTGCGCGGATTTTGCCAGTCTGACGCTTGCGTTAAGTTATTACCGCAGCACACAGCAGCTGAGCGATATCGCTCATGTGGCTGTCGCCATTGCGTGTCCGGTCAATGGCGATCTGGTGAAAATGACCAATTTTCACTGGCAGTTCTCGATAAGCCAAATTAAAGCTGAACTGGAACTTGCTGAATTTATTGTATTAAACGACTTTACCGCTGTGGCTATGTCGCTGCCGGCTTTAAAAGACAATGAAAAAATTAAGTTTGGTGCAGGGGACAGTGATGCCACCAAACCCATGGCTGTGCTTGGCGCCGGCACCGGCCTTGGTGTTGGGCATTTAATTCCGACCGCCCATGGTTATATTCCGCTGCCGGGTGAAGGTGGTCATACCGACTGGACAGCACAAAACGAACAAGAGTGGTTTATCCAGCGTTATCTTGCTGCGCATTATGGCCATGTATCGCCAGAGCGCTTGTTATCCGGCCCTGGCATTGAAAGTTTGTATCTGGCCATTGCGGCTTACCGTGGTTTAACCGTCGAGCCGATGTCCGCCGCTGACATCAGCAGTCATGCCCTCAATGGCAGTAATGAGCTGTGCTCAGCAGTGATAGCGCAGTTTTTTGCCAGTTTAGGCGCACTGGCCGGTGATTTAGCGCTGACGCTCAGTACCTTTGGTGGTGTCTATGTGGCCGGTGGCATAGTGCCCAAGTTATTACCTTTGCTGGAGCAAAGCGAGTTCCGTTCACGTTTTGAAGCAAAAGGCCGTTTTACCGACTTTAACCGGCGTATTGCCACTTATGTCGTCACTGCAGAGCAACCAGGTTTGCTGGGCTGCGCTGTCTACTTAAAACAAATTCTGGCGAGTTAAGCTTATGTCTTTTCAAAATTGGCAATTACAACCTGATACCCTGTTTGCACAAGGACCTGTAGTACCGGTTATTGTGATTAAAGATCTCGCCACAGCTGTACCTCTGGCCAAAGCTTTATTAGCCGGTGGTATTAAAGTACTGGAAGTAACTTTACGTACCCCTGTTGCACTGGAAGCTATTGCTTTGCTTGCCAAAGAAGTACCGGATGCTATGGTCGGTGCCGGCACCGTGACCACGCCAGAGCAACTGCATAAAGTGATTGGAGCTGGTGCTAAATTTGCGATAAGCCCGGGGTTGACCCGCGAATTGCTGGCGGCAGGTAAAGAAGCACCTATTCCGCTTATTCCGGGTATTGCTTCTATTTCCGAGCTGATGGAAGGCACAGGTTTAGGTTATACCCATTTTAAATTTTTCCCGGCAGAAGCAGCGGGCGGCGTGAAAACCTTAAAGTCGATTCATGGCCCATTTTCGGATATCCGTTTTTGCCCGACCGGCGGCATCAACGAAAAGAACTTCCTGGAATATCTGGCGCTGCCCAATGTACGTTGTGTCGGCGGCTCCTGGATAGTACCGGATGACGCTATTGCCTCAGGTGACTGGCAACGTATTACCGACCTCTGTCTGGATGCAGTTGCTAAAGCGAAAGGCTGATGTAACACGATAAAATATGTTGCAGCAATAACTGCAAAAAAGATACCCCGCATTGCGGGGTATCTTTTTACTAGCATCCGGCTACTGCAGGTGTTGTTATTCAACACTCAGATTTATCATGCTACTGGTGTAATCAACTGTGACAACAAAATGCTGCAACACTTCAAGCCCTAACACTCCATCTGGCAGCACTTCGCGGCTAATCAAAGTACCTGTTTTGGCCTGACGTAATACAGGTGCAATTAAACGTTTGCCACCTTCAGGTTCAACTGCCAACAACACATTTTCCAGTTCAAAAGGGCCTACTTTCAGGCTGCTCAGCGAATATAAATCCGCTGGACTGGTAAAGTTTTGTTGCAGTGCAGTTAAATCACCGGCATAGGTTTGGTCCAGCAACTTTTCTTTGATAGCGGCTTCGCGTGACATCGTAACGCCAGCTGGTGCTGTTGTATCCAGAGTCAGCCATTTTTCCTTGCCGTTCACTGTTACTTTCACTGCTCTGTTACTTTCGTCATTTTTCTTGATGGATTGTTGACCGACCACACTTTGTGCTTTGGAATTTACTTCAGGACGCATTTCCATATTGGCAATTTTTTTCATATCCAGTTTATCGCGACTGATAAGGCGCAGCCTTTTGTTCGGGAAGTCAATCTGAATAATATTCTGACGGAAAAACGGAATACCTAAGGTCAAATCAGCAAAAGGAGTGGGTTGGGCGATAATGTCGGAAAAAGGTAAGTCAGCGCCAAAAATATGAACTTTTACATCCTGAAACACTGACACATTACGCTCGCCAAATTGGTCTTTAAACAATATCACGCCGGTTTTTTTGAATTTATCCTGGTGTTTTGCTGCAAAATCGTCAGAAAGATAATTGGTTTTAGCCTTGCTGTCGATGGTTGCCGTGGCATCAACCCCTGCAATTTTTACCGGAACCTGTATGGCGCCGCCATTAAACTTAAAGTCTATCCATTCGGTAACGTTTGCCTTTGCATTAAAGGCCAGCGCAGCCAACACCATACACAGTGTTTTAAAAAACATAGATCCTCCGATGATTATTTTGTCTTTTTAAATCAATATCAAATAACTCTAGATACGGGGATTAGACGATATTTCACAACTCAATAACAGCAAAAAGATGTAACAAAGGTTTACCTAGCGACGATCATACAGTTATGGGAAGTAAACAGAAGGCAAAGGCGAGGGCGGTAATGCACTTAATAATTGGGTCATTAGATTTAAGTTAAAAAAAGGGAAACCTAAGTTTCCCTTTTTACTTTTTAGTCCAGATTAGAACTTCACGTCAAAACCAACATAGGCAGTACGGCCAATGTTAGAGAAACGACTTTGGTTGTAGAACGGCCAGTTGTTCCACAGGCTGCGCGGTGGATCGCGGTCTAACAGGTTACGGATACCAACCACAAACTTAGTATCTGATGTGTAGTTATAAGTACCGCTTAATGCAAACTCAGTATAAGAACCTACTTTCAATGGAGCACCGAAGTTGGTGTAGTTACCTTGTGCATCACGCTGTGTACCAGTTAAACCAACCAGGTTACAGGTTTTTGCTGCAGTATCACGGCTCAGGTACAGGTCATAACCTTCCATAAAGCGGTAAGCTAATGCCACACTGTACTCTTCGATATCCAGTTGGAATGCACCGTTGAAGCGCAGTTGGCCTCCAGTATCAGTGCCGTCACACAGAGGCTGAGTTTTTGACGCCTGACCCATTTCTTTCAGGCTGTACTCAGCGCGCAGAGTAGATTTTAAAGAGCCAAAACCAACATTTGAAGTGTCTTCCATATCCAGGATCAGACCTTCGTACTCAGCTTCGTTTAAGTTTTGTAAGTTTGTTTTTACATAACCCTCACGTAAGCTGTCATTTACTGTGCCGTTTGGAGCGCGGTTTACTAACTCAGTTAAACGACCGGCAGCTTCTTCGTTCAGGATTTCCTGAATACCTAAAGAACCGATAATGTTAGTAATATTTACATTCCAGTAGTCCAGAGAGAACGACAGTTTGTCGATTGGCTCGTACACTACACCCACAGTTGTTGATTTAGAACGTTCTGCAGTCAGTTCTGGGTTACCACCGCCGCGAGAGTTTAACTCTTTGATTAAACAATCAGTTGCAGTATCACGGTTCTGACCAGCAGCAACGGCTGCGTTACAGAGTTTGGTGTCGATAGCACGAGTTACACCGCTACTGGTACCTGTGAACAGGTTACCCAGGTTAGGCGCTTTAAAACCAGAACCTGTTGATGCACGGAACATCAGGTTGTCCATTAAACGGTAAGTTGCTTTAAAGGCGTAAGTTGACTGTTCATCATCAGATAAACCCCAGTCAGCCATATCATGACGACCAGCAGCAGTTAATTCCAGGTTATCCAGTACCGGGATAGAGAATTCAACAAAACCTGCTTTGTTGCTGTAGTTACCGCCACCGTTTGAGCTGGCGCCGCCTAAGACTTCACCGCGGTTTGATGCTGGATCAGATACGTCAACATAACGCTCGTTGCGCGCGTCTAAACCTACTGCAACACCTACAGGGCCTGCACCGAGGTCAAATGGCAACAAACCAGACAATACAGTTGAACCAAAGCCAACTTCATAATTTGCTGTACGGTGGATTTTTGCATTTAATGGGTCACACACTGCTTTTAAAGCAGCGGAGGTACAGTCGTTTACCACAAACGGGTTCAGTGCACCGCTTTGGAATGCAGCGTTGGTGGTTGAGCTGATCAGGTTACCAGTGGTACCCACGTTGGCGTTAGTCAGGCGAGAGAAACCAATATCACCAGTTAACGAGAAATCATCGTTAATGGCATAGTCAAATCCTGTTACAGCTTCAAAAGTTGAGTTGGTGACGTCTGAATTACGGTTACCGAAATCCAGGAAACGGCGAACCACAGTCATGGTTGAAGTACCAGCTTCCAGTTCAGCTAATAAAGCAGCAGCTTTAACCGGGTCATTCTTGAAAATATCGTTCTGGATATGATCAACTACATACTTTGATGGTTTTACTGTGCCTGTTGATGTTTTACCTGCCAGTGTAACTGCACCAGGTGCAGCACCGTTTGAGTTCTCAACATAAACACGTTGGTAACGGAACTGACCATTGATAGTTAAATCGTCGTTCAGTTGATGGGTCAACTGAGTATAAATCGACTGACGGTCAGTGTCTGGTGTTACGAAGTACAACGGAGCTACGTCAAATAAACACTGTTTAGATGCGTTCACGCGATCTGCTGGGCAATCACCCCATACATAGTTACCTGTACCTACACCTGGCACTTTACTACCAGAGAACAGCGTGTAACCTGGCGTACCTGATGGGCTGCGACCTTCACCACCTGGGATTGGCTTGCCATCCGCACCTAACAATACGGCAGTGTTACCGATGTTACGGGTAGATTGCAGGATTTTTTCACGGCTGAAATGTTCAGCAGTGAATAATAAGTTGGTTTTGTCAGTGTTTAAACCGGCTACGATAGATACGCGATTTTCTTTACCATCGTGGTTTTCAACACCCATACCGGTTTGACCTGACAGTTGGAAACCATCGAAGTCTTTTTTGGTGATGATGTTAATTACACCTGCTACGGCGTCAGAACCGTAAATAGCTGATGCACCATCACTCAGTACTTCGATACGTTCAACAGCAGCCATAGGCAATTGGTTGATATCTGTAAAAACACCACCCAGGGTGTTTTTCGGAATACGACGACCGTTTAACAGCACTAACGTATATTCGCTGCTTAAGTTTTTGATACCAACAGAAGCTGCACCTTTAGCCTGGCTTAACGACTGTGATTCGTTAAAACCACCGGCGGCGGCGTTAGTTTGCAGGAATTCAGTTACTGTGACAGCACCGGTTTTTGCAATGTCGTCCATAGAGAAAACTGAAACCGGGCTTGCGCCTTCGATATCGGTACGCTTAATACGCGAACCTGTTACCTGTACACGTTCAACTTTTTCAGCACCGTCTTTTGCAGCAGCTTCTTGTGCTGCAGCAGAGGACGCAAAGGTCATCGCCGTAGCGGCGGTACCGAACACCAGCGCGAGGCGAACGGCTTTTGTTATTTTATTCGGGTTATGCATTGTTTTCTCCTGGACCAGTCCATTTTATGGAACTTATTTGTATTTCATCTGTATCCTGTGTGATAACAGATTGCAGCATGTTTCGAAGATGCCGCGGCTGATAGTAAATGTATATTTTTATAAAGGTCAACTTTTTTAGTGAACTTATCGACGAATACACTGTCGTGTGGCGCAAATAAAGGAAAAAACCAAAGTTTGAACCTTACAATTGAACGCTTAATTGTCTTTTATTTTTAATAGGTTAGTTTGTGTTTTTTATGCGAGCTCCCTCAGCAATGTCAACTTGACACACACTGTGTGCAGAGGTTTTTGTTGATGCAGCTATTGTCTTCTTGCAAAACGTGCAGAAAAGCTCTGTAAATCGTCCAGGTTCTTTTGCGATTAACCGACATCCGCTTCAACCCGGTTCTTTATCGAAAATCGATTGTGTCTGGCAGCGTCCTACGGATTATTTGCATATTTGGAAGGGGTAAGCCGAACGCGGTAGTTTTTGTTTATGAAATCAACGTCATTATAAAATTTGCGTTAAACGGCTGAACCAATTTGGATTGTTGTAAAACTCGCTGTTGCGCAGATAAATCGCGATCATAAATAGCAGATTTGCCCGCTACGGCATCATGCCAAAGAACAATACGAAGCTAGTTGCCATCAGATGATCTTGGCAGCCTTAGCTTTTGGTCTGGCTCTTGTGTTACTGCGATCATGGCTAAAGCAGTATCCAGTGCCGGCCAGAGTTTGGTATTGAGGCACTGGGTGACGTTCACCCGCATAAAATTGTCCGCATCCGGCTGCAGGCTAAAATGACTGCCTGGCGCCAGAATTATATGCTGACGTTCCAGAAGTTCGGTCAGTGCTTTGGCGCTGACGCCCGCTGGCAGCATCAGCCATAATAAATAACCGCCATCGGGCTGATGCCAGGTCCTGAATCCACGCTGGGCAAATTTACGGCTGACCTGAGTCATGGCGTCCTGCAGCTTTTTGCGCAGCGACTCCAGATGGCGCCGGTAAGCACCACCGGTCAGGATCTGATACACAATACGTTCGACTGTTTGTGAGCTGGAACTGCCGGTGATCAGTTTTAAGTCAGTTAACGAAGCAATTTGTTCGGGACTTGCTACGATATAACCCACCCGCAAATCCGCCGAGATGGTTTTAGATAAACTGCCAAGGTAAATGCCGCTGCGAAGCCCGGTCAAACTGGAATAACGCAAACTGCTGTGCTGTTCAAAATCGGCATAAATATCATCTTCTATCAGTAGGCACTGATGCTCTTTCAAAAGCTCCAGCACAGCAAAAGCCTTCTGTGGGCTGACACAGGTGCCCACTGGGTTGGACAGTACAGAGTTGGTGACATAGGCCCTGGGCTGATGTGTTTGCAGCAGCGCCGTCATGGCCTGCAGATCCGGCCCATCTTTCTGCCGTGGCAGCGGCACCACCTTTAAATGGTACAGCCTGAGCATGGCAAAAAAGTTGTAAAAGCCAGGGTCATCCACCAGCACAGCATCACCGGGTTTTAAATACAGCCGTAAACATAAATCCAGTGCATGGGTGGCGCTGGAGGTTAATAAAATTTGTTGCGGCTCGGTTGGAATATTCAGTTTAGCCAGATGTTCTGCCAGATAACGGCGCAGCGCAATATTGCCCTGGGCCGGACCATAATCAGTGAGGGACTGCGGCTGGCGCGCCACTTCACGCATGGCCTGACGAATTGCATCTGTGGGCAGCCATTCCGGTGTTAACCAACCTGCAGCTGGTTTGATCACGGCCGACTCACGTTGCAAAGTCTGGCGCATCAACGCTACTTCATCAGCCAATAAACTTTGGCCGGCCTGGGCTTCAGACAACAAGGCCACCGGCTGGCTTTTGGCTACATAAACGCCGCTACCGGGGCGGCTGACCACCAGCGACTGGGCTGCCAGCCTTTCATATAGCTCTGCCACTGTGAACTTACTGACCTCAAGACTGGTTGCCAACTGACGAATAGAAGGCAGTTTCATCCCTGCAGGCCAAAGCCCGGTGCTGATAGCGTTTTGCGCCTGTTGCAATAATTGTTTTGACCAGGGTTCGTTACTGCTTTTGTCCAGCTGCAGTTGAATTGTCATGGTTATTATTCCTATACAGTTTGGCTGAATTGCTCGCAACTGTCCTGATTGTCTGATTCTTTTGTATTTTATAGTAGCGGCTCTGGTGGTGTTGTAAAGCGATGTTGCGCCCCTGCTGTTTTGCTTTGTGTCGCTTTGCAGTGGCAGGTTTTAACGCCGCAACAGTCTTTTAATGACTTACACCACTTGTAACTGAACCAGTGCGGGAGCAGATCATGGAAAAAGTAGATAGAGTGCAGGCCACAGCGCTGAATATCGGGGCAGAAAGCGGCAATCTGTTATTGGCGCGCCGGCAATATTGGCAAGGGCTGGCCTGGGGCATGCTCGGCGTGCTGATGTTCTCCGGTGGTATTCCGGCCACCAAACTGGCGGTCGCTGAAATGCCTTCCATTTTTGTTGGCTCAGGCCGGGCACTGGTGGCCGCATTATTAAGTTTGTTGTTATTGCTGGTGCTAAAACAGCCAATGCCCAAACGCCAACACTGGCAGGGGTTGATGATCGTGGCTTTTGGCGCTGTATTTGCGTATCCGGTGTTATCGGCCATTGCCATGCAAACGGTGGATGCCAGTCACGGCACTCTGGTCAGCAGCATTATGCCGCTTTTTACCGCTATTTTTGGCGCCTGGCTCAGCGGCCAATGGCCCAGAGCCGGCTTTTGGCTGTCGGCTCTGGCCGGCACAGCAGCCGTCATGGTGTACGCGGCCGGGCAAGCACAGGGCAGTCTGGCATCTGGTGATCTTTGGTTGTTATTGGCTTGTTTTTGTTGTGGTTTAAGTTATGCGAAGGGCGCTTTATTAGCGCGGCAGATGGGCAGCTGGCAGGTGATCTGCTGGGCCTTGGTATTGTCCTTGCCTATTTTGCTGCCCCTGTGCTGGTACACCAGACCGGAGCAACTGGATGTCAGTATGCAGGGCTGGTTTGGTTTTGCCTATTTGTCGGTGTTTAGTATGTTTTTAGGTTTTTTCGCCTGGTATAAAGGCCTGGCGATGGGCGGGGTGGCGCAAATCAGTCAGCTGCAGCTGCTCACCCCATTTTTAGCCTTTAGTGCCGCCGCGCTCTGGCTTGGTGAAAGTATTACCGCACTTGAGTGGGCGCTGGCGGTCTTTGTTGTTGCGGCTATTGCGGTGGGTCGTAAACTGGCCTGAGGCGGCGATGCTGAGCTTTTACCGGCTCTGGTGACGGGGTGGGCAGGCGCTTGTTATCAGGCTGGGTGTGTAGATAAGTGCAACTGATGACAATTGGATGAATTTTAGCCTTAACAGTCGCTATTGTTTTGTAATTTCTGGCCAAAAAGCGTATAGTGGCGCGCCTTTTTTAAGGGCATCTGTTGGGTTGAATTGTTCAACCCAAGCCATTTTTACCACGCTGCAGTTTGTACCTCAGCACCAAAGCCAGGCGAAATAATCCGTGATAGCTACCGCAAATATTACTATGCAATTTGGCGCTAAGCCGCTGTTTGAAAACATCTCCATCAAGTTTGGTTCAGGTAACCGTTATGGCCTGATTGGCGCCAACGGTTGCGGCAAATCTACTTTTATGAAGATTTTAAGCCGCGAGCTTGAACCCAGTGCCGGTAACGTGATGGTTGAGCCAAATATGCGTGTTGCCAAGCTGCATCAGGACCAGTTTGCTTTTGAACAATACAGTGTGATTGACACTGTGATCATGGGCCATGCCGAACTGTGGCAGGTGAAAGCTGAACGCGACCGTATTTATTCCAGCCCGGAAATGAGCGAAGAAGACGGCATGATAGTGGCCGACTTAGAAGTGGCTTTTGGTGAAATGGACGGTTACACCGCCGAATCCCGTGCCGGTGAGCTGTTATTAGGTGTTGGTATTCCGCTGGAGCAGCATTTTGGCCCTATGTCGGCCGTGGCGCCAGGCTGGAAACTGCGGGTGTTACTGGCGCAGGTGCTGTTTGCCAATCCGGACATTATGTTACTGGACGAACCGACCAACAACTTAGACATTCACACCATCCACTGGCTGGAAGATGTGTTGTCTGAGCGTAACTGCACCATGATTATTATTTCGCACGACCGTCACTTTTTAAACTCGGTCTGTACCCATATGGCCGATTTAGACTACGGCGAGCTGCGGGTATATCCAGGCAACTATGATGATTATATGTTTGCCGCCACCCAGGCCCGCGAACGTTTATTGGCCGACAATGCCAAGAAAAAAGCCCAAATTGCCGAGCTGCAAACTTTCGTCAGCCGCTTTTCTGCCAACGCCTCTAAAGCGCGTCAGGCGACATCCCGTGCCAAGCAAATTGAAAAAATTCAGCTCGATGAAGTCAAAGCATCTAGCCGGGTGAACCCATTTATCCGTTTTGAACAGCAAAAGCAGCTGTACCGGATGGCGCTGGAAGTTGAAGGTTTAAACAAGAGTTTTGGCGATCTGCATTTATTAAAAAACCTGAGCCTGAATATCGAAGTAGGCGAAAAGGTGGCGATTCTGGGGACCAACGGTATTGGTAAATCGACCTTGTTAAAATGTCTTGTTGGTGATTTAACGCCGGAAGCAGGCACAGTTAAATGGTCAGAAAACTGCAACATCGGTTATTACGCTCAGGATCACGAATACGAATTTTCTGAAGACATGACCGTATTTGACTGGATGGCGCAGCATAAACAGCCATCAGACGATGAGCAGGCGGTACGCGGTATTTTAGGTCGCTTGTTGTTCTCGCAGGACGACATCAAGAAAAAAGTCAAAGTATTATCCGGTGGTGAAAAAGGCCGGATGTTATTTGGCAAACTGATGTTACAAAGACCCAATATCCTGGTGATGGACGAACCAACCAACCACCTGGATATGGAATCTATTGAGTCGTTAAATATGGCGCTGGAGCTTTACAAAGGCACACTGATTTTTGTCAGCCACGACCGTGAATTTGTATCTTCTCTGGCGACCCGTATTATCGAAATTACCGACAAAGATACCCGTAACTTTGTTGGCTCTTATGATGATTATCTGGCGCAGACCTTAGCTCAGGCGTGATAAAAACGCTGTGATGTCATAGGTAAAAAAGCCACCTCCTATGGAGGTGGCTTTTTCAAAAGGCAGTCCAGATGGGGCTAGTTTAACCTTACTCCATATCCAACATCATTCGCCGCACTTTGCTTTCCCGCGCTTAAAAACCTTATCTGATAAACTGCAATGCCTACCCAATTAAGTAAAGGGCATAGCTTTAAAAAGCCTCATTTTTGCCTCTGAACATGAACAAGACTGTCTTCAGAGCTTTGTTATTGCAAAATAGTAAAAGCATAAACACTAATCCAGCCCGATAAAACCACCGGTCTGATGTGCCCATAACTGCGCATAAATACCGCCCTGAGCTATCAGCTGCTGATGGCTGCCTTGCTCCACAATCCGCCCCTGATCCAGCACTATCAGCCTGTCCATCGCTGCTATGGTCGAAAGCCGGTGGGCAATGGCAATCACAGTTTTACCGGCCATCAGTGTATTCAGACTTTGCTGAATAGCAGCTTCCACTTCAGAATCGAGCGCAGAGGTGGCTTCATCCAGAATTAAAATAGGGGCATTTTTTAACAGCACCCGGGCTATGGCAATACGCTGACGCTGACCACCGGACAATTTAACACCACGCTCGCCAACCTGGGCATCCAGTCCAGTGTTGCCTTTTGGATCGGTTAAATCATTGATAAACAAGTCAGCTTCTGCAGCGCGCACTGCCGTCAATAATTCAGTTTCAGTGGCAGAAGGTTTGCCATACAAAATGTTGTCGCGCACAGAGCGGTGCAACAACGAAGTATCCTGCGTCACCATGGCAATCTGGGCTCTTAAACTTTCCTGCTGCACCTGACTGATATCCTGACCATCAATCAGAATTTTGCCTTGCTCCAGATCGTAAAAGCGCAATAACAGGTTCACCAGCGTTGATTTACCAGCGCCGGAGCGGCCCACTAAACCAACTTTTTCACCGGGTTTGATCACCAGGTTCAGCTGATTAAGCACAGCGGCTTTTTGCGCGCTGACAGCCTTGCTGTAGTTAAAGGTTAAATCGCGAAACTCAATAGCACCGCCCTGAACTGCTAGCGCTTTGGCATCAGCGACATCCTGCACCTGCTGTGGCTGGGCCAGGGTATTCATGCCGTCGGCCACAGTGCCGATATTTTCAAATAGGCTACTGACTTCCCACATGATCCACTGCGACATACCGTTTAAACGCAACGACAGACTGACGGCAATAGCAATAGAACCAATAGTGACGGCCTGTTCAGTCCATAACCAAATCGACATACTGCCAACGGCAAACACCAGCAGGTAATTCAGGCTTTGTACCGAAAAGGTGAGCCAGGTCACCAGGCGCATTTGTTGATACACGGGCACCAGAAACTGCGTCATGCTGTCTTTGGCGTAATCTGCTTCCCGGCTGGTATGGGAAAACAGCTTGATGGTGTTGATATTGGTGTAGCTGTCGACGATACGACCTGTCATTTCAGAGCGGGCATCGGCCTGACGGCTGGCAACAGCTTTTAACCGCGGTACAAAATAGATATTCAGGCCGATATAACACAACAGCCACAACAACAGTGGCGACACCAAACGAAAATCAGCATCCGCCACCAGATACAACATAGAGCCAAAGTACACCAGCACATACACCATCACATCGAGCAATTTGGTGGCTGTTTCACGCACGGCAAGCGCGGTTTGCATCACTTTGGTGGCGATACGGCCGGCAAAATCATTCTGATAAAAACTGACACTTTGTTTGAGCAAATAACGGTGTGCCTGCCAGCGGATGGCCATCGGGAAATTACCCAGGATCATCTGGTGGATCACCGCAGAGTGCAATAACACCAAAAGCGGGATGCCAACAGCGGTTAACAAGCCCATCCGGATCAAGGTGTCTTTTTCAGTTTGCCACAAAGTGGCCGGGTCTTTTTCTATCAGCCAGTCAACCAGCTGTCCCATAAAACCAAATAACGACACCTCCAGCATGGCCAATAACGCCGTTAAAGAGGCCATAACTAACAGTGGCAACACCATACCCTGACTATAATGCCGGCAAAACGCCCAGAGGCCATGGGGTGGCTGAGCGGGCTCTGCCGCCGGAAAAGGTTCGGTCAGTTTTTCAAAAAAACGCAGCATAAATACCTTAATTCACAAAAGCTGTTAAAGCGGCAAGGCCGACAAAACACCAGGCCAGTTCAGAAGAGCCAGCTGACCCTACCAAAAGATCAGCATAAACTCAGCAGCATGGGCGGAAACAGATTGTTTCCCAAAGACTTATTGCTGTTTACACCAGAGCTGCAACGCATGCTGACTGGCTGCCAGCACCTGCTCAATATATTGCCTGCTGATATCCAGGTGGGTGACGAACCTCAGCCGGACCCTTGGCCCCTGAGCGGCCTGATAACTGCCGCCGGTGCACAGAATACCTTGTTGTTGCAATTGTTGCTGATAAAAGGCCGCAAAATCTGCTGCCAAATCACAAAACAGAATATTACTTTGCACAGGCGCTGGTACAAACAGCTCTGTCAGGCCATAGTGCGCCGCTTGTGCACATAAGCCTTGTTGCAGCAAAGTGGCATTGTCGTGATCCTCAGTCAGGCGCCGGACCTGATGCTGCAGAGCATATAAACCGGCTGCAGCCAGAATACCGGCCTGACGCATGCCACCGCCCAACATTTTACGAACACGCACTGCTTTCTTGATAAAGTCGGCACTGCCCAATAACAAAGAGCCAACTGGCGCACCCAGGCCTTTGGATAAACAGACCGAGACCGAATCATAACCTGCCACCAGCTGCCGAGCCTTTTGGTAAACATCTGAACCGTCTTTGGCGGCAAGGGCAGTGGCAGCATTAAAAATACGGGCGCCGTCAATATGACAGGCAAGGCCCTGTTGCTGTGCCAGTTGCCTTAGCTGCTGCATATATTCAACTGACAACACCTGACCGCCAGTGGTGTTTTCCACCACTATGAGTCGGGTGCGGGCGAAATGTGGATCGTCCGGTTTAATAGCCCCGGCGATGTCGGCCAGAGCAATAGAACCATCCGGCTGATGGGGCAGAGGTTGTGGCTGAATAGAGCCCAGCACCGCCATGCCACCGCCTTCCCATTTATAGGTGTGCCAGTTCTGACCCACTATGGCCTCATCACCGCGCTGACAGTGACTCATCAGCGCTATTAAGTTGGTCATGGTGCCGCTGGGTGCAAAAAGCGCCGCTTCAAAGTCCAGCAGCTCAGCTGCATAGGCCTGCAGTTGGTTAACACTGGGATCGTCACCAAAAACATCATCACCCACTTCTGCTTTAGCCATCAGCTCGCGCATCAGCGCAGTTGGACGGGTGACAGTATCGCTGCGTAAATCAATCATAAGTGTTCCTGTACCTGATAAATGCAAGGTCAAAGTGGGAGAGCGAAGATCCGTGCCAGGGCGGGCAGCAAAATCGCAATAAAGTGCAGGCATTTTGCCAGAGAAACAATCAAAACAATATCGGGCTGCGCCGGATGTGGCAAAGCTAAAGGTATAGTTAAGACGGGAATGAGTCGAAACTAAGTCAACCGACAGTCCACCCTTTTTGGATCTTAGGTCATCTGGCTTTCATCAGCTTTAGTCAGGCGGGACAGCAACTAACAAAATGGCGGCAAGCTGAAGGTCTGAACACCAGCCGAGTTTTATGGCGCCGCGCGAGTTGACCCGCCGTTATTCAGCGGTTTATGCCGGCTGTGCGCCAAGGGCCGTGCCCAGTTGTTCAATGCCGCTGACAATCCAGCCGGGGTCAACACAGTCGCCAAGATGGCGGCTGATAAAACGTACCAGCTGTTCGCCGGTCTGGGGCAGCCGCCGGTCTTTACGCCTTACCAGATACCAGTGACCGTCCAGCGGAAATCCAGCTACGTCAAGCACGCTGATATTGTCGTTGTGATGGCGCGGTAAACTATGCGCCGATACAACGGCAAGCCCCAAACCTGCGGCCACACCAAGGCGGATAGCCTCATTGTTTTCAATTTGCATGGTATCACCAAGCTCAATCCCCTGACTGCTGAGCCAGGATTCAAACATCAGCCGGGTGGCAGAGCCAGGCTCACGCAATAAAAATCTGTATTGGCGCAGCTGGTTGATTGTCAGAGGGGTGGTTGTGCTGCAAAGCGGATGGTTGCCCGGAGCTATCAGACTTAACGGGTTTTTCAGTATGCGTGCGGCCTGCACTGTGTGACCGATAGGTGGGTGACTAAACACATATAAATCATCAAGTTGCTGCTCAAACCTTGCTAACATCTGAGCGCGGTTTGCCACATTCAGCGTCACTTTAATATTGGGGAACTGCCGGTAAAAACCGCCCAGTATTTGTGGCATCACGTAACTGGCCGTGGTGACAATACCCAAACTTAAATGCCCGCTGGTGCCTTGTTCCGCCTCGGACAGACTCAGCGAAAAATCGTCAAAACGACCCAGCACATCACAGGCGGCCTGATACAGCTGCTGGCCAACATGGGTAGGCTGCAGCTGTTGCTGGCGCAGTTCAAACAAAGGTGCGCCAATTTCCCCACTGAGTTTTTTCAGCTGTAATGACACTGTCGGTTGGGTCAGATGCAGCGCCCGGGCGGCAGCAGAAACTGAACCCAGCCGCACCACCTGCACATACACCTGGAGCAAACGAAAAGTGAGATGCCGTATATCCATTGATGATTATCTATGTGTATGTCGTTTAAATTTAATTATTCAATATACCCAAATAAAGGCAAAATCACCAGCCGGTAACAGAGCACCGCAAAACCAGACTTTTATGCTCTGTTCAACAGTTAGCTTCACGCGAACTTTTTATAATCTGTGCTTTGGGATCATTGGCAAAGCGACAGGGTAAAGCTTAAGAAAATACAGGAGTGTACAGTGCCGGATATTGTGATTGCATTTTTTGCCCTGGGCCTGGTGGCCGGGTTGTTAAAGTCGGACTTAAAAGTACCGCAGTCGATTTATGAAACCTTGTCGATTTTATTAATGCTGGTGCTTGGCCTTAAAGGCGGGCTGGCATTACATGGTCAGTTGTCCGCTCAGATAGTGCCGGAACTTCTCACTATTGCCGCTTTAGGTTTTATTTTACCCTTGTTGTGTTATCCGGTGCTCAGAACTCTGGTCAGGCTCAATCAGGATGACTCTGTCAGTGTCGCTGCCCATTATGGCTCTGTCAGTGCCGGTACCTTTGCCGTGGTGCTGGCCTTAACGGAAAAGGCAGGCTTACCGCTCAATGCAGAAACTACCTTGTATCTGGTGCTGCTAGAGCTGCCGGCCATTGTGATGATGTTATGGTTACACCGGCGTTTAACCGGCAAAGGCAGTGCCGGCGGCATTTTGCGCGAGTCATTAACCAGCCGTGGGGTGCTATTGTTAGGCGGTGGTGTGCTGATAGGTGTGCTTTATGGTCCTGAAGGGTTGGCACCACTGTCGCCGGTGCTGCTTGGTGGTTTTAAAACCATGCTGGCGATGTTTTTACTGGAAATGGGGCTATGTACAGCACGGGTGTGTTCACCCTTGCCACTGCAACACTGGCGTTTGCTGGCCTTTGCCGCCACAGCGCCTTTTGTGCTGGCATGGGTTGGTATTCTGGCGGCTTTGGCGCTGCAGTTACCACTTGGCAGCGCTTTGGTGCTGGCCACTTTATGCGCCAGCGCCTCATATATTGCCGCGCCTGCAGCCATTAAAGCAGCTATTCCCAGCGCCAATATTGGCCTTGCAATGCTGGCCGCCCTTGGTATTACCTTCCCGGTTAATGTGCTGGTTGGCATTCCGCTTTATCAGCAGTGGCTGGGCTGGTTTTATTAAGCGCTTGTCAGTGCTTTGATTCAGGCACCTGGCATCATGCTTCGTGCTTGAACTCTGGCGCGTCATAACCTAAGGGTTCATCAGAATAAATACAGACATTCCAATCCTCAGCCAGACCATCTTCAGCCAGACAATAACGGCTGAAGAAGGTCTGAATTTCGCGGCGCTGGCAGTGCGCTTCAAAGCTGGCTAAATCGGCCCAGATCTCATTAAACACCAATGGAAAACTTTTGCCTTCAGCAAAAGGGCTGCTGATCTGCCGCGTCACCCGGTATTGCAAACAACCATCTTCCCTGAGTGTATTGGCTTCCAGGCTTTGTAATACCTGAAACAGCGCCTGCTCCTGGCCGGACTTAGGTAAGAACTGGGCAATACAATAAACTTTTTTAGACATCAGACAGGCTCCGTGTTGGACTTGAATTTGATTTGGCAGTAAAAGGTACAGCTTAAAGCGGCTGGCATTATTAAAAACCAGCGTTTATAAACTGATTAATGCAAAATTACTACTTTATATAAAAATACGAGGCCTTTTCGGTCATTACGTATTAGCCAGGTAAAAAAGAGGTTGGGATGGACTCTTGGTGTCTTTACTGTGCAAAGCAGGGGCTTGGTATGTTTAAAAGCGCCTGGGACAAACTCAATGCTGAGCTATATCAGCAGCATCCTTATTTCGACAGCAGATTTATTGAAACCATGCTGCAGTATTTTGCCCATGATACTGTGTGGCTTTCTGTGCATCAAAGCGGCGGTGTGATTGACGGCATGCTGTTAGTGCAACGCAAAGGCATCTCCAAATGGTCGTTATTTTTACCGGCGCAAGCACAGGTGACTCCGTTATTGCTGCAAGACCCTGCATCATTGCCGCAGTTGTTGCCACTGTTGCCGGGTTTTACGCTGGCTCTGGACTTACCTTGTCAGGATCCGGCATACAGCCCGCTCAGTTGTGAGCCCAGTACTTTGCAGGCAACAGTGATGGCCCATGCGTTAACCATCAACGTGAACCTCAGTGCAGGAAGTTTTGCCGATTATCTGCAAAGACGCAGTAAAAAATTCAGACAAAATCTGCAGCGGCGTTTTGAGAAGGTACAGCAGGCGGGGTTTGGCTTCACACTACACTGTTTTACCAAAGAAGCTGAGATGGAAAGTGCATTGGCGCAATTTGGCACTCTGGAATCTAAAGGCTGGAAAGAGAAAATGGGTACAGCTGTGCATCTGAATAATAAGCAAGGGCAATTTTATCTGCAGCTGTTACAACGTTTTGCCAAAACTGAGCAAGCCTGTGTTTATCAGCTTTGCCTGAATGATCAGCCGGTGGCGATGGAGCTTTGTATTGCATCAGCACAAATGCTCATCTTGTTAAAAACAACCTATGATGAAGATTTTGCGGCTTATGCACCAGGGCGGCTGTTGTTGTATCTGTTGCTGCAGCGTGAGTTTGAGTGCAAAAGGGTGCAGACGGTTGAGTTCTACACTTCGGCCGATCACAACGAGCTGGCCTGGGCCGATGGTGCGCGTTGGATCAGCCATCATATGTTGCTGCGCAACACAGCTGTGCGTTATTGCCATCAGTTATTAAAAAGTCGTTGATAAATAAAAAATAAGCAAAGGAAGACAAACAAGAATATACAGCGGGAGATTAATGGTCGGTACGAGAGGATTTGAACCTCCGACCCCTGACACCCCATGACAGTGCGCTACCAAGCTGCGCTACGTACCGACGTTTTGGCTTATCATAATACTTTTCCTCCTGATTGCAACGGAATGTCTGGCTTAGCTTGTTTAACTGCTGGGTTTTTAACCGGTTTTTCCGGAATATCAGCTACCAACAACAATAAAATCCGGTACATTAAGCCTTCCGGTTACATCCATCTGGCCATCCGGCAGTTTGATTGCATGGTGCCATCGACTCACAACGCCGGTTTTAGCGCTGTCGCGGCCAGCACAGCACAGGACATTATCAAATGTGGATTTTGTTTACTTTATTAGCTGCATTTATGCAGGCGTGGCGCAACGCCTTTCAAAAACAGTTGAGTGTAGATGTGAATGTGCTGGGGGTGACACTGGCACGCTTTATCTATGCCAGCCCCTTAGCCGCTTTGTATCTGTGGTTGTTATATCGCTCACCCGATGCGGTGATACCGGCCTTTCACGACAATTTTGTATTTTATGTGGTGGCCGCATCCCTGATGCAAATCCTGGCCACTGCGCTGATGGTGGTGCTGTTTAAACAAAAGAATTACGCCATAGGCGTTGGCCTTGCCAAAAGTGAAGCGATTTTTGCTGCAGTGCTTGGGGTGTTGTTTTTTTCAAGTGCGTTAACACCGCTCGGCTGGCTTGGTGTCTTGCTTGGCAGCATCGCAGTCTTTTTATTAAGTGGATTAACCAGTATCAAAACCATCAGTTGGTCAACTGTGCTGATAGGCGGTGCTTCGGGCTTGGCTTTTGCGCTGACATCTCTTTGGGTACGTGAGGCCAGTTTAGCCCTTGGTCTGCCTTTTCCTTATGGGGCGGCCTGGGTGCTGCTTTTTGTCATTAGTTTACAAACGCTGATATTGCTCTGTTATCTGGCGCTGCGTGACGCTCAAACCCTCAGCGCCTTATGGTCAAAGCCAAAGCTGACCCTGCTGATCAGTGTCAGCAGCTGTATTGGATCTTTGGGCTGGTTTACCGCTATGAGTCTGGAAACCGTGCCGCTGGTAAAAACGCTGGGCCAGGTTGAGGTACTGTTCACCTTAATGATTTCAGCCTGGTTTCTTAACGAAAAGTTAAAAAAACAGCATTATCTGGGGCTTGGCCTCATAGTCGTTGCGGCCATGCTGGTGATGTGGGCCTAAACCAGTAAAGGGCTGAAGTTTCCGCCTTCCTTTACCGCCTTCATTGCGCCAGCAGTTTCTAACTGTCAGACATTTGTTAATAAGGTAACTTTAAATAAGGTAATTGTCATATTCCTGCTTTATGCTGAGCTGCTGTCGTTGATTTTTAAGATAAAAACATCGCAGTAAGCCACTGTAAATCACCGGATAGTCGTTGTTGTGATCACCCAAGTTGTGTTGCCGGCTGGATGCTGGGCAGGACTTTTCACAAAAACGGCATCAACCGGCACAGTGAACAACTTCATAAAATTATAAAGTGGGGAACTGATGAAACGTCTGATGTTGGCGGCTTGTTGCTGCCTTCTATTGCAACCAGTGCAAGCTAAATTGTTGTTATCGGAAGTGCTCTATGACGCACCGAACAATGACAGTACCGAAGAATATATCGAAATTTATAACGACAGCTGCGCAGCGGTCAGCTTAACAGGTTATAGCCTGGCCGATAACGGTGGCAGTTTTAACTTAACCGGTACCATCAGTGCCGGTGGTTATTTTGTCGTAGCAAAAAGCAGCAGTGCATTGCAGGCCCTGACTGGCAAAAGTGCCAATCAGTCAGGTATGACTTTGTCACTGGGCAACAGTGGTGATTATGTGCGCCTGCGCCAGGGCAGCACAGAAATTGACATGGTCGCTTTTGAAAACGCGGTCAGTGGCTGGGGTTTAAATGCCGTTGATACTTCAGTGGCGCGCAAAAACGTGCCAGACAGCAATACCGCAGCCGACTGGCAGGTGTCGGCAAATGCCGGCACCCCGGGTTCTGGTGTGCTCAGTACTTCTTGTGATGGCGGCGGCAGCGGTGGGTCAACAACAGTGAATTTGCCGGATTATTATGTGGGCACCACGGGCTTATCAGGCGCTGCGCTAAAAACAGCGTTAAACAATATTCTGCGGGGCCATGTTCGGTTTAGCTACAGCGAAGTCTGGGATGCAATCAGCTACACAGACGAAGATCCGGCCAATACCGCCAATGTGATCCTGCTGTACGCTGGTCGCAGCACACCAAAAACCTTCAGAGTAAATACCAGCAGCTCACTGGACGCCTGGAACCGTGAGCATGTTTGGGCCAAAAGCCATGGTTTCCCGGATGAAAGCCAGTACGCTCATACCGACCTGCATCATTTAAGACCGGAAGATGTGTCGCTGAACTCCACCCGCGGCAATAAAGATTTTGACAATGGGGGGACCTCAATAGCGGAGGCGCCATTGAATAAAACCGACAGCGACAGTTTTGAACCCCGCGCTGCAGTGAAAGGCGACGTTGCCCGGATGCTGTTTTATATGGACGTGCGTTATCAGGGGGGGGATGACAGTGGTACCCCGGATTTATCTATTCCCAATATCGCACCAACTGGCAGCACAGCACCACAAATGGGTAAACTTTGTGTATTGTTGGCCTGGCATTTAGCCGATCCGGTCGACAGTTTTGAGCAGCGCCGTAATAACCGCATTTACGAGCTACAAAAAAACCGCAATCCATTTATCGACAACCCGCAGTGGGCAAGCGCAATTTATGGCAGTTCCTGCCCATAAAATGACAGCTGCCACAACAGCACCTGGCAGCTAAGCCTGCGAAAGAGGCGCTTTTTGCACAATGACGGCTTATGGCCGTCATTTTTTTGCTGCAAAGCCCGCACTGAGCTGGCTACAATAGCTCGCTGCCGCCCGTTCTGTTCACTGTGCCGCCGGCAGTTAATCCGCTCAACATTGCAAGGACCAGTTATGTTATCTGCGTTACCTACCGCTTTGCCTCAAGTGCTTGCCGATGCCGATTTTCTGGCTTTTACCCTCAAACACCCGGACTTTTATCCGGCGACAAGTTTTGTGCTGCACAATGGCACAAAGTGCGAGATCTGGGACACTGGGGTCATTTGTTTTACACCCGTCAGTTACGGCAATAACGACATCGTATTGTCATCAGGTGTACATGGTAACGAAACAGCGCCTATTGAAATTTGTGCTGCTCTGGTCAAAGACATTCTGCAGGAAAGGTTGCAGTTAGCTGAACGGGTGTTGTTTTTATTTGGCAACCCGGCAGCAATGAACGCTGGTCTGCGTGAAATCAAAGATAATATGAACAGGTTTTTTTCCGGCGCCCATCAGATAGACCCTGCGTTATTGGCCAAAGCGCCAGTTGCACAGCAGGCGGAAGCTGCCGGTGTGTCCTTTGAAAAATTACGTTGCGCCAGGTTAGAGCAATATGTCAGCCGTTTTTATCAGGCTATGCCGCAAGGGCGCAACCGCGCTTTATACGATTTACATACTGCCATCCGCGGCTCTAAGTTTGAAAAGTTTGCAGTTTATCCATATCTGCACGGTAAACCCTGGTCTGAACAACAGCTCACCTTATGGGCCAGCTGTGGAGTCAATACCTTTTTATTAATGCAAACACCGGCCACCACTTTTAGTTATTACGGTGCCAACGAACACAATGCGCATGCCTTTACGCTGGAGCTGGGGAAAGCACGACCTTTTGGTCAAAACGACCATAGCCGTTTTGCCGATGTTGCGCTGTTACTGAAAAAACTGATCAGTGGCGACATGATCAGCACCAAGGCATTTGCCGAAACGGATTTTCATTTGTTTGAGGTGTATCGTGCTATTAACAAACAAACTGAAGCTTTTGAGCTTTGTTTTGCCGCTGATATCGAAAACTTTACCCAGTTTGCGCCAGGCACAGTGCTGGCCAGAGACGAGGGAGTGGAGTATGTGGTGGAACAACCGGGTGAGGCGCTCATTTTCCCAAATGCCAAAGTAGCCATAGGCCAAAGAGCCATGCTGATGGTGAAGCCCATTTCAGTCGCAGGTCGTACCGCCTAAAGCGATTGATAAAAACCGATACGCCGGTAAAAAGCCACACTTGTTGTGGCTTTTTTACGCTTGAATGAAAAGTTGCAGTCGTAACTGCACATCAAAGGAGGCTGCGCAGGGGATCAGGCTCAAAGCAGCGGTAAAGATAGGCCGGATCAACATTTCTTGCCGCTTTGTTTTGGCTTTCTGCTAATTTTTAATGGCTGATCCGGTTGCAATGCAGTTTACGTAAAGGTAAAGTTGCCGCGCATTCTGAAAATCGATCATATTCTAAAAACAAGAATAGCGGGTGTTGCCGGCAAGGTTTCGATTGACGTTTACGTAAAGCTTTGGTGTCTACTGTCAGGTGTGACCTAAGCAAACGCCATAAAAAAACGCAATCTGAAACGCCATCGCAAGCGGCACCATGGGGAGAAGCTGGTTTTGCCTGCCAAAAATTGCCACAGAGCAATGGTTGCGCCACCAGTCTGGTTCAATTTCAAGGTAATGCCGGCAAACAACCAAGGTCCGCGTTACCCGAAACCTAAAGAGAGACCTATGACCAACCCTAACAACGCCACCATTTCGACTGTACACACAGCCGAATTTACCAGTGGGCACGCGTTACAGATCCCAACTCTTCGTATTCTGCAGGACGACGGTACTATTTATCCTGGTGCTGTGGCACCTGAACTGGATAAAGAAACTGCACTGAAAATGTATCACAGCATGAGTTTTATCCGGGTGCTGGACGAGCGGATGCTCGCTGCGCAGCGTCAGGGCCGCATCAGCTTTTATATGCAGTGTTTAGGCGAAGAAGCCGCCACTGTTGGCAGTGCAGCTGCGCTCGATGACAAAGACATGATCATGGCGCAGTACCGTGAACAGGGTGCTTTACGTTACCGTGGTTTTTCGCTGGAACAATTTATGAACCAGCTGTTTTCCAACGAAAAAGACCTCGGTAAAGGTCGCCAGATGCCGGTGCACTACGGCTCTAAAGATATTTATTACATGACCATTTCCAGCCCGCTGGGGACCCAAATTCCTCAGGCGGCAGGTTACGCCTACGCGCAAAAGCTGCGTGGTTTATCCAACGTCACTATTTGTTATTTTGGTGAAGGTGCCGCCTCTGAAGGTGATTTCCACGCCGGTTTAAATATGGCGGCCGTGCATAAAGCACCTGTGCTGTTCTTCTGCCGTAACAATGGTTATGCCATTTCGACACCGGCCAACGAGCAGTTTAAAGGTGACGGTATTGCCTGCCGTGCTGTTGGTTATGGTATGAAAGCGATCCGGGTGGATGGTGCAGACATTCTGGCTGTGTATCAGGCCACTAAAATGGCACGTGAATATGCACTGGAAACCAATGAGCCGGTGTTGCTCGAGTCTATCGCCTACCGTTTAGGCGCACATTCATCCTCTGATGACCCAAGCGGTTATCGCAGCAAAGAAGAAGAAGAGCAGTGGCGCAAAAACGACCCGATTTCACGTTTTCGCTTATGGTTATTGGCCAAAGGCTGGCTGGATGATGAAGCCGATAAAGCACAGATTGAAGCACTGCGTGCTGAGATTCTGGATGCACTGAAAGTGGCAGAAAAAGTGGCCAAACCTGGTATTGAACACTTAATTTCTGATGTGTACGCCGAACCTATCCCTGAACTTGAGCGTCAGCTGGCTGAACTCAAAGCACACATCCGCAAATATCCGGATGCTTATCCAATCACGTCAGGGAGAATGTCATAATGGCAAAAATGAATATGTTGCAGGCCATTAATAACGCCCTTGATCTGGCGATGGCCAAAGACAGTACTGTGGTCTGTTTTGGTGAAGACGTAGGCCACTTTGGTGGTGTGTTTCGTGCTACCTCAAAACTGCAGGAAAAATACGGCAAAGACCGTTGTTTTAATACCCCATTAACTGAACAGGGTATTGCCGGTTTTGCCAATGGCATGGCATCACAGGGCATGAAACCTGTGGCTGAAATTCAGTTTGCCGACTACATTTTTCCGGCCTTTGACCAGATCGTCAACGAAACGGCCAAGTTCCGTTACCGCTCAGGCAACGAATTTAATGTCGGTGGCCTAGTGTTTCGCACGCCATACGGTGGCGGTATTGCCGGTGGTCATTATCACAGCCAGTCGCCGGAAGCTTATTTTGCCCACACCCCGGGTTTAAAAATTGCCGTACCACGCGACCCGTATCAGGCCAAAGGTTTGTTACTGGCGTCTATCGCCTCAGAAGATCCGGTGATTTTCTTTGAACCTAAGAAGCTGTACCGCGCCTCTACCGGTGAAGTGCCGGAAGAGTATTACGAAATTCCATTAGGCGTGGCTGAAGTGATGCAGGAAGGCAAAGACGTGACAGTTTTAGCCTGGGGCGCGCAAATTGAAATTTGCCAAAAAGCCATTGAAATGGCGCAAGCTCAGGGCATTTCCTGTGAGCTGATTGACCTTCGCAGTATTCTGCCATGGGATGTGGAAACCGTCGTGAAGTCGGTCACCAAAACCGGCCGTTTAGTGATTAACCACGAAGCGCCGTTAACTGGCGGTTTTGCCGGTGAAATTGCCGCAACCATTCAGCAACGTTGTTTCCTGCATCTGGAAAGCCCGATTGCACGGGTGTGTGGTTTAGATACGCCGTATCCGCTGGCGCTGGAACGCGAATACGTGGCTGACCACTTAAAAACTTTTGAAGCTATTGTGGCTTCGGTGAAGTTCTGATCCACAGCTGATAGAGGCCATAATGAAAAAAGATTTTATTCTGCCGGATATCGGTGAAGGTATCGTTGAATGTGAACTGGTCGAATGGCTGGTGAAAGAAGGCGATACCATAGTTGAAGATCAGCCGGTTTGTGACGTGATGACCGACAAAGCACTGGTGCAAATCCCATCTGTGTTTAATGGTGTGGTCAGCAAGTTGTATTACAACAAAGGTGATATTGCCAAAGTGCATGCCCCTTTATTTGAAATGCAGATTGCCGGTGAAGCTCAAGCGCCAACAGCAGCTCCTACTGCAACACAAACCGCTGCAGCGCCTTCAGCAGCAGTTGCCGGTAAAATCACTGAAGATTTCCTGCTGCCTGATATAGGCGAAGGTATTGTTGAATGTGAAGTGGTGGATTGGCTGGTTAAAGAAGGTGACGTGATTGCGGAAGATCAGCCGGTCTGTGATGTAATGACCGACAAAGCTTTAGTACAAATTCCGGCCAAATACGCCGGTAAAGTAGTAAAACTTTATACCGCCAAAGGGCAAATTGCCAAAGTACATGCTCCGTTATTTGCCATTGAACGGGTTGCAGAAGGCGCGCCTGTTGGTGCTGTATCCGAGGCATCTGCAGTTGTTGCCGCTCCGGTCGCCGCAACAAGCACTGCAACACCAGCCGCTGTGATGACCAATAACGGCAAAGCGGTGGCAAGCCCGGCGGTACGCCGTTTAGCCCGTGAGCTGAATGTTGATTTAACCCAGGTGGCAGGCTCTGGCGCTAAAGGCCGGGTCTATAAAGAAGATGTGCAGAAGTTTGTCAGTGGCGCTGCAGTACCAGCCTGTGCCGCAAAAGCCGCAGCTGTGGCAGCAGCGACAAGCACAACAGTGGCTGCTTCTGCAGTTGCAACCGGCGGTCGTCGTGTTGAGCCTATTAAAGGCATAAAAGCGGCGATGGCACGGCAAATGGCTGAGTCAGTGTCGACTATTCCACACTTTACCTATTGTGAAGAGATTGATTTAACTGACTTAATTGCCCTTCGTCTAAGCTTAAAAGACGGTTTTGCCAAACAAGGTGTTAAGCTCACTATGATGCCGTTTTTTATGAAAGCGATGTCATTGGCGCTCAATGAGTTCCCGATTTTAAACAGTCAGGTCAACAGCGATTGTTCTGAAATTACTTATTTTGACGACCACAATATTGGGATTGCCGTCGACTCCAAAGTGGGGTTATTGGTGCCGAATGTCAAAGGCTGTCAGCATAAGTCGATACTGGAAATCGCCAAAGACTTAACCAAACTGACCGACTCAGCCCGTGAAGGCCGGGTGAGCCCAAGTGACTTAAAAGGCGGCACTATCACTATTTCCAACATTGGTGCTATTGGCGGCACAGTGGCAACGCCTATTATCAACAAGCCGGAAGTTGCTATTGTTGCCCTTGGCAAAGTGCAGCAGCTGCCGCGTTTTGACAATAAAGGCCATGTGGTGGCGCGTTCTATTATGCAAATCAGCTGGTCTGGCGATCACCGTGTGATTGACGGCGGTACTATTGCCCGCTTTACCAATCTGTGGAAACAGTATCTGGAAGAGCCAAGCAGTATGCTGGTCAATATGCGTTAAGCCAAAACACCAAATCAAGCCTAAACAACCCCACCAATCTGGTGGGGTTGTTGTTTTTGCTCACCGAAATTTAAGACAGAAGTCGCATAGTAGTGCCGGGTGTTTTCAGGCTTAATCAGTTTCAGTGATTATTCTGCAGGGCTCTTGATGCGCAAAATAAACCCGATCACATCCGACGCTGCGAAGGTAATAGGTGCAGGCATTGCCGCGTTAATTCTGAGTGTCGGTTTATCTCGTTTTGCCTACACCCCGATGTTGCCGCTGATGCTTGCGGATACCACACTTAGCAAAGCTCAGGGCAGCTTTCTGGCTACTTTTAATTATCTGGGCTATCTGACCGGCGCCTTAACTGTGGCGTTGCTTCACAACAACAGTGCAAAACTGCTGTTGTATCGTGTTGCTTTATTGCTTTCGGTGCTCAGCACCTTGGGGATGGGGCTGACCACAGACTTTTGTTGCTGGGCTATTCTGCGTTTTGCCGGCGGCTTTGCCAGCATTGCCGGTTTATTGCTGGCCTCGGCTTTTGTGCTGAATTTTTTAACCCGAAGCGGTTTCAGACCTGCGCTGGGTGGCCATTTTATCGGTATGGGTGCAGGCATTGTGTTATCCGGCCTTATTTGTGCACTTTTTGCAAAAAATTTCAGCTGGGATCAGCTGTGGTTAGTGTTTGCCGCCTTGAGCCTGTTATTGTTGTTTCCCGCCTGGGGCTGGTTACCCGCACCACAACCTTTGTCTTACATGGCAAATGGCCACAGCACAGAATCTGGTCACTGGCTGAAGATCATGTTGTTGCTGTATTTTTGTGCCGGTTTTGCTTTTGCCACCGGCACCACTTTTATTCTGCTTGAACTTGAACATATCGCTGCACTACAAAATCAGACCGCCTGGATCTGGGTTGGTGTTGGACTTGTAACCACGCCGGCACCTTTTATCTGGGATGCTCTGGCGCGCCGTTTTGGCCTTGAGACAGCGCTACGACAGGCCTTGGTGTTGCAAATTATCGCAATGTTATTGCCGCTGTATCACCAAAGCGCGTTGGCAGGTGTGTTGGGCGCTTTGTTATTTGGCATCACTTTTATTGGTATTGTCAGTCTGGTACTGACCCTGGCCGGTCGGCGTTATCATCACAATGCTGCAGCTGCCATGGGCAAACTCACTATCAGTTATGGCTTGGCGCAAATTATCGCGCCTTGGGTGGCCGGTTTTGTGGTGCAACAACATGGCAATTTTCAGTTGATGTTACAGCTATCAGCACTGCTGCTGGTGATTGCTGTGCTGCTGATACGGCAACTTCAGCCAAAACAGCAACAAACACCACTTTGACAAGGGCTCATTTACCTGAAACAGGGTACATGATAACGTCTTGTTGTTTAACAAAGTATTTTTAGTGGCACGACTATCTCAGGGGCAGAAACAGAGTTCAGCATGGAAAAACACCAGCTTCGCAATTTTTACATCCCGGAAGAGCAGTCGTTTTATCTGTTAAACGCCAATGACGCCAAAAAACTCAAAGACTGGGTGGCACTTTGTATTGAAGAGCTACAAAAGCTGGGTTATCGCGATATCGAGCTGGTAGGCAAAGGCGCTTATGGTTTTGCTTTTGCCGGCCTTGATCAGCGTAACGAACAATGTGTGTTTAAGTTTTCCCGCATTAATCTGCCACAACATATTCAGGAAAGGCTCGCTGACGAAGCCTTTATGCTGTCGCAACTGAACCATGCCAATGTACCTCGTTATATCACTTATCAGCTGATTAAAAAGCAGGGTATTTTGATGATGGGCCGTGCCAAAGGTGTGGATTTGGAACAATACAGTCTGCAGCATGGCCGCCTGCCGGTGCGACTGCTGATCGACATAGCGGCGCAGTTGGCAGCGCTGTTAAAAGTGCTGCGCACTCATCACAAAGACGGCGAGTTATGCCCGATAGTCCATGGTGATATTAAACCGTCCAACATTGTATTTGATGAACAAAGTGGCCAAATCAGTCTGGTGGACTGGGGCTCTTCGGTATTTGCCCAGACCGACGAGCAGGGCCAATACATCAGCAACAATGTGATGCAGCTCATGTCTGCCGATTTACAAACGTCCAACGCCAGGTTGGGGGATGTGTATTTTATTGGCACAGAGCAGCGCCTTGGCGCTTTATCCAGCCCCAGATTTGACGAACAAGGTGTAGCCGGTACCTTATATGCATTGGCCTCAGGCCAATCCTGTCGTTTTGGTCGTAAGGCCATTCCGGCCCGTAGTCTGGGATTGCCAATGGAATTTGCCACTATGCTCGACAGTATGCTGGCTGATGATGCCCATCTCCGAGCTGATGCCGGCGACTATTTTCTTAAAGTAATGCCACGACTAACCCAGCTGGTACTACCCGATTTAACCTTATTTGACGACAGCCCGTTGTTGCCGGTGCAGCTGCAGCAAGATGTCAAAGAGCTGGATACTGTAGTCTATTCTTCCCGCAAATCATTTTTACGGGAACACAGCGAAGAAGCGGGTATTCAGTATGTTGACGACGTACAGCTGGAGCGGTACTACAAAAACTATCTGGAAGGCATGGGCGAAACGGAAAAAGCCTTTGTAGCGGCCGTAAGCCGGCTGGCACGTTATCCGGTGGTAGGCGGCCTGGCAATTCACTGGCAACAGCAGGGCGTTTATATCGACTGTAACCTGCATCTGTATGATGCAAAGCTTTACAGTGCTTTTAGTTTGGCTGTGAATAATGTGGTGTATCTGGCACAAGCCATCGGCAAAGTGGGCATTTTTAAAGCCTGTTTGTTTAATGCCCGCCAGACCATCCATTTATCCAGAGCCAGTGCCGATATTCCTTTTGTGGCGCCCGCCGGCACTGTGATCCCCTATGACGTAGCGTCCGCTTTAAGCCCTGATGACAGCAGCAAACAACATTCTTATTTTGAAGACGGTAAAGATCCGGACGAACAGCTGGTATTGCCCGACGCTATTATGGCGGATATTGCCAAACTGAACCTTATCCGGCACAGCGGCTGTATTATTTTTGAAGTAACCACACTTTACATGAAAATTCACAGTTATTTCCATTTGCTCGACCCGGCAAAAGAGCAAGAGTTCCGTGCGTTATTGGCGAATATCGTCGAAAATATCCGTCTTATTGCCGGAGAAGGTGTAGGTGGTTTTATGAAACTACCGCACAAAGACACGCGCTTTTTCCCACACCAGATAGTGCAAAATGCCCGTTATTATCCGGCCAATCCAAAACAGAGCAGTGCTTTATCATCCTAATATCAGATTTTCGTAATATTTTTCACCGGCGTCTCTGGCCTCTGCTACCTTTGACTTGAGGTATAACCTGCTTTTGCGGGCAACCATAACGGACTTTGGTTATCGCTATGAGTGACGAGAAAGACTGGTCGCAGCAACAACTGCAAATATTCAAAGCTATCGCCGATAACTCAGGGGCTGTCATTGGTGCCAAGTCACTGGATGGCGAGTACCTTTATGTGAATCAACAATATGGCCGGCTCTTTCAGCGCCCGGTCAGCGATTTTATCGGCCGAAAAGACAGTGAGTTATTCCCCGCTGAAACCGCAGCTCAGTTCAGACGTGCCGATCTTTTGGCACAGCAAAGCCAGAATCCGATCAGTGTTGAGGAAGTGGTACCGGTAGACGGCATAGACCGGGATTTTTTATCAATTAAATTTCCGATTTATTCTACCGAAGGTAAGTTATTTGCAACCGGCCTTGTTGCTGCTGACATTAGTAAAATCAAAGACTTACAGCGGCAGTTGCAAAATATGGCCGACCATGACGTGCTGACCGAATGTTACAACAGACGCAAAATTATGGAAATTGCTGAGCTTTATCTGAAAAAAGCCCGCAGATACCAGCAGGATATGGCGGTGCTGGTATTTGATTTAGACCATTTTAAGCAGGTGAATGACACCTTTGGGCATGCGGTAGGCGATTGTATTTTAAGCGGTTTTGTCGACAGAGTGAATGCAGAACTGCGTAAGCCGGATGAGCTGGGACGGCTGGGTGGTGAAGAGTTTATTGCCGTGTTGCCGGACACCAGTGCGGTGTCGGCACTGGCACTTGCCGAGCGGATCCGCGAAAAAATTGCGCTCTGGTATCCGGAGCAACTTGCGGGGCAACAAGTTACCAGCAGTATCGGCATTGCCGGATTTTCATTGTCATTACAATCGCTGGACGAGTTGGTGGCCGCTGCTGATCATGCCTTGTACCAGGCCAAAGCCCAGGGCCGCAATTGTGTCAGGCTGTATTAAGCCTGGGTAAAAGCCTTGAATAAAAACAGGTTGTTTTTAAGTCAGGCAAGTGGAATAACTTTTTTTCCCTGAGCGCTACGCCTATGATAACGGCCTTACCTTTGGAGGCCGTTATGCCACAGTTGTTTTTTAAAATGCACTTTGTATTTTTTGTGATTGCACTTAGTTTCACCTCGTCTTTGCAGGCGCAGGTACGCGACCAGCATAGTTTTTCCAATCCTGAACAAATCATTTCCACCCATCTGCTACTTGATGTCACTGTCGACTTTGATAAATCAGAGCTGCGTGGTTTTGTCGAACATCAACTTCAACGGCAGCAGAAAAATGCCAATACCCTGGTGTTGGATAGCCGTGCTTTGGTCATTGAAAAGGTATTACAGCAAAAAGCCGACGGGCAGTGGGCGAGCGCCCGTTTTCAACTGGGTAAAGCGGCCGGTATTCTGGGGCAGAGTCTGAGTATTCAGCTATCACCAGATAGCCAAAAAGTGCGGGTGTATTATCACACCACTGCAGACAGCAGCGGTTTGCAGTGGTTAAGCCCGGCGCAAACCAGCGAAAAACAACAGCCGTTTTTGTTTAGCCAATCACAAGCTATCCATGCCAGAAGCTGGATCCCACTGCAGGACACGCCGGCAGTCAGGGTCAGTTATCAGGCACGTGTCCGCACTCCCAAACCTTTACTGGCCGTGATGAGTGCTGATAACAGTAAAAATACTGAACGGGATGGCGATTATCACTTTGACATGCCACAGCCGGTACCCTCTTATTTGCTGGCGTTGGCGGTTGGTGATCTGCACTTTCAGCCAATGTCGGCACAAACCGGCGTTTATGCTGAAAAAATCTGGCTGGACAAAGCTGTTGCTGAGTTTGCTGACACCCAGTCCATGATGGATGTGGCATCAAAACTCTATGGTCAGTATCCGTGGGGCCGTTATGATTTATTAATTCTGCCAGCCAGTTTTCCATTTGGTGGCATGGAAAATCCCCGTTTGTCTTTTATCACGCCAACAGTGATCACCGGCGACAAAAGTCTGGTGAGTCTCATCGCTCATGAGTTAGCACATTCCTGGTCCGGCAACTTAATTACCAACAGTAACTGGGAAGATTTGTGGTTAAACGAAGGTTTTACTAACTTTTTTGAAAACAGACTAATGGCAGAAGTGTACGGCAAAGGTCGGGCTGATATGGAATATAGCCTCAGTGTGGCGGAATTAACCCGCGCTATGCCGGAGCTAACTGAACCAGATCAGGCACTTAAACTCAAGCTCGCAGGCCGGGACCCGGACGAGGCGTTTAGTGCTGTGGCTTATGTCAAAGGCCAGCTGTTTTTAAGTTTTCTGGAACAAAAGTTTGGTCGCGAGCGTTTTGATCAGTTTGTGTCTTTGTACTTTAAAACCTTTGCCTTTCAGTCGATGGATACAGACAGATTTTTACAGTTTTTACAAACCAATCTTTTAGATAAATACCCGCAAGTGGTGTCAAAGGCCGAAGTCGAGCAGTGGGTATTTCAGGGCGGCTTGCCAGACACTTATCCCAAACGGCCTTCTGATGCCTTTAGCGACGTAGAAAAGCAACTGGCGCTTTTTGTCGCTGGCACGCCGCAATGGCAAACCAGCAACTGGACAGTACATCAGTGGTTGCATCTGTTAGACAAATTACCCCGCCAGTTGTCGGGTCAGCAGCTGATTAGTCTTGAGCAGCAATTTGGTTTTAGCCAAAGCCAGAATGCCGAATTATTTGTGGCCTGGAGCCGATTGGCAATACCTCTGAATTACGAAGCTTTGCAACAGCCTTTACAGCAATTCCTGTTAAAAGTAGGGCGCTCCAAGTTTGTGGTGCCACTCTATCGGGCGCTGGCGCAAAATCCGCACTGGCGAGATTTTGCCCAGAAGGTCTATCAACAGGCGCGGCCTGGTTATCATCCGCTCACCCAGGCTCAGGTTGATAAAGTTTTTCAATAGGCTATGCGGAAATTACAACATCATTTAACAGTTTCAGACTGCGGTGGCACCTAAGATAGCGGCGTTGTGATTTCAGCACAGGTTCATCCGACATGGTCACCATAGGGCGGTCTGTGCCATCGGTATTTTTTTAAACAGCATCCAAGGAGAAAGCGGATGAAAATGATGTTACCTATTGCTCTATTTAGTGTCATGCTCAGCGGCCATGCTGGAGCAGAAGAACAAATGGCACTGATCACAGTGCAGGGATCGGGCGTAGTTGAAGCGGCGCCGGACAGGGCCAGATTACAGATGACAGTGGGCAGCCGGCAAAACTCGGTCAGTAAAGCCAAAACGGAAGTTGACGCTAAAATGGCGCAGCTGACAGCTATGGTGCAACAACTGGGTATTGCCAGTACTGATATCAACAACGCACCACTGCGTATTTATCCTGAATATCAACAGGATCAAAAAGCCGTTGAGATGTATCGGGTTGAGCGGGAGCTGACAGTACAGGTGCGTGACTTAAGCAAATATCCGGAATTATTAGAGCAGGCCGCAGCACTTGGTATCACACAACTGGCGCCGGCTGAGCTGGTTGTTTCTGAACCTGCACCTTTGTATCAGCAGGCCCTGCAACTGGCTTACGCCGATGCCGAGCAAAAAGCGCAGCAGCTGGCCAAATTAAGTGGCCGGAAAATTAAACAGGTGCATCAAATTCAGGAGCAGGGCGCTTCACCGGCCCCTATGCATAAAATGGCGATGATGGCTTCTGATGCGGTGCAATTTGGCAATAACCAGGTACGTGCTGAGCTGTCAATACAGTTTGAACTGGCAAAGCCCTGATAAATGTTCCGCCTAAAGGTTTAAATTTAAAGCCAAACCAAGTAAGGTAGTGGCCTTTGTGATAGTCAGATACTGAACACCCATGTTTGCTGAAAAATTAGACTTTTACCGCACATTAACAGCGCAGGCACAGGCGCTGATCGCAGATGAAACCGACCTGATTGCCAATATGGCGAACCTGAGTGCTTTGTTATTTAATGAAATGCCTGATCTGAACTGGTCAGGCTTTTACATTTTAAGACAAGGTGAACTGGTGTTAGGCCCATTCCAGGGCAAACCCGCTTGTGTTCGCATTCCCGTAGGCAAAGGTGTTTGTGGTACTGCTGTGGCAACAGGTGAAATTCAACTGGTTAAAGATGTGCATGAATTTCCGGGACATATTGCCTGTGATGCAGCCAGTAATTCTGAAATTGTATTGCCGGTCAGACTGCGGGGCGAAATCATCGCTGTGCTTGATATCGACAGTCCGTCACTGGCCCGTTTTGATGAGGCAGACCAACAAGGCTTAGCTGAACTGGTTGCCGTTTTTGAACAGCGTCTGGAACAAACTTTATGAAAGATTTGGTTTCCATTCATGATTACTTATTCGGCGTTGGCGATGTCGGCGACTGGGAAGGTGATGAAGAGTTGGTTGCAGACCGGATCAATGCTATATACCATGCGGTATGGCAACAAATTCCAGATGACACTGAAGTTGCGCTGATAGACAAACTGATGCGTGATATCTGGGACCAGCTGCGTGGCAGCCTGGTGCTGATTGAAGCCGATGAATACGAATTAATCGACTGGGCTTTGGCTCACACCAGAAAAGTTCTGGATAAAGCCCTCGATGAAGATGATGCTGACGATGACGACAGCGATACCGATGTAGATGACGAAGAAGATGAAGAGTATTAATGCATGACCAGCCAAGTCGAACCGCAAGTAAAACCACACAACGTGAAAGAAATCGTAGCCTTATTAAGTGAACAGTTTCCACAGTGTTTCACGCTGACTGGTGAAGCGAAACCGCTGAAAATCGGTATTTTCCAGGATTTGGTTGAACGTTTAAAAGACAACCCACTGCTGAGCAAAACACAATTACGCCAGGCACTGCGCGTCTACACCTCCAGCTGGCGTTATCTGGACGCGGTCAAAGAGGGGGTTGCCCGGGTTGATCTGGATGGCACTGCAGGTGATCTGATTGACCAGCAACAGGCTGAGCACGCATTAAAAACCCTGACTGAAAGCAAAGCGAAAGCGGCTGAAGTGCGTAAAGCAAAAATTGCTGAACAAAAAGCCAAGCAGCAGGCGCAAAAACCAAAAGCTGCTGCCGTTGCCGGTACTGAGCGCAAGACTGACAAAACTGGTTACAAAAAACCAGCAACAAAGTCTGCCGCTACAACAGCAAAAAGTTCTACTCTGAAAGAACCTCGGTCAAAAGTTCAGCCAGCTGCTGCTGAAAGAGAATTACAGGCCGTTACGGCAGACAAATTGGTAGTGGGCGCAAAAGTTTTAGTGAAGCTTGGACAGAACCCAATGCCAGCTACCGTAGTCGAAGTGGTTAAACAGGACGTCGTAGTGCAGTTAGCCTCTGGTATGGTGGTCAAAACGCATAGCGGCAGTTTGTATCAGGCTTAACAACGCAGAGTCTCAGATGAAAAGATTATCCGGTATAGCGGCAGCATTGCTGCTGATCTCAGGCAGTACGGTACTGGCAGCAGTAAATTCAGAAACTGTGGTGATGCCAAAGCTGGCGCAATTGGACCAGCACTTCACCGCCAGTAAAAGGGTTGCCGCAATTTTTACCCGTGGGCACTACCTGCAGGTTCAAATTGACGATGAGTTGTCAGCCAAAGTGTTTGAACGCTATCTGGATAGTCTGGATTATTTCCACAATGTGATGCTGAAAAGCGACATTGATGGTTTTACCCAATACAAGTTTCAGTTTGACGATGCCATTCAAAAAGGTCAGTTTGACTTTGCTTATCAGATGTTTAACCTGAGTTTGCAACGTCGCGCTGAACGTTTTGATTACGCCATCTCTCTGCTCGACAAACCATTTGATTTTAGCACTGATGATCAATACGAATATGAAAGGGAAGGTGCTCCCTGGCCCGTCGATATGGCGCAACTTAATGAGCTGTGGCGTCAACGTGTAAAATTTGACGCGTTAAACCTGAAGTTAGCCGGCAAAAATAACTCTGAAATCAAAGACATTTTGTTAAAGCGTTATAAGAGCGCTAAAAAACGGTTGGCTCAAACTGAAAGTGAAGATGTGTTTCAGTTAGTGCTTAACTCTTATGCCCGCAGCATTGAAGCCCATACTTCTTATTTATCACCACGTAACGCTGATCGTTTCCAGCAGGAAATGAACCTGAGCCTCGAGGGCATTGGCGCTGTGCTGCAACTGGATGATGACTACACCACTATCGCCAGTCTGGTGCCCGGTGGTCCGGCGGATTTAACTAAAAAGCTCAAACCAAAAGATCGTATTGTTGGTGTAGCGCAGGGTAATGAAGATTTTGTTGATGTGGTCGGTTGGCGCCTTGATGACGTTGTTGATCTGATCAAGGGTCCTAAAGGCTCAAAAGTTCGGTTACAAGTGATGGCTGCCAGCGATACCGCTGGAGCGACACCACAACAAATAGAAATTATCCGTGACAAGATCCGCTTGGAAGACAGAGCAGCCAAAGGCGAAGTGTTTAAATCTATGCTGCATCAGAATGGTAAAAGCATCGGGGTCATCAACATTCCGAGTTTTTACAACAATCTGACCGAAGATGTCCGCAAAGAGCTGGCTGCGTTAAAAGAGCAAAAAGTGGAAGGTATTATTGTCGATTTACGTGGCAACGGCGGTGGTTCCCTACCAGAAGCTATTACCCTGACTGGTCTTTTTATCGATAAAGGCCCTGTGGTGCAAATCCGTGAAGGCAATGGTCGTATTACCCAGAACGATGATACAGATGCCAGTGTGTTTTATGAAGGTCCACTCACTGTCATGGTGGACCGTTATAGTGCCTCAGCATCGGAAATTTTTGCTGCTGCGCTGCAGGATTATGGTCGCGCTGTGATTGTTGGTGAACACACCTTCGGCAAAGGCACTGTGCAACAACACCGTGGCCTTGGCCGTATTTATGATACTTTTGATGGTGAGCTCGGTAGCGTGCAATACACTATTGCGAAGTTTTACCGTATCAATGGTGGCAGTACCCAACATAAAGGGGTGGTGCCAGACATTACGTTCCCATCTCCGATAGATCCGGCAGAATGGGGTGAAAGTAAAGAGAAAAATGCCTTACCATGGGATTCGATTGCTCCAGCCAGTTACAGTAGTGCAACTGATATCAAAGCGGCGTTGCCTATCCTGATCGAAAAACATCAGCAACGTATTGCCAAAGAGCCAGAGTTTAAGTTTCTGTTAGCTGATATTACTGAATACAAGAAAGAAAAGGACGTAAAAACAGTATCGCTGAATGAAAAAGAACGGTTAGCAAAAAAGGATGGATTGGCAGCGCGTGAACTGGCGCGTACCAACGAACGTCTGGCCAGATTAAAGTTACCTCCAGTGAAAAAAGCGGAAGACGCGCCGGAAGTTCTGGAGAAGCTGGATCCCTTCCTGGAAGAGACTGCACTTATCACCTCAGATCTGATCATGAGCAGTAAGCTGGCGAAAAAGTGAGCTAGCTTTTATAAGCTTCCCCCGACAAAGGACTGGTTTCAGTCCTTTGTGTTTTTTGTTTCATTTATTTTAGGTTTTACGCATGTTGCAGCGCCGTCTATCTGTGCATGGCCAATGGTCCAGCCGTTTTACTTTCATTATTGCCGCTACGGGCGCCGCCGTCGGTCTTGGCAATATCTGGAAATTTCCTTACATCATGGGGCAAAACGGCGGCGGAGCCTTTGTTCTGGTCTATCTGCTGGCCATTGTATTGATTGGCTTGCCGGTGTTGATGGCTGAAGTATTGATAGGCAAAAGAGGGCGTCAAAGCCCAGGCTTATCGGCACGTATGCTGGCTCTCGAAGCCAACGCCCATCCTTATTGGCAGTTAACCGGCTGGATTGGCCTGTTTGCCGGTTTTTTAATTTTGTCGTTTTATTCAGTGATCGCAGGTTGGGCTTTTGCTTACGTTGGCAAAGCGGCCACAGGGCAGTTTTCCGGTAAAACAGCCGCTGAACTTGGCCAGATGTTTGGCCAGTTTTCGACAGACAGCAGTAGTTTGTTGCTCTGGACCACTGTCGTGATTGTAACCACCTGTGCCGTAGTTGCGCGTGGTCTGAAAAACGGCCTTGAGCGCACGATAAAATGGATGATGCCGGCTTTGTATTTGTTATTGGTTGGGATGGCCATTTACGCTTGTTTAACCGGTGAGTTTTTACAAGCGGTACGTTTTATGTTTTATCCGGACTTTTCAAAATTGACGATGAATGGCGTGCTGATCGCACTGGGGCATGCCTTTTTCAGTCTGAGTTTAGCCTCGGGTGTGATGATGATTTATGGGGCTTATTTACCCAATAACGTCTCTATCGTGCGTACATCTGTCTGGATAGCGCTGGCTGATACATCGGTCGCGTTAATTGCAGCTATGGTGATTTATCCGATAGTGTTCAGTCAGGGACTGGATGCTGGTCAGGGGCCAGGCCTTATTTTTGTTACCTTGCCGGTGGCCTTTGCCACTATGCCGGGCGGAGCAGTGCTCGGGCCGGTATTTTTTATTATGCTGGTGCTGGCGGCATTTACTTCTACCATAGCGATGATGGAGTCTGTTGTGGCTTGGCTGGTTGAATCTAAAGGCTTTAATCGGATGCCTGCCGCCGTGCTTGGTGGTGCGGTGCTCTGGAGTTTAAGCCTGTTGACCGTGTTTTCTTTTAGCGGTGCCAGCTGGTCACAGTTTGACTTTCACTTTATTGGTAAAGACGTCCACAATTTTTTTGAGTTAATTGATCATCTGACCTCAGACATTTTGTTACCCATCGGCGGCCTGGCGGTGGCATTATTTACTGGTTGGGTGATGAAACGTCACGCCATCGAAGAAGAGTTGAATACTACGCCACTTGCTTATACTATCTGGCGCTTCTGTATCCGCTGGTTCACACCTGTTGCCATTGCAGTAGTGTTTTTGAACCTGGTTGGCGTACTCTGACAATTATTAAAAAAAGCTCATAAGGGCAACTGAGTAGCAATAATGACAAATCAAATCAAAAGACCCAGTCTGTTGGATGCGTTAATTCCGCTGGTGGTATTAATTATCCTGTTAAGTCTGTCGGTATACCTGTACGGCAGTGACTCCTCTTATGGCCCTAACCAAATTGCGCTTTTTGTCGGAGCCGCTATTGCCGTTATTATCGGTTTAAAAAATGGTTATAGCTGGGCCGAGATGGAAAAAGCCATGATCCATGGAATTTCATTGTCGCTTGGCGCAGTGCTGATTTTGTTCGCAGTGGGCGCTCTGATTGGCACCTGGTTATTAGCAGGCACTGTACCGGCGTTAATTTATTATGGGCTGCAAGTGCTGGATCCAGCATGGTTTTATGCTGCTACCTGTATTTTATGCGCCATTGTGTCTATGTCGATCGGCAGTTCATGGACTACGGCCGCGACCATAGGTGTGGCGTTGATTGGTGTGTCGGTGGGGCTTGGTTTGTCTGAAGTCATCACCGCGGGTGCTATTATCAGCGGCGCTTATTTTGGTGATAAAATATCTCCTTTGTCTGACACCACCAATCTGGCGCCCGCCGTAGCGGGGGCTGAACTGTTTGATCATATCCGCCATATGACCTGGACCACGATTCCCAGTCTCGTCATCGCTATTATTATTTTTTCTGTATTGGGTTTAAACAGCGCTGCAGTAGCTGATGCCGAAAAAATAGTCAAACTCAGTGCTGATTTGCAGGTGCAGTTTAATATCGGCCTGCTGAACCTGGTACCTATGCTGGTGCTGATGATCATGGCGATTAAAAAAGTACCAGCATTCCCAACGGTATTTATCGGTGCATTACTGGGTGGTGTCTGGGCATTGCTGTTCCAGCCTGAACTGGTTAATAAAATGGCGGATGACGCTTTGCCGGCAGCGCTTGGTTTGCTCAAAGTGATCTGGAGTACATTACACAGTGGTTTTGTGATTGAAAGCGGTAATGCCGAACTGGACAAGTTATTGTCCGGCGGTGGTATGGCAAAAATGATGAACACTGTTTGGCTGATTATGTCGGCCATGGTATTTGGTTCAGTGCTTGAGCACACTGGATTATTGCGCCGTTTTGTTGAGGCAATTCTGGCCAAAGCACATAGCACAGGCTCTTTAATTACCAGTACTATTGCCACCTGTATTGCCACCAATATCCTGACGGCTGATCAGTATATGGCTATTGTCATGCCGGGCCGAATGTACAAAGAAGAATATGCCAGAAGGGGACTGGCGCCAGTGAACCTGTCGCGTACCCTGGAAGATGGCGGTACTATTACCAGCCCGCTGGTGCCCTGGAATACCTGTGGTGCTTATATGCACGGCGTGCTGAACGTCAGTCCGCTTGAGTATATCTTTTACGCCTTTTTTAACCTGATCAATCCGGTGCTGGCAATTATTTATGCATATTGTGGTGTGAAGATCCTGAAACTGACACCTCCGATATCAGTGCCAAACCCTGTGGCCGTCAAAGGCTGATGCTATTTTGTCGGTTGTTTTGCCAGTAACGGCAGCCTGATGGTATCAACATCACGTTTCAGCTAAAAACCTGAGCTTGCTCAGGTTTTTTTATGCCATCTGACCTGGCTTTGCCCGCCGTGTAGTTTGCACGGCTCTGTGATTTCAGTACACTTGCCACAACCATACAGAGGCACAACGGAGTTGTTATGAGCCAAACCCGCCAGGCAAAAAAATTAGCTGATTATCAGGCCCCATCTTATGCCATCGATCACATTGAGCTGGAGTTTGATTTAGCACCTGAGCAAACCAGAGTCACTGCCATTAGCCAGTGGCGCCGGCTTGGCGGTAATTCGCCACTTGTGCTGGATGGTCAGTATCTGCAGCTGGAAGGGATTTGGCTTAATGGCAATGCGCTTACCGATTATCAGCTTAACGATGAGCAGCTTATTCTCAGTACCTTGCCTGACGTTTTTGAACTGAAAATAGTGACACTGCTTAACCCGGCATCGAACACAGCACTGGAGGGTTTATACCTGTCCAATGGCGCTTATTGCACCCAATGTGAAGCCGAAGGATTCCGGCGTATTACTTATTATCCGGACCGTCCTGATATGCTCGCCGTGTTTACCACACATATCATTGCCGACAGCAGCAAGTTTCCGCACCTGTTGTCCAACGGCAATCAAACGGCCTCTGAGTTACTCGCCGATGGCAGACGCCGTGTCAGCTGGTTTGACCCTTTTCCGAAGCCTTGTTATTTATTTGCGCTGGTGGCAGGGGATTTTGATGTACTGGAAGGCAGTTACCAAACCTGCAGCGGCCGTCAGGTCAAGCTGGCGTTTTATGTGGATAAAGGCAATAAAAGCCGCGCCGAATTTGCCATGGCGTCGCTGAAAAAAGCCATGCGCTGGGATGAAACCACTTATGGTCTGGAATACGACCTTGATGTGTATATGGTGGTAGCCGTCGACTTCTTTAATATGGGGGCGATGGAAAATAAAGGCCTGAATATTTTTAACAGCAAATACGTGCTGGCTGATGCAGAGTCGGCTACCGATACCGACTACTTCCATATTGAAAGTATTATTGGCCATGAATATTTCCATAACTGGACCGGCAACAGAGTGACTTGCCGGGACTGGTTCCAGCTTAGTTTAAAAGAAGGCCTAACGGTGTTTCGTGATCAGCAGTTCAGCGCCGATATGGGATCACCGACTTTATGCCGCATTGATGCAATTAAAACCATCCGCACAGCCCAGTTTGCCGAAGACGCCGGACCAATGGCGCACCCGATCCGGCCGGAACAAGTGCTGGAGATGAATAATTTTTATACAGTCACAGTGTACGACAAAGGTGCAGAAGTGATCCGGATGCAACACACTTTGCTGGGTGCGGCAGGCTTTCGCAAAGGGATGGATTTATATTTTTCCCGCCATGATGGTCAGGCCGTTACCTGCGATGACTTTGTGCAGGCAATGCAGGACGCCAGCGGAGTGGACCTGCAGCAGTTTAAACGCTGGTATCAGCAAGCAGGCACGCCAGTACTGAGCGCGACCTACAGTTACAACAGCACTGAACAAAGCATGTTATTAAGCCTGCAGCAGCACACACCGGCAACCGCCGATGGCAGTGCTAAGCTACCTCTGGTGTTACCGGTGCGCTTTGAACTTGTGAGTGCCGGCACAGATTATCATCATCAGGAACTACTGGTACTCAATGACAAAAGCGCTGAGTGGCGTTTTAACAAGGTGCCTGCAGATGTGGTTCCGGTGTTATTGGCCGACTTTTCTGCGCCGGTTAAATTACAGTTGCAATATCAGACAGAGCAGCTGCTGTTGATTGCCGCTAAAGCGAAAGATGGTGTTGCCCGCTGGGATGCGATGCAGCAATTGTGGTCTGCCCTGGTGCACGCTGCCGTTGAACAATATGATCAGAATAATGGGCTCAGTGCTGGAGTAAAAATTCCCGCTGCACTGATTGCCAGTATGCAACAACTGTTGCAACAGCCGCTTACGGATCTGGCCTTTACTGCAGAATTATTAACTCTGCCCGGTTACGACACTCTGGCCGAGCAATATGATGAAATTCCGGTGGATGCAATTTTAACAAGCTTACAGGATTTCCGCCGCCAGATTGCAAAGGCATTACAACCTGACTTGTTGGCCTGTTACCACAAATTACCGCGCAACCCTTATCAATATTCACAACAGCAAGCCGGAAGCAGACAGCTGCAGGCTCTGTGTTTGTCTTACCTGGCACTGACCGGACAGGATGAGTTGTTAAGGTCACATTATCAGCAGGCCGACAATATGACGGACAGGCTTGCTGCCATTAAAGCCGCAATTTTTGCCGAGAGTGGTGCTGCTGCGGCTCTGCTTGCCGATCTTGGCCAGCGTTTTGCGCAAAACCCACAGGTATTTGATAAATGGGCCAGTATGCAGGCAATGAACCCGTCACCGGCCGTTTTTGACAGCCTGGTGCAGTTGTCGGCGTGCCCCCAATTTAGCTGGACCAATCCAAACCGGGTCAGGGCCGTTTATGGTGCTTTTGCGATGCAAAATCCGCAGCAGTTCCATCGTACAGACGGCAAAGGTTACCAGTTGCTGTTAAACATCCTGCAAAAACTTGATGCGGTGAATCCGCAGCTTACCGCAAGGCTGGTGACACCTTTGTTGTCGTGGAAACGTTTTGACAAAACCAGGCAGCAGCTGATGCAGGCACAACTGCAACAACTACTCAGCATGCCCGGCCTTAGTAATGATTTGTATGAAAAGGTCAGCCGAAGCCTGCAGTAATGAACAGAACCTACAGATTCCATGCCGTGCTGACGGCGGAGCAGTGCCTGGCCTATTATCAGGGCGCTATTACTCAAGTGTTAGTGTGGGCAGACAGTGGCGAAAAAGTGCAGCTGCCTGCCCATCATTTCCGGCCTTATATCAGTCATTTTGGTTTAAATGGTTATTTTGAACTGACGACCACAGCAACAGGCAAGTTTATTGGGCTTAAAAAAATAAATTAGAGTATGTACTTTAAACGATAGATTAAAACAGCAGCTCGAATATTTTACTAATTGCCTTTTGTTTTCATCAACTTAACCCTGTTTCGTACATTTTTTGTAAACTCAGTTAAACTAAGGTCGGGTCAATACTGCATAAATCAGAGGGTTCACAGAAAAAACTAAAGACAAATCAACAGATTTACGACATCGCAAGCCTTGCGCCCTTTATAAAATGATGTAATTATTTTACCCAAGTGAGCAGAGATCAGAGCAGTTGAACCGGCTCATTCATTACAAAAACAAAATAGACCTGCAGGGACAGGGGGGGAGATCACAAGATGAACAAAAGGCCATTTGCCTTTGCTAAAAATCCTTTAGCAATAGGTGTCGCGTCTGCGCTGTTAGCCTTGTCTGCAACATCCATTCAAGCCGCCAGTTATACATTAGGCGACGATATTGAAGTTGTATTTGACTCAAGCTTTTCTTATGGTGCCAGCTGGCGCGCTGAAGACAGAAACTGGGACACTATCAGTAAAGCCAACAATCCGGCGCTGAACTGGACTGGTTACAATGCCGCAAGTAACACTATCTACACCTCATCACAAGTTTGGCAACAAAGAGGCAGTTATTCATCAAATGGTGATGCCGGCAACCTGAACTACGACAAAGGTGACATGTTCTCTGAGCTGTTTAAAGGCACTCACGAATTATCAGTGACCAAAGGTGATTTTGGTCTTTTCACCCGCTTTATGTATTTTTATGACGCCGCCCTGATGGACAACGACGGTGCTTACACCAATCCGGTATCAGGCAACAGAGTTGACCCATGTGCTGACGATGAAGGCCGTGACTTAGCCTGTCGTGATGTGCGTTTGTTAGACGCTTATGTATTTGCCAATTTTGCATTGAATGATGGTGCCAATCCGTTATCTATCCGTGTCGGTAATCAGGTATTAAGCTGGGGTGAAAGTACGTTAATCCAGCATGGTATTAACATCACGCCTATTGATGTGGGTATCGCCCGTCTACCTGGTGCTGATTTAAAAGAAGCTTATATCCCGGTTGGGATGATTTCAGCATCTTTAGGTTTAACTGAACGGCTGTCGGCTGAAGTGTTTTATCAGTACGACTGGCAAAACAGCTACCTGCCGGTGCCGGGCACTTATTTCTCAACCAACGATTTTGCCGGTAAAGGCGGTTATAACCAAAACATCCAGCTAGGTTTCGCCGGTAATCCGGATCTTGATTTATCCACCTTGTTGGCAGGTTTAAACAGCATAGGTACCAATATCAAAGCGGCCAGCGCAGTGCTTGCCAATCCACAAGCTACAGCAGCACAAAAAGCTCAGGCTCAGGCCACTATTAGCGCTTTATCAGCCTCTTACCTGGCCTATCCAACCAAAGTCACGCTGCGTCCTTATGGTGATGCTGGTGAAATTAAGCCGGAAGACGGTGGTCAGTATGGTGCCAAGTTAGAGTATTTTGCGCCTGAACTGAATGACACTGAATTTGCGCTGTATTACATGAACTACCACAGCCGCACACCAGTGATTTCAGGTATCGCTTCTGACTTTAGACTGGCCGCAGTGCAGGCTGATATCGGTTATCTGGTTGCCAACGCTGGCAATATGACCAAAGAAAACGTGTCCAACCTTAAAGGCATGTCAAAAGGTCTGATTGAATATCCGGAAGATATCAAGCTGTACGGTTTTAGCTTTAACACCACGCTGGAAGGCACTTCTATCGCCGGTGAATTAGCTTACCGGCAGGATGAACCTCTGCAGATTGACGACGTAGAAATTCTGTATGCCGGTATGCCGGAACAGTTGGCCAATGGTGCGGCAACAAACCCGGCGCTGGTGAATTTCCTCGGTTTCGCCGGTATTTCACAAATTGGTCGTTATGACGGTAAAAAAGTGCAGCCTGGTGAATTTGCCCAGGGTTACATCCTGGCTGACACCACTCAGGCTCAGGTGACCATCACCCATTTGTTTGGCCCTGTACTGAATACCGATAACTTCACCTTACTGGCGGAAATTGGCGGCATTAAAATCAAAGATATGCCACATCAGGACATACTGCGGTTAAACGGTCCAAACACTGACCGTAGCGGCTATCCGCTGATGGGAACTAATGGTGTAGGTGGTCCGTTAGTGATTAAAACCGGTTTACACACTGGTTTATCCAATGGTGCAGAAACCAACCCCTTCCCGACAGCGTCAGCCTGGGGTTACCGTGTGGTTGCCAAAGCTGATTACAACAACGTATTGGCCGGTGTGAACCTGTCTCAACGTCTGACCTTTTCACATGACGTGAACGGTATTACACCTGATCCGCTGTTTATGTTCTCTGAAGATAAAAAATCGCTGAGCTATGCTGTCAGCTTTGATTATCTGAACCAATGGTCAGCAGAAATTTCCTACAACGCCTTCTTTGACGGTGTAGGCACCACCAACAATACTGAAGACCGTGATTTTGTGTCTTTTAACATTAAATATTCATTATAAGGGACGAGACAGTCTTATGAAAAAACTCACCCTGCTATCGTCCGCGATTGCGCTGGTTTTAAGTTGTGGCGCTATGGCTAAAGTTGCACCAGACCAGGTTGCACGTTTAGGTGCTGATTTAACGCCGCTTGGCGCTGAAAAAGCCGGTAATAAAGACGGCAGTATCCCGGCTTGGACCGGTGGTATTCAGTCGGCACCAGCTGGTTATAAACCAGGTGATCATCACCCGGATCCATTTGCCGCTGATCAAGTGGTGTACACAGTGACCAAAGCCAATCTGGAACAGTACAAACCGTTATTGTCACCGGGTCAGCTGGCGCTGTTTAACCTGTATCCTGAAACCTTTAAGATGAACGTGTATCCAACACATCGTTCAGCGTCATACCCACAGTATGTGTATGATGCGACTAAGGCAATTGCCGGCAAGGCTGAACTGGTGCAAGGTGGTAACGGTATTATCAATGCTGCTATCGGTATCCCGTTTCCAATTCCTGCCAATGGTCTGGAAGCAATCTGGAACCACATAGTACGGTTCCGTGGTGTGGCTGCAACCCGTAACGGTGGTCAGGCTGCACCAACAGCAACAGGCGCTTATACGATGATCGGTTTTGATGAACAAATTATGTTCAAATATTCTGATCAAAAAGCAACTGCTGAAGCATTGCAAGCTGAAAACATTCTGTTCCGCTTTAAACAGAGCGTGACCACTCCGGCACGTCTGGCCGGTACTGCACTGTTAGTTCACGAAACCATGGATCAGGTGAAAACGCCTCGTCAGGCTTGGACTTACAATACAGGTCAGCGCCGTGTACGCCGTGCACCAAACGTGGCATATGACGCGCCAGGTACAGCCTCAGATGGTTTGCGTACCACAGATGATTTTGACATGTTTAACGGTTCCCCTGACCGTTATACTTGGGAGCTGAAAGGCAAACAGGAAATGTTAATCCCGTACAACAGCTACAAACTGCATAGTAAAGACACTAAATACGCCAGTCTGTTAACAGCTGGACATTTAAATCCTGACTATGTGCGCTGGGAAAAACACCGTGTTTGGGTGGTTGAAGCCAAGTTAAAAGACGGCATGCGCCACGTATATGGCAAACGTGTGTTTTATATCGACGAGGATAGCTGGCAAATTCATGTGGCAGACCTGTATGACGCGCGTGGAGAGTTATACCGTGTCGCAACAGCGCATGGCCTGAACTATTATGAAGTGCCAACTCACTGGAGTACACTTGAGGTCTATCATGATCTGAACTCACGTCGTTATATTGCGATCGGTTTGGACAACGAAGACAAGATGTATGATTTCTCAGTGAAATTATCAGATAACGACTTCACGCCAGCAGCGCTGCGCCGTGAGGGTACCCGTTGATCTGAAAGTCCTGCAAAAACGGTTGGCTTGTTGCCAACCGTTTTTGTTTCTGTTTAACCCTCGAGTAATAGCTCTAATGATTTCAAAACTACTTTCTGGTCTGAGTGTATGTTGCTGGCTGACATCTGCAATGGCGGCAGCACAGGTGCAGCCGCAGGCAGCTTATTTATTACCAGGCGCTGTTCGTTCAGTTCTGACAGACATAGTGCCTGTTGCCGGCAAGTTTTATGTCAGTGCCGGTGAAAGAGGCCATATTTTGTTAAGTCAGGACGGCATGAACTGGCAACAAATGCCGGTGCCATTGCAATCAAATCTGAATTCGGTTTATTTCGCCGACGAGATGCACGGCTGGGCCGTGGGGCATGATGCCAGCATTCTACATTCTGCTGATGGTGGTCAAAGCTGGGTGATCCAGCAATTTTTACCTGAACTCGACAAACCTTTATTTGATGTGTTTTTTAAAGATGCCAATGAGGGCATAGCTGTAGGTGCCTACGGTATGTTTTACCGCAGCAAGGATGGTGGCAAAAGCTGGCAAAGCGAGTTTCACCCTGAACTTGCCAGTGAAGATGATCAGGCACTGCTGGCTGAGCTCAAAGAAACCGATCCTGAGTCCTATGCGATAGAAGCCGAATCGGTGTTACCGCATTTTAACCGCTTATATGCCGACGGTAGCACCTTATATCTGGTCGGCGAAGCTGGTTTTTTTGCCAAGAGTCTCGATTTTGGTGCCACCTGGCAGCGTCAGCCTGAATTTTATAATGGCTCTTTATTTGGCATCACCAGAACAGCACAGCTGAGCTTAATTACCGTTGGTTTACGTGGTCATGTGTTTCGTAGCACCGATCAGGGCCAAAGCTGGCAACAAATTCAAATCCCGTCTCCGGCAACATTGAACAGTGTCCTCAGTACCAGCGATGGTAAAGTGTATTTATTAGGCAATGCCGGTACTTTATTGGTCAGTGACGATGATGGCCAAAGCTTTAGTGCAATGAACGAAACTGACGGCAAAGCTATTCTGAATGCTGTGAAAATTGGCGCTAACCTGGTTGTGGCAACCGAAGTTGGTATCAAAACAATTCCTACAAAAGAAACTGAATAACCATGAGTGCGAACCGTTTTATTAATAAATGCGAATATGCGCTGTTCCGGCATCGCGGTCTGGTGCTGGTCGCTTTTGTACTGGTGACCTTGTTTTTGTTGTTTAAGGCCAGTCAAATCAAACTGGATGCAGCCTTTACCAAAAATATTCCGTTAAAACATGAATATATGCAGACTTATCTGAAGCATGCCAAAGACTTTGGTGGTGCTAATAATATTCTTATTTCGGTCTGTGATGCTTCAGGCAATATTTTTAATCCGGATTTTTTTGATTCATTCCGCAAAATTCATGATCAGGTGTATTACATGCCTGGTGTGGACCGGGTGTTGGTGAAATCCGTGTTTAGCCCAAGTACCCGTTTTGTTGAAGTGGTCGAAGATGGTTTTGCCGGTGGTCCGGTGATCCCAGCCGATTTTGTTAACGATAACAATGGTCTGGCTATTGTTAAGCAAAACATTGAAAAGGCCGGCATTGTCGGCCGTATGGTGGCGGATGATTACAGCTGCGCTATGGTCACAGCACAACTGCAGGAAATTAACCCCGACACCAATGAAAAACTCGATACCATCGCTTTTGCCAATCAGCTGGAAAAAGATGTGCGGGGTCAGTTTGAGAACGACAAAATTACGGTGCACATTATTGGTTTTGCCAAAATGGTTGGTGATGTTGCCAATGGCGCCAAAGGTGTATTGGCATTTTTTGCGGTGGCAATTCTGATCACCGCTGTGATGGTGTTTTTATTCTCCAAATCCATCACTTTAACCATTTTACCTATTGCCTGTTCCCTGATTGCCGTGATTTGGCAAATGGGATTATTAACAGTGATGGGTTTTGGTATCGACCCTATGTCTATTCTGGTACCGTTTTTAGTCTTCGCTATTGGTGTCAGCCACGGCGTGCAGATGATTAACGCTACCGGCAAGAACGTTGCTGCAGGACTTGATGCCAAAACAGCAGCTCAGGCCAGTTTCCGCCGCTTGTTAGTACCAGGTGGTGTAGCACTGCTCTCTGACACTGTGGGTTTTATTACCTTACTGATCATCGAAATCGGCGTGATCCGCGAACTGGCTATTACCGCCAGTTTAGGCGTTGGCGTGATTATTCTAACCAACCTTATCCTGCTGCCGGTGCTGATGTCTTATGTGCGTTTTAAACCAAGTTATGTCAAAGCAGTGTCAGAACCCACACCTGTCGCGGACAAGTTTTGGCACAAGCTGTCGGCCTGTGCTGAGCCTAAAGTTGCTGCTGTTATTCTACTAGTCACTGCGACCTTGTTTACTTTGGGTTATATCCAGAGTAAAGAGCTGAAAATAGGGGATCTACACCCGGGGGCTTCGTCCTTGCATGAGGACTCGCGCTATAACCAGGACACTTTCCTGATTACAGACCGTTATGCCATTTCGGTGGACTACATCAATGTGATGGTAGAAACCGATGCCAATGGTTGTACTTTCCATCCTATTATGGAAAAGATTGATCAGTTTCAGTGGCAGATGGAAAACGTGCCTGGTGTACAAAGTGCAGTGTCCTTGCCCTCAGTATCAAAAACCATCAACGCGGCTTTTAACGAAGGCAACGTCAAATGGCGGATCTTACCCCGCACCACTGAATCTCTGGTGCAGTCATCATCTCGGGTTGAAACAAGCACAGGTTTGCTAAACCCGGATTGTTCTGTGATGCCGGTAATTATTTTCCTCAATGATCACAAAGCTGAAACCATTGAAAAAGTTGTGGCAGAGGCCAAACGTATTGGCGCCGAACTTGGCACTGATACCACCAGGTTTATGCTGGCGTCAGGCCCTGTTGGAGTCATGGCGGCAACGAACGAAGCGGTAGCGGCAGCGCAGGATCCAATGACATTGTACGTCTATGGTGCTGTTGTTTTGCTTTGTTTATTAAGTTTCCGCTCAGGGCGCGCCACGTGCGCCGTGATACTGCCACTTTACGTAGTAACAGTATTGGCTACAGCTTTAATGACATTACTGGATATTGGTCTGACAGTGTCAACTTTACCTGTGATAGCACTGGGTGTAGGTATTGGTGTGGATTACGGTATTTATATCCTGACCAATATGACCCAGCCCCTGCGTCAGGGGGTGCCACTACGTCAGGCTTATTATGAAGCGTTAAAGTCCACCGGCAGTGCCGTACTCTTTACAGCAGTGACTCTGGCCATTGGTGTTAGTACCTGGGTGTTCTCGGCGCTGAAGTTTCAGGTAGACATGGGCATACTGTTAACCTTTATGTTTATCGTCAATATGCTTGGTGCTGTTTTTGTATTGCCGGCGCTTGCAGCCTTCTTCTGGCCAAAAAATCGCTGAATAGGTTAAAACACAGATGGCTTGATGTGTTGCCGTCTGTTGTACCTCTACAGCATCTTTATGCATAAAAACTAATAAAAATGGCCTGCGGGCCATTTTCTTATTTAGGAAGGCTGAATATCTTGTCAAATCAGCTTTTTTGCTCTGGTACAACCAGTTTGAAAGGTGGAAATAAAGCTCGAAAAGCGCGGTAATAGGCAATAAACTTCGCACCTGACACGCTCTGTATGTAATGCACAATCCTGCTTCCCCTCTGCAGAGATTAAAACAAGGATACAAAAATGGCACTGATAGACGGTCAACCATCTGTACTTCTACAAAATGTAAGTAAACTCATCCGCCAGAAAGTTAAAGATCAGGTCGAACTGGTCGAGAAATTCGCCTTCACGCTTTATGGCAACGTTGCCAACGAAGATATGTTTGGTCGCAATGACAGCGACTTATATGGTGCGGCTTTAAGCCTGTGGCAAACTTTTAACACCCACACTGAAGATGCCGCCAAAATCCGGGTTTTTAATCCGGAAATTGCCCGTCATGGCTGGGAATCCAAACACACTATTGTTGAGATTGTGGTCAAAGACATGCCGTTTTTGGTTGATTCGGTGCGTATTGCGTTAAATCGCCACAACATCACCGCGCATTTATTGCTGCATTATCCGCTGCAAACTTTCCGTGATGACAAAGGCAATATCACCGAATTTAACAAGCTGGGCACTAAAGCCAACCCAAGTACCCAACAAACGGTGTTTCATATTGAAATCGACCGGATGACTGACAAGGTTGCGATCGACAATCTGGTTGCTGAGCTTGACTCAGTGATGCAGGACGTGTCGCTGGCTGTCAGCGATTGGCAGCCAACCCGCGCCAAGCTGGAGCAGGTGATCCGCGAGCTGCCAAACCATTGTGGTAAAGCCAGCAAAGAACAACTGGCCGAAGCCACCGAATTTTTAAACTGGCTGGCCAAAGATAACTTCACTTTGTTGGGTTATCGCCAATACAGCATAGTGCCGGTGCAGGGGGACTATCGCATCGCCGGTCAGGCCGACACCGCCCTTGGTTTAATGCGCCGTTCTGTGTCGCGCGATTTAATGTTGTCGGATTTACCAGACGTAGCCCGTAAACAGGCGTTAAGCACAGATTTACTGATCCTGACCAAAACCAACAACAAGTCCCGGGTGCATAGACCGGCTTATATCGATTACATCGGTATTAAACGTTTTGATGCCAGCGGCAATGTGGTGGGTGAAGACCGCTTTATCGGCTTGTATTCCTCTTCGTTATACAACAACAGCGCAGCTGACATTCCACTGTTAAAAAACAAACTGGCCAATGTGATGGCCCGTTCTGGTTTTGCCGTTGGTACCCACGCTTATAAAGCGCTGCTGAATATTCTGGAAACTTACCCGCGCGATGAGCTGATTCAGGCCGACAGTGATGAGCTGCTGGAAATTGCAACTGGCGTACTGCAAATGCAGGAACGCGACATGACCCGGCTTTTTATGCGCAAAGACGCTTTTGGCCGTTTTGTGTCAGCCATGGTGTATGTACCGCGCGAGCGTTACAACACACAACTGCGTAAAGAAACCCAGCAAATTCTGCAGCAATTTTTAGGCAGTACCGAACCGGTGGAATTTACCACCTATTTCTCTGAATCCGTGCTGGCCCGGACCCATTATTTTGTCCGGATCAACGACAGTAATATCGAGTTCAATGTGAAAGATATCGAAAACAATCTGATTGAAGCGGCCCGTACCTGGGAAGATAAACTGGAAACAGCCCTGATTGGCCGTTTTGGTGAACTGACTGGCCGTGAGCTCAGCCGCAAATATGTCAACGCTTTCCCACGTGCCTATAAAGAAGAAATGTTGCCAAACGATGCTTTGGTGGATATCGCCAAACTGGAAGCTTTAAGCGAAGACAATACGCTGGAAATGTTGTTCTACCGGCCTCAGGAAGAAAGCGCTGAATCTAAAGCTGTACGGTTGAACCTGTTCCATAAAGACCATCCAATTCATTTATCTGACGTGTTACCGATGCTGGAAAACTTTGGTCTGCGTGTGATTGGTGAAACCCCTTACGCCGTGCGTTGCCCTGAAGGTTCAGTCAGCTGGATCTTAAACTTCAGTATGGAATTAAACGGCAAGGTGCCACTGGACTTTGAAGCTGCCCAGCAGCTGTTCCAGGAATCTTTTGCCAAGGTTTGGAAAGGTGATTTAGAAGATGACGGTTTTAACCGTTTAATTCTGGGTGCGGGTTTAACTGGCCGTGAAGCGTCGTTGTTGCGTGCCTTTGCCAAATACAAACGTCAAATCGGCGGTACTTTTAGCCAGGCTTATGTCGAATCGACTTTTGGTCGTTATCCGGTTATCGCCAATCTGTTGGTGAAACTCTTTAATACCAAGTTTGCGCTCGACAACAACAATCAGGCCGATGCAGACAAACTGCACACTGAAATTCTGGCACAGCTGGAGAACGTGGCAAACCTGGACGACGACCGTATTATCCGTCGTTTCCTGGCGATTATTCAGGCCATTGTGCGCACAAACTACTTCCAGAAAGCAGCTGACGGCACAGAGAAACCTTATATTTCCTTTAAAGTACGTCCGGCCATGATCCCGGATATGCCATTGCCACTGCCATTTTTCGAAATTTTTGTGTATTCACCGAAGGTGGAAGGTGTGCACTTACGTTTTGGTAAGGTTGCACGGGGTGGTTTACGCTGGTCTGACCGTCGTGAAGACTTCCGAACTGAAGTCCTGGGCCTGGTGAAAGCACAACAAGTGAAAAACACTGTGATTGTGCCTGTAGGCGCCAAAGGTGGTTTTGTTTGTAAAAAACTGCCGGAAACCGGTGGCCGTGAAGCCTGGTTAAACGAAGGTAAAGCCTGTTACCGCACCTTTATCCGCGGTTTACTGGATGTGACCGACAATATTCTGCAAGGGCAGATTGTGCCGCCAAAACAAGTGGTGCGCCTGGATGAAGACGATCCGTACCTGGTGGTGGCAGCCGATAAAGGCACTGCAACTTTCTCTGATATTGCCAATAGTATTTCACTGGAATACAACCACTGGTTGGGTGACGCTTTTGCATCGGGCGGCTCTAACGGTTACGACCACAAAGGCATGGGTATCACTGCCCGCGGTGGTTGGGAATCAGTGAAACGCCACTTCCGTGAAGTGGGCATTGACTGTCAGACCACAGATTTTACTGTGGTTGGTATCGGTGATATGGCCGGTGACGTTTTTGGTAACGGCATGCTGTTATCAGAGCATATCCGCCTGCAGGTTGCCTTTAACCATATGCATATTTTTGTGGATCCAAACCCGGTCGCTGCCACTTCGTTTGCCGAACGTCAGCGCTTGTTTAATCTGCCGACTTCAACCTGGGATGATTACAACAAAGAGCTGATTTCTGAAGGGGGCGGTGTCTTCCTGCGTAGCGCCAAGGCCATTAAACTGAGCCCGCAAATGCAGGCCATGCTTGGCACTGACAAAACCTCATTAACGCCGAATGAGTTGATCCGCGCAGCATTAATGATGGAAGTGGACCTGATTTGGAACGGTGGTATCGGTACTTACGTCAAAGCGACGGACGAAAGTCATGCTGAAGTGGGCGATCGAGCTTCTGAGCCGCTGCGTGTAAACGGTAAAGAAGTCAAAGCCAAAATGATTGGTGAAGGCGGTAACTTAGGTACCACCCAACGTGGCCGTATTGAATACGCTGCAAACGGTGGCCGTATTAACACCGACTTTATCGACAACGTCGGTGGTGTTGACTGTTCAGACAACGAAGTCAATATCAAAATTCTGCTCAACGCCATGGTTGCCAGCGGTGATATGACGTTAAAACAGCGCAACGAGTTGCTGTACGACATGACCAATGACGTGGCGGACATCGTGATTAACGACTGTTACCGTCAGACCCAGAGTATTTCAGTATCCTCGTTGTTAGGCGCTGAGCAGCTCAAAGAATACACCCGTTTTATCCATGCCCTGGAAAAAGACGGCAAGTTAAACCGCGAGCTGGAATTCCTGCCAACGGACGATATGCTGGCAGAGCGGATGGTGAAAGGTGTTGGTTTAACCCGTCCAGAGCTCGCCATTTTGACCGCTTACGGCAAAATGGTGTTAAAGGAGCAGCTGGTGACACCAGAAGTGTCCGACAATGCTTTCTTTAAACAAGAGCTGATTGGTGCATTCCCGAAAGTGTTACAGGAGCGTTATGTGACACAAATGGAAAACCATCCGCTCAAAGCTGAAATTATCGCCACTAAGCTTGCCAACATGCTGGTGAACGATATGGGCGCCAACTTTGCGCACCGGATGATGGAAGAAACCGGCTCCACTGTGGCTGAAGTCATTATTTCTTACACCATCGCCCGTGAACTGTTTGATGTGGAAAGTATCTGGCATCAACTGGAAGATTTAGACAACGTGATTGCTGCTGATCTGCAAACCCGTTTGTTGTTCCAGTTACGCCGTACTATGCGCCGTGTAACACGCTGGTTCCTGCGTCATCGCAACAAAGCTATGGATATCGCGCAAACTGTGGCGTTTTTCAAACCTGCTTTTGTGCAAATTTCTGAGCAGTTACCAAGATTATTAGCACCGGCAGAAGCAGCTGCACTGCAGGAACATCAGGATAGCCTGGTCGCACAACAGGTACCGGTTCATGTGGCCCGTTATCTGGCACAATTAAGCACTGTGTTCTCAGTGATGGACATTGCTCAGGTGGCAGACGCAGAAAAAACCGATTTGTTATTGGCAGCGGAAATTTACTTTAAGCTCGGTGACAAGCTCGACTTACACTGGTTCCTGGAGCAAATTACCCAACAGCCGGTCAGCAACCACTGGCAGGCTCTGGCCCGTGCTTCTTACCGCGAAGAGCTGGACTGGCAACAACGTGCGCTGTCTCAGGTGGTCGTCCGTACCTGTCACAACGCCTGTTCGTCAGATGAAGTGATCCAAAACTGGTTGAAGTCGAATGAACTGGTGCTGTCGCGCTGGAGCATGATGCTGGCCGAGTTTAAAACCACCAAGAGCCACGAGTTCGCCAAGTTCTCTGTTGCCTTGCGTGAACTGATGTTATTAAGCCACCACTGCGACAACGTGAAATAACGTGGTTGTGAACTAAAGTTTGACATCAAACAGAAATGCCCCGACTGCCGGGGCATTTTTTTAAAATGTGCTGCGTTATCTTTTTACTTTAAATACAAAGGCCTGGTTATGTTTTACAAAATTGCGCGTGATCTGATGTTTTGTGCTGATGCGGAAAAATCGCATCATTTTGCCCTCGACAGCTTAAAAGCTTTACAGCATACGCCGTTGTCGATGTTATGGCGCCAGCAGATCCAGCCAAAACCCGTGACTGTCGCTGGTATTACCTTTGTGAATCCGGTGGGTCTGGCGGCCGGCCTTGATAAAAATGCCGATTGTATTGATGCTTTTGCCCAAATGGGTTTTGGCTTTATTGAAGTTGGTACAGTCACACCAAGACCACAGGCCGGCAATGATAAACCGCGTTTATTCCGCCTGCCAGAGGCAAACGCCATTATTAACCGTATGGGTTTTAATAATAAAGGTGTTGATTATCTGGTTGAAAACGTTAAAAAAGCCCAATACAAAGGTGTACTTGGTATCAATATTGGCAAAAACAAAGACACGCCAAATGAGCAGGGTAAAGATGATTATGTACATTGCATGCGCAAAGTTTACCCATATGCCAGTTATATCACTGTAAATATTTCATCACCCAATACGCCAGGCTTACGCGATTTGCAGTTTGGTGATGCGCTACTGGATTTACTGAACGCTGTGAAAAACGAGCAACTGGATTTAGCGGCCAAACATGGCAAATATGTGCCGGTGTTTGTCAAAATCGCCCCTGACATGGATGAAGTTGCAGTACAACAAGTGGCTGAAACTTTATTACAAAGCAAAATGGATGGTGCTATAGCCACCAACACCACACTGGAGCGTAGTGCTGTGGCCGGTTTAAAGCATGCCAATGAAAGTGGCGGTTTAAGCGGGGCGCCGGTTCGGTTAAAAAGCACTGAAGTGATCCGCCAGCTTCGATCCGCTGTTGGGCCTGATATGCCGATCATCGGCGTAGGTGGTATTGACAGTGCCGAGGCGGCCCAGGAAAAACTCAATGCCGGTGCGCAGTTAGTGCAGGTTTATACCGGCTTTATTTATCAGGGGCCACAGCTTATCCGTTCGATCGTCAACAGCTTATAACGATCCGGTGGCGATCAGGGCAGGTTAGTCCAAAATATTCTTTAACATCTTGATCTGACAGGTGTAAAACGGCGGCATCCGAACTTTTTCCAAAGGTTGTCAGCATGTGCGCTTTTACACCTTCAGCTTCCTGGCAGTGGCAAACCCAAACCGGGCAGCTGCAATTGCAAACCGGGCAGTTTTTGCATCGCACACCTTTTCAGCTGACTGATTTAAACACCCATCCCAGCCCTGATTTTACGCTGGCTCAGGCAGAATTGTTCTGGCAGTTCTGGCATGCGCTGGAGCAACTCCAATATCCCGCAGTTGCTTGTTTTGCCGCTGCTATAGATGCGTTGGCGGCGCAGCAGTACTTGCGCCAGACCGGCCACAAAAGCTGGTGGTTTACCGCCATATCCACAGATTACCAGCCCGCTTGTGCTGAACTGGTCTGGGTCGGTGGCCAGCAGCCATTATTGGCGCTGGTCACCCAACAACAGGGACACTGTTGTCAGTTGTTGTTGCTCGAAGATGGTCACAGTCTGCGGGGCAAGGCACTTTATGCCGGTGAAGTGCTGATGCTGCTGAACGACAGGGTACAACCCTGGGCACCAGCCTCTGGCCACAAGCTGGCAAAATCCGCCTGATTTGAGCACAGACACTAAGTTTTTTTGTTGTTTTGCCACAATCTGCTAGGCACTTTGATCTGAATGAGTAAAATAGCGCTGTTTTTATTTTTCAGGTAACACAGTGTGACTGATCCGATTAAAAATTTTGACGATATCCGCCCATACCATGACGACGAAGTTGCGGCAGCTGTACAGCGTATTATTGCTGATCCGGAGTTTATTGGTGCCATAGTGCAGCATCGCCTTGGCAGTCAATCTAAGTTACTGAATTTTATCGCGGCACCAATGGTCAGTTGGTATTTACGCCGGCACTGGTCGGGTTTTAAGTCGGTAGAAGCAGTACAAGGTTATGTTGCGGTTTATCTGAATAAAAGCCTGAAAAAAACCACGGCCGGAGTTACTTTTAGCGGTCTTGAAGCGCTGGATAAAACCAAGTCTTATTTATTTGTGTCCAATCACCGGGATATTGCGATGGATCCGGCGCTGGTGAACTGGTGTTTGCATCAACAGGGTTTTGATACCGCCCGTATTGCCATTGGCGACAATCTACTGAAAAAACCCTGCGCCACTGAGCTGATGAAACTGAACAAAAGTTTTATTGTCCGCCGCTCCGCCAAAGGCCCACGCGAGATGATTAAAGCACTGGGACAACTCTCTGCTTATATCGCCCATTCACTGCAAACTGGTCATCATATCTGGATAGCGCAAAAAGAAGGCCGTGCTAAAGATGGCAATGACGTGACAGATCCGGCCATCCTGAAAATGTTTTATATCAACGGCAAACAGCAGCAAATAGAATTTACTGACTATATGCGCTCGTTACAGATAGTGCCGGTGTGTTTGTCTTATGAATACGACCCTTGTGACGCCGCCAAAGCCAATGAGCTTTATCAGCTGGCAACAGAAGGCAATTATCAGAAAACTGAATTTGAAGATATTGAGAGTATTATCAAAGGCATAGTGGGCTACAAAGGCAGGGTGCATGTGCACTTTGGCGCTGTGCTGGAGAAAAACGAAGATCTAGAGAGCCCGGAAAGCGTAGCAGCAGCTATAGACCGCGAAATTTATCAGGGTTATCGTTTCTATCCGGCCAATTATCAGGCTGCGGGACAAACCACTGCAGAGTCTGATAACGGTGCTTTTATGGCTCGGATTAACGCTTTGCCAGCCGAAGTGCAACCTTATCTTCAGCAGATGTACGCCAATCCGCTTTTAAACGCGCAAAAAGCCAAGACTACAACAGCGGAGGCGAAACAATAATGGCCAGAGCTATTACCTATAAGTTTAAAGGCCAGCCGCGTAAAATTGCCTTTAGTTACGATAAATTCCGCGACATTTATGAAGCGGTGGCTGCAGCTGAAGGCATTGATTTAACGGCTTTTCTAAAGATGGAACAGCAGGTGGCTATGACTGCTAAACGCAGCGCTGCCATTAAAGACTTCCGGCAAAAAGAGTTTATCCGCTTTGGTTTTAGCGACATTTATCTGCATAAAGACGACGCTGAACTTTAAACCCTGACTGTGAAGCGTCGTTGTGATCTATGGAGGGTCTTGGCCTTGTGGTCATGCCCCCAACAAGCCTGAACTAAAGCTTATCGTAAGCGCCTCAGTTATTTAATTTTTTACGTCCAAAGGACTATCAGGCTCAGCGCCGCCGGAGTGCTTTTTGCAAAGTTTCGGCTGCTCGGGGCAGTAAATCAGCTGATCACCGACTTTAATATTGGCTTGGTCAAACCAGCCAGGTGGCATTTCCAGTGCTGCCCGCACAATGCGCTCAGACGGATGCAGGGTTTCGGTATTGGCCTGCATGGCACGAATAGCCACAATACGCCAGTTGGTATCAATAAAAGCCACATCCAGCGACTCTGGTGTGTTTTTCATCCAGAGCACCATTTCTGCTGGTTGTTGCAATAGCAGCAACATGCCATGTTTCAGCGGTGATTGTCCCATGAGTCCCTGACTGCGTTTGGCCGGGGTGTCAGCCAGCTGCACCTGAATTTGCAGATCTTTGATCTGGAGCTGCACCAGGCTGAATTTTTGCGACAAGCCGGCGGCATGGCAAGAGGTGAGGCTTAACAGCGTTAGAATACTGAACAATAATGTGGCTCGGGATAACATGCAGGCTGCTCTTTTTTATCAGTTTTTTATCCTAACGCGGCCGCCTTAGCCATGACAAGGTCCAGCTTTGTTGGTTGGTCAGATTTGGGCAATAAAAAAGCCAGCATGACGCTGGCTTTTTTGCAAACCATAAATTAGTTCGCGTTTAATGCCTGACGCGGGTCCACAAAAGTCAGGTTTAAGGCTTCAGCAACATGTTGATTCACCACCTGGCCATTGATCACGTTCAGACCGTTTAATAAATGCTGATCTTCTAACAGCGCAGCTTTATAACCTTTGTTCGCCAGTTTAATGATAAAAGGCAAAGTGGCGTTATTCAGTGCAAAAGTAGACGTTAAAGGCACAGCACCTGGCATGTTGGCCACACAGTAGTGCACCACATCGTCCACGATAAAGGTTGGTTCAGCGTGGGTGGTAGCATAAGAAGTTTCCACACAACCGCCCTGATCAATAGCCACGTCAACGATAGCTGAGCCTGGTTTCATTTTACGTACATGTTCACGGGTCACTAATTTAGGTGCTGCAGCACCTGGAATTAATACACCGCCAATCACTAAATCGGCTTCCAGCACATGTTTTTCCAGCGCGTCGGCAGTAGAATAAATCGCTTTGACGGCACCGTTAAACTGGGCGTTAATACGGCGTAATACGTCAACACTGCGGTCCAGTACCACAACGTCAGCACCTAAACCCAAAGCCATTTGTGCAGCGTTGGTACCCACCATACCACCACCGATCACTACAACTTTGGCAGGTTCTACACCTGGCACACCACCTAACAACATACCACGGCCAGCACAGGATTTTTCCAAAGCGCGGGCACCGGCCTGAATTGACATACGGCCTGCTACTTCTGACATTGGTGCCAACAATGGTAAACCACCACGGTTGTCCGTCACAGTTTCATAAGCAATACAGATAGCTTTTGATTTGATCAAATCTTCAGTTTGTGGCAAATCCGGTGCTAAGTGCAGGTAAGTAAAAAGAATTTGGCCTTCACGCAGCATAGCGCGCTCAACAGCCTGTGGCTCTTTTACTTTTACAATCATATCGCTTTTGGCAAACACTTCAGCTGCTGTTGCCAGCACTTCAGCACCTGCAGCAGTGTAATCTGCATCACCAAAACCGATGCCGCTGCCGGCATTGTGTTCAACATAAACTTTGTGGCCGTGAGCAACCAGTTCGCGAACGCTGGCTGGAGTCATACCGACGCGGTATTCGTGGTTTTTGATTTCTTTTGGCACGCCAATAATCATGATTTTCTGCCTGTGTAGGGTTGGTAAAAATATTTCGCTAGTATAATGTGATTTTTGCGGAATGAATGGTTGTTTTTATGGCAATCAATAGTGGAAAATGCTAAATATTAAACTTTAAAAGAATTATTATCTGGTATGTTTCCACAATATAAAGAGCTGAAAAAGCTCGACCGAATTGACCGTAAAATTCTGCTTGAACTACAAAAAGACGGCCGCTTGTCCAATGTCGAACTGGCCAAAAGGGTGGGGCTGAGCCCAACCCCTTGTCTGGAACGGGTAAAAAGACTGGAAACCGATCAGTTTATTCTCGGTTATACCGCTTTGGTCGACCCTAACAAAGTCGGCGCAGCGCTTTTGGTGTTTGTGGAAATTACCTTGAGTAAAACCTCTCCTGAAGATTTTGATGAATTCAGCAAAGCGGTACAAAAGCTCGATGAAATTCTGGAGTGCCACCTAGTGTCCGGCAGTTTTGACTTTCTATTAAAAACCCGGGTCGCCAATATGGCGGCTTATCGCGAGTTATTGGGCGAAACCTTGTTGCGTTTGCCCAGTGTGCGGGAGAGCAGAACCTATGTAGTGATGGAAGAAGTCAAACAAACCACTTTTGTTACGGTGACTGGTTAAATAACAGGCAGATAGCATCACAATGCGCTTAGAGGTCGCCTTTAAACTGATGCACTTGAAGCTGCTCTCTGGTATCGTAACAAGGCATTTTTTTGGTTTTTCATAGGGCAACTGGCTTGCAAGCAAAAACGGTATTTTCACTCAATGGTGTTCAGCGTCTGGTTGAAGTTGGACTGATTCTGTTTGCGGGCGCTGCCGCATTTATGTTGTTGGCTTTATTAAGTTTTGATCCGGCCGACCCAAGCTGGTCACAAACGGGTTATCAAACCGATATTCAGAATTTTGCCGGGCCAGTTGGCGCTGAAGTGGCCGACATTCTGTTTTGTGTATTTGGCTGGCTGTCGTATTTGTTTCCGCCATTTTTTGCTTTTTGTGGTTATCTGTTGTTTAAACGTTTTAAAGATCTGATTTCACTGGACTATATGATCCTCGGCCTTCGCTTGCTTGGACTTTTGCTGACCGTGATCTCCGCTTGTGCTATCAGCAGCATTAACTTTGACGACTTTTACATTTATTCATCCGGCGGTGTGGTAGGGGATGTCATTGCCAGCAAGTTATTACCTAATTTAAACTTTGTTGGCAGCAGCTTATTGCTGCTTTGCAGTTTTTGTATTGGCTTGACCTTGCTGACCGGCATTTCCTGGCTCACTGTGGCTGACGAGCTTGGGCGGCTGGTGGTGGAAAGCTGGTATTTTATCAGCGACCTGCCAGCGCGTATTCGCCAGTGGCGTGAGCCACAACAATACCCCGCAGGCAACGAAGTACATCATGCCAAACCTGTAGCGCGCTCTGCGCAGAAAGTTGCACCATATGCCGGGCCTAAACAACAGGATTTCAGCAATGATTTAGCTGCAGTTGACACAGCGGTGCACGAGGAAACTCAGTCCGCGTTGTCTGCAGGTTTAGCAGCATCCGAAACTGTGGCCGAAAACAGCGCAGAACGTGTTGAACCTGCCTTTTCGCTGCGCACCGATGAGCCGGTGGAGCCCGTGTTCAGTTTTGATACCTTGCATCAGATGCAGCACGACTCCGGCATTGGCAGCAGTGTTCATTCTGCCGAATTTGATACAGAAGCTTATCTGAGCAAAGCAACTGCACCTTACACACAAGACATATTGACTGCAGCGCCTGTGGTGCAACCTCAGGTGATTGCACAACCGCAGCCCACCCGCGCCGAACTTGCCGTTGAGCCACCGCCAGCTGTAATTAAAGTTCATCCCGAATTACAAAGCCGAGCCTTTTTCCCACCAGCGGATGCCGAAGTAGAGCCTTTACCTTTTGCGCCGCTTGATGTGCATACTCAGGCGCATGCTTTTGTTAGTGTGGATGCCCTGTCTGATGATGATTTAACTTTTAGCGCCATCGACGACAGATACGCCGAAGCAGAATTACAACAAAGTTTTGTGCATACCCAAAGCGCTAATCCAGGCTTAACCGATTATGTGCCTTATCATCAGACAGCGACTGGCAACAACAATGTTAACGCGGTCGCGACTTCGGATGATGACGCTGAAGATGAAGACGACAATATTGGTGCAAGTGCAGTAGCGGTTAAATCAGAAGACGAATTGCCATCGATTCATTTGCTCGACAGGCCAAATAAAACCACCAATCCAATTTCAGAAGATGATTTGGAAAAAGTGTCGCGTTTGGTGGAGGCCAAATTGCTCGACTTTAACGTCGACGCCAAAGTGGTCGGTGTATACCCAGGCCCTGTGGTTACCCGCTTTGAACTTGATTTAGCACCTGGCGTGAAAGTCAGCAAAATTACCGGTTTATCCAAAGACTTAGCCCGCTCTTTATCGGCTATCAGTGTGCGGGTGGTGGAAGTGATTCCGGGTAAATCATATATAGGGTTAGAGCTGCCCAACCAACACCGTGAAATAGTGCGGTTGTCGGAAGTGATTGGTGATGAAATTTTTGAGCAATCCAAGTCACCGCTGACCATGGTGCTGGGCAAAGACATTGCCGGTAAATCTGTGGTGGCCGATCTGGCGAAGATGCCACATTTATTGGTGGCAGGTACTACGGGTTCAGGTAAGTCAGTTGGCGTTAATGTGATGATCTGTAGTTTGCTCTACAAATCCACGCCGGACGATGTACGTTTCCTGATGATTGACCCCAAGATGCTGGAATTGTCTGTGTATGAAGGCATTCCGCATTTACTCACTGAAGTTGTCACCGACATGAAAGAAGCGGCCAATGGCCTGCGCTGGTGTGTGGGTGAAATGGAGCGCCGTTATAAACTGATGTCGGCGCTTGGGGTGCGGAATCTAAAAGGTTACAACGTCAAAGTAGCGGATGCCATTGCTGAAGGGAAGCCACTGCGCGACCCATTGTGGCGCCCGTCGGACGATATGCGCGGTGAACCGCCGTTGTTAGAGAAATTACCCTCTATTGTGGTGGTGATTGACGAATTTGCCGACATGATGATGATTGTGGGTAAAAAAGTTGAAGAGCTGATTGCCCGTATCGCGCAAAAAGCCCGTGCTGCTGGTATTCACCTGATTCTGGCAACACAAAGGCCGTCTGTGGATGTGATTACAGGTTTAATTAAAGCCAATATCCCAACCCGTATTGCCTTCCAGGTGTCGTCAAAAATCGATTCACGTACCATTTTGGATCAACAAGGCGCTGAGAGTTTATTAGGTCAGGGTGACATGCTGTATCTACCACCAGGCTCTGGTGTGCCGAACAGGGTGCACGGTGCTTTTGTCGACGATCATGAAGTGCATGCAGTGGTGGCAGACTGGAAAAAACGTGGCCGGCCAAATTATATTCCGGACATTTTAAGCGGCGAAACCAGTGAAGAAAACCTGTTACCAGGCGAAACACTGGAAGATGAAGACGCTGAGTCCGATCCGCTGTTTGACCAGGCCGTTGCTTTTGTGACTGAAAGCCGTAAGGCTTCGGTGTCCGGTGTGCAACGTCGCTTCCGCATTGGTTATAACCGCGCCGCGCGTTTAGTAGAAACCATGGAACAAGTAGGTATCGTCAGTGGTCCTGGCCATAACGGTAACAGAGAAGTGTTGGCACCTCCGCCACCAAAAGGGTTTTAAATGAAGAAGTTATTATTTGTGCTTGGCACAGTTTTATTAAGCAATACAGCGCTGTTCAGTCAAACTGCCCTTGCGGCCAATCAGGCAGCTGAACTAAAAAACAAACTGGCCAGGCTTTACAGTTATCAGGCCAGTTTTCAGCAAACTGTGGTCGATGCCAAAAACCAGCCGGTGCAGGAACAAGGTGAAGGGGTATTAACCTTAAAACAGCCCTCACAGTTTCGGTTTGAAACCTTAAGCCCTGAGCCAAACCTGTTTATTGGTGATGGGAAAACTTTATGGCATTACAACGAGCTGCTCGAGCAAGTCAGCCTCTATGATGCCAAAAAAGAAGTAAACCGCACGCCCTTTGTCCTGTTAACCTCCAACGACGCCAGTCTGTGGGCACAATATGAGGTCAGTGGTGAAGGCCAGCAGTTTATCATCACACCAAAAGATAAAGACAATCCGGTGCGCCAGCTGGTTCTGACTTTTGCAGGTACAGGTTTATCACATATGGCCGTGCTGGATAACAACGGCCAGAAAACCGATTTTGAATTTTTAGCCATTCAGAACAATATCACTATCGACAGCAGCCTGTTTAAGTTTGAAGTTCCGGCTGGGGTTGAAGTGGACGACTTACGCAACAAGTGAACAGCCTGAGTTTTGATTTTCAGCCTGATGTCCGGCCCCTTGCCGCCAGACTCAGACCCTTAACACTGGCCGACTATGTCGGCCAGCAGCATTTGCTGGGGCCAGGTACCCCGCTTAAACGTGCAATTGAAAGTGGTAAAGTCACGTCGCTGATTTTATGGGGGCCTCCAGGCACCGGCAAAACCACGCTGGCCGAACTGATTGCAGCACACGCCGATGCCTGTCTTGCGAAAATTTCTGCTGTCACTGCCGGTGTCAAAGAGATCCGTGACGAAATAGCCGCCGCAAAAGCTCGGTTATACAGCCATCAGCAAAGAACCTTGTTATTTGTTGATGAAGTACATCGTTTTAATAAAAGCCAGCAAGACGCTTTTTTACCTCATATTGAAGATGGCACCATTATTTTTATTGGCGCCACCACAGAAAACCCGTCTTTTTCGCTGAACAACGCGCTGTTATCGCGCGCCCGGGTCTGTATTTTAAAAAAAATAGAAGCAAGCGAACTGCAAAAGGTGCTGCAACGTGCTTTAACAGACGTTGAACTGGGTCTTGGCGCGTTACAACTGCAGCTTGATGACGAAGCGGCGCAATTTTTGCTGATGTTGGCCGACGGTGATGCCCGCAAGCTCCTGAATTTATTAGAACTTGCCAGTGAGGCCGTGCAAAGCGAAGGTTTAAAGCATATTAGTGCTGCGCTGTTGAAACAGCTGGTGCCAAGGCAATTGCCCGGATTTGATAATCAGGGTGATATGTTTTATGACCTGATTTCAGCTTTTCATAAGTCGGTACGCGGCTCCAGTGCAGACGGAGCTTTGTATTGGTACTGTCGTATTCTGGAAGGCGGTGGTGACCCTTTATATGTGGCCAGAAGGTTATTGGCCATTGCCTCTGAAGATATTGGCAACGCCGACCCCAGGGCGCTCACCATAGCACTGGATGCCTGGGATACTTTTTCCCGGGTTGGCCCCGCCGAAGGCGAAAGAGCCATAGCGCAAGCTGCCGTATATTTGGCCCTGGCGCCAAAAAGTAATGCGGTGTACAGCGCTTTTAACCAGATGCGTACTTTGGTACAACAACAACCCGCTTATGAAGTTCCGCTGCATCTGCGCAACGCGCCCACCAACTTATTAAAAGAAATGGGCCACGGTGAAGGTTATCGCTACGCGCACAACGAGGCAGGCGCTTATGCCGCCGGTGAGCGTTATTTACCAGCGGAACTTGCCGGTCAGCAATTTTATCAGCCGAGCGACAGAGGCCTTGAGAAGCAGCTGCAGGACAAACTAAAGTTTCTGCAGATGCTGGATAACGAAGCAAAAGCACAGGGGAAAAGCCGTGACTAGTGCCATATATACCTACAGTGCTATTGCCCTAGGCGGCGCCATAGGTGCTTGTTTAAGGTTTGCGTTAAGCGAATGGATGTTACATCTTTTTGGCAGAGCATTTCCTTTTGGCACTTTGCTGGTTAATATTCTCGGGTCTTTTGTCATTGGCCTGTTGTATGGCCTGTTGATCACCGAACAAATAGCGCCCAATCCATGGCGGATTTTTATTGGCATTGGGGTGCTGGGTGCTTTTACCACCTTCTCAACATTTTCGATGGACACTGTGTTGCTGTTACAGCAGGGCGACTGGCTCAAAGCCATCGCCAATGTGGTGCTGAACCTGGTGTTGTGTTTAACCCTCGCCTGGCTTGGATTAAAGCTGGGCTCGATGAAGTAAAAATTTATGTTAGATAGCAAATACTTACGTAGTGAATTAACGCAAACCGCTGAGCGCCTGGCAAGCCGTGGTTTTGTGCTGGATGTGGCACAGATCAGCGCTTTGGAAGAGCAGCGCCGTGAATTACAAGTGGCCACGCAGGAGCTGCAAAATCAGCGTAACAGCAAATCGAAAAACATCGGCCAGGCCAAAGCCAGGGGTGAAGATATCGCACCTTTACTGGCTGAAGTTGAAGGTTTAGGTGCTGAGCTTGATGCTGCCAAAATCAAACTGGATGCAGTACTGGCTGAACTGGATCAAATTGCGATGTCTATCCCAAATCTGCCGGATTTATCGGTGCCTGTTGGCAAAGATGAAACCGGCAATCTGGAAGTGCGTCGTTTTGGCGAGATCCCAAGTTTTGATTTTGAACCCAAAGATCATGTGGCATTAGGCGAAGCACTGGCCGGTGGTCTGGATTTTGAAAACGCCGTTAAAATTGCCGGTTCACGTTTTGTGGTGATGAAAGGTCAGATTGCCCGCCTGCACCGCGCTTTAGCCCAGTTTATGCTGGATTTACACACAGAGCAGCATGGCTACACAGAATTGTACGTGCCTTATCTGGTAAACAAAGACTCTTTGTTTGGCACAGGCCAGCTGCCAAAATTTGGCGCAGATTTATTCCACACTCAACCTGCGACTGAAGAAGGCGTGGGGATGAGCTTGATCCCAACGGCTGAAGTGCCGGTGACCAATCTGGCGCGTGACCGTATTTTTGATTTAGCTGAATTGCCACAAAAATACACAGCCCATACCCCATGTTTTCGTAGTGAAGCCGGCTCTTATGGCCGTGACACCCGTGGCCTGATTCGCCAGCACCAGTTTGATAAAGTGGAGCTGGTGCAGCTGACACACCCTGAGCATTCAATGGCAGCTTTAGAAGAGCTGACAGGCCATGCCGAAAAAGTATTACAGTTATTGGGTTTACCATATAGGGTCATGCTGCTGTGCACCGGTGATATGGGTTTTGGCTCCAGCAAAACTTATGATTTAGAAGTTTGGCTGCCGGCACAAAATACCTTCCGTGAGATTTCGTCTTGTTCCAATATGGGCGATTTTCAGGCGCGCCGGATGCAAGCCCGGTTCCGTCCGGAAGAAGGCAAAAAACCAGAATTGCTGCATACGTTAAATGGTTCAGGTCTGGCGGTGGGCCGTACCTTAGTGGCTATTTTGGAAAACTATCAGCAAGCAGACGGTTCTATCCGTATTCCGGCGGTATTGCAGCCTTATATGGGCGGTAAAACCGAGATCCGCGCTTAAAAAACCTGGTGGTGTTTGGCTTAATCCAAGCACCACCACTTATGCGTATTATCTGCAAGGCATCATATAAACACTGTTGAATTCTGCGGTAACAGGGTAAACAAATGACCACAACCACCCAAAATGTCCGGCCACAAACTGCGGTAAAAAAAGTCAGCATCAAAAAACGCACCAGCACGCTGAAAGTTGCGCTCAGAGCTATATATTGGATCATCGTTGTTGCGGTGATTGCAGTGGTTGGTTTTATTGCGTTTGAGGCTTTTTGGACTTATTACAGCAATAGCCGCTAAGCAGCTGCTGTTTTTGAGCCCGATGATTTTTTGCACATCGGCGGCAGCACAATGAAGGCTGCCGTTTTTGTTGGTGTTGTTATAAACAACGCGCAGGTTTAGGCAAACCGGCAATACGGGTGGCTTGTTTGGCAGGGCCCTCAGGGAATAATAAAAACAAATATTTACTGTTGCCTTTGTCTGGCCCCAGTTTTTCCGCCATGGCTTTCACCAATAACCGGATGGCGGGGGATGTCTGATATTCCTGGTAAAAATCCCGCACAAACCAGATCACTTCCCAGTGTGCCGGCGTCAGGTCGATGTTCTCCGCTTTGGCAAATTCAGCGGCCAAAGCTTCACTCCAGAGCGACAAGTCGGCCAGATAACCGTGTTTATCGAGTGGCACCGTTTGATCTTCAATTTGGAGTGTTAACACAAAATCACCTGATGAGCGGTTAAAGTCAGTTGTACCCATTGCTCGTCGTTTAATGACTGAAAACCGGCACTGAGTGGCACACCACGTTGCTGTAAGTCTTGCTCCAGCACAAAAAGTTGAGTCGTGGGCCAGTTGCGTTGTTGCTTTAGCAGATAGACCGCATCCTGGCGCAATAACACTGCATCATGTGCGCCGGCCAGGCTAAACATCACGTTGGGTTCAGGGGTGGTTATTTGATACAACAACATCTCAGCACCTCAGAATATGGTCTTGTTGCAACAGCAAGGCCGAAATGTCCGCTGTGCTCAATTCAGTGACGTCAATTCGCAGCTCATCTGCGGTCAGTTGATACAACAACATGGCGTCTGCCGCTACGATCACTTGCTCAATATCATATAAAGCAAATAACTTCTGGGCGGCAGTGAAATCTTTTACACCAAAATTTGGTGCTGCTGTCAGCGGTAATAATTGGGTGATGGCAGCGCCAAGGTAAATCAGCGTGACCTGATGCTCAACCGCAGCAAGTGCCATCGCTAAATCTTGTGCTTCGCGGCTACTGCTTTGAGAAAATGCACTTTGGGTAAAAACAACGGCAATTTTTTTCATCAGAATTGCACCACACGGTCAACTTCATCCAAACGCATCGCAAATTCAGCCAAACCGGCGGCAGTAAAACCGGCACGGGCAGGGCGGCTGTTGGTAGCAATGCCACGTTTTTCAGCTGCGGTGACACAATACAGCAACGGTATTTGCTGCTGTTGGCAAAAGCTTAACAGCAGTGCTGCATTATCAGGCTCATCTGCAGGTAAGTCTGCATCATTGGAAACCGCCAGCACTGCATCCTGATAAAAGAAAATATGGTCAATCTGATGCTTCAGAGCACAGGCAGCCTGCGCAAAGCGCAACACCGATGCCAGTGTCTGGCAGCCGTAAACTGGTGATTGCACATAAAGGGCAAAACTGGCCATCTGCACACCTGCAATAAAAAAATACCCCGACAAGCGGGGCATTTTAATGAAAATCAGTCACTGTGCAACCACAGTCCGCGAATTACTCGTCACTGTTTAAAAAGCCAAGCAGCTGCAACAGTGCGGTGAATAAGTTAAAGATGTTCAGATACAGGCTAACAGTGGCACGGATATAGTTGGTTTCACCGCCCTGTACAATACGGCTGGTATCAAACAGGATAAAACCAGACATCAGTAGCACAATCACAGCGCTGATGGCTAACTGCAAGGCCGGAACCTGAAAAAAAATATTGGCAAGACCTGCTACGACGGCCATGATCAAACCAACAAATAAAAAGTTACCGATAAAAGAGAAATCTTTTTTGCTGGTCAGGGTGTAAGCCGACAGACTGAAGAAAATAAGCGCCGTTGCGGCAAAAGCCTGCATAATAATTTCCGGGCCATTTGGCATACCGGCATAACGGTTCAGCATAGGGCCAATAGAAGCGCCCATCACTCCGGTGAAAGCAAATACCCAGAATAAACCCGCTGCACTGTCAGCCGTTTTAATCACCACAAACACCAGCACTAACGCCAGAATACTTAAACCTAAACCCAGCATAGGACCAAAATCCAGCGCCATGGCAACAGCGGCAGTCACGGCACTAAAAGTTAAGGTCATGGCTAGCAACATATAGGTGTTACGAAGGACTTTGTTGATACTCAGGCTGTCAGCGCCTGTCATCAGCTGTTGGTTTTGATAAGACATAATCACTCCTGTGGTTGTAAATACTGGATGACTATACAAGCTTCACATCGACAAGTCAGTAACTTTGACCTGGCGCTCTGGTTAAAATTCCCGGTGTTGTCTAAATCCTGCACATTGATAGCACAGCTTTTGTGCAAACAGATCTTTAATATGCAATTCAATGTGTTAAACAGCAAAAAAATGCTTTCTTTTCGCTGCACAACTTATTAAGATACGCGCCATTGGAGAGATGGCAGAGTGGTTTAATGCACCGGTCTTGAAAACCGGCGAGGGTTAGTAGCCCTTCAAGAGTTCGAATCTCTTTCTCTCCGCCATATAAATAAACAAAAAGCCCGCGATGCGGGCTTTTTGTTTTTCTGCCATTAAGCTTCAAGACTAACTGTCTGGCACAGTGCTGTTTTTTTACTGCTCAGAAAAAAGCCGGTATTCCGCAATACCGGCTTTGTTCGTTTTGCATGATTAAACTATTTCAGCTTAAAACTTTGCAGTGATACCAAGGGTAATAGCACGGCCCGGTAATGGCGCATCCGCTTTAATAAAGGAGCTGTGCACATAACCTAGTTTATTGCTAAGGTTTGTGCCCTTTAAAAAGGCCGTGACATCAACAGACTGCACATCAAAATAATAATTCAGGCTGGCATCAAAGCTGGTGTAACCGGCGGTTTCGGTTTCATAAGCCGACACTTTATCCTGACGCGCATAATAAGTTGCGCCCAGCACTGTGCTCCATTGCTGTGCCTGATACTGATACTCCACACCAGCTTTGAGCGGTGGAATACGCGGCAAGTCTGAACCTGATTTCAGCTTGGCTCGCACTGTATCGGCAAACACTGATAACTGCTGAGCCGGATCAAGCTGATAACTCAGTTCAAACTCGGCGCCATAGAGCTTTGCATCGCGCTGCTGGTACTGATAGACGTCAAAGTCGCCGTGATCATGCGCATCATGGCCTTCATCATGATGTTCAGCCAAATCAGCCATGCTCAGGCCGGTGTTGGCCAGATACAGATAATCGTCGATCTGGTTGTAAAAGAAGTTATAACTAAAAGTCAGATCACCTTCGGTTTTGCGAAAGCCAAGGTCGATGTTATTGGCGGTTTCCCGCTGCATCTTGCCGTTGTAAAAACCAATTTCACCGTCGTCATCCAGCTGGTAGGCCAAGCCCAGTTCATAACTGGCGGTGGCGATATGAGCGCCGTTGGCGTAAATTTCTGCCGCACTTGGCGCGCGCTCGGAACGGCTGACACTTAAAGCCCACTGATATCCTGGCTGGAAGTTCCAGACCAGACCTGCTGACAGACTGGCTGCATTAAAACGGGCAAAACTGGCTTGTGCATCCTGTTCTTCGCCATGCTGCGCTTCATCTTCCTCATGCAGATGCTCCAGTTCCAGCGCACCTGCGTCGTGTTTGGTGCGCTCTAAACGAGCGCCCAACTGCGCTGACAATTCACCAAAACGACGCTCTTCCAGCACAAAAAGGGCATAACTGTTGGTTTTGGCATCAGGCGTAAAAGCTTCTTCACCAAAAGCACGGTAATCGTTGTGCTGATAATGCAGACCAACCAGACCGTGCCAGCCCATCACATCACTGTGTTCTAGGCTCAGACGGTTTTCAAAGGACTTGTTTTTAAAGGTAGTGCCGGCGACACCCGCATCCATTTCAATATGCTGATAGTCAGTGTAAGCGCCACTGAGGCTTAAGGTTTCAATACCAGAGAGCGGCGAGTACAACTCACCGGCATAACTGATTCTGTCCTGATCCAGGTCGGCATACACGCCTTCGGCTGCATGATCTTCGTGATCAGCATGCGCTTCTTCAGTTTCACCGCCATGTGATGAATGTCCCGGGATCCCGTATTGGCTGTTGATAGTGCCAACAGATACACCAAATAAACCACGGCTGCCCACCCAGCTGCCGCCTACATTCAGCGCCTGATTGTCCAGCGCACTGTTGTTCAGGCTATTTTTTACTTCGCCTTCGTCATTGACAAACTCAGGCACTTTGTAATCATTACTTTTACGGTCAAAACCATCAAAATGCCAGGCAAACTGCTGTAAAGCGCCGTCATGGGCCAGCGCATAACTTTGTTCATCAGCTACATTATTGCGACGTACATCAACCACAGTTTGTGGACTTCTGAGCTGGCGTGGCACTCTGTTATCGACGATATTCACCACACCACCAATAGCGCCGCTGCCATAAAGTAGCGTGGCTGGGCCTCTTAATACTTCAATTTGTTCAGTGGTAATTGCATCTGCACTGATAGCGTGATCGGGGCCAACACGGGATACATCGCCGGTGTCCATGCCGTTGCTCAGCAGCTTCACACGCGGGCCGTCCAGACCACGGATCACCGGGCTTGCCGCCACAGGGCCATAATAATTGCTATGTACACCAGGCAGGGTTTTTAAGGTTTCACCTATGGTCGCTTCGGTATGGCGGCTTAAATCTTCGCCCGACATCACAGACACCGGATGTGCCATTTCCAAATCATAATGGTGTAAACCTGAGGCTGAAACCGTCATGCGCTCCAGACCACCACTATTGAGTGTCACTGCCAGCGGCTGCTGATTTGAAGCGATAAATTCATCACCATATCCTTTGGCTGCGATATGCAGCTGCGCATTGGCCGGGCTTTGGATCTGAAATTCACCTTTGTCATTGGTATAAACATATTGTTGCCGGCCGTGCACATGCACTTTGGCATTGGCAACAGGCTGGCCTTGCTGATTGACCACAACACCGCTCAGTGTGGAGGTTTGGGCCTGAGTCTGGCTGGAAAGGGTGATAGCTAAAGCCAGGGCTGCAGGTTTAAAATAACGGCCTGCCGGAAAATGATGCAAAACAGCTTTCATAGAATATCCCGTCTGTATTTTCTGATTCATTTATCAATATGCATTGTGATGTTATAACATTTTACGGCAGGCGACAGATAAAAAACAAGCATTTGTCATGCTGAGTCACAGAGTTCGCGACCAAAAAACCATTTTTATCGTTCGGTAGCCGGGCTTAACATAAAGCGCTGTCGTTTTGGCTGTCTGCTGCATTAGAATGTTATTTTTGATGTCGGTTGGGATAGGGCTGTGATGTCGTTTTGGCCAGAGTTTTTATTAGTTGCGTCCGTGCATTTTGTTGCTGTAGCAAGTCCGGGACCGGATTTTGCCATTGTCTTACGCTACGCCGTGCGTTATGGCGTGAAGGTTGCTGTGTCAGCCAGTATTGGTATTGGTCTGGGCATTCTGTTGCACGTTGCCTATTCCTTGCTTGGTATTGGTTTGCTGCTGCAAACCACGCCCTGGTTGTTTCAGCTGTTTTCTTCTTGTGCCGCTGCTTACCTTGCTTATATTGGCATACAGGCATTGCGAAGCGGCCCGGGCGCTGCGACCAGCCAGGAACAAGCAGACAAAACACCAGTGATAGGTTTATGGCAGTCATTTCGCACCGGCTTGCTGACCAACGGTCTGAATCCTAAAGCAACCTTGTTTTTTCTGGCGTTATTTGCCGTAATTATTTCGCCGGAAACCCCAACAAGTTTCAAAATAATTTACGGTGTTTATATGGCTGTTGCCACCGCACTGTGGTTTTGTTTGCTATCTTTTGTTTTAACCCGACAAAAAATAAGAAGTTTTTTGCTAAACCAGGGCTATTGGTTTGATAGGTTAATGGGTGTGGTTTTGTTGGCATTAGCCATGCATCTGCTGTATAGCGCATTAAAGACAATCTAGACTTTAATGCGCCTTTTGCCGACAAAATAGCAAAGGGGTAACTTATGCGAATGCAGAGCAAGGTGATCCGGCTGGATCTGAATTACAGCTCGGAGCAATCACATCAGTATCTGAAAGAAACCTGTTATCTGGCGCCTTTTCCGGATGAGGACGCCAGTCATTTTGCCAAACGTATCCTCACTTATCTTAGCCTGTATGAGCTGCACCCTGTGCTGGCGAAACAGCCACCGTCCAGCCGGCAACCGGATTTGTACCTGCAGGACCAGCAACAACATTTTTTACTTTGGTGTCAGGTTGATTTGCCCAGCGAAAAACAGCTACAACGCGCCAGCCATCAGGCAGAACAAGTGTTGCTGGTGACGGATAGCGTCGACCATAACAAAGCCAAAACATTGATCCGCGGTATGCCGAATGTGCTGTTATTTTGTCTGGAAGCGGCGCAACTGGAGGACTTTTGCAAGATGCTGCGTGGTCATATGCAATTGTCGGTTTGGCGTGAGCAGGAACAACTCATTATCACGGACGGTCAGCAACAACTCGAAATGCAGGTTGCCCCCGTCCTCAATCCTCTACTGCACTAACAATACCCCCAACAACTATAAGATGACTTAAGCGGGCTTTGATTTACCAGGCTCTCTGGATGACATATAATGCGCGCCGGTTTTTTATTGCGCCGGATTTGCGATCCGGACCTGGCAAAAAAGGTGAAAGATGTACGTAGTAGCTGCTTTATATAAATTTGTAACCCTGCCTGATTATGTTGCACTTCGCGACAAACTCTATCAGCACCTGGTGCTGAATAAAGTCAAAGGCACCTTATTGTTAGCCGAAGAAGGCATTAACGGTACCATTTGTGGCACTCGTGCAGGCATTGATGCGGTTTACAGTTTTCTGCAAGCCGATGGCCGTTTTGACGGCATGTCTTATAAAGAATCTTTTGCCGATGAACCGGCGTTTTACCGCACCAAGGTCAAACTGAAAAAAGAAATTGTCACTATGGGCGTGGAAGGTATTAATCCGGCGCATATTGTGGGCACTTATGTAAAAGGGGAAGCCTGGAATCAGCTGATCAGCGACCCGGACACTATCGTCATTGACACCCGTAACGACTATGAAGTGGCCATTGGCACCTTTAAAAATGCCATTAACCCCAACACCACCAGTTTTCGTGAGTTCCCGCAGTGGGCGGCAGAAAACCTGGACAAAACCAAACATAAAAAAGTGGCCATGTTCTGCACTGGCGGCATCCGTTGTGAAAAATCAACGGCTTTTTTAAAAGAGCAGGGGTTTGACGAGGTTTATCACCTCGATGGCGGCATTCTGAAATATCTGGAAGAAGTACCTGAGCCGGAAAGTTTATGGCAGGGTGAGTGTTTTGTGTTTGACCAAAGGGTCGCCGTCAAACATGGTTTAGTGCAGGGCAGTTATGATCAGTGTTATGCCTGTCGTATGCCGCTGTCACAACAAGAGCTGTTATCACCACTCTATGTCAAAGGCTTAAGCTGCCCACACTGTCATGACAAAATCACGGACGAGCAGCGTGCTTCTTTTACTGAACGGCAAAAGCAGATCGAACTTGCCAAACAACGCGGTGAACAGCATATCCGCGACGGCAAGGTTGATTTTTAACGCTGCACTGAGCCATAACTTGGCCAATACTAAGCCCATATCATCAGAAACGCGGTTAGTGCAAAGCTAACCGCCATAGGGAGCTTCGGATGGCCGAAAAAACCGTGTTACTGGTGGATGACTCCGCCGCCTTGCGTTTAATTGCCGGCCAGGTGCTGACCGAAGCCGGTTATCAGGTTCTGGAAGCCGATGACGGCAATACTGCACTTGAGCTGCTGGACGGACGTAAAATTGATTTGATCATCACAGATGTGTATATGCCACAGCTCGATGGTCTGGCCTTGATCAGGCAAGTCAAAACACTGAATAGCTACCGTTTTACCCCCATCATGTTATTAACACGCGAAGCTGCAGAAGGGCCAAAACTGCAGGCCCAACTGCTGGGCGCCAAAGCCTGGATAGTCAAACCTTTTTCTGCGCCTCAGCTGCTGCAGGCTGTGGGTAAAATTTTGTGTTGAATCTGCGGTTATGTTGATCCCTAAGTATCGCTGGCAAATGTGTCGAGCTGAGTTAGCCGGTTATATCAGGCCGGAAAGATCCAAACTGGCAGGAGCGTCCTGATGGCCAAGCCAGGTTTGCCGCCGGGCAGTGTGGAAATATTTTTGCAGCCAGGCGAGATGTATTTTGCCAAAGGCAATGTCAGGATCAGTACTTTACTCGGCTCCTGTGTGTCGGTCAGCTGCTGGCACGCCAAATATAAAGTAGGGGGCTTAAGTCATTTTTTGCTGCCTGATGCTGCTATTGCCGCCGACAACAGCCAGGATGGCCGTTATGCCAATACCGGCTTTGAGCTGATGCTGCAGGAGATCCGCAAGCAAGGGCTGCAGAGTAAAGATTTTGAATTTAAGCTGTTTGGTGGTGGCGCTATGCCAAAACCAGCAGCAAGCACACATCATCAAATCGGCGGCAAGAATGTCGCAGCTGCCAAACAGTTGTTAGCACAGTACCAGCTTGATCTCAAAGCTGAACATACCGGTGGTGTGGGTTATCGCAAGCTGATGTTTGATGTCTGGAGCGGGCAAGTCTGGTTAAAGTATGTGGCGCTGGATTTACCTTAAAGCGCCACTTACTGACGACATAAACCTCAGCGCCGGGACAGAGCGCGACTATCCTGACAGTGAAACCAGTTCCAGCCGACACCGATGCATGAGACAGACATCAGGCTAATTCACCGGCCGCTTTACAACCCTGAGTCACCCAGAAAATAAAATCGCTGTCGGACATGGGTTTGGCCAGATAATAACCCTGCGCCATCATACAGTTTGCCTGCTGCAGATAACGCCAGTCCGCGGCTGTTTCCACACCTTCGGCCACCAGATTAATGCCAAGTTTGTCACACATCAGCAAGGTGCTTTCAAAAATCACCTGTAAGTGGGCTTTGTTATGAATACCATCAATTAAACTGCGGTCGATTTTTAACTCGGTAAAAGGAATTTGCGACAGTTGTTTGACCGATGAATAACCTGTGCCGTAATCATCAATCGACAAACCAAAACCCAGCAAACGCAGCCGAGTTAAAAAAGCCAGCGCCTGGCCCATGTTGCGGATCACCGCGGTTTCTGTCACTTCAAAAATCAGATTGGACGGGGTAATACCAGAGTCGGCAAGCAATTGGGTGACCTGTTGCAAAAACTGTTTGTTATCAAAAGACGTCGCCGACAGATTCACCGAAATTTTGCTGGAAAACCCCTGTTGCTGCCACAGTTGCAGTTGCGCTATCGCCATCACCAGCACTTCGTAACTTAACGTATCAATCAGGTTATAGCGCTCACAACTCTGAATAAAATCATTTGGATATACCAGGCCACGCTCCGGATGACGTAACCTGACCAGGGCTTCAACCCCCGCCAGCTCTCTGGTTCTCATATTAAGTTTCGGCTGATAATGCAGCTCAAACTGATGCTCAAATAAAGCACGTTGCAGCTGTTCAAACTCCAGCGGCGCGTGTTTTTGCTGCGCCACATTTTTTTTGCAGGGTAATACCGAATTTGCTAATAAACGCTGTAGATCCGCCAGCAGCACAGGCTTGGCCATACTGCCAATCACATTTAAACCATCGGCTTTAGCCATCAGTTCCACTGAAGCAATCAGATTTGCTTCTCTGCTGCTGACAATAGCAATGGCTGAATCCAGATCCATCGAAGCCAGCTGATGTAATAATTCAATACCGTCCATATCCGGCATTTCCAGATCACAAATAATCAGATCAAACTGTTTATGGCGGTTTTGCAGCATCTGAAGTGCAATATGGCCGTTGGCCGCTTCGCTGATCTCCAGCACACCGGCAGCACTGCACAGTTGGCGCATATATTCACGCTGACTCGGACTATCCTCAACCACCAATACTGAAAATGTGTTCATCCTTTTCCTCAGCTACTACTGTATTTCATGATGATGGCGGGCACCTGGGACAACGGAACGACCTGATCAGCAGCGCCACGTTTAATCGCTTCTTTGGGCATGCCAAACACCACACAACTGGCTTCATCCTGGGCATAGGTGCGTGCCCCGGCTTGTTGCATTTCCAATAAACCGCGGGCACCGTCATCGCCCATGCCGGTCATAATAATGCCGATGGCGTTGGCACCGGCAACTTTGGCAACGGAGCGAAACAACACATCCACCGAAGGACAGTGCCGGTTGACCGCAGGGCCGGGTTTGACCACCGCCTGATAATAAGCGCCATTTCTGGTGATACTTAAATGTTGGCCGCCTGGCGCTATCAGCGCAAGCCCAGGCCTGATGCGATCGCCATGCTGGGCTTCGCGCACTTCGATATCACAGATACTGTTCAGACGCTGCGCAAAAGCTGCGGTAAATTTCTCCGGCATATGCTGCACTATGACGATACCTTCACTGACTTTGTTCAGCTGTGACAACACAAATTCAAGCGCCAGAGTACCACCTGTTGAAGTCCCAATCGCAATCACTCGTTCTGTGGTTTTGGCCATCGCCACCAAAGGCGGCGCATCCGGTGTTATGGCAATTTGCTGTTTTGCGGTGGGCAGCGCATGCAGGTTTTTTAAATTGGCTTTGGCGGCTTCACGGATCGCATCTGCAAACTGCTGTTTGCTGGCATGCAGAAAATCTTTTACCCCAAGCTGTGGTTTGGTAAAAATGCCGGCGGCTCCCGCCTGCAGCGCCTGCAGTGTTGTCGCCGCGCCTTTTTCAGTTAACGAAGAGCAAATCAGCACAGGGGTTGGCCTGGTACTCATAATTTGTTTTAAAAAGGTGATGCCGTCCATCCGCGGCATTTCAACATCCAGCGTAATCACATCCGGCCATTCTTTATTCATTTTTGCCATGGCAAAAATCGGATCCGGTGCTGCTGCTATCACTTCAATATCGGCGATGCCGTCCAGCAGCTGGGTTAACACCTGCCTTACAAGCGCAGAGTCATCAACAATTAACACTTTGATCCGGCGTTTAGTCATAAGGTGCTGGCCTCAATGCTGGCACTTAACAGCGACTTTGGCTGATAACGATAACAACTGGCCTGTAATTGCTCTAAGCCTTCATCATAACCATGAATACTTTCAGAGTGGCCAACCAGCAGCAACCCGCCTGGTTTTAACTGGCGCAGAATATTTTTGACAATGATTTTTTTATCTTCTAATTCAAAATAAATCAGCACGTTACGTAAAAATATCACATCAAACTTTGGCAGGTTCGGCGGTAATTTAAATAAGTTCGCCTGCTCAAAGCTCACACGTTGGCGCAGCTCATGTCCAATTCTGAACCAGCCATGATCTTTACCGACGCCTTTTTGGCAATATTGCTGCAAATAAGCAGGGGGAATTTTGGCGGTATCAGCAATAGGGTACACGGCGCGTCTGGCTGTGCTTAACACTTCAGTATTAATGTCTGTCCCTAAAATCTGCCAATTGTTTTGCAAACCCAGTGTATCGGCCAGTAGCATGGCAATGCTGTAAGCCTCTTCACCTGAGGACGAAGCCGCACTCCAAAGCTGAAAATTTTGTTTTGAGCGCTGTTGCCTGACAAAGTTTTGCAAAAAGCTAAAGTGTTTCTCTTCGCGGAAAAAGTATGTTTCGTTGGTGGTGAGCAGATTCAGCGCCAGTTGTTTTTCGGCCGACTGCTCTGGATCTTTCAGTAGTTTCAGGTACTGACTGTAATTTGCCAGTTTTAACTTATAGAGACGTTTTTGCAAACGCCCGGTGATCATGCCCTTTTTGATCGGGCTTAAATGAATACCGGTATGCTGATATAACCAGTCACGTAAGCCATTGAACTCAGCTTCGCTGAGTTCAGGGCCTTGTTGTGATTTGCGTAGCTCAGAATTTTTCGTATTCAAAATCATCAGCGGCCTCGTTATGGCGCTTGGCGGAACGAGCTGATACAGGCGCTGCTTTCGCCGGTCTTTGCGGCGCTCTGTTATGCACCTGATGCTGGCTACGGGCCTGGTTATGTTGTTGTAACGTAAAGAACTCCATCATCTGCTGCAACTGCATGGCCTGAGTGGTTAACTCTTCTGAGGTTGAGGACAATTCTTCACTGGCCGCTGCATTTTGCTGGGTCGCCTGACTGATTTGGCTGATAGCACTGTTAATTTCATGCGCGCCGGAGGATTGTTCTGAACTTGCCGCTGCAATTTCCTGCACCAGCTCTGAAGTGCGCTGAATCGAAGGTACTATTTGCTCCAGCAAGGTACCGGCTTGTTCGGCCATACTGACTGAGCTCCCGGCCATTTCGCCGATTTCTTTGGCTGCGGTCTGACTGCGGCCGGCCAGTTTGCGCACTTCAGCTGCAACCACGGCAAAACCACGGCCATGTTCACCGGCGCGGCCGGCTTCAATAGCGGCGTTCAGCGCCAGCAGGTTGGTCTGATAAGCAATATCGTCAATAATGCTGATTTTTTGTGCAATTTGACGCATCGCCAGCACAGTTTCGCGAACCGCCTTGCCACCATCAATCGCATCCTGTGCGCTTTTGCTGGCAATACCTTCGGTGATTTTTGAGTTTTCAGTATTCTGCGCAATAGAGGCCGACATCTCTTCCATCGAGGCGCTGGTTTCTTCCACGCTGGCAGCCTGCTCAGATGAAGACTGACTCAGCGACTGGGCTGTGGCATTCATTTGTTCGGAAGCCGACGACAGGGTATCAGCGGCAGAGCGCACTTCCTGAATAATGTTGCTTAAGTTTTTCACCATAGAGGCAATAGCCGCCAGCATGCTGCTGTTGTCACCTGGTTTAAGCTCCACTTCAACAGACAAATCACCTGCAGCCACTTTACTGATTATATCTTCAGCATAATTGGGCTCACCGCCAAGCTGTGTCACCAGACTGCGGGTGATCAGAATTCCCAGAGTCACACTCAAAATAAGACTGATAACAATACAAGCCAGGTTGATCACAAAAGAACGCTCATAGGCATCTGTCGATTTTTTATAGGCCTCAGCTGCGACTTTCAGCTGCACTTCCACCAGTTTGGCAAAACGGTCTGACACAGGTTCGATACTCGGATACAGTTTATTCAGAACAAACAGATCCAGGGCGGCGCTATCTTGCTTGTGCAAAATGTCTTTAAGCTCCACAGTGGAACTGTCTGCCACTTTCAGTAACTCTTTGATCTCGTTGACGACAGCTGTTTCTTCGGCAACCATATCTGTCGCCAGATAAGCAGCCCAGGTGTCATGAATGATCTTGTCGGCCTTTTGGATATTGGCCAGGCCCTGTGCCCAGTCCATGCCTTTGTTGCGCACTTTATGTGCCGTATCAACAATGTTTACTGCATACATATCGGCTATCAGTTTTAAGTCTTTGAGCGGCACAACCCTGTCGTTATACACACTGGACATTGCAGTATTAGAGTCACGGGCGGTAAAAATACCAAGCACCCCAACAATCAGAATTAAGATAATCATCGAAGAGGCCAGGGTAGCCATCCGGGTTGCTACTTTCATTTTTTTAAACATGGAAACCTCTGTTGGTTATTTTTCGACAACGTTTTCAATTACTGCAGTCATTTCTTCGACCGACAACACCCGCTCACCACGCAGCAGGATCACAAACTGGTCTCCGGTATTGACAACTCCAAGGATAAACTGGGCACGGATACGGGCACCAAAAGTAGGGGCCGGCTCTATCGTTTCCATATTGATTTCCATCACTTCACTGACACTGTCGACCACAGCACCAATAGTGACGGTTTGTTCTTCAAACGGAATTTCCAGAATGACAATACAGGTGCGTTTGTGAATTTCGGTTGGCGCTTTATTAAAACGCACCGATAAATCAATCACAGGCACCACTTCACCACGCAGATTCAGCACACCTTTGACAAATTCAGGCATCAGTGGGATAGGGGTTACATTGTCATATTCAATAATTTCTTTAACCGCGCTGATACTGATGCCAAAACATTCATCCCTCAATACAAAGGTCAGAAAGTGCTGGTGGTTCAGCGGATCTTTGGTGAAACTTTCATCCATTGGCGCTCTCCGGGCTAAGACATGGGATCACAGGCGGTATTCTCGGCAGTGCTGGCAAACTGCACCAGCTGCGGAATATCCAGGATAAAACCAACATTACCTGAACCGAGGATGGTGTATCCGCCGATCCCTTTCAGTGATTTAAACATGCTGCTCAATGGCTTGATCACAGCCTGCAATTCACCTTGTAGTTGATCCACCACCAGGCCGGCTTTGTGGTTGCCATATTGCACCACGACGATGTTTTCTTTGGCTTTGGCATCGGATTTCAGGTTAAACAGCTGTTTGAGTTTAATAAAAGGCAAAACTTCACCACGCAAGTCCAGATAGTTGCGCTCGTTTTCATGCTGGTCTTCATACTCAATACATTCCTGCACCATATTGAGCGGCAATACCAGATGAGTGTCGCCAATCCGCACCAGAAAACCGTCGATAATGGCAAGCGTCAAAGGCAGCCGGATTTTAAAAGTGGTGCCTTTGTCCGGCACAGAATCAATCTGGATCTGGCCACGTAGCTCTTCGATATTACGTTTCACCACATCCATGCCCACACCGCGGCCGGACAGGTTGGTGACCGCAGATGCGGTGGAAAAACCAGGTGCAAATATCAGCTTAAATATCTCTTCTTTGCTCAGCTCTCTGTCGGCGGCAATAATGCCTTTTTCAATCGCTTTTTGTCGGATCCGTTCGACATTCAGGCCAGCGCCATCGTCGCTGATTTCAATGACCACAGAGCCTGACTCATGGCAGGCGGACAGCTTTAACCGGCCTTGCGCCGGTTTCCCTTTGTAAAGGCGCATTTCAGTGTTTTCGATGCCGTGATCCACTGCGTTGCGCACTATATGCATTAAGGGATCCGACAGTTTTTCCACCATGGTTTTATCCAGCTCAGTGTCTGCGCCTTCAACCACCAGTTCAATGTCTTTCCCAAGCTCCTTGGATACATCCCGCACTATACGACGTAACCTGCTAAAAGATTCGCCCACCTGCACCATACGAAGGCCCAGGGCGCCATCACGGATTTGTTCTAGCAGGCCGGTTAACACTCCAAAGGCTTCCTGCAGTGGCTCATGCTCAATTTGCTGCAGCAGACTGTCGATGCTGGCACCTGCGGTGACCAGCTCGCCAACCAGATTGATCAGCTCATCCAGTTTGCGTGCTTCGACTTTTAGAAACTGAAAATCAGGCGGTCTTTTATGCTCAGTGGCTTTTTGTTTATCAAGCGCCATGGCCACAGCGTCGGCCGACACAGCGCCCTGGCCAACCAACACTTCCCCCAGCGCCTGTACTTTCTGGCTTTGCTGTTGCAGTTGTTGTTGCGCTTGCAAGGCGCTTTGCAGCTCGCGCTCGGTGACAGCGCCAACACTGACCAGTAAAGTGCCGAGTTTTTCATCCGAAGGCGGGATGTTTTGCAGCGATTGTTCAATTTGTTGCGGTGCAGTAATGACGACCTTGCTGCTGTCCTGCACAAACTCAAACACATCCTCAATCTGCTGTTTATTGGCCTCTGAGGCAAAATCAAGTTTCAGGTGTAAGTAGCAGGATTCCGGGTCGAAGTGTTCGGGGAAATTCCAGAGCGCGCTGACATGTTCGATACTGCCTAAAGTTTGCAGAAAATTCAGTTGTGACAGTGGGTCCATGCCATCGCGAAATACGTCTTCGCCATACTGAATATCAAGTTGCCAATAAGCAGGGCTGTTATGAATAATGGCTTTGGCCGGCTCAGCCACTTCGACCTGAGGCTGGATATACTGATGCAGTTGTTCAATCAGGGCAGCACCTTGCTGCAAATCGATACTGACAGTTTCATCTTCGAGCTGTCGGATCATCGCCGCCATATGGTCCTGACAATCCAGCATCAGGTTAATCAGCTCTGCGTCCATCTCCAGCTCGTTGCTGCGCACTTTATCCAGCACACTTTCAACGTTATGGGTAAAAACCACCACAGGGTCAAAACCAAACATGCCGGCCGAGCCTTTGATGGTATGAGCAGCACGGAAAATGGCATCAATATGCTCGGCAACTTCGGCATCACCACTTTCTATTTCCAGCAAACAGCTTTCCATTACTGCCAATAGACTGTTGGCTTCTTCAATGAACAATAATCTTGCCTGCGTCAGATCCATCAGAGCCTTCCTTTATTGTTCAAAATGTTGTGGCCATTGCAGGCCATACAGGGCGCTGACCCGGGAAAACACCGCGTTATCGCTGCCGGAGACAATACACTGAGCGGGGGCGGCAATTTTTGACAACAACCACAGCAATAACTGCACACCGGCCGAATCCAGCTCTTCGAGGTTGGCCACATCCAATATCAGTTTCAGACTGTCACTTTGCCAAAAAGGTGTCAGCGCCTGGTGTACCTCACGCACATTAAAAATGGTGAGTTCAGTTGGCAGCTCAGCCACCAGAAAGTCGGCTTTATGGCTCAGTTGTACCGGCATCTGTAGGTCCTTCTGTGTTGAATCATCAGGCCAGGATCAATTTTTGGACAGCAAGTAACATTTGTTCCGGTTTAAACGGTTTGACCACCCAGGCTTTGGCACCGGCGGCTTTGCCTTCTTCTTTTTTCTGCTCAGAACCTTCAGTGGTCAGCATGATCACAGGGGTAAAACGGTAAGCGGGTATTTGTTTAATTTCCTTGAGCATAGTGATGCCGTCCATATTGGGCATATTGACGTCGGAAATAATCAGGTTAATTTTCTGGCCGGTAAGCTTGCTGAGCGCATCTTTGCCATCACAGGCTTCAATCACGTCATAACCATTGGCTCTTAAGGTCATGCCAACCACCTGACGAATACTGATGGAATCATCCACTATTAAAATGGTTTTCATACAAATCCCCGATTAAAAGAAAGTAATTTCGTCGTCCTGCTGTTTATTTTTGTTATTTTGTCCACCGCGATGCACACTGGCTTGTTCCAGCGTGGTGTAGGTTTTTTCCAGCTCTGTTAACCATTGTTCGGTAGAAATCAGCTGTGGTTGATTATCATGCTGGATGTCACTGAGCATTTCTGTACACTTTTGTCGCAGCTTGTCCATATCCGACATAATGTGTCCCAGAATTTGGCTGACTCTGTCCTGGAACTGCAAATTAACAATGACATCAGACAGTTGCTGCTGAACATGGCGCGATTGCTGCTCAAGCCTGTCGTTATTGTCGGTAATGACACGCACCGCTTGTTCGTAGTCGGTGATCACCCCATGAATAGTTTGTTCAGTCTGACTGATAGCCTGTTGCTCTGTCTCTACCAGACTTTCTGAGTCCTGCACCACTTTGGTCAGCGCCTTAGTCACATCAGCCACCCGCTCACGAATACGCCGGCCCGCTTCACCGGAGCGGTTAGACAATGCCCGCACTTCAGTGGCCACCACCGCAAAACCCCGGCCACTTTCACCGGCGCGCGCTGCTTCAATAGCCGCATTTAACGCCAGCAGGTTGGTTTGCGCAGCAATATCACCAACTTCAGCTGTCATGCTTTGCAAAGCTTCAGTGACTTTGGCCAGCTGCTGAATTTCTTCCAGCATTTTTTGTCTGTTGTGCTGGGCGTCATTGAGCTGACGGGTCATTTCCAGCAGTTTACTTTCCGATTGTTCAATCATCAGGATGAGATCCTGATTCTGCCGGCCAGACTGCGCCTGTTGTGGGTCGTTTAATAAATCAAAAAGTTGCTGAAATCTGACATTTAAATTCAGCACAGCCTCTTCGGTTTGTTCTTTCACCAGGGTGGACTGTTTGTTCCAGAGTGGCATCAGCTGATGCACCAGTGTTAATAAATGTTCAGAAAACTGCTGATAGTTGGTCTGAACCTGCAGTGGCTGGGCATGTTGGGGCTCGCTCTGTGGTGCACTCTCTGACCATTGCCAATACACCAGCGCAGCTGTTGCTAACAGCAACAGCACAAACAAAACTGACAGCCCGAGCGAAAGACCACTCAAGCCAACCACAACGAGTAACAACGCCTGCAGCACAAGCGTCAGATATTTAGCAAAAGATGATGTCATCACAGATCAGAAGTCCAAGGTTATTAAGTAAATCAATGCGGTACAGGCGTACCTGCTTTTATGGGTGCAGATTAATACTTGACGCAAATTGCGGGGGCGTCAAGCTCAGTTGCCAAACTTCGTTGAATTCTAAAAAACAATTTTTCTTTTATTTACCAGACATTTATCCAGAACACCGAACAAACGTATTGTTGCTTGCAATCTGAAACATCCCTGCTTTATTTTGCTTACATCAACTCTGGAGTGGCTTTGGGTCCAGACAGTAAAAACAGCATTGCCAGATTGGGCCGTTACACCACAAAACATCGTTTTAGCAGGACAAGCCGGACCCTAGCAGGCGAAAAACATTCAAATTAATCGATAGATTGCTGCGTTTTTTTACGGTTTTTATTTAGTGTTATCGCAAGTACATTGGTGATCCGGAGGACTTATGCAAGCAGAACCACAGAATAACGCAGTGATGGCAAAAACTTTGCGCTACAACAATCTGAGTGTCAGTCTGCACTGGCTGATGGCTCTGGTGGTGTTTGGCTTATTTGCACTGGGCTTTTGGATGGTTGATTTAACCTATTACAGCAGTTGGTACAAAACAGCACCTTACTGGCACAAAAGTGTTGGCATTCTGCTGGCCGCTCTGCTGCTGTTAAGGCTGTTCTGGCGCTTCAAAGCGGGTAAACCAGCGGCACTGCCTCACCAAAACAGACGGTTGCAACAAATGGCTGCCTTAGTGCATCTGCTGCTGTATCTGTTGCTTCTGGCTATTGTGTTGACCGGGTATCTTATTTCGACGGCAGACGGGCGGGGCATTGAAGTGTTCAGCTGGTTTGAAGTGCCGGGCATGGGTGAGTTGTTTGCAGAGCAGGCTGATATTGCCGGCGCCTTGCATAAATGGTTTGCCTATGTATTGATGGCACTGGTGGTGTTACATGCCGCTGGTGCACTCAAACATCATTTTGTTGACAAAGACACCACGCTAAAACGCATGTGGTGGCATAAAAATTAGCAACCTGTAAGGAGATTTTATGAAAAAGTTTGTGATCGCAGCCGCAATGAGCGCCATCTTTAGTCTGCCCGCAGTACAGGCCGCCGACTATGTGATTGACACACAGGGCGCACATGCATTTATCCAGTTTAAAGTCAGCCATTTAGGTTACAGCTGGCTGCATGGCCGCTTTAATACCTTTAGCGGTAAGTTCAGTTATGACGACAAAAATCTGGCTGCATCAAAAATTTCGCTGGAAATTGATACCAAAAGTGTTGATTCCAACCACGCAGAGCGTGACAAACATTTACGCAGCGCTGATTTTTTAAATGTGGACAAACATGGCAAAGCCAGTTTTGTCAGCACCAAAGTAGTGCCCAAAGAAGGGGAAAATTTTGATTTGGTCGGCAACTTCACGCTGAACGGCGTGACCAAAGAAATTACCATTGCCGCTGCCAAGACCGGTGAGGGCAAAGATCCATGGGGCGGTTACCGCGCTGGTTTTGAAGGTAAAACCAGCATCAACTTATCAGACTATGGTATTAAAAATATCTTAGGGCCAGCTTCAGAAACTGTGCAGCTCGATTTAGTTGTTGAAGGCATTCGTCAGTAAGTTTTGGCAAAGCGGCTGACATCAAAGCCACTGAAACTAAGGTTGATTAAAAAAAGGCAAATCATTGATTTGCCTTTTTTTATTGTGCATTTAACAGCTGCAAAAACACAGTTAGCCTGGGATCTCTATTTTGATATCGCCAACAGGCACACTGCAGCAGGGCAAAAACTCGCCTTTACGGACAAAAGCTAAAGGCTCCTGCAGGTAGCTGATTTGGCCTTCGATGAGTTTACAGCGGCAAGCACCACAAAAACCGGCACGACAATGGTAGTTCAGCTGGTATTTGTGCTGCTCAAGGGTTTCGAGCAGATTGGGGCAGCTGCCATCAAAAATCAGGCGACTGCCATCCGGCAACCCGATAATAGACATCGGGCTTACAGATCAAAGTCGCCAAAGTCAGCGCCATCGACTTCGTTGTCAATCTGACCCACCAGATAAGAGCTGATTTCTGATTCCTGTGGCGCCACCTGCACATTGTCTGACACCAGCCAGGCATTGATCCATGGAATAGGGTTTTGGGTGGTACTGAAAATTGGTTTCATGCCCAGCGTCTGCATCCGCACATTGGTAATGTACTCAACGTACTGACATAAAATGTCTTTGTTCAGACCAATCATAGAGCCGTCTTTAAACAAAAATTCAGCCCAGTCTTTTTCCTGCTCTGCGGCTTTGCGGAAAATGGCATAAGCCTCTTGCTCACATTCTTTGGCAATTTCACCCATCACAGGATCGTCTTCACCGGCCGCCATAATATTCAGCATATGCTGGGTGCCGGTTAAATGCAGTGCTTCATCGCGGGCAATGAGCTTAATGATTTTGGCATTGCCTTCCATCAGCTCGCGCTCAGCAAAAGCAAAACTACAGGCAAAGCTCACATAAAACCGAATGGCTTCCAGCACATTGACAGACATCAGACACAGATAAAGTTTTTTCTTTAAATCACGCAGGCTGATGCTGTGGCTGACACCATTGACTGTATGTGTGCCTTCACCACAGAGGTGGTACAGATTCACTGAGTTAATTAAATCGTCGTAATAGCGGGTGACGTCGTCGGCCCGTTCAATGATTTTTTCATTGAGCAGAATATCATCAAAAATTTTATGCGGTTCATTGGTGATATTACGTACGATGTGGGTATAGCTGCGGCTGTGAATAGTTTCACTAAAAGCCCAGGTTTCAATCCAGGTTTCCAGCTCAGGCAAAGAAACAATAGGCAACAAAGCCACGTTGGGCGAGCGGCCCTGTACGGAGTCCAGCAGTGTCTGATATTTCAGGTTGCTGACAAATATGTGTTTTTCATGCTCAGGCAAACCCTGAAAGTCGATGCGGTCTTTACTAACATCAACTTCTTCCGGGCGCCAGAAAAAGCTCAGCTGCTTTTCAATCAGTTTTTCGAAAATGACGTACTTTTGCTGATCGTAGCGCGACACATTGACGGAAGTCCCAAAAAACATCGGTTCTTTCATTTGATCGTTATTGGTACGATTAAAAGTGGTATACGCCATTGCTCACAGATCTCTTGTTATAAGTTTTGAATTAGTACGAAATATACGGGGCTCAATGAGCCCCGGATCCACTAGATTTTACAAGCGCCACCGGCGCAGCCATCATCTGCCGCTTCGGCTTTGATGTCTTCCTGCACATCGGCAGCACCATCACGGGTGTTATGGTAATACAAAGTTTTTACGCCAAGTTTATAGGCAGTCAGAATATCTTTTAACAACAACTTCATCGGAACACGGCCACCATCAAATTTGGCCGGATCGTAGTTGGTATTGGCAGAAATAGTCTGGTCGATAAACTTCTGCATAATGGCCACCAGTGCGATATAACCGTCATTACTTGGCATATCCCATAACAGCTCGTAGCTGTCTTTGAGCTGGTCGTAATCAGGCACCACTTGTTTCAGGATACCGTCTTTACTGGCTTTCACACTGACATGGCCACGGGGTGGTTCAATACCGTTGGTGGCATTGGAAATTTGTGACGATGTTTCAGACGGCATCAGCGCCGACAGGGTTGAGTTGCGCATACCGTGTTTGACGATATCCTGACGCAATTGCTCCCAGTCATAGTGCAGTGGCTCGTTGCACACTTTATCCAAATCTTTTTTGTAGCTGTCGATTGGCATCACACCTTTGGCGTAGGTGGTTTCATGGAACAGCGGACATGGGCCAAATTCCTGCGCCAGTTTGTTTGATGCTTTCATCAGATAATACTGAATAGCTTCAAAAGTACGGTGTGTCAGCGCATTGGCCGAACCGTCGGAGTATTTCACGCCGTTTTTCGCCAGGTAATAAGCGTAGTTAATGACACCAACACCCAAAGTGCGACGGCCCATAGAGGCTGAAAACGCCGCCGGGATAGGGTAGTCCTGATAACCCAGCAGGCTGTCCAGTGCACGCACTGCAAGCTCTGCCAGCTCTTCCAGTTCATCCAGGTTGTCGATGGCACCTAAGTTAAAGGCTGACAAAGTACAAAGCGCAATTTCACCATTTGGATCGTTGACATCGTTGAGTGGTTTGGTTGGCAATGCAATTTCAAGGCAAAGGTTGCTCTGACGTACCGGTGCCACCGCAGGGTCAAACGGGCTGTGGGTATTGCAGTGGTCAACGTTTTGCAGATAAATACGGCCAGTGCTGGCGCGCTCTTGCATAAATAAAGTAAAGAGTTCCAGCGCTTTGATCCGTTTTTTACGGATATTACTGTCGGCTTCGTATTTTACATACAGCTGCTCAAATAAATCCTGATCCTGGAAGAAGGCATCATATAAACCAGGCACATCAGATGGGCTGAATAACGTGATGTAATCATCTTTAATCAAACGGCTGTACATCAGGCGGTTAAACTGCACGCCGTAATCTAAATGCCGCACCCGGTTTTCTTCTACACCGCGGTTGTTTTTTAATACCAGCAGCGATTCAACTTCTAAATGCCAAAGCGGATAAAACAGGGTGGCAGCACCACCACGCACACCGCCCTGAGAGCAGCTTTTGACTGCGGTCTGGAAGTGTTTGTAAAACGGAATACAGCCAGTGTGGAAAGCTTCGCCGTTACGGATTGGGCTACCCAGAGCGCGGATACGACCGGCGTTAATACCAATACCGGCACGTTGTGACACATACTTCACAATGGCGCTGGACGTGGCGTTAATCGAATCCAGGCTGTCACCACATTCAATCAGCACACAAGAGCTGAACTGACGGGTTGGGGTGCGCACGCCCGACATAATGGGCGTTGGCAAGGAAATTTTAAATAAAGAAACGGCGTCGTAAAAACGGCGGATGTAATCAAGGCGCGTTGTTTTTGGATAATTGGCGAATAAACAAGCCGCCACCAGAATGTATAAAAACTGCGCGCTTTCGTAAATTTCGCCTGTGACGCGGTTTTGCACCAGATATTTACCTTCCAGCTGCTTCACGGCAGCATAACTGAAGTTCATATCGCGGCTGTGGTCGATAAAATTGTCGATCTGCTCAATTTCTTCTTTGCTGTAATCAGCCAGAATATGGGCGTCATATCTTTTATCTTCCACCATCTTCACAACATGGTCATACAGTTTTGGTGGTTCAAACTGGCCATAGGCTTTTTTACGCAGATGGAATACCGCAAGGCGGGCCGCCATATACTGGTAGTCCGGTGTTTCTTTGGAGATCAGATCAGCAGCAGCTTTAATAATGGTTTCGTGAATATCTTCGGTTTTGATGCCGTCGTAAAACTGAATATGCGAGCGCAATTCAACCTGAGAGACGGAGACGTTTTGTAAACCTTCAGCAGCCCAGGTGATCACCCGGTGGATTTTATCCAGATCCAGAGGTTCCCGTCCGCCATCACGTTTGGTAACAAAGAGTGGTTGATTCATTGCTGAAGAGTTCCGTTTCAATTGTTGTTATAGGTTCTGTGCACTTGGCTTTATCTTTATAGAAAAACCCAAACAAGCAGTCTTGCTGTCAGCGTGATCACGCCACTTTAAAGACATCAATTGCAGGTCTGCGCTTCTAGTGAAGTCAGCATTTGTTGCTGCACTAGATATAGGGTTTTTCCTTAAACGAATCACAAGATAGAGTGGATCAAAGCCAATTGCAACCCCTTGTCACAGCCGAAAATTAACCACATTTTTATTATGTTAGTACTCACTCACTTGAGAGCCGCGTAACTGAAAACACCCCGTTAGAAGCAAGTGTTTTTTTGCATTTTCACTAAATAATTTGACCGGTTATTTTTTAAATTAGCGCTGTTTAAAAAGCAAACAGCTGTGCCAGTGAATGTGCAGCTGCATGGTCAATTTAAGCTTTGGGGTAAACCACGTGGACTTAAAAACTGGCAACTAATTAAGCATCTCATCCCGTCTGTTTAAACTTACGGTAACTGACATACGTCCAAAGCAGTGAAAACGTGAAGTTGAAACTCGTAGTAATCAAATTTAAATTATCCTGAATAAAGGCCTTATGCAAATACCCTGAATTCGCCTTTTGTGATTGAAAATATGATACATATGCACTACATTGCGAACAGTGGAGCACCGCTTGAGCGGTGTTCCACTTAACAACTAGGCCGTTAAAGCGCTTCCGAAAAGATGAATTGCATCTGCGATTACACACACTCTATAGAGGCATGTACCGTAATTACTATTCATCGTTTCAGAAATGCGCTTCAACAATGAGATTTTTCTCATGTTGAACATCCTTCTGGTTTGTTGTTGCTTAGATTTCCCACCGGCAAAGTTTGGTCGCCGCGTCGGTGGGTTATCTCTCTTCCCGATTCCTATCGATAGTGCCCAAGTCCTTTATAAATCGAAGATAGAGTGGATCAAAGCCAATTGCAACCCTTTGTCACAGCCGAAAATTAACCACACTTTTATTATGTTAGTGCTCGCTCACTTGTGGATCGCGTAACTGAAAACACCGCTTCATAAGCAAGTGTTTCTTTGCATTTTCACTAAATAATTTGACCGGTTATTTTTTAAATTAGCGCTGCTTAAAAAGCAAACAGCTGTGCTTTTCAGGGCACAGCTTTGTTGTTATTTGCATGCAATCAGAATGAAGACAACTGTTAACCCGGCAGGTAGTTGGCGAGTTCACTCAGTTGCTCAATGCGAAGGTCGGCCCGCCATAACTCAGGCTGGTCAGAAGCGCCGATATAACCAAAACCGGCCAGTACTGTGGTCATGCCGGCACGACGTCCTGCCTCAATATCACGCTCAGCATCACCCACATACCAGCATTGTCTGGCTGGCACTTTGAGCTGATGGGCGGCCATCCACAGCGGCGTTGGGTCGGGTTTACGACCCCCCAGACTGTCACCACCCAATAAAATGCCACAGCCTGCTAAAGCCGGCAGCTGCCGCAACATACTGGCGGCCAGTTTATAAGGTTTGTTGGTGACAATACCCCAGGGGATTTGCTGTTGATTCAGCGCCTGAATTAATTCAGCGCCACCGGCAAATAACTGGCTGTGATCACAAATATGAGCGGCGTAATACTGCAATAACAGACTGCGCAGTTCAAAAAAATCAAAATTACCAAGCAACTCACCAAAACCAAGCTCTAACAAACCCTTGGCACCATGAGAGGCTACGGGTCTGTATTGCTCAGGACTACAGAGCGGCAGTTTATGCTGCGCCAGCACATAGTTTAATGCCGCGCCCAGATCATCAGCGGTATCGACCAAAGTGCCGTCTAAATCAAATAACAACGCATGCGGCAACCGCAATTCAGTTCCACTCATCACGGCCTCTACTACACAGCTTTACGGGCAACAACAAAATAATTCACATCAACACCCGGGCCGGTGCGAAAACTCTGTTGCAGCGGGTTGTAATGCAAACCTGTGGCGTCTACCAGCTCAAGTCCGGCATTTTCTATCCAGCGCATCAGCTGTGAAGGGCGGATAAACTTATTAAAATCATGGGTACCATCGGGGACCAGCTTTAATAGTTTTTCAGCGGCCACTATGGCCAAAAGATAAGCTTTCCAGTTTTTATTTAAGGTAGAGAACACCAAAGTGGCGCCTGGTGCTGCTAAATCAGCACAAGCCTGCACCACAGAAGCAGGCTCTGGCACATGCTCCAGCATTTCCATACAGGTCACCAGTTCAAACACCTCCGGGTTGGCTTTGGCAAAGTCTTCGGCAGTGCTTTGCTGATAAGTCACCTGAGTGCCGGTTTCCAGCGCGTGCAGTTTTGCCACCGACAGCGCTTCGTTTGCCATATCAATGCCGGTCACCACAGCACCGGCTTTGGCCATAGCTTCGGCCAGAATGCCGCCACCACAGCCGACATCGACCGCTTTTTTACCAAATAAACCCTGCACCTGGTCGCTGATATAACTTAACCGGGTCGGGTTGAGTTGATGCAAAGGTTTAAATTCTCCGGTCGGATCCCACCAGCGTGAGGCAATCTCGTTAAACTTGGCAATTTCACTGACGTCAACATTGCTGTTGGATGACATGGACATAAAGCGCTTTCTCTTGCTGTAAAAATTTTGTCGTCATTATAAGGAGTTGCCATCAACATACAATGCACAGAACTTCTTCGCTTTGTGATTGGATCTTGTCTTAACCATGGCAAGGCGGCACTATTGTGTTAGAATCCCGGGTTCTCGCCGCGCGGATAATAGAACTAAACGCGAGTCATCTGTCTGATTTTAAGGGAAAAAAGCTTTATTATGACAAATCTGGCCAAAGAAATCGTTCCCATTAATATTGAAGAAGAATTAAAAAATTCTTATCTCGATTACGCCATGAGCGTAATAGTTGGCCGGGCCTTACCCGATGTTCGGGACGGTTTAAAGCCAGTGCATCGCCGGGTTTTGTTTGCGATGAAAGAACTCGGCAACGAGTGGAACCGGGCTTATAAAAAATCTGCCCGTGTAGTCGGTGACGTGATTGGTAAATATCACCCGCACGGCGACACCGCTGTGTATGACACCATAGTCCGGATGGCGCAGCCATTTTCACTGCGTTATATGCTAGTGGACGGTCAGGGTAACTTTGGTTCGGTTGACGGTGACTCCGCAGCAGCCATGCGTTATACCGAAGTGCGGATGGCCAAAATCACCACCGAATTATTGGCTGACTTAGATAAAGAAACTGTCGATTTTGTGCCGAACTACGACGGCACTGAACAAATTCCGGCGGTATTGCCCACCAAAATTCCAAACTTACTGGTCAATGGTTCCAGCGGTATTGCGGTCGGTATGGCCACCAATATTCCGCCGCATAACCTCAGCGAAGTGATTGACGCTTGTTTGGCGCTGATAGCCAATCCGGATATTACGATTCCAGAGCTGATGGAGCACCTGCCAGGCCCGGATTTCCCAACTGCCGCTATTATCAATGGCCGCCGTGGTATTGAAGAAGCGTACCGCACCGGTCGTGGCAAAGTGTATATCCGTGCCAAAACCCATATTGAAACTGACGATAAAACCGGTCGCGAGACCATTATCGTTGATGAAATTCCGTATCAGGTGAACAAAGCCCGTCTGATTGAAAAAATCGCCGAGCTGGTGAAAGAAAAACGCATTGAAGGTATTTCAGCACTGCGCGACGAGTCTGACAAAGACGGTATGCGTATTGTCATTGAGCTTAAACGTGGTGAATCTTCTGATGTAATGCTAAACCAGTTGTATACCCAGACTCAGATGCAAACTGTGTTTGGTATCAATATGGTGGCGCTGGATCAGGGCCAGCCAAAACTGCTTGGCTTAAAAGAAATCCTCGAATGTTTTGTGCTGCACCGCCGTGAAGTGGTCACCCGCCGTACCGTGTACGACCTGCGTAAAGCCCGTGACCGCGCCCACATTTTGGAAGGTTTAGCCATTGCGCTGACCAATATCGACGAAATTATCGAGCTGATTAAAAACTCACCAAGCCCGGCGGAAGCCAAAGCAGGTTTAGTCGCCCGTGGCTGGTTACTCGGCAACGTCAAAGAAATGCTGGAGCGTTCAGGTGAAGGCGCCGCCCGACCTGAGTGGCTGGAAGAGCATTTTGGTATTCGCGACGGTTATTATTACCTGACCGAACAACAGGCGCAGGCCATTCTTGATTTACGTTTACATAAACTGACGGGCCTTGAGCACGAAAAAATCCTTGGTGAATATAAAGAACTGTTGGATTTAATCGCTGAGCTGCTGCATATCCTGGCAAGCCCACAACGTTTGATGGAAGTGATTTGTGAAGAGTTAGAAGCGGCCAAAGCCACGTATGGTGATGCCCGCCGTACTGAGATCCAGGACAATGCTCTGGATATCAATATGGAAGACTTAATTGCTGAAGAAGACGTGGTTGTGACTTTGTCGCACTTGGGTTATGCCAAGTATCAGCCGTTGTCTGATTATGAAGCGCAGCGCCGTGGTGGTCGTGGTAAAGCCGCAACGACAGTCAAAGATGAAGACTTTGTTGACCAGCTGTTAATTGCCAGCACTCACGACACCATTTTGTGTTTCTCTAACCGTGGTCGTCTGTACTGGATGAAGGTTTATCAATTACCGCTGGCTTCCCGTCAGGCACGGGGTAAACCTATCGTTAACCTGCTGCCGCTGGAAGAAAACGAGCGTATTACTGCCATTCTGCCGGTTCGGGAATACGAAGAAGGCAAATATGTGTTTATGGCCACGGCCAACGGCACAGTGAAGAAAACAGCGCTGACCGAATATTCGCGCCCACGCAGCAACGGTATTATTGCCGTAAACCTGAACGAAGGCGACCAGCTGATTGGGGTGGATATCACAGACGGCAGCAGCCAGATCATGTTGTTCTCCGATGACGGCAAAGTCGTGCGCTTCCATGAAGAGCAGGTACGGCCTATGGGTCGTGGCGCCACAGGCGTGCGTGGTATCAAACTGCGTGAAAACGGCTCAGTGGTGTCATTAATAGTACCTAAGTCTGACGGCGCTATCTTAACAGTCACCGAAAATGGTTATGGTAAACGGACTTCACTGGCTGAATACCCAGAGAAGAGCCGCGCCACTCAGGGTGTGGTGTCAATTAAGGTCTCCGAGCGCAACGGCTTAGTCGTTGGTGCAGTGCAGGTGAACGCACTGGACGAAATTATGCTGATTTCTGACAAAGGTACTTTAGTGCGCACCCGCGTCAAAGAAGTGTCGCAGGTTGGCCGTAATACCGCAGGTGTGATCCTGATCCGCACCCAGGAAGGCGAAAAAGTGGTGGGCGTACAGCGCATTGACGAAATTCAGGACCAGGAAGAACTGGCCGCCGCCGAAGCAGAAGTGGCAGTGCTGGATCAGCAAAACAGAATAGATGTTGAAGCTGAACCAGACGATTCAGAAGAATAAGCTGTAGCTTATAAAACGGGCGCCTCGGCGCTCGTTTTTTTTAGTGCAAAAATAACCTGCAACAGGCAGATTTTTGGTTTGCCGCTTTGCTAATTTGCGGTAGAGTGTTTATTCAAAAAAGAAGCCATCCAGATGGCAAAAAACTGTTGCGGTGCTGCCATAAAAGAGCTCCAGCAATAGCGCCAGGTCCACGCCAGGCCCGTTTTTATTTTCCGTACATTCAAAGAGGACATCATGACAACTTATAATTTTTGCGCAGGCCCGGCTATGTTGCCAACTGAAGTTATGTTGCAGGCGCAGGAAGAGTTTATTAACTGGCATGGTCGTGGCTGCTCCATTATGGAGATGAGCCATAGGGGCAAAGACTTTATGGCGCTGGCCGCCAAAGCAGAGCAGGATTTAAGGGATCTGATGCAGATCCCTGCGCATTATAAAGTGCTGTTTATGCATGGGGGTGGCCGGGGGCAGTTTGCCGCAGTGCCACTGAATTTAATGCAAGCTGGTAAAACGGCAGATTATATAGTGTCGGGCGCCTGGTCTAAGGCTGCCGCCGAAGAAGCACTAAAATTTGGTGCTGTAAAAACACAACAAATTCAGCACAAAGTGGATGGTATCCGCACTTTAACAGCAGAAAAAGACTGGCAGATCGACCCGAACGCCAGCTTTGTGCATTTTTGCCCGAATGAAACCGTGGATGGCCTGGAGTTTACCGGCGTACCAGAGACAGAAGTGCCATTGGTGGCCGATTTATCGTCCACTATTTTATCAAGACCACTGGATGTCAGCCGTTATGGCGTAATTTACGCCGGCGCGCAGAAAAACATCGGCCCATCCGGTCTGACAGTGGCCATAGTGCGCGAAGACTTATTACCCAAAGCCGGCAGCAATATTCCGGCCATTCTGGATTTCCGCTTAGCGGCAGAAAACGACTCTATGTTTAACACACCGCCAACTTATGCCTGGTATCTGGCAGGTCTGGTGTTTGAGTGGTTAAAACGTCAGGGCGGCGTCGAGGCGATGGGCAAATTAAACCAGCAAAAAGCCGACACGCTCTATGGTTATATTGACCAGAGTGATTTTTACCGTAACGACGTAGCGCCACAGTACCGCTCCTGGATGAACGTACCGTTTTTACTGGCAGATGAACGGCTGAATGATTTGTTTGTAGCAGAGGCAGAAAACGCAGGTTTATTGGCGCTGAAAGGTCACCGGATGGTGGGTGGTATGCGCGCCAGTATTTATAATGCTATGCCACTTGCCGGCGTACAAACCCTGGTGACTTTTATGCAAGAGTTTGAGCGGGTGCACGGTTGATGAAAAGCTTAACTTTATCCCATGTCACCAAAGCTCAGGGCACAGTGCATTTACCAGGTTCAAAAAGTATCTCGAACCGGGTGTTATTACTGGCCGCTTTAGCCAAAGGCGAGACCCGTATCAGCAATCTACTGCACAGTGAAGATGTGGAGCATATGCTCAACGCTCTAAAAAAGTTAGGTGTCAGTTACCAGTTGTCTGAAAGCAAAACAACCTGTGTGGTGCAGGGCCTTGGCAACCTGTTTTCAGTGGATACACCGCTGGAGTTGTACCTTGGTAATGCCGGTACCGCAATGCGGCCGCTGACTGCAGCATTGGCGGCTTCCGATGTGGATGTCACCTTAACAGGTGAACCAAGGATGTATGAGCGTCCTATCGGCCATCTGGTGGATGCTTTGGCGCAGTGGCATTGTGATATTGAATATCTTGGCCATAAAGATTACCCGCCTTTGCGTATTCGTGGCAAAAGGCTCCAGGCAGGTGCGGTAACAATTGACGGCAGTGTTTCAAGTCAGTTTTTAACTGCAGTGCTGATGGTTGCACCATTACTGAATGGTGATTCAGTGATTGAAATTGAAGGTGAGCTGGTTTCCAAACCTTATATTGATATTACGCTGGCACTGATGAGCCGTTTTGACGTGGAAGTACACAATGACAATTACCAGCGTTTTATGGTGAAGGGTAAGCAGCAATATCAGGCACCTGGTGATTTTCTGGTTGAAGGTGATGCGTCGTCTGCCAGTTATTTCCTGGCAGCTGCGGCTATCGCCGGCGGTACTATCAAAGTCACGGGCATAGGCAAAAATGCCGTGCAGGGTGATATTCATTTTGCCGACGCGCTCGAAGCTATGGGTGCAACAGTGGACTGGGGTTTTGATTATATTTCGGTTACGCGAAACCAACTTAATGGCATTTCCCGTGACTATAACGCCATTCCGGATGCAGCCATGACCATTGCGACCACGGCGTTATTTGCCAAAGGGCCAACCCTTATCAGCAATGTGTATAACTGGCGTGTCAAAGAAACCGACCGTTTAGCGGCAATGGCAACTGAACTTCGTAAAGTGGGCGCCACTGTGGAAGAAGGTCAGGATTATATCCGGATTGAGCCACCTGCTGAAATTCAGCATGCCAGTATCGCCACTTATAACGACCATCGGATGGCCATGTGTTTTTCGCTCCTGGCATTTGCCAAAGCGGGCGTGACCATTGAAGATCCAGACTGCACCCGCAAGACCTTTCCTCAATATTTTGAAGTGTTTGCAGCATTAACTTCACAAAACGCGTAACCTAAAAAGTTACGCGGTAACACCTTGTAATTTATTGGGAAAACCGCGCTTTTTGTCACAATTGTCTGTATAATGCCGCCACTTTTATTAAAGTGGCGAATTTTATGGAGGCACTATGCAGCATGCGCCGGTAATTACCATCGATGGTCCTGGTGGTTCAGGCAAAGGCACAATTTGCCGTTTAGTAGCGCAAAAGCTGGGTTGGCACTTGCTCGACAGTGGTGCTATTTACCGGGTTTTAGCACTGGCCGCCATTCACCACAATATTGCACCTGAAGATGAAGAAGCACTGCAACCGCTGGCAGCGCATCTGGATGTGCAGTTTAACTGTGACGAACAATGTAACGTACGTATCACCCTGGAAGGCGAAAACGTTACCAATACTATCCGCACCGAGCAAGTAGGCTCAGTAGCGTCTAAAATTGCCTCTTTACCGCGGGTGCGGGAAGCTTTATTACGCCGTCAGCGTGCTTTTCGCGAAGCGCCGGGTTTAGTGGCAGATGGCAGAGATATGGGCACTGTGGTATTCCCCGGTGCTGAAGTAAAAATCTTCCTGACCGCCGACCCTACAGAACGCGCCAACCGGCGTTATTTAGAGTTGAAACAAAAGGGTCTTGATGTTAACATCGGCGACCTTTTGAGCGAAATTCAGGCAAGAGATGAGCGCGATATGAACCGCGCAGTTGCTCCGCTGAAACCAGCAGACGACGCCTACTTACTGGATTCGACCAGCAAAACTATTGATCAAGTGTTGGATGAGGTTCTGAGCTTTGTTAAAAAGCAATTGAACCAGGCCTGAGCCTTCACTTTGGACAGCCGCTGACAAGGAATGTTAACGGTAAATTAAGCAACCCCACTTTATTCGGATGCAAAGTGGAGCAACTAACTGAAACAGTGAAAAATGACTGAAAATTTTGCACAATTATTTGAGGAAAGCCTCAAGACTATCGAAACTCGCCCAGGTTCAATCGTTAAGGGCACTATCGTAGCTATTCATAAAGACGTCGTACTGGTTGACGCCGGTCTGAAATCTGAAGCTGCGATCCCGGTTGAACAATTCAAAAACCTGGCTGGCGAGATTGAAGTGAACGTTGGTGACATCATCGACGTAGCTCTGGATGCAGTTGAAGATGGTTTCGGTGAGACTCTGTTGTCTCGCGAAAAAGCCAAGCGTCACGAGTCCTGGGTACGCCTGGAAAAAGCCTGTGAAGACAAAGTTACCGTTATCGGTGTTATCACTGGCAAAGTTAAAGGCGGTTTCACTGTCGAAGTTGACGGTATCCGTGCATTCCTGCCTGGTTCATTAGTCGATGTACGTCCAGTACGCGACACTCTGCACTTAGAACACAAAGAACTTGAGTTCAAAGTTATCAAATTAGACCAGAAGCGCAACAACGTTGTAGTTTCACGTCGTGCTGTGATCGAATCTGAAAGCAGTGCTGAGCGCGATACACTGTTACAAAACCTGGAAGAAGGCATGGAAGTTAAGGGTATCGTTAAGAACCTGACTGACTACGGTGCATTCGTTGACTTAGGCGGCGTAGACGGCTTACTGCACATCACTGACATGGCTTGGAAACGCGTGAAGCACCCAAGCGAAATCGTCAATGTTGGCGACGAGATCCCGGTAAAAGTTCTGAAATTCGACCGTGAGAAACAACGTGTTTCTCTGGGCCTGAAGCAAATGGGTGAAGATCCATGGGCCGCTATCGCATCTCGTTACCCAGAAGGTGCGAAGATCACTGGTCGCGTAACTAACCTGACTGACTACGGCTGCTTCGTTGAAATCGAAGAAGGCGTTGAAGGTTTAGTACACGTTTCAGAAATGGACTGGACCAACAAAAACATCCACCCATCTAAAGTTGTTAACTTAGGTGATTCAGTGGAAGTGATGGTTCTGGAAATCGACGAAGAACGTCGTCGTATTTCTTTAGGCCTGAAACAGTGTAAAGCTAACCCATGGGAAGAGTTCGCTAAGGGCTTCAACAAGGGCGACCGCGTTTCTGGCAAAATCAAGTCAATCACTGACTTCGGTATCTTCATCGGTCTGGACGGTGGTATCGATGGTCTGGTTCACTTATCAGACATCAGCTGGAACTCTACCGGTGAAGACGCAGTTCGCGAATTCAAGAAAGGTGACGAAGTTTCTGCCGTTGTACTGCAAGTTGACCCAGAGCGCGAGCGTATCTCTTTAGGCATCAAGCAATTAGACGAAGATCCGTTCAACGGCTACCTTGCTGATAACAAAAAAGGTGCTATCGTTAAAGGCAACGTAACTGCT